>Ga0222673_1000021_pt1 | contig 100906 bp, 88 predicted proteins | sample AntAcemetagen801_FD_179845 | JGI IMG/M metagenome (GOLD analysis project Ga0222673, IMG submission 179845) | Saline water microbial communities from Ace Lake, Antarctica - #801 | ecosystem: Environmental > Aquatic > Non-marine Saline and Alkaline > Saline | place: Antarctica: Ace Lake...
ATTAAGATTGCATTAGCTCATAAACTTTTACGACAGGCATTTGCAGTGGGAACATCGGCTGAGCATTTTGATGGAAAAAAAGCTCTGGCTGCTTGACTTTAAGCACAGTTCATCCCGGACGCTGTAACAGTGACGACTTATCCAAGGGTTATGGTATTTGACAAAATGATGCGCATAGGGTGGTAAATCCGGGATCTCCATACGTTGCTCTAGGGCAGCCCTGATCAAAGGGTGGTGTTTGAGATAGCTGAAGAATATAGTTGACCATTGGATACTATTTGAATATTTTAATGACTGATTGTTCGTTGAACAATATATATTAGACCATCGAACGTAATGAATACAAAAGAACTAAAAGACAAATCATTAGAAAACCGCTTTACATCCGGAGAAGCTCTAACTGAAAGCGAGTTTATGCAAGGGATTGAGAGCGCTGAAAAAGGTTCTTTTTATACTGTTCAGGAGTCGATGAAACGATTTGAATCGTGGCTAAAAAAGAGAGCAAAGAAGTAGCCGTATCAGAGCAGTTTACAATTGATTTGATTTCGGTTTATGAATATGGAGAGGAAGTTTTCGGCGCTGCAGCCGCCAAAAGTTTTGTGTCGGAAATTTACAGTAAAATATGGAGTCTTGACCAAACCTGGAGTCATAATCCAGAGTGTCGACATTTACCAACAAAGGATCAAAGGTATCGCAATATTATAGTAGGTAATTATCTGATTATTTATCGTATTAAGAAGAATCATATTTTAGCTTTGAGAATCCTTCATGGGCATTCGAGTATAACGAAAATTAAAAGTGCCCGTAATATCAGTTAAGTAAATTCCTTTTGCAATTCCCCCTATCCCATATTGAACCTTATGAGTGTGAAGTAATTATTTAAACTCTTTAATGTCACATCGCACCAACTAATTCAACAATTTTTTTAATATCTTCAATCGTGATGCTTTTCAAATAAAGAGGAGCGTACCTATGGAAAGGCACCGGTAGGAACTGAGCTCTATTAGACTTACTACTCGACTTATTGAGTAAATTTTTGTTGATTTGCAATAACAAAACAACTACCGAACCCCGCCAACTAATTCAATGCCGGGTTTGTTATTTTATTTAAATAAAAACCCACAGCGGTCATCCCGGAAATACACAATTACGGTATCATTGGATGGGTATGTGACCTCAGAAGCAACTGAAGAGCTAGAAGTACCCACAGAGCAGAGTGCTGATTTTCTTGCAGAGACGGAAGTCTCTTTGCGTGAGTTGACTCCGCCGGTAGTGATACAAAATAATGAGGCTTCTACCGTTAAGACCGGGAAGCCGGATGAAGAGGATGCTGAGGAGGATGAAGAAATATCGATTCAGATCCCTGCGAATACGTTCCCCCCTTCTGCAGTAAAGGCAGATGGTAGTGTGGATATATCCGTTACACGTGCAAAACCTTCACAAGCCACACAATCGGATAATGGTCTGATTTCAGAATCCATTGTATTATCACCGGTAACTGAACTCAACAATCCGGTGACGGTCACAATTCCAGTTCGTGAGATAGCCGGTTTGGAGGGTTTAGAATATGTTTTACAACCCGGTAACATACCACTCAACCTGGACGGAAATGGAAATTTGGTGGGAACCATAACCGCGGACTCACATGGAGAAGGGCCGCTATTTATAACCGCTCCAGTTAGTAGTTTTAGAAGAAACTCTGTGACTACACCCGGTTTAGAACTTACCTCTACGGAAGGTACTGGTGCTTCCAGAGTATTGGCTTCACAGTGTGGACAACCACTAAATACGACTGTCCAAATCCCGGGAGTTGCCGTTCCTGCTGCAGTGCTTAATTTTGGAGATTATAAAAACTTCATTAATGATCGTACAGTAACTATACCTGTAATAGCTGCACAGCCAAATAGAATTATCACTTTACAATCTATTATCAAAACGAGAACTTTTCTTATAAGTCAAACTGATGGAAGTGGTAATATAACTGATATATCAAGTGTAACAGTAAATCTTGCTCGAGTGGATACATCTCAACCAACATTTATCGCTTGTCACAACTCAGGTACTGGCGGGTAGAGAACTGTGAGTATGCTCGTTTAGTTTTAAAATTTTCAAAAAAAAGCCCGGGATCTTGATTCCGGGCTTTTTTTTATCCGGCCGTATTGAAAACAACCATCAACCCGTCTAAAACATTCATCGTGATACCGGCAGATAAAGGATATCCCCTCAAAGAGAATATAGATGTCGTCTCCCTATCCGAGCTAATCGATAAAATACCGGGCTTATTAAAGGTTTGAGTAGCGCATTCAATATCATTTAGTTGTATTTCAAATGATAATATATTATCATTTATTAGTTTAATTTGTCTTAAGTACTCAAATATTATCAATAAAGATGGTTCAATTCCTCACTCCAAAAGAAACAGCCATTGAAATTGCCAATCGTGCAAAACAGTGCCGAATACGGATGGAGTTCACTCAGAAAGAACTAGCCGAACGTTCGGGGGTAAGTTTTGGCAGTGTTAAACGGTTTGAGCAAAAGGGAGAGATCTCTTTTCAAAATCTGCTCAAGATAGCTCAGGTTTTACGATCGATGGAGGACTTTGATCAGCTCTTTCAAAGTAAACCCTATCGATCACTGGATGAAATGATTGAAATGAAAAGTGTCGCAATCAGAAAACGGGTCCGGCATCATGATTCCTAAAATAGATGCCTTAACCATAAAAATGGATAATCAGATTATTGGACGCATGGCGATGAGCCCTGATCAACTCTGTGCTTTTGAATATGATGCAGAGTGGTTAATAAACGGATTTTCAATTTCGCCCTTTCATCTGCCACTGGAACCGGGACTTTTTACCGCGAAACCTGATCCGTTTGACGGACTATTTGGTGTGTTTAATGACAGCCTCCCGGATGGGTGGGGGAATCTAATCATCGATCGCTGGCTCCGGGAGAACGGCACCGATCCAAAGAGCATGAGCTGGGTGGAGCGACTTGCTATTGTGGGGCAGAGTGGTATGGGTGCACTTTGCTATGAACCGGAGATTCAATCCGTGAAACATCAAACCGAAAAATCCCTGAATTATTATGCTACTGAAGTAGAAAAGATATTGAAAGAAGAGCCTGTTGACTCACTCGATGAACTGGTTGAAAAAGCGGGTTCGCCCGGGGGTGCTCGTCCCAAAGTATTGATCGAGATAGACGGTAAGCCGTGGCTGGTTAAATTTCAGGCAGAAAATGATCCGAAAGAGATGGGAGAACTGGAATATCTCTATTCACAAACAGCTAAAAAGGCAGGTATTGAGATGCCTGAAACAGAGCTGTTCGAAGGGAAATATTTTGGAACCGAACGGTTTGACCGTCAGGCAGGAAAACGAATCCATATGATCACCGCATCCGGGCTCCTGAATGCATCACACCGGTATCCATCACTCGATTACACGGACTTGATGAAAGCTGCATGGCATTTGACACGATCTGTGATTGAAGTCAAAAAACTATTCCGCCTGATGGTGTTTAATGTATTGACCTATAACCGGGATGATCATGCCAAAAATTTTTCATTTCTGTACAGAGACGGGGAGTGGGTTGTTTCTCTGGCGTATGACCTGGTGTACAGTCATGGTTTCAGGGGGAATCACTCTACAACGGTATTGGGCTTGGGTATTCCGAACAGGGAGACGTTACTGAAAGCCGGGTTAGAAGCGGACTTGAAGACCTCCGAGTGTGAAACGATCTATTCCGAAGTAGAAGAGGCCACACAAGAGTTGGTGAGCTTGATCGAGCGGCGGTTTTAATCTCAATGACGCTCGAATCCAATGCAATCATGGATTGCAGAACTTTAATTTTATCTATATTATTTTAAAGTCAACCTTTGTAAAATAAAAGGGCATAGTCTATTGTGATTTATGAAACTATCGTCAAATACTATAATTTCTGAGAGAAAGTTAATACAATACTTGTTAAGCTACAGGAAACGAAACGATAAATCGAAATGGCTTGCAATAGCAGGATATAATACTAGTAATTGGAAAAGATTGGAGCTTGATATAAGATCACAATTATTTCCGCTTGAAGCTGTTCTTGTTGAAGAAAACCAATTTGGTATCGTTTATGAAATAACAGGAAAATTGAAAGGGCCAAACAGTAAAACATTACACGTTAGGTCTATTTGGATGAAAGTAAATGCAACGGAATTAACGAAGTTCATAACAAGGTACCCACATAAAGATTGAGGATAATATGAAATTTGAATTATATAGAGACGTGGTTTTACTTAAAAATATACCCGAATACAGACTAAAAAAAGGTGATGTGGCAACCATTGTAGAGCACCATCCAATGATATCTTATGAGGATGGATACTCGCTTGAAGTATTTAATGCTCTTGGAGAAACAATAGCTGTGGTAACTGTTTCTGAATCTGATATTGACATATTAAAAGAGAGTGAAGTTTTGAGTGTCAGATCAATGGGCACTGTTTGAATGTTATAATTGTTTTACCATTTGGAGGGCGTCGTATCGTGGTAACCCGTAAAGGAAAAGCCTTTGCCTTTTGCGTTCTGCGTTCTGCGTTCTGCCCTCAGCCTCCCAATAAAACATTTCCCCCTTTCATTTTCCCAAAGTTCTCCATAACTTATCAGGCTCTGTTATCGGCACAACGCACGATGACTGTTTCCAATTTTGGAAAACAACCACAGAAAACGATCAATAAATGAAAAAAGATTTTTTTGAAATGACAACCATTCTGAATCCTGTCCTCGAAGAGGATAAGACAAAAGATTTGGTTCAGTTCATTAGTGACCTTATCACAAATAACGACGGAGAAATCGTCGAATTGGATGAATGGGGAGCAAAACAACTCGCCTATATCATCGACAAAAAAAGTACCGGATATTACGTTAATCTCTACTTCAATGCCCCGGGAATTGCGATCGAAAAGATTGAAAAAAATATGAGAATTCATGACGACATCATGAGATATCTCACAATCAAATATGACGCAAAAATGAAACGCTATTACGAACTCAGAAAGAATGGGGAGTTACCTGTTTTTATTGAACCGGATGACGAAGAAGATCAAGACGACGATAATTAGACTATTTAATTCTATAAGGAGAAGACATTATGATTAACAATCCATCACATCCGAAAAAAGGACATTTAAAAAGCAAAGCCTGTAAGTTTACTCAAGCCGGTTTTGAATACATTGATTACAAGCAGACAGAGATTCTGGAAAAATATGTTAATGACCAGGGTAAAATTTTGCCAAGACGCGTTACCGGCACAAGTGCCAAACATCAGCGTCAGCTCGCAACGGCTGTCAAGAGAGCTCGTTTTTTAGCTCTTATTCCATACGTAAACGAAAATATGAGATAGGGAATCCATCATGAAAGTTCTACTAAAAGAAGATATCGAAAAATTGGGAAGTGCCGGCGAACTTGTTGATGTGAAGCCGGGATATGGCCGTAATTACCTGATCCCACAAAATAAAGCCGTTATGGCAACAGATGGTGCGATTAAGAACTACGAGCACATCAAACGAGAAGCTGAATTGAGAGCCACTCTTACTGTAGAGGCCGCTGCCGAATTAGCAGAACAACTCGAAGCAACCTCTGTTACCATCTCCGCAACAGTGGGTGAAGACGATAAAATATTCGGAACCGTTACCAATATTCAAGTGGCAGAAGCTCTTGAAGAACGGGGTATTATCATCGATCGAAGAAAAATATCGATGGATCAGGATATAAATTCGCTGGGTGAGTACACAGCAACCGTAGATCTTTTGGGTGATCTGAACCCAAAAGTGAAAGTTTGGGTTGTTAAAGAGGAGTGATGCAATAATCGAATGGTTGTCCATGTTTTGATGGATGACAAATCAGGTCATTGTTTTCATCAATTCATGGGTGAATGTAATTTCATCCATTCAATGTTTCAAACTCACGTACACGTAAATGAAGATCATTAAAGCATATCTAATGGGAATGGCACTTTTGGTGCTGTTCCCATTTTTTGTATACAGTCAACTGTTGGATCCGGTACAATATGAACTGATTACCGTGCCGGATAGCGTTGAAGCAGGAGAGGTTTTTGACGTGGTCATCGAAGCGGATATTGAAAGTCCATGGCACCTCTATTCTATTTTGAATGATCCGGATGCCGGTCCCTATCCAACATCGTTTTCATCTGCAAGCGATCAGATGGCTATTGCCGGAGAAGTCACAGAAACGGAAGCAGTCATCGCTTTTGATCCAAATTTTAATACAAATTTAGGCTGGCATTCCGGCAGTCCCCAATTCACCATACCGATTGCATTCAGAAGCGAGCTTCAAGGAGAAGAAACCATTCGGATAGACATTCTCTATCAGGTTTGTGATGATCGGTCTTGTCTGCCACCGAAGACCAAAACCATTGAAGCTGCCATCACACTCTCCGGTGTAGCGGACGATCCGTTTACCGATTTTCCTGAAGCAGGGTTGGAGCAAGATAACAGTGAGGAAGATTTTGCCCTGACCAGCGATTCCAACATCGCATCCGATTCTATTTGGGGATTTTTATGGCTCGCTATCACAGCAGGGTTTGCCGCCCTGCTTACACCCTGTGTTTTCCCATTGATCCCGTTGGTTGTCTCTTACTTTTCGAATCAAGGTAAAGATGGTGGGAAAAAAAGAACCAGTTGGGGTCAGGCAGCCCTGTTTGGCCTCTCCATCGTGATCATTTTTACGGCCATTGGTGCGCTTTTGGCTCTCATTTTAGGAGTTGCCGGGGTGAGTCAGTTCGCCTCAAACCCCTGGGTAAACCTGACAATAGGGATTATGTTTGTACTATTTGGTGTGAGTTTATTGGGGATGTTTGAACTTCAGTTACCCTATCAGTTAACCAATTGGCTGAATAAAAAGAGTAATGAAGGAAGCGGCATGGTGGGTACGCTGTTTATGGGCTCGACGATCAGTGCCGTTTCGTTTTCATGTACAGCTCCCTTTGTAGGAGCTATATTGGCAGCAACAACAGGAGGGGAGTGGTTCTATCCCATCATCGGGATGTTAGGATTTTCAACCGCTTTTGCGAGTCCGTTCGTGCTATTTGCCATGTTTCCGGGATATTTAGAATCACTGCCGAAAAGTGGTGCCTGGATGAATGTGGTAAAAGTAATTTTGGGTATTGTGATTTTGGCAGCATCTGTAAAATTCCTGGCAAATGCAGACATTATTTGGCAATGGGGTCTGATAACCCGTCCGCTGGGCATTGCGATCTGGATGACACTTTTTTTTATCGGTGGACTCTACCTGCTTGGCTCATTTGCACTTCATGGGGAGGAGAAACCAAAATCGATTACTACCGGACGATTATTACTGGCCATGCCATTCGTGCTATTTAGTTTCTACTTAATCCCGGGACTATTAGGTGCATCGATGGGCATTTGGGACGCATGGCTGCCTGCTCGTCAGGCTACTGATGTAAGTGTGGTGAACTCTATTAGCACGGCGGGTGGAAGTGGCTCAGCGATCGATACATGGTCGGACAATTATGATGAGTCCGTAGAAAATGCAATAGCTCAGAACCTACCGCTTTTTGTTGATTTTACAGGGTATACTTGCACAAACTGTCGGGCCATGGAGAGTACTGTATTCCCACAGTTGAATATCATCGAGCGTTTTGAAAAGATGGAAAAAGTAAAACTCTATACTGATGGAGGAGCAAAGGCTTCAGAGAATCAGCAATTTCAATTTGAATTGACCGGAACCTTAGCACTGCCAACGTATGCCATCGTTGATCCACATACAGGCCGTGTTTTGGATCAGTTGATCGGTTTTACGAGAGCCGCCGAATTTGAAGAATTCCTGGACAGAGGGATAGGACGATATCAACGCTTAAATCCTTAAGCACCTCTCACTTTTTTTCTAAAAACTATTGCAAATGAGTAGATCTTTCCTGATTTTTAGATTTTAATATCATAATTACTAACTATCACACACTATGAATCTATCAATAAATCGTTTTTCATTTGTTATTCTGCTCTTGGCATTAGGTATACTCTTTAGTTCCTGTCGTACTCAGGAGGAAATTGTTGAACCGGAACCAGAGCCGGAAGTTACCGTTGTTGTTGAAGAGCCGGAACCGGAACCAGAGCCGGAACCGGAACCAGAGCCTGAAATTGTTGAAGAGTTACATACAGTTAACTTCAATTTTGACAGAGATACGATCACGGATCGTGCTGCGATGTTACTTGCCCAAAATGTGGAGGAACTTCGCTCAAATCCAAATACGAGAGTACGTGTAGACGCTTACACGGATCATGTGGGTGGAGATCAATACAACCTAAGACTTAGCTTGAGAAGAGCCTCATCCGTCGTCTCTTTCTACACATCGAATGGTGTTGATGAATCCAGAATTGACTCAAGAGGGTTAGGTAAAGCACCGATTCCTTGCGCAGAAGCAGAGATGGATCGGAATACTCCGGGTTGTGAGAAAAACAGACGTGCAGAATCATATCCACTCAATCGGACCCGATAATTCAGGTTCAATGTTATTACTTAGTTTAAAAAGCGCCTCATGTGAGGCGCTTTTTTTTTGCGATTTATCTCTCCTATCTCTTCATATTCAGCTATTTTTCAACTAAATGAGTGAATAATGAATAAAATTCTAAAAAAAATGATAAACAGTTTGGCACTTAGTCGTTTCATCTAATATATTCCAACAGAACAATTAAAGGATATGCAGAATGGAATCCTCGGTAATAAACTTAGAATGTTAAATTTAAAATTGATATTTTGACTTTATGACCTAAATGATCTATCATTTTGCTGTCAAATTAAGCATAAAACCAAAACATAACGCGGAGTAATAGTATGACTTCATCTTTAGCTCTCTTTTTTCTTCAAGCTGGGGCTGATGCTGGCTTTTTCAATGTCTTAGTCGAAAAATTTAATGAAGGTGGTGATTTTATGTGGCCGGTATTGGTCGCATTGGTCCTTGGACTGGCTATCTTCTTAGAACGAATCATTACATTGAATCTTGCAGATATCAACACAAGAAAATTTGTCCTCGAAGTACAACAGGCACTCCAGGAGGGTGGGATTCCCGCTGCTCAGGAACTTTGTGCCACAACGAGAGGCCCAGTAGCCTCTGTATTCCAAGCCGGCTTGATGAGAGCTGATGAGGGAATCGATGCTGCTGAAAAAGCCATTACAACCTATGGCTCTATCGAGATGAGTTTTCTCGAAAGAGGATTGGTTTGGCTATCTCTATTCATCGCCATTGCACCTCTCCTCGGATTCCTTGGAACAGTTGTAGGTATGATTGAAGCATTTGATGCCATTGAAGCAGCTGCAGATATTTCACCAAGTTTGGTTGCCAGAGGTATTAAAATTGCCCTCCTTACTACTGCGGGCGGACTTTTAGCCGGTATTATCCTTCAAATCGGATACAACTATTGTGTATCGAAAATTGACAGGTTAATTGCGGATATGGAAGAAAGTTCTATCACATTGATCGATTCAATAGTACTCCTCCAACAAGGAAAGCAGATTGTTCCTGAACAAGACGCAGCAAAGGGTGACGCTTAGTTAGTAAGCGTCCTCAACACTTAATTCTAAAGAGGAAATACTATGATAAATAGTTTAGCAATTGGAATAACTTTAGGACTGATCGTAATCGGGGTGATTGGCATCCTGGTTTCAGGAGTCATAAATATTATCAATGGAAAATCAGAATTCAAACGAATCGCTGTGATGCTTGTCCCTGTAATTATATTTGGAATATCCTACGCTACATTAGGAACATTGGATCAAGCAGGTGTGGCCACTGTCGTATTAATGGTCGCTGTAATGATGATATCCATTTTTGTTACTGGAACACGTGGAACAATCAAATTTTAAACTGAAAGAAGATGCTAAATAAAAAGCGCGGAAGAGAAAGTGCAGATATCGACGGTTCATCACTTGCCGATATCGCGTTCCTACTTCTTATATTCTTTCTTGTTGTGACGACGATTGACGTTGATACCGGTATTGGATTAATTTTACCTCCAATCCCCGATGATACGACTCCACCGCCTCCGGTACGAGAAAGAAATTTGATGAACATTCTTGTAAATGCCCAGGGAATGGTATTGGTTAATGAACAACCGGCAGCTGTCGCGAATGTTCGTGATTTAGTGAAGGAATTCGTCGATAATAACGGCGCGAATCCTGACCTGTCAGAAAGCCCTAGCGATGCAATCGTTTCTATCAAGACGGATAGAAGAACTCCCTATAACGTATACATCGATATGTTAGATGAGGTGATGGGTGCTTACGCAGAACTCCGGCATCAGGCTTCTATGAACCGCTTTGGTGTTCCTTTCAGTTCACTTGAACCGGGTAGCGAACGCAGAGAGGTAATACAGGATATGTACCCGAAAAAAATATCAATTGCAGAACCTGATCAGGGATAAAGTCTATGTCTAAATTTAAAAAGAAACAGGCGAATACATCGCAGACAGTACCAACCTCAGCAATGCCTGATGTCGTATTTATGCTTTTAATCTTTTTCATGGTGACGACCGTTTTGCGGGAAGTGGAACTTCAGGTTCAAATCGATTATGCATTAGCAGAAAACATCGAAAAAATTGAACAGAAACGACTCGTTAGTTACGTTTATATCGGACCTGAAAGATTGGGAGCCGGCCGTATGGGTGAAACCAAAGTACAGATTGATGATGCATTAGTAGATGATGTTGGTGCAATCAGAAATATTATGTACGATAAACTTTTGGAACAACCCCGATTGATTGTCTCCATGCGAGTGGATAGAGATTCAGAGTTTGGAATTATAACGGATGTTCAGCAAGAACTCCGTCATGCAGGCACTCTTCGAATTAACTACTCTACGCGTCGCCAGATATAATCAGAAGATTTAACAACGTATTTTAAGGCATTTGTTTCGATGATCATCGGGCAGATGCCTTTTTTATTTAAAAACTACAATTCATGGACGAATTTCAGGAAATACAGTCAATCGGATTCCCCGTTCTGATCGAAAAAATCAAACAGTATAAAGGAACAGATCGCAGTGAAATTATTACCGGCATTGGTGATGACGCTGCTGTTTTCAGCGCAAATCCTGACAATCTGCTAACATCCTCATCAGAAATATTTCTGGAAGGTGTTCATTTTGACCTCACCTATTCACCTTTACAACATCTTGGATATAAATTAACCACTGCTGTGATCAGTGATATTTATGCCATGAACAGCAACCCGGTTCAACTGCTGGTAAATATCGCCATCCCCAACAAAATATCGGTTCAGATGGTGGAGCAGTTCTTTAATGGGGTAGATACAGCCTGTAAAGATTATAACATTCAGCTGAGCGGTGGCGATACCACAGCGTCACATCAAATATTGGCAGTCTCCATGACGGCTATTGGCACTGCACCTAAGAAGGATATCATCTATCGTAAGGGTGCAAAAGATGAGGATCTCATTTGCGTGACCGGTGACCTGGGTTCTGCCCTGGCCGGATTACGCGTATTGATGAGAGAGAAAAAAGATTGGCAGGAGTCTGAATCGGACTATTTTCAGCCGGACCTGAGCGAATATGAATATGTAGTGAAACGACAACTGATGCCACATGCCCGAAAGGATGTCATAGAAGCATTTAAAACATCTGGCATTAAACCCTCAGCGTTGATCGATCTCTCTCAAGGCCTGCTTGCTGATTTGAAATCCGTCCTGCTACTGTCCGGAATGGGAGCAGAAATATACTCACCTGCCGTCCCGATCTCACTCGAAACCCGAAAGATTGCGGATGAAATGAAAGAAGATGTTGATAAATATGCTTTCTATGGTGGTGAGGATTATGAAATGCTTTTCACAATGAACGAAAAGGATGCAGGAAAACTTAGAAACACATTCGAAGATTTTACAGTTGTTGGGAAATTAATGGCCGGAGAGAAAAAATTACTATTGAATACCGGAGAGAATGAAACCGTTGAATTGGATCTTGAGTAAGTGCAGATCCGTTGTGTGAAAATAGGTTCACCGGCTGATAGTATGCAAAAATTTTCACCAGCCGATTATATGCATAAATGTTCACCGGCTGATAGTGAGTTTGATTTTTGAGTTGCAACAGTTCGGTTTTATTTTGAGGCACTCCGGGAAAAAATGTTTCCAATTTGTTAATTTTGAAGTCAACCTTGATAAAAGTTCTTAAACTTTGAATCCTGTACAATTTGTAATCTAGAAAAAGGTTATATTTAAGGCTTCATTCTACACTATTTTGAATTTTATAAATGACCAAGAAAAAACCAATAGAGAAAAAAAGTACCAAAAAGAAGGAAAAAGATCCTAAAAAGCCATCTAAATTTCCTCTATGGCCATATTTTATTCTCTTTTTGATACTGATCGGATTTAATTTTTACTTCCTTCCCGGTGAATCTTCTGAAAGGATTAAATACAGTGAATTCCTCAATTACGTACAAGAGGGATATGTAGAGGAGATCACCATCACCAATCGTGTGGATGTGGTGGGAACCTATAAAGACCAGATCTACGAGGATGGGGTTTTAGAAAAGCCGGAACCGTCTGAAAGTCGATGGGACCGGACGGAAACGGCAACAAATCGCTTCTCAACGACGATACTTGAGGGAGATGAAATCCGATCCATGTTTGATGAACATGGAGTGGTCTATGACGTCCGAATTGAGGAGGATTGGTTCAGCGGTATCTTTATCTGGTTGATCCCTATTGCACTGATTATTGTATTTTGGATATTCATTTTCAAACGAATGAACCCGGGTCAACAAGTGCTCAATATTGGTAAAAATAAAGCATCACTGTATGATAAACAGACGGAGAGCAAAGTTTCATTTAAAGATGTAGCCGGACTGGAAGAGGCAAAAGCCGAGGTGGAAGAGGTTGTTGAGTTTTTAAGCAATCCTAAAAAATTTACAACTCTGGGCGGTACACTACCCAAAGGGGTGCTCTTAGTAGGGCCTCCCGGAACCGGGAAAACACTTCTGGCCAAAGCGACCGCCGGCGAAGCAGATGTCCCATTCTTTTCACTGAGTGGTTCAGATTTTGTTGAGATGTTTGTAGGTGTGGGCGCTGCAAGAGTGAGAGATTTGTTCAAACAGGCAAAGGAGAAAGCTCCCTGCATCATTTTTATTGATGAAATTGATTCTATCGGTCGTACGCGTGGACGCGGAATGGCGATGAGCTCTAATGACGAACGCGAAAACACGCTGAATCAACTCTTAAGTGAGATGGATGGATTCAATTCGGATAAAGGCGTGATCATCATGGCAGCGACGAACCGGCCGGATATATTAGATTCTGCATTGCTGAGACCCGGTCGTTTTGACCGCCAAATCCTCATCGACAAACCGGATCTGAAAGGACGTATGGAAGTACTTGAAGTACACTCTAAAAAATTGATTCTTTCTAAAGATATCGATTTGAAAGTTCTTGCATCACAAACCCCCGGATTTGCAGGTGCAGAACTGGCCAATTTATGTAATGAAGCGGCACTGTATGCGGCACGGCGTGACAAAAAACAGGTAGAGATGGAAGATTTTCAAGATGCCATCGAACGTGTGGTTGCCGGATTGGAGAAGAAAAACAAGTTAATCAGTCCGAATGAGCGTAAAATCGTTGCTTATCATGAAGCAGGTCATGCCATTGTAGGATGGTTGCTAAAATACACAGATCCTGTATTGAAGGTGAGTATTGTACCGCGAGGTTTTGCAGCACTCGGTTATACTCTTCAAACACCACTGGAAGATCGTTTTTTAATGACTACGGAAGAGCTCGATGATAAGATCTGTGCTCTGCTTGGGGGACGGGTCGCAGAGGAGATCGTGTTTGGGAAAATATCAACCGGAGCACAGAATGACCTTGAACGGATTACGAACCTGGCCTTTGCAATGGTCGCGGAATTTGGAATGAGTGAAGAGCTGGGCTATCTGTCACTGAAGGATTCCAGTAGTCCCGAGAATAGTTTTGGCTTTAATAAAAAGTACTCGGAAAATACGGCTCAAAAAATTGATCAGGGTGTTCGCAATATTATTCAACGAAATTATCAACGGACGTTGGACTTACTCACTGAGCAGCGCGGTAAGTTAGAAGAGATGGCAGAAACACTTCTGGATAAAGAAGTCCTGAACCATATCGATATCCGGGCCATGCTGGGGGATCGCCCGAGCGGTACGTATCCGGAGGGAATATTTGATGGGCGTAACGGGAAGAAAGTTTCTTCCGATAAAAATGGTTCAACACAGGACGAAAAAAAGAAAGAGAGTCGTATTGAGGAAAATAAAAAATCTACAAAGTCCAAAAAGAGTGAGGATGCAACAGTCTCAGATTCAAAGGAGAACAAAAAGATAGAGAATGGATCGAAAGAAGAAGACGGACTTTCTAAAGGTTCTGAAGCCGGGACAAGTAAAAATCAAGACAGTAAAAAGAACAAGTAAATAGGAATTGATTCTAAAGATTGATAAAACAATTCTTTAGAAGAATAATAAGCACTTCAGATGCTAACTTGTTTTTGATTTGGTAACATTGAATTAATCATTCTGTAACATTGTGATCGTAGTTTTTAGACAATACATAATCTAAAAACAATGATCACACTTATGAATATTAAATCACTCCTAACATCTTCATTGTCTCTTTTGCTTGTGGCGGCTGTTTTCGTTGCATGTGATGATTCAACCTCTCCAACGCTTACAGAACCAATCCTTAGCGCACCTGCATCACAGAATTTACTGGCCGGTACTACAGCTGAACTAACATTTGGAGTAAACGTATCCGGCGGTTATGCATCCGCAACGGTATCTGCTGAAAACGGTTCTGCAACAATTACCTCAGAGCCTGCTGTCGGTGCTTCAAGCGGTAACGTCGTAGTATCTTACACGTCTACAAATGCCGGAGCAGGATCTGTTACACTTACCGTAAGGGATGCGGATGGACTTTCTGGCAATGCAACTGCTGTGATTTCGGTGGCGGCTGAAGAAACAACCATTCGGGTTACGGACAATATCACTAGTGATACTACATGGGAAACCGGAAAAACCTATATTCTTGGCGGCCGGATCGTGGTAGAAGCCGGTTCAAATTTAACCATCGAACCCGGAGTTGTTGTAAAAGGTGAAGCGGGAACAGGTGCAAACGCTACAGCCCTCATTGTAGCTCGTAATGGGACGATTAATGCAAATGGTACTGCGATTGCTCCAATCATCTTCACTTCAGTAGCTGATGAAATTACCCCGGAGCAAATTGCCTCAGGTGATGTAACCAGCCCGAACCTCGAACCTGACATTAATGGTCTATGGGGAGGAGTCATTGTTTTAGGAAATGCTCCAATATCTGCTTCTACAAGCCCGATACAAATCGAAGGAATCCCTGCATCAGATACCAATGGACTCTACGGTGGTGATGACGATGCCGATAACTCCGGAACCATCCGATACATCTCCATTCGACACGGCGGAACAAACATTGGCGAAGGTAACGAAATCAATGGATTAACGCTGGGTGGCGTTGGTAGTGGCACAGTCATAGAAATGGTTGAGATTGTAGCAAATCAGGATGATGGTATCGAATGGTTCGGCGGTAATGTTGACATCGATGGAATCATCAGCTGGAATGTTGGTGACGACGGTCTTGACACGGATCAGGATTGGATTGGAACTGCCTCCAATTTCATCATCATTTCACCACAAGGAAGTGGATTTGAATTAGATGGTCCTGAAGGCGACCTCAACCGGGGGTGTCACACATTCCGGAACGGAATTTTATATGCCGGTCCGGATATGGGAGCTGCTGTAGATTGGGATAACAACACGAACGCAGGTATTGAAGATCTCTATCTCTTTGGTTTCACTACTTCGTATCGTGCAAGTGATTCATTCAGTCCAATCCAATCTTATGGTGGTGATGGAAACTGTGAATCCTCCGGTTGGGAATATACTCTGACAGAAGGGGGTGCAGCTGCAGATGAACTATTTACAGGAGTACCTTCATCGATCCTATCGGAAGTAACTGCGAATGGAAACAGCGTTGGCCCAAATAAAGCTGATTTCAACTGGACATGGGCATTTCAATCCGGAGCACTGGATGAAATCGGACTGTAAACGATAATCTTGCTACGTCACATTGGGTTTACTTCCGGTCTTGATGAACCGGGAGTAAACCATTTTTTACTAATCAGAGCCTCTTTTTCAATTAATTAAGCCGTTTAAAAAAAACTTCAAAGACTATGAAAATGTTAAACAGATTTACTTTTTTGGTCATCCTACTTGCATCTATTTCAAATGTAAGTTACGCACAAAATGGTACGATAAGGGGTACGCTAATCGACGAATCTACAGGGGAACCTATCTATGGAGGGTCTGTTTTTGTTGTAGGAACTTCCGCAGGTACAACCACTGACTTTGATGGAAAATTTGATCTAAAAATTACCGAAGGTACGCATCAAATTCGGTTTTCATATATTTCTTACAGATCGTTACTGCTCGATGAGGTCAATGTTGAACGTGGAGAATTACTTGTTTTAGGAACTGTTGCTCTTCAAAAAAATATCGAGGAGATGGATGAAATTGTTGTTACAGCCAGTATCATCAATACCTCTGAAGCTGCAATGATATCTATTAAACGAAATTCAATTAATATGATTGATGGAATTTCGTCAGAGAGGTTCAGAGCTATTGGAGATTCCGATGCTGCAAATGCCTTAAAAAGAGTAACGGGCGTATCGGTTGAAGATGGTAAATATGTTTATGTGAGGGGATTGGGAGATCGATACTCAAAAACAATTTTGAACTCAGTAGATATTCCGAGTCTTGATCCTGATAAGAACAGCCTTCAGATCGATATTTTCCCTACCAACCTGATCGACAACATGGTTATAACCAAAACAGCGGTGGCTGAACTGCCTGCAGATTTTTCAGGTGGCATTGTTAATATTGAAACAAAAGATTTTCCGGAAGAGCCGATCTTCGATCTATCCATCAGCACAAATTACAATCCTACGATGCATTTTGAGAGCCAATTTCTCAATAATGGCGGTAATAGTACCAACTTTCTCGGTTTTGACAGTGGATCAAGAAAACTACCGATCGGTGCAGGGGAATCCAATATACCTACACCCATCAGTGGTACAGCTACACAAGATGTAAATAATTTTGTAAATAGTTTTGATTCAAACCTGGGTCCTACAGAGAAAATTAATCCTATGGACATCAGTTTGGGATTGTCACTGGGAAATCAATTCAACATAGGTGGCGGCAGAACATTAGGGTATGTTCTGACAGGAACCTACAAAAGAAGCAGTTCACATTACGAAAATTATCGATATGGTGAATATCAAACACAACCGTCTGCGGATGCATTTGAACTTATCTATGCTACAAATCAAGTGGGAAATGTCTCTGAAACAAATGTATTGGCAGGAGGATTGGCCGGACTGGCTTTAAAAACGGAACGCTCGAAATATAAGCTCACCGGAATGCATTTAAGGAACGGGGAGAACCACTCAAGTAATTTTTTTGTGGATAATAGTAAAGATGCACCCGGGCAGTCCGGATACCTTGCTGATGCATTTAATTTAGAATATAGTGAAAGAGCGGTAACGAACTTTATGCTAAACGGTGTGCACTATTTTGACGATACAAAGTGGGAAGTAAACTGGAGGGTATCACCCACATTTTCATCAATAAATGATCCGGATGTACGTACAAGTTCATTTACATTGGGGAATCAGGGTGAACCCACGTTTAATGCCGGTGCCGGAGGGTTTCCAAGTAGAATTTGGAGAAATATGGATGAGGTTAATTTGGTGGCAAGAGCAGATGTCACGAGAGATTATTTACTGTTTGGTGACCCGGCTAAAATTAAATTTGGCACCAATTTTACCTTTAAAGAGAGAGATTATGAGATCCTTGCTTTTAATATGCAATTTTTTGGCCGTATTCCTGAACTTACCGGTGACCCCAATGATATCCTGGATCCTGAAAATATTTATCCAAATGGAACCATATACTATCAATCGGGTAATAACGACCCGAATCCTAATGGGTACAACTCAAACATAGAAAATCTAGCTTTTTATTTTTCAAATGAATTTCAGCTTTTTTCTAACTTAAAAACAAGCATTGGACTCCGGGCTGAAAATTATGTTCAAAAACACACCGGTCGTGACGCACTGTTTGCTCAGGGTGGAAATGGCAATAATCTGGATAATGAAAAAGTTCTCGATGCTTTAGATTTTTTTCCATCTGTTAACCTCACATATTTTGCATCAGACCGCCAAAATTTCCGGGCTTCCTATTCTAGAACGATTGCCCGCCCATCGTTTAAAGAGTTGTCTTTTGCACAGATTCTGGATCCTGTATCCGATCGTATTTTTAATGGCGGACTGTTTCCCATCGGAAGTTGGGATGGAAATTTAAAGGAAACCCGAATTGATAACTTCGATACCCGATGGGAGATGTTTTTTGATAAAGGCCAACTTTTGTCGGTGAGTCTGTTTTATAAAATGTTTGACGATCCCATTGAGCTGGTTAGAATTCAGGTTCAAGCAACCTCAAGTGAATTCCAGCCAAGAAATGTTGGAGACGGCCGGGTACTGGGTGCTGAATTGGAGTTTAGAAAAAATCTGGGATTTATTGCTGAACCGTTAACCTATTTCCACATAAATAGTAACATCACAATTGTTGAGTCGGTCATTGATATGACAGATCAAGAATTTGAAGCACGGTTACATCGTGAAAAAGTAGGAGAGAGTGTCGGAAATACCCGTCAGATGGCAGGTCAGGCACCATTTATGATTAACGCAGGTTTACAATATGATAATCCGGGACTGGGTTTTGATGCAGGCTTCTTTTATAACCTGAAAGGTGAAACACTGGCTGTAGTGGGTGGGGGCCTGTTTCCTGATGTATATGCAACTCCTTTTCACAATTTGAGATTTAATTTGAATAAGAAGTTAGGCAGAAACAATCAGGCTGCATTAAACCTTAGTGTTTCCAATCTTTTAAATGAAACGCAAGAGGAGCTTTATAAAGGCTTCAATGCAGTAGACCAAATATTCAGTTCGTATAAACCCGGACGAGCCGTAAACCTGGGTATTAAATATACTTTTTAATATGAAGCACTCATGGAATAATTATCGTTTTTGATATATTCGTTTATTCTTTTACTCTTAAATGAGATGAAGCTACAGCCCGGTTTTGAGTTGTAGCTTTTTTGTTTTAAATACTATCTAAAGGAACCGTTTTTGAGATTTGTTTGTTAAATAGAATCTAACGAAAGAATAGTATTTTGATATACGTAACCAGAAAAGCTCATTTTAATGCCTCACACCGATTGCACAATCCATCCAAATCGGATCAATGGAACCGTGATACCTATGGAAAGTGTAATAACCCGAATTGGCATGGACACAACTACATAGTAGAAGTAACGGTTGCGGGATCTCCGGACCCGGACACCGGATATGTGATCGATTTGGGTGCATTAAAATCCATCATAAAATCAAAAATAGTAGATCCGTGTGATCACAAAAACCTGAACCTGGAAGTTGATTTTTTGCAAGGCATCATCCCATCTACTGAAAATCTCTGCCGAGCCTTTTTTAAGCAGTTGGAAGCTGACGTTAACGCCTCCGCATCACCCGGGTCACAACTCTACTCAGTACGTCTTTATGAGACTGAACGAAATTATGCAGAATATTGTCCGAATAGATAGAAATATAGTTTAACACTAAATGAATTGATCATTGGTTCTGTCTTGTATTAAGTGCTCAGATCAAATCTCTTCTTGAATAGTCAGCTTATTTACCAACCCTATTATAGTCCGAGAATTTACTTAACAACGTTATGATTTCTACAAACATCCGAAAATTTTACGATCCAACATTTGTGGTTAGCGAACAGTACAAAGAGAGTCTGCCCGACCTTCAAAATGGCCCGGCCTCACTTATTGAAGGTGCCAATGTACCGATTCAACAAGTGGGTATATCCAACTTTAAATTACCATTGACCTATCCAACACCGAATGGCGATCTGCTCACGTTAGAGACATCAATTGACGGCTATGTTGGACTGGAAGCGGGAAAAAAAGGGATCAATATGGGTCGTATCATGAGAACTTTTTATAAGTTTAAGGATGATATTTTCCATCCGGACAAGTTAAAAAGCATACTGAAAGCATATAAAGAGGATTTAGATAGCCAGACAGCTTTTTTACAGCTCAGTTTTAACTACCCGATGATTCAAAAGAGTCTTCGCTCCGGATATGAAGGATATCAATACTATAAAGTCTCAATGGAAGGGAAAATTGATGAATATGATCGATTTAGCAGTTTTGTACATCTCGACTTTGAGTATAGCAGTGCATGCCCATGTTCTTACGAATTGGCTGAACATGCCCGTGAGACCCGTGATATTGCAGCGATACCGCACAGTCAACGAAGTGTGGCCAATATTACCGTTCAGCTGAATGAAGAGATTTTTATTGATGACCTTGTATTTATGAGCAGAGAGGCGCTGCAAACTGAAACACAGGTCATCGTTAAACGTGAAGATGAGCAAGCTTTTGCTGAGATGAATGGGGCCTATCAGAAATTTGTAGAAGATGCGGCCAGGTTACTTTATGATGTATTAAATGAGGATGACCGAATCCGTGATTTTGTTGTCCGATGTGCGCATCTGGAAAGCCTCCACAGCCATGATGCCATTTCCAGAATTTGTAAAGGCGTGCCGCATGGGCTGCGATAAGTGAGGCAGAAGGCAGAGGGCAGAAGGTTTGAAACTGAATTTGTCTTTTCAAAAATTACTGTCTAATGCTAGAGGTCTTTTAACGTAGTTTTGGGTGGAGTTTTGGGTTCAAAAAACCTTCTGCCCTCTGCCCTCTGCCCTGCCTTCTGCCTGCGAAGCTTACTTTTCACGTCTAAGAGCATCTTCAATCAACTTCGCTTGTTCTGTATCGTGGATTTTTTTCTGTCCGGCAGCGGGGGAGGCAGATGCTAATCTACCGGCATACCTCAGTTTCTGTCCGGACCCAAGCAGATCATACAGTCTGGGTGCAATATGTTTCCAAGCGCCCATATTCTTGGGTTCTTCCTGACACCAAACAATATCTTTTACATTTTTCAATTTAGTGAGATAGCTCTTCAAATCTTTGTCAGGGAATGGGTAGAGCTGTTCCATTCGTGCAATAGCAACATTCGATCTCTCAAGATTTTCTCTCTCTTTATAAAGATCATAGTAGACTTTTCCGGAACAGATGACCAGTTGATCAATATTTTTCACATCATCTATCAAGGTATCCTCGATAAAAGGCTGAAAAGATCCATTGGCTAACTGCTCTACACTGCAAACCGCAAGTGGATGCCTCAAAAGACTTTTAGGTGACATGATGATCAGCGGTTTTTTCTTCTCCTGTAACGTCTGTTTGCGCAGTGCATGAAAATATTGAGTCGGGGTGGTAAGATTGACAACTTGCATATTATCCTCAGCACAGAGTTGCAGGAATCTCTCTAGTCGGGCAGAGGAGTGTTCCGGACCCTGGCCTTCATAACCGTGAGGCAATGTCATGACAAGTGCGGATCGTTGTCCCCACTTAGCCTCAGATGAGGCGATAAATTGGTCAATGATAACCTGGGCACCATTGGCAAAATCACCAAACTGAGCTTCCCAGACGACCAGTACGTCCGGTTTCGCTGATGCATACCCAAATTCAAATCCCAATGCTGCAAATTCACTTAAAAAGCTATTATAAGCATAAAAAGTACCTTGATCGTCACTAAGATGATTAAGAGGAATAAAACTTTGATTGGTATCGGTTCCATGAAGTACCGCATGACGATGTGAAAAGGTTCCCCTTTCTGCATCCTGACCGGTTAACCGAATGGTTTTCCCACTTTTCAACAGGGATCCGAATGCAAGTGCTTCTGCAAAACCCCAATCTATTTTTTCTTCATTATTTTTAGCGGCTTCTGCTCTTTTTGCCAGCTGCTTGAGAAGTTTTGGGTTGGCATCAAATTTCGCAGGAACGGTGTTCAGTTGAACGGCAATCTCTTTTAATTCATCCATTGAATACGTTGTATCCGGGAATTCGAGCCTGTCATTCTGTTTCTCTTCAGAACGATCCAGCATTTTCTCAGTCACCTCTAACGTAGGGGAGTTTTTTGCACTTTCAAACGCCTCTTCAAGCAGCTGGTCAAACTCATCAAAAATTGCCTGAGTTTCATCTTCAGTAAACTCTCCTTTTCGAAGCAACTCTTTTAAATAGAGATCCCGTACAGGCGAGTGATTATCAATTTCTTTATATAATCCGGGTTGTGTAAATGCCGGTTCATCTCCTTCGTTATGTCCATGTTTTCTGTAACAGATCAGATCAATAACGACATCTTTACCAAATTTTTGCCGGTAATCCAGTGCCAGATTAACAGCGTGGACGGCTGCTTCGGGATCATCCCCGTTGACATGAAAAATGGGAGCGAGAATCATTTTTGCCAGATCAGAAGCATACTCAGTGGAACGGGCGTCCCGGGGAAGGGTAGTGAATCCAATCTGATTGTTGATAATCAAATGAATGGTTCCGCCGGTTTCATACCCTCTTAACTGAGACATATTCAACGTTTCAGCAACGACACCTTGTCCGGCAAATGCGGCATCACCATGGATTAAAAACGGGATAATTTTTTCCCTGGCCTTCTCTTTTTCAAAATGATCCTGCATGGCCCTGGCAGCCCCTTCAACAACGGGGTTCACGGCTTCCAGGTGACTCGGATTCGGGAGCAGTTCCAACTCGACCTCTTTCCCGTCAACGGTCTTATAACTTCCTTTAGATCCCAGATGGTATTTCACATCACCGGATCCCTGAATCGTTGCGGGATCTACATTTCCTTCAAAATCGGCAAAGACCTTTTTATAGGGCTTATTCATGATGTTGACAAGGATGTTCAATCGGCCTCTGTGGGCCATCCCTAAAAAGAATTTTTCAACATCATTATTTCCGGCGCGCTCCATCAGAAAATGCATCATTGGAATAACAGTCTCTGCGCCTTCCAGAGAAAATCGTTTATGGCCGATATACTTTTTATGCAGGAACTGCTCAAATGCCATTGCCTGGTTCAGCTTATGCAGAATCTCCTTTCTATCATTTTTCGTGAGTTTAGGAGTGTTTGTCGTGGCTTCCATTGTTTTTCGAAGCCAACTTCTCTCTTTCATATCGAGCAGATGCATATACTCGGCACCAATGGTGCCACAATATGTATCCCTTAAGAGCAGAATGATATCGCGTAACTTGGCTGTTTTTTTGCCCGCCAGATTATCACAGTAAAACTCACGATCCAAATCCCAGAGTGATAATCTGTAATATTCCAGGTCAAGCTCCGGACTTAACCCCGGTTCTGTGCCCAATGGATCCAGATTCGCAAGAACATGGCCACGCAACCGATACATCGTCATCAATCTCCAGACTGCGATAGCTCTGCGATCTTGTTCTAAACTATTCCCGCGGCCACTAAGTAAACCCTCATATTTATCCTCACCATAGGGAAAAGGTTCGTATGGGATTTCAAGGTCTTTGAAAATTTGATCATAAAAGTTTTCCTCTCCATTGAGAAGAGCATGAATTTTTTGAAGAAACATTCCGGACTCAGCGCCTTGTATAATTCTGTGATCATACGTACAGGTCACGGTCATCACTTTACTAATACCTAATTGGTTCAGAACATCCTGTGCCATGGATTGATATTCAGCCGGGTAATTGATGGCACCGGTTGCAATGATTGCTCCCTGACCCTTCATTAATCTGGGTACTGATGAGACCGTACCTATTGTACCCGGATTGGTGATACTGATGGTTGTTTCCTGATAATCCGAGAGCTCTAGTTTTCCTTTTCGGGCTTTATCAATCAAACCGGCAAAGGCATGAAGAAACTCTTTAAAATTAAGCTTATCTACGCTCTTAATGTTTGGTACAACTAAATTCCTTGACCCATCTTTATTCTCCAGATCAATGGCAATGCCCAAATTCACACCTTCAGGGATCACTCTGTAGTGATTATCCTCTTTATTTAGATAGTAGGAGTTGATATTTGGAAATTCTTTGAGTCCCTGAATCACAGCCCAGGCGATCATGTGTGTGAACGAGGCTTTTGGCTCGCCTTTTTTTAGCAGATGTGAATTGATGAGTGCCCGATCCTCAGTCATCATTTTCACAGGAAGAACCCGTAAGGAAGTGGCTGTGGGTACGTAGACACTTTCATCCATGTTGTCTACAATCTTTGATGCTACACCTTTTAATCGTTGAAGCTCTGAACTGTCCGGAACGAAGGTTTGCTTGGCAGGTGCCGTCTCTTTTTTAGACTCTTTATTTTTCGTTTCTGCTGTTGTTTGTTCCGCTGCCGGAGGTGTGCCATTGGTATCCTGTTTTTTAGTTTCTTCCACAGGGGTTTCATCCATCTCGGAAAAATAGGATTTCCAATGTTTGGGGACAGAGTCGGGATCTTCTTGATACTGCTTATATAACTCTTCAACCAGAGCAGAATTGGGTCCAAATACAGCTTCGAGTGATTTCAAAATGGTCAGGGATTCAGATTGGTGATAATATGTTGTAAACGAGTAAAATAGGGCAATGAATTCAGTTAGTACAAGTTTAACAGTCGACGTTGAAACTAAGTATATTTTCTATAAAATACGATGAATTTTCACAGTATTCAGGGTTAATTTAAGGTCAACATTTGGAATTTAATGAAGGAGAAGAATGGTTATATTACATGCAGAACAGAACCGAGATGGCAGTCGAAATGTACTCGCAAAAAGTTTATAAAGATCTCCACAATCTGATTAACTAATATCATCGAAGAGAATACCGAATTATAAATTGAACGATTTTAAACAAAGAAGTGAAGAAAAATAAAAAAAACTCAGAGAACGGCGCTGAAACGATACATTGGGATCTCTCGGATCTTTATCCGGGAATGGATTCAAAAGAACTGAAGAAGGATAAGAAGAGGGTGATTGAACTTTCGAACAAGTTCAATGACTCATACAGGGGAAAAATTTCAGAGATGAGTCATAAAGAGTTTGCGGTCGCCATATCCGAGTATGAAGAGATTATACAGATCATGGGGCGCATCGGTTCATTTGCCTATTTACAGTGGTCCACATCCACGGATGATCCACAACTCGGGAAATTTTTACAGTCATCCAATGAATTGAGTTCTGAGGTAAGTCAGGCATTAACATTTTTCAACGTGGAGTGGCTTCAACTTCCGGACGAGAAGGCCGATCAGTTTATTCAGTCGGAAGAGCTGAAGAAGTGGAATCACTATCTAGATGTATCCAGAATGTATAAAGATCATACTCTCTCAGAGGATGCGGAGAAAGTAATGAGTGCTAAATCAGTCACCGGCCGGTCGGCATGGAATCGATTTTTTGATGAGACATTGGGTGCTGCAAGATTTACGTTCGAAGGTGAAGAGTATTCCGAACAGGAGGTGTTAAGTAAACTGCACAATAAAGATAGAACGGTCAGAAAGGCAGCGCACGAGTCGTTAACCAATACATTTAACGAGTTATCCCGCACGCTTACGTTTATATTCAATACCATATTGGCCGACAAATATACCAATGATAAACTCAGAAAGTATGAGAATTGGATTGACTCACGTAATTTGTCAAATCAAACGGATCGCTCAACAGTGGATTCGTTGGTCAGTGCGGTAGAGGATGCCTACCCGGTTGTTCAGCGATATTACAAATTGAAGAAGAGATTGCTGCATCTTGATCAGCTCTATGATTATGATCGTTACGCACCCATTTCAAAGACATCAAAAGAGATACCGTGGGTGGAAGCAAAGGATATGGTATTGGATGCGTATGGAGATTTTCATCCGGAAATGCGACGAATCGCATCGCTGTTTTTTGAAAAACAGTGGATAGATGCTGCCATCAAAAAAGGAAAAAGAGGTGGAGCCTATTCAGCAAGTACAGTTACAAATGTTCATCCTTATGTTTTTATGAATTATGATGGCCAACTCAGGGATGTTCAGACATTAGCACACGAGCTTGGTCATGGCGTTCATCAATATCTATCAGCATCACAAGGAGAATTGCAATCATCAACCCCTCTGACAACAGCGGAGACAGCTTCCGTTTTTGGAGAAATGTTGGTTTTTGACCGACTCAGAAACTCAATTGAGGATCCCAAAGAGCGCTTGGCCCTGCTGATCAGTAAAATTGATGATACCGTTGCAACTGTATTCAGGCAAGTGTCGATGAACCGATTTGAAGATCGTATTCATACAGCAAGACGAACAGATGGTGAGTTATCGACTGAGCAATTTTCTACTTATTGGATGGAGACCCAAAAGGAGCTATATGGAGATGCAGTAACGATTACGGATGAGTACAAACGTTGGTGGTGTTATATACCCCATTTTTTGCATTCCCCCGGTTACGTGTATGCTTATGCATTTGGTGAATTGCTGGTTTTGGCACTTTATGAAGCTTATGAAAATTCAGACAAAAAAGAGTTCTCAGAGAACTATATTGAGTTATTGAGTGCAGGCGGCTCTGATTGGCCACATCAATTGATTTTAAAAATGGGACTGGACATCCGTGATAAAGGATTTTGGTTGAATGGGTTGTCTTTATTTGAAAAAATGGTAACAGAAGCAGAAGAGTTGGCAGATTCCCTCGAATAAATTACTTTGTAAGAGATTATACATTGAGAAACGCACTATGAATACCAGTAGAGAAGAAAAAGCTCTTTTTGAGTTTAAAAAAATCATGGAAAATTTACTGCAGCTTTTGTGTAAGGCAACAGCTGCAAAAACGGGATATCTCTATTGGGTCAATAGGAAAAGAGAGCAATTTGTTCTTGAAACAACGGAGACAGAACTGTCGAATGTTATGTTTAAGGATCGAATTGATTTCAAAGAGTTCTACCTGGATGATTACAAGAATATTTCATCATCGGTTCAACTTGAAATCGGTAAACAGATCGATATATCTGAGCTGAAGCACTATTTTGACAAGCCATCGGTGAAATTCCTCACAATTATCCCTTTCCAAAATAATGGTGAAACGGTTGCACTCACAGTTGTCGAGTCAGAACATGAACTCTCATTGAAGGAGTTTAAAAAATACTTTTCTGCTTATGTAAGTGCCCATGTGAATGTTCTGAATACCTATCTGGAATTGACGGATCTCCATGAAGATGAGCAGAAATGGCTCGATTATGATCAAAAATTAAATAATCTGACAACACATTCAGGTAAGGTCGATGTCCTCAATAAATTGATCAACGAAATAGAGTTTCTTCTGCCATCGGGTGGAGTTGTTGTTGCAGTGAGGGGGATGAGTACCTGGGTAACCGTATTACGATCGGTAAAATCACCCAAATCTCCTGAGGTGGGTTTGATGGTTGAAGAGAAATCTCTCGCATATGAAGCACTACAAAAAGGTGAATCTCTTTTTTCAATCCATTTCAATCAAAATCCAAAAAGGATCTCATCATCAGAAATTCAGACGGATGGAGCCACTCTTGCCATACCGATGTTGATTCGAGACAAAAGACAGGCGGTGATTTTGGCGTATGATAAAAACCCTCTTGTTTTTAAGGAGTCCGTGAAACATCAAATAAAAAATCTGGTCAGAGTTGCGTCACTGGAGATTAAATCTGAAATAAATGGAAAAACGGATAGTTTTGACTTGTTTACGTCAGAAAATGGAAGTTTGGATCAGGAGATCTGGACGCTCAGTTTAGAACAATATCTTAAGAGAAAACGCCCGGCAACTGATCAGGTCTGGTTTGGAATGATCAGTATCGATAATCTGGCTGACTTACGAAGTCAATATCGATTGGATGATTTAAAAAAGGTGCAACGGTTGATGGTGAAGGCGTTAAATCCATCAAGACTCGGATTTAACGGGATTATCGGTTTTAACAGTGATTATGTGTTTTCCTATATCTTCAGTGGAGCCACAGAAGATGATCATCAGAATTGGCTGGAAACGAATATAAAGGATTTAAAAAGTAAATTGGATTTAGGTGATGCCAGAAGGGTAGAGGTTGTGATCAAAGCGGGTTTTGTCCAGATTAAACCCGACATGACTGATACAGGCAAAATTTTAACCGATGCAAAACATGCTTTGAATACGGCGATGAGTAATAAGGATGCCCATTTCGTAAGTAATTAAGATGAGCAGATCATTTCTGATAATAATTGACGGTTTAGGAATTGGAGCGCAGGAAGATTCCGGTAACTATGGGGATGAAGGAGCCGATACCCTGGGAAATGTGAGCCGTATCGGTAAAGCGAACCTCCCCAACTTTGAACAGCTTGGTTTAGGAAACATCAAGCCACTGGCGTCTATAAAACCTACAGAAAATCCCATTGGTTGTTATGGTAAAATGAGGGAACAGTCAGCAGGTAAAGATTCCACAACCGGACATTGGGAGCTAGCCGGGATAACGATGAGCACTCCTTTTCCGACCTATCCCAATGGATTCCCTGATGTAGTTACAGAAGCTTTTTGTCACCTTGCGGGTGCTGAACATGTCCTCTGTAATGCCCCATACTCTGGTACAGAGGTGATCGACGATTTTGGTGAGCAGCATCTGAAAACGGGTCAGCCGATCGTTTATACATCTGCGGATAGTGTTTTTCAGGTAGCTTGTCATGTTGATGTGACCCCGGTCAGTACACTGTATGAGTGGTGTGAAAAAGCGCGGAAGGAGATCTTAACAGATCAGCACGCTGTGGGGCGTGTTATTGCCAGGCCTTTTCAGGGATCACCCGGAGATTTTGTCAGATTATCGGATCAACGCCATGATTTTTCGTTGCGTCCACCGGAACCCAATCTGTTGAGTCTGCTTCAGAAGGGGGGAGTGGCAACGTACTCGATAGGGAAGATTATAGATCTATTTGCGGGAATTGGGTTTACACAATATCGGCGTACCAAAAGCAATGCGGAGGGACTCTCGCAGCTATTGAGTTTACTAAGTGCGGGAGTAGAGAATAGCTTTACATTTGTCAATCTGATCGATACAGATCAAAATTATGGTCACAGGCAGGATCCGGTGGGTTATGCCCGATGTTTAGAGGAGATTGACAGGGCGTTGCCTGCAGTGATTGACAAATTAAATGAAGGCGATTTGATGATAGTGACGGGCGATCATGGAAATGATCCGGCTGATGACAGTACGGATCATACACGGGAGTTTGTACCTCTTTTAGTGATTAGAAAAGGGGAGGGTCGTTGCCAATCTTTGGGAATTCGTAACTCTTTTTCCGATGTTGCCAAAACTATTTTGCACAGTCATAATGTAGAAAATGAGCTTCAGGGAGCATCATTTTACGATGAACTGTAATCACTGTATTTTCTACTTCAAATATTGTCCATAATTCCTTATCTTTCATAGATTGTATGTGTTTTGATATACAACATTTTCAGCTCCGGATCGTAATCAATGTAACCGGCTATTTTAATCTCAATAAAGCAGAATAAAACGTGGCAAAAAGCTCAGGAATTTCAACTCGCGAATCAGAATCACTAGATCGTTATCTGCACGAAATCGGTAAAGAGAAACTTATTACACCTGATGATGAGGTCAGGCTAGCAAAAGAGATTCAAAAAGGATCTCAAAGGGCGCTTGAAGAATTGACAAAAGCGAACCTAAGATTTGTTGTATCTGTAGCCAAACAGTACCAAAATCAAGGGTTATCACTGGGTGATCTTATCAATGAAGGGAACCTTGGACTCATTAAAGCTGCAAAAAGATTTGATGAGACTCGTGGATTTAAATTTATTTCATACGCAGTATGGTGGATTCGTCAATCCATTCTCCAGGCCCTGGCCGAACAGAGCCGTATTGTACGACTTCCTTTAAACAGGGTTGGTGCACTGAACAAAATTGGTAAAGAGCTCTCCAAGTTAGAACAGGAGTACGAACGGGTGCCTTCCGCTGCTGAACTTGCAGAAAGTTTGGAAATGACGGTTAGTGAGGTTGCAGATACATTAAAAATATCAGGCAGGCATCTCTCAATGGACGCTCCATTTGCGCAGGGAGAAGATAATCGACTACTGGATGTGCTGGAAAATGAAGAGATTCCGGATCCCGATAATGACCTGATGGGCGAATCCCTGAAAGTTGAAATTGAAAGAGCCCTTTCTAAACTCACCAAACGAGAAGCAGAAGTGATCAGACTCTATTTCGGAATTGGCCGTGAGCATTCATTAACTCTCGAAGAGATAGGTGAACGATTTGATCTTACTCGTGAAAGAGTGCGTCAGATCAAAGAGAAAGCACTGCGTAAATTGCGCCATCACAACCGAAGTGCTGCCCTAAGAGCTTATTTAGGGTAATTATTTAGTTTTCGATAGCCGTTAAACGGACATTCTCATAAAATAAGAATTCCTATGTTTAGGAAACATCACATCATAATGCTATTTGCTTCCAAATAGGATTCCCTTAGTTTAACCGAATGAAATCGATTTCGGTATTTATCGTTTTAGTTACCATCATCCTTGGATTGGGATCCCCGATTTACGGGCAGTTGATGCCCTTCAGGACCTATTCAATCGAGTTGGGATTAAGTGAGTCGGTAGCTCATACCATTGCTCAGGACGATAGAGGGTTCATCTGGGTAGGAACAGGATATGGCCTGAACCGTTTTGACGGTATTCGATTTACACAATTCTATGAAGAGGATGGGTTAGCCCATAATCGTGTGCACTCTCTATTTCAGGATCATGATGGATTGATTTGGGTGGGGACAGAGTCGGGGGTATCCGTATTGCTTCAAGACTCACTGGTTACACCCGATGAGCTGCTACGACTCGATAACTTTTCAATACTGACTATTTTTCAAGATAACCAAGGCAATTATTGGTTCGGTACTGAAGGGAATGGTGTGTGGAAATTAAACTCCAGGGGAGAGCTGACGGCCATCCATCTGGACTATAATATTGCAATAAAGAGTGTCAGAGTGATTCGTCAGACCCGTAATGATGTGATCTGGATCGGAGCCAGAGAAGGGCTGGTCATGATTGATAATGATGAGGTAAGTCACTTTTCAATGGCTCACGGTCTGCCGGATTTGCGCATAAGAGATATCTATATCGATGAATTCGACCGGATATGGATTGGTACTAGAGCAGGATTGTTGCGATATCATGAAAATGAATTTCAAGTATTTGGTCAGGCTCATGGGTTAAATGATGAACGAATTCTCTCCGTGACAGTTGAAGATTACGATAGAATTTGGCTTGGAACAGAGGGGGGAATCGCCATGTTTGATGGTGAAACCTTCACTAATTATGGCAGAGAGCAAGGTGTACCTGCTTTGATTATCTATTCTTCTATTATTGACAGAGAAGGGAATCTCTGGTTTGGAACACTGGGAGGTGGAATTACCATGTATCTAGGAGATCATTTCAGGAGTTTTAACATTGATAATGGCCTTACAAATAATGTAGTAACCGGATTTAGTGAAGATTCTGATGGCAATATATGGATTGTAACTTATGGAGGCGGTCTGTTGGTCTATGATGGAGAATCGATGACCAATTACAGAGAGTCGGATGGACTGATTGATAACAAAGGGTATGTCGCTTTTGAAGATAGCAGGAAGAGAATGTGGATTGGTACGCGGAATGGGATCAGCATCTATGAAAATGGAAGGTTTGAGTCACTGCCTGAGGAGAGGTTTCCTTTTACCTACGTCCGTAAAATTTATGAAGATGAAGAAACAGGCGATTTTTGGATTGCAACCTATAATGATGGTGTGATTCAATTACGTGAAGATGATTATATCCAATACGACATAAATAATGGCCTTCTGCACAATACGGTAATGGATATTAAACCCGATTCGAATGGGAATCTTTGGTTTGCCACCTATGGGGGTGCCGTAAAATATGATGGGAATGAATTTACACACTATACAATCGCAGATGGGTTGCCCAGTAATGGAGTGATTCATATTCATATTGATCATCAGGATCATATTTGGTTCTCTACATTTAACGGTATTGCACGATATGATGGCATTGATATTCGTCGATTACCTACATCTCCATCAATGGATACAATAAGTTATTTCATTGAACAAGATCAGAATGGGAATTACTGGGTGGGGACTAATCGAGGCCTTTACTGGATAGAACCGGAACGTTTATTAGATTCTTCCGGTCCGATCGAAACACTTGCATCGTATCGAAATTTCAATCAAAAACAGGGCTTGATAGCCAATGAACTGAATGCAGGAGGCTCATTTGTGGCAAGTGACGGTTCCATATGGTTAGGTACCGTTGAAGGATTAAGCCAGTTTTTCCCGGATCAAATAAAATCAATGACCACTCCTCCGGGTTTGGAATTTGAAGAGATATTAATGAGTGGCAGAGAAGTAAATCCTACCACATATTATCATTTTCCCTATGATCAAAATTTCCTGGAGTTCTACTTTATCGGATTGAGCTATGAAGCTCCCGATCAGATATCCTATGAGTATCGATTGAATGGATATGATGACCAATGGCAGTTAACCAATGAAAGGGTTCTTCGATACCCATCACTGCCTTCAGGTCATTATGACTTTGAATTGAGAGCATACAATGCGAACGGTTTACAGAGTACAAAAACGGCACATTTTGCTTTCCGGGTACTACCGCCTTTTTATTTTCAATGGTGGTTTATTGGCTTGATCCTATTGATTATTGTCGGATTGATCTTTTTCTACCTGAGATTTTTCAGAATAAAAAAACAGGTCGATATTGAAAGAATGAGAGTTCAGATTGCAAGTGATCTTCATGATGATGTAGGTTCATCATTAACGGAATTGGCACTTCAAACCGATTTTCTACAAGCCGGTAATGTGAGTGACGAGATTAAAACGACCCTTCAGCAACTGGGGAAACATAGCCGTAAAATTGTTTCTAGTCTGGATGACATTGTTTGGTCGATCGATTCAAGAAATGATACAGCCGGGGATCTGACGGACAGGATGCAAGACTATGTCAATCAAGTATTTGCAAATGCATCTGTAGAGGTTCATTACAATTTTGACAAATTAAGAATGCATGAAAAGCTACCTGTTGACGTTAAGGAGAATGTATACCTTATTTTCAAGGAGGCTATCAATAATGTTGTAAAGCATTCAAATGCCACATTAGTAAATGTCACATTTGAATTTTCAGGCAAAATATATGAATTGGTTATTCATGATAATGGAACCCAGATTATCGGTGATCGAAAATCAGGTCAAGGTTTGAGAAATATAAAAATGAGAGCAGAAAGAATCGGTTCAGTCGTTGAAATTGTATCAAATGAAGGATTTACCGTTAAAGCTAAAGGATCTATAAACTAAATGAGAGGTCATTATGATAGAAATCGGAATTGTTGAGGACAATATTAAGATTAGAAATCTGATTCAAAAATTTCTGGATATGCAGGATAAAATGAGCTGTAAAATAGCCGTCGATTCTGTAGAAGAGATGCTGGAATATTTGAAAGAAAATGAATCTCCCAATGTACTCCTGATGGATATTCAGTTACCGGGCATGTCCGGAATTGAGGGTATCAGTATCATAAAAAAAGAGTACCCGCAGATTGAGATCATCATGTTGACGATTTATCACGATTCGCACAAAATATTTAATTCTCTGGTTGCAGGCGCATCCGGCTATCTATTAAAACATACGTCGTTGCCCGAAATAAAGGAGTCGATTGAAAATCTTGTAGAGGGCGGGGCACCAATGTCACCACAAATAGCGAGAAAAGTAATTGAACATTTTAAAAAACCGGTACCGGAAAAAAATCCGGACAGTGATCTGACACCCAGAGAGCAGGACATCGTAAATGGATTGGTGGATGGACTCAGCTATAAGCTGATTGCAGATCGTTTTGATATTTCGATTGACACGGTTCGGGCACATATTAGGAACATTTATAAGAAATTGCACGTTAACTCAAAAGCAGAGGTGATTGCAAAGTCACTCAGAGGTGAGATTTAATATTAGATTCTATATCACATGGTCATGTGATGTTTTAATTCAAAATAGGGTGGTATATTTATATCAGAGCTTAAAAAAAATAGTATTCTAAATCCGGAGGTCCCCATGAAATCAACCATACAGAACCATACGATACTGATTACAACCATTTTATTGTTTGCAACAGGTTGCTATACTCAATTGCAAACAAGTTATGCAGATCGTCCTTCAACAGGGGAAAGAATTGCTGCAGACAGATCCATTTCCGGTCAGCAAGCAGTTGCTGAAAGATTGGGTCAAATTGCCTATGAAGAAGACTATGAGTTGGGATATGAAGATGGCTGGACCGATGCCGAAGGGTACTATTTTATAGATTATGAAACGAGAGATTGGTATGCAGAATATGGAGCTACCTTAGCTCAAAATCGATATTTACGAAATCAAACGGTTTCTGTTTTTCACTATAGCGGGTATGAACTTTTCCCATACTATACCTATGCATATAACCCATACCGTGGACATAGATTCAATAATTGGCACGTTGGATTTGGATTCAACAGCTGGTATGGATGGCATAGACCGTATTATGGCCATTATTATTCTTATGGATTTTATCGATATCCATTCTACGATCCTTATTACGGATACCATGGGTATTATGGTAACAGCAGGCCCTATTTCGGGTACCACTATTTGACCGGCTCAAGTAATACACGTGCAGTCAGAAATTATGGTCCCAGAAATACTCACTTGACATCCCGTGGGGATGCTGTAAATCGTACGACAAGGTCTGGAGCAAGAGTGAATGGTATAACCAGAAGCCGAAGTGATATCCGATCAGCAGCTCGCGTTCAACAAGTGAATCGGGGTGCCGGCAGAACATCCGTTGGGAATCGGGCAACCGGCAGAACAAATAGAGGTACTGTTAATAGAGGAACATCGACCAATCGCGGTTCATCAGGTACAGTAAATCGTGGTTCGTCAAACAACCGTGGTTCATCGGGTACGGTAAATCGTGGTTCGTCAAACAACCGCGGTTCATCGGGTACGGTAAATCGTGGTTCGTCAAACAACCGCGGTTCATCGGGTACGGTAAATCGTGGTTCGTCAAACAATCGCGGTTCATCGGGTACAGTAAATCGTGGTTCGTCAAACAACCGTGGTTCATCGGGTACAGTAAATCGAAGTACTTCAAACAACCGGGGTTCATCAGGCACGGTAAATCGTAGCTCTTCTAACAATAGAGGAACTTCAGCCACAGTAAATCGAAGTACTTCAAACACAAATAGTAGCCGAGCTGCAGTACAAAACCGATCAACAAGTGAAACAAGTCGTCTTCAGAGTCAAAATAGATTACGCAGTACAGTAACATTGCAGAGACCGACAACAACCCGGCAGCAGCAGGTTGTTCAATCGATACGAAACCGTGTCTCTACGACATTACCAACTGAATCATATAATGGCGCCAGATCTGTTATGTCGAATCGAATTAAAGAAATTCAACGAAGGGAACGTGTCACAAATAGTGCCAAATCAGTCATTAATCATATTCGATCAAATACATCATATAATAGTAGTCGATCTACAGGGTCAGGGAGTCGGTCAACCGTACGATCTTCATCATCCGGAAGCAGTTCAAGCCGATCCACTGTAAGATCATCGAGCAGCGGGTCATCCAGCAGAGGGACTTCATCAGGGTCCAGAAGCAGGTCCAAAAATTAATTGAAAAACCCGGTTTTTGAGGGAATAAATATCATCTATCATCAGTAATTAATAGATAAACATAGGAGGGGTATGTACTTGAAATTCACGTTTACTTTAATCGTAATCCTATTTACCGGCCTGATCCAAGGAATGGCTCAGAATCCAAATAACGCTCTTTTATACAGTAATCAGGCTGTTTTTTTTGGAGATCAGGGAAGTGCAAATGATCCCATTTCTATCATAATGCCCGGTACTGCATTTAAATCCGGGTTAGGTTCTTATTTAGATAACCCTGCGAGTTTGGCTTTACATAAAAAAGGGTTTGCAGAATTTGGCCTCTCATTGCGTAGTGTAGAGGAGAATGCTACTTTTTTGGGACAATCCAGAGCATTAGACAATCAGCAGAATAACAGCTCCAATTACGGATTTTTGTACTCATTCCCGACAGTTCAGGGGAGTTTTGTAGTGGGGGCCGGATATACACAACACTCTGTGTTTAACCGTTCTATGGGTTTTCAGGGAAGAAATGAAAACAGTTCGATCACTGACGAATTTAAGGTTGAAGGGTCACCCTATCAGGAAATTGCCTTTGATACATTTTCAACTGACTATGGGGATGATTTTGAAGATTGGGATGAATCTATTTTCCGAATTGGATTTGATGAATTTGGAGATTTTTTAGGGATCAATCAACAGGGTGAAATCATTCAGAACGGTTATAATGGTGAGTATTCCGCCTTTTTTGCAACGGAAATTCAGAGAAATATTATGGTGGGAGCGAGTCTTGGAATTATGACCGGCCGTTTTAACTACAGCCGTATTTTTCAGGAACTGGATGAGTTCAATGATTACGATTCACCGGATTTTATAGACAGCAGTGGCGATGGGTTTGGGGATACAGATATAGACAGAATCACCCTAGATGATCAGCTTCAGAGCAGATATTCAGGCTTTCGTGCACGTTTAGGAACACTTTATCGATTAAATGAGAAAGTGAGTGTGGGTGCGAGTTACGCATTCCCGACCACAATTGATGTGGATGAGACATTTTATGCTGAAATTACATCCCGTTTTGATAATGGAAATGAATTCTCTGCTGACACAGATAGTGAGTTCTCCTATAAGATAAAGTATCCTTCTCGATTATCGTTAGGAATGGGGCTGAATGATTTTTCAGGGGTATCTATTTCACTTTCTACTGAGTATACAAATTTTGCTTCAACGGCAATTGAATTTCAGGAGAGCGATCTCTTTGACAGTGAATTAATTGAAAATGAATTTATAGGTGAATCATACCGATCCGTTTGGAACTTCAGGGGAGGTGTCTCTTATGAATACTCTAAAGATCTGACAGTAAGAGCCGGATATAGCTACCTGCCGAGCCGTTTTTTGAACGGAGAAGATAATAGAAATGTCTATGCTGCCGGCGCCGGGTTTTCAGTCACAAACAATATCCGATTTGAGGTTGCAGCACAGTACACTCAATGGGATGAAACATCCTCTGTTTATGATTATGGAGAGTATAACTACTCGCTACTGCCCGACAATCCGCCTACAGTCAACTTCCAATCTGAAGAAGCAGATAGATCGATTGAGAGATTAAATTTTTTAGGGACTGTTCGTTTGAACTTTTAGATTATTTATCCAGAGCCGGATTAACACTCAATACTGCACTTTTAACATGTCTGACGACATTTGCAGTGGTACTTCCCATCATCAAGTAGTTGATTCCGGTTCTTCCGACTGTAGCCATCACAACCAGGTTATAGTTGTTTTCATTAACATGTTCAAATATGGCTTCATGTGGACTTCCCTGAGTGATAATCACTTTAGAATTCACACGATCAGAGATCGGTTGGAAATGCTCTTTTACCAAGATCTTCAAACGATCTTCCCGAATTTTGCGCAATGACAGATCCTTCTCATCATCATCAAACTGATCAAAACTCAGCACATGCAATAGATCGATGGTGCCACCGGTTTTTTGTGCCAGCTTAACAGCGTATGGAAAGGCTTCGCTTGCATTATCTGAAAAGTCCGTAGTAACCAGGATATTTTTAAACTCTCCCACATCTGATTCATTCTCAACAATCATCACCGGTATCTTGGATAGCCTCAATACTTTTTCAGAAACAGAACCTAGCAAAAAGCGTGAAAATCCGGTTCGACCATGACTGCTCATTATGATATAATCAAAATCGTCAGAAATATCTATGATCGACTGTGCAGCATTCCCCATCATAATGATGGGCTCATTTAAATATTTCTTATCGACAACTTCTTCACTTAAGTCAGACACTTTCTTTTTTAATGTGTCCTCCAATTCATCAAAATTTTGATACATGGCTGAGCTCATACCTAAAGCATAGGGTTCATCCAGTTCAGAGATGGGTAGATGTGAATAGAAAGGGGTGACCTTACCGCCAACGATAGGAGCAAATTTTTCCGCTACCTCAAGTGCTTTTTTGCTTCTGTCGGAAAAATCAATTGGGACTAGAATTTTCATGGAACGCCTCTTTTTATGTTATATGTGATTTTGATAAATCATCATTCTCTCTATTTGTAATGTGCTCAAAATCCTGATAAAATTAAAGTAAAATGAGATCAAAATGCAGAATAAAAGTATCACTTCGGAGATGATTTTTATTTTTTGATCTATGGTCATTTTTTACTTAAGTCGTTTCCAGTCTCAGAATTTCAAGGGGTGAGTGTTTGAAAATATGTCTGCTCCCGCTCCATCCGATGAGAATCGTGACCACCATGATGAAGAGTGTGATGAGTGCCAGATTTAAGAAATCGGGTATAAAATTCAGCTCAAAATAGTAGAGAGCCAATCCCCAACTTGCAACAACAGCCAGAATCAGTCCGGTGAGGCTCGCTAAGAGTCCGATAAGGGCGTATTCAACGGTTTGGATGGAACCAATTTGGTGTTTATCAGCCCCAAGAGTTCGCAGGAGTACGGACTCTCTAGTGCGCTGGCGTCGACTTATCGTGATGGAACTTGCGAGCACAATGAATCCGGTAAGAATACTGAAAAGTGCCATAAACTGAACTGCGAGTGAAATTTTATCCAGAAATTCACGGATACTTTGCAGGGCAATGGAGATATCAATTGCGGATATATTGGGGTAATCCGTTACAACGGCACGTTGAATATCGAGTGACATCTCATCACTATCCACACTGACAGTTGATGCAAAGAACTGTGGTGCGGGTTCGAGCACACCGATCGGAAACAGGATGAAAAAATTTGGCTCAGCACGTTGAAAATCAACTTCACGAATACTGCTTACCACGGTTTGAATGGGCACACCCTGAACATCAAATCCAAGAGTATCGCCCAGCTCAATCTGAAGATCATCTACGATTTGTTCGGCTACAGAAATTGGAATAACCGATGAGAGTCCATCCGCTTCGCCCACCCATTCCCCTTCCAGGAGTGTCTCGGATTCATTCAAATTCTCACGATAGGTAACCCTGTATTCTCTTGATAGAGCCCAACCACTGATTCTAAGGGTTGAGTCTGCTCTAACTTCACTGACCGTCATCCCTTTCCGTTCAGATAATCTCATCGATACAATGGGTACATTTTGCAATACTTCACCCCCCATTCGATTCACCGTTTCATTCAACCCACTGTTTTGATCTGTTTGAATATCATAAAAAACGAGATCCGGAGTGTTTTCACCTAACTGTAAATCAATTCGCTGCAAAAGCATATCCTGAGAGAGATAAAGTGTTCCAATCAATAACATACCCATGCCTAATGTGGTGATCAGCATGGAGGTTTGATTATTAGGCCGGAACAGATTTGCCATCCCTTGACGGATCTCATACTTGAATGTTTTTAACCGCATATTTTTTACAAAAGCGATCAGAACAGATGCAACAAACCAAAGAAGAACTACAAAACAGATCAGGCTAAACGTGAAAATAGATGCTACGGCGATGCTTTCAGTCAGTAAACTGACAACCAGTATGACAACCGAAATGGAGATGAGGGCTGTTATCATTTTTAATTTAGCAGGAAGTTCTGAAACCGGTGAAAAATCACTATTTCGAAGTGTGAGTAATGGAGATATGGTACTGATTCCAATGAGAGGGAGCATCGAAAAGAGGACACTAATCAACACGCCTGTAAAAAGTCCCAGGGAGATCGCTTGTATCGAGATGGATTGAACAATTGTGAAGGGTACCAGATCAGTAAAAAGCGAAGGCAGATAGAACTGCAGTAAAATGCCTATTGATGTACCCAAAGCTGCTCCCACAAGTCCAAGTGCTGCAATTTGAATTGAAAATGTTGCCAAAATCTGTTCCTTGGTAACACCGAGGCACCTCAATGTGGCTACCATTGATGTTTTCCGTTTGATGTAGACATAAATGGCACTTGCTACTCCTAATCCGCCGAGTAGAAGAGCGATAAAACCGATCAAACCGAGAAATTTTGTGAGATTATCGACAATTTCCTGAAAATCTTCCTTTTCAGATTCAACAGTTTCTATTCTGACTCTATTCTCCCTGGCCATTGGCCGTATATCATCTACGATGGATTCAACCACTTCCAGATCGGTTATCTCAAAATAGTGTTTATAGGAGACACGGCTCCCTCGATCGAGAAGTCCGGATCCTTCAAGTAAGTTACGGGGGACATATACACGCGGACCAACGAGTGAAAATGCGGCTGCTTCACCCGGTACACTTATCAAAGCTCCGCCAATAATCAGGTCAAGATTACCGACACGGATACTGTCTCCGACAGACGCTCCAAACTGATTCATGGATGTTTGTTCAACCAATGCAAAACCCTCCTGTTGATAGCGGGCAGATGCATCCGAGGGGAGAGTGACAATAGATCCATACATTGGGAAGGGGCCATCAATGGCGCGAATCTGTGCCAATCTGTTTGCGCCACTCTCCTTGAAAAATATCATCGAATTAAATTCTACAGCGGTTGCATCACTGCCACCAATGGAGTCGATATAAGCTGTAATCGATTCCGGAAAGGGTTGATTGGATCTCAATTCAAGATCAGCCCCAAGCAGCTCTTTGGATTGAGCATCAACCGTCAGAAGTACATCGCTTCGAAAAGAGAGGATGGCAACCAACGCAGCAACCCCGGCCATTACAGAAGCTGTGTAAAGCAGGAGGCTTTTCCATTGAGGTTTGGCATCTCTGTATGCGAGTTTCCAGCTAAATGAATTTGTTAATTCTCTCAGAAATTTCATTAGACAGAATCTATTTGTGCAAAGTTATCTGCCGTTTTAGTGACTTCATCTGAAAACAGCTTCCCACTCTTCAATTCAATAATTCTATCGCATCTGGAGGCAAGCTCGCGGTCGTGAGTGACAATGATTAGAGTTGTGCCCTGCTCTCTGTTTAATTCAAAAAGAAGATCTTCTATTTGTGCGCCGGTCTCGCCATCCAGGTTGCCGGTGGGTTCATCGGCAAATAGAATTTCAGGTTCATGGATAAATGCTCTGGCCAAACCGACCCGTTGCTGCTCTCCACCGGAGAGTTGATTAGGATAATGGTGTGTTCTTTTATCCAGACCCACACTTTTAAGCAGGTCAAGAGCACGTTTTTCAACATCTTTATAAGGGACACCCCGAAGTTCAATGGGTACCATTACGTTTTCCAGTGCTGTTAATGTGGGAATCAGTTGAAAAGATTGGAACACAAATCCAATTTGTTCGTTTCTAATCTTGGATAACTCCTCTTCACTATAATCGGAGATGCGATGCTCATTTAGAGTTACGGAGCCGGAAGTTGGTTTGTCCAAGCCTGCACAGAGACCCAGGAGGGTTGTTTTACCGCTTCCGGAAGGTCCAACAATGGCACAAGAAATACCTTTTTTTATTGAAAAACTGACATGATCCAAAACCGTTAATGAGTGGTCACCGCTTTTAAACGTCTTTGTAAGTGCTTCAGTAGATAATATATATCCCATTTAATTCAGATAGCTAATATTTGTAGTCATACATTCACCGTTTGAGATGAATCATTTGAAATAACAATTTGTACTCAGTATAGAACGTTAAGGTTCTTATATTTCATTCCATGGCAAACAATTCCCATAAATTACCAATTAAATACGTATCAGAATGATAAAGGTTATTATAGCATTGCTTTTTTTAGGAACTTTTAACATTTCACAGGCGCAAGAGAGAAAAACGATTCTATTTTTTGGTGATAGCATTACGGCAGGTTACGGCATTGATGCTGAAGATGCATTTCCGGCACTCATTCAAAGCAAATTGGATTCGAGTCGGTATGATTACAGATCCGTGAATGTCGGTTTAAGCGGCGAAACTTCTGCGGGAGGATTACGAAGAGTGGATTGGGTATTGCGGCAAGATGTGGATGTTTTTGTATTGGAATTAGGTGGCAATGATGGACTAAGAGGTGTGGATCCGGCAGATACAAAGAGAAACCTGCAAGGTATTATGGACATTGTAAAAGAAAAAAACCGGGATACAAAGATTGTATTGACAGGGATGGAAGCTCCACCTAACATGGGGCAAAATTATACGGACGCTTTTAGAGACGTTTATGTGGAACTTGCTCAAGCGAATGAGGTGATTTTTATCCCGTTCATTTTGGAGGGTGTTGCGGGCAATCCTGAATTGAACTTACCGGATGGAATTCATCCGACCGAAGAAGGCCATCGTATTGTAGCAGATCTTATCTGGAACTATTTACAGCCGCTTTTGTAATATTTTACATCTCTTCCGGAGTGACTTGGAGCCTGTGAATTAGTGAATTTATCTCTTCAGTTGTAACTGGGATTCTGTGAAATAGTGTATTCATAACTTTTGGTAATTCTAAATCATTCATACCGACATTCATTAAGAATGACGCTCTTATAAAGCCAATCATGTGTTGCATTTCTTTCTTTCTATCTAATAATACATATAAATCTGAACCTCGCATTAAATTAGACACATCCCATTTAAGTTTTTTAAATCAATTATTATGATGTATATTAAATAATAACAATAACTTATAGCAAATAAATCAATATTCTTGAAAATAATATCATCATTTTTTTATGAAAGCGCTTGCATATACCGAAAAATGGACATTATTTTAGTCAATCGGCAAATCGCCAATTGTATATAACTACTTCATCATCAAACAACTTAATACCCATAGTATGAAAGAAAGGATACTTATTTCCAGACTATCTAAATGTCTCAGTTTTCTAATACTTATTTTAATGTTTAGTGCTCAGGCACTTTTTGCAACTTCTTCATCGGAAGCAGATGTTCAACGAGTTACCGTTTCCGGTGTGGTTGTTGATGCATCTTCAGGTGAGCCATTGGCAGGTGTCAATGTTGTTGTTCAGGGTACCATCGTTGGAGTTGCTACCAATCCAAACGGTGAGTTCTCTATTGGCGTGAATGAAGACCCGCCTATAACACTTGTCGTATCTATCATTGGGTATACAACTCAAAGAATAGTCATTACAGATGAGAATGTTCAGAGGCTTGAAATCAGATTGATTGAAGAGACGATTCTGGGGTCTGATATCGTCGTTTCTGCTTCCAGGGTTGAAGAGAGTATATTGGATGCGCCGGTTACCATTGAAAAGATGGATATTATTGCTATTAATCAGACAGCCTCTCCAAGTTACTATTCAGGCTTGGCGAATTTGAAAGGAGTGGATGTGACAACAAGTAGTATTAACTTTCAAATCGTAAATTCACGTGGTTTTAATTCTACGGGTAATACACGAATGGTTCAGTTGACTGATGGAATGGATACAGCTGCTCCGGCCTTGAATTTTCCGATTGGCAACTTGAATGGTCCATCTGTATTGGATGTAGAGAGTTTGGAATTTCTTCCCGGTGCATCTTCTGCACTTTATGGCCCAAATGCATTTAATGGTATTCTGCTTGTTAACAGTAAAAACCCTTATCGATATCCGGGACTGAGTGTTCATGTTCAAACCGGATTTAATCATTTGGATGGGAATTCCGGATTAGGTGAGCCGGATAGTGCACAACCGATGTATGAAACATCTATTCGTTATGCGAATACGGTAGGAGACAAGTTTGCATACAAAGTTAATTTCAGTTATTCACAGGCTGAAGACTGGAGAGGAGTTAATTTTTCCGATAAAAATGCTTCGTTTACTCCTTCAGGAGTGTCAGATAATCCGGCTTTTGATGGTGTTCATCTCTATGGTGATGATGGAACCTTTAATATTGCACTCTTAGGGCTGAATCCGGCTACAAGAAACCAAATAGCTCAAGGTATAGCGGCTCAGGTACCCGGTCTGCCGGTTCAAATTGCCGAGCAGTATGTAGCTGCATTACCTGCACAACCGGTGGCAAGAACCGGGTATAGGGAAGAACATATTGTAGATAATGATGCAAATAATCTAAAATTAGGAACGTCACTTCATTACAGACTTAATGATAATGTAGAAGCGAGTTATTCATTTAATTATGGCTCAGGTACATCTGTCTACTCAGGTGCTCAGAGGTACAGTTTGAATAATTTCTACATTCACCAACATAAACTTCAATTTGAAGGGGATAATTTCCTTGTAAGATCCTATGGAACATTTGAAAACTCAGGTGATTCATACATCGCAGATTTTGTCGGATTTTCAATCAATGATCAGTATAGAAATACCAGTCAATGGTATGGACTTTATGGAGCTACGTTTGCAGGTGGTTTATTGCAAACTGCTTTAAATGCTCAGAATGGCAATCCAACGTTCAATCCAGCTACTGTTAACGCAATTCTGAACAATCCGGCTGCATTAAGCGCACTTCACGGTGCGGCAAGACAAGCTGCAGATCAAGGCAGATTTCAACCCGGGACGGCTGCTTTTGATAATGCATTTGATACTGCCGTTGGAGATGTAATTCCGGTAGGGGGATTATTCAATGATAAGTCCCGTTTTTTCCATACAGAAGGGATTTACAATTTTAAAAATGAGATCTCATTTATGGATCTTCAAATGGGATTAAGCCACCGTCAATATCAACTGAGATCGAATGGAACTATCTTCGCTGATGGAGATGGCGGGGTAAACATCAACGAATATGGTGGATTCTTGCAAGCATCTAAATCGCTGATGGAAGATAGATTACGATTGACCGGATCTCTTCGTTACGACAAAAATGAGAATTTTGATGGCCAATTCAATCCTAGAATTTCATCGGTCATTCGAGTTGCAGAAAATCAAAATATTCGGGCATCGTATCAGACCGGTTTCAGAAACCCGACAACACAGGGGCAGTATATTGATCTGAATGTGTTAACCGCCAGACTTTTAGGTGGATTAAACCAGACCGTAGCGCCATACAATGTGACGGAAAATGCATATACATTGGAGTCCATCAATCAATTTACAAACCGATTGTTATCCGGAGATCCTGCAGCTGCTCAGTCATTGGTTCCATACACCAATTTTGAAGAAGTGAAACCGGAGCAGATTCAATCCTATGAAATAGGCTATAAAGGGATTCTAGGGAATAGATTACTGGTCGATATGGCCTATTATTACAATATCTATGAGGATTTTATTGCACAGTTCAGAGTACGTAAGGCAGCCGCTGCATTTACAGGAAATCCTGCAGTGGATGCTCAGATAGCCGGGTCTCTATTGACAGGGAATGCAGATAACACATTCCAGCTTTACACAAATGTAGATAATACCGTGAAGTCACAAGGTGCTGTATTTGGTTTTGAATACAGTCTGCCAAGTAACTTTTTGTTGGGTTTTAACTACAACTGGAATCAACTAATTACCGATGACCAAACCGGATTTATCTTCGACTTTAATACTCCGGAGCATAAAGTAAACCTTTCATTGGGTAACAGACGATTGACTCAAAATTTAGGCTTCAATCTGACATTCAGATGGCAGGAAGAGTTTGACTGGACATCATCTTTTGCAAATGGAACGGTTCCGGCCATCTCTACATTGGATGCACAAATCAGTTATCGAATTCCAAGTATGAAAACGGTAATGAAGGTTGGCGGGTCAAATATTACGAATGAGAGATATGTACTTAACTATGGCGGACCTAATTTAGGAGCTATTTACTACGTATCCTTCACATTTGATCAGTTTCTGAACTAGGAGATCACGTTCTTACACAGAGGAATTCCGTTTAAGTAGCGGATGTTTAATCACTTTAAAAGAGGCCTTCGGGCCTCTTTTTTTATGGCTTCGACTTAAGCTCCACGACGGTTGCACCCCAGCTGCCGCCTGATGCATCTGCAAGTTGATAATGGATCACATGAGGATTCCTTTCGAGAAGGGAGTGTACACTTCGTCGGATATTACCAACTCCTTTCCCATGAATAATACGTAGTTGGGTTATCTTCTTTTCAAGACAGGCGTTTATATACTCATCAATCAATGTAGAGAGATCTTTCGGACTAAATGAGTGTAAGTCCAGAACTCCATTTATTTCAACTTTAAAAGGCTTTTCAGAATCCATCTTACTACATGTCAATTACATACTCTTTAAACCGATCCGGCGAAAATTGATAAAGATTTGAACCCTTTATAATGGCAGCTTCAAGTCGTGACTCTTTTAGTACAGTCAGCTCACCCAGAAATTCTGAAATGAACTCTTCACCGGAAGTGAGTTGATGTCGGTTTTCCGATATCCAACGGATGATCATTTCCAAATCATTGATTTCTCCCAATACATTGCATAGATCCTGTATGGTTAAATAATGTTTCTGAATTTCAGGATTCAGATGATCAAAAATCAATTCAAATTGATATTGTACATCTTTAAGCCGTTTCCTCCATTCATGCAGTAAATTTGGATCTGTGCTATCTACACTATTTTTATAGGCATGAGAACTCTTTGTATAACTCATTGTAAAAACAGCCAAAATTTGAGAAGGAACTGAATTATCCAGGCTGAAATATTCAATCAGTTGATTCTCATTTTCAATGAGATCTTTGAAGGCTAAAAAATCATTTTTTTCGGTCAAGAGGGAATATTCGGTCTCCTTGATATTAGAACGGTTATGCTCTTGAAGCTCCTGCAGTATTCGCAAATAGGGTTTATTTGTGAACTGATGATTTAGTTCTTGTATCAGTACTTGCCGAACATGTGCATCGCGGAGGTTAGAAAATATTCTTCCGGAATCTCGAAGAAACAGATTCACCATCTCTGTCTCCTCAGGTTCTTTCAAACCTTTTAAAAGCTTTACAAATGCTCTTAAGAATTTCAGTTTTTTTCTTATGTGATGTGTCGATTCTACCGGATTCTTGACGGCACTCTCAGCATAAAAGAGAAGTTGACCTACAATATCTTGATAGGCCTGATGGCAACTTCTGTTTAGGGTCTCGGAATTTAAAAAATCAAGTTGTGTTGTTGTAGTGAATTGATTCAGAGCAGACCTTCTTTTGATGATTGAATTAGTTATTAAAGATCAACTTTATAGTCGACAAAAAACCTCTTGTCAGCGACTGTATCTATAAAGCTTACAGCTTTCTGATGATGAGGACTTCTTGTGTACATTTTGAAATCAAGTTCAGTCATGAAGTCACAAATTAATACAACGTCACAGGACTCTTTTCCTCCATCTTCAGTGATTTGAATTCCAACTTCAACATCTTTAATCTCATCGATGTTCATCCGAAGCCCTTCCAGAATTAACTTAAGTTTCTCAGCGTTTTTTTTCAGGGTAGCGCCTTCTGCTTCTTCTTTAAGCTTCCACATAACAATATGACGTATCATAGATCCTCTAAATTATAAGGTTTATTGTCTAACGGCTGGTGGCGAATGCCAAATCTTCCGCATCGACTTCTATTGGCAGGTTCTCGAGTAGATCAGTTGAGAAAACTCCGACTGCCCAAAGGAAATATCTGGCTTCATCGGGGTTATTGAATCTGTTCCACTCATATAGATCAAGATAGCCAAGTGCTACTTGATCTATTTCGAAGTCATTTAGATTATCCGGATCAGATATGACGGGAATATCTAAATCTGTGGATAGGGGAACTGCGTTTGGATTTTCTAATTGATCCTGGTTAAGATGATATATTAATGGCCATAAATAGGGGTTGCCGAGCTCGGATTCAGCTACACTCCACAAGGATTCGCCCGGACTCATTTGATACTCTTGAAACTCAAATCCTGATTGAAGATCGTCTGATTCCGGCTGTAGATCATCAGCTTGCGGTTCGGATTCGATGGTACCTTGAAGGGCCTCACCTTGCGAGTCCGGATCCGTTTGATCGACTTGAGTCGGTTCCGGTTCAACAGTGACAGGGACTTCAGTTTGTGTCGTCATTGAGGGAGAAACGGACTCGGGTGTTCTTTGAATGAGATAAAAGAGTAACAAAAAGGCTAACAGAGCAATAACTCCTGCAGCGGCAAATGACCAATTAAACGTGCCTTTATCTTGAACTTCCCGAACAATAGCCGGATCGGGCTGAGTTTGAAATTTTGTTAAGGGTACTTCACTAAACTCGGGATCTTCTTTTGGTTTTTTATAAGGATGATCTTTTTCAATTATCAGATCATCAATAGAATCATCACTACCGGATTTCCTCATCAGTGGGACAACCACTTCTTCAGATTTTTTATTCTTAACATCAATAATTTCAGACTTCAGATGGGAATAGGGTGCGTTAACGTCCTCTCTGAGTGCTTTGTAAGGCTTGAATACAACTTTATTTTGTCCCGGTATGGTAATTTGATCCCCGGTTTGAGGATTTGTGCCGAGTCGTTCATTCATCCACCTCAATTCAAACTTACCAAATCCGGAAATACTAACATGTCCTTCCGATTTTAAGCCTGATTCAATGATTTGTACCAATTCACTGATAAAACTATTGGCAGAGTTATGACTTTGATCGGATTGTTTAGCGATCAGGTCAACCAATTCCTTAAAAGTGATTTTTTCACTCATCCTTTTGTATCCAGATCGCGGACTTCTTCTTTTAGATTTGATGCCGGTGAAAACTCTACAACCCGTTTCTTAGGAACCATCATTTCAGCATCATAATGAGGATTATAGACTTTCCTTTCGGGAGTTGTCTTCGTGATAAATGTCCCTAAATTGGGTATAGACACACCTTTTCCGTCTTTCAATTGGTCAGAAAGTACACTAAAAGTATCCTGGAGCATTTTTTTGGAACCTACTTTGGTCTCATCAAGCGCTTCAGAAAGTCGGTTTATCAGTTCCTTTTGATTCATGGTAAATTGGTTTGTATAGACATAATAAACGGAAAAATTGTCGAAAAAACCTAAAAAATTGCTTCATATCCCATTAGAATACGCTATTGAGCCATGATTTACTAATTGGGTGAATTACCTTAAAAAGGTACAATTGATAGGGATTTTTAAAAAACAGGTAAACAACAGACGTGGAGTAAATTCTAAATATCGTGAATTATGATATTGGACAGGGAACCCTTAAATTTAAGACTGAATAAAATTCCGTTAAGTTTTACTAATTAGAGTTGATGAGCAAAGAAAAAAATCAGACAAAAATGGATTCATTATTGAAGGATAAAGCAGAAGAGATAGGAGAGAATCATGCACCAACATCACTTGTTACACCTTTACGTGAGGATGCCTTTGATCTGAGTGACGATGAAAAAATTGAGGTCATAGGCAACCATTTTGAGAAGATCATGCATACACTGGGATTGGATATGTCTGACGAAAGCTTGAATGGTACGCCATACAGAGTAGCAAAGATGTATGTAAAAGAGATTTTTCAAGGATTAAATCCGGCAAACAAACCGGTTGCCAGAAAATTTGGTAACAAATATGCCTACCACGATATGGTGGTTGAAAAGAATATCAATGTCACATCTTTCTGTGAACACCATTTTCTGCCTTTTATTGGAAAAGCACACGTTGCATATATCAGTTCCGGTAAAGTGATCGGCCTATCAAAAATAAATCGTATTGTGGACTATTTTTCCAGAAGGCCTCAGGTTCAGGAACGTTTGACTCTTCAGATTGCTGATGAATTAAAAAAAGCGATTGATACAGACGATGTCGCTGTATTTCTGGAGTGTAAACACCTCTGTGTTTCTACACGTGGTATTCAGGATAGAGAGAGCAGTACAGTGACGACTGAATTTAGTGGTGCATTTCGAAATGAAAAAGAGCAGCAACGATTTATCGACTATATATTGGCAAGTACGGATATGCAGTAGATGCAATTGAGAGAAGTTATGAAAGAAATTGAGAAGTCCGTTTTATCTATCTACAACAGCCTCTCTAGAGAGAAAGAGGAGTTCAAGCCTCTAAACCCGCCTTTTGTAGGTTTATATGTATGTGGCCCTACTGTGTACGGTGATCCGCATTTGGGACACGCGCGTTCTGCCGTTTGTTTTGATGTTATTTACCGATATCTGAAAAAATCAGGTTACAAGGTTCGATATGTCAGAAATATTACGGATGTCGGTCATATGGAGTTTGAGATCAGCGAAAGCGGTGAAGATAAGATTTTAAAAAAAGCACGGCTCGAAGAGGTGGAACCCATGGAGATCGTACAGCGATATACCATCAGCTACCACCATGGGATGGATGCACTGAATTGCTTACGGCCCAGTATTGAACCCACCGCGTCCGGTCATATTATTGAGCAGATCAACCTGGTTAAAAAAATTTTAAACAACGGATATGCCTATGAAGTAAATGGGAATATCTATTTTGACCTGGAAAAATTCAGAAAGGATGAATCGTATGGTGATCTCTCCGGGAAAATACTGGAAGATTTACAATCCGGAAGCAGAGATACATCAGGTATGGAAGAGAAAAAGAGTCCACACGATTTTGCACTTTGGAAACGGGCCAATGACACACATATCATGAGATGGGATTCTCCATGGGGAGAGGGTTTCCCGGGATGGCATCTTGAGTGTACAGCTATGAGTACCAAATACTTGGGAGAAAAGTTTGATATACATGGTGGCGGACTCGATCTGCAATTTCCACATCATGAAGCCGAAATTGCACAAAATATCGGTGCATACGGACATGGACCTGTAACGTATTGGGTTCACAACAATATGATCACCATTGATGGTGCAAAAATGAGTAAATCAGCCGGAAATTTTATCAATCTGGAAGATCTGTTCAGTGGGAATCATGAAAAACTGGAGAAAGGCTATAGCCCGATGGTAGCGCGGTTTTTGATGCTTCAATCTCACTATCGAAGTAAGATTGATTTTTCAAATGATGCATTAGAGGCGGCAGAAAAAGGGTATCATCGTTTAATGTCGGCCATGAATTTGTTGGGTAAACTCGACCCGCCAACCGGGACGGAACCTTCAGACAAGAAATTAGATAGAGAAATTGCGGGAGCTTGCGAAAAATGTCATCATACAATGAATGATGATTTTAATACGGCACAGACATTGGCGGCCGTTTTTGAATTAGTGGCTAAGATAAACGCATTTCATAATCATCAATCCGATATCCACTCTATTTCATCTGAGACATTTCGGTTGATGTTTGATACGATGGAAAGCTTTGTATTTGATGTGTTAGGTCTGAAACAACTAGAGAGTGAAAAGAAAGAGTTAACTGAAGAACTCATTAAACTGTTGGTTGATATAAGACTTGAGGCCAAGGGAAAGCGTGATTTTGATACATCCGATAAAATCAGGGATGATCTTCAGGAGATTGGCGTTAAGCTTAAGGATGATAAAAGTGGGACAACTTTTGAAATCGATCATTGATCTTATCAAGAATGGAATTTCATGGATTTTAATTAACCTTGTAAAATTCTACCGTTTGGCGATATCGCCCTATCTTGGTTCAAATTGCAGGCATAGTCCAACCTGTTCATTGTATATGATTGAAGCCATTCAGATTTGGGGCCCATTTAAAGGGAGTTGGCTTGGAGTCAAGAGGATCCTGAAATGTCACCCTTGGGGAAGTTCAGGCTTTGATCCGGTTCCCAAAAATGAACAAATTGAGAAATAAAATCCTGACAGATTTCCTAATGAGCATAGAAGTGCTTGGATCTAAAATCTAACCATTTTGTGATTTTACGATTCAGACACTCTTTTTTTAATTATTTGAATGAAAATCTTTAAACTGTACCTATGAAATCAAAAAGAAAAGATAACGAAGAGAAAGACGACAATCGCTCACAACCCAGTGCCAGAGAAATTCTGATGAAAGCGGGCAGAAAGCGATCGACCTCGAAGAAGGATAAAATTCTGGGTAAAAAAACAGAAGTTAAAAAGATGGATTCGGGGTCAGACAAAGATAGTTCCGAATCTAAGAGCTCCAGACCGGGCCGTAGAAAATCGGCTCCTGACCAAAAAGAGGGTCGGGCAGCACGATCCACTGAGTCGACAAGGGGAAGGGGATCAAAAACAGACAAACCGGATCGGAATAGCGGCCGAACCGGCCGTGGTACCCGCGACTCTAAAAAAGGGAAAAAAATCAGATCTGCCTCCAGTCAGGAACCTTCACAACGTGTGAAACAAGCTGATTATCTCAGAGAAGAAATTCGGCTTAATAAGTATATCGCGCATGCCGGACTCTGCTCACGCCGTGAAGCGGATGAGTATATTGAACAGGGAAAAGTAAAAGTAAATGGTGTCGTGGTTACGGAACTGGGTAGCAAAGTGAAGAGCACGGATAATGTGGAAGTTGAAAAGCAGAAATTATCACTGGAACCCTTTGTATATATTTTGCTGAATAAAGGCAGAGATACAATCAGTACAACGGATGATGAAAAAGATAGAAATACGGTTGTTGATGCAATAGAAGGGGCTACCGGACATAGAGTTTACCCTGTTGGCCGTCTGGATCGTAATACAATGGGTATATTGATATTGACCAATGATGGGGATCTTGCGCATCGATTGATGCATCCGAGTTATAGCGTTAAAAAAACGTATGAAGTTACCAGTAGCCGGAAATTAAGTGATGAGGAGTTGGAAAGGCTCAGGGCAGGTGTAACCCTGGAAGATGGTCCGGTAAACCCTACAAGTGTACAACGCGACCCTGTAGACCCATATGTTATCAATATTACAGTGCTAGAGGGTAGAAATCACTTAATCAGAAGAATGATTGGCCATTTAGGGGCTGATGTCTCAAAATTGGTTCGTGTACGGTACGCAGGTCTTACAGAAAAAAATACGAGGGTGGGTCGATGGAGATTTTTGAAACAGAAAGAGATCAATGATCTAAGAAGACTAGTCAAATTGGATGCATTATCATTTAATAAAAGTTAAAAAATGAGTTATAGCAGTATTACAAAGCAAACGGGTCAGATAGCGTCCACAGAAGGAGTGCCGATCCATTATGATCTTTTAATACCTGCAGCCGGTAATGGAAGTGTATTTCCGGTACTTCTATTTATTCATGGATTTAAAGGGTTTAAGGATTGGGGAGCTTTTCCGGATGCATGTGAGGAGTTAACTCGTGCGGGGTTTGCAGTTCTCGCTTTTAATCTCTCATTGAATGGTGTCGGAAAGAGCATGACTGAATTTGATGAGCCGGAATTGTTCAAAAGAGAAACCCTGTCTCAAGATTTAGCGGATGTGGGCAGTGTTATTGAGGCCATTAAATCAAAAGAGATACATTCTGATAAAGCGATATTAGATACAGACAGAATGGGATTATTTGGTCACTCCAGAGGTGGGCATACCGCGGTAGCAGCAGCTGCAGAATACACTGAAATTCAATGTCTGGTTACATGGTCGGCAGTTGCAGACTATAACAGCCGATGGAGTAAAGAGATGGTTCAGGATTGGAATAAAAAGGGATATACCGAGATTAAAAACTCACGAACCGGCGAAATTTTGAAGCTGGATCGAATTGTGTATGATGATGCAATCGAAAATGGAAATAGATTAATGGCTATTCAGAGGGTCAAGGAGTTATATATCCCGTCTATGTTTATTGCCGGTAAAGAGGATCAAACGGTTTCATCACAGGATTCAGAAAAGTTATTCAGAGCATCACCGGCAGATGACAAAGAGATTCGAATTATAACCAATGCAGGACATACCTTTGAGGTTTCACATCCGTTTACACTAGCGGAATTTCCTTATCCATTCGCAGAAGTAATTGATTTAACTGAAGGCTGGTTTTTGGAACATTTAAAGTAACAGACCATATGAGGTGAATGACGTTGGCTTTATCAAAAAATAAAGGCTCATTCTTATCGATATTTTCAATCACCTTATCTCTTCTATTTGTTACTTATGCTGAAGTAAACGGACAAACTGCTCAGCTTATTGATGATCCCCGGTTTACTGTAGATGCAACAGCTGCGATTGACTCTCTTTATAATCGAAATAATGTGGCTGCCCGCGAACTATTGCTTCCGTGGAGAGAAACGTATCCGGATCATCCACTCTGGAAATTATGGGAAGGAATGGAGTTATGGTGGGAGCTACTTGAAGACTTGGCAATCGATGATTATGATGAATTGTTTATTGAAACAATGAAAGAAGCAGATTACCGGGCCAGACAGGTTTTGCAAAATGAACCGGATCATATCGATGCATTGATCGTTATTTCGGTTTCAAACAGCTACATCGCCAGGTTGCACTCCAACAGAAAGAGATGGATTACCAGTTTACAGATTGGGAGAGTTGGTTATCAGGCACATCTTAGGTTGATGGAGGTTAAGCCGGATCTGGCTGATAATTATTTTGCTGAAGGAATGAAACTCTATTACTCTGCTTATGTTGTAGAAGAGTATCCTATTGTGCGACCCTTTGCATCCTTTTTGCCCGATGGAAATCGGGAGTCCGGAATGCAGTTTTTGAGGGAGGCGATAGATAAAGCTCTATTTGCACGACCGGAAGCTGTATATTTTCTGGCAACCATACAGTTTCATTATGAAGAAAATTTTACCGATGCAAAGGATCTTTTCAGGCTGTTAGTAGATAAATATCCAGATAATGGGTACTACAGACGTCTATATATGCATACGTTGGCACAGCTTAGAGAGTATCCGTCGATGATCTCATTTCACAATGAAACCTTTATTCATTGGCAGGATCAGCAATTAAAAAGAGATCCGGTGATGGAGTCTGAACTCTATTACTGGGTAGGCAGATCCTATTACTTTCATCTGGACAGTGCATCAGCCTATCGATCATTCGTGAATTCAGTGGAATCAGCACGGGATCTGAGAAACAGAGAGAACCGTATTTACGTTACACAAGCCGCATATTTTGCAGGAAGAGTATCAGAAGATTTAGGCAGGGCTGAAGAAGCCATTCAATATTACAAGATTGCAGCGTCACAAAAAACAGCTTCAGAAGTCATTAATCGAGCCAAAAATCGACTAAAAGAGCTGGATGGATGATTTTTAATGCAGATTAAAAATCTCCCTTTGTAAGATTGAAATGAAGTTTTTCGGTATTAGTTACCTCTGTGGTTCCCGGTAGATAGGTTTTTTCAGTAAAATTGACATCACCTTTGTTGTCGATCATTAACAGCGCAGATGATCGGGTTCCATAATCTTCAGTCAGGATAAAAACGGAGGAGACTGCTTTTTCCAATTCCGGTGCAAGTCCGGTTTTTGGTAGTAAACGATCCGGGTATCTATCCGTATTCTTTAAAAAATCAAAAATAACGGTTTCATCCGGACTACGATCGTTTAATGCAGTTGTAAAGTGTTCAAGCGCCGTATTTGTTTTTGGCCAGGGAGTATTCAGGGATGCATTGCTGATTCCATAGAGTCCGGGTTTAATTTTATGAAATTCGTTGCTATGATTGGATAGGAAATAGAGATCATCCACTGTTCCTGCAATCAGGTTAAATCCATTATATTTAGAAGAGTCAGAGGCTATGTCCTTCAATTGTTGATCGGTTGACAGATCAGATTTCAGAAAATCTGTGATTATGTGCCCACGGGAAGTTGCATTTTCTTTTATATTGCTCAAATCGCGGTGGTTAGTTAATGCTGCGATTTTGCCATATTGATTTATACCCAACCATGTGCCTCCCGCTTTAAGGTCTTTACCTGCTGCTATTTTGGGGGTCGTCTCCCAAATATGTAGCTTTTGTGTGGACCTTTGATGAAATTCATCACGGTTACCGGCTAAGATGAAGGGGTATTCAGGATGATATTTATAGGCAAATACAATAAGACACATTTGAAATCTATACGTTACTTTTTTTTTAGTTGAAAAATGATCAGTAGAAATAAAGGGATAACGTAACTATTTTGAAACATATTTGTCTAAATTTCGATGTACATTCATTAGATTCTAACATTTATAACTAATTTATCTTTCATTGATTCAAGGTAGTGATACAGCAAAACAGGATTTATCGCTCGTAATAGTAGGGACTATTGCTCTGATGCTCTTTTTTTGGTTCTATTCAGATTATCATCCGCTAAGATCGGCGGATAATAGTTATGCAGAAGAATCGATAACCGGCTCAGCAACTCAATGGGTGCAAAGTAATGGCTATGAGACTCTAGATCAGCAATACACAAAATTTGATCTAAACTCCACGCTATTAGATACGCTTCAAAGCCGCGGTACATTCAAAGAATTTTATTCAAATCAGCTCAATAAAACAGTAAACCCTGTTTTCTATTGGAGTTCGGATATACTTATCAACAAAATAGAACCGGAACCCACACTGGGTAGTTTTACATCTCTTACTGCAGAGACGATTTCAGTTCACCTATCCGAAGCCGGAAAATTAATTGGTTTTTATAATACAAGAGAAATTATACCGGTTAGGTATATTCAAGAGGAGGTATTAAAATTTGGTTTTAACGTTGACGAGTTACCGGAATTTATTTTTACAGAGAGTAACAATTTGGATAAATATTTTCGCTTTTCGCTTACAGGGAACAGCGAGTTATTTTTGGAACCGGTTCAGCTGAATAGAGGAGATGTACAACTGGTTGATCGTTCAGTAGCCGAAAGAATGGCTAACTACTACCTGACGCAGTCGGGATGGCCGGAACAGCATTTCAATTTAGAGAGTATTACTCTCATCCCGATATCAGATTATAATGCTGCCCGAATAACCTTTTTATCCAATGATTCAGAGTATTGGATTCCCGTTGAATTGGTGATTGATGTACTGCCGGGGGGTAATTTAATCTCATTTACATATAACTATGAATTTGCTGGTGGTGACAGTACAAATATCATGGCCATTATTTCAGGATTGCGTGGGTTTATCATTGCCATCATTTTTTTCTGGATTGTGATCCTGCTGTTTATTCGTTTTCGATTGAGATTAGTTGATCTGAAAGCGTCTATCCTTGTTGCTGTTATTGGTGGACTTATCTTGCCTTCACTATTTATTTCACGGCAGTTATATACACAAGTTCATTCCTTCGAAGATCTCACATTAACGTTCTTTTTTGGGATTTTAGTAGGCGCCGGATTTATGGCAGCGATATCTTCTATTGGTTTTTTCGCCGTTACGGCTATTTCAGATTCAATAACCAGGCAAAATTGGCCCGGGAAATTACGAACCATTGATTCAATACGTTCGGGATATTTAATAAATATTCCGCTTGGATTAAGTATCATAAGGGGAATAAGCTGGGGATTTATTCTAAGTTTAGCTACCTGCATTACATTGATCCTTATACCCGGTTCCTACACATCAATAGAGACAGTGTTCAATGCTGATATCTTCTATTTATCAGCTATTTTTTCAAACCTGGGCAATTTTATTTTCTTTTTTTTGACGGCACAAATCATATTCCTGATACTCATTGGGAAGTTGAGTTCAAATACCAAAAAAAGCTGGATTATAATCACGGTAACAGCACTTATTTTTGTAATAGCTGATCCGCTCTTCTTAAATGTAGGTGGGTGGGGGGCAAAAATTGCAACGTCGGCCATTACCGGACTGATTATAGGGTGGGTGTATTGGAGAGAAGATTTTTTGGCTGCTTTTATTGGATTGTTTGTCCATATGGGATTATTGGGTACTGCATCAGGATGGTTGATGGGAACATCTCCCGATTCGCTTGAATTTTACTTTTTTATTGCCCTCATCATGATTGGATTTATATACGGTGGGGCCAATATTGTCAGTAGAAAATCTGCGAAAGATATTCCTGATTTTGTACCCGACTATATTCATGAATTAGCCAGTGAGAATCGCATCAAGCAAGAGCTTCAGATTGCAAGAAAAGTTCAGCAATCTTTTTTACCTCTTGAAACACCGAATGTGCCGGGTCTTGATGTTTATGCTATTTGTAAACCGGCTTTTGAAACAGGTGGCGACTACTATGATTTTATTGAACTGGATGATCATAAACTGGCTATCACCATAGGGGATGTAAGCGGTAAAGGCATACAAGCTGCATTCTATATGACGTTTACAAAGGGTGTTCTATATGCACTTTGTAACGATTATACATCCTCTGTAGAGGTCCTCAGCAGAACCAACAAGATGTTTCGAAAAAACGCGGCGAGAGGAACGTTTATCTCACTGATTTTTGGGATTTTTGATAAAGATAAAAGCATATTCCGATTTTCAAGAGCCGGTCATAATCCTCTTCTCTATTTTAATAACAAAGAGAAAAAATTACATATCTATCAACCGGAAGGGATTGCTATTGGTATGGCTGATATGACTCAATTCAGTCGTCACATTTCTGAGCAATCCGTAAAAATGGATGAAGGAGATATACTGATATTTTATACAGATGGGATGGTTGAAGCCGTTAACAGAGAAAATGAACTGTTTGGGGAGGATAGACTTTATAATTTGATTAGAAGATACCATGAATTACCATCACAACAGATGATTGAAAAAATTGAAGAACATTTGGTCGAGTTTGTAGACGGAACGGATCAGTATGATGATTTGACGATGATCGTAGTGAAAAAAAAGTAAATTAAAATGTTTAATATTACAGCATGAATCATTTTAAAATTAGGCCAGTTATTATTTTGTGCGCCTTTTTGTTTTTATCGCCACTCTGTCTGATTGCTCAGAATAACGAGATTAAGCCCATTTCATTAGAAGAGGCATTAAATCGGGCTTCAGAAGAGAATAAGAAGATACTTATTGATGCATACGCTTCCTGGTGTCCATATTGTCAACGTATGCATTCAGACGTGTATACCAATGATGAGGTGTTAAATGCAATATCGGATCACTTTTTATGGGTCAAAATCAATGTGGAGTCTGAAAACATGGTGACGTACATGGGCAGTCAATTTACAGAGGCTGAATTTGCGAGAGCACTGGAGAATAAAAATGTACCTACGACTTTTTTCATGAATGATGAGGGCGCAATTATTGGTGTGCAACCCGGTTATATTGAAGCTGATGTGTTTTCAAACCTGCTCAATTATATAGGCAGTGATGCTTTTCTTAATCAATCTTTTGATGAGTTCAGAAACTCAAGCCGGTGAACTGAATCGTGAAGATGGACCGTTTTTCGAAAGGAAGATATGAATAAGCAGATCAGGCACTAGGGTGTATGATCCATGGGATTCGGATAATTGAAGCTGTAGTTAAGATCTTCTTTTACTTTATCATTTGATACCACTTTATAATTGGACTTGGTACCAGGTTTGAAATCCGGAGGATCGAGGTTAAAGTACTTTGCTGCAGATAGATAAAACTCTTTTCTGGGTGGGTGTCCATCCGAAACCAAATTATAAATTGTATTCCGCTTATTTTGATCAACTATGTGGGTGATTGTATTCAGGCAATCAACCTGATGGATCAAATTCACCGGTTTTGATGCACCATCCAGATTTTTTTTCCCGCTGAGATAATGGATGGGATGGCGACCGTAGCCATAGAGTCCGCCCGGCCTCAGTATGGTAGAATCAATTCCGGAATTTTGGACAATCTTTTCGCATTCAAGCAACATTTTCCCGGATTTTTTGGATACTGTTTTACTATCAGCATCCTCCTCTGTTACAAATCCACCCTGTTCGGCATACACTGATGTAGAACTGGTAAAAATGACCCAGGAAATGTTACGATCCAATGCTCTCTCTGTAACAGTGCGGATGATTTCAGGATAATTTATCTGAGTCTGTGTATTGACTCCACCGGGTGGTATGTTTATAAAAAGCAGATCACTTTTTATAAAGTTGTCTAATTTTTTACTTGAGAGTGATTCCGGAAAATCGATTAAATAGCTATCGATTCCATTTTGTTTCAATAGAGATATTTTACTTTCAGTTGTGGTAGATCCTTTCACGATATGCCCGGCTGATAGAAACCTTTGGGCTAAAGGGAACCCTAACCACCCACATCCCAATACTGAAATATTCATTAATAACTCTAAATTTTAATCGAAATTAGATTCAACATCTGATCCGTATTAAGCAATGTTGACCCGTAGCTTTATAGGCTCAAATGTACAACTCTCCTGAATGTAAACGGTTTTGAATAAACTGAAGAGGGCTGAAATTCTGATCAGAACCCTTAGTAGGTAAAGTAACAACAAATGAATAGAAAGTCACTCCTAACTCCTTCATCAAAGCGAAAGTAAATTCCGTTGGTAAAGTAACAAGTTTGTATAAAACTGTATATCTCATACTATTCAACTACCGATCCTTCTATGCCATTAGATATTTGATCCATCAAATCGGGTATAATAATTGGAGAATAAAGCTGATTAACAATTGACAAAAATGTACTTTTAAAAAGCAATCACTTAGCAAGTTGAAACTTCATTATATTATATACCGAGATTTGTGCTGAGAGGATTTGAATTACAAATTAAAAGGAAGAAACTCTCAAAATTAAATAGAGTCTGTTGTAAGTAGAATGCAAAGATTGAAATTAAAAAATAGATTCCGGAGTTAGATTCAAAAGATGGTCAATAATAAGATAGCTGTGATTGGGGCCGGTATTACCGGTTTAACAGCAGCCTATTATTTAAAAAAAAGTGGGAGTGAGGTCACTGTTTTTGAAAAAAATAGTGAACCCGGCGGAGCGATTAAAACTGTCCAGGATGGAGAGTGGCTTACGGAATATGGCCCAAACACAATATTAGTCAGGGATCAAAATTTGGTTGACTTCTTTTCGGAACTTGGCTTGAATGATGAAATCGTTGTTGCAAATCCTGAGGCATCCAAAAGATATATAGTCAAAAATGGACAGTTACTGGCACTTCCCATGTCGATGATGGATGCCATTCTATCTCCGGTACTCTCAACTAAAAGTAAATTACGAATTTTAAAAGAGCCATTTATAGGTGTTAATCCAAACAGAGATCAAAGTATTGCAGAGTTTATAGAGAGACGATTGGGTAGAGAGATATTGGATTATACAATCAATCCATTTGTTGCGGGTATATTTGCAAACAGGCCTGAAAATTTAAGTCTTAGGCATGCATTTCCGCAGATGTCACAATTGGAAGAGATGTATGGTTCAATCCTGAGGGGATTCATTTCAGGCTCCGGAAAAAGCAAAGATTCTGAAAAAATCAATCGAATGTTAATCTCATTTAAAAAGGGTCTTCAAGTGTTACCGAATCGAATAACCGCCATGTTGGATCGTGTTTTCTATGATCATAAAGTTACATCGCTTGAAAAAAATGGGGAGTCATGGTTTGTATCAAGTAATGGGAAAAAATTCGGGCCATATGGTCATGTGATACTGAATGTTCCTCTTTATCAAATAGGTGAAATTATAGATTCATTAACGAATCAGACTTTTCCATTTGAGAAAGAGGTTACCTATCCGCAGTTATCGGTGATGCACCTTGGTTACAAGAAAAATGACATTCAACACGCTCTGGATGGATTTGGTTTTTTGGTTCCTGAAGTCGAGAAAAGATCTGTTTTAGGAGCGTTATTTTTATCCACTCTATTTGAGGGTCGTGCACCAGGCGATTGTCATCTATTAACTGTTTTTGTGGGTGGTGGAAGAGATCCAAAAATGGCTGAACTGGGGACTCAAGAGTTAGTATCGGTTGTTGAAGAGGAATTAAAAGAGTTGATAGGACTTCGTGGAAGTTATCAGTTTATGGATCATGTTTATTGGCCAAAATCGATTCCTGCATATCATGTGGGGTATGATGAAATTTTGAATTCATTCTCCGGGTTCGAAAATCAATATCAAGGGGTTCACATTGCCGGAAATTTCAGAAACGGTATTTCAGTGCCGGATTGTATCAAAAACGGTTTAAACCTGTCGAAATCCCTGACTAAACAGATTAATAGTTAACTGTTTTTTATCAGATCGAATGAAAATCCATTTAAATACTTTCAATGAAAGAATTCTTATCTTTTGCATCAGTAAGTTGAATCTTTATTTCATAAACCATTAATTCAAAACGTATAAATGAGTTCAGAGTTAAGTCGGCTTGAAAAATTTCGTCAGGATAGAGAAAAAAAGAATCAAAAGGTTTTAGATCAGGATCATCTTGGTATTAAGCGTTTTTTCAATTTAGATAGTAATACCTATAAAGATGGGGCATTAGACTCAAAAACCAAAGAGTTACTGGGATTGGTTGCATCTACTGTATTACGGTGTAATGATTGCATCGACTATCACCTGGAACAGTGCGCAAAAACGGGCTCATCCAAAGAGGAGATCATTGATGCAATGAATGTGGCATTGGTAGTCGGAGGCAGCATTGTGATTCCGCACTTAAGGCATGCCGTAGAAACGATTGAGATGCTAAAAAATGATGGGTACCTGTAGATGCTGAAGAAGATTATAGGTACTGCACTTCTTGTTTTATTTTACGCCGGGGAAGTTCATTCACAAAATGATACAGTGAATAACGATTCAGAAAGAGAGCCCGTAAGTGCAGACAGAATAGGAAGTCACTATTCGATTTTGCCTATTGCAGGTTACAGTTCAGATTGGGGTGTTTATGGTGGTGGATTTCTCCAGAGAATTAATTATGGAGCAGGGATAGAGCCCTTTCTAAGTAACATAAAAACAGATATTACGATATCAACAAAAGGATATTTCGTTTCACAAGTGGAGTATGAACGAACCAAAACGTTTGGACTGGATCTGAGAAGCAGAATTGAATTTATTGGTCAACGAATTACAGAGGGGCAATACTTTGGAATCGGAAATAATACATCATTCTCAAAAAATATGTTCGATGATGAATTCTATTTCTATGAAAATCGCGAACTGTTTTTAAAATATATTGTAAGGAAAAAAGTGGGTGAATTTTCCGAATTGGGAGATATTGATCTCTATGCAACCTCCACATATTGGCGGGTTAACAGTGTATCAAGGGGTGAAGAGACACTTTTTTCAGGTGATGACCCTCCGGGATTTCAGACAAGTTCAATCGGAAAAATTGGTATAGGTACCATTCTGGATAGCAGAGATGATGAATTTTCTCCTACCAGAGGAATACAATATGAAGCGGGATTTAATGTAGCTCCTTCACTGTTTGGATTTGACTATTCATATTCAGAAGTCATGGTCGATTTACGGCAGTACGTATCTCTATTCCCCAATGTAGTTTTAGCTCAACGGTTTAAATTTAACCAAACGTTTGGGGAAGTTCCTTTTTGGGCTATGCCTATTCTTGGAAATGAAGAAGGCTTGAGAGGATATTATTTAGATAGATTCAGAGGTGAGGGCTCCATTTTAAGCATGACTGAGCTGCGAACTTGGTTGTTTTCAGTTTGGGATGATCAAATCAGGGTGGGTACACATCTTTTTTGGGATACAGGCAGGGTTTACTCTGATTACGATTCTAATGCTTTTTTTAGTGAGTGGAAGCAGAGCGTTGGATTTGGCTTTGCTTTTACCCTTTTCCACCCTGATTTTATCCTAAGAAGTGATTTTGGGTTTTCAGATGAAGCATTTCGGTTCTATTTTGGATCAGGATATGTTTTTTAACTTTTTACTAAGTTAGGTGAGATCACTTTATTTAGATATTTAATTTATCGGCTATTCTTAACAAGTGTACTACAATAGTTTGCAGATATAAAAAAATAGTCCCATATTTGATAGAATTGCCTTTTTATCAAAATAGTTAGATACATTACTCTAATCAATTTCAAACCAAGCAGGATTTTCAATGAAATTCGACACACATACTTTTCCAAGTGTAATTGAAAGTAGCAACGCTCTACTTACAAATGTTACGACAAACCGACTCGATGGTTTAAAAATCCAACACAATGAGCAGGATTATTTAATTGGCAATCTTGCACTCGTAGAGGGGAGTTCACCTCATAAAGCGATTAACTGTGCTCCGGATGAAATTGATTATCAGATTCTGATAAAAGCGGCACTTGCAATTTCAAACCGTATGGCGAATGGAAGAGCACTCAATGTAACTGCCGGATTCCCGTATTCAACTTACCAGGTGTTTAAGGAAGCTGCAGCCGGTTATATATCTGAAATTAATTCAGTTAAGCAGGATGAAAGGCCTTTTGGAGGATATGACTATCGTACTTCTGAATTACGTGTAGCCAAAGTAGAAATCATACCTGAATTAATTGGTTCAATCATCGCTGTCAGGCAAAGTATTATGAGCATGAGAGGAGGTATGTTTATTGTAAGTCTGGGTTACGGAACATTAGAAATTGGTTTAAGTACTGATAATGGAATTGTTCAAAGATCATTCAATAGCGGCAATGGGCTTAGATTTGCATTGGATGCTGCCATGAAAGAGTTATCTGCTACGCACTATTTAGGATTACGAACAGAACATCAATTCGATGAGTCATTCCGAATGGGTTCCATTATTGCAAACCGTAAACGTGTTGACCTCTCCGAGCTTCGGAAAAAAGTACTGACACAATATTATAGAGATGTTATTTCCCCAACAATTAGAAATACATGGACGGATGAAGATTTTAACCGGGTCAGTAATCTGGTTTTAGTTGGCGGTGGTGCACATTATTCTGAATTGGTTAACCTCTTTAAAGAGGAATTTGATGGTATTTTAAATCTGGAAATTCCTGATGATCCCCACAAAATTGCAAGTCAGGGTTATGCCCTTCATGCGAAAAATAATCGTGGAGATAGTGACGGGGAACCGGTTGGAATTGATATTGGTAACTCCAATACGTCCGTAAGTATGATTACTGATGACTTTGCCTGATAACGGGCAAGGACATCGTTCAATCTTATAAGCATGTGATTATCGCAATACAGCTGCGCTATCCGGGTAGTCCGTGATAAAACCGTCAACACCCATCTCAAGTTGGCCATGCATATCATCAACAGTATTGACTGTCCAGGGGATCACTTTCATCCCAAGGGCATGTGCATTTGATATCACTTCAGGAGTCAGGAGTCTGAAATTCGGACTCCAGATATCCGGGGTAAAACCAAGCAGGCTCACGTATGTGTCAACTGATCTCTCATCAGCAACCAGCATTGCCAGTTTAATATCCTGATTGAGTTTTTTGAACTCAATCAGTGTAGCCGGATCAAAAGATTGAATAATTATTCTTTCAAAAAGATCAAACTCTTCATCTAGTAAGCTGAGTTCCTGATAAAGTAATTGAGCAAATGTTTCAGGATATGGGTAGTAGATGCCATAGAGATCCGGCGAACTTTTTGTTTCTATGTTGTAAGCAACCGGAGAGAGATTTTTATTTTCAGTATAGGTTTCCACTGTTCTGATCACATCTAAAAAGAGGGGTTTATTCACTTCCATAGGCTCTTGCTTTGGGAAAAGGGTATGCCCCCTTTTTCCGACATCAAATTGTTGGGTCTCATCATAGGTCATTTCAAATATGTTATAGCTCATTTGTTCCTCTTCAGTAACGGGAGTACCCCCCGGTTTAGAACTAATGTTATGATGAAACCATGGTTCATGCGAAACAAGTAATTTCTGATCCTTTGTCACCACAATATCAAATTCCAGTGTATTTACTCCCAGATCTACTGCATGTAAAAAACCGGGAATGGTATTTTCAGGCAGAAGCCCACGAGCTCCTCGATGTCCTTGCAAATCAAATGGTTTCATAGTATCCTCGAAAGTACATGCAGTTAATAAGGCGGTGATTATGATTGTGATTAGAGTTCTCATAATAGTGACTCTGAATTAAATAATAGTTAAAAAAGAAACTTCAAAAAGTTTCTTACAAATTCACGATGGTACAACCGGTCCCGCCACTTTCCCAGGGTGCGATTTCAAAAGAGTGCACTTCTTCTCTCTCATTAAGGGTTTTGTGAACCAATTGATGCAGAATGCCTTCACCTTTACCATGAATAATTTCAACTTGCCGGTATCCGCTTGCAAGGGCTTTATCCAGATATATTGTCAATTCGGCGATGGCATCATCACCCCGCATACCTCTTAAGTCCAGACTGGGTTTCACGGATAGGTTTAAGCCTTCAGAGACTCTAAAGGAGTATGCATGATCCGTTTTTTTCTTCTTTTTTGGGGGTATTGTTTTTGTGAGCTTATTCAATGTTGATTTAACTCGCATTCCATTCATGGAAATTGTTACTCTTTGTCCGGTTACTTCAATTAACTCGCCCGGTGTATCACTCTCTCCAATCAGAACAAAATCACCGACTACCGGTTTTTCACTTGCGGCGATCTCTTTGAGGCGATTTATTTTTTCCAGGTTTTCACGTTCGTCTGATATTTCACTTTTCTTCTGTTTGATATCCCCCCGAGCCTCTCGAATGCTCTCTTTATTCTCGCGACCTTCTTTTACTACTTTTTCAACAGCTTCTTCAATACGTTGATTTGCGGTGAGCATTATTTCTTCCGCATCTTTATAAGCTTTTTCCAGAATTTTATTCTTTTTTCGCTCATAATTATCTGCTTGCTCCGTCAGTGTTTTTTCACGTTTTACGAGCTTAGTTAGTTTTGATTCATACTCCCTTACCACCTCTTCAGATTTCTGGACACTTTTTTCCAGTGATATTAGAAGGTCACCCATTCGATCCCTTTTGTCCCCTAAAAGGTTTCTGGCTCTATCCATTAGATCCGATGGCAGATGCATACGATCTGCAATTTCAAAGGCATAACTGCTCCCCGGAACTCCTTTTTTAAATCGATAGGTAGGTGTTAAATGTTTTTGATTAAATTCCATGGCTCCGTTGACTACATGGTCACTTTCATGGGCAAACACCTTTAAAGAGCCATGGTGCGTGGTAATAATGACTCTTGATTTAAGATTGATAATTTTCTCAACAAAAGATTGAAAAAGTGCACCTCCTTCTTCAGGATCTGTTCCTGATCCGGCTTCATCAATTAAGACCAGTGAGTTAGGTTCCAGTTGATCTAATGAAAGACGCATCCATTTTAACCTGGATGAAAATGTACTCAGATCATTTTCAATGGATTGTTCATCACCCATATCGACATACAAACCGCTTAAAATTGGCATGGTGGATTCAGAATCTACCGGTACTGGGTATCCTGATTGAAACATCAATTGAAGAATTCCAACCGTTTTCATTGCTACAGATTTCCCCCCGGCATTGGGTCCGGTAATCACCAGGCCTAACTCATCATACTGCATGTCAATATTTAGAGGGACCACAGGATCGGTTTCGCTCTGTTTGATGAGTAGATTTGGGTTTTTTGCATGAATCAATTTTAAATTGAAATCACTATTCAGAATTGGAATCGAACCCTTTAAATCTAATCCCAGTTTAACTTTGCAATGAATAGAATCGAGCTGAGCAATCGGTTCAATATTTGCATAAAGCAGATCTGTAAATTTCCTTACCCCGGATGTCAGTACCCGGATAATACGGTCAATTTCTCTCTGTTCTTCAGCTTCAAGTTGCCTGATTTCGTTGTTGATTTGAAGGGCCTCAATGGGTTCAAAATAGACTGTTTGTCCTGTTGATGATACATCATGTATAAATCCATCTATTTTTCTCTTAAATTCGGATAGAACGGGAATCACCATGCGGCCATTTCGTATGGTGGCGCCCTCATCTGAGGTCATTCCATCCTTGGATATTTTCCTCATCACTCGTTGAATAGTCGTCCTTAGTCTATTTTTTTCTCGATTTAACCGATTTCGAATCTGTTTTAACTGTGGACTGGCATCATCCTTTAATTCGCCTCTATCATCCACCGTTTTACTGATTATTTCTTCAAGAGGCTTTAAATTAGATAGTTGACTTACAATGGTTTCTAAGGCGGGGAAAGAGTGTTCCAATCGTTTGAAATAGTCAATAATCATTCTGGCCAGGCGCGCATTCTGAAGAATGACTACAAAATGGTCTAAAGGGATGGAGTTACCTTCTATTCGAACCTGTTTTAAAATATCACGTATATCATCTATATTTGAGATTGGATGAGTAGGAGAGAGCTCCAGCAGTTTTGTCCACTCAGCGAGCTCTTTGAGCCACGTTGCCACCTTTCCCGGGTCGGATGATGGGTTCAGTTCAGAGATCATTTCAAAGCCGTAAGGCGTAAATGCTTTTTTTGCACAGATATCTCTAATCTTGCTAAAGCCCACTTTATCGATGGCATTGTCCGGGAATATGTTAAATGATTTACTCATTCTATAAAGGTCGTAAACTTTTCATGAAATCTGAAAACAGTTGAGATTATTGGAACTCATCGAAGAGAATTTATCAACTTAAAACATTCTATAATCCGAGATCTGTCCAAAAAATTCTTTACTTTCAACGTCATGATAATGGAAACTATGTTAACGTAAGAATAAAAGTGACTAATCTGCTGATGTTTTCAGAGTAAATAAAAAATGATGATTCTGTTACTTTTGATAGTGGGGCTATTTACAGGTGCTATGGCCGGTTTTTTTGGAGTCGGTGGTGGTATTCTATTTACTCCGGTTCTTTTCTATCTTTTCACAACCATTGGAGTTGAGGAGCCGGCTGTCTGGGCGATTGGTACATCCCTTTTATGTACATTTTCAGCCTCTTTAAGTAGCACAATTCAGCAGCGAAATGAAAAGAATATCTATTTGAAAGAGGGTTTGATTGTTGGGCTGGTTGGAACGGTAGGTGTTTATTTTGGCAAGGAGATTGTGATGTCGGAATGGTTTACCGATGAAGTATTTGTTTTTATGTTTGCACTTCTATTAATGTTGGTTTCTGTTTTATTTTTACGAAAAAGCAGAGCAATTCGAAAAGAAAATCATGTAGATCCTGATTTGACGTTGGTTGAATCGTCCGGAACCGGTTTTGTCGGTGGATTTATGGCTTCCCTGGCAGGCATTGGTGGTGGGGTGGTGATGGTACCAATACTGAATTTAGTTGCCAAGTTAGGGTTACCCAAATCCGTGAGTATATCATCATTGGCGATTGTATTTATTTCGCTATCCGGATGGTTGCAATATGCTTTATTTGGTGGATCCCCGGTTGGTGTCACACAGTACACGTTAGGTTTTGTAGATTTTGGAACTGCACTCCCTCTTTTGTCTGGGGCCTTTTTGGGTGGGTTTATAGGTGTAAAAGCAGGAATAGTGATCTCCGGTAAAGTCACAAATCTTCTGTTCGCTATTCTGCTCTTCTCTATCTCTCTGTATATGCTCCAGTCATTGATTTAAGCAACGTTTACAGGGTCTTTTGAACGGTTTTATCTTCGATCAGGAGTCGATTGTGGACTTCATTTTCTTCTGTTTTGTGAGAACAAAAAAGATCAGTATCCCTACTGAAAAAACCAGAATGGAGAAAAGGATCAGTTCCAGATTGGGTCTCACAATATAGAGAGCGGTGAAAAATTGAATTACGATAATCGAAATCAAGAGAATAGAAACCGTTTTCCTTTTAATCAGAGTTATGATAAAAGCGCCCATTGGGGCTCCGAAAATGACAACGGGGATCGATACAAGCCAGTAGTTAATCGCTTCTGTTTGTATGGTGTCCAAAACAAATGTGTTTATCCCAAAACCTACAACTGCATTTGAGGCCATAAGTATCACTGACGTGGGAGTTGCGATTTTTTCTGACAATCTATATTTAAGAACGACATATGAGAAAGTGCAAATATCAAGGCCATTACCCAGAATAGAACTGAATATACCTCCTAAAACGCCAACCATGAGCAATTCGGTTGACTGAAATGAATTAAGTACCGGCAACTTCTCAACGCTTTTTCGATGTTTGACAAAATTTACGACCCAAAGTGCAATGCCAAAACTGAGCCAAAATGAAACAAACATCATCTTAGCAAATTCCGGTTTTACGTATGGTGCGATAAATAGAGATCCTGCAACAATTCCAATGAAACCACCGATTCCTGCAATCAACAGATAATTTTTTTCGATTTTTATTTTAGAAATCAAAATCCAAAATGATGCCATTACCATTCCGATACTCTGTATTGCAAAGCTAAAATTGCGTGCAACATCCGGTTCAATATTGAAAAGTAAGGTCATGACAGGGTAAGCGATGGCACCGCCACCTTCTGAACTGGCTCCGGCTATAAATGAGCCAAAAATCATGGTCACAGTCATGAACCAGTTATCTGCGAAAAGTTGCCAAGATGATGTGGTATGCATGTAAATACCCCATATCATCAGTATGATGATTGCGACCGGGGCAAAGATCATTAACGCCTTTCTGCGTATCATTTAAATAGGATATTGGTTTTTTCTATGATCAAATTAAGTTTTTAACCGAATTGAACGTTCCCGTCTCATAGTCACTGACAAAAATGCTTGTAATGTACAATTGAAGCAGGATTTAAACTATTCATATTTAGTTGAAATTTTTTTGTAACAAATGGAGAGTTCATGCATCCTTTGTATAAGGTTGAGAGTAATAATAATTATATAGCAATTGTAGGTAGGAGTGATGAAACAATGTGTATTTTTTCCGGGTTTGAAGACAGCTAAATATGCTTCAAATGAGTACTTTTACGAAAAAATTATTCATATTCAAGATGTAGTTGAAAATAGATTCGTATATCAGAAAACAGGTTCCGGATATGGAACCAGCAGGACTTCTGAAGTGCTAAAAAAACCAAGGTTACTTCATGTTGAGGATAATCAACAAATCAGTTTACTCTTACTTCTTTATTTAAAAGATAAATATGAAATTGAGAGTGTTTCAACCGGTGAAGAAGCGCTCTCTTTATTGAGTGAAAAAACCTTCGATTTAATTATTGTTGATATTCAGTTGGGTGAAGGAATAAATGGATTTGAAACCAGCAGAAAAATTCGATCCAATTCTCGATATCGGGATATACCCATCATCGCACTTACGACCAATGAGTACAATAACATACGGGAAGATTGCATGCATTCAATGATTAATGCATATATACGGAAACCATTTACTAAGCCATATTTGTTGACTGCCATTTATAAGCTTGAGAAATATCTATCTATAACCTGATACCAAAAATGAAAAACGAAAACTCTTTAAGAGACAATATTGGACTATTTCTGGATGGTAGACTAAATGATTCAGAAACAGATGAACTTTGGGTTGAATTATTACAAAGCCCTGAGGATTTAGAGTATATGCAAACTCTTGCAACTCTGAAAAAGATGAAGAGAGATGGCCAGTTAGATACTACGGACAAAACATTGACCGAAGTTTACCCAATCCGAGGAGTAGAGAAAAACACCCGTGTACTTTCGGGTTATCGCAAGTATCTTGTGGCAGCTTCACTGCTTGTGATTGGGTTAACTGTGCTATATAGAGTCACATCGTTGACTGAAGTTATTGGCCAGTTTGAACCCATAACCATGATTGAGTTTGAAATTGAAAGATCCGGTGAAGTACCCGATAATCTTGACCGTGATTTACAATATGCTATTTCTCAATCTGTTAAAGGTGATTTGACCTCATCACTCAGTAGTATAAACTCCATCGATAGAGAGGATTTATCTGAATCTGAAATGTTTGAATTGAAAACTGTACAGGGCTCGATCTATTTTAATTTAGGTCTTTATGAAGAGTCAGCAGCAGTTTTTATGGAAACATCATCTATGGATCATTTACATTCACTGGATAGAGAAAAAAGCTTATGGTATCTGGCTAATGCTCAAGTGCAGCTGAATCAGAATGAAAACGCTCTTGAGAATATTGAAGAGGTTATCAAGTTAGACGGTGCATTTAGCAGACCTGCAAAAAAACTACGGGTTCATATTAAATCACAAGAATCTTCTGAAGAAATTCAATAATAATAACAACCCCAGGATAGATAGAGTTGTTATAGCCACATGTAACAGATAGTTTTTCTCTTGCTCGATAAGTGGTTTTGTATTGCCATATAAGACAAAAGAACCCCATAGGTAAGGATCACTATCTCTTTGGTTGATATAGTTTAATTTTGCTTCTCTAATTGATTCAGACTTGTCATATCCACTGTTCAAGAAATCATAGAAGTCTGGTGTTAACTCTGCAGATGCCTGGTCTCTCACCGGCCATAGATTAAGAATCAGACTTTTGGCACCGGCATAGGAAAACGCTCTCGAAAACCCGAGTATTCCGGAACCTTGAATATAACCGCCGGATCCGGATTCACATGAGCTTAAAAAAACAAGATCAGCATTCATATTCAGGTCAAAAATTTCGTATGTCCGTATACGCCCATCATTTTTCCGTCCTTCATTATCTTGTTGATTATTTGGATTATTATAAAGGTAAAGGGTTGAAAAGAGCGGGTTGTTATCCATTACTCTACTATGTGTAGCCATATGTATAATTCTAGAATTTCCGGCCATATTTCTGAAATTAGTCTCCGAACTATTTTCCTCAATCAATAGATTTGATCGTTGAAATGATTCGAGTTTATTAAAACTGTTAATTACTTCAATCGTACTGAAAGGCAGGTCAGAAAGTTGCTGGTGACCGGCATTTTGAAAATTACTGATCCCAAATCCGGTAATATCATATTCGAAGTCCCTGGCGTCATCTGTCTGATTTTCCTGTAGATCTGCCAGAGTATTCAGATAACTGATGCTATACTTCTCAATCATGTATTCAGCTGAACCGTAACTATTCGGAGATTCAACCGGGTAAATAGGTAAAATTCCAATTGGAATTCTATATAGTTCATCATCAGGCACGATATAGAGATGTGTAATTCCGGTGGGTATATTTCCTTTAAAATAGGTTTGATAAAGTTCATGAAGGATCTCCAGGTCGGTGGATCGATAACCAAAAGAATCAATGGCTTTATTGATAGTCTCATAGAAATCAGGATTGTGTGGGTATGATTTCATGGTGACATCGGAACGAGTGATGAAAAACTGAAACATTTGATTTTCAAACTTTGAGAAATAGATCACCATTTCACCTCTTTTTAACAGGGATCTTCGAGAACGGATAATCTCCTCATATTGGGAGTCCAGATATCTCGGGAAAGCCTGATTCACAAGACGGTTTCGCTCTGCTACGGCATTGGTCAGATCGGTCCGGATTAAATTTTGCTGTTGATCATTGGCTACAGCGTATCTGTCACGCAAATCCTGGATTCGAACACCTAAATTGTAATCTAATACTAATTCCTCCTCAGAAAGCATATTGGATTTTAAAGCCGGGTTATTATAAAAACCGGTCCTGGAAATACCTCTCAATCGTCCACTGGCCACCAATGCATCAACAGAATTGCCTGATAGTTCCATGAGTCTACTATGTAAACGAAAAGCTTCTGAAAAATGAGTTCGAATCTGCATGTGACCGGTTTGGTGGTCAGAACTCTGTAAAATCCAATCGATCACATCATTAATAACCCTATTTGAGATGGTCAATGCATTTTGAAGGGAGCCACTGTCCATTAATAAACTGACTTCTACATTGTGATATTGAACCCGGGTATAAAAAGGTATTGTCCTTATATCTTGCTCATTAAATTGATCTTTCAGATTTTGAGCTTCTTCAATCCTGTCCATTTTAATAAGCCACTGGGCGTAGCTCATGGTTGTGGATAAATGACCAAAAGGATCATTGCCCGTCGACGTTAAATCAACCGCTTCAATATGATATTTTTCTGCCTCTGAGTCATTACCAATTAATGCATACGTTTCAGCCAGGTTCGAAAGAATGATTCTTTGATCTCTATAAAAATTTGTTTCGTTTGCAAATGAAAGTGCTTCATTAAAATATTCCAGAGCAGATGAAAGATCATCAAAATGATCTCTATGAAAATAACCTTTACTTAATAAAACACCAGATAATTCAGACTTGAGATCATGTTCAAGCGCAAAATTGAGAGCTTGTGTTAAATAATCATATGCGAGAGAAAAATCGTTTTGCAATTGGTGATGTCTATGAAGGCTTATTAAAGCATGAAGTTGAATTTCCTTTAAATTCTCTCTTATTCCAATCTCAAATAGTTCATGCTGATATTTTGAATACTGATCAAAATTGCCAATCATAAGATGACTTACAGAGATAAATCGTAGCAAATTCAAATAATTTGCACTACTTGTATTAATGATCTCTTCATTATATATAGATTCATAGACTAAAAGCGCTTCATTCACATTGCCAATCAGAAACAGGGTAGAGGCATAATTCATTCGCACAAAGATAATGTCGTCCAGTTCACCCAAATCATTAACGATGGGGAGAAGTGCTTGTTCAAACACCTTGAGAGCAAGGGAGTACTGCCCTCTCATATACAGTGGGTAAATCAGACCCTCATACAGACTGAGTGAAAATATGGAGCTTGGGAAAACATTATATTCTAATAAGTATGATGTAAGGTCGGTGACTTTATCATATTCACCTAACTTGGCATATCCTGCTGAAAGTGCTTGCGTTTTAAAAGCGGCGAATAAAGGCTCTTCTGTATAAGAATCGTCAAGCGTAATATACCAGTAATCCAACAGAGCGAGGGCTTCCTCCTCCATCTCTTCCGGAATGTTGTCATATCCGATAAAAGAGTAGATATCGGATGGGCCAAACTCTCTGATTTGGTAGTAATCATCCGGTATTATTTTATGATGCATCTTCTGTACAACATCGGATACAGTGGCAAGCTCCTCCTCTGTGAGCCTGGTAATTATTTCACTCCGAAGTACTCTACCCGCCTCATGAAACGCAAAATTGAGAAAGTCCTGATTGGACGTTTCCCGATATTTCTGATAGAAATTTTCTGCGAGCCGTGTATAAATCTCCACTTCACTACTTTCATTATCCGCGTAATTCTTTTTAACAATCCCTATCCACTGCTCAAAAATGTATTCTTCTTGCGCATCTGATTGTGCAAGAATCAGGTTACTTGATAAAGTAAAACTGCCTGCAATTACAAATATTGAAAGTATTCTGATTATTCGCATATCAATTAATCTCCGATAAAAATGAGATCATTTCAAGCGGATAATAGAATATTTATTACTTTTTCAGATGTATCTGCCAATTATTTTCTGTTTTTGTATCTGTCTTTGGATGGAATGATTTTTGGTGCTTCATTTTCAATACTATCAATGTAATCAGGTACTTCCTGTTGAAGCACTTCCGTACTTGTTGAAGAGATAGCACTGTTGTCCGCATCCGGGAGAGTCGCTTCAGTAATGCCTGAGCAGCCGGTGAATACGATTACAGTAAAAACAAAAAGAATTGAGCGAAGGTTAAATAGTGATTTCATAATGTGATTTGATTATTGAGTTTTATTTAGAATAGAAGGGATGATCAACGGATCATTCTCTGTCTTTGTATCTGTCTTCGGACTGAATGATTACTGGTGCTTCATTTTCAATACTATCAATGTAATCAGGTAATTCCTGTTGAAGCACTTCCGTACTTGTTGAAGAGATAGCACTGTTGTCCGCATCCGGGAGAGTCGCTTCGGTAATGCCTGAGCAGCCGGTGAATACGATTACAGTAAAAACGAAAAGAATAGAGCGAAGGTTAAATAGTGATTTCATAGTAACTTATGTTTGTTTTTTTGTTTATGTGTTATCGATAAGATAGTGTTTCCATATGTTTATGCTACAAGTAGGATGCATAAGCAGGTTAAATGTTACAAAAAACATTAGAAAAATTTAAGAATTTAATAATGGACACTATTTCCAGTGTTAATAAATTCAAAAATTAGTTAACCCATTTGTTTTACGTTAGAATGATTTCGATATTTGCGCTTCAGACGATAGAAAGCACAATTATCAAATTAGATTCGGAAATTTCGCATAGCATTTTCCAATTTGGATAGACAAAAAATCAATTCTGATGAATTTTATAAACTGATTCAATCTGACAATAAAGTTGAAATCAACCAGTTGTCAGAAGTGCTCACACAGAGGATGACACTCTATATACGATCAGTTTTAGGCGCAGAGGAAGAAACCGCTCGTGATTGCGCACAGGAAGCGTATAGCAAGGTATATTCCAAGATCATTAGCAGGGATCATGATAAAATGGAGGATGTGTTTGCCTATATGATTCGTTCATCCAGGAATGAATACCTTATGAAACTCAGGAAAGAGAAATTTGAGGTTCCCATTGATGAGTCAAATTATAGGGGCGTAGCAGAAAGTGATCAAAAATCAATTATTGATGTCCTATCCAAAGATGATGATCAGGCTTTATTAAACCGCTGTATAAATAAGCTCAAAAAGAAGCATAGAAAATTCTTTACAGCTGTCATGGATTACATTAATGAAGATGACAAAGTTGCGGCTGATTATATTGGAATCACTTATGGAAGTTTTAGAACTCGAAAATCCAGGATCATTGATATGCTTAGAGAGTCCGTTTCAGAACAGAAAAAGAGGTTTAGCTAACATTGATTGTAACATTCTATTTTGAGTTAAACAGAAATAGTGCCGGTTTTTTTTGAAGATCCGGTTCTTCGCCCATCTTCCAGTCGGAAACTCTTTTTGTTTTAATCCACTCATCCGGCTGTGTAATGTTTGAAGCGACACAGAGTTTTGTTGATGGTCTTAAATGTTCCAGCAATGTTGTAAACAGGACTTGATTTCGATGTGGAGTCTCCATAAAAATTTGAGTCTGGCCGCTTCGATTCGAAAACTCCTCCATAAATCGTATTTCAGACAACCTTTCATCATCTCGTAGTGACAAATATCCATAAAAAGAGAACTGTTGCCCATTTAATCCGGATGCCATCAATGCAAGCAGAATGGATGATGGCCCTGTTAATGGCACAACATGATATCCATTTTCATGAGCTAAAGAGACGAATCCTGATCCCGGATCGGCTACACCCGGAGCCCCGGCTTCAGACATAATTCCGACATCCCCATTTTTTAAAAGCTGCAGATAACTATAAACTTCATGATCCGGAGTTTTTTTATTGAGTACCCTGAATGTGATTTCATACTCAGGAAGGGGGTGTTTTATCCATTGTAAAAAACTGATGGATGTTTGTGGTTTTTCAACAATAAAACAGTTTAAATTTCTGATAATTTCTAAAGTATACTCCGGCAAAACGTGATTCTCTTTACGCTTGCCGATAGGAGTGGGTATCAGATATAGAGTGTTGGGAATTTGCATCAATAGTTTCTTGTTAGTCGATCTATTATTTTTCCATGAATAGAGGAAAATGGTTAGATTATGTTTTCAATGCAAACGATCTTGAACAATGACGATTCAAAATAGAAAAAAAGAGCACGTTGAACTGACGCTGAATGAAGATGTAAATTACAAAAAGAGCAGTGGTTTTGAACGGTATATTTTTCATCATAATGCACTTCCTGAAGTCAATCTTGATGAGGTAGATTTGAGCTGTTCTCTATTGGGCCGATCCTTCTCATACCCTCTGTTTGTGTCATCGATGACCGGTGGATATTCAGATGCAGGGGCAGTAAATGCGCAACTTGCCTCTTTCTGTGAAAGGAGAGGGCTTCCCATGGGTGTAGGTAGTCAGCGAGCTATGCTTGAAAATAGGGATGAAGTGAAGTCATTTTCTATCGTTAGAGATCATGCACCCAATGCATTTATCGCAGCCAATATTGGTGGGGCGCAGTTGATTGGAGGCATGGATTCGAAAAAAACAGCCCTCCTTATTGATAGTATCAAAGCCGATGCACTTATCATACACCTGAATCCGCTTCAGGAATTGATGCAGCCAGAGGGAGATCGGAATTTTAAAGGAGTCCGAGAGGGGATCTCTACAATTCTCAAACAGGTAGATTGCCCGGTGATCGTTAAAGAGACCGGTGCCGGAATTTCTGGGAATGTTGCACGTGATCTCCTGCAATTGGGAGTACAGGTGATAGATGTAGCGGGTGCGGGGGGGACAAGCTGGTCGAGAGTGGAGAATCTGCGTGAACGTACTCAAAATCCACTTCACCAATTCGATGATTGGGGAATTCCAACTGTCGACTGCCTGATTGAGATGGATACTCTCAGAAGCGATTTTTCATTTGAATTGATCGCTTCCGGTGGTATTCGAAGTTCATTTGATATTGCCAAATCGATCGCTTTAGGAGCAGATTTTACGGCGTCTGCACAACCGCTGATAAAAGCACTTTTTGAATATGGAGAAGAGGGGCTGGATACTCTTCTGGACAGTTGGATAAAGGAGAGTCGTATCCTACTGACCCTTCTGGGCTGTGAACGTTTCAGTGATCTGAAACCCTCTCATTTGAGAAGCATCTGAGAGAATAGGCCATTCTTTATCTCTTATAAATTCTCTATCTTTAGCGTGAATATAAAACAGGTTTTTTGAAGGTATTTAACAGAAATTAATGAATCTCGAAGACAAATTACGGCAAGTGAAGGAGCGATATGATGAGCTGAATCAGGCCATGTCGGACCCGGCTATTTTTGACCGGCCTAAAGAGTATGCAGAATTAACCATTGAACATACACAACTTAAAGAGTTGGTGGATGATTACAATGAATGGAGCTCACTTGAGCACCAAATATCGGGTAATGAGGAACTGATAGAAGAGGATGACCTTGAAATCAGAGAGATGGCCCGGGAGGAGAACCGGTCTCTTAAAGAGAGGATGAAGGAGCTCGAAGAGGAGATTAAGTTCAAACTTATCCCAAAAGATCCGGACGATTCTAAGAACTCTATTATTGAGATCAGAGCCGGGACCGGTGGAGACGAGGCGGCCATTTTTGCAGGCGATCTATTCGAAATGTATCGTAAATATGCTGACAATCAGAAATGGACATTAAGCATTTTATCGATTGCAGAGAGCGATAAAGGCGGTTTTAAAGAGATTATTTTTGAACTGTCAGGAAAGGAAGTGTTTGGAAAAATGAAGTACGAAAGTGGTGTGCATCGTGTACAGAGAGTACCGGAAACGGAATCTCAGGGACGAGTACATACATCAGCAGCGACCGTAGCCGTACTGCCGGAGGTCACAGATGATGTAGATATTCAGCTTGATATGAAGGATATCCGAGTGGATACATTTCGATCCAGCGGTGCCGGTGGACAGCACGTAAACAAGACAGATTCAGCCATTCGATTAACTCACGAGCCGTCGGGAGTTGTCGTTGAGTGCCAACAGGAGAGATCACAGCATCAAAATAAAGATAAAGCTCTTGTAATGCTCAAAACAAGGCTCTATGATGCTGAAATGGAGAAATTGCGATCCGAAAGAGCTGCTGATCGGAAGAGCCAGGTTTCGACCGGTGACCGGAGTGCTAAAATCAGGACTTATAATTACCCTCAGGGACGTTTTACGGATCACAGAATTAATCTGACCCTCTATAATCTGGATGATATATTAAAAGGTAATTTGGGAGATGTAATAAAATCACTCCGAGTTGAAGATAACCTTGAAAAACTGAATGCAATCATGAATTAATTAATTTTCTGTCGAACTGTTTTTGATGGTTCGACACTGTTTTCATGAAAAATGGTTATTTTGTTGACGCCTGGAATTTTGAATGAATTGAATAGTTAGAAATGCCGACCTGGATATTACATACTGAGTTTAAATTTGATGCTGCACATTTTATTGACGGATATGATGGGAAGTGTGGCAGAATGCATGGGCACACTTACAAAGTTCACGTTTCTGCAAAATCTCACAAATTGAATCCTTCGAAATACCTCAAAACGGCCGATATGGTGTGTGATTTTAAAGAATTAAAATGGGCTGCCCTGGATGGACCCAAAGGTGGGTTGGATCACACGTTGCTAAATGAATCGATCCCCGTAGCTACCACAGCCGAAAGGATTGCTGAGTATATCCACAAAGAGACAAAATTACGTATTCCGGATGGAATTGAATTAAAAATCACAGTATGGGAGACAGAATCCAGCTGGGTAGAATACACAGATCAAGATGTTTAAGAACGAAAAAAAACAAAACGTTACAGAAATTCAGAATGAGGCTGATCATTATCACTATCCGCTCATGGAGGATTTTTATACCATTCAGGGTGAAGGTGTTCACACCGGAAAACCGGCTTATTTCATCCGATTTGCAGGATGTGATGTGAAATGTTGGTGGTGTGATGTAAAAGATAGCTGGGATGAATCGAAACATCCCAAAGTAAAGACCGGGGAGATTGTTCAAAGAGCCGTAAAGAGTGGTTCAGAATTTGTCGTGATTACCGGTGGTGAGCCGCTTCTTCATAATCTGGAAGCGATAACAACACGTCTACGCCAAAAAGGATTAAAAATACACATTGAAACGAGCGGATCCTCTCCACTGTCAGGGCATCTGGACTGGATTACATTATCCCCAAAACGTTTTAAGAAACCTCTGGATGAAGTATTCAGTTATGTGGATGAACTAAAGGTGGTAGTTCTGAAGAACAAGGATCTGGAGTGGGCTGAGTTAAATGCTGAAAAGTGCCCCGAAAACACCCGACTTCTTCTGCAGCCCGAATGGGAGACCCCTGAATCTATCGGATTGATTATAGACTACGTGAAAAAAAATCCAAAATGGGGAATTAGTCTGCAAACTCACAAATTTTTGAATGTTCCATAATCTAAAAAGGTTACATGAGCGAACATCAATTATAGATTTATGAGTTATCAAACATCATCCGTTATCATTACAGGGGCAAGTCAGGGAATTGGCAGAAGCATATCTATTTCATTTGCAGCTCAAACATCAAGACCACTTCTTCTTTTGGCTCGAAATGCAAAAAATTTAGAGAAAACGGCGGAACTGTGCAGGGAAGCCGGTTCCAAACAGGTGGCTCTCCTTGTTTGTGATGCAACCTCTCCATCAGATCTTCGGCAATTGGTTCTGCCAAAGAGGTTTCCCGAACCGGGCATTATTGTGAATAATGCCGGAAGCTATCTATATAAAAAACTGGAAGATACAACGAACGATGAATTTCAAAACCAGATCGATATCAATCTTTTCACAGCGGTAAACGTAGTGCAACGATTTCTTCCGGCATTAAAAACCCTGGACAGAGCGCTCATCGTAAATATCTGTTCAGTTGCTTCATTAAAGGGGTATGGTGATAGTGGGGCCTATTCAGCTGCAAAACATGCTGTGTTGGGATATACCCGCTCGTTACGAGAGGAGTTAATTGAATCCAATATCGGGGTGACAGCAATAAATTTGGGGCAAACCCATTCAACCTCTTGGGCTGAATCGGATATGAGTCCGGCCAAATTAATCGATCCAATAGATGTAGCAAATCTGATTGTTGCGATATCTAAAATATCCCCACAATCGGTTGTGGAAGAGATCTCGATTCAGCCGCAACATGGGAGGGTCAGCCCGTATTGAGAAATGCCATATGGCTTCTTCAGGATAGTTTACTCTTTTTTCAACCTAATTATGGGATAGTGTATCCTTACTGATAAAGAGCAAAAAAATATTATAAATTTGATCTATCCGATTTGGCGTTCTTTTCGGCAATTTTTGCGTTGTCTCTGAACTTTTTAAATCCGGCACGTCGAACGGCACTTCCATTGAAGATAGTGTCAAATTGATCTTCACGGATTGAACTCCACTGTTGGATAGGTGGGTTTAAAACAGGGATTCGTGGTTTCAGATCGTCAATGTGTCCATATGCAGCATTGCGGTTCCAAGGGCAGACGTCCTGGCATATATCACACCCAAACATCCATCCGGAGGTGTTACCCTGCAGATGATCCGGTATGTTATCTTTCAGTTCAATTGTTAAATAACTAATGCACCTGCTAGAATCGATCCGATAGGGTTCATGAATAGCATGGGTAGGGCAGGCATCGATACAAGCAGTACAGCTGCCACAGTGATCGGTTACAGGAGAATCGTAGTGAAATGGCACATCAATAATCATCTCACCGATCAAAAACCAGGAACCGTGCTGTTTATTCAATAAATTTCCATTTTTACCGAGCCAGCCCAATCCGGATCGTTGAGCCCAGGCTTTGTCCATCACCGGTGCGGAGTCGACAAAAATTCTCCCTTCAACATCACCCAAAAGCTCTTTTGTAAAACGAAACAGCTGTTTGAGTCGTCCTTTGAATACTTTGTGATAATCTCTGCCACGTGCGTATTTAGCTAATTTGGGTTGACGGGAGTTCAAATCGTGTGCTTCATTTTCATGAAAGCGATAGCTCATAATCACACTGACTACGCTTTTTGCACCCGGCACCAATTGTGTGGGATCGATTCGTTTATCAAAATGATGTTCCATCCACCCCATTGAAGCATGTAGATTTTGATTGAGCCACTGTTCGAGGCGAAATGCTTCTTCATCCAATGGCCCTGCTTTTGAAAATCCACAGGCATCAAACCCCAACTCATAGGCTTTCTGTCTTACTTTGTATGTAGACTCAAATAGGTCCATTCAAAATGAAATGAAAAGTGAAGCGAACGGTTGATTATGTATGACAAGATGTAAATTCTGTCATTGAAAACCATGGGTTTTCAAATACCAAGTTGTGAACTGTGCAAAAAAAAACAGCAAACGAAGAAACTTGTGAGTTTTCGTTTGCTGCTTAAAGATCATGTAGATTGATCTAATTAATTGATTCCGAGCAGTTCTACTTCAAAGATGAGAACTGCACCAGGAGGAATAATACTTCCCGGAGGAGGGTTATTACCGTAGGCCAGTTCTGATGGAATAAAAAATTGATATTTAGAACCGACATTCATGAGTTGAACACCTTCTGTCCAACCCGGAATGACTCTGTTAAGTGGGAAAACAATGGGTTCATCGCGTTCGTAAGAGCTATCAAAAACTTCATCGGAAAGTAAAGAGCCTTCATAGTGGACTTCAACTTCATCTGTTGCTGAAGGTCTTGGGCCGCTACCTTCTTCCAAAACTCTGTATTGCAATCCTGATTCTGTTTGAATCACATCTGAATTCATTGCATTTTCTTCCAGAAATGCATTTCCCTGAGCAATATTGACATCTGCTTCTTCTGCCTGACGCTCCATTTGTTGGGTCTGAATCTCTGCGAAAAAGGCCTGGATAAGCTCCTGCATTGCACCTTCGTCGATAGCTGATTCTTCGTCATTAAAAGCGGTATTTAAACCGGCCACATAATTTTTGATATCAATGTCTTCGATTCCTTCATTAAAAAGGCTTCCTCCCTGAAGGTAACCGAAACTATAACTAAGTGAGTCGAGCTGGTTATTTAGATTGGCTTCTGATGATTCGAGTGAATTATCGCAGGAAGTGATAAATCCAATCAAACCGATTGAGATAATAATGGGTAAAAATATATTTTTCATGTCTTTGGTTAATTATAATTGGTAAAGACTTAAGGTAACTTATTTTGATACTTTAAGAAAGAAAGCATTTGCAAAAAAGAGTAACAAAAGTTGTATCAAGAAGATGGATTGGAGCCTCTACATTGACTGTGGGGGGATTCGTCAAAGGGAATCAGCGCTTTAAATATTGTAAAATGACTGTGAATCAGGTGTTAATTTTTCAAATCGGTGACATTTTCAACGTGGATAAAATCAAATTGCCTTACAATAAATAGGTGCTATAAATTAGTTTAAAACCTGATGTGGAATGACATCAAAAAATGGAACATATACAATATTGATCGAATTAGTTCTTATATTGCTGTGATATCAAACAAAATTTAATTAAGCAGACCCGAAAATCTTTGAAATTCACAGAATTTAATCTATCCGAGTCACTCATTTCAGGACTCAATGACGTTAGTTTTACTGAGCCAACTCCCGTTCAAGAGAAGTCTATCCCCATTGTTTTAGAGGGTAAAGACCTGATCAGTACAGCACAAACCGGCACCGGGAAAACCGGAGCTTTTGTAATCCCGCTTATGGAGAAAATACTCCATAGTAAGAGAGAGGGTGTAAAGGCACTTATCCTGAGTCCAACACGTGAATTAGCCACTCAGATCGACCAAGAAATTTTTGCCATCGGTTATCATGCGGGAATCTCGTCTGCTACCGTTATTGGAGGGAGTGATTTTGCGGTTCAAGCAAAAGCATTAAAGGCCGGAGTGGATATTGTGGTAGCTACACCGGGCCGACTGATGGATCAACATAAAGTGATGACCATCGATTTTTCGAATTTGGAATTTTTTGTGCTGGATGAAGCGGACAGAATGCTGGATATGGGTTTTCTGCCGGATATCAAGAAAATTATCTCCTGGTTACCTGAAAACAGGCAAACACTTCTTTTTTCAGCGACGATGCCCAATGAGATTCAGAAGCTGGCATCAACGATCATGAAAAATCCGGAGTCAGTAGAAATTGAACGATCAAAACCGTCACAATTGGTTGAACAGCGTGCTTTTACACTGTTAAGTAATCAGAAGATTCCACTTGTGAAAGGGATCTTTAATGAGCTTGACTGGGAGTCGTGTATCATTTTTACATCTACCAAAAAGGGAACAGATGAGCTTCAGCGTTTACTCAAAAAAGAGGGTATTGCGGCACAGAGTATTCACGGTGACAGATCTCAAGACGAGCGAAATAAAGCACTGAATGCCTTTAAAAATGGTCAGGTTCCGGTTATCGTGGCTACAGATGTTTTGGCACGGGGAATTGATATTAAAGGAGTTTCGATCATTATCAATTATGATGTACCGAATAATACGGACGATTACATTCACCGGATCGGCAGAACCGGCCGGTATGATAAGTCCGGAATCGCAATCACTTTTGTAACACGCAGAGATAGCCGGACTTTTCAGGATATTGAAAAGATTAAAGGTAATAATATCAAGACATTAGATGTTCCGGGCAATTTTAAAAATCCGAGGACTTTTTCCTGGGAGGAGGGGTTTGGTTCCAAAGAGCAAACTTCAAATCAGATATCAGAACCGCGACAAAAGCAGACACGGGCAGGGGATCCTCCAAAAGAAAAGGAGCAGCCAAAAGAAGTAAAACAAGCTGAATCACCAAAAAAACAAGAGCCTAAAAAGTCGAAAAAGGAGACTCCTAAGAAGGAGACTGCGAAAAAAAGGTTACAGGACTCGAAAAAAGCTTCAACCGACTCTCAGGATACCAAAAAAGAGCATAATAAGGGGCACAAGCAGAATGGCCGTAGTCAAGATAAGACAGAAGTTGTTGAACCGAAGAAAAAAATTGTCTTGCCACCTATTCATGAGAAAGCGGTAGAGGTCAATAAGCGAGCCAGAAAACCGGCGAAAGGATTATTTGGGATCTTTAAGAGCTACATACCAAAATTCAGAAATTGATCATCTGATATGCAAAAAGTTTCTTCTGTTCTAACTTGGGCGGGGATTGTACTGCTTCTCTTGCTGTGGGTACCACTTTTGGCTATTTGCAGACTTTTTGAAAGAGATCCGGTTCGGTATAAGACAGGGTTTCTTTTTCGGAAATTGGGTCTGGCAATAACGAAGATCAATCCGAACTGGACCATCGTTTTGGAGAATTATGAGCATATTGATCATAGGAAACCATTTATCATGGTCAGTAATCACCTTTCCAATGCCGATATTCCGGTTATATCTACTCTTCCCTGGGAGATGAAATGGATTGCCAAAAAAGAGCTCTTTGAATTGCCTGTTTTGGGGTGGTTGCTCAAATTTGCCGGAGATATTTCGGTAGATCGCTCATCATCGAACAAACGTGCAGCTGTCTTCCAGCGGTGTAAATATTATCTGGATCGAAATGTATCGGTTATATTTTTTCCTGAAGGAACCCGATCACGCTCCGGTAAGTTGAATAAATTTGCCATTGGAGCCTTTGATCTGGCCATCAAAGAGAAAATTCCGGTGTTGCCCATTGTGCTGGATGGCACTCAAGAGTGTTTGCCCAAGAAATCGTGGATATTTGATAAGAATGTGTTTGTAAAGCTGAAAGTTCTGGATCCTGTTCCAACCGATCATTATAAAAAAGATCAGAATTTTGAGTTGATGAACCAAGTTCGCTCGATGATTGCTGATCAGCTATCTGAATGGAGAGGACAGTCGCTCAGTGAGGTCGATTCACTTCATTCCTGAGGGTTGAATCACTTTTAATCTCTTCCGTCTTAAAGTCCAAGTTTTTCTCTTTCGGTTTGTGAATGAACCTCCACGCAAAGAAAACAGCAAGCAGAGAGAGTGTAAATGTGATAAGTGGGTATAAAAGTGGTTCAGTTTCAAATAGAAGGTGGATCTGTCCGTATCGGAGAAGTAAAATGAACGTAGTGAAAATAATGACAGTCAGGACTTGTTTGGCTCTTCCGTAGGTCAATGCGAACATAGCTCCGAACAGGGAGCTGAATCCCGCAATGATGGTAAGCAGAACCGGCCATAACAAACCGGGATAGTTACTGTATGAAAACATCCATACACTCTCTTTCATGTAGAGTGCGATGATAACCCGTGTGAGTAATTCAATTATCAGTATAATGCCGATACCCAATAGACTTCCAAAAATACTTTTTTTCATAGCAGGATAACTTGGTTTTAGATAAAGGTAAACTACAAAAAAAAATGAAATCTCCTCATGTTTTCTAAAAGCGTTTTGCTGATGCTTATTAAAAAAAAGAACAAGAATTTGTATCTGATACCATCAAAGCGTGTGAACTTTTGTATCTTAAGTCCAAAATAAAATCATAAAAAATCTACAGTAAGAATGCCGGATAACGATTATTTAGACCCCAAAGGAGATATTAAATTACAAGACAAAGAGTTGATAGAGTCACCTGAAATGCTGGAGATGGCGATCAAGGTGATTGAAACACACAAAATCAATTTAGGGCCGGCCCAAGTGGGATATCTATTGGTCTATCCAAATATTTCCAAACAGCGCGCTGCGAAGTGTATGAAAGCGTCTCGGGAGGTGAAGTACTATTCCGGCCACGATTATTTGATTGAGATTTCCGGTGAATTATGGGATATGCTCGATAATGATACAAAGAAGATGCTACTCTACCATGAGTTATTGCATATCGATCCCGTCTTTAAGGCTAAAAATCAGGAGTGGAAGATGCAAGTGAGACGCCCCGACTTCTCCGATTACTACGAGATCAACGACAAATTTGGAAACGAATGGTATAAGACCATACAGGCCACTGTATCTTCTCTATATGATCTGGATCCTCGGCAAGAGGGTAAAGTATCCGTATAGTTGCCGGGTTTAAGATTAAATTGTCGTGGTGGAAGGTCTTTTACTCGGAAATGTATGTCCGTTGAATTTGATCTGAGTTAATCTCCAGAAAAGTTTACCTATGAATGAGGTCGGTGCTTTAAACATGATTGCGGCTTGGGCAAATCGCTCAAGTGTTTTGTCGATCGCTTCCGTTTCATTCAATTCCAGAACGTACAATTTTTGACTTCCCTTCATTTTACGGATCAGGTATTTTTCCTGAGGAGTGGCGTATCGGACGTGGGAGTATGTGTAACCGGTATATTGGCCGGTTAGTGCCTCTCCATTTTTTAATATGATATTTTTCGTGGAGGAGGGAATGGACGAAAAGATTTTATCAATGTTGGTTATCGACTCTTCCTCATTTTGTGAGATCACATTTTGCAGATCAATCTCAGCAAAGTTACCAACTTTTTTTTGCAGTCTGTTCAACATCGATTTTTTCCCCGATTTGAATTTACCTACAAAAAGGAGCAAATAATGTGACCTGTCCAGGTTGATTTGAGAAATTTTATCTAAAAACCGGGTGATTTGTTTGTCACCGTGATCGTAAATTTCGAGTTTTAAGTCCGTTTTCATTTGATATCTATTCTATTGTTACATACGGGTCAATGATAATAAAAATCTGTTTTGATGACTACTACTATTTTTTCAGTATTATCTACTGTACCTTATAAAAAGTTGAAATTTGCTGTACTTTTGAGCGTTGTTTGAATCCGGATCCCAATTTATTAGAATTCAAACCGGTTATCGATTACTAAAAGTCTCTGAAATATCCATGCTGAAGAGAGCTATTTTTATTTTATTTCTATCCATTTTATTCCATTCAGGTTGTTCTGATGTTTCAGTAGTGGAACAGGAGATTGAGGAGCTATCCGGCATACGGTCGGAGCAGATTTTCACGTATCGAATAGAAACACTTCCGGATGATTTACCTCAGGAAAACAGGAAAGAGTTCCTTACAAATTGGGTTACAGAAAGGGAACTGGCTGCGGAAGAGTTGCTTGAATATGATGGACGAGGTAATTTGCTTTTCAGGGAGGTTGTTGATTTGGTGGAAGATTTCATTTATCAGGAGACCTATAGTTTCAGTGATGATTTGACACTTCTTGAGATTGAGACGACTATTAATGGTGAGCCTTGTGAGGAGTGTCTGCCCGATCGCATTGAGAGAGAGTTAGATGTACTTGTTCAGCCGGTCGTGGAACAGGCTTATCGGGGGGGAGAGTTTCTTCATGAAGATGTTATTCGGTATAATCAGCCCGGCGAAATTTTTTCAGTACAACGCAATTTGGTTCCGGGAGGTGAGGAACTTTATACAGAGTTTTTCAGGTATATAGCACGAGATATCAGATCAAATCTTATTCGGGACAAAAGAAAATTTTTCAGAACAAAGAATCGAATTCGCACAACGGAGTATGGGTATGATATAGATGGATATCCGGCTAGAGTAACGGTAGTGGAGGAGTTGCCTGTTCGTCAAATCATCAGTGAAATCCGATACATCAACTTAGCGGCTGATGGTAATAGAAACTGGATAGTTAGAATTAAAGACAGACAATGGCTGGAAGAGCGTTTAATCGAATATTACTGATCGCCGCAATATTGATCTGTTCTTATTCTATTGGTTTTGCGGAATCGGGACAGAATGTAGCGGATAAATGGGAGCTAACAAGCACTGAAAAATGTTTTTCGGAGGGATTTCAGGCCGATTCTGTACATTCGGAGCTATTATTGAGAAGTGATGATATACGGTTTCAAGAGTCTTTCAATTCACGGTTTCGTGATCTGTATGAGCAACTTGATCCGGATTTCTATCTTGGGATTTCTTACAACAATCGAAGTCTGAGCGGATCTTTTCTGGAGAATAATTCTATTTTGAGTAACCAGGGATTTGAAAATCAATTTTTATACTCGATTGATATTACGCCTGCTGTCATTATTTTAGATCAATTTTCACTTGAATTTACCTACTCCTCCATTCCCGATCAGCGTAATTTCCCAAATTCCACAGTATTGGATTTTGAATCAGAACGGATCATATTAAACGAGGTGAATCGGTATAGTGGTCATGCATTGACAATCTCATCGGCGTATAGTGTGCCTATTGTTGTTGGAGTTCGAGCAGCTGTTCATTTTGGGATTTCGAGAATGAAACTGAATGTTGAGGAGACGATGCAGTACCATCCGGATGATCCGTTTGCCCCGGATTATTCAATTACCACCTTGCCATTCAGGAAGAAGGAGGTTATTTATTCCAATCCATTTGCCGGTCTGAGTGCAGAGTTTCAGCTTCGAAGTATTCGATTGACCACCGGATATCAGATTCAACTTTACAAACTTGAAGAGGTAAGTTCTTCCAACTTTTATATCGCACTGGGGTTGAGGTTAAAGGATTTATTTTAGGAAGTACGCTTACACATAAACACCGCTGAACTCGGACACAAATCCGCAAACTGAGCCGTCCCTGCAATAGAATTCGGAGCCTCACTTCGATCTGCAACCTCATACCCAATCCTCGAAAAAAATCCGGCCGCCGTAGTTGTGAGGAGGTATAAGGTTTGAATACCCTGTTCATCTGACCATTTTTCGGCTTTGGCTACCAACTTTCGGCCATAACCTGATCCACGGGCTGTCTTGTCTACCACTAATGAACGTATCAAACCGACTCTATCATAAACTTCTATCCCTACAACGCCTACAATCCGGCTACCTTCACAAACCCCGAATAAAGTTGTCTTGGAGGAGTTGCGTAAGTCTGAAACCGGTAGATGTTCGCCTGACAAAAGGGCGTCAACTTCTTCATTAAATTGGATAGGTACTATTTTATCAAGTGATTCCATTTTCATACTTATCAACTAAAGTTAAATGCCGGGTCCAATTTATGCGCTGTCATTCCAATCCGGAAAATCTAATTAAAACAAGGCAAATATCATAGATAGAGATAAGAAGCGCTTGATATTTATCTATTAAGCTTGCATTATTCTACCTGTTAATAAAACGGATTCATTTAGAGAAATATCGAATCAAAGTAAGTGCACTATCAAAAAATAAATCAAACTGAAACAAAAGATCTCAGGACTTATGTCAAGAAAAATAAAATCAACCATACGCTTGCTGCTGGGCATCATGCTCATGCCGCTAGCTCTTACAGCTCAAAATCTTGAAGCATTTGAAGAGAATGTAACCGAGTTCACTCTGGATAACGGACTCCATTTCATTATCGTGGAACGTCCGGTTGCCCCGGTGGCCAGTTTCGTAACGTTTGTCAATGTGGGGGGCGTGGATGAGCCGGCCGGACACACAGGCATCGCACACATTTTTGAACACATGGTTTTTAAAGGATCTAAAACCGTGGGAACCACCAACTGGGAAGAGGAACAGGAGAATATCGACCTGATGGACGAAGCCTATCGTGCCTGGCTAGAGGAAAAATATCAGCCGGAACCGGATCAGGAAATGATGGCACAACATTGGGCCGATTTTGAGAAGTATCAGGAAAAAGCCAATTCTTATGTCAAAACCAATGAATTTGATGAAATTGTCAGCAGGGAAGGGGCTACCGGATTGAATGCCAGTACCGGTTACGATTTCACAAATTATTTCTACAGCCTTCCTCAAAATAAAGCAGAATTATGGTTCAATCTGGAAGCCGATCGGTTCAAAAATCCTGTTTTCAGAGAGTTTTATGAGGAGAAGGATGTCATTATGGAGGAGAGACGAATGGGCGTAGACTCTGATCCTTTTGGACGATTGAGGGAAGAGTTCGGGAGTATCGCTTTTACAGCACATCCATATGGGCGTTCACTGATTGGATGGCCTTCCGATATAGAAGCCACAACTATTCAGGATACGGAACAATTTTTTCGGACATATTACACTAATGACAATTTTACCTTTGCCATCGTCGGGGATGTGGATCCGGACGAAATGCGCGAACTGGCCGAAACGTACTTTGGTGATATCCAATCTACACATGACGCCCCAACTCTGAAGACTCAAGAACCTGAACAGAGAGGAGAGAGGCGATTTACCATTGAAGAGGAGTCACAACCTATATTATTTATCGGTTATCACACGGTGAGCCAAACTCACCCGGATTACGCAGCACTTCAAACGCTCTCTGCGATATTGTCACAGGGACGCACTTCCCGCATGTACAAAACGTTGGTTCAGGATGAAGAACTCGCCCTTGCAGCACAAACAGCCGTTGGTTACCCCGGGACAAAGTATCAAAACATGTTTATCGCTTTTGGGCTGCCAAACCAAGAGGTTGACATTGATGACCTTGAGGAGGCAATGTATGTCGAAATTGAAAAAGTGAAAGAGGGGGATATCACACAACAGGAGCTCGACCGGGCGATTACAAATGCCAGGGCAAATCTGGTGAGAAGCCTCAACTCAAACATGGGTCTGGCTGTTAGGCTGGCACAGACACAGGGTCAACAGGGCGACTGGAGGCGGCTTTTTACCAGAATCGGAGATCTGCAAAACGTGACTCTGGATGATCTGCAAAGAGTTGCAAATCAATATCTTGTAGCTCAAAACCGAACCGTTGGAAAAATAATTAACCGTTCATCAGAAGATGTTGCCGAAGCGCAGCAAGAAAATTAAGAGGATAACCAAATGAAAAAATTAAATCTGCTTTTAATCCTGATTTTATTTACATCTCTATTTCAGCTTGCAGAAGCACAAAAGAGCTGGGATGAAATCGAGTATCCGCCACTAAATGGTTTTGAAAAACCGGATGTTGAGATTTTTGAACTAGATAATGGCATTACATTTTATCTTGTTGAAGATGTCGAGCTGCCACTAATAAATCTTCGTGTACTGGTCAGAACCGGTGGTGTGCTTGTGGCCAATGAAAAAACCGGACTTCAATCGATTGCCGGAACGGTGATGCGTTCAGGGGGTACCACCTCTATTTCTGGAGATGCCTTGAACGAATTGCTTGAGGACCGGGCTGCACGAATGGAAACAGGAATCGGACTCACATCGGGATCGGCATCCATGAATGTGCTGAAGGATGATTTTGATGATCTTCTGCCTGTTTTTATCGACCTTTTGCAAAACCCGGCTTTTCCGGAAGACCGAATCGACCTGGCTAAAACGCAGCAGAAATCGGGGATCACACGTCGTAATGATGAGACAATACCGATTGGAATCCGTGAATTCCAGAAACTGATCTACGGCAACGAATCAGTATATGCCCGAAATACGGAGATTGAAACCGTTGACAACATCACCCGTGAGGATCTGGTCGACTTTCATGCCCGCTCTTTTGTGGGTGAAAATATGATGATTGGTGTGATCGGGGATTTCAATGCAGAAGAGATCAAACCGATACTCTCGGATGCATTTAGTGCGATTCCGGCTGGGGATCCACTGGAGCTTGAATTCCCTGAAATAAACTATGAGTATGAAAACACTATCAACTTTGTGGATAAGCGAGATGTGAACCAGAGTTTTGTCATGCTTGGACACATCGGTGGTACCCGTGAAAATCCGGATTACGCCAAACTACAGGTGATGAATCGGATTTTGAGTGATGGTTTTTCGGGACGGCTGATGAGAATTGTACGGAGTCAGATGGGACTCGCTTATTCGGTGTTCGGGCAGTACGGCAGTAATAATTTTTATCCCGGAATGTTTTATGCGGGTGTCATGACACAGAGCGAAACCACAGCGGAGGCGATCAATGCCATTTTGGACCAGATCCGGCGTCTTCAGGAGGAACCTGTTTCTGAACAGGAATTGAGCGATGTAATTGATCGTTTTTTGAACTCACTCGTTTTTGAGTACGACAGTCGTGCAAGTGTTCTGAATGAACGAATGAGCTACGACTATGCCGGCCTCGACCCGGATACGTTTAACCAATTAGTGGAAGAAATACAGGCAGTTACGATTGAGGATGTGCAAGAAGTGGCTCAGGAGTATCTGCGCCCGGATATGCTTCATATCCTTGTTGTTGGAAATGGAGAAGAGATCGGAGATCAACTTGATCAGTATGGAGAGGTAAACGAAGTAGATATTTCCATACCGATGCCGGGTGATGACGAAGAAGTAGTTGCCGGAGATGCTGCCGGAGGTTCTGAATGGATTAATAGAATGGCATCAGCGGTACTTCCCGGTGGTAGTATAGATGGTGATTTTGTTTTTGAGGCAACAAATATAATTTATACACCTCAAGGTGAAATGAATCTGGAAATAAAACAGACCGCAAACTTCGAAACAGAAACGATGATTTCTGAAGTGCAAACGCCTATGGCACTGGTCACCATGAAGATAGAAGATGGACAAGGCACAATGACAATGGGCGGTAATGAGATGCCTATGCCACCAGCTCAGCGTGACCAGGTTATGGCTGAGTTTTACAGAAGCCACGTATATCTTTCTATTAATAAGGATAACCTGGATGTGGAGTATTTAGGGATGCAAGAAATGGACAATGAGACGTATGCTCATATCAGAGTGAATGATGAAATTACACTCAATCTCTATCTGGATCCGGAAACAGCCTTGCCAATGATTACAACTTATCGGCAGTTTGACCCACAGTCCGGCGGAAATGTAACCGTCAAAATGGTTTCATCTGACTGGCGGGAAGCTGATGGCGTCATGGTTCCGTACGAAACATCCGTCTACAGTGATGATTCTATGGTTTCATTAACCACAATTACCACTCACTCTGTGGAATAAAAGAATCTGCATTCATTTTAATTCGTATAAAAAAAGGGCCTTCCGAAAATCGAAAGGCCCCTTTTTTTGATTTTTATTATTTCGTTTTTAGATTAATTATCTGACTCGTTTTGATTTTGCAAGCCTCTGGCGGTTCGGTCTTCATAGGGCGGAGCGGGCGTCATCTTTACTGCATCTTCGTCGAGGTTTTTGAGTACCTCTTCAACCACTCTCTCCATCTGCGGATCACGTCCCTGCATCAGAATATTGGGATCATCCCATATTTCAATATCGGGAGCGACTCCTTCACCCTCCCAGAACCAATGACCATCATTGTCATAGAGACGGGCATCGGGAACAGTAATACCGCCGCCATCAATCAGTGAGTGTCCGGTAGCCGGCCCAACCAAAATTCCGAGGGTTCGTTCTCCTACAATAGGTCCGGCTTCTAATTCCTGGAACGCCCATGGTAAACCGTCGCCGCCGGAACCGGCCCAACCGTTAATCAGCATACCCATCGGGCCGGTATTGGTTTTAACGGGCCACGTATGATCACGACCGTGCCGCCAGTGAAGGTTGTAAACAACCGGGCGGGTCAGCAGTTCAAGGAATCGGTCGGCAAGTTGCCCTCCGCCATTAAACCGTTCATCAATGATAAATCCTTCTTTATCGAGCTGACCGTAATACATACTGATCAACTCGCGCTGACCAGCGCCCCCGGTGTTCGACATGTAGATGTATCCCAGCTTGCCATCCGAAAGTTCATCGACCATTTTGCGGTTGTTTTCAATCCACTCCAAGTAGCGTAAATTGTTCTCTTCATTTGTTGAAAGAGCGTTAACCACTACCTCGTGAGTATCATCACCCCGTTCAATCGTTAGTGATATGGTTTTACCTGCCAAACCTTCAAAGGCTGCATACGGATCTTTTTGACGGTCCAGTTGAATACCGTTTACGGCAAGGATTACATCTCCTTCAATGACATCCACACCGGGTTTGTCGAGTGGAGAGCGCACTTCCGTATTCCATTCGGCCGGTTTAATGATCCGTTTGATTCGGTACCGGTCGCCATCCAATTCCCAGTCGATGCCTAGAAAACCGGTCACTATAGGTGTCACAGATTCCGCATCGCCTCCAAATGTGTAGGTATGTCCGGCACTCAGCTCAGATAACATATTGGATTGGATATTTGAAATGTCCCAGCGGGTTCGGGCATCCTGAATAAGGGCTCCATAACGCTCGCGCATTTCGTCCCAGTCTACCTGCTGCATTCCGGGATCATAAAAATAATCACGGTATCGCCGCCAGGTATCCATAAAAATCTGCTCCCACTCATCGCGTGGCACTAGGTTCATTACCAGACCGTCGGTTGGAATGGGATCACTGATGCTTTGATCGGGTCCGGCTGTAACAAAACCATACCGGCCACCGCTGGCTACAAGAATAGAGCTGCCATCCGAAGTTACTTCAAAATTACTCACATCACTCATGATGGTCTTTTCTTCCCGTTCAATTATATCGTAATACATCAAGACGGGTGGACCTGAGGTTCCTGTGTTCGAATAGCGCAGGTATACAACTTTACCATCCAATGCTACCATTTTTCCGATATTTCCTGCTTGAGGTGGCAGCAGTTCGAGCCGGCTCTCAATCTGATCAAAATCGATTTCTACATTTGTTTCTTCAGATTCCTCCTCACCATTTTCTTCGGTTCCTTCTTCCTCTCCAACCGATATCTCATCATTTTTCGGTGCAAGCAGGGACGGAGTATCCGGAGACAGGCTCAGCACCCCGATTCGGGTAGAGTTCGGATAAATCCAGGTTGCATCTCCCAATGCGGAGTAAGAGGCATTAAATTCTCTGTTGGTTTGATAAAAAAGGTATTTTCCATCCTGACTGAAAACAGGGGATGAATCATGGTAAAAACCACCGGTTACCCGGTGTAATTGATTCTCTTCAACATTGTACACAAAGACCGCCTCATGTGCATTTTCGAGTCCTTGTGTAAATGTAATCCATTTTGAATCGGGAGCCCAACTGATTGGAAAGCCAAACTTGGCACCATGCGAAATATTCCAATTGGTATGTCCGGCCAAACTGCTTTCTCCGGATTCTACATCCACTGCACGAATTTCATTTTTCCAGTTCACATAGGCCAGTTTATTGCTATCCGGTGACCAGTAGAGTCGGTAGCCAAATCCTTCACCGATATCCGTAATCTTTCTTGCTGTCTCGCTTCCACGGCTGTCACGCACCCAGATTTCATATTCACCGGACTGATCACTCCAGTAGGCAATTTGGCTGCCATCTGAAGACCATGCCGGGCTCTGATCAAAGGCACCGCTTGATTGGGTCATATTCATCACAAAACCGTCTTTAGCCGGAACATTGAAGAGTTCTCCTCTTGCCTCAAATACTACCCGTTTCCCATCATGAGAGGGGGTCATGTTGGCTATACGTGAAGATACATTTTCACTCCTGGGAATTTCAACGGAGAGATCACTGACCACTTCCACGTCAACCGTTTGATACTCACGTGTGTCGAGATCCATTAAATAGAGTTCACCGCCCACTTCAAATACAAGATCACTTTCTCCTGCAGACATGTAACTGATATCAAAATCCTCAAAATCGGTAATCTGCTCTGCTGATTGGGTTTGAGTATCATAAGCCCAGATGTTAATCCGCATATTTTCATTTTCATCCGACAGGAAATAGACCGTATCGCCCGACCATGCCGGTTTCCCATCATTTGCATGGCGATTTGTGATGTTTTCAGCTGTGTTGTTATCAAAATCAAACAGAATGATGTCGGAGGTTAAGCCACCTCGATATCGTTTGAACGGGTAATTTTCTGTAATTTTTGTAATGTAGGCAAGGTGGTTTCCATCGGGAGAAAAGGCAGCCAGTTCACCATAAGGGATTGGAAGTTTATCAGGGAGTCCGCCGTTTTTATCTACAAGATATAGCTGATTAGTGCTTCTGTTACCACTTTCTTTCCTGGATGCAAAGAGAAGTCGGTCACCATCGGGGTGCCAGTCGACCATCCGGTCGGGGTAGGAGTTATACGTAACACGAGTGGGAACGCCACCGGTAAAAGGCATTACATAGAGATCGGAATTTCCGTTGTAGGATGCGGTGAATGCCAGTTCGCTGCCATCCGGAGAAATTCGGGGCCAGGACTCTTCGCCCGGTGAGCGGGTAATCTGAACAGCCAAACCGCCCTCTTTTTCTACACTCCAGATGTCACCACCATAAACAAAGACTATATGGGTATCGGATACATCCATGTATCGCATTAGTTTGGAGCTGATTTGAGCATTGGTTAACTGCCAGCTTATCAGTATTAACAGATTAGTGAGAATGATTTTTTTCAACATGATAATTGGTAAGGTTTTAATGAAATCGCAATCGGCTAACCCAGTCAAAACAGATTATTTAAATCGCGAATTTTGATTTTGAAACTGTACGGTAAAGGTCGTCAGCTGTTTCGGAGTTTGTTTAACATCCCACATGACCAGTTTATGAATTAAGTTTCATTTGTTCAGCTCTTAATTTTAATTGATTGTTCATCTGAGTAAATTCGGATACCTGTCAAAATCGACAAGAATGCTCCAAACTTTGTCAACAGGTGCATCGATGATTATTTCAGTATATAATTTTTTCATGGGCAAAAGAATCAAGTTTATAACGGTTCAGTTTATATACAGCACTGTAACAAGTGCAAAATATAAACTCTAAAATACAAACCCGGCTAAATAAAGCTATTTTTTAAGCAGGTTTTTGGTTCCTGAATTAATTTTGTCCTTTGCCAGTTCTGAAATGGGGTTACAAATTTATTACTTTCATTGACCATGAGATAAAAAACCGCCCTATGAATCCCCGGAATAAGATTTTTACTAAATTACTACCTAGATTCATTTCCAAACAGCAAATCGTCTTGAAATATTGACTTAACACAGATAAAATGAAGAAAAACCTGCGAATCGCAACCGCTCAATTCGAAAACGTAAGCGGGGATAAAGAAGTAAATCTCTCGAAGATCTCCAAAATGGCCGGTGAAGCAGCTTCTGAAGGCGCTGATGTCATCAGCTTCCATGAATGTTCCATTACCGGCTACACATTTGCACAAAAACTTGATAAGGAACAGTTTCTTGATATAGCAGAATTTGTACCCTGTGGAAATAGCATTCAACGGCTAATTGAGATTGCAAGTAAACACAAGATCGTTGTGTTGGCCGGACTCTTTGAAAAAGATGCCGACAATAAGATATACAACACCTATATGTGTGTTGATGAGAATGGCTTGATTGCCAAGTACAGTAAGATTCATCCATTCATCAATTCTCATTTGAGTCCGGGAGCCGATTATGTGGTTTTTGATATCAAAGGGTGGAAATGCGGGATTCTCATCTGTTATGATAATAACATCATTGAGAACGTTAGGGCGACAACCTTGCTCGGTGCAGAAGTTATTTTTATGCCGCATGTAACCATGTGCACTCCTTCAACGCGTCCGGGTGCCGGTTTTGTTGATCCGGATTTGTGGAAGAACCGGCGTGATGATCCTATTTCCTTGCGAATTGAGTTTGACGGACTGAAAGGACGCCAATGGCTTATGAAATGGCTTCCCGCCCGGGCGTATGACAATGCGATCTATACCGTTTTTTCAAACCCGATTGGGATGGATGACGATCAACTCAAAAATGGCTGCTCGATGGTGATTGATCCATTTGGGGATATCATTGCGGAATGCCGCGAACTGGGGGATGAGTATGTCATCGCCGATTGTGTGCATGAAAAAATTGAAAAAGCAGGCGGTTTCAGATACAGAAATGCTCGTAAACCGGAGCTTTATGCAGAGATTCTTGGAAAAGGGATTGACTCTGAACAAAAGGTCTCATGGGTAGATAAATAAAACCATCATTATTGGGTTATATATAAGTTTATAATGGTGGGGCTTCCCAACGCCTCACATATTCCATTCACTGATCGGTAGGGCTGTGTTCCATAACTACGATGTCAACTCATTATGTAGAGTGAAAAAGAAATAAAATCAGGATTTTTTCTATATATTTTGATAGTATTCGTTGTTAACTTTACGGATATCAAAAAACATCATCAATGAGGATTGAAAATGAGAAGAACGACAATTATTACAATTTTATCACTGTTTATTCTTTCAGGTTGTACAAGTTCAGGGGCATTTCTTTCGGTTAATCAAACTGTAGTTAATCTAAACGAGGGAAATTACACTATATCAGCCACAAACGTAACGGGCGAATCTGAAGCTGCTTACGTATTTGGACTTAGTTATTCTACAGGCCTAACTGCTTCAACAATAGCTTTAGCCAGGATTGAAGGATCGGGTATGCTTTATACCGAAGCACTTGAAAATCTTTGGGAAAACTTTGAAACTTCAGGCGTTTCAGCAGAAGGACAACGACTTGCACTCACAAATGTACGATATGACGCTGATATTCTGAATTTTATTGTCTATACAAAAGTGAAGGTGACGGTTCGGGCTGATGTGATTACTTTTGATTGATGATACCTCCAATAGTCGTATCAGATATAATCAATTATTAATTAGAGAATGAATATTTTCTGATTCTAACAATTGTGTTTTGATAAATTCAGTAGTTGTATCCGGATAGGGTATAAACAATACATCACTATTATTTAATCAGGATTTCCGTCCCTTTTAAGAATTGATTAAGGATAATATTTTACCCGTGAGATGTGAATAGAACAAAAAAGTAGTACCTGGGGAGGGACTCGAAAACTGTAATGAAATTTAATACTGTTTACTTCAATACTTCTCTAATATAGCCTTAAATTGATAATTTAACATACATTAAGGCGTTTTTCTGTAATGAGTCTCATATCTTGAATATCGGTTTAATTACATTATTTGTTTTACCATAGTTTTACCATTAAGTAAAATTTTGTATTTTATTGGTGAACTTATAACAAATTTTACCAATTATGCCTGCAACTTTTCATTTCTATCAAAGGGAAAACCGGCCCGATAAACAGGGATTATGCCCTATATACCTACGAATTACTCACAACCGAAAACTGAAATACGTTTCAACCGGGATTAAAGTTTTACCAAAAGAATGGAACCCGAATAAACAAGAAGTTCGTAGAAACCACCGTACGTACTCAAAACTTAATGAAGAACTGCAAACCATTAAAGATGATGCCCGGTCTGCATTAAGAGAGTTGCGAAAACAAAAAAAAATCAGTGCGGATTCTATTAAAAAACTTCTTGAATACAGTTCAAAAGATAACTTTTTTGAATTGGCTGAAGAATACCAGAATGAAATCCGGCCAAAAAGTTATTATACCTGGAAGCAGAACAAGGTTGCTATCGAAAAGATGAAAAAATTTCACGGTTCCGACCATTTGCCATTGAATTATATTGATACTGCATTCCTTTCCAGTTTTGTAAACTTCATGCAGCAAAAGCCATATAAAAATAAAGCTTCGACCATTCATAAAAATTTTGGAGCAATCCGGGCCATACTGGATAAAGCGGTATTACATAAACTACTGCCTGAAAATCCAATGAATGATATATCTTTTAAGCTTCCAAAAACCAACGGTTCAAAATCAAAAACCAAATTAAACTCAAAGCAAATACAGGAAATTGAAAACCTGAATCTGGAACGCGGTTCAACTGAATGCAATGCCCGGAATGCCTTTATAATATCATACTATTTTTGCGGTATAAGATTTGGGGATTTGGCCACACTTCAACGGAAAAATGTTAAAAATAACCGGCTAAGTTATTCAATGAGTAAAACAGGTAACAAAATAGATGTGAAAATGCCGGACGGGGTTAAAAAGTATCTGGACATGTACAAATTTGAATCAGAATATGATTATGTAATGCCGTTTCTATCTGATTTAACAGATGAACAACGTGAAAACCCGGAATATGTACGTAAGCGTATTAGTAGCTGGAACGCTCTGATAAACGGTCAAAATTCTGATGATAAAGTAACCGGGCTTAAGAAAGTTGCAGAACTTGCCGGAATTGCTGAAGATTTATCAATGCACGTTGCACGGCATAGCTTCTCACAATATGCCATTGATGAAAAGAATGTTCCGGTTTATCGGTTGATGGTTTTATTAGGACACCAAAACATAAAAACAACAATGCAATACCTGAAAACCATTAATGTAAAAGCAGCAGACGAAACGATTGATGCAATTTTCTAAAAAAAGAACCCCGGCTGCCTGCAACGGAAAACCGGGGTTTTGAACTTATAACAAAGGTATAATACAATGAAACCCACAAATTATAAAGAGGATAACCATTTTTTAAAGGAT
>Ga0222673_1000022_pt1 | contig 100210 bp, 171 predicted proteins | sample AntAcemetagen801_FD_179845 | JGI IMG/M metagenome (GOLD analysis project Ga0222673, IMG submission 179845) | Saline water microbial communities from Ace Lake, Antarctica - #801 | ecosystem: Environmental > Aquatic > Non-marine Saline and Alkaline > Saline | place: Antarctica: Ace Lake...
ATCAAACACAAACGGCTCGTTGGGGAAATCTTCCCCTCTTGTCCATTGATCTGTTCTATAGCGTGGTAATATTTTCATGTCATCTTCTTCTCCGGTTTGAATCTTTGCTTCCGTCATAGTACATATAAGTCTGTTTGCATTTGCTACATTTGAACACATATGGATACCAATCACATTCATATTCTTCCAGTTAATTCACGCATACGCCGGGTGCCGAATACCGCAGCAGTTTCGTTTATATATGAGCTTTCCGAAATAATAAATTGATATTTACGGAAATCTGTATCCGCTTGATGATATTTTTTTAGATCATTTTTATTTAAAATCTTAAATGACCTACCCGGTTCGTTTTTATTATACACGGATATTGAATGTCCCTGATCTATCAATCTCTCCCAGATACTAAACCCCTCATTGGATAATTGAACATCACTCATAATTCTAATAGATTTGTGAGTATCTTTCAACACACGGTTGTATAGGTCAGATGCATAGGGCATTGATCCCTTGTATTTTTTTCCTACCGAATTGACAACATATGATTGTGGCTTCACATCAAATTCTGCTGCTAATAATATTTCACCATTTTTTTCATACCAATAGGATACCACTTCATTACCCATCTTGAACCAATTATCGCCCAATGATACTTTACTGGTATGTTTTAGGCGATCTTTGATATGGTATTCCAACATATCAAACAGTTCAAAATCGCCTATATTCTCTGGCATTTCTGTTAGCCAAGTATCGTCAAAACTTTCTCTACTCATAATCTGGTATACGTTCCCACGCTTCCATTTTACATTCTGGATGTTCGATTCGCTGAATGCATTCAAAGTTACCAATATGAAGACCAAGATCATGGGTAATATATGTATCGGCTTCAAATACACCTTTAAATGTCGTTAGGTATATTTTATCACATATATCAAACGTTTGTCTATATATTTCAGCCCCGCCTATGATAAACGTGTCACATGTAACAGGCGGGATGGATAGTTGGTTGCGTAGATGTAGATTAATAACAAAATTTTTCCAATCATCCCCCAATACCATCGCATAGGCTTCATTGCGTCCAATATCACGCTGTGTTAGAGTTTTAGAAACGATCAGACTTAAACGGTTCGGCAGGGGTTTGCTCGGCAAACTATCCCACGTCTTTCGCCCCATAACGACATTGTTATTTTTAGTTAGGTTGCGAAACCATTTCATATCGTGATCACTACGGGGCCACGGTAACGCACCTTTGTTACCGATAGCCCCGTTTTCATCAATGGCTAAGATTGCTGAAATCATTATGCGTACGGATCAGCCCAACCAACCAACTCGTCTTGGTTATCATAGTCTTTCCAAATAATCATATTCGGTAAACTAATGTCAAACTTTTGACGGGCACGTAGGTCTTCCAATGTACGGTCAAAGTCTTTGACCTCGTAAACCTTCATACCATTCATTTGGTGGTTATCGTTATCAAGGATACGTGATGAGCCATAATACCACGTGCCATCCTTTTCACGGAATACAAGCATAAAGTCTGGCTCATAATCCTTTAGTTCACCATCATTTCCTTCTTTAAGAATATCAAGTTCTTTGTCTTTGATCTGCTCGATACGCCCCAACGTTTCAATACGCTTCTTTGTTTCTTCGAAGGTTTCCTTATTGCCAGCGGTTACACTGTCTTTTTTACTCTTTTTAACCATTAATATGTTTCCTTTATTTTGTCGCAAATACCAAGCGCCAATGCTTCTTCGGCATCAAGCCATACATCGGATTCTGGTAACAACTTCTTGCGAACTTTCTTTTCTGATAAACCAGTGCACTTAGTGTAATGATCTAATAATCGTCTGCTTGTAAGATTAAACTCTTTTGTTACTGAAAATAGTTCGTGTTCCTTACCACGTGATCCCCCGCTATATTGATGTGACAAGATAGACGTATTCGGTGTAAGAGTACGGTGACCTTTTTCACCAGCCATGAACATAAGTAAGCCACAACTTGCGATCATGCCAATGCCGACTGTGCGGACAGGGATAGAAGAACCCTTCATTGTATCAATCAATGCAAAACAAGCATTTACGTCGCCGCCGGGTGAATTGACAATAAGTGTGATATATTTCTTTTTCTTGGCTTGAAGATTTTCTTCAATAATCCATTCGATGACTGGTTTAAGTGACGCTTGTGTAACTTCGGTCATAAAAAGATACATACCGTTATCGTTTAGTGACTTCTTTTCATTTTTATTATCTTCAGACATCTGTTTTGGGTTTCCTTCCCGGTTTGAGTCCGACAGCACGTGGTGTGCCATCAATATTTAAATCATACGATTGTGCTAATCGTTCTATATTCATTCCGTCAATCCTGTGAATATCTCCATACGTAATAGTATAGGTAATATGTGGATCACGGGGGCTAATACCGGAACACCCGGCGTCTTCTACTCGTTGAAGGACTAGTTCTTTATTGATTCTAACCTTCTCGTATCCGATACCTTTGGCATTAACGGTGGCATGAACTTTTGTTTCGTATTGAATAATACCAAGCTCACGAAATTTATTAACTAATGTTGTCTTCATTTTCTAACCTATATTCCTCCACTTTTTTAATTACGTCACCCATTGCGAGTGACATTGCAAACATATCTTTTTTGGTTTTTGCCCACACGAATGGCTGTGAATTATAAAAAAAATACCCTGATGAGGATGATAATCTATCCATGGTATAGTCGCTAGTTAAATACCCGTCCGTTTTAATAAGACGCACCAAATCGTCTGCTCGGTCCATTGCCCTGTCGGTAGAAAGATACATCTTATAGCGATAGCCACCATGTGGTAGTGTGTCTTTGCGAATAACCACACTTTGATGTTGATCTTCTACCATCGTATGAGAAATATCATTGATAGTAATCGGCTTGTATCCACGGTTTTTCTTTGCGTAGTTATCAGCCCATGTCTTGACCGTTTCCAGCAGTAACTCAAGTTTATCGTCGCCCTGTATTACAAATAGGCTGATACTGATATAATCATCTCGGAATCTACAACCATCTGTTGTGTAGATATCTCTAGCAATTGTTTTGACTTCATGCACAAGATGGTCATATGTTCCGTATCTACGCCGCCCGTCGATAACATATTCTGAATCAATACGAAATGAAATACGGGTATTGAATTTACTAAACCACATTTTTCCGTGTTCTGACACACTATACTTGTGTGAATCTACGATTTTAACAGTATTGATATCGTCCAATGTTTTCTTAATCGATTTCGATAATACCTTGGTCATTAATGGCCTCTTTTTCTAAATTTTCAATTGGAAGGGGATTTGTGAAGTCAAATGTGACCTCTTTATCCTTATAGTTTACCACAATAATGCTACCTTTGTCAAGTTTTTCGAACAGCATCTTCTTGGCAAGCGGGACTTTGATTTCTTGATCGATGATACGTGCCAATGGACGTGCACCCGTCTTTGGATCAAAGCCACTATCTACAAGGTATTCTACAAGTTCATCCGTGGTACGAATTTTCATATCACGTTCACTAAGAAGTTCATTAACATCATTCATGAACTTATTGACAATCTTTTTCATCGCCATTTTAGATAACTTGCCGAATTTACATACAGCATCGACACGGTTACGGAATTCTGGTGCAAAGTATGCTTCATACTCTTTATCTTCTTCACCTGATTTCTGCAACGCTGCACCGGATAATCCGAAGCCGATGTTGTTTTTCTCGTTTGCCGCAGCACCCAAGTTTGATGTCAAAATGATAACACAGTTACGTGCATCTGCTCGTTGACCTTTGGCACTGGTGACATAACCTTCGTCCATCATTTGCAACAAGATGTTTAGAACATCAGGGTGCGCCTTTTCAACTTCGTCAAAAAGAATGATAGCGTTAGGATTTTCTTTGATGTCTTTAATCAAAAGACCCGGTGTATCGTCGTGACCTACGTAACCCGCAGGGGCACCAACGAAACGTGCAATGGCGTGTTTCTCTTGATATTCACTCATATCATATCGCAACAGTTTCATTGCAAGTTCACGTGACAGCTGTTTCGCCAACTCGGTTTTACCCACACCCGTTGGACCCATAAACATAAAGGAACCAATCGGCTTGTCGTGTGATTTCAATCCAGCCTTTGCCACGAAGATTTTATCAAGAACTTTATCAACTGAATCATCTTGACCGAACACATTGGTTTTGATATTGATTTCAATATTTTGCAAGTTCTCGGACTTTTCTTTATCGTCCATTGTATTCATTGGAACACCCGTTGCACGGGCTAACTCCGTCAATACATCAACTTTCTTGATTACGAAGTTCTTATTACCAAGCAACCGTTGCTTTGCACAAGCCGCATCAATCAAATCAATCGCTTTGTCGGGAAGTTTCTTATCGGCTTGATAACGAACGGAATAATCAACCGCCGCTTCGATGGCATCCTTTTTGATAGCCTTTGCGCCATGATGTTCACGAATATATACCGAAATCGCCGCAACAATATCCTTGGCAACTTCTGGCGTTGGTTCATCAACGGTCAAACGATAGAAACGCCGCATCATAGCACGGTCTTTTTCGAATGATGTGGTATATTCATCCCATGTTGTTGATGCAATAACCTTGATTCCGCCACGACCAAGTGCTGGCTTCAGCATATTGGCGAAATCTGGACCGCCGCCAGTGCCAGCATTGCCAGCACCACGCATCGTGTGCGCTTCGTCGATAAACAAGATTGACTTGCCACGTGCTTCAAGTGCTTCAATGGTTTCTTTGATTTTCTCTTCAAACTCACCACGGAACTTACAACCTGCAAGCAATGACCCAACATCAAGGTTCCACACCGCCCATCCTACAAGATAGTCAGGCACTTTGCCTTCGTTGATTTTCAATGCCAATCCTTCTGCAATCGCAGTCTTACCAACGCCGGGATCACCGACCATTAGCACGTTTGACTTTGTGCGTCTTGCAAGAACTTGTGCAATATCATCAAGTTCGGCATCACGTCCAATAACGGGATCAATCTTTCCGTTATCTGCCATCTCGTTAAGATTGCTACAGTATTCTTCAAGCAACTCTTGCGCTTGGGTTTCGTTCATTTTTTTAGATTTATTTGTTGCGCCCTTTTTGTCCTTGGGCTGATACATTTCCATGATATCGTCTTTAGAAGGAAGATATTTAAGAAGATAATATGCGGCGTGTGAGTTGGTTTCGGCAAGGATGCTCAAATATAGGTCAATGCTATCCATACGGCTTCGACCACTGAACAACACTTGTGTATAGGCACGGTTAAATACACGCTCAAGGGCATGTGTTCGCTTTGGTGTGCCTGTATGCCGACTGATAAGTTCTGGACGATCCCGCATATAAGTTACTAACTCATCACGAAGTCCTTCAACGTCAACCTTGACTTCTGCAAGAATGGTTGAAAACTCTCGGTCTTTGATCAACCCGAACAAAAGGTGTTCAAGTGTAACATATTGATGCTTTAGTTTTGCTGCATAGTCTTGTGATGCATCAATGATCTTGTTGATATCTGGATTTTCTTCTAACATTGTTTACTCCGATTTTGCTTTCTTGATAAAATCAAGTTGTTTAGGGGTTAGATTTTTTGGTGTCTTAACGCTCACTTGGATAAAGATACTTCCCTTCTTTTCTCGGAAACGAAGACCTTCATCTCTTAGATTCAGAACTTGTCCATTGTCTGTCCCTGCTGGGATTTTCACTTTCAAGTTCTTTCCTGATAATGTCTGTATTATTTCTTCACACCCAAGAATGGCGTCAAGACTATCGATAACCATAGTAGAAACCAAGTCCAACCCTTTCTTTTCAAAGGTTTTATGAGGACTAAGCATTATAGTAACATACAAGTCACCCCTTGTCAATGATGGATTGGCATTATCTCCAAGACCAGCGATATGAAGTGTTTCGCCATGTTGAATATAAGGCGGAATGTTGACTTTTACAAGTTCACGTTCACCATTACTCATTCTGATGCTTAAATGCTTTTCAACAGATACATCGGTTTCATTCATTATAAGTTCGTCAAGTGTTACATTTAGTGTAATGTTCAGATTATGGTTTTTTGTTTGACGTGGACGAAACCCGCCGCCTCTTGCTGCCATTTGTTCTTCCATTTGGCGTAGAATATCTTCCATTCCTCTACCACTTCTGAACTCTTCAAATCGGTTTTGTTGGCGTCCACCAAACTGTGAACGTGCATCATATGCCTGTCGTGTCTCAGGGTTCTTTAATGTGTCATACGCTTCGCTGATTTGTTTGAACTGATTTTCATCACCGCCCAAGTCTGGATGATGCTTTTTAGCCAGTGTCTTGTATGCTTGTTTGATTGTATTGTCCGAAGCGTTTTTTTCTACCCCGAGAACTTGATAATAGTCCATATTCTATTTACCCATCTGTTTCATTGTGCCATTTCCAGAATATACGATCATTCTCAAGACACTCATACCCGCATGGGTTACATCTGGGTGGTTGCAAGCTGCTGGGTAATAGGCATTATGCACACAAGTCATGCACCCACGCCTAACATCGTCGGGGGTTTCTTCACGTGCCATAGCTGGCCAAAATAGCTTTTTATTCATTGGAGTATTATACAATAAAAAAGGAGGCTTGTCCACCCCCTTTTAGTTATTTTTCTGATGGACAGTTCGCATCATATTTTTTGTTATGTGCGTCTATCGCTTCAAGGTCTAACCTTATGTTGCGGTCGCCTTTACGAAGACCCGGTTCTAAGGCTGTAATAGTTGCTTCGGATAGGTTGATTGGGTCTGTCCACACGCAACCATTCGAAACAATTCCGTCAACCTTTACGGTTACGCAAGCTGTCAAGGAGATCATCATCAGACTGACGACGAACATCGTCCTCAATATCGCCAGCTTCTTTAGCTCGTTCAACTTCATCTTTAAGTTGCTCCTTTATTACTTTATCTGCGCCTTTTTCAATATTAGTAGCATCACGCTTGCTTGATTCCCAAGCTTTGATAACACCACCAACAAGGCTGTCAAATAGTTTTCCAGCAAGGCTCGCTAAAAAGTTCATTACTTCTTAGCTGGCACGTCGAGTTTAGTAAGAACCAACTCTTTTACCTGATCTTCAGACAACTTGAACTTCTTAACAGCGTCAGGAACCTTAGTAAGAACGTATGATGCTGCGTGAGCGACCAATGCATTCTTTGTTTCAACTTTAGCCCAATCGGCATCTTTAAGTTCTTCTTCGGCTTTGTGCTTGCCGTAAGTAACGCCACGCTCAATAGCGCCCATAACTACTTCACGAATTTTGTCTTCGTTTTCTAGTCCAAACTTCTGCTGAACTTTGTATAATGCCCAACTACCAACTGCTAGAACAACACCGCCGAGGCATTGTAGTAGGATGGTTAGAACTGGACTTAGATCGATTACTGATGTTTCCATTTTGATAACTCCTAGTTATATATGTATATTATTTATCTTAGTTAATATGTATATTATTTATCTTAGTTAAACGGTTCGCATACGTTTTACGAGTCGTTCTGCACGATTGGTTACTTGTCGATACCAACGTGAGTTAACCATTTCATCTGCTGCTTTAATCCATTTTGCGTTATCAATGAAAGCAATGGTTCGTTGGAACTTACCCAAACGATTTCTACCCATATTAAACGCCATATTTGCAGTGATAAGTCTAACTTCTTCGGGTAGGTTATCCCAATCTGCGAATAGTTGGCGACAATCATTGATGGATATTTGGATATCTTCTCTGAATGCGTCGTAGCAACGTTCTTTTGATACTGGTGTGCCAACTGGTTTTCCGTATTCTGGATCACTGGGTTTAACTAAGTGACCAATCCCGAACGTAGGATATCCAAGATGGTCAAGATATATTTCATATTTAATACCTTCGTCACGCTCTAAGTCGCTACGTAGTTTAACAATAAAGTCTTCTGTAGATATTGTTTGTTTGCGTTCTTTAGCGATATCGGCAGATGCTTTCGTTGCGTCTACGGTTGCCTGTTTCTCTGCTTTTTCATCGGCTTCTTGTTGGGTTATTGCTTTTTGGCGTTGTTTTTCACGAACGGCGACTGCCTTTTCTTTTTTCTTTTGTGCCTTACTGCGGTTAACTTCAAGTTCGCTTTTCTGCTCGGTCTTAAATATATTTTTTAACCAACTGAAAAAACTCATCGTCTACCCCTATCTAAAATCTTAAATCCATTTACAGCAAGCCCTGCGGACATACGCATTTCGTATTGTTCTTTCGTCAAATCCTTATACGGTGTTCGCTTAATATTACTGTTTGTTAACATACTTTCTAACGCAAGTGTTTCTTCTTCTTCTTGTGTGTGTATTTCACGATATTTTTGTGGACTCATCGGAACAATGCGTTTCAAGTTATTAACTGTTAACTCCCATTCTGGAACATTACGCTTACGTGATGCGCCATAACGAAATTTCCATTTATCCACGTTACTGATATTTTTTAATTCTTTAAGGATAAGCATAAGTTGCTCTGGGAATGTAAGTCTGCGTTCAAACTCTACAAATACCAAATACCAACCATCTTGGAACTCGGCTTTACCAGCTTCTGCATCCAATACGATGTCATATCCTTTTTCAAGAAAGCTTTCTAGATCAGCTGCTGCTGCTCGATATTTTACCTTGAAGCTAACTACAATAATCTGATCATCATCGCCCATTTTGGCTTGAAACTCATCAATGTGAATTTCATCATGGATAAGATCACGTAGCTCCTGTTCTTTTAACCCTTCGTTAAGTGGTTTATTGATAAAACTATACATTAAAACTCTAATCCTAATTCTTCGTCGGCTGCATCTTCGATACCGCCTTCTGCTGCACCTTCTTCGTCCAAATCTTCTTCCATAGCCTGATCGATATCTTCCATATTAATATTCTGACCTTCAATCTCAATAAATCCTTGACGAATATCGCCAATCAAGTCTTTAGGCATACGAATAGTTACCAACCATATAGGCACACTGCGTTGTTTTGGTAGTTGTGTACCGGGTTTAAAGTCGTCGGGTGTTTCTACCTTAACTGGTGTTTGTAGCTCTGTTTTTTGGAAATGCACTTTGCAGTTATAATCAAGCAAACGTCTTGAAGCGGCTGGATCGGGCATTAGTTTGTATGGATACATAAACTGACAAGTAACCCAATACTTCTCAACTTCTGGTCCAGCTACTAGCTCGCCCTTAATCCAATGCTTGAATGCATATATATCCACACTATCTAGAACACGTTCGAAATCAAGTAATGATGACAGTATACTATCTGTCATATAAAGATTTCGGGTATTGTCAACTACATTTTTTAAATCCATTTGGTGATCACCCTCGTTTTAAGTATTTATGCTTTTCAATACTTTCTTTCGGGAAAATAATCTTCCATTTCACCTTCACGATAAAGATCAAGTGTGATACAATGAAGTCCACCATCCCAAAAATATCGGTGTCTAATCCCCCAATCGGTGAGCTAACGTGTATCATTAATCAACAAGTTCTTTCTTATACACACTACTTAAACCAAGCACTTCACTATTAAATCTAACCAATGCCCGCAACGATGATTCTGTTACAAAGCTCATAATACGGTCACGATGTGCATTTCCCACTTCGCCAATCTTCCATTCGTATACACCAACTTTAGATTGGATAATCTTTACTGATTCTGGATCATTAGCCATTTCTGTCAATGCCTGACGCAATCTTTCAGTATTAGGATTGCCCTTACGCACCCACAATGCCTTCTGTAAACCATCACGGAAGCTTGTAACTAGATTATATGCTGCATAAAAATCACTTGATTGTGTATCTAACGATAATGCAGTTATTTTGGTATTGCCAGTGTTTGGATCGGTAGTGTGTTTACCCGATTCAGTATCTAATACACCGTGGTCAAACCAATATGATGCTTCACCCGATTCAATCATCGGATTAACGTGCTTCTTGAATGCTGCTGGATTTTCACGAGTTGCGGTTAGTTCGCCTCTGCGGAATGCTAGTCTGCGTTCGCCGCCACTCATTCCTTTAACCCATACCACATTGTCACTGAAACACTTAGCATAATATGCATATGTTTGTGCTTTGCCATCATCGCATAACAAAATAGACATAGCCAATGCTTCTGGAACCATACCAGAACCTGCGGCGAATCTAATCTTGCCAGATGCATCCGCTCTCTTGGCTACTAAAATATTCAAGTTCATTGAACCAATGCTATCATAATCAGCATAGTTATAATCTACTTCTTCTTGTAGAAAACTAACAGCATTACCGCCGTGTGAAATCATCACCATATTATCATCGTGCTGCAACTCATTATGAAACTTATTAAAGCCGGGAATGTCTCTTGCACCGGGAATGTGGCGAATAACAATCTTTTCGCCAAGTTTCTTTTCAAGTTCAGTAGCAACAATCTGTGCCCAAACACTTGTTCCGCCACCGGGTTTCTGTGGCACAACGAATGTGATATCGGCGGATACTGGTGTAGCCAACACCAAAAATAAGGCTACTAAAAATTTACGCATATTTGATTTTTCCTTTCTTGAAACTAAATGCGAACACCGCAATGATTATAACCATTAAAATCAAGAACAGCGGTCTTTCTATGAGGGTAGTGAAATCGTATAGGGTTGTAAGTTGTATCGATAATGCTTCTACTTTGCTTGCTAGAATAAATGCAACCAACAACGCCGGTCGTGAATATTTATATCTTTTCATACCCACTCCAAAAAAACTAAAGAATGCCAACACCGCAAAATCTTCCCATCCACCCGTGTATTGCATACACGCCCATACTATCATTACCAATAACAACGGAAAATAGTATATGTATGGAATACTCGTGATTTTGCATACGGTATTAACGAATATTAATGAAATGATACCAACGATTAGGGTGGCGGCAAGAAAACCGATACTCATACTTTGAAAAAACTGTGTGTCATTCATAAGGTCAGGTGAACCCAACTCTATGCCAAGATACGCAAACAATCCCATTAGAACCGCTGCGAATGGTGCACCGGGAATACCGAACAATACAGTCGGAATCATACTGGTAGCTTTTTGTGCATTATTAGAGCCTTCAGGTCCAATCACGCCTTTGATGTTGCCGTTACCAAACTCTTCATTTGGGTTACTTGCAACAGCCTGTGAATACGATAACCAATCACTGACCGATCCGCCAAGACCCGGCAATAATCCAACAAGCGCACCTATAAATCCACCACGCATCGATAACCATTTGTTATCCCATACTGCCTTCATTCCTTCAATAGTTTCACGTTTTGCAACCGTTGTGGTGGCACGGCGTTTCTTAAAACCTTCAAGCAACTCGGGAACCGCAAATAATCCTGCCACCACTGGAATCAACTGGATACCATCTTGTAAATAGAACCATCCCATTGTGAAACGGGGGTCATTGGTAGCTGGGTCAACCCCTACTAATCCAAGGAAGATACCAGCACCAATGGCGATTATACTCAATAGTGGCTTGTCTGTTGAAAGAAACCCCACTGTCGCCAATGCCAATACAGTGAACGCCCATAGTTCTGGTATACCAAAGATTAATATGACTTGACTGTATATAGGAAGTAACAGGAACACGATAGAACCCCAAAATAATCCGTTGACCGTAGATGTGGTGACGGCGGCAGAAATGGCATAACTTGCCCGACCCTGTTGTGCTAATGGAAATCCGTCAACCATCGTGGCTGCTGAACTATTGGCACCGGGAATACCCAATAAGATACTGGTGAAACTATCGGCGGTTGTTGAGGCCGCTACCACCGCCATTAAGAATACCACGCCCGCATATGGGTCAGCCAATAAGAACGGCATTACTGCATACAATGCAACCAATCCTGTGGTCGCACCCGCTGCTGGAACGATACCAACTATAAATCCATAAAGAATACCCGCTATTAATGCTGCTGCTATAATCACGGCTTATACACTGCCACCCATACATCATCGGTTTTTGGAGATTGTTGATGCCACGCTAGATTATGTAATGCCGCAAAATCCAGCATAAGTTGATTCTGTTCTTCGATACGTGCATACATAAGTTTGTCGTTAACGTACCAATCGTAGTTCGGATATGTAATATTCCATCCACCCGCTTGTTTCCACCAATCAAAACATTGTTCTGAATCTCGCCACACAAAGACAATCCAATCATCGGGGAATACTCGCTGAATCTCTGGTAGTTTATATACCCATTCGTGTGACTTCAATAATGGAATACCTTCGTCCGAATACGGCTTCTTTAAAATCCAATCATCTACAAGGGCTGGAAACTCCATACCTGTGCCGAAATATGCACCTATATGACCACTGAACTTGCCGTGGCTGTATTGCCTATATGGCGTTCTGTCCGATGTATCAAATCCGTGATTCTGCTCGAACTTCTGGGCAACACCGCTCCACTTGCTTCCCGGCGCACCTGTATAGAAGATTTTTTCTGGTAATAATGAAATCATATAAATATTTATATGCATACATTACTTAAAAAATATTTTTCAACAACGTGGTTACAGCGTGATAGGACATTGGATCAATATGAGCATTCAGGTTGGGCATTGCTTGACAAGATTGGACACGAACGTGTATTGGATGTTGGCTGCGGCACCAACCCATTTAAAGGAAAACTAGATGTGTATGGCATAGATATCACGGATGTGGGTGCTGATGAAGTGGTGGCTATTGAAGATTTCAAGCCAAAAGAATATTTCGATGTGGCTTTTTGTCTCGGCAGCATAAACTTCGGTACATATTCCGATATTCGAAATCAGATAAAATGTGTAGACGACGCATTATGTAGTACCTCCGCCCGAATCTTCTGGCGTTGCAATCCCGGACAACACGATCACGGAAACGATGATTTCAAAGGCATACAAGTGTTTGAATGGAGTGAAGATTTATTGCGTCATTTTGCGGCATTATTTGGGTATGACGTTGTTGATTTTCAGCAAGACGGAAAAAGATTGTATTGTGAATGGAAAAGATAGCCCTTTTATCTTTTATATAAATTTATAATATACCTACTTCTAAAACATTTTTTTAAAGTAAATAATATTGTGAGCCAAGGTAAACGAGGTTTCGCAATAAAAGCACATAGTGTTTACCTTCTGGGTCACCATATAACAATGGAGAAGAAAACATATGTCAAGAAGAAAACGCGCACAAAAAGCACCAAAAGACAACACCATTCAATTCAATGAATTCGTTCAAAAGAAACAATCCGTTCAAATGATTCCACGTTCACTGAATCAAGAAGAATACATTGACAATCTTCTAAATGAAGATAAATTGATTGTGTTCGCTACTGGACCAGCTGGAACAGGTAAAACCCTGTTGGCTGTGATGGCGGCGATTAAAGCGTTCAAAGAAGGAAAAGTAGAAAAGATCGTTGTGACACGACCAGCAGTTGGCGTTGACGACGAAAAACATGGCTTCTTGCCGGGTGACCTAAATGCAAAGATGGCACCTTGGACACGACCTATTTTTGATGTATTGGAAGAATATTACTCTGCCAAAAGCATTGAAACATACGTTAATGAAAATGTCATTGAGATTTCACCATTGGCTATGATGCGAGGACGAACATTTCGAAATTCATACATCATCGCTGACGAAGTTCAAAATACCACTGAAAACCAGATGAAAATGCTACTAACACGCATTGGAGAAAACAGTAAACTTGTCCTAACGGGCGACTTGGCACAAACCGATATTATTAGAAAAAACGGCTTGGTTGAGTTTATTGGACTTATGCAACAGCGTTCGTCTGATGTTATTTCACATTCATCGTTTGATAAAACAGACGTACAACGAAGTGAAGCAGTACGAGAAGTATTGCGGATTTATAACGACGATTGATTCCGATAGCAAAAACCCCGGTCATAACAAACCGGGGTTTTTCACGATTGATAACTTTCCCACCATACAAACAACGCCCGACCTTACTTGTGGATTTTGACCTATAGCAAGTTATCTTTTATGTGACTTCGTGTAAACCATTTTCTAAAAGGGTAAGGTTCGGGTATTCTTAATCTAGTCGTGAATCAGCATAAACATCAAGTCCCGTTAGTTCGCCAAACTTAGCAGCGTATGCTTTTGCGCCAACTTCTTTGATGTCAACATTTTGGACATTAAGTCCGCCGGGATTCCATAGATCATACCGCTTGGGATACACGCTTTTGCGAAAACCCATCTTAACCAGTGCTGCGGCAGTCTTACGGTTGCGACCATCAAGTTTGACTGATACCCAAGCAAAACCACAATAAAAGGCATCGCCCGTTTTGTCATAAACTTCTTTGGACGCTTTGGCGGCTTCGAACTTGGCTGCGTAATGTGCATCAACGAGTGCTTTAGTCATTTTAATATCTCCGTTTATTGGGTTAAGCAATCAAGCCGTTCACGACTTGATCAACAGTAAACTTGTAACGACCGCCTTGTTGACCGACGCCTGAGAATGGATACTTGTAGCGGGATTTCTTAACACCGACTAGTGTAAAGATACGACCACCGATTTCAAACTGTCGGCCACGAAGCGATGCTGGCAGAACGTTCGTAAAAGCAGTTTCACGAATCAGTTCGGCTTCATCGGCGTTTTGGGACATTGCTTCCCAAAACTGTTCTTTTTCGTCGGGAACTGCGGTTACACTAGCGTTCATTGTGACACGGAATGCTTTATCTTCAAAGCGAATGTTGCCAAGGTCAAATGCTACGCCGTGCTTTTCGCCAACTTCAGCAAGTGCTGCCATAACGTCACTGCGAACTGCGTTTAGGTTACCACGATTAAATGTCTTGATGGTCATTTTTCAATCTCTCCGTTTGAATCAACTTACTTTTGGAGTATAGCAGGATTGTCGGCGTTGTCAATCATTATTTTGATGTTCGGTGTTATCAAACGGTTCGGGCATAAATCCTGCATAGTTACCATTCCTATCAAAGCACGGGGTTCCGCCATACTCTTCTTGATATTCACGGAAGGTTTCTTTGCTTACGTGTGATGTTCCTTACTCTGAAATGATTTCGTAGATTTCTGCCCACGTTTCGATTGGGTGAATGTCGTCGTGTGTGAAGTTTACACTGTGTCCGTGCTTAACCAAGATAGTTTCTAGACCCAACTCGTGACCGTCTTTTGCATTGCCGATTGAATCTTCAATCCAGAAACGTCCAGTGTCACGGTATTTGGTCAAGTGATGAATCTTGTTTGGTATATCACCAACCAATGTCAGCTTACTAATCGCTGAACCATACAGGTCAGTCAGATTCTTCAACCGACGCTCGTAAATCTCAGGAGTATCTTCAATGGCGGTGATTACGTGGAACACAAAGCCTTCGCTATGCAACTTCGCAACATACTCTTGTGCGTCACGAAATGGTGCTAGGCGACCAATGTAATCAGAACGATTGAACTCTTCAACGAATGCAGCGCCTTCAACGCTTGTCACGCCGGGAATACGGTATTCAACTTTATAAACACCTTCTGACTCTGGCTCAAGTTCACGATCATGAGTTTCTTTCAGCCACTCTTCAAAGCCGCCAACCCAGTCTGCGACAACTCCATCACAGTCGCACAAAATCGTTTTGTTCATATTGTTTTTTTCCTTGTTTCTCATTACTATGTACTACCAAATGCAGCGGTGTTTGTCAAGCTAAAATGACCTACTATACCACCTTGACGTAGTTTAGTTCTGTTTCTTTGGCACGGGTGTAATCGCTAACCTTAGTGCGCTTTACTTTACCCTTAATACGACATGTTTCGCCGAACACTTCGGGTGCCTTCTGCGACCAGAAAGTAACAGCATTCTCGCCCGTCGAAGCATTATAAACATAGCAACCAAACTTCTCAATGAACTTGCTGGTGATGATTTTAATATCAACCTCAATCTTGTCACCGACCACGCCGATATATTCACTTGTATGTGCAAGTTCGTCGATTTCTTCTTGGTGCTTCTTATTGACAGCATCACGTTCAAATGAACTAGGCATTGATGCGACGATACCCATATTTCGTGGCGTAACTTCGCCAGAATCAATGATATCATAAATCAACTGCGTGTAATCATTTAACTGACCACCGAGTGCACTGAACATCAGTTTCTGAAAGTGCTTGATAATCTCGTCAGCCTTGGCATACGTTTCTTCGGTTACATTAAGTTTTGGAATATGATGCTTTTCGCTATTCCAGTACGTAACTGATTTGTGTCCGAAAAACTCTTTCACGATGTCTTTATTTGCGAATACATATGGTTCGCCATCATACACCCCGTCATATCCTTCGGGCACTGCTACTGTTTGAACTGTGCCATCAAAAATACGGCGGTTTACTGGATACGCTGCTTTAACGTATCCCAACTTTTCAAAAGAGTTAACATCGCTTGCTGCGACAGCTACTGCTAAAACTTCACGAAGTGGTAAAGGCTGCTTTTTCATTGTATTGCTCCGTTATGATTTAACTGTAGTATAACGCAAGGTTATGTCAAGCGTTGTTTATCAGATAACCGCAAATAATCATTGATATAGTGTTCGTAGTTTTGAGCATAGTAGTCGTATAACTTGTCGTAATCATTTTCACCGTCATTAGCTTTCCAGTTTTTAACGATCCGTTTTTCGTCAACATCGAGAATAACCTGTGCTTCCAGTTCGTCACGTTTACGTAAACCGTCAGTCATTTTCATTGTTTCGTCCCACTGAATATTACGATCATCATTCATCCAACCTTTGATGTGGGTTGGAACGCCTTTGCGTGGTTTTAATGCGTAATATGCAACGATGTGTCTGTTTTTTACTCTAGCCATTTTATTTCCTTTATTTGATTCCTAATAAGTCACCAGCCGTAGCGGTAACGTGAATGTCTGGGTGTGCGATACTCGGAATAGCCACGATAGCATCACGAATAATCTTGTTTGCACGAAAGTATTGTTCATCGGTTTCAGCAAACAGGTTAACGTTGTTATAAAACCATACGAACATATCTTCAATCTCGTCTTGGCGAATGTTATCCGACAATAGCTTAACTGCCTCACGATAACGTGAATCCTTAACCAACTCAACAAACGCCAACTTGATGTCTACCGTTGTTTCGCTAACTGTCGGAATCTTCAACTTGCCATCAATCGTATTTTGTTGGACCAAGTTCAATGCTTTACGCAAACTTGGATACGTTGCCTTTACGTAGTTGTCAAGTAAGTCAATGTCAAAGTCTACTTCTTCATTGATTAACACTTCGGCAACACGTGCGGTAAACTCGGTATGATCTTGTTTTTCAATCTTAAAAACCTGACAACGATCTTGAATCGCTGGCATAATCTTGTGCACGTAGTTACACGTCAGAATGAAACGACAACTTGTATTTTCAACCATCGGGGTTCGTAGGGATGGTTGGACTGAATGTAGGTTTAGGTAATCAGCCTCATCAATCAATACAATCTTGAAGTTACCGAATGGCATCGTTTGTGTAAAGCCATCAAGTTTGGCATTGAACTCATCGATTTTACGACCTTCTTTTGAACCATTGAGCATCATTACGTCATACTCATCAATATCTAGTTCGTTGATAAGAACTTTTGCCAATGTGGTTTTGCCAGTACCCGGTGGACCGTGGAATAGGATATGTGGAATATCCCCTTTCTTAATCCATTCGTTTACTTGTGCTTTTTGTTCGTCACCGTGAAACACATAGTCGTCTACGGTTTTCGGTCTGTATTTTTCCGTCCAGAGCATTTATTACCTCTATTAAGTGTGTACATTATTATACGATATATTAAAACTATTGTCAATAAGATAAATACCATAACAGGAGATTTATCTTATATAAGATAAATACCATAACAGGAGATTTACCAAATGAGAGTTAACGACTTTAGAACACTGCTTGAAGGCTTCAATGATATCGAAGAAGCGGGCACCCGTGACCCCAGTATAGATTATAAAGAAGAGGGTAAATCAAAAGCAGATAAAGTCATTGGTGATATCACCAAAGTTACTGCAATGGTAAAAGGCACAACTTCTGAAAAGCTAACTAAACTATCGAAGCGTTATCTTGTTCTGGATCGTGCCACCAAAGAGTTCACCAAACGCCGTGAACTTGTTAAAGAAGAAGAAATGCGTCCTATCTTTGACTTATTATTTGCCGCCGAAGATGCTGCTTTGACCCGTGTTATTGAAACAGTATCCCTTACTGTTCAAATGGGCAAGGATGTAGAAGCATCGACGACCGAAGAAGAAGTGTTAGATACCGAGAAGTTTATGGGTGAACTTATTCAACTTCTTGACAAAGACCTTATTCCAGTAGTTTTGAAACTAAAAGAAAAACATACTAAGCTTGAAAAGAAAGTCAAAAAGGGAAAGATCGGTGCTATTACACAGCCCAAAATGAAGAAAGAAAGTATCGTTCACGAAGGTGTTGCCGATACACTTAAAAAGTATATGTCACAACTATTAAAGTGGACCCAAACTGAACTTATGGACTTCGATGAAGACTTCGCACAAATCCAACAAAACTATAACGGTCGCCGCCCTAAGTTTTAATACGCAGTAGCCGTATCGGTGCTTGCAACGTAAGCATCATCGGGCACATCGTCTTGCACACCAAGAATATCATCTGGGTCTGCCATACGAACTTCTTGCATATTGCCATCAACTTCATACTGAATACCACGTGACCATCGCCCGTGCGCTACTAATACCCATTGTCCCGGCTCAACAGAATCTTGTTCTGGACCAACGGCTAAAACCTTGCCCCAACGTGGACGAATACCACGCTGCTTACCATCATCGCCCATCAAAATAAGACCAGCTTTAGTAGTGCGTTCGCCAAAGTTCATATCATAGATTAGGATATTCTTTTTAATCGGGGTGATTGTTCCACGTACAATAGTGTTATTCACTGGCATTTGGCGTTTCCTTTACTTCTTCTGCTGGCGCAGCAACATCTTCATCAGGTGTCAACTGATTTGGTGTCTGCGATTTATCGGTATTCTTGTAATGTTGTTTCATAATCTCATCACGAGTGCGAGTAATATTACCCGACGAATCGATTTCATCGCCCCGTGCATTCACACTGACATTACCAACTGCTCGGACTTTCTCGTTTTTTAATACAAAGCTTTGCATATCTAATGCCTTGCCTTGTGCTGTTCTATACTCTTTTCCCATTATCTTAAAAACTCCTTAATATCTAGTTCGTAAAAGAGGCTGTCGATTTTGTGGGTTCCGATTAAGTATAACACGTAACTGGCTACACTTGACCCACGACCAACCCCCCATACTATTTTATTTTTTCGCATCGTATCTACGAAATATTTTAGGTATTGTAATAACCCAAACATATCACGTTCTTGAAATAGTAATAGTTCTTCTGCACATCGTTGCAGTTCGGCATCGGTTTTACATTGACCCAATACCCATTCGGCGATATCCATATCTTTATATTCTTCTGGCATTCGCCAACGACGATTTATATCATCGTGACTTTCGGTGCCTTCTAACGATCCAAGCTGCAATAACGGCTCTTCAAAATGTGCCTCTGCTGCCGTACGGTATGAATGATACATAACCGTATCAACCGTTTGAAACAATGATAAGTCTAAGTCTGGATTCTTGTATAGCTCGTTTAGTAAATCTTCTTCGTCAAAATATACAAAACCGTTACAATCTGTCAACATTATGTTCTACTAACTCTTTTTCTAGTTCTCTTCTAAGTATAGCATATTTGGCTTCTTGCTGTCTATAAAATAAGGTAGCATTAATACAACTATTGCGGACGTGTTTATCGTAGTCTTTTTCATCTACCCAAAAAACACTATTAATACCCATACCGTTATGCATTTTAATCATCGGTATCATTTGGTTTTCCTTCTACAATCTTTGGTCTAAACTTCTTTACGTCGATAATCTTGCCTTCTTTTTCTTTATCACCGTCCCACGTCAATCCAATATGTTCCCAGTTAAACTCTTGGTCATGGATTGATAGTTCATCGTCTTTTTCAATGATTATATCCATCGTGGATATGTCGGGTCTACCCCACCAAGCACACTTGCCCGGTAAAATATCTTCAGTAAGAATATCAGGATATTCGAATGTTTCTGAATCGAATACGTATTCAAGGTTTCCCATAGTGCTGGACAGTGACATATTCGTAATAAAGCATCGTTGTTCAAGAATAGCCGATAGTTTACTATGAAGTATGATCGTAAACAACTGATCGTATGGATCATCTGGTAGAAACATCACGTTTGTTACGTAGGTTTCCATCAGCTTTTCTAAGTTTTTGTTTTCAAAACTACTAAGAATACTCCCGCTTACAATAGTTTCGCAAAATACACGTAATCGTTCTAATGCGATAGCCTGTTCCTCAACGTGTTTTGTGTTGGGAATAAGTTCAATCTTTAAAGAGTATCCATTAGGTATGAGTTCATCTTCTAACGCCAATGTTGTTAGAAAATCAGTCTTCCATATGATGTTGGTCATTTAATGTTAACATTATCCGAAAAGAAATCAGTGCCCAATGCTTCTTCGATTTCTTTATCGTGTTCGGCTTGACGCTGCAACATTTCTGCATTGTAGTCGTCAATAAGGGCATAGATTTGTGATGCTAAATAGGGATTTGCACGTGAAGCATACGCATATTTGCTATGTAACTCACCAAGCTTCATAGTAAGTTCTTCGTCGCTCAAATCGGTTAGTTTGTTTACTAGTGGATGTGACATACTGTATTTATGCCTATATATCACCCTCTTTGCGATTTTCACTGTAATATGGGTTAAACTCGCCGCCGGGATACCGTGCTTGAAGTTTTTCTACATTCATATTAATGATGTCGTTAGGGTCTTCGCCCAATGCGATACACGCTTGCATCCAATACCAAATGACATCACCTAGCTCTCGCTTCATGTGATATATGGTATCTTCATCCATAGGTTTGCCTTGGAAGATACATTTCTTGATGATTTCGTTGAACTCACCTCCTTCGCTTGACATACCAATACCAGCCGTAAGAAGGTTTGACATTTTTACACCAGATTCTGCTTGTAGGCGGAGAATGGTGTTAATCATTTTGGCAGCATCGCTGCTTTCGTCGCTAGTGACTTCATCTACGAAGTCTTTGTATTTGTTTAAATCAATGTTCATTTATTTTCCTTAGATTTTCATTTACTTCTTTGGCATATACGTGGATAGTATAGCCTTCTAGTGGTTCATACTTGACGTATTCCAATAGATCATCAAAATAATATGCGTCATTACAGATGACCTGATACACAGGCTCCTTAGAGTCATGTTTTTTGGCAAGTGCATTCATTGCGATGTAGCCGCCAAACTCAACGGGATGGTCACTTAGCCAGTTCATAACATAGTGTTTGAACATAGGGGTATGATTTACACACACGCCGGGGTTTGGCTCAAAGTATAATATAACTTGTTCCATTTTGTTCTTTCGTTAGTTGTTCAATACGTTCTTTGGCGTGAAGTTTAAGTTTTTTCTCATCAACCAATCGTTTCTTGGCGGATGAACTACGGTCGGTTTCACGCAGTTTTTCAAGACGGCGCACCCTTTCGGAATGCATTGCGAATTTGGTAGTATAATGGTCGAGTTCTTTTTGTTTGTCCATATTAACTCCCAAATTCCACGCTTTGAATACCCAGTATACTACACTGGCGGAGTCAAGTCAACTTAAATCTTGGATAAACGTGTGATGTCTTGAAGGAGTTTGTCCGTTTTTTTGGATTCGGTCATTTTAAACTCACGCTCAAAATAATCAAGGGCTTTTGCCATATCAACACTTGCTTGATTAGTTAATGTTTCAAGATATTTATCCTGCCCATCTTCATCATTGATAAGTTGCTCACTGGAATATGAACCAAACATTTCTCTATAATCGTAACCTTCTTCTTGATATCCCCAACCCAACATAATGATGTCGTAAATCCTTCCTTCAAACTCATCATCGTAATCAGACCCACTTGCTTCAAGTGCATCCAATAACGTGTCAACGGATACAATAAGTTGGATTTCACTGTCATAGTTAACAATCCTCACTTGAAGTGAGGATGGATTAAAAGCAGTATATTGTATATATTTAACAGCACGTTCTTTTAGATTTTTAATAATCTCATCTTGGCTTCCCTCGCCGATTTTGAATGCTTTTTCAAAAGAATCAATCATAAGATTATAGTATCGATGTCCTTCTCTTTCAAGTCTCCAAAATGCACGTTGTGGGTCGTCTGTATTACCCGCCGCCTGAAAGATTTTGTCCTGATAATATGGTTCCAATAATTCAATCATTTTGGCATAATAATCATCGGGAATATCGGTTGGTTCAAAATCAGTTAGTTCACCCAGCATATCTGGGTCTTCGATAATATTGATCAATGTGTGAACCGGGTGATCGCTATTAAGTTTATCATTTGCAAAATCAGCAACATCACTGAAATCTTCAATCATAATATCTTGACGAGTATCAGTGCTTGATTTATCCATCTGTTGAAAATTATGCGGTGCGACACCTTCATCACGTAGCGCATCGTAAAGAACATTAAGGTTGTCTTTCGTAACACCGCCCTCTTTACGTATATCTCGAATAATAGTAAAACTTGGTGGCAATAGATCACGTTCTTGAAATACATCAAAGATTGTTGGATGTTCTTCGAAGAAGGTTCCCAACTGAATTTGATGATCCTGTTCATCCATATATTGCTTTGATTCAAAATGGAATTGCCATCTTGAATTCGTTGGTTTATGTAAAATGATATACATTGGTCCCTGTGCGCTATACTGGTTGTGATAACTATCATTGTCAGCCGCAGTCGTGCACCATTTTGTATTTTTACCGAAATAGCAACTTGCCTTATGCGAATGTGGAATAATTATCTTATATTCTTTGTCGTTGAATACAAGTTCAGCATCACCGCTGGCATACATTTCCTGTTCAATACTAACCTTCTTTTCCTTCTTACTGGAAAGAACGTCCGACGCTACTGTTTCGGTATAGGAAGCAACTGCGTCAACGAATTGATCTAAGTTTTTAAATCGATTGATATCACGGTGTTCTGGATTTAGCTTTTTCTTTACAGCTAGTTTAGCATAGATTGTTAATGCTGGTGTGATTTTTGATGGGATATCTTCGAGGCGTTGAATACCACCTTTAAGGTATCTGGTAATCATCCAGTTTACGTATTTTTTATTCTGCGTTGGGTCTTGTTCAGCAAGCCAATCGGTCCAGTTTTCACCTTCTTCGCCAATCTTATCTTTATACATACCGAATGAGTTATCTCGGTTCATTCGTTTCATCAATACTTCATTATTGTAGTCGTAGTATTCAATAAGAATATTTTCAAGTAGTTTTATTTTATTCAATATATCACGCATTTTTTGCTCCAAGGGTCAAAAGACCTTCCATCCATTCTTTTGGTTTACCATCCAATGAGTTATTTACATAGAATGAAAATATTTCACAGAACCATTCTTCGTGATCTTTCTGAGAATAACTAGTCGGAAACCAATCTGATTTATTGATGTAGTCAGTGGTTTTCGGTGGACTCATATCAACACCTTCTATTTTCCATTTTCCACCAAGAATAAACGCTGGTGTTCCCGTTAATGTGCCGCCGTGTAAAGCATTAAGAACTAGCTGTTCAGAAGATACGGCTGTAATAGTAAACGGGGAGTTGCTCTTATATGTTCGTTTCCTGCCAAGATAATGCACTTCTTGACCTACTTTAAGTTGTGGAATAATACCTGCCATATACTCATCACGTGTGCTTTGGTGAATATTGCTATATTTTTCAACGCCTTTAATCTTTTCAAACATATTTTTGATATGGGTATGATGTTTATCGGTCATATACTCATACCAGAATTTATGCCCATATTCGTGAATGATTGTATAGATTACTTCCTGTGTTTTCTTAGCAGAATATTGGATGATAATATTACGGGAAGACTTATTATATGTCCCGATTGTTTTGCCGGGAAGTTTGCTAAAACGAATGTCACTATCATCAATAAGAAAGTTTAGTTTTTTTGCATCTAATAGGTTTTCAAAGACATCAAGCAATGATAACATATTTTTCTTTACGGATTCTCTGATATTATCAGGAAAGAATACTCTGGCATCGTGATATGCAACGTAGTCATTGTCATCAAAGTCAGTCGGTGCATCACCCAGATAACGCTCAAAAGTCTCGGATGGCATACTAAGGTCAACAGTGAGATACTTAAAAAGTTCTACACGACTTGTTAACTCTTTTGTTTTGTAGAAACCCGTTTCATCAATCGAATGCAATGCATACGGATCGTCTTCAAGCTTAATCACGTTAATGAGGGTTGACCTATCATAATCGTTACCACGGCGCTGATATACCTTTAAAAGTTCAAGGGTTTTCTTTGGTTTGAAAATAAAAGTTCAAGGGTTTTCTTTGGTTTGAAAATAACAGCGGTAAATGTGCCCGATTCTACGGTGCTGGAATTGTACCAGTCATCGTTGAAAACTATAAGATACGGAACTTGTGCCTTACTACTTCCATAGAATGCAATACCACGTTCAGTCTCTCGTAGATAACTATAGGTGTATGCTTCTTCTAGAACCTTGGACATTTTTCAGTCCTTAGTATGCACTAATCGCAGCACGTTTCCAAATAACTGTCGAACCATCATATGTTCCAGTGCATACATATACGTATGATGCATCTGCGGCAATCTTGCCTGCAACGTCGCCTGCTACACCAACGTTTACTGGTGTGCGTTGAGCAACCTGATCACCCGAAGATCGGGTTAAGTCTTGGATAGCAATGACTGCTCCACTGTCATGGGTTGTAAATTCTAGAATATATGTTCCAGTTGCATCAAACGTAATAATATTCGATGCATATCCCTGAATGTATGCGGTGCCTACAGTAACAGTAGCCGGTAATGTAACCGTATGGGCAATGCTAGAGATAGAAACTTCAACACGCATACGTCCAAGTTTACCAGATGCAGGAAAGTTTGAAAATGCAAATGATAATGAACCACTCGATGATACCGTTTGATATCCACCCTCAGTGTAGTTGAATGTAACCGTTCCGCTTGTTGAACCTTTAGCAAGACGTGTCTCCGAGAAGTCACGGATTTCAAAGTCTTTAAGAAGCGCACCGCCACCAGCGTTATCAATCGTTGTGCCATCCAATGCCGATTTTAGCATTACCTTACTTTGAAGGTCTTCAATCTCAGTTTTTGCTTCAGTAAAGTTGTTCTTAGTATTGGTTGCGTTATCTCTAAACCCCTGTGATGAATTATCTTGTCCGGCAACTGGGAAAGTTCCGTCTATATTGTTCGGATTTATGTTACTTGCCATTTTTTATATATCTCCATTTGTAGTATTTATACATGTATTTAGCAATTTATTGCCTTTGGCAATATTATCATTTGTAAATTCCACGGCACATGCAATCCACAAACTGTTTCGCCCTGTAATGGGATTATATGATCAACATGGTGTTTTTGTTCTAAAATCTTTTCTCTATTATTTTCTCGGTATTGCTTACCTCGTATTGCTATTTCCTCTTTATTGTTTTCATAGCGTATCTTATCCTGCGCCGCCAGTTTTTCTTTATTGGCTTTACGATATTCTCGCTTATACGCAGCAAGTTTTTCTTTTTTCTTTTCTTCTTCGGGTAAATACATTTGCTGATACTCCTTTTCAGTATTAGAGTAAGCGGATGTTGTCGCATCGTGGCTTACATTCTATTTATGTTGATAAATACTTCAAATAAGGAAACACTTATGCGAATTAATCAAATCATTGAAACTATTATAACCGAAGGACCACACGATCCGAGCATCTTCAAGGCTATATTCCTTGCTGGCGGTGGTGGTTCAGGAAAAGGTATGATTGCCCGCCAAACCACACAGGGAATGGGATTTAAAACAGTTAATAGCGATGATGTATTTGAATATCTTATGCGTAAGAACAATCTAAGTTTACGTATGCCTCCTGAAGAAACAGAAAAACGGGATGCTGTTCGTAAGCAAGCACAAGACATCACTGCAAATCGCCTTGGTAACTACATTGAAGGTCGCCTTGGGTTGATTATTGATAGCACAGCTGCCGATATCACTAAATCGACGCAGATTAAAGATCGTCTAGAAGCGTTGGGCTATGAAACAAAGATGATTTTTGTTAATACTGACCTTCAGGTAGCATTGGATCGAAATGACCAGCGCAATCGTCGTGTTCCGGTAGATATTGTAACTGATGCGTGGACTAGCACCCAGAAAAACAAAGCAACCTTCCAGACGTTGTTCGGCAATGAGGATTTTTACAGTGTTAATAATTCATCGTTGATGACACCAGAACGTAGTCAAGAGCTTACCGATACTATGTGGAAGCCTATCAAACAATGGACTGAAACGCCAGTGCATAATCCTGTCGCTACGAAATGGTTAGCATCCATTTAACCTAGTATTTTACTATCAATATTTGTCAATGGGAATTTCAAGAAAGAATCGCCATCATCACGACTGGATTTATACAAGAATGAATCGGTTATAAATCGTGTAGACCCGCCATCGAAGAAGGTTTCATCCGCAGCATTGACACTTAGATCAAACGTAGTCTCTGTTTCTGTTCCCCACTCATCATTAGCGATATCAAAGTTCACAGTCATATCATTATCCCAGATATATCTGTCAATAATAAATTCAATATCTTTCAAGTCAATATCGGTGCGACGTTTAATATTGAAAATGATTTCATCTGCCGAACCCGGTGTAACGTATGCAATAACAACGGCAGGAGTGAATCCAAGTATGCTTCCATTTTCTTGTTTAGAACGCATCCATAGTGGAAGACTAGTCAGTGCAAGTTGCCCTACGTTATCCAATAGTTGTTGGTTCATATTCTCAAAGGAGTTTGGATAGAATACGTGTTGATCACTATCACCAGCGTCAATGCCATCGTAGTCTCCTGTAAGGTTTGTGTCAGATACTAACGCAGGATTACTCCATATATCGTTATGGTTTTCATAAAAATCAATACTCAATCCTGTTGATTGTTTTAATGAGTTTGCTTCGGTATCCAATACATCAAGATATACAACTTCATACTGAACCACGCCGTCACGAACTGCTCGTGCCTTTTTAATTTCTCCAAATGCAACACGTTTATTGTAATGGTTTTTAGCGATTGCCGATATCATTTCAGCAGGAAGACTAGGGTTTAATCCCGTACTAAGAATGATTCTTATATCCTGCTGTTTTCCATAATAATAATCATTCTGGCGATAGATCAAATCTGGTGGAAAGTCATCGGGTGAGTTAATAAGAGAAGACCATATGTCACGTTGCTCTACCTTTGGATATGCTTTTGCCCACAGATTTTCATACGGAATAAAATCGCCGGGATCAATAACTATGGTAAACGTTTTAAAAGCAGATACATCGCCATCGGAATCAAAAGCTTCTACTGTAAATGTATATGTGCGTTCAAACGTGGTTTCATTAATAACGAAGCTCTCGGAATCAAATGATGTTGTTCCGCCATCTATCATAAACGTTTTAAATGCTGGTCGTCCGACAATAAGTCCATCCAAGTTAAGGTTTAATCCTTGTGGCAACTTACTATTTGATCTTGATTTCAAGCGATACTGTAAATTTTTATTTAAGGTATTGGTAGCTTCTATAGAAATAGTGCTGATTTCACCCACGGCAATGGTGCCTATATCTTCGGGCGTAATCCAGTTAACTATCGAACGAATATCGCCAACAATTGTCATCGTGAAGAATTTAAAATCGCTTTTATATGTTGAATCATTTGCTTTAAGAACACGCACGGTGAATGTATATTCGGTTTGCGTTGCTGCTAGATTTGGTATATAGCCATATAACCAACCTGTTGTTGAATCCAAAACAAGACCCGGCGGCAGTTCAAGATCGCCAACATCAAATCCGTTTATTTCGCCGTCGAATCCTAAATCGTTATCGTAACCTTCGCCACCACCTACACCTAGACTATATTCGATTGGATCGCCATCGAAATCCATTCCAGTGAATTGGTATGCGAAATAGTTGTCGTGTGTGACTATTCCAATATCTGCTTCAGCCGTTAATAATACTGGTGGACGAAGCGAATTTTGGTCAGTAGTAAACGGAAATCCTGCCATATCTGCGGTAAGATCAGCGTTGTCGGCGGTAAATGTATTGCCAGCATACACGTATATTGTATAATTTCCAGCAACTGTTGATTTACCATCTGTCACTGCAACTGTGAATTGAAAGTTTTTATTTTGCGCAATCGTGCGGAAATCAAAGCTATTCACATCAAATGCGTTGGCATCAAACCCCGGTGTTCCCGTAAGCAATGGCGTAGGTTCGATGTATCCAGTAATATAACCATCATTACTAATCGTTACGCCCGGTGGTAATTCACCATCTAAAATTCTAAAAGTAAGTGTATCGTCGGGATCAGCATCGGTGGCAACAATCTGTTCATTTACATATTGCCCATCACGGTATATACCAAGTTCTCCGTCAGCTGTAAGAATAAGGGGGTCATCTTGTCCCACAACAGTCAATTCAAATGTGCGGTCACTCACGATACCATCATAACTTGTCGCACGTAGGACAAATCTAGATGTTACATTTTGACCAACGTTTGTAGGAACACCTGCAATAAAGATTTCACAACTTGGACGCCCTTCCATCAGACCTTCTCGTGTAATACGTAGACCAGTTGGCATTGTTCCTGATTGTAAGTTAAATCTTGGTTGCAATTCGTCGCTAGGGGCTTCAGGGTCTTCTACAATAACCTGAAAGTCATAAAACTCAGCTTCCTGAATTTTTCCTAAATCACCTGCTGGTGTTACCCATACTGGAATTCCCATTTATATCCCCTTTAGGGTATTTATCAGTTTTACTTAGAAAGCGGACAGCGTAGAACGAACCCAAATCACGGTCGAACCATCATATACACCCGTGCAATAATAGAAGAAACTATTGTCTACTGCAACGTCGCCTGTTGTGTCGCCGGGACTTCCCACTGATGATGCTGGGGTGTATGTGGTTGAAATATTATATCTGTCTGCGCCGATATTAAGTGAGGATAATGTTCCCACGGATGTGATTGTTGGTTGAGCGGCAGTTGTTACTGTTGCCGCTGTTGTTGCCGTATCCGCATTACCAGTTAGGGCACCAGTCACATTACCAACCAAACTACCGCTGGCAATAGTCACATTGCCCGTTCCGTTTGGATCAAGAATAATAGCTCCATTTGAATCTTCTGAAGAAATAGTATTACCTATAAAGTTGAGGTTACTAAGCGTTGTGCCGCCTAACTCGGTATAGATTTCCGAAAAGTTGTCGTTTACTTTATCAAACGCAACACGAAGATCATCGCCCGTTCCGTCATTTGCTGCTGCGCCGATACCAATAGTTTGTTTAGCCATGTGAGACTCCTGTTTCTAGTATTTATCTTTTTCCGTGATAAATATAATATGCGTATATTAATCATAATGGCAATTTTATTGCTACCATTCCAGTCATTTGCACATAGCAACGAGGAATTTTTGGATACGGTTGAAAATGTAAGAAGTTCAATCGTCTTGGTTGAATCCAAGAGAGAAGGCGTAATACCCGGTTCAGCGTTGGACAAATACCTAAATAAAAACAAACCAAACCGAGAACCGGTCAGTGTAGGCACAGGATTCGTCATTGACGGGCAATATATCATCACAAATAACCACGTGATTGATAAAGCTAAAGTCATTACAATAAGTTTTGAAAATTCCACAAAACGACATATAGCAAAATTGATTGGCACTGATGCACTATCTGATATTGCAGTATTGCGTGTTGAAAAGGGTATGCCAAAAACCATACCAATGAAATGGGGCGATAGTGATAAACTACGTGCTGGACAAGAAGTATGGGCGATGGGTCATCCACGTGGATTAATGTATACAGTGTCAAAAGGCGTAGTTAGTCATATTCATCGTCGTATATCAAGCGGTTGGCAGACAGTAGTTCAAAGCGACGTGTCTATTAACCAAGGAAATAGCGGTGGACCATTAATGGATATGGCAGGTAATGTTATCGCTATCAATACATTAATCCTATCGAAAGACGGCGGTAGCGACGGGTTGAGCATGAGTGTGGATAGCAAGTTGGCGCTGTATGTCATTAAGAAGTTGATTGAGAATGGACGTATCGATAGACCAAGGATAGGCACAGGACTTGACTATAATCCTGCGCTGGGTAGGGTGTTTGTCAATATGGTTGAACCTAGTTCAGCTGCTGAAACGGCTGGCGTTAAAATAGGCGATGTTATTATTGAAGCCGATGGTGCAAATATCGAAAGCGTAGATGACTTGTTCGACGTATTGCAATACAAGTTACCATACGAAGATTTCAAGCTAATGATTATGCGAGATGAAGTTGTAATGCATATCGATATGCAGCTAGGATTAATGGAACCAGCGTCAGATACTAAATGACGTTGCACATCCACAAGATGATGTTGCGATAGGATTTGAAAACGCAAAGCGTGAACCCATCACATCAATCTTATAGTCAATCTCTGTACCAGCGACAGCGAATACGCTAGCCTTATCAAGAACGATTTTAACACCATCGAAGTCGATTACTTCATCACCTTCATTGGCATCGTCTAACTTAGTTTCTTTTAAAAGATAGTTAAAACCAGCACATCCACCACCAGATGCACCGAAAATGAATGCTTCAAATCCATTGTCTTCCATCATTGTCGTAAACTGCTTTTTAGCATTTTCGGTTATTGTAATCATTTGTAAATACTTCCTTTTTGTCCCGGTTCATTACTGTTAGTACATGCACGTGCATGATGCGTGTGATGCGGGCACCGTTTATTGCCGCAGATTTCACATGCATACAGAAAGTTGGGCGACATCATCATACCTGCACTTGGACGGGCGCAACTAACACACCCGCAGTTTTCTGGTGCAAACGGTGCTTTTAAATCGTCCCAAAACTGTTCTTTATCTTTGTCTTTGTCCATCATTTATGCCTATAAGTTACTCGACCTTTTGAAACGTCATATGGTGACACTTCGATTTTAACCTTATCGCCCAATACCAACTTGATTTTGAACTTGCGCATCTTTCCGCTAAGATATGCCAGAACTATGTGTTCCGAATTATCCACTTTGATTTTAAACATACTTTGTGGTAAAACGTCAATGATTTCACCCTCTAATTCTAGCAATTCTTCTTTAGCCAATGTTAAGTTTTATCCTTTAATTCTTGATAACGATGTGCCAAAAACTGTTTGACAATCTCTAAGTTTTTGTCGGCATCTGCTGCCCACGGTGTGTTAACGCTTGTTGCTGATACACGATGTAAAATACGCTCACAGCCTGTCATTTCGATATATTCTAAACTATCCATTTTTCATCTCCGCACAAAAAAAGAGGTCAACAGCATCTTTGAATGGGCTGTTGTACCTCGCAAATAGTAGTATTCTAGTCGATCATATTGTATTTATCTTGCCTCGATTTTTTCTTTATTTTCACGGATTCCATTTGGTAACTGCAAGCGGCAGTCAAAATAACTGACGGATATATCACGTTTCGCATTCATTTTCTGCATCATACGGTCACAATGCCCATATACAGAAAACTTACCAAGTGGTTTCAAGTCTACGACAGGATTACCGGTTAAAACAGATATTAGCACAAGTGACCAAATCATTTATTAGCTTCTGCTGCCTGACCGTTCATTTCAATAATACGGGCGGCTTCTTCACGCTTGGGGTTTTGGTTGACCAAAATAGAGTTGATTTCGGACATAAATGCTGCCATTTCGCTGGCGCTAATGTTGTCGCTGGTGTCCATATAAATCTGCATTTTCTCTTCCTTTTCATTATGATGTAACTATACCCACAAATCAGTAGATTGTCAACCCATAAATATGTATTATATCAAATACTCGTAATAATAGTCAATATGTTTATATAATCTTTTATATTGAAATCACCACCTGTGCGCATGGTATAATAGTTTATAAATTCAATCACACAGAAAGAGACATTTTAATGACTAAACAATTAATAACAAAGAATTTTCTACCGCAATCCTTAATTTACAATGTGTTGGATAAAAAAGGTCCATGCGATCATCCATATTTTAATCAAGATGATTATAACAGTTGTATAACAGAACACTATGGGGTATCTCATAGTAGATTCGAAAAAACGTATCATGTACCGTGTGTTTATATCGGTGGTTCTGGACACCTAATATATGGATTATCTGAATCGAGTGGCGGTTTCCCAATTATAGATATACAAAATCCAATTAAATTCTCGTTCGAAGGAACCGCAAGTAAAGTTGGACAATCCAATGATATGGGTGCGATATATAGAGGAAGAAATCAATCAGGATCGTCTTGGGGCTTTGGCGCATTATTACACACACAAGACAGTCGAATGCTAGAAAAACTTGTGTCTATAGCAGCGAAAAATTATCACATCGGAAAAGACCTTGTTTCTGATAACCAACAAGAACTATATGCATTCACTGGCGCTCGGGCACCAATAGATTTTTTGGCGGTCGTGTTAGCAGACCCCGATGTGGCTAATTTAGTTACAGATGTTACGAAGTTCTATAAAAAATAAGATTTAGCCATTTCAAAGGCTGTCTCTGGGTCATATCCATATTCAATAAATACAGAGATAATTAAATCTTCCATATCGCCGCCATCTTGTAGAAACTTTTCTACTTCTTTAAGATCAAGATCGATATCTTCTAACATTTACGAGGTTCCTATGTGCCTAATTGTTAAATGAAGTGTAATCTATTAAATCAATGATGTCAATCATTGTTAAATGAAGTGTAATCTATTAAATCAATAATGTCAATCATTTTTGGAAAGGATAAATAAATGACAAAAGTATTAAGCACTTACAATAAGGACTTCCGTGGCGGTATTCAAGCGGGAACTACAGCATACGACACGGATTCTAAAAGACTGGACGAAATGTTAAAGAATACAAAGTCCATGACCATTGAAGGATATACATGCAAATCTTCAATCACTGGCAATGGCATCTTTGGCAAAGATGGATGCGTTGGTATGTCACCCGATGGCGGGATGTGGTTCGATAAGGATGACCAACTAGTATTGGTTGCCGAAGCAAAGAAACAAGGTCCAGTAGGAAATGCATGTGAGCGTTGGTTTAAAAATCGGGCGGTTGCACAGCATATAAATCCAGACGTTATGTATGTTACTTTTTGTAGCGGCACAGGTACTCTACCAAAGTCAACCATGTATCGCACATTCAACGTAGCGTTGGCTATTGACGAAGCTGTGTTTAAAGACACCCGTGTGTGGAATGAACTGTATACAAAAGGCAGTTCTTTCTTCGGTCACGAAGAAGGGTTCACACAAGAATACGTTAATAGTATTATCGAAAAGGCATTAAAACAGTGAAACCATTATACATATGGGCTGGCGGCAAGAACAAAATGCTCAAGCATTACCAGCCATTCTTTCCGAATGGTGTAAAAACATACTCCGAACCCTTCTTTGGTGGCGGAGCTATGTTTTTACACGTCATTAAACGCTATGATCCAAAAACTTGTTATATCAATGACATTAACCAATCATTGATAAACATTTACATTGCGATTAAGAATAACTACAGCGAGTTTACGAATACCATTAACGCATACGAAGCGAAATACCTTCCGTTATCCAAAGAAGATCGTAAAAAATACTACTATGATATTCGACAGGAACACGCATATGATTATCAGAAGTGGTCAATGCCAGAAGAAGCGGCAACTTTGTATTTTCTTATGAAGACCGGGTTTAATGGTATATGGCAAATTAACAAAAACACCAATAATCGCTATGGCACACCGAGTGGGTTACTAACCCAAACAACTGCGGTATATGATAGAGAAGTTATGGAATGTTGGCACACACTATTATCTAATAAGAATATCGTGATCACGTGTGGGGATTGGTCTAATGTTCCAATATCTGATTTTACATTCTATGATCCACCATATCGTAATTCGTTCGCCGATTATAATGCGGCATTCGCCGATAGTGAAACCGAAAAACTCATTGGCGTTGTAGAGAATAATTATAACGTATGGTTGTGTAATCGGGATTCTGGCGACGGGTTCTTTGATAATAGGGCAGCTAGAGTTCATAGGTTCCCAGTCACATATACTGCCGGTCGTCGCAAGGTGGTCGAAGGCGGTCACGAAGCAAAGAAAGCTACTGAGATTCTTATGTACAACTCAAAAGATGACAGGTTTTCATCATTGTTTGAATAATAGCTTGACATATATACTAGGTATGGTAATATACTAACTTAAACACAAAGGAGTTATTATGTATCACACAGAAGCAGAACTTGAGCCATATGCCATTGAAGCAATCAAAGCTAACAATGGGTACATCACTACTGACCGTTTGAAAGAATATATCAAATCGAAAGTTGATCTTCTTCCCGGCGATAATGAAACTATCGCTTCTCGTTCCAAAGCTACTAACGAGACAGAACTAAAATCAGAAGCAGAAGCAATGATGATTTAATATAGTTTAAAGGATTAGATTAACGAAAACCCAGCTTTTATGCTGGGTTTTTTTGTTGGATTAACTGATCTTTACTCAACGTAAAGTCACTGTCTTCCCAACGCTTACGCATTGCTGCCAACGCCGCACCCATTTCTTTGCCGGATGTCATACCAGTTGCCAACAGGTCTTTTCCAGTGACGGGAAATTCTGGTGCTTTCCAACGCTTCAATGAATTCGCCAATTTACTTTTGCCTTGGTAGTGCAATACTGCACGAATCTTGCTTGGTTGTGCCTTTGGTTTAGACATCAAACGCTTTGCATTTTCTACTGTGATATTGATGTCACGGTTAGCAACAATGAATTCAATCATATCATTTTCGTTATTGCTAAACTTCCAACGCTTTCGTAGTGTCTTCAATTGATTCATATCGTCAACCAACGATGCTGCCAGTAGGTTGTAATTGTTAGTGATTTGCTTTACACGAGTAAATTCATTCAAGTTATTCATCGGCAATCCGATAGCATCTGCCACACCAGTATTATCCATCATCTTCAAGATTTCTTCGGCGTGATTACCTGACAGGATTTTAGTCAATTCCATCCATACACGCTCACCGGAGATACCAGTCAATCCTTCTGCCTTTTCGGCGACTTTGGACAATGTTTCTTTATCCCATTGCGGGGTAGGCATACGGCCTTGAAAACGGAAGAAGCGCAGGATACGCAGGAAGTCTTCTTCCATACGCTGACCAGCATCGCCAACAAACTTAGCCTTACCAGCCTTCAAGTCTTCAACACCACCGAAGTAGTCAAACAGGTTACCATCCAAGTCCATTGACATAGCGTTGAACGTCAAGTCACGGCGTTCAGCATCAACTTTCCAATCTGTGGTAAACTCTACATCAGCGTGGCGACCATCAGTTTCTGAATCGATACGCAAGGTTGTGATTTCAATAGGCTCACCGTCCAATACAACGGTCAACGTGCCGTGTTCTAAGCCTGTAGGCACCCACGAGATACCCGCACGGTCAAACACTTCAATCATTTGATCAGGGGTGGCGTCTGTCGCCATATCAATGTCTTTGGGGTCTTTACCTAATACCAAGTCACGGACTGCACCGCCGACAATACGGATTTCAAAACCGCCTTTACGCATAACATCGTCAAGATGCGTTACTGCTGGTGTCAATAGATGCTGAAACTTTGACTGGCTCATTTTCGCCTCGGTGAATTCGTTTGCTCTCATAATGTGTTTGCTCTCATAATGTGATACTACCATACTGATCTTAACTGTCAAGGTATTTATATAAGTTTCGGGCAAACCATTATCAATAGCGAGTGATAGTTGGTCAAGTAAACGTTCGCATTCCTGTACAGGTTTCATAAGAATATTTATAAAAACGGCGGTTAAAGTTTTTCTATAGACTTACGTAGATTCTCACCATCATCGGTGGTGCCACTCCACACAACATTGTCGGATGTGCTGCCATTAAGTGCCTTGACCATTTGTGATCCAATGCTCTTGCGACGGAACTCTGGCAATACCTCAATCATTTGAATCTGGGTTTCGCCCTGATAACTTACCCATTCGATGTAACCATAGATGCCCGGTCCTTCGACTTGTTTTGCATCGAAGCCTCGTTGGTATTTTGTCGGGTCATATGCCCACAACACACCGTTTGTCTGTCCAGAGTGTGAATCTGTGACGCCACTATAGAACTTCAAGGATGGAATCTCTTTTTGGTCAAACTCGAATATACGCATTACATCACAAATATGCGGCCAATAGATTGGCTAAACATATTTTCTACATAATATTCAAGGTCACGTGATAATGTTTGAATCATTTGATTTGACATATCTTCATCATTGCGAAGATAAATCCCATCTGCGTCATTACCCCAAGCCTTCGTTAAAATGATTTTCTGCGGAATCGGATTAAATGTTATTTTTCCAGTGATAATGTATTGTGCAATGACTTCATTCAAAAACTCGAAATCAGCACGAAGTTTTTTATTTCTTGCCGAACGAAAGGTGCCAATCTCTTCAAAAAACTTTTTACGTATCTTTTCATATCTTACCGTCGATGTTCTGTCATTTCCATATTTATCAGTAGATGGCGGCGTATACCCATAACTTGTCTTTAAAATATCGGCAACGGTATCGTTAATGGAACGCTCGGCTTCACTATATTCATTGATGTCCCTACCACCTTGCCATTTGCCACGTGCCATTGCGTGTGCAAGACGATGTGCCATAATCCAAGGCGTCATAGGAACCTTCTCGGCACCCTTGTTGTTTGTGTATAAAATAGTAATACCGTCTTCGTGTTGTGGAATGTGTGGGGCAATGGCTGGCATTTGTGTCTCAAGCCATTCACGAGTTACTACGCCGACCTCTGTGTGATCCCTTGCTTCTTTGCTATTAACCACATAAACATATACATCTTCGCCAATCTTTTCCCACTTTTTCTTTAACTGCTGAACTGCTTTTGGATTCGTTGTAAGAACACGATCACGTTTATCAGTGAAACTTGATGACCGCTTTGCAAATGCTTCTGGGTCTTTACTGATAGCCGTTGGGTCACCCCGCTGACTGGATGGTTCATCGCTTATTGTCTGATAGTCACTAATAGGTGCTTCGCCGACAGCTATTTCTGATATGCGCATTCTAAATCCTCACTGATATGTTATTTATACAAAAAGGACGGCACCCGTAGGAACCGCCCTTTTCTAATATATCAATGTTCGTTATTGTGCTACTTGTTTTTCAAGCTCTTTATACAAAGAAGCTTTACGCTTATCACGTTCAGCAAGCTGTTGCTGTTGAATAACACGTTTCAATACTTTATTGATTTCTTCGTCACCGTATTCCAATAGGATATATGTTTGATACACCCCACCCGATTTAGCTACGATTTCTTTGTTGGCAATACGATAACCGTATACCGCAGTGTTACGAACAACGTTTTTGGTCGCCCGTTCCATTTCTTCAAAGACCGTTGGATCATCGCTGGACCCAATCTCGGTGGCAAACTCACGAATAACTTCGCTCAACTCACCAGCCATGCGGTCTGCAAGCTGACGTTTTGCCGATAGGGTTGCTTTGGTAAGGGACATATCCAGACTTTTGGATGCACCCGAACCCACTGTATATACAGCGATATTGCTCTGTGGTGGATCAATAAACCAGTCTGGAATATTGTCTACCTGTTCTTGAATGGCTTCTTGTTTCGCTTCTTGTGCGTCAAGATAGGCTTGATAACGGGCTTCTGGCGAACCGGGGTCTGCCGCACATCCAGCCAAGAACATTACACCGGCAACTGCCGATAGAAGTTTAGTATTCATAGTGATATCCTCTTTATTGTTAAAGTTTAACTGTAATCATTATACACACATTGGTATCGTTATGTCAAGTCTTTTATTCACTTAGTTCATAAATAAATTTTAACTTGTCATATGCATTTTTGTATTTCGGATCGTCTTTTAGATAAAAATACAGTTTCAATAACATATCAAGTTCAGCAGGATCACAAGTTTCTGATGGTAATACACCGCATTCGCCAGTATATCGATTCTTCTCAATACATACCCGTCGCCCTTCCCAAGCATCATCACCAAAGCCATGCCGTATAGAAATAATAACGTCAGAATGCATCATTGTATCTATAACTGATTTACCTTTGCCAGTGCCGCCAGAAATGACGTTCATTGCACCTGATTTGATTCCGTTCATTCACTTAACTCATACATGAACTTTAACTTATCATATGCATCTTTGTATTTTGGATCATTCTTTAATCCGATAAACATCTTCCAAAGCATTTTCAACTCGTCGGGTGGATATGCAACTGGATCAAGATTACCTGTCCTGCCTTGTCTATTCTTGTCAACGGATACCCTAGATACCCCGTCTTCTTCATAAATGGATACAATGAATTTAGCACGATATGCTGATGATAGTGACATTTTAGTAACGATCCATTTCAACCCAACGGTTTGGGCGTAGTTGACACATAATGACAGTCCATTGATATAGGTCACGACCTTCTACTACGGTTTCAAAATAGCGGTCGCACGTTTTTCCTTGGTATACAAATCTATTGCCACTGATTTTAGATAAGCCTTCTAAACCAGTTAAATCCTTTTCTTTATTTGAATCATCACAAACAAGTTCAGCCTTGCTACGGATTTGTTGTGGATATAACTCTTCAAGCATTAACTTTTTACCAGTTTCATATGCCACTGCACACGCTTTGCCTTCATCTTTATGGAATACATAAGACCCAAGACCCTGATGCCAGTTGCCATCGACTTGTGCCTCGAATGAAACCATACACTTCTGCTTGTTTTCACGCCACGGAACAACGTTCTTTGTAATGTTACGAACGCTTTCAATAGTGCCTAGTTGCTTTGCATTAGTGGTTTCTTTTAAGACGCACTCGGCAGCTACAGGTGTAGCAAACAAGACACTTGCAAGAATACTATACTTTAAGATTTTCGCCATTGGGAATATCATCCGTAAAATTGGTCCAAATTTGTGACTTCAACTCGCCTCTTTGATGTCATAGTTCAGTCTCTTTAAATAACTGATTGGTTAGGCGTCCGCTTTCACGTTCAACAAAATGTTCAAACTTAGCGATAGCAATAGTCGCCGCAATCTTTAACTGATCGTCGGTTGCTTGAAACGTATCATCATCCATGCCCAAATCATCGGCAGGAATAGCGAATGAAACCGTGCTGTCGCCTACTGGAAATTGAAAAGTGAATTCAAACTTCGGCATAGGGTGATACGCATAATTAATTAGCGGTAATAGTTCACTAAGGTAGTCTACATTTTTATCACTCATGGTGTGTTTCCTTTAAAAGTTACGGGCATTGGGTTCTTAAATCCCAAATCAAATTTTTAGCAATCTTATCATATTCACGATCAGCGAGTGCCTTCTGTTGTGTATAGGTGCCGTTGATAGCCCCCATCAATCCACTAAGCATTCCACGTGTATGGTAGGTTGCAGATAAACGATCCCATTCGGTTGACATTTGCGTTTCAAGAAACTTGATTTGCGCTTCTTTATTTGCACAATCAATCTTCATATAACGAAGGTCATAAATATCCATACGATGGGTAGAAGAACATCCCGCAAGGGTTGCTACTACTAGCAATGCTGCTGCGATCTTCATGATAGCAACATAAATACAAGTGGCACGACAATCAGTAAAATGCCGCAAATGTTTTCGATGCGTTCGTCTTTTTTCATTTCTTCCTCGTCAGATTCTGGTTCAGTTACATTATCATCATTATACATTATCGTCGTCTGTTGTCAATCGTTTTCTTTCTAGAATATCCGCAAATATTTTTTTTGGGTCTGTTTTTTCTTCTTTTTCTTTTTGCTTACGCTCTTTATATTTAATAGCCGACACTTCTCGCATACAGGACTTACACCAAGATTGGTAATATCCAGTGGCTTTAATAAAGAAGAATTCGGTGGCTATTTCCTGTTCGATTTCACATCTAGGGCATTTTTTTTGATCCATTAGAACTCTATTTCAATTTCACTAATAGCTGCATAGTTTGCTTTCTTCTTTTTTGATATACTATTAAGTAATGTCCAACTTGATGCTATACCATCTGACCGCAACTTATCACTTTTCTGTGTGAACTGTGAGTTTGATGGATCAAGAAAAGCCAAAATATCTGCTTCAGTATTATCGGGATATGAATCAATCCATTTTTTGCAGTTGAATGCAAACTCACGCTTGGTTTGCGACCACCAACTATGATAAACACTTTCACAAGATTCAGTATACTTACTGCCGACCAAATGATTGTTGGCAGCGTCATCAAACAATGCTTCCTTCATCAATGGTGTAGGACGGATAAACCAACGGTAATCAGATACCAATGCCACAAATGTGCGATGCGTGAACATACGTGTTTTTGTTAATACATAAAGATGTTCTACACCTTTGACATCCAAGGTGACCATAGTAGGTTGCTCGGATAGTGATGCCCACATCGATTCCTTTTTCCACATTGAATCGATTGGCACAAAGCTACTCGAATCGTTATCTGAATCTGAATCTGGTAGTGATACATTAATATTAAATGCCATAATTAATACCCCGGATCATTGCGAAAATCATATTGTAAATCAGAATCTGCGGAAAGCTTTGTAAGTGTTTCCTGTTTAATCTTGTAGCCGTATGCATAATATTTCACAAGGCGTTTCAGAATCGATTTCGGACGGTAGCTCACAATGTCAATGTCGTCTTCGTTCCAATCAGGATTGCCCCACGCCGAATAGCCATCTGAAATAAGTTGGGCTTGTGCGAAATCAAAGTCATTAACTACATCAAGTGGATTTTGAAACCACTGCTTCTTGATAAGTTGGACATCAATATCATCCGCACGGTATGTGACTGCGTTCTCGGAATCAAAGGCTACGCTGAACCCAGCGTCGGTTAGTCGATCCGCAATGATTTTTGATTGCTCTTGACTAGAACAATATACATCAAAATCCGACTTAACTGTTCTGCATTGTAGTAGTTGCCTAATGGCACCGCCCGCTACCCACGGACCTTTTTCAAAGTCTGGTCTAACATAATAGAATACGTGGGCTTGTTGGGGGGATACAGTGATCCCCCCAAGATGTGTTAACTCTTTCATAGTGGTGATGTGCCAGTCAATAAACGGTTCACTGCGGCTTCTGCTTGATAGTCTTCGGTGTTGTCAACATTGTTTCTAACAAACCGAACAGCAGCATCGTGGTCTAGTTGAAGTCCGAAGATAGCCTCGTCGGCAGCGTCGTGTAGTTCTTTTTCAAAAGCATCCATACTATTTCTCCTATAAAGGTTGGTTTAACTCAATGAACTATTATACTACATTAGGAAGGGTTAGTCAACATTATTATGATTGTCTTAGTGTAAGATTTACAGCAAAAAGGTCACGTTGTTTTTTCAATCGAATGATAAAACCTTGTCTGCCGCCATCAAGCATCGGATATTGCCATTTTCTAATACCAATCTTATTCTTCTTACATTTTTCAAGGAGTTCTATAAACTTGTCACCTTGTCTGCCGCCAATCCTCGCATATTGCCAGTTTTTAATACCAATCTTATTCTTCTTACAGTATTCAAGGATTTCTATAAACTCGTCATAATCTGCCGTTATGATGTTAGGCTCCCAGTCATTAACTATCGTTCGCTGATCCACCCCCAACCACCAGCTGGGAACATCACGCTTGTTTTGTTTATCGGGATCATACGAAGATTCCCACGCTTTTGATTTTTTACTCACGGACACATTCCTCTGTTCCATTAACCAAATCATAACAAATCTTTTCAGTGACACATACGCCACCATCACAAATGCTGTAGATGCGCTTGTTGCCTGTTCGTGCTGGTGGTGGCGGTGCCTCACGTACGCTGCGGTCACCATGAATATCAAGTTCAAGGCATTCATAACTGTATGCCGTTTCGCAACGTTTACGGAATTGCCACATCTGAAAGTCCCTACCCTTTTGACCAGTCTTGCCAGCCCACGATTTTGGTTGGTTTTCTTCCCACTGAAGTTGTCGCTCGTAACTTGATAACTCACGCACACAACCCGTTAAAACGATTGCAGCCATTGTAATGGTTACAACAATAGTTTTCATTTCCAATACTCCACTTTTTTATAGTCAGCCGATAGGTCAAAGAACATTCGGGATTTTTCGTCATCTATTACGAAATCAATATCATCGATTTGAACATCAGCACATTCTGTTAGATATGCAACCAGTATTTTTTCAAACCCGTCCATATTAGAAATCGTTACACGACGATTATATACTTCGGCTTTGTCAACCCCAAACATTTCTATGTCTGCGGTCGATGCGTAGCGAAAAATGAACTCCAAATCTTCACGAACGTGCTGTATTCTTTCTTCACGATCCGATGCGACATACTCATAGTAATCCAACCGGAATATATTTGAGTCTGATAAATATCGTAGTTCGCCGTTCATATCTCTACTGTCAAATCCTCGTCAAAGTTAGGATTAAGTTCGCTCCCTTTGTAACCTCTCGGATTACATACCACACGTGTGTCGCCGACCATATAATCAAATGAATCGTGAACGTGACCGTGGCAGAATAATGCCGGTTTCGTGTCCAATATAAGGTCAGACAAATCACTGGCATAACATCCAGACAACTTATCGCCTCGGAATCTTGCGTGAATACTCTTATACGTTGGTGCGTGATGCGTTACAACCACGTCGCCTTCCTTAACGTTATCAGCAAGGAACATCTTTGACACGTTATGTCTGGTGTGAATACCCTGTGGTTTAATAATCGAATACTTCTCGTCACGGATTTGCCTGTAATCATTCATCGACGATTGTGCAGCGTGATACGTAAGTGGATCGCCTTTATTAAAATCAGACCACAATGTGCAGCCGTGGAAATTTACACCATCCAGCATCACTGAACTATCATCAAGGACATGCACATTACTTGGTAGACTTTCGACAGTATGACGTTTCACGCTATCAAAGTTACTCTTATAAAACTCATGATTGCCGTATACATAGACAACGTGCGGAAAATGTTTAGACATTTCCACAATCCATTGCACACGGCTTTTAGTAGTGATATCCCCCGCCAGAACAAGCACATCTGCCCCATTCCAGTTTGGGTTGTAAAGTGCGTCACAAAACTCCATTGGAGTATTGTCAAATTCGAGATGAACGTCACTGAGTAAGCGTATTTTCATTACATCGCTTCTGCGTTAAGGTCGTAGAACTCGGTGTCGCCGTAGTTTGAAATCACTGGAACATTGCGACCGTTGACAGTTGCTTCGGCGATAAGTGCACCGTCTTCATTGGTCACAACATTGCGAACAACTCGGGACAACTCAGCGAAACCTTCGCTGGTGTTCAATGCATTGTCAAAGAACTTTGCGTTCTGTGCGGCGGTGATAAAAACGGTAACTTTCATTTGGGTTCTCCCTATTGATTACTTATACATAATAGCAGAATCGGTATGAATGTCAAGAAGTTTTTTTGTGCCATACACAACTAACTCTTATGTCTCCCTTATCAAGTTTAATGGCAAATATTGTATCTGGATTAAATGCTGTCGTATTGAAAATCAATAGTCCTGCTACACAAGCTATTCCTAGCATATTACACAGTCCTCACTTCTACTGTAATGGATTGGACTTCAACCACTTTCCATTCCTGTTCCCGATCTTTCCAATTTTTAACGCAATCGGCGTTGGATTGGTCGCCGTCACGAACATATAGCTCATACAACTTCTTTCCACTCGCCACATTTTTATCGGCACGATCTTGGTGATATTTTCTAGCCTTTTCAGCACCTTTTTCATTTTCGTATCTTTTTGCTAATTCAATATTTTTTGGATCAGCCGTATTAGCGTTACTTGTAATCAAGTATTTCCCGCTCATTATATCTTTAATTACAAACATTCTAAATCTCCATTTCATTTATTATTATGGAGTATACGCAAAAAAATAGGGACTGTCAAGCCCCTATTTCCTTATATCGTATATGATTATTTAACTTTTCGTTTTCGAACAGTTCCTTCTGGTGCCGGGATAAGACCCTTATCAGAAAGATATCCGTATTCACCCGTTGCCTTTTCACTGATAAACTCACTAACATATTCTTCAATACCAGCTATACTGCCAACGTGCTGTTCTTTCACATAAAAGAACAATGACCTAGACACTGGATAAGAACCATCAGAGATGTTTTCAAATGTTGGCAACACACCATTGATGTGTGAACCTTGAACCTTATCACTGTTATTCTCTAGAAAGCTAAATCCAAAGATACCAACAGCATTCTTATTAGCCGATAGCTTTTGAACAATCAAGTTGTCGTTCTCGCCAGCTTCTACATAAGCACCATCTTCACGTAGACCATGTGCTACTGCTTTGAACTTTTTCTTATCTGTCTTGCGAAGTTCTTTCAATGAAGGGAATGTCTTTGCGCCTTTTTCCATAACCAATTCAAGGAACGCATCTCGTGTACCTGACGTTGGTGGCGGTCCTAATATTTCAATCTTAATTTCTGGTAAGTTAATACCAATGTCATTCCATGTTTCATTTGGATTAGCGATTAACTCGCCATTTGCATCAGGAATAAACTTAGCTAAAGCCAAGAATAAATCACGAACGGTTAAGTCAAGATGTGTTGCTCCCTTTGCGTTAGCGATAGCAATACCATCAAAGCCAACTAAAACCTCGGTTACATCAGTCACGCCGTTCTTTGCGCATAGTTTGATTTCAGAAGGTTTGATTTGTCTTGATGCGTTCGTAATGTCTGGGAATTGTGTTCCAACACCACTGCAAAATAGTTTCAAGCCGCCGCCTGATCCCGTAGATTCGACGACTGGTGTTTTGAAGGAGGTTGTATTGCCGAATGATTCAGCAACGGTAGTTGAAAATGGGTAAACGGTAGAACTGCCTACGATGCGAATTTGGTCACGTGCTTCAGCAGTTGTTGCCACAAGCAAAAATGCCGTTGCGGCGACGGCTAGTAGATTTAGTTTCATTTGTTGATTTCCTTTAAATGATTATTCCTTATTATATCACAAATATTTATATACTTGCAATTTAAGGTTTTGTTACACATTTGTTAAGGTTTTATTATGTCGATACCCCATCCCATTTCCAAAACGGGAAAGAGTTATTCGAGGCGGGTCTACCTAAAGAACACCCCTCATCTTCGGTGCGAGTAGGATGAAAGCAGGGTCCATCTGGTTCAGAATACATATGATCTTTGTTATAGGTAGGATCGCCGTCATATATGCAGGTACTACAGTTCTTATTTTGTGGCATATGCAATGCTTCCCAAAACTTTTCTTTCTTAGTCTTGTTTTTCAATGGTAAAATCCTCCATAACTGGATTGACAATGTGTTTAACAATCTCGTTAATATCATCATCTGTTTCAATGTAAAATACCTTACCGATGCGGGTGCTTTTTAGCATATCGAATCCCATACCGTGTAGGGCATTGGTTACAGCCACGCCAGCATTGTCACGAATACCGTCACGTAATGTTGTCGTTATTTTATATCTCATCAAATTCCCCTTTTAATGTTGCCCAAAAGAACTTGTCACCTTCTATTTTTTTCATGTTCATTCCCTTATTCCATCCCATTCCCACATACATGGTTCGCATGTTGTAGTTATGCGTTGACCCATCTGTTTTTTACAATAAATCTGTGCGTTTGCATAAATCCTGCCAAAACTTTTCTTTATCGTCCATAACAATGTTCGCCATTCCACTCCCAATACTCGTCACGCCCCCCACTACATATTGTCATGCCCACTGGATTCATACAATCGCTTAGTAAACCCGATGAAGCGAAATGAATACAGTTGCGGCAACCTCGTCTATTCAACGGCGGCTTTGATAAATCCTGCCAAAACTTTTCCCTGTCGTTCATTTCCCGTGGTATTGCCACATTACTGCATTGCATCTGGCATGAACCGCACCTTCGGTCATACCAGTATCATGATCATGCTGTAAGTGAACAGGATGCTTAAAGAAGTTCGGCGGGAATAACCGACGATTAACATCTGTATCCATAATCTCAGTGGTAGGATTATCGGTAAGTGCGTTCTCACACCACCAACATTTTCCGTCTTGAATGCGAATGTATTCTTCACGGACTTCACGACGCTCGCGTGCACCGATTCTCGTATAGTTTATAGGTAGTTTCATTTAGTATTCTCCATAAAAAAAGCCCATACCAGTTTATATACTAGTATAGGGCTTTTGATGTGGTGTTGTCAAGACTTATTTGCTTTGTGCAGATACCTTCTTGAATGCAATAAGACCTTCTTTTGCAGCTTTGCGCTGTGCTTCAAGACCTTGTTCAATCGCACTGAAATAGTTGCTCTGCATCTTTTCCATTGCTGTTACGAAACCTTCGGGTGTGAAAGCTTTTTGCATATCTTCTAATTTAAACATTCTTAATTCTCTCCTGTTTGAGTTGTTCTAGTCGTTCTCTTGTAATACCCGCACGTGACAATGCTGTACGTGTACGGGCTTGAATGAATTCCTCACTAATGAAGTATCCACCAATTCTTTTAAATATATTCATAGTCTCTTGCCTCTTTTCCAAGCATTCTCACGATGCTCAAGATCATAAATGTCCTTGGCTCCTTTAAAGCGTTAGAGTAAGTCAAGATATAACTCGTATCTGTCATTTCTTTGCGCTTAAATAGCGAAATGATTCCATTAAATAAATTCATAGTTATATCCCCTACCAGAAAAAACGCATACCATACAGATATGCCGGTGATGGCTTCTGGTGGTGCTTGTATTCTTCACGAAATTCTGTGCGAAGATACGTATCGTAATCCCGCTGTTGCGGATGCTTCTTCTTTAAACCAAACATTTTGTCTCTCCTACGTGTTGTTAAAGTGTTAATGTGTTTTCATTGTTCTTATTATAACATTATTTAGTAGGTAAGTCTATCAAATCACCATGTTGATGTTGCTATGCAGCATTGCGGCGGGAACATAGCTAAATAAAGATGTAAGTCACGATACTGAAATATCCACTTACTCTAACGCTTTAAAGGAGCATCAGCAATGTCAAATATTTATACTATATATAAAATCACCAATCAAATCAACAACAAATCTTATATAGGATTTACATCATATTCACCGCAGCATAGATGGTCATCACACAAAGTAGCCGCAAATCGTGGGGGGAAATCACTGTTCCAAGCAGCTATTGTGAAGCATGGTCCTGAAAACTTCATTGTTGAAACCATCTACCAAAGCCTCGACGAAGATCATACTTTGAACACAATGGAACCTCACTTCATCAATGAATACAATACATTCCATGGTGATGGATATAACAGCACGGCGGGTGGCGGAAGTAAACGAAAGGGGAAAAAAGCTGACCCTGAATTTGTAAAATTACAGCAGCAACTAGGAAAACTAATATTTGCACATATGATACATAATGGTGCTATGCCTCATCCTGATGCGGAGTTATTAAACTTTTTACGAACCTACATATATATAGGCAAGTAGAACAAAACGGTAGTAACCATAATTTATGAGCGTAACCGGATTGCTACATCTTATTGTATCACTTTTCCTCACAGGGGTCAAAACTTTTATAAATACGGTATGATAAAATCGTTTTTCTGCTCACCGCAATGGCGTCTATGGGCTTGGGGTGGTTTATTACTACTCTTCGTCTCATTATCTTTCCAAGTGTATCTTACAGTTCAAATAAATGAATGGTATGGTTCATTCTATAATATTTTACAAAAGGCAACTGAGCATGATATTCAAGAGTTTTGGGATAGCCTGATGACATTCTTTTATCTTGCGATGCCATATGTCGCTGTCGTTACGGTGACAAACTGGTTCACCAGAATGTATGCTATGCGATGGCGTGAGGCAATAACATTCAGTTACATCCCACGATGGCGGCTGGTTATGAGGGAGATAGAAGGTGCCAGTCAGCGTATTCAAGAAGATACGTATCGCTTCGCCCGGATCGTTGAAACGCTCGGGCTACAAGTTGTTCGGGCATTTATGATGGTCATTGCTTTTATTCCAATCCTTTGGACACTTTCCGGAGGGGTGAGTATTGAGCCATTTGCCAGTATTCCCGGTAGTCTTGTATGGCTTGCCATTGCTGTTAGTTTTGGTGGCATTATTGTTTCATGGTTTGTTGGATGGTTCCTTCCCGGTCTTGAATACAATAACCAAAGGGTAGAAGCACGGTTCCGTAAAGAGTTGGTGTATGCAGAGGATGACAAACTACGATACGGCTACGAAGAAACATTGATTGATCTATTCAGTGGCATTAAGGTAAACTATCAAAGACTATTTAATCATTATGGTTACTTTGATCTATGGACAAATATACTAGGGCAGTTTATGGTCATTGCACCTTACCTCGTTATGGGGCCTAGCCTGTTCACCGGTGCCATCTTATTGGGAACGCTGGTTCAAGTGTCCAATGCATTTCAGAAGGTGTATCAGGCGTTTAGTTTGCCCATAGAAAACTGGACACAGATAACAGAACTACGAAGTATATGGAAACGACTAAAAGAGTTTGAAGAAAACATTTCTTAACGATTATTCATTATAGGTTTTGCCATCCCATTCCCATTGGTTATAAGAGGTGGTAGAGGGATGCTTGTAGGATGTGCATCTGGACAGTAGGCTTGTCCCGGCAATGTCGGGATGGGAGCATCCAATCCCACTCTCATATTTACATGTATTGCATCCATATTCATTAAATACAGGCTCAGTCAATGTATTCCAGAACTCTTCTTTTTCTTTATTCATACTCATAATCGTGATAGGTTTCACCATCCCACGCCCATAGATTATTGTTAGTCATGGATGGATGAATCCATGAATTGCAAACATCATACCGTATATTATCGGGGTGCCGACACTCCCCCTTCTTCGTGACATTTTCTTTATATTTGCAGGTTCCACATCCATAAGCCTTAAATACAGGATCGGTCAATGTATTCCAGAACTCTTCTTTTTCGCTATTCATATTAATACTCATCATCAGGCATAGTTTTACCATCCCATTCCCATGCATTGTCTTTATGCATTAGATCGTTCGGGGGCGTGGTTTGGCACACCATACAGGGTTTGTAATCGTACGTCTGGTCATGGTCCGCCCCCCATCCTTTAGGATTACCATGCTCGGCGTATTTACAAGAGGCGCAAGTGTGCCTGTGAAATATAGGTTGACTCAATGCTTGCCAGAATTCTTCTTTATTCATTCGTTTGGCTTTTACAGTGGGTTCTGAGAGGGCCTTGAAAAATTGTTGTTTGTTCATTAGCCGATCAGTGCGGAAATGAAGTTGAAGACGACATAGGATATAAACACCATGCCAGTGACTACCATTAGCGGCGCGAGGGTCATCGCCATCGCCATAATCTTATCAATATTGCTGCCATTTTCCCCATTCATCAAAACACGAATCATGCTGGTCACAATCATTAACAATAATGCTAGAGTTATAGGGGTGGTAATCATTTGTATCTCCTTATCTTTACAGAGTATACGTAGAAATCTATCGGTTGTCAACCCATTTTAATGAGAAGTACATAATATCTTTAGGGCTTTTGAAATCAATAACCCATTCGGGTAGGCATCCTACTGTGTGGGTTTTTACGAAATCTGCTTCTTGTTGTTTGAGATAAACTTCGATATCGGATTCGGTTTTAATCATTTCGGGGGTAAGATTGGTGTGGTCAACGTATGAACGACCATAATAATAGTGGGTTCCGGCATCTAGCCAGCACTTGAACTTTTGTGCGTGATTTTTGACTTGACTTATGCGTACCTTCATCAATATATATTTATCCTATTAAAACTCCGCCGTAACAATATGTTGAAATGTTTTACTATATACACCCTTATATAAGGGTTCTTTATGGACATTATATTTTTTTACACCGTTGTCAAATAAGAACTTGGCAAGCTGTTTGAAATACATCGTTCGTCTATTATATGGTCCATGCATTGTGGTTACATGATTTTCGTCAGTAATGTAAGTGTAATGTGTCCACGCCTGTCGATCATTATTATCCCATTTGCGATGATGCAATACCACTCGTTCGTCATTACCAGTTTTGATATAAAATGGTTCTTCAAAAATCCTATTAGTGGTATTTTTATAATCCATCACTGTGGTCACAAAATATTTTTTAGTGTAGCTGGCAAATAGTTTAACCTTGGCTTGTTGTTTATCGTTACTATCGCAATACGTGGTGGCTTGATCCATAGCCAATACCAAATCGTATTTCTGGGTAGGTTCTGTAATATACACAATATTTTTATGTAGAAATAATCGGTCATCAATTATATATACCTTATACCCAAGGTCAGCAAGACCATAGGCAACAAGGCTATTGCCAACACTCAGCACGGTAGTAAAATCCTGTTTGATAACGGACAATACCATATGCGTTTTGATAGCAGCAAGTTCACTTAACTTTGCAACATCAGTAATAGATGTAAAGTCTACAGCAATTGCCGTAAATTCGGTAGTGTTCATTATTATTATTATTCCTTATACCGCTACTGTATTTAGCTACGATGTAAGTCAAGTGTGCAACAATGAATCCCTCCACCAAGTGTTCGTGCCATATCCATTGGCGTGTCAATAACCTCAATGCCGTGCGCTTCAAGTCGTTTTTTAATGTATGGTTGTCCTGATTCCATCAACACCAAACCCGGCTCAATAACCAATAAGTTCAATGCAATCCACTTAGACGCATACGGGTAGTCTTTGAAATATTGTGCCACAACTTCTTCTTCGGTAATGTAAATCTTTTCCCAATCCTTAAAGACCTTCGGGCAGTTGCTTTCATTTACACGATTGGCATTAAGCATAACCAATCCTTCTTTAAGCGGACAAATAGTGCTATCGATATGAGCATAACTATATAGGTTATCAAGAATATGAACGGTCTTATCAGGTAGCATTTGCTGTAACCATTCGCCGCCACGATAGTTACCTGTCTCACTTACAAGGTATAGTAGATCATCATTCACCCTGCATACGTTTGCTGCGTCGAAGATAGGATAGTCTTCGGTAAGTATCATCTTGTTATTGTCGTGGTCAAGTTTGAAATCATCATCGAATAATGCTGGTTTAGGTGCACTGAACCATACTGCCCCATCCTTTATTGCATCTCGTTTAATGTGTTCGTATCCTTGGAACTCATACCAACGGCTTCTATACGCCATTGGTGTTTCAATGACACGGTTGCCGACTACTAGTAGAACGTCACGTGGACAATAGCCATACATACCGTCGGTTTCCCAATAGTAGTTGTTATGTGTTTCACGGTAGTCAAGTTTCGCTGGGACTCGTGTTTTGATTCCATATTGCTCAAGACGAAGAACGATATCCATAAGGTTCTCGGTCGCCTTAGTTTTAACTTTCTTATCAAAGTTTCCTTGTGGCAACGATGTTTCTTTCCATTTAGTAGTGATGGATTGCATACTGAATAAAGGGTCTTCGGTAGGGAAACGGGCAAAGTTGGATACACCAACCACCACATCATGTAACTTATCCCATTCGTTATTGCTATTTACTATCATCTTCAATCTCGGTTACCAACAATCGCATCAGTTCTTCTTCTATATCTTTGCCCCACGCACTAATACTTCCATCCGAATATTCTACCTCTACGTGATGTCCATCATCGTAATATGATACTATATATGGTTTTGGTTCTGGTGGGTCGGCGCAGAGTTCTTCCCAAAACAGTTCTTTATCTTTATTCATCTTTTCCATTCCATTCCCAATTATCTTTATATAATGCTCGGGTGGCTCCACTGATTGGGTGTGAAATGCTAGCACAATCAGGGTCTAGCATACGACCATTTTCAGATTTGGTGTCACACACAACAGAGTAATTTCCCATACCCATATTCGCAAAATGATCAAGATGTTTACAGTTACGGCAGTTATGGTGTGTTGGTTCACGCAATGCTTTCCAAAACTTTTCTTTATTCATTTTAAGTCGCTTTGGTCCATCCTGTCACCTGTAATGTATATCGGGGTTCAATCCCGATGTTTGCGGCAGAATGCTTATTATCGTTCTGCCAAACGACATAATCACCAGCTTTCCAGTTAAGACATTCGCCATCAATCTCAAAGATGTGTCCCGGCTTTCGATCCTCTAAGAAGATCACTGCACGATTAATATTCTCGTTGTGCCATAACTCGTAAGCCTGTTTATATCGTGCGTACAGGTCTGCGTGTTCTGGTAGAATAACGCCTGTTTCCATCACATAATAACTTGTTCCAACATCATTCCAATGACGGAAATGTTCTTTGACTAGGTTATTCCAAGACGGTTGTTCCTTGCGGAAATCAGCCATCTTGCCTACATAGTATTTGTGGGTATAACCGTCTTTCTTCCATTGATTCAACAACTCAGGGTCATTGAATGCTTCTCGTTGATAATCTAAAAACTTATATTCATCGTCCCAAAACGGTGTCATCTTTTCTATTTTATGCATTTTTTCTATCCCATTCCCATAATCTTTTTGCTTTATACGTGTTAAAAGGTCTGCTACTTGTGTTTGCAACCGATGAGTAAATATAATCATTATGAACATCGCACATTAATCCAGCCCGCAATGAACACGATGTGGTGCTAACCGTAGCTTCGTTAAAGAAACAGTTATCACACGTTCTTTTTGTTGGCTGGGTTAGCGCATTCCAAAACTCTTGTTTACTGTCATCCATTGATAGTTATATCTCGCAAATCAGGATAGTTGAATGGCGGCGGGGATTTGATATCACCATCATCCAACATCCGCATACCTTTTATTGCCCATTCAGGACGCATATGATAATGATAACCAATATCAAATACATTTTGGTCAGCCCATTTATCATAGGTATGAATGTTACGACCATCATATGCCATACGTTTTAAGGTAGCGTAGTCGTCAGCGTTATCTAATAGTATAGCACCACCTGCGCCGATTTGCAATGGTTTTCCGTGCCCAAAACTAAGGCATTGCTTTTCACGTGGACGGAACATTCCTTCTTCAAATAATCTTGCCGAATCGTATACACTTGGAATGACATCGTATTCGCCATCTTCTTCCCAATCAATATCCTTAAAGAAATAGTTCTTGTTAATCTTTTTTAACATCATCGGAATACTTAGATATGTTCGGGCTGGCAATGTGACATCCCACATTGTATATTCGTGCCGTAAGCACAGTTCCAATGCGTGTGTGCAACAATCTGTTAACACCACATAAGGTGCGCCAGTATATTCCGACAGCATATCCTCAAAATCTAATAATGCGTCAAACGGGTTTTCATAATCTTCTATAATCATTCTCTTTCACCATCCCATTCCCATTGTTGTTTATAATGAATAAGTTCATATGTAGTGTGGTCCAATACATCTCTGTTATAGCATAGCCATTTGCCATTTCCCCAAAACGGGCTTTCATCAATACTGCATTTAACAGTAACATAATCGCCTTTAAACTGACAGTTCATACAAGACTTTTCAGTTGGACCAGCCAATAACTTCCAGAACTTTTCCTTACTCATTTAGAATCTCCATAAAATGTGGTTCCATAATGTCAGCAGCGGCAACATGTGCTTCTTCAAGAGGGTGTCCGTATTGCCCCTTTTCAAAGTTGTGTGCATTAGCCCAATATACAAATCCTGTGTCGCCATAATCGTGCGGAAACCATTTAAACTTATTCCAGTCAATGCTGTCGTATAGACTTCTACAAATAGATGGACCATTATTCTTTAATGTATTCCAATGTTTGAAATCGTTCCATCGTTCAGCACAAGAAAACATATACGGGATGTTTCTATTATTCAAATATTCCTGTAGCAATAGGATTTGTGTAAGTGTGTTGTCAAGTTCATTCATACTATCAAGCATACGATATTCAACTTCTGCCCACTTGTCGGTGCCGAAGTTTTTGATGCGTTGAACATACTCATCGCCAAAGCACGATGCTACCGTTTTATCAGACAAGTTTAGGTGTGCGGGTGTTAGGGTATACCAAGGACTATTCTGCTCTTTAGTATCAAATGAACAAATGTAATCATAGCGTGAAAGATATGACCATTGAACTATTACCGCAACATTGTCGTCTATCGTTGATACCCTATCAATAATGCGTTTGGCGATATATCTGTTACCTGCGCCGGGATAGCCTTCGTTGATATACTCAAATCCACGGCGTTCGGCAATATTTCCAGTCCACGTATTATCAGTATTTTGTAACTCTGCGCCTTGTATCAGGCTACATCCACCAGCTATTAGTTTCATTCGCCATTCCATTCCCATTTATCAACGCTATTGTCAAGATGCAATCCACGTGAACAATACTTGTTTTCTGGCCAATGCGCCATGTCCAAATCTTGAATAAAGCATTCAAGACCATTCTTCTTAATACAGTTCGAACATGTTCGTTGATCATTTGGCGGGATTGTCAATGCTCGCCAAAACTCATCCTTATTCATCTAGTATTTCCATACCAATATGTCTTATGTTGTGAACGTACTTGACGCCAAGGGTCAACAACCACAGAATCTTCTGCGCCTTCGTTAAACGTATCTTGCGGATGTGCCATTAGATATACAGCAGGTTCGTCAAGGATTACATCATATTGCACATCATCAATATATGATCCAACAAGAATAGAACTTGACCCATCTTCGTAATCCACACCGGGCTTATAACTTTTGCCCATAATCACAACAGGTAGATTGTAACTAACTAGTTTGTCTGCCATATTCTTGGCTTGTTGTTCACGGGCATTCATTACCGCATCAAACAAATCGTAGCCAAGATTTAGGTCTTTTGCCATCCAACGTAAAGCAATGTTGTCACGTGGGTGACAATTATGAATTACGATTCCAGTGTCAGCACACATATAAAATTGATCATCTTTATTTTCATGATTGGGTTCCACTTCTAAATTGTAAACATCACCATTGTATTCAGTTATTTCAATATTTGTAATTCGTTCAGTTGTCATATTTTAATTCCTAAGTTTTCTAAATCTCGTTTAAATAATAATTTAATTGGATTATTTGGGTGTTGTTCTTTTAGTAGATCAAACTTGGTTGGTTCTTTGCTGTGCCAGTAATCAGATTTAACATCTATATAGCACTTCCATTCATTCACATAAAAATCAGGATAATAATTTCGTTCTTTACCATTTGCATCCACATAAGGGATACGTCCTATATGACAACTAAATGTCATATTGTTTCTATCTAACCATTTAATAAATGCTAATTCCCATGTTCCTTGAACTTTGTACAATTCACCATTCGAATGGACGTAATCATGCCAAACACATTTTCCTGTTGTATTAGCGCCTATATATTTTCCGTCCTCCCATGCTTTTTTTGATCCTAATGAATATTTCTTTCTTTCTTCTTTTGTCATTCGTTCTGAACGGGTTTTTCCTACCTTTTTTTGTGTTTCTGGATTTTTCATTGGGTTATTATCTCCAATCATTCTTCCAGTTTTAGCACAAATATTTTTCATCATTATTGACATTTCCTGTCGTTTTTTTGGGTCACTCCACACCTTTTTTAATGCGTCTGACATCTTTTTTATTTTCTCCGGACGGTTGTTTAATATCGACCGCCAACATTTATTACAATAATCCTTGTCAAACAGATCAACCTTTGTCATCTTGGTGTAATGTGATAAATCTCGTTCGTGTATTAGATCGCATTTGTCGCATTTCAATCGGATCATCTTTGTACTACAATAAACAGTCTTGTTTTTTTTCTTATCTATCCATGAATATTTTCGTCTAAATTCTTCTACTATCATTATGTATCTCCTATACTTTATTTATACAAAAATACATAACAAGTACCGTTATCACCTATAAAATAAATAATTTATCTGTTTCTTTGATGTCTTCTGCCTTTATAATAATTCGTTTTCTTTTTCGTTCTACTGGAATTAAATGATCTTTTGTAACTGATATTTTCTTTCCAGATTCGGTAGTAAAAGTATACAATGGGCCGCTATATTCTCGCATAGTAACATCGGCAATTTTCTTTTGGTCTTTCTTTGTTCCTGCCCAATTCATTGAATCTACGATATAATATTCAGTGTCGTTAAATGTGTTATATAACTCGCTGATTTCAATATGTGCGTCATTTACATTAATTTTAAAGTCAGATTTAACACAAGCACCCCCATCGCCCATGCCAGCCTTCATATACATAGGTGACATAATACGGTGTGTTGAATGCGCAATGGCATCTGTAACTACATCAACATTGATATTGCCTTGCTTTTCAGCAACGTCTTGAATCATATTCACAAGACCGATTTTTGTAGAAATGAATGTATTGTAGAAAATCTTCACGCATTCCATTTCATCCCATGTTCCGACAACATAACGTGGGTCATTATCCATAACGGTTTCATAGAAATCAATCAACTCTCGTGCTTCAGTTGTTTCATCGCCATCTTTAGTACCAATCATTACCATTTCTGGATTGACCATATCCCATCCAACTGTTCCCATAGCGATTAGGTATGGATTGTATACAAAGCGATTACGTGGAATCACATCAATAAGCTCACGGCGAACTGTGCCGGGTAGCACGGTCGATACAAGGACCACCAGTGTCTGGCGATTACTATAACGATTAACTTCTTTCATCACATCTTTAACAATGGTGTAGTCAAAATCTTTTGGTGGCAAATGCGCAGTTGGGTATCGACCATCATAAGATTCTTCGTGGGGTGTTGGAACTGCGATAAATAAAATATCAGGGCGGTTACTGTAGTCGTGGTGTATTAAATCTTTGATTGATTCCACACTAGTAACCAAATCTGACTTGAACCCTTGGATATCATAACCGGTAACAGTATGACCTTTTTTAGCAATTTCTTCAGCGCACGGCAAACCAAGTTTACCAAGCCCTATAAACGATATTTTCATATTGGAGTGTCCTTTGTATGATGTTCTTAATTATAGCATTTCCATAGCTGAATTTCTATATAAAAATGGGTTTGGCATATATAAAAATGTATATTTTGAAGACCCCGGCACGGTTACCGATTGTTATTTAGACATTCAGGTGAGTCATTCGGCGAATAGTGTAAAGTCATCCTTTATAAATATATTCGCCGCCAATGAACCAAACTTTTCATATGATAAAATACCACAACTGAGAACTGCGAGAGGTTCCAAGAAGAAACTAATCCTTATTAGTGATTACAACAATGACTATAAGCAAACATTTGAAGGGTGCGGGTCGTTCGAAACAGTTTATTTTTTCTTTCAAGGATATTTAGCATTACGGTGGTATAGAAACTATAGACATTATAAACCATTCGACACCTTTGAATATAAGTATAACAGTTCAAGTCGTATCATAGAAGGTATGCGAGATTATCGTTTGTATCTATCAAGCATCCTGCCCGACCCACATACCAATCAAGTAAGCTGCTCAGATATATGTCCATTCAGCAACAAAACCATTGACGAAATATTGGATAACCAATACTGCTTTTTAAACGAACATCAAAAGGCATCTGTGCGTAAAGCAAGCTTCCCATATCGGTATGATCACTTAGATAATCCTATCCCAAATACAAGTTTTGAGATTGATTGGGTCACGCAATCTAAATCATTCCTTCATGTAGTAAACGAAACAGTTTTTTATGAGAAATTCAATCACTTAACGGAAAAGATATTCAAACCCATCGCACTACAACGTCCATTCGTATTAACATCAACACCCGGTTCATTAGCTTATTTGAAACGATATGGCTTCCAGTCATTTGACAAATGGTGGGATGAAAGTTATGACCTTGAACTTAACCCACGCCGCAGACTTGATATGATCGCAGAAGTTGTAAAGTATGTCAACTCATTATCTATGGATGATCTACACACAATGTATCATGATATGAAACCTATCCTAGAGCATAATAACAATCTATTTTACGGAGAGTTCGAAGATAGTATCCTCCAAGAACTAATAGTTAACTATCAACGGGCAGTCTATTCGTAATGTTTATATATGTAATAGGTGGCGTGGATGGACCACAAAAAATAGGGTTCAGCAATGATGTTGATACAAGGTTAGCTGCACTACAGACAGGTAATCCCACTAAACTAAAAATACATTATTATGCGGAAGTGCCAGAGAAACAAGTTCGCCTTATAGAATCAGAAATACACAAAGCAAACCGTCACACTAGGGTATCAGGTGAATGGTTTGATATCACACCAGATGAAGCCATTGCCGAAGTGCAATACGGTGTTATACGTTGGTGTGATGATTAATCATCATTTTTCTTAGTATCAAATAAGTCTTTGTTTAGTAATTATGGTTATTATCGTAGTCGTGTAAATCATCTGGCAGGTCAACTTTACTTTCGCCATCGCCCCAGTTCATTGTATCATCATCTTCTGTAGGTGTATGATCTGTCCATCCATTGCCGTTGCTTTCATCAGATGCTTCAGCATTCACCCAATCGTTTTGAACATCACCATCACGTTCTAATCCAAATACGAAGTCGGCTTCTTCATCGTTCTTTTGCGAATCCTTCGCATCGCCTTCAGCAGACCCATCGTTCTTTTCCATTCCCGAATCTTTGCCTTCGCCGCTTCCTTTCCCAGAACCGCTTCCAGATTTTGAGCCACCTTTTCCGTGTCCTGAATCGTCGTTATCTTTGCCATCTTTATCCTTGCCTTTTCCAGAACCAGAATCCTTTCCATGACCCGAACCTGAACCAGTATCTTTATCTTTTCCAGAGCCAGAATCCTTTCCATGTCCTGAACCAGACCCTGATCCACTTCCTGAACCTGAACCGTGTCCCGATCCACCGCCATTAGGGTCTTCGTAGTTTTCTTCACCTTCATCAGTTAAATCATCTTCAGTCGTTAGGTTCACTGTTGAACTTACTTCATCGTCACCGTCAGTGATTGTATATCCAAATGATGTCTCGCCATTCCAATTCTCGTCAGGCGTAAATGTAAACAGTTGTTCGTTAGCATCGTATGTCAATGTGCCGTTAGATGGCTGATCAAACGATACCAAATCCAATACATCACCATCAAGATCATAATCATTTTCAAGAATATCATCAAGGTAAAACTGCGTAGCTTGATCTTCTACACCAGTAAAGGCATCTTCATCAGCGAATGGTGTTGTGTCTTGGTCAATGATTTCATCACGTTCAATGAATGTTTCATCTGTTGTTGTTTCGGTAGTAATAATCGGATCACCAACCACCGTTTCAGTTGTTCCATCGGAATAGGTCAACGTGGTTGTTGGTGTCGTTGTATTTGTTACAGTCGTTGTAACCGATGTTGTGTCAGTGAACTCACGTGTGGTGACTTCAGTTGTCGTTCCATCTTCATTTTGAACAGTAACAGTCACATCTTCATACGTGGTCGTAACAGCAGGGTCAGTAACATCAGTTGACGTTACAGTATCATTTGTGGTAACAATCTCTGGATATTCGTAATCTGTATTGATTGCTTCAACATTTGTATCAACCGTCACGTTATCACTACTCACCACATCAGCGGCAGGATTGCCATATTCTGTTTCCGTTGTTCCATCTGAATACGTCACAGTATACACAGGCGTAGTGGTTGTGGTCGTAGTGGTTGTTATCGTTGTGGTTGTAGTGGTATCTTCATATGTTGAAAGTTTTTCACGGTCATTGTCGTAATCAATCTCACGCTCAGTATATGTTTCTGATTGAACATCAACCACAGGATCACCGACAACCACGTTAACGTCTTGAACATATTCAACCGTTACCGCCGCATTCTCAAAGGTTGTGAAAGTATCAACGTGTTCTACTTCACGTGTTTATCAACAGAAGTTTCGTCCGTATAATTTCTAGTAACGGTTACATCTTCTTCATTGTTTTCTAAATCGTTGGTACGTGAAGTTACGTCTTCATACGTGGTTTCGGTAACAGGATCACTTACAACCGTTACGGTTTCGACTTGCTGCGTTGTCTCGTATGTAGGTTCTTCGTATGATGTTTCACTGTTAACACTTGCATCACTCGTTTGGTCAACGGTAGAATCTTGGCTAGTAACTGTCGGGTCAGATTCAGTCATGCTTACCACGTTACCATCTGCATCAGTAATAGTAGTTACTTCAACTTCGTATTGTGTTGTAGTTACAGTGGTTTCGTATGTGTTAGTGGTAGTTGTATCGGTTGTAACAACTTCACGATTGTTTTCAAGGTCATTAGAACGTGACGAAACGGCGTCAGTGCTAGTATCAACCAGCACTGGATCGCCTGTTTCTGTTTCACTATATGTGCGTGTGGTTACTGTTACAGTTAGACTGCCATTGCTGGTGCCAGAACCATCACCATCGCCAGAAGATGGATCGTCGCCCCCACCGTCACCGTTTCCAGTTGTGTCTCCATCTTCACCTTCATCTGTTCCAGTGTCGTCGTCGGTAGTGCTTCCTGTGCTTGTAGTATCGCCACCGTCATTAGTGGTGCCGCTAGTGCTAGGGTTTCCATTTACTTGTTCTCCATCTGTGATTGTTTCTCGTTTAACATTTCCAGTGTCGCCACTGAGTTCGGAACCATCTGTTCCCGTACTTCCACCAGTCTCTCGTATCGTCCCTCTGGCGGGTCCATCGCTACGGATTTCGTCTGGGTTGTCGCTGTTGATAATATCCCGAGGATTGTCATTGTCATCAATGCGACCATCATGGATACTACTAGTAATGTGTTGTCCGTTGCTTTCTCCACCATTTGATCAATGCGACCATCATGGATACTACTAGTAATGTGTTGTCCGTTGCTTTCTCCACCATTTGATTCCCTGTACTGTACCACTAAATCATCTATCATTTTTTTAATACTCCACTACGTAAGATGTGTATGGACATTTCGGGTCAGGAAAATTACCAGTTCGCATCACAATCGGTGTAACTTTAATCACCTGCCGTAAGTTGTAATCGTCTAACTCAACAACTTCAGTTACAGGCGTAAAGGTTTGATGGACTGTGCCCACCGCCTTCCCAGTTTTTGAAGGGTTTGGTCGTTAGTTGGATTGTCGTGCCTTTGAAAATATCTCGTTGGTATAACATGGTATTTATTCCTTATGGTGTTTTAAGGGTGAAGTGGAAAGTTGCCCAGAACTGCTTTAACCATCGGGTTAGCACGATCTGCGAAAACATAAGCACACGTATCAACTGGCAGGAAGTGTGTCGTGTCACCATCCCGTAGAGGGTAGGTTGGATCGTGAACAACACCAGAAACCAAACCCATAACTTCAGAAGTTTCTACAGCTTGGCGCATCTGCTTTTCGTTAACAGCTAGAACCAGAACAGTGCCGAAACCTTGTTCGGTTTCCAATTTCCATTGCGGAAACAATTGACCAAGATTGAAGTCAGGCAACGCTTCGTTAGCATGTTTTACGAAAGCGTTACTTGCGTGACTAGCTTGCGCCATTGCTTTGCCAGCGTTCATGCTTTCCATGTCATTCCGCATCAGAATGTATAGCGTCGGTAGTGTTTCAGTCATTTTATTTTCCTTTCTTTACCATCTCTATTAACGAAAAACCCAGTCCAATAATAGTCGCCAGTGCAAATGACGGCAACATAAAGACCCAAACGTACCACGGATCGGGTCCGCCGCATTTACCTTTAGTCTCCCAAGACCAAAAGAAGAAAACGACAGATGCAACTGTCCAAGTCGTCAGACCTAAAATTAACCAGATCATATTGCTTGAACTTTAAGCTGTGCAAAATAGCTTTTTGTTGCTGCGAAGTGCGCAGTACGATTTGGGTTCATCGGGGTAGGGCAACTAATCGTCACCCAATCAATCATATTATGTGCTGCATTCTTGGCCTTGTTGAAACTTTTGATGGTTCCAACCAACTGACCAGCTGCGCTTGACCAAGTAACTTTCTGACCTACTTCAAAACCGTTTACCATGTGTGTATTCCTTTTCCTTATTGTTCATTAAAGTAACATGGACAATAAGTTAAGTCAAGTCTTTTTTAGACATAAGATAAATCCTTTTCAGTCATTTCATTTTCGTGTAAGTCTTTTTATTCCATACCCATTCATTTAATCGGGTAGGTGAACAAGTTACGGGTTTTGGCATAAATCGTGATATACACGCACGTGAATAAAAGCAGTTATTACAACTCTTTTCAAATGATAGTCGCTTCCAAAACAGTTCTTTATCTTTATTCATTTGGTTACGATTTCCCATAGTTTTTGCCAGTCGCTGCTGTTATATCCCGGTTTATCATACTGTTGGTTATAGCCACCCCAAAAGTTTAGTCTACCCTTCTCGTTAACCTTACTAAACGTTCCAGCAACAAACCCTCCACCAATCAGCGCAAGATATTGTGTACTATCTGTTTTGATATCAGGATGGCTATCTTTTCCACCAGCAAGCATATCTACTTCAACAAGTGTTACATTCTTTCTAGTCCACGTGTCATAATCACGCCGCCGTTGTTCAGCCCGCTGTTCATTTTCAATATTAATACGATCAATGTATGACGGAAGGTTAGGAAACCGTTTTATAATACTGTTAAAAGTATGATGATGTTCGGCTTCCCGTAGATTAGAATACCCAAACCATTTTTCAAGTTCAAGTCCGAACTCTTCGGTATTCCAATAATCACGGCGTATCGGTGCTTGCAATGCTTCCCAAAACTTTTCTTTATTCATTTGTCGCCGTTCCATTCCCAGTTATCTTCTTGATAACTAAGGGTTGCCATAATTTCTGGATCGTGTTCGTGACACGTCACACACCAATTCTCGTATTTGAACTTGCAATTAAAGCAACCTTTTTTAGTAGGCTCACTTAACGCATTGATAAACTCAGTCTTATTCATTTATCACGTCTTCCTTTATGTCTACCCATTTTCGCCTTTGCTTGACGGGCACGTTTGCCTTCAAGTTTGTTCGGAATGTGCTCTCGGGTGCTTAGAATCTCATACACCGCATCGGATACACCTTCCCGACTATGATATTCATCATCATCACTATACTCATTCCTAAAATAACCATATCGCATATTGAGAAGCGCTTTGGTAGGTGTGTCTTTAAACTCTTTCAGCGCATTTCTCTTCGCCCTTTTATATTTTTTGGCATATTCACGACGCCGTTTCTCGAATTCAATGTCATTACTTGAAGCCGTTAATCCAAATATAAAATCTTCTTTACATATCATCGGTCATTGTCCTCTGTGTTAACTCCATCCCATTCCCAATGTGGGTATATACTCTTCGGGTGACTGTCACTCACCATGCGGGATACAACAATGCATTCATCCTCGTCCTGTAGTAGCACCCTCCCACAACTTTCGGCACCATCTGGTTCTAAGTGCTTACATGTGCCGCACCCGATTTCAGGCGATACCATTGATTCCCAAAACTGTTCTTTATCTTTATTCATTTGTCGCCGTTCCATTCCCAGTTGTCTTCTGGATACAGGTCAGGTTTATTTATCATTTCTGGATCGTGTTCGTGACACTTCCCACACTTGTTATTATATCCATCCTCTGGCATTGTGCCAGACCGTCTGGCAAACTTACAGTTCAGACAACTTTTATCATACGGTTCAGATAAAGCCTTGATAAACTCATTCTTATTCATCAAAAGTTCCATCCCATTCCCAAAAAGGATAAGTTTGGACCACATTAATAAGAAATATAGCGCATTCTTCTTCGCCAGTTTCACGTAGACGATAGCATGTATCATTAAAATACTCTCGGTGTCTACAGTTAGAACAACGAGGTTCTGGTATCGGATTGGTTAAAATATTCCAAAACTGGTGTTCTTTTTTATTCATTGATAAAAGATAACAGAATAGATTGATTATGTCAAGGGGTTATTATTGTGGGTTGACGGCACGGAAACAACTAAGGGAGCCTCGTCCAATCTGTCCCGTGATTACCCAAGTGCCGAACAATGCTTTGATAGTATCGTCCTGATAGCTAAATGATAACCACGTGATGCCTGTTGCTTGGGTAGGTGTTTGAAAGATAAAGATTAGTTTCTTTGGCGTTACAATAACTTCTTCGGCTTGCCAAAACTTATTTGAATCTATGACTTGTCCAGTTAATGACAGCTTTCCGCCGCTATTCATATTAATGGATAGTGCGCTTTCAATGGTTGTGTTTACTTTATCTTCATTAAGGGAGTTTATTATTGTACCATTGCAAATCCAGTTACCTTCAAGATCGTGCCGAATAGGCTCTAATGGATCACTATACATATTATTGTATGATGTGAAAGCTACGCCCAATAAAATAAAATAGGCGGCGATTGAGCCACCTAGTTTAATGCCTTGGCTAGTGTTTTTGAACGAGCTATTACTTTGCAACACCTTGTGGGTTACATAGGTCGGAATAAGGGGCACTAACGTAATGATTACCCAAATAATAAGTTTCTCGTACATACATATATTTAGGTATTTTCGTCATTTTCCATCCCGTTCCCATTGGCGTAACCATGGGTGTCCGTACTTACATGTCGTAGCGGAGTCTTTATCCATTAGTTCTGTGCAGATACACGAGTTATCACTGATGTAATATATACATATGATGTATTAAAATGCTTGCAGTTGCTATAACCACGGCGATGGCAGACTTAACGCTTCCCAAAATGCATCCTTATTCATTCCAATAGCTCATATCTTCTTATCTTCCACATCTTACATTTCTCAGGAACATAGTGATTTTGAAATATTTGGCTTTTCTCGTGACAAAACACTTGAAAATGATCTGGATTGTTATCATCAAGCGTTCGGTATATCTTTGCGAACCGACAGTCCTCGCAATCTTGATTACTTTTTAACGCTTCCCAGAACTCTTCTTTATCCATTGCGATGGATAACAGGCGTCCAATGGTCAGGAACACTTAACTGCAACTCTTTCACACGTTGTTCCATATGGTCATAAAATGAATCTATCTCTCCTCCCCATTTACCACGAAGATTAGATACACAATCCAATACAAAGTTCCATTGCTGTGTTTTGTAGCCATTAATCATCTTGGCGTGAAACTCTTTCCAATGGTCCATTTGTGGTAAATCACCAAGACTAATATTTTCTGCACTGATTACTGACCACGCCGGGAGTTCTTCGCCTTCTACCATAAACGTGTCAAGTTCAAGCACGATATACTTGTCGCCAAACATTTCGCTTACATCTTCACCGTATACTACTTTCATTTATTCATTTCCTCATCAGCTAAATCCCTGATATGATATGAAAGCGCACCCATCAATAGCATCATCAATAAGATATGCACCGACATCATCGACATTGGAATTATTCCTAAAATAAGACAACTAACAATCGATGTGACCATCACCAATGCTGATGAAATAAGAGTAAAGTATAAACAGTAAATCATGTGTATTTTCCTTGTGCTAAAACAGTTTCCAATATACGCTTCGGTGCCATTGCATCGCCATCAACTTCAACAAACGGAAGATTATTGTCAATAAGAAGTTGTTTGATATCATCGTCAGCCTGACGTGCTTCTTGTTCGTTCTGATTACGACCGTTTGGATTATATTTTTTAGTTCGATTAATCCAAATGTTTAGATTGTCATACGAATTAAAAAGTTCTAATGCAAATGTCGGAAATGTCAGTGGATGATAATTCGGCATATAATACAGCCCCAATAACAATGGCGAGTCAGTAATACACCAGTTCACTTGATCCTGCAATACCATCATACGACTGTTCTGTTTGGCAGTCACATATAACTGATCTTTAAGAGTGTTATGTCGCTTTTGCCACACAAGTTTCTTAGCATATTCGGTGACAAGTTCAACTTCCATATCCCTTGTCTTCATTTCGAAGAAAAGACCCGAAGCAGTAGTGGACTTACCTGCGCCCGGACCCGCCCATAAATTTATACATTTCATGCTTTCACCACCTTGTATCCATTTTCTTTCAAGGCTTCTGCAATATTCATCGCAAAGTAATGTAAGTCACCCATTGCATCAACGTGCTTCTGAACCACCTCAACTTCTTTGTCTGGCATACCGCCAGATGAACACGTTTTTAGATAAGCCTTTGCTGCATTCTTACAGGCTTCATCCATATAACTATCCATCACGATGGCTCTACTTTGACTTGAAGTGGAAAACCAAGCGCACGGGCTTCAAGTGTTACTTCGACGCCTTTCTGTTCGGCAATCTCGTATGGTAGCGTGGCGACAACCGCGGAATCTTCTTCGTGGATTTCAGCCATCTTAGTAATCGCACGTTCATCATCATAATCAAAATGACGCATAAGCGTATCGATAACGAACTGCATTGTTGTTGCATCGTCGTTTAAATAAATCACGTTGAACATAGAAGGTTCTTTAACTCTTACCTTCGTTTTTGTAGCAATCGCAATATCTGAATCAGTCATTATTACCTCATTGGTTTTTAGGAATACGTTGTTGATGTGGAAAATCATATACTTTTAAAGAGTTTTCACTGTCACGTGACATGCCTTGGTTCTTATTTCCTTTGGATTTGTTTGAACGTTCAAACTTACCCATCTGTCGCACACCTTTGTCAGCTTTCTTCTTAGCAGCATCAAGTGCCTTTTTCGCATTTTCATCATATGGGAAACGATACAGACGATCACCATCATCATTCCGAACCCATAACACAATAGTCTTTGTTTCGTCCACACGATGTGACACGATTTGAAATTCACCTACTGGATAACCATCATAAGGATATCCGAATAGATTTATTGTATCACTTATAGTAACATACAGAAGTAGGAATGTCAATGGTACAATCGTCATTTTTCTAGTTAATGTTAAGGTTGACTTAGCTACCAGCATTAAAAATACAATAGTTAATGCAACCCAAATACTAACCAATGCGCCTGTCGTTGTTAAAAAGAATTCCATTTAATTTCCTGTGTCGGGTGTCTCGTGTACGATGGCATCACTGCGAAACTTCGCTACCTGCTCAGTAACCCATTCCTCTTGTTCAGTAGTAAATGCCTTTGCCAATCCCATGCCACTCATTGTAAACTTAAACGCCGTTTGTTCTTGACCTACTATTGTCATTATAACAGTTCTCTTAGCCATAAGTCTATATGGATTTATACGTATCACTTCAATCTCGACAGGCACAACGTCTAGGCTATCATCTTTCGTTGAATACCAATGAATGCTAATAGTATACTCGCCTTCTATTGTTTGGCGAATAGCAATAGCCTCAGTATTCATAGGATTTACAACTTCGACACCATCCAATACAAGCTTGTCATTCGTTTGTCCGAGATCATCACGGTCAAGATGCATCGTTTCATTATCACGTGCACGAAAGCTAACAGCGCCATGGGTATTTTTTGCCCATAGGTCAATGTCATTCGTGTCACCATCTGGCCACGTCATAGTAATCATATACTCAGCCTTTGGATCAATCGATTTCTTTTTAGTAGGGGGATTCATCATGATGAATGCAATAATAAACAAACAAACAAAACTGATTAATAGATTGAATAGTAAGTCATTGAAGCCAACGACTGTTCCTGATCGCTTATTTCTCTGATACTTCATCGTCTTCCCAACTGCTTTCAATAACCTGTATTTGAAGCTTGGTTAACAAGTATCCAATAAGACCCATAAGCGTAGTGGTTAATGCTGTGCCGATACCCACTGCCATATCAACAATAACAGCCTGTAAGTTCTCGGTATTTTCTACATCAATGTTAGTAAATGCATCGCCAAATAACATAATAAAACCAGCAACCGTTCCGATCATTCCAAGCGTTAGCATTGCATCACATGAAAACCATACATACTCGCCTTGTCTATCCAGAAACTTAGTATCTTTTCTTTTAGCAATGATGCCACACGATATGGTCGCAAATAGATATACAGCAATGATTACCATTGAAATCTTGGTTTGGTCAGCATACCATAAGGCTTCCCACCATCCAAGATGTGATGCCATAACGGCACCGAACATAACCACTACGGTTTGAATCCACCATTTCAATAGAATATTGTTTTGCATAACTAGTCCTTAATGTACATATATAATGTATTTATACAAAAGGAAAAGGGACAGGCTTTTACACCTGTCCCTCATTATTTTCGCTAACGGATTATCCTTTGTATTCAATCTTAATGGTACGTGGTTGTAGTTCTTCGGGAACCTCACGAACCAACTTAATCGTTAACATACCATTTTCTACAACTGCGCCAGCCACTTGAACGTGTTCAGCCAGTCTAAAGATGCGTTCAAACTTACGGTTTGAAATACCTTTGTGTAGATAGTTACGTTGTTCATCCGATTCTGATTCATTCTGAAGGACACCACGGATAATAAGTTCACCATTGTGTTCTTCAAGCGTTACCTCATCTTTCCCGAAACCAGCTACTGCGACTTCAACCGTGTAGGCATTTTCGTTTTCGCTGATTACGTTATATGGCGGATAACCCGCCGTTGATTGAACAGTTCCCGATGCACGTTCCAGTTCATTAAAAATACTGTCGAATCCAAGAAAGTTAGGTAAGTTTCTGCGTGATAGTGTAGTTTTCATTTTGCTATACTCCTTTGTTATAAGCAAGTAATGTGTGTAAGCCCAAACCATTTGGCACCTACTAAAATGGAACTTGATTTGCTACGCTGGCACAATGTTCCAAAGCCTCGATTGCAACGCCCGTAATGGCACGTTGTCATCATTATTTATCTTAGCCAGTTGTGAACACAATATTCAATTACCAAATATTAACCAATGAACACAATATCCGACTAGAAATCCGATTACGAATGTCATTTGTAACTCTCCCATTTAACATATATATGGTCACACACAGGACATCCAGTTGGTCCCGCTGGACCAGTATATTGATGATTGCATTGCAAACATCTATATTGTTCGATTAGCATTTTTCCAAGTTTGTATCGGCTACCGTGCCATCAGCACTCTTCTGCTTAAAGAATACACGATTGCCTACATAACGTGGATGAACACCAAGTGGTCCAAACTGATAGACACCTTCGGTAGATGGCGTATCAACCTTATGACAACCAATATATTCATACTCTGTCGTTCCGCCTACGTTAGTAAACGGAAAGTTATTAGCACAACCCGAAAGGGCTACTAATGCCACTACTGCGATTAATGTTTTCATCACCAGCCTCTTTCCAATGTTGCTTCTTGTGCAGCTTTCTGACAACGGCGAATGGCTGCTGCCTTTCTACGACGACGCTTATCTGTTGGCTTTTCGTAAAACTGTGCTTCACGATAATCTTGAATGATATTCTCATTCTGTACCATCTTCTTGAACTTGCGCATCGCATTTGTAATAGCACGACCACGCTGTTCTTCCGTATCGCCGTGACGACTACGAACGTCGATTCTTGTTCCTTTAAACTCTCTCATTTTTTTCCTATCCGGTTATTCGTTTGCTTCTTTATCAGCATAAACAAACTTTACTCTATCATTATACATGATTGTGTCATCAGTTACAATAAGTTTTTTCACACCTTCTTCAGCATATGTATATAGATTATACTGATGATGTAATAGAACATCTTCGATAATCTTCTTCAAGCCACGTGCACCCGTATCCAATGTAACCGCCTTTTCAGCAATAGCCATTAATGCGGATTCAGTGAACTCAAGCGACACACCTTGTAAATCAAAGTAATATTGATACTGCTCAACAATACTGTTCTTTGTATCGGTCATAATATGAACAAGTTGCTCACTTGTTAAACGCTGGACATTTGTGAATACAGGAAATCTACCTGTGAACTCAGGGATAAGCCCAAAGTCTACAAAATCGTGTGGCTCAACTTGGTCCAATAGATGCGTATTATCTTCATCCATCTTGTTTACTGACGCACCAAAGCCGATTGATGTAGGCTTCTGACGTTTAGCAATAAGTTTATCCAAGCCAACAAATGCTCCACTAACAATGAATAAAATGTTATGTGTATCCACGCTCACCATATCCTGACCGGGATGCTTGCGTCCACCTTGCGGGGCAATGCGACACTCAGTGCCTTCTACAAGCTTCAATAATGCTTGCTGAACGCCTTCTCCACTAACATCACGTGTAATACTGGCATTTTCACCTTTACGTGCAATCTTATCAATCTCATCGATAAAGATAATACCATTCTGTGCCTTTTCTATGTCACCACCAGCAACATGTAACAATCGTGACACGATACTTTCTACATCATCACCGACATAACCCGCCTCGGTTAAGGTTGTCGCATCGGTGATAACGAATGGAACTTCAAGATACTCTGCAATAGCACGTGCCAGCATCGTCTTACCATTGCCAGTCGGACCTGCAATCATAATGTTTGATTTTTCGATTTTCAAGTCTTTTGGTGGGTGATTGATACGTTTAAAATGATTGGCTACGGCTACACTTAATGCGATTTTAGCATTGTCTTGTGACACTACGTATTGGTCAAGGTGTGCTTTAATCATGATGGGATTAAGATGATCCTTGCTGATAAGAGATTTCTTTATCTTAGCATAACGATCATCTTCTAATATGTCGTGACAAAGATCAACACATTCGTTACAAATGCTTGTTTCATTACCGACAATGAGTTTATCTACTTCATTTCGATTCTTGCCGCAGAAATCACATTCTAAGTTTTTAGTCTTATCACTGTCTTTGTCTTTGCTCATTTACAAACCTCATTATATAATCTAGGGGATCGGTTAACTCGTTGGTGTTCAATGACGTAATATCATTATCACTATTATAGTACGAAACGTTCTTATGATTCAATATAAATCCTTTGATTAGGGTATGATTTTCTAAATTAACTATCACACGGTCGCATTGCCTTGCGGTATTTAGTAACCATTCCCTATCGGATTTACCATTATAACATAAATGAAGGCTCATTACAAGATTAGCTTCCATTATAAGTTCGATTATAAGTTTAATATCAGCGCCCGATACATCGAATAGCATCAGACTAGGCTGGTCGCCGTAAAAATAGTTAGGTGAAGTTACAATCGTAATATTATCTTCCAAGAACATCCTCTTTACTCAATAAGCTCTGAATCTCAGATTGTTCCTTATGACTTAAATCGTCAAGTGCGACTTTGCCATCACCAAGTTCACTGATAAGGTGCTGTAGATACTTTTCATCATACAAAACACTTTCGTCTTTGATAACTTCCAACCAACGTGAACCATCATAACGATATAGTTTACTTGGCATTTCATCAACACGTAAAAATGTCTGGTCTAATGTTGGGGATGCTGGAAACTCGGTGCCGAATGACGGTGTGTTTTTAGCTACGCTGTCAGGACGGGCAAGCATACCGGGGATTTTTTCAACAAGATTATACTTCTTGTTTAGGTTAAGCACAGCACCATCACGTGCATCAATCTCTTTACGAAGCGTATTATTTTCTTGCTGAATCATATTAAGTTGATTGCGGATTTCTCCTAACGCTTGTTGTAGTTCTGTCGTAACTTGTTCTTTCGTTAGCAAACTGGAACGCAGGGTATCAAGCTCTTGTTCCATAGAATGCTTTAAACTAGTTAAACCATTGATATCAGCATTCATTTCTTCAATCTTTGCTGTATCTTCAATCTCAATAATCTTTTCAACCTCGGTTGGTTTCTCGTCAATGATGCGTCCCAATTCTTCTAGGACTGCCATATATTCTTTAAGTTCCATTTCTTTTTCCTCCAATTCATTATAAACATCAACAAGTGCGGTTTCAAGTTCCGTTACATCGCCAACAAGTTTATATTCAATTTCCTTTATTTCTTTTATTTCTTCATCATTAAATGCATCACGTTCTTTACGGTGGCGCATAAATGCCCAATCCGCCGCCATAACAAGCCAAATAGCCAATGGGTCAAATGCCAGCATAAACATAACAATAACAATACGAACAGCCTTGCCCTTACCATCAGGATCAGTAACCAAGTCATAGCCAAACAACTCAGCTACGTATTTGATAGGTCCAAGCTTGGCTTCAATACTACTTACCTCTGATTGCAATGGTAATCTTTTTTCTTGTAGGGTATTAATGCGTTCGTATGCTTCATCGACGCTTGTTTGAATCACTTTACGTTCTGGCTGTTGCTTTTCAAGTGTGGCATCTGCGCCATCTGCTCCACGTATGCGGTCATACTTAATAAGCGCATCGACAATGCCTTGTAATCGCAATAAACGTTCCTCTTGGCGTGAAATGGTATCCTTCTCACGATTGATTTGTTGGTCAATTCGTTCAATCTGTAACCCACCTATTTCAGCTGGTGCTTCTTGTTCTAGGTGACCTTTTGATAAGAAACCAAAGATACCCATACTGGTAATAACCATAAGAATAACGACCATTATCGTAAGGGGGTATTTTAACTGACCGGGCAAATCATCCCAGAATCGGTGTAGAAAGAAGGTTGCGCTTACTTTACCAAACTCAAGAACTGTTGCCATAATAATAACAGGCACAAGCGCAGCCGCAAATAGTGCCGCCAATCCGGTGATACTAAAATAGGCGGCACAACCCGCAATCAATAAGGACATTGCAAGGGACATCCAACCCATAACTAGTGTACTACGCATATGATATTTATCGTTTTACACTTGATATGGTTTTATTAATCATCATCGCCATTCCATTCCCAATAGTTTTCAAATGGTATTGTGCCGGGTGGCTTCTTGCTTGGGAATGTTTTCACCGTTTCTTCCCATGCAGCTAACTGATATTCAATATATTCCTCTACACTAGATATTATATTATTTTTATCGTTGGTTAACACAGTTTCTGTTGGATGCAATACGCATCGGTGTGGCGCTGTGCAGGATTCAGATATCACGCATCCATAATAACCCGTGCTTATGCCATTCTCGGCAAGTGGCGGGACGGCACAGTTCACACAATGCCTATCCAAATCATGTGGCATTCGCAACGCATTCCAAAAATTATCTTTTTCACTCAAAGGTATTTGCCATTTTTTTAAGGGATTTTATAAAGGCGTCAGCAGCTTCACTATCAATGTGAACGATGTAATGAAACTTACCGGGCATAATCTTATTACCATCAACAAGCGGCCCAGAACGAACTACCCTTGCGATTTTGTCGTCCATAATGATATCCGAAATCATATCATGAATGATTTCTTTTTCATCACGGTCACACACAAAGTCAATGATACGAACCGAATAGTGTTCACGGATTTTCATTAATACTCCAGACCTAACTCGCCCTCAGTCCATCTCGTTGGTTGGTTAACCCTTTTCAAGTCTTGAATGATACGATTCAACATCTCTTTTTCAGAGTATGCGGCAGCTAGTTCTTCTGCATCTTCGTCATCATATAAAGTCTTGATATAGTTTTTATTATCAACCAACTCTTTTTCGTATAACTCAATTAGTTTTTCAATCGTCATCATTTCTATCTCCTACCAGACAATTTTGCCATCGTTTTCTTCAATGAAATCATCAAGCGCACGAATAGCTGCGCCATCTAATCCTAATATTTCATCACCTAATGCGACTACTAAAGTATTTGGCCACATTTGTGGACGGTTGCGTTCAACACGCTTCAATGCTTCTTTGGGCGTAAACCCTGCTTGAATGTGAAACAGCATAGCCATCGCAGTAGAACGACAAATCCCACCATGACAATGAACCAATACATTATCACCATCTTCAAACTTTAAACCAAAATCCAATGCGGCGGCAACGTCATTTAAAACAGGTGCATTGCTGTCATTAGCATCTTCGTGATCTTCAAAGAAACCGACATGATGCCGACAATCAAACTCAGGGACACTATGTCCGGGATCAACTAAAGATACAGCATGATTCGCCCAGTCCTCTGCTTCGGACTTAGCGAATAGTTTTGAAGTAACTTTAATTGATAATAGCTTTTTCATAAATTCCGTTCACTTACCTTCACAAACTTCATCAGTTTAGTGCCACGACTTGCTGCTTCGAACGCCATGCTACGTTTTGCTTCCGTAATCTTTGCGCCTGTCTCCATGGTCATTTTCTTACCATCGGAAAAATCTGCATTATATGTGTAAAACTTCATGTCATCTCGCCTTTCATTGATTATGATTATATATAACACACATATAGTATTCAGTCAACTAGTAATGTTCTATATTTTCGCAGAATGCGGATATGTGTCTCATGATCTGCAAAAAATCCGTGTCCGACTGTGGTTAATTCCCGTTCCATCGCCAACATTGCGTATCTTAGAGCAGTAAGCTCTTGCTCTGTTGTCTTACAGGATTTGCGGATTTGACACGCTCGAATAAAAAGGGTCATCGTACTTTCACCGTAAAGGGAAAGGATGATTCAAGGTGACGAATCAACTCGGCTTTTGGCATAGGCTCTGAAAAGAATGGAACGCCATCGTTAATAAATGCTTTCCAGCCCAGCTTGCCGAACTCAACAATCGTGATAGCGGCATTGGCACAGTTTGTGCTAACTTCACGTGGCTGTGACCAGTTGAATGATGTGTCAGGTGCAAATGTCATACCCATAATATCTCTCCTTGATTAATCTGATACATACACAATACCACATCCAACGTAGATGTCAAGTCTAAAATTTACAACAAGATAATAGTTTCATTTCATTCATCGCGGATCGCATATCATCAACCGCACGTTTCTTTGAACCATGATGCCGTGATTGTGCCATCGGTGTCGAATCATTGCGACCTTCACCAAAGTTCTGAATACGCACACCGCTACTCACTTAATATCAATGCGCCACGTCCAATACGTCTTGCGTGATGTGCCTTCCATCGTTTCAGTATGACCTTTCCACTTGGCTACATACCCACGGATATATCCGCCTCTCGGTGTTGGCGTATCATGTATTTTGATTTCGTTACTATTCGACCACATTTGTTATATCCTTTCAGTCACTTTTCATTCTCCACCAAAATCGTTCTTTTGGATCGGTTATAACATCTTCCATAGTAACTTCATGTCCATGAAGATACCAAAACTTGTTGCCATTTGGATATTCAACAGCAGGTCCATCTTCTCTGTGAAGTTTATCATCAAGATACCAAAACTTGTTGCCATTTGGATATTCAACAGCAGGTCCATCTTCTCTGTGAAGTTTATCATCCATCCACCAAAACTTGTTACCAAATATATCTGCGTCGAGTTCACTCATTATGCATACTCGAAATAACGTGCAGCATACCCTAACAACCGCTGCAATGGTTTTGCATTTGGTGGGAAAATCGCACGATGCTTATCATACGTTGGTAAATCATTACGAAAACTCTCTGGATTACGTAACGCTTCCTGTGGATTATCTAAACGCTGTAACTCACGATATATATCGTGTCCGTGCGCCATCAACTCCTGTGGATCACGAAAATACATACGCTTCATATCATTTTGATTACCAGTTTCGGCTGCTTTCAAAACACCCTTCATATAACCGCTCGGAATGCTGTTATACTTATTAACACCCATGCGATCCCGCTGGCGCATATGAATGTCTTCGTGTTCAAGCGTCTTTAAGACAACATCTTTAAAAGTTGCTGGACCCCAATAACCGTTAATTGACGATGGGTCTAGCATAATCGTTATCTCTCCATCACCATCAACAACAGCATTCTGGATATACCAATCAACCGCAGTTACACACGTCGCTGAACCAACGTCTACGTAGATATGATCCATATCATACACTTCAAACATACTGTTCATAATATCAGCAAGTTCAGTCGGGTCATCAACATTGTTATTGTCAGACAAAAAAGCAACATACTGTTCGTTTACCGAATCAAGTAATAATGAAAGTTCCGTAATAAAGTTTGCGTCGGGGTGTAAATTTGCCATACTTGTAGTATAGCTATTTTTGAAATTATGTCAAGCGGTTTTTCATAATATTATGGATTTGTCCGTCATATACACCATACATATCTGTTACCATCACCGTCTGTGCAGCATTATCCGCCTTCGCAAACATGCTACGGAATTCACTGGCAGAACGCATCAACTGTCCATTTACAGTAAAATCAATCGTAGGCACAACACGTATGTATCCCTGATTATTAAAAGTATCAAGCGTATCATCATTTACCCAAGGCTGGAAATAACTAGGCTTACCAGACTTAGTGGGTTTAAATTGAAAACGTGGATCAGATGCCATATCCTTCTCACCGATGAAAAATACAACAGAATCATATTGCGGATTAAAGTTCTGTAATATTTCAATAGGCATATAAGGCTGACGACATACCGCAATCTTATCAATAGGAATACCAGAACGCATCATCATTATTCGCTTGTGTTCCGATGTAAATGGCGATTTTATATCTAAACTACCAGACGTAGCAATATAACATTCACCGTATTTCTCTTTCGCAATATTATATACTGCTGCGTGTCCCAAATGAAATGGCTGAAAACGTCCCGGATAAATCGCAACAATACGCTTCGGCTTATCAACCGAACTCATTAGTTTGCGTAAATGCGAAACGTCACTCACGTCTTTTTCCAGTCTTTTGCTGCATCAAAATTCATTTTAGAAAAGCTCATACGATCAACTAATTTAATCGCCCCACCAGCGGCACCAATAGCAACAAACCCCTCGGGATTAACTACCTTGTAACCATCATCCGTCTTTACTAAACTTTTCATCGTATCAATCTTATTCAGTTTGTTTAATAACTGATTCTTTAAAACAATCAAATCCTTGTAAACCATTAACCCAGCAATAATACCCTTAAAATTACGCTTCATGTATTCCTTCTGTTCTTCAATCTTCTTCATACGATTCTGAACAGGCTTCGCATCAGGGTCTTGATTCTTTAATTTGCTAATCTCATGCATCAATCGTGCCGCATACCATTTAGTGAAACCTTCTGCAAAATCATGCGGATGTGCAACCTGATCATCACCCTTACGAATACGACTATTAACAAACGTCATAAGCAATGGACTATATTGACTCTTCAATGCATCAAACTTCGCAATCTTAATAGCACGTTTGGTAGCCGCTATATCACTGATAAGTTTATCGTTCTCCGCCTTGGTTAATGATGCAATGCCAGTCAAATCCTTGTAAGATGCATCATCATACCATACATCCGATACACTATTCAATCCCGAAATACTAGCACCAAATTCCGCCGTCATTTCACCAATGCTGTCGCCACTGTAACGTGTGTGAAATACAATACCAATCTTCGATCTACGCATAGTCTTCGCAACGTCGCTATTAATAGGAACAGCATACGTAATCGTATTAGGCTGAAACATAAGGTATTCTTCACCACCAAATGTCTTTGTCTCAAGATCATCTCGGGTATACATCATATCACCCTGTAACACACCAGTGATGCCTAACTTGGATAAATGCGTCAATGCTAACATAAGTTTGTTTGCTAACTCACCCTCGTAACCATACTTCTTTAAATCAGAACGTGACTTAATCAACTTGCCACCAGTCTTATTGAATACACTCTTCGTGCCAACAAAAAACTCACCGTCAGCAGGATCAATGCCACATATAATAGCTGGCGCACCATCCCACTTAACCGATATGCTTTCGTGCCTGTTACCACCCTGTGCTAATAGTTGACGAACGCTATCAATATAGTTTAATGCAATACGTGCACCAGCATTACCCTCGTGAAATACAATGTCTTCAACGTGATGAAGGTGCTGGTTCTTGCCTTCTTTATATTCTAATAGTAAATCATTTAATAACATTATAATGTATTTATCTTACCCATAGTTCTTACCATCCCATTCCCATTGCGATTTTTTTCCATAAAATCCAACACAGGCGTAGACTTGGTTTGGTCGCTTACATACTGAGTAAATCCCCCCATTTATTCTTTTATTATACTTACAGTTATCACAACCCCTTTGTGTTGGTTGTGTGCATCCCAAAATTCCTGCTTACTCATTTTGGTTTCCAATAACTACCAGACGAAGCACCAACAGGCTTTTTACTATCTTTAGCATCTTGGACACAATATATACAATTAAGCCAACTCTGCGTGGTATTACGTGTGTAATATAAACAGTTATTACAATCACGGTCAGATAATGGCACCGACCGCAAATCATTCCAAAATTCCTGCTTACTCATCACGTGCCTTCCACATAGGTAAACTACGTCCTTCATAGTTAACATACGCCGGATCAAATATTCCTTCATCGTCCTGACCAATAGCTTTAAGTATAGGACGAAATATAGTTTCATCGTCAGTGTCGTCATAATCAATTAACCAAATATTAGCACCATGCGCTATTAACCATTCAGGGGCTTCAGCCTTGTGCTTCAGAACCATTACCGCATCCGATATTCTTTATTATTCATCAGATATCCACTTACTGAAATTATCGCATGAGATACAATACTCACGACAATACTTGTTAGTTAATGTAGACATACCATACGAATGTATAACAGCACAGTTTTTACACTCACGTATAGGTGACTTCAATGCTTTCCAAAATTCTTCTTTGTCATTCATAACATAACCATATCATAACAATTACTATATGTCAAGGATTAGGATCAAAGTCCTACCGTTGCAACGATACGTTCTTCACTCACTTCGAATATAAGATAACATCTCATGTACCGTGAACATCTTAACAGGATCGCCGCAATCAGGGTAGGTTTGAAAAGTAACTTGGTTTCCATCAACCTCGGTAATCACACCATCCGTAATACACGCATCGCCGTCAATAAAGACTCGTGAAATACAGTGTCGAAATTTTCTTGGTTTCATATCAGACATCATTATTTTCCTTTTGATAATTTCTTCATATCCAGTATCTACAGGTTGGATTATATCTCCGGTTCAACAACCCACCCGCCTTCATACACACCATCCATTTCATTTTGTAGATATGTTTTATACCTGCCAATTCTTACTCTTTCTCCAACCTTGAACTTAGACATTACACTTGCCTTCCCAAATGTGATACACAACAGGAAAGCGGGGAACGCCATATGTTGTTCTGAAAACGAACAGTCGCTTCGCTACCGGGCACCACTTCTCTATGACGCTTCACACCCACATGCCACGACTTGTTGCCAAACCGGTCTATAGATTCTTTTTCAATCATGATTTCATCTTCCACCAAAACTGTTCTCTCGGATCAGTCAATACATCATACACAGTAACTTCTTTACCATGTAAATACCAAGACTTGTTGCCATTAGCAAACTCAATAGCTGGTCCATCTTCCCTATGTCGATTGTCATGATTATACCAAAACTTGTCGCCATTAGCAAACTCAATAGCAGGACCATCTTCCCTATGACGTTCGCCATTAATATACCATACCGTGTCGCCATTAGCAAACTCAATAGCTGGTCCGTCTTCCCTATGATATTCACCATTCAAAAACCAAAACTTGTTGCCAGCATCATCAGTCTTACATTCAATCATTCTCCCGACGCTCCCATTTAGGTAAACTGTAACCAGTATAACTAACATACGCAGAATCATAATCAACATCGCTATAAACATACATACAAGTCGTAATGTCATTGCGGAGAGATATAGGCTCAATACAAAACTTACCATTAAACCAACGACAGTTATCACAGGAACGCTCAATAACAGGCATAGTAGTCAATGACTTCCAAAACTCTTCCTTATCATCAGTCATACGTCAATACCCAATTGCTTCCTTCCCAGATAATACATCATATTCTTTATCATGTAAATACCAGTCATTGATGCCATTAACAATCAATAGCATAAGCCATTCAAATACCAAGCCTTATTGCCATATGAATCTGTCACACATACAACATCATCATTCATGATTCCATCTTCCATAGTAACACGTTCAATAGATGGCCCGTCAGTTCTATGACCATTGTAATTAGTATAACGTCCGTTTAGTTCTCTAAATAATTTAAAAAAGGCTTTCATTACGTCACGCCATTCCATTCCTAATACGCAAAACGATCAATTCAACGTGCATCAACCACGCCAACTGTACGATTAGTAGGACATTTCAGATTATGCCAAACCATCCCATTCCCAGTTGTCTGGATACAGAAATGATGAATAACCCTGATTGTTCGCATTTACGACAATATAAGTAGTCCGAACCGACAGTTAAAGCAACCTTTTTTATTAGGTTCACTTAATCTTTATTCCATGGTGTTGTCAATGTTTATTATTCCATTGCCATTTAGGCAGGATAACATTCGATGTGTCATTATTACTCCTGATGTGCCTATTCATTGTACACGCTTCACAAATATCACCAATATGGTCGTAATCCTCTGAAGTGCATTCCGAACCATCTTCATTCAGTTTAACTGATTTTATATCATATCGCCATTTACAGTTTTTACATGATTTCTCAGACGGTTCACGTAACGTTTTCCAAAACTTTTCTTTATCCGTCATTTCCATCCCATTCCCAAAACACTTCACCATACTCCCTCATACTTGCCGACGAAGTGCACGATTTGATTTTGCAATACACTGATTGATTGTATCCTCGACTGTTATTAGCACAGTTATGACTTAATGACTTCCAAAACTTTTCTTTATTCATTAATGTATACTAGCAGTTATTACTAATGTTGTCAATGTTTATTCCATTCCCAGTATACGTGTCGGGCGTTCATGACATTTACCACACGTAATACTATATCATTTGCCATTCCATTCCCAGTTGTCAACTGGTTCACGTAACTTATTCCAAAATACCATCTTCTTTATTCACATTTGCCATTCCATTCCCAGTTATCATCTGGATAAACAGGGTTATTCATCATTTTAGAATCTTTTTCATACATACTTTTTTGTATGGTTCTCTCATACCGACAATTGAAACACCCTTTTTTGATAGGTTCACGTAACTTATTCCAAAATACCATGTTCTTTGTCAGTCATTTTATTCCATTCCCAGTTATCATATGGATAAGCGGCTGGACCATCTTCTCTATGAAGTTGACCATTTTCTTTCCGCCAAGTTTTGTATCAGTTTCGTGTGACATAGAAGATATGATCCCCAATGATAGTAGAAACATTGAAACGTTTATTCCATCGTGGATTAACTGCTTTGGTATGATACCATAGTGCACCTTCTGTAAAGTCTGTATATTTATTGGCTAATATATCCCCTGCGATTTCCCAAGCTGTTCGCCACGCTTGTTGTTCATATACCCTATCGTGTTTACCATCTAGTGCCCAAGAGAACTGTGCCACTTTACGTTTTGTTTTAGCTGAACGTCTGATATCCCATACCACTTCTTCATATGTATTGGGGTATTTCTTTGAAAGGACACGATTACGTGTTACTAATGCCACTGCTACTTGTCCACGTAGGCTTTCGGAACGTGCTTCATGGTATATGTTACAAGCCAATGCGATACGTTCGCTACGTTCTTTACTACAGTCTAGTAGTGTTCCGTTTGCATCTTCCCATGGATATAGTTCGGGGAGGATTTCTACGTATACGGGTGATATGGGTGCGGGCACGAGGACCATTGGTTTTTCGGGGTATATGTGCAATAGTGTGCTACCTACGGCATATGCTGTTAGTAATGCTATTACACTGATTGTGTGTTTTTTCATCATCATGATTTAATATATCATATAATGTAGTAATGTCAAGATATTAGTTTCCACCAGAACTGTTCTTTTGGATCGGTGATTACGTCTTCCATAGTAACACGTTCGCCATACAACCGCCATTCGGTGTCATTTGCACGTACAACAGCTGGTCCATCTGTTCTATGTAGTTTATCATTCAAGTACCAACGTTTGGTGCCATTTGCATATTCGACGGCAGGGCCATCTGTTCTATGTAGTTTATCATTCAAATACCAAGATTTGGTGCCATCTTCATAAGTATGACATATCGGTTCAGTCATGTTTTCATCTTCCACCAGAACAGTTCTTTTGGATCGGTGATTACGTCTTCCATAGTAACACGTTCGCCATTCAAATACCAATACTTGTTGCCATTAGCAAACTCAATGGCAGGTCCATCTGTTCTATGACGTTTGCCATTCTTGAACCATTGTTTGTCGCCATTTGTAAATTCAATAGCAGGGCCATCTGTTCGATGATATTCACCATTCAAGTACCAAGCTTTGGTGCCATTTGATTCTTCAATAGCAGGTCCATCTGTTCTATGAAGTTTATCATTAAAGTACCAAGCTTTGGTGCCATTTGCATCGGTATGCATTCCATTTTTATTCATGATCTTAACTTCCACCAGAACAGTTCTTTTGGATCGGTGATTACGTCTTCCATAGTAACACGTTCGCCATTCAACCGCCATTCGGTGTTGTACGTGCAAATGACAGCAGGTCCATCTGTTCTATGACGTTTGCCATATTGATACCAATACATGTTGCCATTTACATTTTCGACAGCAGGTCCATCTTCTCTATGACGTTTGCCATGTAGATACCAATACATGTTGCCATATGATTCGATTGCTGGTCCATCTGTTCTATGACGTAAGCCATGTAGATACCAAGATTTGCTACCATTTGCATATTCAACAGCAGGTCCATCTTCTCTGTGAAGTTTATCATTCGTATACCAACGTTTGGTGCCATCTTCATAAGTATGACATATCGGTTCAGTCATGTTTTCATCTTCCACCAGAACAGTTCTTTTGGATCGGTGATTACGTCTTCCATAGTAACACGTTCGCCATTCAACCGCCATTCGGTGTCATTTGCACGTACAACGGCAGGTCCATCTGTTCTATGTAGTTTATCATTCAAATACCATTCTTTGGTGCCATTTGTATATTCAATGGCGGGTCCGTCATCCCTATGAACTTCGCCATTCTTAAACCACCACTTGCTACCATTTGATTCTTCAATGGCTGGTCCGTCTTCCCTATGCGATTCACCATTGAATAACCAATACTTGTCGCCATTTGCATATTCAACAGCTGGTCCATCTGTTCTATGTAGTTTGCCATGTAGATACCAATACTTGTCGCCATTTGCATAAGTATGACATATCGGTTCAGTCATGTTTTCATCTTCCACCACATTTTACACTCAATGTTATTGTACGTTCATTATGCTATATGGTATACATTGTGTCAAGCAATCTTTTTACTTGACTATGGATGAAAACGTGTTATACTGGTAGTGATACGTTTGATTTGAAAACGATTCTGTAGGCATCAGTCCATTCTAACACATATATGTTTTATGTCAAGGTAAAAGATTGCTTGACAGTATATGAAAACGTGTTATACTGGTAGTGATACGCCGTTTTTTTATTATTACTACGCAGGCATCAGTCCATTGTAACACACATAGAAACTTTGTCAAGCGTTTATTTCACGGTGATAGAATGATTATACGTCAGGCATCAAGCCCATTGTATCACATATATGGCAAGGGTTGACAGCATTGAGTATATGTGTTATAATACCACTGTTTTTATTATTGGTGGGTCGGGTATCACCACCATTATAACATGTTTTTATGCGTTATTATTACTATTAATCCATACGAAAGTCATTGTAACACATATACGCTTTATGTCAAGTGTTAATCAATGCGCTAGACGCAAGATTTTTATGTTTGGCTTCGATCATGATGTCAGCATATGGCAAGAATGATTCAGCCCATTGATTACACGCTGTATTCCACATCATATCACTGTGTGCACGTAGTTTATGTTTCTTGTATCCATCCTCAAGCAACGTAGGCATATCGGGCATAACATCGGTAGGATGGTCAATAAGGATATCCTCACGTGATAAGCTATAGTGGATGGTAGGACGCACACCACGCCAACTGTCAATGACACGTTTGAATCGGTCGTCGGTAGGCTGTATGTATTCGCCTTCACGGCACCAGTGATGATGTATGTCAAGGACAAGTGCTAGGTCATTAGCAAGGTCAAGTGAACTGTCAATACCCCACGCATTCTCATCATTCTCGATAGTGATACAGTTACGTGCTTCTGTAGACAAGCGTGGTAGAATGGCATCGATGCCATCGGGACCGTTGCGACCAGAGATATGCACGTTAATTTTGAAGTCCATGAAGTTTTCGCCATAACCCATCATACGTGCAATGTCAGCATGATATTCAAACTCACGAATAGAGTTTTCTACAATATCGGGGTTGTCACTGGCAAGCACGGTAAACTGACCGGGATGCATTGATAGTCGCACATCATTATCACGTGCAAGGTCGCCAGCCTGTTTGAGTCGTGATGAAACGTGATGTTTTACATCATTATTATAGAAGTATTTCCAATCAGGATGGGTATACATTGGTAGAACGTCACTGCCGATGCGCAACATACGCTGATTAGGCGGCAAGCTGGCTACATATTTGATAAGATTGATAACTGATTCACAGTTAAACTTGGCAAGTTCATATAATCGCTGTTCGGCTATATCAATGCATGATTGTGAAGCAAGCCAACGAGCAGTAGTGGTCTTGCCATTGAACGGTCGCTGAACGTCTTCCAGCAACTTCTTGGTGAGCGATTGGTCGGGATGCATATACTTACATGCAAAGCCGACACGCTGTATTGATTGGTCAAAATAATTCATAATAAGATTATACGCAAAACAACAATATTGTCAAGTGTTATTCTACGAATCGTTTATATCTCCAAAGGCGTTTTTCATCACTGTCTGCTGCCCAGCACCGCCGTTTCTTTCGAACTCCTGCTGTCGGGTGGTTACAGTTATCCCTAGCATTTGTATAGCGTATATTGGGATTATTATGAAATGCGAAATGCTTACAGTTAAGACAGTTTTTTCTTATGTCGGGTGGCATACGTAAACTATCCCAAAACGATTGTTTATCGTCATTCATGTTTCATTCTCCACCAAAATGCTTCCTGTTCAGTCAATACGTCTTCCATAGTAACTTGTATGCCATTCAAACACCAGCCATTGGTGCCATCTACACGTACAACGGCAGGTCCATCTGTTCTATGTAGTTTGCCATTAATATACCAATGTTTGCTACCAGTTGGATATTCGATTGCTGGTCCATCTGTTCTATGACGTTTGCCATTAATATACCAAAACTTGGCACCAGTTGGATATTCAGTCATGTTTCAATGTCCACCAGAACTGTTCTTTTGGATCAGTGATTACGTCTTCCATATGAACGGAGAAACCATTCAAATACCAATACTTGTCGCCATTTGCCGCTTCGACGGCAGGTCCGTCTGTTCTATGACGTTCACCATTCAAATACCAATACATGTTGCCATATTCTTCAATGGCTGGTCCATCTTCTCTATGTCGTTCGTCATTCAAATACCAAGCTTTGGTGCCATTTGCATCTTCAACAGCAGGACCATCTACTCGATGTCGTTCGCCATTCAAGTACCAATATTTGTCGCCATGTGCAAATTCAATGGCAGGTCCATCTTCTCTATGTAGTTTACCATTAAAGTACCAAAACTTGTCGCCATTTGAATTTACAATGGCAGGGCCATCAGTTCTATGACGTAAGCCATTAATATACCAATACTTGTCGCCATTTGCATATTCAATAGCTGGTCCGTCTGTTCTATGACGTTCACCATTCAAATACCAATACTTGTCGCCATTTGCATATTCAATAGCTGGTCCGTCTGTTCTATGACGTTCACCATTCAAATACCAATATTTGCTACCATTTGCATCAAATCTTGGTTCAGTCATGTTTCAATGTCCACCAAAATGCTTCCATCGGTTCTATGCAGTTTACCGTCCATAGTCCAACGTGCCGTGCCCAATCATTAATTTCCATTTCGCATGTCATATAGTTACTCTACACCATAATGCATCGTATGTCAATAGGCTACTATATCACACACTATTACGTCAGGCATCAAGCCCATTGTATCATATATATGGAATCTGTCAAGGGGTTATTATTACTATTAATCGATACGAAAGGCATCAGGCCCATTGTATCATATATATGGACGCTGTCAAGGAATATTACTATTAAATGATTAATAAATGGTGGGAGGGGTGTGTGTGGTAGCAACCATATGAGATGGCTACTCCACGGCGCTTAAAATCCATTCTAGACTATATTTAATGCTTGACATATGGTGTGTATATGATATACTGGTATGATGCTTGAATTATGGATTTCAGAAGTTGGGTATCACTACCAGTATAACACGTTTTCAAGTACCCGAATGCCGTGTCTGCTGGGATAAAGAACAGCATGGCATAGAAAGTCTTAGACACATCTACAACCAACAATTTCTTAATGATAAAATAATTCCGGATAGATTGGTTAAGAAGGCTGCTGTAATGAATAAGATTGTTCATGCTGATATTAAAATTGGCAATACATGCAAAGTTGCATGTGCAATGTGCCATCCATGGCCACCACTGTTATAGTAATCATCAATACGAGTCTTGGGATCATGGAAGTAATCTGTTCCCATGTCTCTGGTTAAACTAATTTGGACTGCGTCTTTAATTAGTTTCTCAACTGGATCATACTCGCCTTTCTCTAACATGTCTGCACTCTTAAGGATTGCACGTTCTAGTTCTTGTCGTTTTGTAAACCCTTCAAACTCTGCCATAAACCAATCGTTATGTCCATCCAGCATATCGGGGATAGGCTTTAACTCAACTCCAACGCTTGCCTTAACCATTTCATATGTAGGCAGTGTAGCATGCTTTGTGCTATGCTCTGCGATAAATGTTGCTGTGTCTTTAAGACTTCTATCAAAGTTTTCTGGATTAAAGATGTTTTGCACTCTGACATAGTTCTGTGCATCCTGCATCATCATTTCTAAGAATAGTTTTTGTAAATCCGGGGTGTATTCTTTACTCATAATATTCCTTTAACTCTTTACTGTTGGGAAAAGTGTTTAAAGCATAGCATTTAAGTTCAATTCCTTTTTGACTCAAGTGCCATTGTATCATCGCTTCATGTACTACGTCTTCACTTTCAATAATAGAAAATTTGCCTTCTCTATAGTTTATATAATTTTTCCAATCTTTCCAAATTTTATTTTGTCCCTGATGCCAAACATCGCACATTTTGTTAAACTTAATAATATCTGTAATATCACACTGTACACTTTTTATTACTAATAACATTACTTCTTTTAAGTTTTTAAAAATATCCATGGTGTCAATACAGACAAATCCCAGTTGCTCTGCTCGATCCCACTGCTCTTTCATTTGTGGAATCCACCACTCAAGCAATTGTAAACTAATGGCTTCTCGTTTTTCCCATTTTTCAAGTGCATCTATATTATTGTTCCAAGCAGCTAAGTCCAACCCCTCTATTGCTCGGGTAGAATATTTTGGAATTTTTTGCTGAGTAATCTTTGCAAACTCAGCTGAGTCATCAGTCTTGGGACCTAAATAAAATTTTATACCATGTTCTTTATTAATATATTCAATTACCTCTATGCCTTTCATGTCCGGCATTGGAACAATAGGAGTAAAAATATTATCATCTGATTCAATATATTTCTTTTTAATTAACGCTTCCTTAGTTACTGGATGCCATTGTTTCTTAAAACCATGTGATGTAACTATGTCGTTGCCGGGTACAAAACTTAACCAAATATTCATTGACATTTCCCACAATTAAATAAGCAATAGTCTGGTTTACTAGTCTGTATTGTAGCATAAAAATTATTAAAATAAGATATCTGATTACTTAGTTTACTAGTTTTAATATTATGGTCCTCTTTATTTTTACGCCATTGACTCTTATAATGAAAGTTATAGTGTTTGCTATAACAGCATGGTGAATAGTAGCCGTCACTGCTAATAAAATGCATCATGTCATCTTTACATTTAGGATCGATCTATAACAAAATCTCTATTAGGAGTAGTTTCAAATTTTCTTTGTACAATATCCCTTGGGTGTCATTGCATCTATTGGTAAGTGTAGCAACACCACCAATAGTTAAGGCGTCAATAATACCCTCACATACTATACTAAACTTTCCTCCTTGGGATTTGCCTGTCTATTCCGTAAACGTAGTTGCTCTCGTAATTATTAAAGTATTTAGGCTTAGTCTCGTTATCTGCGGCTCTTGCTGTTGATCCTATAACACGGCCCTGCCAAGTACAGGGAATAATAATACGCTTATACATTCTAGCAGGTTTAGTGTCGCTCCACAATAACTCATTTACTGGCATCTTACGCTGTTGTGCATATTCCAGTAACTCTGCTGGGCCTTGTGTTAATGGCACACAATCTTGAGGTAGTTCACGCTCTGGAAACTCAATAGTAAACTCAGGTTCATCTATCTCCTCTTCAAGCACCACAGTATCTTTAATGCGCAGCGCTTCAACTACTACACGTTTTCATTTTAAGTCAAGCATAAACGATACGAAGAAGTTTCAAAGAAGGTATGTGACGACATCACGTGGGTTAAAACGCTTTATATCCAATAATCGGGGCGCGCTGCACGGTTAATATCTTCGGGCGAAACCCATTGTAAACAAAATATACCGGCATCTTCTTCTTTTTCGAAATAGAATGAAAACGCCGTACCGCTAGAGTGTTTAGCAATCACGTCGCCTTTACAGTTATGATGAATCCATAACCGAAGCTGGTGCGCTGACCGTCCTGACTCATGTGTTATTCCACCGACCATAGTGTATCCATCGGTATTATAGAACATTTGAAATATAGTGTCATTTGAAATATAGTTGAATGTCATTTTATTACTCGAACGATTTCCATATCGATGTTATAATCATCACTGGCAAAGTCCAAGTAGTCTTGGTATGATTTACCTACCCATGCAGGAAGTTCATCTTCCATCTTATGCCAGCGTGGACCTTTCCATTCATCGCATTTGTATGTGGTATCCCATCCGCCGTCTTGTGAATACATGGGTGATTCTTGCACGTCACGGACATAATCATCACTATTCAAAATAACATCGGCTGTTAATACTAATAGTGTACAGCCGGTAAGGGTATAGTTTATACCATCTTTTGAATGCGGTGTCATTGTATTGCCTATTTGAAATGCGTTAAAAACTGTGATTTTGGGGATTTGGTAGAATCAGGGGTGAACGATACTGTTACCGGGTCACCCCTGTTTCTAAATTATTCGATTTTTATCTACTATGTGAGTAGTTTATCTAGCCAGCACCTCTTTGAGTAGAACGCAATGTCTAAACTATTGACTGTAGGGATCAGCCACTATACTATATTTATCATGTAATACTATACACGTTTATACTCTAGTATTTATATCAAGTCTGAGATTACGACTTGTAGTAGGTGTCTTTGGGCCGTACCGAACGATATCCCTATCGTTGTTAATCCTTTATCCACTAAGTGCCTTGCGGCTTACCTAGTATCACCTAATGCTGCCTTGATTAAAGTGGTGGCGTTTCCACTGTCGCATTACACTACTCGTCCATCTATCTTCCGCCTGTCTTGCGAACAGTTCAACTTTGCTAAAAGTTTACGTCTTCTTTTCGAACAATCACTCGCAGCCTTGGGAGCTTTGAGCAAACTACATTCACTTACGTGTGTAGTATTAAGCACCTTTAGTGCAATACCGGGACAGACTTTCCATTTGACAATGTTGGAATTGAACCAACGTTCGTCTGCTATGAAGGCAGATGTCTAACCATTCGACATATTGTAAATCACCATGATGTGCTGTCCCTGTTGCGTCATAACCTTTTGGGTTACAATATACAACACACCACCTGTTTTTCGGCTTGCGACCTAATAAACGTTTCTTCTGGTTTATGTCCCTCTTCAAAGAACGAGGTCCATCCACCGTTGAAATACCAACCGCCCTTCTACGCTAATAGTCGGACTACTTTGATTACCTGTTAGTCAATCTTCGCTGAATAGGTTTGCATGTTATGGCGATGTTGCTGCATCTTTTGTCCTCATCGTTGACCAAGACCATTTTATCCTTTCGGACCATACCCCTATCTTACCGTGTAACCCCTACCTTTCGATAGAAGTCCCGTCGCCGGGAGACTCAGGCTTGTTTAGATGGACCATTACTGGCGATGCTATGTGATATATACATCTTTGGGTACGTTACCGCACTTATCCTTAATGGACGCTAAACCGCCCATTAACTCTATTCTATTTTCAATCAGCGTTGCTACACTGTCTGTAGCGGCTTACTTATTCAATATAACCATTATACTATAACTAAATGGCTTTGTCAATAACTATTTTCAAAAAACTTATTATATAAGTGCTTTGAAAATGGACCGATGGCTGCGCCTTACATACGCTATCGGTCCCTAGCACATGGGTCTTAAAGTAGACCACACCGTTGATTCTTATCGACCCTCAACGAACCCGTCCAAAATTAAAGTATTTGAAAAACTGCATCAGCTTTGTTTTGCCTCGGAATATCAGGGGTTCTTTATTTGATTTAACCATTATACTATATTGTTATGGCATTGTCAATCTAAAATTTTAAAGAATGTTTTAGGTGGAAAAAAACTGTGCTACTTCACAGGAAAGCGAGCTGGTCTAAAACTATGGAACAACTAAACATAGGAGAGACTTACGCTCGCGCCTAAAACATTCTTTAAACTTTCAGTCTGTCAACAACTATCATCATTTGATTTCTTCCTTAAATACGCACAAAGCAACGACACTAGATTCATTTTCATTGCCAGAGCCGACTTCAATGCGCATTTCCTTAATTGATTGCGAACATACTTCATAGCTGGGCATCGTCGCATGCGGATTCGAACCGCTTCAAGGGGTTAACCTCTTATCTCCACGCCCTTCCCGGAAAGGGTCAGTCAATTCTTTATCCAAAAAACATAAAAAAGAATGCAGCACCAACACCACTACAAACAGCAATCATCAGTACGACGGTCTTAATATCTTCTCGGTCAATTTTCATCTAAGCTTCTCCAATACATTCACAGCTAATGTCTTTTAGCCAATAATAATCAGCGTCCATTGCCTGATTGGTTGCATCATGTTCATCTTCTGCGATGTTATGATTCGGATATTGCTTTGAACGCCATTTTTGTTAACTCGGTATACAGGTTTAGATTTTCTTTAATCATGTATTCCTGTGTTGGGGATTTGGCGTGTTGAAGTTGGTGTTCATATAGTTTGGCTTCATGGCGTAGGTATTTCCATAATGATACCATAGCATCCATTGACGGTTCTTTATTCATTGACTTAATGTATGCGTAGTATGTTGGATTACGATTAAGATAAGTCTTACTGAATTGCTTATCGGATAGTCCAATGTTTTCTATACGCAGACGATGTAATATTTCGTTAAGGATATCGATCATATTGTATTATACTATATGTGATAGGTTAAGTCAAGATATTAATATGTTATTATCAACTATAAATTATTCGATAAAGTAACTTTGAAAGACTTTGTTACATAAGAGGTATACAAGAATATCAAACGATAATCTACTAGATAATGGAAGATTTATTTAATACCTTTTAAAGTGCTAGGTGATTCTGTTTCCAAGTTCACCTAGCGAAACTCATTTCCTACGAAGCAGGGCGAAAACCGTTAGGTTCAGGCTGCTACCGCCATAGGAACAAAATTGTCGTTAGACGCTTTTGCAATTGTTGTGTCGTTACGTTAACCCAGTTTCCACGGGACAATCTCGGTATCGTTTTTACTGCATCAGTCGAACCTGTTTCACTCCCATCATAAGGACACCATATAATATCCTTATGGTGGAAGTGGTGGGTACTGCCCCCACGTATCTGAACTGCCTATTATACTAGCCTCAAACGATTGTATTCTTATTTAGTGTGTCATCTTATTGTTACCATGTGTATTATACCACTATATAACAGGAAAGTCAATTGTTTTATAATAAATAAGTATCTATTGATAAATGCGTCAATAGTTATTATGGATTTCTTCTAATACTACAATATTGACGGCGATGGGTGGAACTTTCACAGTGATATCGGGCAGGATATAACGGTGGTAGCGCACTTCGGAAGTATACCAGCATGATCCTGATGGGACGTTATTCGGGATTTTAACGAATAGGTCGGCGTGTTGTGCAACCCCTGCTGGCCACACGGTGTTTGGACTTGGGCGTGTCACTAGGTTAGAATATAAGTTTCCATCGCTACACATAAGGCTTTGGTCTATTACAGTAAGACGGGGTGTTGTATATGCGGTATAAGTGAAATCTAGTTTGGCATATTCACCGGGGCGTGTTGGTCCATCGATATGTGTTGCACTAACATCACGTATGGGTGCTTTAATATCCATCCAGAATAGTGTTCCCAAAATAGAACAGGATGTCAATACGAATAGCAAGAATCCTACTGCAAAAATATGTGATGGGTCTTTGATATCTACGTCATTGCACTCATTTTTGATATGTGCCACTAAGTTCATTGTATTTTCCTTTTATGATATATTTACGATAACTGAGGCTACGATGGCTGTTACTACGGATATGAGAATGATACCAGCAAATCCATACGCAAGGATTTTGACTGGTGTGTGTTCATGTTTAGTGATGAAGTCATGGCTCATACTTTTTTCGATGCTGGTTAAACGGCGTTCTAATTCAATAGTGCGTTCATCGATACGACCAAGCAACTCACGTATGTCGTTGTTTTCTCGTCTGTCAAAGCTCTGTCGTTCTTCTGTTTTCATAATCTTTGCCCAATGCCTGTATACGTTTATTTACTATATATTAGTAAAGATTATGGATGTATATATTATGTAAGAAAGTCTTCGTCGGTAAATCCAGCAACATTTTGTGTATCATTAAATTCGTTGATAGGTTCAAGATCATCATTTAGTTGACCTGCATAACCTATACCGTATTCGGCGAACTGCGCAAGATTTTGTCCTTCACGCAAACCAAGTTTAAGGAAGTCGCCTGTTTGTGTAGGTGCGGCGGATTTTGCTAGGAATTCTGCACGGTTGCTACCATCTTGTCCATACGTTGGTAGTTGCCTTGCGAAGCTTAACATGGTTGCTTTATTGCCGGGTGACACCAGCGAGGTATCGATATCGGATATAGCAATGTTTTCTAGTTCGGTATTCAATTTATCTGCGGTGCCTATCCAGTTATTGCGTGAGGTGTCTATTAAATTTTGAACCGTTGGTGAACTATTGTTACCTATGATTGTGAATTCGTCTGTGATTTGAGTTTGTTTGGCGCTTGCCCAATCGTCCAATGTAGCGAAGATACCGATCAGTGGATCATTGATTGTTCCTGCGGATACATCTGTATATGCTCCACCAAGACCTGCGCTTAGTTGACCATATAATGATTGAACGTCTGCGGTTACGCCAAGGTCTGATAGTTGGTCGATTGCCTGTTTATATGACGGTATGTAATCTTCGATGCCATATCCTGCGGCGATACCCATAACGTCACGCATTAACACTGATCCGTCTGGACCAGTGCCGTTACCAAAGACGCCTGAAATATTACTAAAGTATTCAGGTGATAGTAGGTCGGTTTGTCCGAGAATATTGGTTAAGTCGCTTCCGCCTGCCATGCCGCCCATCATATCCCCTAGATCACCAAGACTGGCCAATGAGCCTGTATCAATGCTACCTAGTTTTGTTCCGAGGTCAGCGAAGCTACTGAATGATTTACCAATATTGTTATCGAGAACTTTTGTTACATCGGTCAGCTGACCTAGATTATTAAGATTGATTCCTGATCCCATCACTTCTTGGATGTCGGCAAGGTCGGTGATATTAGTAATACCGTTCATTACTTCTTGTATTTTTCCTTGGTATAGTGGGTTAGAAAGATCATCTAGTGGAATCCCCAACCCTTCAAGTTTGGTTGCTATGTTACCGATATCACCCAGTCCTTCACTTAATAGTTGCGATGCGATTTGTCCGGGCTGCATTAGATTGGCGAAGTTCGATACGTCACCAAATTTACCGAGACTTGCGAAACCTGCACCAAGATCGGGGAAGGATGCTCCGAGTCCATCTGTAAGGCTACCGATACCATTTGTTAATAGTTCATCGAAGTTACCAATGGAATCTCCTAGAAACCCACCATCGGTAAAGTCTTTAGTAAGTCCTGTAATACCACCGAAGTCTGTGTTTAAGGCACGAGTAATTGTTGGCATAATATCTATACTTGATCCACTGAATGATTGAACTTGATTAAAAATCTGAAGCCCAGCGCTAATATCCACTGGCATGAATTCGGATGCATGGGCGGTGATTGAAGTAATCAGACTTGAAGAATCGGTTACTTTGGATGCTAGATCACCCAGACCACTGGGTACGGCTGCGGTTAATGCTGCTGCGATACCAGACCCACCAGCTGCACTAGTTATGGCACCCAATGTTCCACTTGATATGGCTGTTAATGGGTCTAATCCTGTATCGCCTACTGCACCACTTGCGGCACTCATTGCCGCCTGTGCAACGATGGCGGTTGGTCCATTTGCTGCTACTGCCATAATAGTAGGGGCAACACTAGCAATACCGGGGATTCCCCCAAGCATTCCGCCGAACATACCAAATCCGCCAGATGTCATTCCTGCAATTTTACATGCCATAATCTTATCCTATAATAACGTTCGAACTACCAGTAGCTCTAGAATGACCACAGGTATCTACATCACCTACACGTATTACGGGAATACCTTCAACTAACACTTTGGTACTACCTTTGCCTGTACGTGCACTACAATGAATAGGCACATCAGGACAAGGGGCGTGTGGGGATACCGGAACACCGGTATAGCACAACGGGCGACCATTCACGGTCACCTTTGTTGAACCTTGCATTGTTGCTCCGCCGCCACCATTAATATCGCCTAGTCTAACTGCCTGTGATGCCATGTAGTTCGTTCACTCCTGCTACTTGAATACCGGATGTGCTTTTGATGTAACTATTCTTAATATCGTCACGTGGAGTAGTTAGCATAGCGACAGCGGTTTTCATAATCTCTACACTCTTATTTATGTCCATACAAAACACACTTGGTTGCATATCCAAGATAGGTTCGCCTTTATCATTTTGAACTAGACCGATTGTGGCTGGTTTTTTTACGACATATTTTGTATCGCCTTCTACTTCTAGTTTGCCGATAATTTCTTCGCCGTTAGTCATTCTAAAGACGAAGATATCGCCTTCTTTTTTACTTTGAACTAACATTGATATATTCCTTTTTGATGATGTTTCTACTGTTATTTATAGATAAATAAATATGATTAAATATTTTGGATAAATACTAAGGTATGAGTACAATAAAAGATTTTGGGGATAAGCATGTTGCCGTTAGTTCTCTTGAGACAAAACTTCACGCAACAAGAAAAGACCCCCGTATAGTTTCAGTGAACTGGTTTTTAGGCAAGAGATGCAACTACGATTGCTCTTACTGTGCATCGTTCTTTCACGACAACTATAGTCCGCATATTAAGTTAGAAGATGCCAAGTCTTTCATCGAAAGTCTGCGCGATGAAGTAAAAACCCAAAACAAAATGATAAAGTTTGCAATCACCGGAGGCGAACCATTCATTCATCCACACTTCTATGAAATAGCAGAGTTCATAAAGTTACAGGGTAACTGTATACAACTTAGCGTCACTACAAACGGATCACTACCCTTAGAATATTACCTACGATGTATTGAACACATTGACACCATCACCGTTAGTTTACATATGGAAAAATCAAACACTATTATAGATAACACAATAGCCAAAATCATAGCATTATCGAACAACGATATATTCCTCAATGTAAACCTTATGGCATTGCCGGGAAAGTTTGATAAAATAAAAGAAATCATTGATGTGTTTCATAAGCACAATATAAAGTTCGTGTTACGGAAAATAATCCCACCATATGAAGACAAGGACGCCATCGTAACCAAGAAGACTCTGACCGTTCCTATAGCAGAGTTGGAAAAAGACTTTGATAAAGTGAAGTTCGACAAGAAGCAATATGCCATTGAAACGACCAGTGATAGATATCTTGAATATTACTCAAAGGATGAGTTGGCATTTCTAGATGCATTTGTTCATAACAGTTGGTGCAACATCAAGTTACATACCGAAGATGATACATTAGAATGCAATACAGATGACCTCATATTACAAGATGCAAACAACTGGCAAAACTGGAAGTGTTATATCGGGATTGACTCATTGTATATTCAACACAACGGGTCAGTTTTTAGAGGAACTTGTATGCAGGGTGGATCAATAGGAAAAATAGGTTCTCCTATTGATTGGCCAAGAGAACCTATTGTTTGTCCTATTTCAAAATGCGGATGCAATGCCGACATGGTAATCAGGAAAGTAAAAGACGACAGATATACTGGGTTGATTAACTAAAGGTAACACCCAAAAAGATAATACCACATAGAATAACGAATATAGCCAAGGCAGACTTCCACCCACATGCATGAGCAAATACATGAATTCCTTCAATGAATAATACTATCATCTCACCCATAGTCTTTTATTTCCTGTTCAGTCATTTTCTGTAGACCATTATTACCACCGTGTACAGCCTTGCCATTAATATAAATCTGCGGAACTGTGCGATGACCTTCTTCTTTTAGAAACTCGCGAGTTCCCGGCGTCATCTCAATGTCAATCTCCAAAAATGGCAGATTGATTTCCGTTAGTTTTTTCTTTGCCTGAATACAGTGCGGACAATCGTTTTTTGTATATAGTTTAATCATTATGTTCTCCTGCTATGTAGATTTATAAATCAAAGTCCTTGAATGTATCGCCGTCTACGTCTTGAACAGTTCCGCCCAAAATATATGATGACACCTGTACTTCTTGAGGAGCCACTTGAACTTCGCTTCCGCTAATCCATTTTTGCGTCCAAGGTAATGGATTGGCTTGTGGAACTTTATACGGGCTTGGTAGTTTAATTGACTGCAATCGTTTATGTGCAACCCATTCTACGTATTGGTTTAGTAGTTCTTCGTTCAATCCAATCATTGAGCCATCCTTAAACAGATATTTGGCCCATGCTTTTTCCTGATCAACAACGTCAGTAAATAGGTTAAGACATTCTTCTTGTGTCTCTTCTGCAATCTTTGCGAAATCGGGGTCGTCGGTGGGTAGATATTTGATCAAGTTCTGCGTAGCTGCCAAATGAACATTCTCGTCGCGGCAAATAAGTTTGATTATTTTAGCGTTGCCTTCCATCTTTTTTAGTTCAGCGAATGCCCATGCACATGCAAAACTCACATAGAAACGAACACCTTCCAATGCATTGACGCTATTGATAGCCATCCAAATATGCTTCTTTAGTTGATAGTCCGACATCGTACGTTTATCATTGCGCCATTTATGTGTAGCATCAATCAACTCGTCGTAATATTTTGCGATTGACTTGGCACATTCCATGACTTCGGTGTTGTCATTGACGGCATCGAATACTTTACTCGGGTTTGCATACACATTGCGGATGATATAGGTATATGATCGTGAATGGATAGTTTCGTTGAATGACCATGTTTCAATGAATGCTTCCAACTCCGGTAAGGTAGCCAATGGCAAGAACGCAAGATTAGGTGATCGCCCCTGAACACTATCGAGGATGATTTGACGTTTCAGGTTGCTGGTGAAAATATGCTGTTCATATTCGCTCAACTCTTTGAAGTCTTTTGCATCGCGCATAATGTCAACTTCTTGTGGCGTCCAGAAGAATCCAATCATCTTCTCGGTAAGTTTTTCAAAGGCGGGATACTTTACTGTCTCGTATCTCTGCATCCCCATTGCCTCGTCTAAGAATAACTTCTTGTTTGTGTGGTCTGTGTGTTTCGTATTAAATACTGTCATTGTTTTCTCCAAATATCGATTTCGGGTTGCATCATAGGTCTAACTCATCAATGCGTAAATTATAGCAATCAGATTTTACAGTGAAGTTATTTGAGGGATCAACCTCTCCCCGCGTAAGCATCGTTGCTTCTTCAAAATATTTCATCTTATCTTTAAATCCAAGTATCCAAGCCGTTGACAAATCCTTACTGACACGAGTGAATGCATAAACGTCACATTTCTGCGTAGTATTTAACTTAGCCACACTACATTCATAATATGGTTTAGGTGCCACGGTTGTTCTTTTTGTCTTTACATCAATTGTAATATCCTCGAAAACAATATCATAATCATAAGTATTACGTATCGCTGCCCCCTCGCCCAAAAAGTCAGCGACAATACGCTCACCAATGAATCCGGCAATGTTACCTGCGCCACCAGTTATACTGTTGTTGAGCCTTCCCATTTCTGCCGATTTTTCGGTAGCTTCGTGTACGATATCACTCGTCAGTTTAACCTCGATCATTTCGTTACTTCCTCGTATAGTTTCGGCATTACATCTTTCATCTTTAATGACGAATCTTGCTCATACCATTCTATGTATCTAGTGAACTTCGCTTTGAGTTCGGGTTTGTATTTATGCGTTAGGTATTCATCAATTCGTTTATCAGATTCATTTTCGATATAGCCAGCTGAATTGTTAAAATCAAGTTCTTTTATATTATCTCGTATAGTATTGACATAATCGATACCAAGCGCATCTAGCGTTAAATATGACGGATGATCAGTTAATGAAAATCCAACTGTCAACTTGTTACTGTGTGTCCATTTGATAAACTTATCCATATGTTCCAATGATAATGCCTGTATAGTATTGACAATGCCCACATGATGTTTTTCTATGTTATGCTGGCAGTAATCCCTGAACATCAATATATTATTTTCTACTTCTGGCCAGTGACTACCCTTTCTAATATAATCCTGCGCATCACCTATTCCTTCGAGGCTTACGCTAACACTTATATACTTGAACTTATCAAGCCGCTTCATTATGGGGATGAAATCAACACTCCCATTACTGACAAAATGTAATCGCACTTTAGATGCCTTGTCTGCCGGAACATTATCTAAAATAGTAAGTAACTTGGTATCAATAAACGGTTCACCACCCAATAGTTTTATGCTTTTTATTTCTTTACTCAATGCATATAACAGAGTGCGATATTCATTGACCATAAATGTATTCTTAGTTCTTTCGAAGTAGTCAGGCTCATCAGCCAGCACCTCTTGAACAAATTCATTACTCTTATCTTTGGCCCATCGGTTATAAATCTGGGTGCTGTCGGCTGGGTTGCACATCGCACAACTGAAATTACAAAGATTATTGGTTTTTATATCGGCATGCATCAACACATTGTCGTGCTTTAATGCATTTTTGACCCACGAGTTATTGATGTCATCCTCTTTGATAAATGTTTGATGATAGATATTTCGTAGGCTTAGTAACCCTGCTTCTTCTTTCTTCCAACAGTTATTACATTCAGATATTTTATTTCCTGCCTCAAGGTTGTCATTCATGTACTTGAAGTATTCGCTGTTTTGCCAATCTGCGATAGCATAATAATCTTTCTCGCCAGTGAAGTCAGATGCTTTCTTGTCGACATGACAACATGGCACAATATCATTTTGCATTCCTGAACGTATAGCAAATCGTGACGCAAAACAAAATGTCTTATTATTAGCCATTTTTGCTCATAGCATACATGCATCGCAATCTTCTGGGTCTTCTAACTCAGATAATGTATCAACTTCATCTTTTTTATCAAATGCATTTTCATCATATTCGCCTTGGCCATCATTGGTATTGAAGTAATAAAGCGTCTTAATTCCCCACTTGTATGCCATAAGCAAATGTTTCAATAACTCACTCATCGGAATCTTTTCATCTTCGTAGAAGGCTGGATTGTAACTCGTGTTCGTTGAAATAGATTGGTCAATGTATTTCTGTAGCACTGCCATAATCTTTAGATAGCCTTCTGGTGATTTTTGATCCCATAATAGTTCATACTTATTCTTTAGGCGTGGATACCCCGGCACAACTTGTTTCAACACACCATCCTTAGATTGTTTGACTGATACATACGAGCGCGGCGGTTCAATGCCGTTTGTGCTGTTGCTGATTTGCGATGAAGTCTCCGATGGCATAAGGGCCATTAATGTGGCATTACGAATGCCAGTATCTTTTAGTTGCTCGCGAAGTGCTTGCCACGGCATACGTTCAACATGCGGGACCAACTCATCAACCGTCTTCTTGTATGTGTCAATGGGCAGGATACCATCACTGTATCGGGTGTTTGCATTTAGTTTACATGCACCTTTTTCGGCAGCAAGGTCTGCGCTTGCTTTGATAAGATA
>Ga0222673_1000024_pt1 | contig 99169 bp, 112 predicted proteins | sample AntAcemetagen801_FD_179845 | JGI IMG/M metagenome (GOLD analysis project Ga0222673, IMG submission 179845) | Saline water microbial communities from Ace Lake, Antarctica - #801 | ecosystem: Environmental > Aquatic > Non-marine Saline and Alkaline > Saline | place: Antarctica: Ace Lake...
ACGCTTTACAGGAAGTTGCTAAGCTGTTACCAAAACAAGCACACAAGCTGGTGGACGGTATTGAACAAGACGTCGATATCACTGAACTTAATGAGGGCGACACCGTTCTCGTGAAGCCGGGCGAAAAAATTCCCGCCGACGGGGTTGTTATTTCCGGATCAGCAAATGTTGACGAAGCACTTATTAGTGGAGAATCAACTCCAGTACAAAAGAAACAAGGTGAACGAAGTTCTTAATGCATTAAGGACTGCCTCAAGGTTTTACCATGAGGGTGACCGGTCTGCGCTCGTTGTGTTCCTTCAAAATCTCGGTCTTTCTGCAGTAGTGGCAGAGGCTTTCGTGGATTACAAACTGCTTCCTCCTGCTCCTGAAATGGTGGAGGACCTGCTCGCTGGCAAAGACTATCAGGCCCTTATTGATGCCTTGGGTCTGCGGCAGCGAGGCACGCCGAGGAATCTACCTGCCTGGCAAATTGCTGGGGCAGTAGCAGGGTTCCCAGTCTCGGTACTCGGTGACAATCTACTCGCCGGCAACATCGACCCCGTTCCGGCCAGCAATGGTCACAGCACCTTCGCACACGTCTCGTTCATGGACATTGTGCGAGGTAAGGAAGTGGGTGCGTCTCTATCAATTGCGCTCGCGAAGACGCTCTCAATATCAAAGTCAAAGAGTGCAGACTTCGCGAGTAGAATTGAGCGTCTTGGATGTCTGGCACCGAACAGCAAAATGTCGGTGCTGATCGCCAACATGCTGAAAGGATGGCGCGAAGGCAAAGAAGTGGTGGTATGGGGAGCGTTCTGCCCAGACTATTCATACGAGGAGACTGGTGATCCCATAACTCCCTACCGGTATACCTTCAGCTCGGTCGGGAATGGCGTCGGCCTCGTGGCTGACCGCCTGATTACCTTGGCTGATGGTCTTCGTGATGCGCTGAGCATGTTCAACATCACTCCTCGGTTTGTGTTCACAATGGCAGATACTGAAGTGAACATTCCGGGTCTTTGTGGACGACTTGATGTCAGTCCTCACGAATTCCTGGAGCGTTGCCGCGCTTCTGCCATCGCGGTTGAGAAAGTTCTCCGGGAAAAGAATATCGCGGCCTCCGTTGAAATGTTCTATGAGTGCCACGGTAAAAACTTTGACGAGTACGAAGCCTCTGCGCGCTTGCGTATGGAGCGGGGCGACTTCGGGAACATGGTGTATGTCGGCATTGCCGATCCGGCACGGTTTGTGAACGGTCTGGTCACAAAGTACAAAAGCTTCTACGAGGCGTGGCACGGGGAGACCACTGAGACAGAAAACCGGAAACGTGTCCTTACCCAAGCGGCAGAGTATGCTGCATTCGCTCGGGTAATGGCAGAAATATACCCGGCGTCCTTGCAGATAGCGGCCGATAGGCCGGACATGCAAGCGTTCGGCGGTTTCTTCACTCCCGTTCCTATGCTGTGCAAGAAGCACTACTACGCATAAGCAGCTGAGTGCTTCCGACAACTTTGACACCTCTTGACTCTGTGTGCCCTGAGATGGGGACGCAGAGTCATCTTTTTTTTAAAAATTAAATATAATTGACATTATGAAAGCGGAACTACTTATAGGTGCAACCAACGCAGAGATGCGTCATCGTACGGGTATCGTCGCGCCCGACAGCTTCTTCTATTTGAAGGAGGAGGGAGGGAACGAGATGGTATTTTTTGATGCGCGAGAATTCGACGTTCAAAAAAAGAACATTGCCAAAACAGGACGAGCCATTACTGTTGAGCGTTTGGAACCATACTTTGAGCTCGGATTAAAGAATGATGGAAGTTTATCCACCGCTGAGAAAACACTTTTGGCGATTCTTGCCAAAAAGGACATCTCTAGCATTGTTATCTCGCAAGACATTCCTTATAAATGGGCAACTGTTTTAAAAGAAAACAACCTCACAATTGAGGCTCACGATTTTTCTTTGGAGAGATTAAAAAAGACAAAGGAAGAAATTAACGCGATGAAAAAAGTGCAAAAAATGACTGATGAAGCTTTTGCATTCGTAAAACGCATTCTCGAAGAGAGTCTCATAAAAGACGATGTGCTTGAGTGGTGTGGCGAGGTTCTGACAAGTGAACGGTTGAAATTTGAGATTGAGACCAATCTCCTTCGCTGTGGCTTGTGGTGTCCGGACGGTATCATTGTTGCGTCCAAAGAGCAAACAGCACGTCCGCACGACGAGGGGTCGGGACCTATACATCCTCACGAACTCATTATTGTTGATATATTTCCTCAGGATAGGGAGAGCGGATACTTTGCAGATATGACACGCACCTTCTCAAAAGGAAATCCACCTGTCGATAAAGTGTTGTTGTATGAGGCAGTACAGAAAGCACAGGAAGCAGTTATTGCTATGGTAAAACCGGGTGTTTCGTGTAAAGAGTTACACAACAAAGCCGTGGCAATTTTCGCTGAATGTGGGTACGAGACCACTCCACAAAAAGGATTCATGCATGGTACAGGGCACGGGCTTGGGCTCGCCGTACATGAAGGCCCGTCGCTTAACCGGATCTCCTCAGACGTTATTGAGCCTGGGATGGTTGTTACTATAGAACCAGGTCTATATTATCCTAATATCGGAGGAGTAAGGATTGAAGATGTGGTAGTGGTACATCCTGATGGTGTTGTTGAAAATATTACCGAGTTCGAAAAAGTATTAATTGTGAAATAGTATTAATGAATATGTTTGAAAGTTATATTGCACGCAAGGAGACCGCGAGAGAGTATGATATTCCTGGTGGTTCACGGTGTGTTCTCTATCAAGATAGTCCTGTTGGTAATCTGTCTTGTGCGTATGTTGAGATGGATGGCCGTTACCCAGAAAAAGGATTCAGAAAAAATACAACATGCACGGAGGCAACATTTGTCATAGAAGGAGCACTTACATTTATCGTGGGAGGTGAGAGTATTCTCCTTGGAGAAGGAGAGGTGTTATATTTACCCCTAAATACACCATATGCAGTGGAAGGCAAAGGAAAAAGCTTTGTATTTATCAACCCAAAATGGGACCCCGACCAGAATGTTGCGTGTGAAGGTGCAACTCAAAAGGACTCATGATGTGAAAGTTCCCAACATTCTCTCAGATAACCAGAAAGTATTCGGTATTTGAGCCATCAGGCCGATTTTCCGGCTTTGTGGTAAAATGGAAGTATATGAAAACATTTCTTATCGCTGTCATAGCCGTACTGTTGGTTGCTGTTGGTGGATACTTTATTATCTATGGTCTTCCGGGGAAGAGTACTACGGTCCAAAATCCTGATGAGATAACTACCGATGATTCTATGGTGGTGGACGAGATCGCTTCGTCAACGGATGCTATGGAAGAGAATAAACCAGAAGAGGTTATCGGTACTTCAGTCGACGGTAATGACATCACGGCGTACCACTATGGTACTGGTGAGAAAGAAGTACTCTTTGTCGGTGGTATTCACGGCGGATACTCATGGAATACTGCACTGGTCGCATACGATCTCATGGACTATCTCGGACAGAATCCTGATGTTGTACCGGAGAATGTGCGTGTGACGATTATCCCCGTTATGAATCCGGACGGCCTCGAAAAAATTGTCGGTACGACCGGACGATTCTCACCATCTGAGGTGACACTTTCAGTCGCGCAGACTGAACCGGGACGCTTCAACGCGAACGACGTTGATCTCAATCGAAACTTTGACTGTGACTGGCAGGAAGAGGGTACATGGCAGAGTAAAACAGTGAGTGGTGGTAGCGCAGCATTTTCAGAACCAGAAAGCGCAGCAATCCGCAATTATGTCGAAGGGCATAGCATCGCCGCTGCGGTTGTCTGGTATGGTGCTGCAGGAGGCGTGTTTGCTTCGAATTGTCACAACGGCGTACTTCCAGAAACGACTACGCTCACCGAGCTCTATGGAGAAGCATCGGGGTATAAGGTATATAAATCATTCAACTTCTACGACATTACTGGGGACATGGTTAACTGGTTTGCAAAAGAGGAGATTCCCGCAATCAGTGTACTTCTCACTAATCATACTGACGTAGAGTGGGATAAGAACCGTGCAGGCATCGACGCGCTCCTCAATTACTACGCTGAATAAATAATAAGATGCTGACGCCTTTCGCCAAAAGTATACTGTCCGGCATCATACTTCTCGTGCTTGTGAGTACGGGGGTTTGGTATTTCTTTTTGCGCGAGGAAGAGACATCGCCACCACCACCTGTGGTGCAAGAAGAAGTGCCGCTACGCGTAGAGGAGACGATTGGTATCTCGGTTGAAGGAAGAGACATTGACGCATACACGTATGGATCGGGGCCAACAAAGCTCGTTTTTGTTGGCGGAATGCACGGCGGGTACGAATGGAATAGTGTGCTCTTGGCGTACCGCTTTGTTGACTATCTTGATGCAACACCGGAGGCTGTCCCATCAGATTTGACTGTCACAATCATTCCGTCTATTAATCCGGACGGTATCTATACAACGATAGGGAAGGAAGGACGCTTTGTAAGTACCGACGTACCAGCGAGTGCAGAGGCGGCTGTCGCAGGACGCTTCAACGCAAGCAACGTCGACCTTAATCGAAACTTTGATTGCAAGTGGCAGGCAGAGAGTACGTGGCGTTCCGAGCCAGTGAGTGCTGGTACCGCATCGTTTTCCGAGCCGGAGACAGCAGCACTACGAGATTTTGTACTAAGCGACACACCGGCAGCTGTTATCTTCTGGCATAGTCAGTCGGGTGCTGTGTACGGCTCAGAATGTGAAGAGGGCATACTGCCAGTGACGACCGATATTATGAATGCGTATGCGCGTGCAGCTGGCTACGGTGCGGTGCCAAAGTTTGATGCCTACCCAATTACAGGGGACGCAGAAGGATGGCTCGCGTCAATTGGCATACCAGCTATTACTGTTGAACTCACAACGCATGAAGCAATTGAGTGGGACAAGAATCTCGCCGGCGTCAAGGCACTCTTCACATACTTTCAGCAATAAAAATAATCTTTTACATTTTAGTATAGTCGAGAGTATGTCAGTAAAGAAAACTACTCAAGTGGGCAATCCTGTAATTCGGGCAAAAGCAAAACAGGTTAAGAATCAGGATTCAGTAAAAATTAGAAAAGTGGTGCGAGATCTGACTGATTCAATGCGCGCATGTGGTCTTGTTGGAATGGCAGCACCTCAAATTGGAGTATCATTGAGGATTTTTGTGACCGAGATTCGTAAGACAAAGTTTAGGAAAAATGAGGAGCTGGATGAGTTGAGGGTATTTGTAAATCCCAAAATTACACGAACCTCTAGGAAGCAGTCAAGAGGATGGGAGGGTTGTGGGAGTGTTGCCGAGTCGGGCTTGTTTGCAAAAGTTAATCGTCATGAATCAGTGTCTATAGAAGCGTCCAATGAAGAAGGTGAGAAATTTATTCTAGAAGCTGAGGGTTTGCTTGCTCGAGTGATACAGCATGAAATGGATCATCTAAATGGCGTTGTGTTCATTGATAAAGCGGACTTGAATACAGTAATGAGTAGAGATGAGTATGTGAAGCTTAATAAGTAAGGTGGTTTTTTAAAGCCCCGATTACGTCTATTGGACTTTGGTATACTATTAAATATGAAAAGAGCGGTCATTGTCCATTGTTGGGATGGGTATCCAGAATATTGTTGGTATCCATACGTGAAAAGAGAGCTGGAAGCAAAAGGATTTCAGGTGCAGGTTCCTGCATTTCCTGAAACAGGAGAACCAAAGTTGGATAAATGGCTTCCGGTCCTAAAAGAGGTGGTGGGTCATTCTGATGAGGATGTTTATTTAATAGGGCATAGTGTAGGTTGTGTTACGATACTCCGGTATCTTGAGTCACTATCAGAAGACGAAAAAGTTGGTGGTGTGGTGTTGGTAGCGGGTTTTACCGATGACTTAAGTTATATTGAATCAATTGAAGACGAGTTAAAAAATTTCTTTGAGACACCAATTCTTTGGAATATATTACAAGGACGTTCAAAAAAGTATGTGGCAATTCATTCAGATGATGACCCGTATGTCTCTTTGAAGTATGGAGATATTTTTAAGGAAAAACTTGATGCGGAATTAATTATAAAACATGGGATGAGGCATTTCTCTGGTCCTCTTGATGATGAGGCGTCATGTATCGAACTTCCTGATGTTATGGAAAGTGTACTTAAGATGTAAAAGAAAAAATGAATAAAAGATACGGAATCATTCTTGTGCTTAGTGAAGCAGTCTGTAGGAATTAAGTATGCATCCTGAACATAAAAAGATTCTTTCTGAGATTAAGAAAAATAAAGATAAAGGAAATCAGCACACCAGTAATGATAGCTATATCCTCAGTAGCCATGTGTACCACGATGTTTCTGTCCCCGTGAGGCGTCAGATAATAAAAGATTGGTTAAAGAAAAATAGGGATATTAAAGACAGGGAGTTTATTGCTGTTTTAGACAGTCTGTATCAGGGAAAGTCTCATGAAGAAAAAACAATAGCTAGTTACTTGTTGAGCTATCATCATATACACCGGAAAAAAATTAAACCAAAACAACTAGACTCTTGGCTCGGTCACTTGGTTGGTTGGGCAGAAATTGACGCGCTTTGCCAGAATGTCTTCACTGCTGAGGAGCTTTTGGCTGACTGGAAGACATGGGAGTTATTTATAAATAAACTGTCTAAGGATAAAAATATCAACAAAAGACGGGGATCTCTTGTTTTGTTAACCGGCCCGACACACGGAACAGATGATAAAAGATTACGGAATTTGGCTTTTGAGATGATCGATGTACTCAAGCATGAAAAGCCAATCATAATTACCAAGGCAATATCATGGCTTCTTCGCGAGATGTCTGCACAGCATAAAAACGCAGTATCTGACTATTTGAAAAAGAATGAGGATACCTTGCCTAAGGTGGCAGTGCGAGAGACGTGGAGGAAAATAAAAACTGGTAAAAAATAAAAAGTGTGTAAGAAGTATCTCTGTAGATTGAGATGGTCCATCTTTAGCAAATGAGTATGATCCGGACTCTCTCAAAAGTAGTCTCTTTGAATATATTCCGATATCTGATTAAGGCCGGATACTCATTCGAGCCTATTATAGAAAGGACAAAAGAAAGTCTTGCGAGTTAGATATGCGAGCGGACCAGAAAAAATGGACACTTCTTTATGTCTAGATAAAGTAAGTAAATCCCTAAAAACTATGTTGATAGGAATGGATGCGTAGTGTAAGCTTCGGACTTATGTCAAGAAGCGCAGGGCTCATCACGTTTAACGGCGTATCATATGAACACAACGCAACAACGCCGATTTTAATCGACTCGAGCTTTTCTATTCGTCGTGGAGCGAAGCTTACCCTTATGGGTCAAAACGGTGCGGGTAAGAGTACGCTCTTTGGTCTTATCACTGGCACAAATACTCCTGACGAAGGTGATATCAATATCATGCCACGTACGAGTATTGCGGTTTCCCGACAGGTTATTCCTCGAGAGGAGATGGAGCTCACTATCCGAGAATTTTTTGAGAAATGCTTTACAGAAAAAATCTACGATATTGACCCAAAGATTGATGCTATTTTAGAGGTGGTCAACCTTGCGCCAAAAGATACAGAGACAGCAAAAACGTTTAAGGAAAGAATTATAGGAAGTTTTTCTGGAGGGCAACAGGCGAGACTACTTCTTGCCTCTGCGCTTATTCAATCCCCCGATGTACTCCTGCTGGATGAGCCGACAAATAACCTCGACAAGGCGGGCATTGAGCATCTGACTGAATTTTTGCGTGAATATAGAAAAACGGTGATTGTAATCTCACATGATGCTGATTTCCTCAATGCATTTACACATGGCGTACTTTATCTCAATGTACAGACACGGACTGTTGAACAGTATGATGGAAACTACCATGATGTGGTGGATGACATTGCGGCTCGCGTCGAAAAAGAAAAGCGTAAAAATGCGCAACTCGCAAAGGAAATTCAGGAGAATAAAGACAAGGCAAACTTCTTTGCAAACAAGGGAGGGGGTATGCGTATGGTCGCAAAGCGTATGCGTGAAAAGGTTGAGACCTATGAGGAAAATAAAGTTGACGTACGGAAGGAGGATCGAACTATTCGCCCTTTTTCATTTCCTATCCAGAAAGATATTCCACTTGAGGTATTAAAACTTTCTTCATATAAGGTAATTCGGGATCATAAACCAAAAGATGTGGCTTGTGACATAACGCTCAAACGGGGTCAACATATGCAGATTGTGGGTCCAAACGGTATCGGAAAGTCGACGTTGCTTGAGTCACTCGCGTCCGGACACGCTGACGGTGAAAAAGTAGCAAAAGGGATTCATATTGGATACTACCGACAGGATTTTTCGAACCTCGATTTCAACCAAACGGTAGCAGACTGTCTGATGTCAGTGATGGATAAGAAGATTGAGGAGGACATGCGTTCGGTCGCAGCGGGATTTCTTATTACAAGAGATGTTGTTCATACAAAGATCGGGTTGCTTTCAGAGGGACAAAAGGGTCTTGTCGCTTTTGCACGTCTCGTGCTTATGAAGCCAGGACTTCTTATTCTCGATGAACCGACGAACCACATTAACTTTCGTCATATTCCAGTGATTGCAAAAGCCCTCGATACATATGAAGGGACGATGATTCTTGTTTCTCACGTACCGGAGTTCGTCTCACAGATTCGCATCGATGAAATTCTCGATCTCGATAAGAAAAAGAAGTGATGTCCGTTTGGTACTATAGAAAGCATGTATTTTGTCTATTTACTCGAATGCGCTGATGGAAGTCTCTATACGGGTGTGACAACTGATATTGAGCGGAGATTCGCTGAGCATAAGGCAGGAAAAGGAGGTCATTACACACGTGCTCATGGCGCACGAAAGATGCTCTATACTGAGCGGTGGAAAGATAGGAGTAGTGCGCTAAAGCGGGAGGTAGAGATTAAGCGCTTCCCGCGAGCAAGAAAACTTTCACTTGTGAAGTTCTAGAGTTTCTAGAGTAGAGAGTGTTGTATACTAGTCTCATTATGTTTAGGCGGTTTATCGCATACTATAAAAATAACCCCGAGGGATACTGGTTTAAACGGAAGCTGTATGGCTGGGGCTGGGTGCCGGTGAAGTGGCAGGGTTGGCTCGTTATCGCTGTCAGTATAGCCATTATGTTTCTTGGTATATATATTGGAGAGATTGATGATGCTCCTGGAGTAGCGCTCCTGGGAATTGTTGTTGCGATAGCGCTCGTATTTGGCTTTAGCTATTGGAAAGGAGAGAGACCAAAGTGGCAATGGGGTCTGCCGAAAGAAAAAGAGGAAAATGAAGAAAACTAATATATGAGTTCTGTATGGATAATAAAGTAAAAATGTCTGTAAATGTGTTGCGCGTACTCCTTGGATGGTTTATGTTTTTTGCGGGTATTGAGAAAGTACTTAATACTGAATGGAGCGCTCAGGGCTTTTTATTGACCGCAAAAACATTTCCGACAATATATGCGTGGTTTGCAGAGCCACTTAACTCTTGGTGGATTGACCCGCTGAATGCGTGGGGAATTACACTTGTTGGCGTGGCACTTTTACTTGGTGTCTTTACACGTCCCGCAGCGTTTTCAGGGGCATTACTGATGATTCTCTACTATTTCCCTCACGTCGATTTTCCATATCTCGAACATGGATTTATTGTGGAAGAGCACATCATCTATGCCGTAGCGTTTATCCTCGTTGCACTAGTACCCAAAGAAGAACAATGTGGGCTGGGAAATTTATTGAGAAAAACGCCACTTGGCAATCTGCCAGTCTTAAATCGATGGCTGTAGAGCGTGACGATATTGACTAAAGTATCTTTTCAGCGTATTCTTGGGCTGCGCCTGAAGAAGAAAGGCGTTTTTTATTTTTCGATATTATATGGAGAAGGAAATACGAAATATTGCGATAATCGCACACGTTGACCACGGCAAGACTACGCTTACCGACGCTTTGATGAAGCAGACGGGCGCAAGTGAAGGGGATGTCTCAATGGATTCCAACTCTCTAGAACAGGAGCGAGGTATTACTATTTATGCAAAAAATACCTCAGTAACGTATAAAGATACAAAACTCAACATTGTTGACACTCCAGGTCACGCTGATTTTGGCTCTGAGGTCGAACGAGTATTGCGCTCAATCGACTCTGTGCTCTTGGTTGTGGATGCACAGGAAGGACCAATGCCACAGACACGTTTTGTATTGAAAAAGTCATTAGAGCTTGGACTGAAGCCGATTGTGGTTATTAATAAGGTTGATAAGCCAGCGGCTGATCCAGATAAATGTGAAGAGCAGGTGCTCGAACTCTTCCTAGAGCTTGGTGCAAGTGATGAACAGGCTGATTTCAAAGTCATCTACGCGATTGGTCGTGATGGTGTGGCAAAGGTAAAGCTCGAAGATGAATTTAAAGACCTCACACCGCTCCTCGATACTATTATAGAAACTGTTCCGGCCGCGGCACCCTATAAGGAAGGTGACGCGCTTCGCGCACAGGTATTTAACCTAGGATATGATAACTTTACTGGGCGTCTTGCAGTGGCACGTATTTATGAAGGAAAGATTGTTGATGGCTCCACATTGTTTGTAAAGAATGCCGAGGGAGAATCAAGAAAGGGAAAGGTGACAAAACTCGCGACATTTGAAGGGGTTGCACAGACACCGGTGAAAGAAGCATTTGCAGGAGACATTGTACTTATTGCAGGATTTGATGATATTACAATTGGTGAGACGCTTGCAACTGATGAGGGTGCTGAACCACTTGCTGCGATTGCGGTTGATGAACCAACGATTGGGCTACAGTTCATGCCAAATTCTTCACCGTTTGCAGGACGAGAGGGAAAGTTTGTCACAAGTCGCCAGATAAAGGAACGGCTTGAGAAGGAGCTTGAGATCAATGTGGGGCTCCAGGTGGATTTTTCAAAAGGAGATGTGTTTGAGGTGTATGGACGTGGTGAGATGCATATTGCAATTCTTCTTGAAAATATGCGTCGTGAAGGATATGAGCTCGCTGTTTCTCAACCACAGGTAATCATTCGTGAAGAAGATGGCAAAAAGCAGGAACCGTTTGAAGAGGTGACGATTGATGTTCCTGAAGAATTCCAAGGTGCGGTGATTGAGAAACTTTCAAATCGTGCATTCATCATGCAAAACATGATTACGCATGGAAATCAGACGAGACTTATCTTTGAAGGGCCAACACGAGGACTCTTGGGATATAAGGGACAGTTTATTATTGATACGAAAGGAGAGGGAATCCTTTGTTCGCAAGTGCTTGGCTTCCGACCGTACGCAGGTGAAATAAAGAAGCGTATCGTAGGTTCGATGGTCTCGATGGCAACAGGGAAGTCGCTCGGATTCTCACTCTGGAACCTTCAGGATAGAGGTGTACTATACATTGGTCCTGCAACTGAGGTATACGAGGGAATGGTGATTGGAAACACATCAAAAGGTGAGGAGATGCTCGTGAACCCAACAAAAGGAAAACAACTCTCAAACGTACGTTCATCTGGATCAGACGAAGCGCTCGACCTTGTACCACATCAAGCACTCACGATTGAAAACGGGCTTGAAATAATGTCAGACGATGAATTCCTCGAAGTGACACCGCAGTCGGTACGTCTTCGAAAGCAGTATCTGAAAGAGAATGATCGTGTGAAGAACAAACGATAGATTTTGTAGTTTTCTCTTTCCCGGACTCTCACTCTCCGAACTATCTGTTTTCGGACTTTGTTATAATTATTTAGCTATGTCTTTCAAGATTTTTGCTCTCATAATTCTTTTTCTAGGTGAACTTTCCACCATTTATGGAGAGATGGCTGGGTCACGTCTTCATGCTCTAGGAACTCCTATTTTTTCTCTTGGAATGCTCAAATACCTTGTTCTAGTTGCGGTGGGAGGAATTTTTATACTTGCAGGGTATGTTTGGGGTTATAAGGCATTTAATAACATTTGGATCATTAGTGCACTTTCGGTCACATCGATTCTTATTCTGGAACCATTTCTTGCTTACTCCATTTTCAAGCAGCTACCTACCACAGGAGCATTGATTGGTTTTATTTTAGGGGTGCTAGGTTTGGGTGCCACATTAGTCTGGAAGTAGTTTTTCTCAGAGTCCACTATGTAGCATAGGGAAAACCTACGCCTATTTCAGGTGGCCAATTTCTTCCGTCTGGTATACTTTTTTGTATGAATCAAGAAAGATTAGACACAAAAGAGGAATTTTCGATTATTAAAAGAGCAAAAAGTTTTACCTATGCAGGTCGAGGAATTTGGATTTTTATCAAGACGACACACAATGCATGGATTCATATTGGTGTTCTCGTTACAGCCATAGCCTTGGGTGTATTCTTTAAGATTACTGCTGTTGAGTGGACGGTGTTGGTTTTAGCTGGCGGGTTTGTGTTAGTTTCAGAGGCATTCAATACCGCTTTTGAAATAGATATAAATCTTACTTCTCCTGATTTTCATCCGTACGCAAAAGATACGAAGGATGTTGCAGCAGGAGCTGTCTTAATTTCCGCAGTTACCGCTGCTATCATTGGAGTATTTATCTTCGGACACTACTTGGTGTAGAGTCCTGCCAGGCGTGCAACTGCCGTGCGACAATTTTATTTTAAAGATATTAACTCTAGTATGGTAGTCTCACTATTGTCATTATCGAAAGAAAACACCCGTCTAGACGGGTGTTTTCTTTATTTAGGATCTAGACTCTTGCTTATGAACCAGAACTCTGCACAAACGTGAGCGCTTTGCCACGCTTTGAGCCTCGACCAGTTCGGCCGATGCGGTGGACGTAGTCCTCAAAGGTGTTTGGGAGGTCGTAGTTGATGACGTGAGTCACATTGTCGACGTGGATACCGCGCGCTGCAACATCCGTTGCAACAAGTACTCTCGCATTTCCGCTCTTAAAGCGCGCAAGGGCACGTTGGCGCTGGCTGTGACCCTTGTTTCCGTGAATAGACTCCGCAATGATTCCTGAAGTTGAAAGTTGCTTTGCGAGCTTCTCAACAGAATGTTTCATACTTCCAAAGATGAGTACTCGTTTGAATTCCTCTGCATCCTTAAGGAGTCCAGTGAGCGTCTCAAATTTATCATGATGATGATATCGCACGACATCTTGTAGGATACTGTCGGTCACATCCTTTTTCTTCACTGATACCGTCACCGGGTTATTGAGGAAGCTATGTACGATATCTTCTGCACCTTTATTCATTGTTGCAGAGAAGAAAAGAGTCTCGCGATTCTTGGGAGTAGCTGAGAGAATGGACTTCATGTCGTTGATGAATCCCATGTCGAGCATACGGTCAGCCTCGTCGAGTACGACAGTCGTGACTTTTGCGGGAGTAAAACTCTTACGCTTGATGAGGTCTAGTACTCGCCCTGGCGTACCAATCACAAAGTGATTTTTACGTCGGAGTGCGTTCATCTGTGGGCGAATATTTACACCCCCAACACAGACAACGGAGAAAATTTTGAATCCACGAGTGAGCTTCTTGAGCTCGTCTTCGATTTGAATAGCAAGTTCTCGAGTCGGCGCAAGAATAAGGGTCTGTCGGTCGTATTCTTTGAGTGTCTTTTCGATAAGTGGAATGAGAAAGGCTGCGGTTTTACCCGTACCAGTCTGTGCGAGTCCAATAACGTCGTTACCATTAAGAATTTCAGGAATGATTTGATCTTGAATCGGCGAAGGAACTTCAAGCCCCATACCAGTAATTGCTCGCACGAGGCGATCGTTAAGACCCATCGTGCTGAATCGATGTTTTGGTGTGTAGACTTCTTCCTTTACCTCAATGGGGTTTGTGTTAATGAATTGTGAAGGATCAAAGGTTGGCATCTTGCGACCACCACCACGACCTCCGCTACTAGGACGATTTCTATTAAATTGGGCCCCACCTGAACGGTGAGAGCTGTATGAGTTTCGGCTTCCGCCACGTGAGCTTGAAGATGAGCGGTTTCCGCTAGCGCTTCTACCTCGTCGCGTGGGTCGGCGCAGACCGCCACCGCTCCGACCTTGTCGGTTATAAGTTGATTGCATTAATTTTTTATTTTAGTGAAACACGAGCGTGTCTCGGGGCTTGTGCAGGAGTAATAATTCAGAGACAAAACTGGATTTCAGTCGGCATCTGCAGCTCAAGAGCCCTACACTGGGGCGTATGGCTACATACGCCTTCTTCAAAAGCTTGTGACTAAAATAGCACGTATTTCATGATGCGTCAATGGCTTACCTTTAAAATAAGTATATTACATATCTATGAAAATTCTTTAGTAGCCATCCGGACACACCAAATTGTAATAATGAGAAAGGGGTTGGCGGTTACTACTACTTTGAGGGATGTTATACAAGGCGAGGAGTTTACTACTGACTATAGAGTGTTTACTGGTGATTTAGATAAACATCCAGATATATATCTAAAAAAGTCGTAAAGGCTTTAATACTGTCCACACTATTAAGCCACTTGACCGATTTGACTCTGCATCCCGCGGTATAATTCTCTGTATAAGCTAGTTTGGATACGGGTGGTTATGGAAAACGACTCATCAAGCAGAAAAAGTCCAGATGGACTTCAAGATAAGAAGATCCTTATTGTTGAGGACGATACATTTTTGCATACATTGTTGTCTGCAAAATTAAAACAATTGAGAGATAAGGGAGTTGAGGTATTTCCAACGCTTAATGCAGCGAGTGCGTATGAGACTGCAAAAAAGAACAAGCCAGATGTTATGCTCCTTGATTTGGCAATGCCAGGTAAGCATGGTCTCGACTTTCTTGCAGAACTGCGACAGGAAGAAGAATTTAAAGATCTGCCAGTAATCATACTTTCTAATATGAGTGGTGACGAGGACAGAAGACGGGCTGCAGAGCTTGGCGTTGTTGGGTACTTTGTAAAAGCAGATTTCGCACTTGACGAGTTGGTTGAAAAAATATCAGGCGTACTTCAAGGAAAATGAGTAGTAACTTTTAACATAAATGGAATCATCCCAGAAAAATATACCCAAAGTAGCTACCCATCAGACGACAGGGATGGCTCATGCCATTGCAAGGAGGGTAACACTCAACTTGGTTATTGGAGTGGTACTTACGGTACTTACGGTATCGGGCGGTATCCTTTGGATGGCCGCTGCACAAAATCAACAGGCACGCGAGGCGACGGTAACAATGATTGAGGGGGGTGTAGGCGCGACAGAAGAGAGTATTGAGACCCTTGCCAATGACTACGGTTGGTGGCAGGAAGCCTATGAGGCGTATACACGGGGTGATGCTGAATGGTTGGAGTCAAATATTGGAGCTTCAGTATATGATACGTATATATCTGACATGGCAGCAATCATTTCTCCCTCAGGAAGTCTCGATTATAGATGGGTGAATGAGGAATACGGGATTAATCCGGATGCGGTACTAAATAATGAAACGATACGTGGACTTCTTGAACTAGTAAAAGACTCTCCATTGGAGAGTCTTGCTGCGCGTCATGCATACATACAGGTCGATAATTCATTGATACTTGTGGGGATAACGCATCTTACGCCGTATGAGGATTTGCCAGATGTAGATGTGAAAACATTACCTTTTGTCCTTCACGGCTATGTGCTGACTGAAGACTTGCTGCAAGGTCTTGGAGAATCTTTTCTTATAGAGGATTTGCATATCTTACTTGGTTCAGAAGCAAATGATACAAAATATTTAGAATTTCCAGAAATATTTAATTTGAAGGGGGAAATGATTGGGCGTTTTGTATGGACCTCTCCGACCCCAGGTTATCTAGTTTTACAGAGTGTCACACTACCGATAGCTTTGGCGCTACTCATATTCTTAATCATTGTTGTCAGTACTGCATCTCGCACCAGAAAAATTGCCGTAGCACTTTCAAAATCGAGTCAGGATCTTCAAGTCTCCGAACAAGAGCTTGCTAAACAACTCACCGTTGTTGCCTCAGAGAAAGAAAGAATAGAGGCCATTGTCTCAAGCGTGGGTGAGGGGCTTCTGGTTGTTGGGCCTGAGGGCAAAGTCTTTATGAGTAACAAGACGTCAAGTTTTATTCTCGGTAAGAGTGAGGAACTTATGCTGGGGGCTGACCTCAAAGCAGTCTTTGGTGTAAAAGGTGCTAAAAAATCCTCTCCGTTTGCTCCAGTATTGGATGTATTGGCGAAGAGACAAACTGTGCGAGTTGAGGAAGCTTCGTTTACACGTGACGATGGTGAGATGGTCATACTTGCACTCACTGCAACACCTGTAGACTTCGATGGCTCGCTTGTCGGAGGAGTTATTGTATTCCATGATGTTACAGAGCAAAAACTCATTGCTGCTGCAAAAGACCAGTTTATTACGACAGCGGCACATCAGCTCCGAACGCCTCTTTCGGGTATACGTTGGGCCATGAGCCTTATACTTGACGGGAGTGTCGGTGAAGTCAGAGAGGAACAAAAAGAGCTTATAAAAAAGAGCTATGATAGCGTAAATCGTCTAAACTTACTTATCAACGATCTTCTCAATATTGATAAGTTGGAGATAGAAAAAAAGTCACTCAGTTTCGTCCCTGTGGACATTAGTTTGTTACTCAAGGATATTTTAAGCGAGTTGGAAGGTCAGATATCACGTAAGAGAATCAAAATCACTTTTGATTCTGAGGCAGAGGAGATGCGTCCAGAATTAGACAAAGGAAGTGTTCAGGTCGTCTTCCAAAACCTTGTTGAGAATGCAATTCGGTACACTAAAGAAGGTGGCGAAGTGAGTATTGGGGTTAAAAAAGAACCTAGCAGTGTTCATGTAACCATTAGGGATAGCGGTATTGGTATACCTCGCAATCAACAAAAGAGTATATTTACGCGATTCTTTAGAGCTGGTAACGCCCAACTTATGGAGCCTGATGGTTCAGGGCTTGGTTTGTATATTACGAAGCAGATAGTCGATCGACATAAGGGGAAAATGTGGTTTGAGAGTGAGGAGAGTAAGGGTACGACATTTCATGTGACTCTTCCACTTAGCTCAAAGTCTGGCACAAAACCTAAGAGGGTAGCTAAAAAACTAAAAAAGACGACATAGGAGCTACCCACAGGGAGGGTGTCGTCTTTAAAAAGACCCATTTTCTTGTGGTAGGATAGGGGCACCGTTATTATTTAATGATTTCTTAATATTTATGGCAAGAAAAGCAAATCCGGCACTATTAAAGCCGATGGAGCTATCAGCGGAACTCGAAGCAGTTGTCGGAAAGGGGCCAATGCCACGTTCTGAAGTGGTGAAGCAATTGTGGGTATACATCAAGAAGCACGATTTACAGAATCCAGAAAACAAAAGAAATATACTTGCTGATGAAAAGCTCAAAGTGCTTTTTGGTGGCAAAGGCGAAGTGACTATGTTTGAGATGACAAAGCTTGTCTCACCGCATATCAAATAAGCGGATAGCTTATGGAGATACACTATCCAATCATCCTAACTTGCGGGCTCCTTGCTATGGCGCTCGGTGCGGTATGGTACGGTCCTCTCTTTGGGAAACGTTGGATGCGTATCATTGGTGCGACTGAAATAGACGTATTGCGCCGCAAAGAGATGCAGAAGAGAGCGATACCACTCTACATAATTCAGTTTGTGCTCGCACTCTTCCAAGCGTACGTGCTTTTTCATTTCATCAAAGGTTGGGGTGATGCTTCTGGTATGGAGACATCACTCTGGATTTTTGGTGCGTTCATAGTGCCGACGGTGGCAGCAGCTTCTATGTGGAATAATGATTCTCGTGAAGTGGCATGGAGCAGATTTCTCATCCAGGCTGGATATTATCTCGTGTTGTTTGTAGCATTTGGCTACATCATCACGACGTGGGGTTAGTATTCAGAAGAATTTGAACAACGGCTATGTCAGCTTTGGTTGACATAGCCGTTGTTCGATATATGCTTCTACTATCACGAGTATGGCAGAATATGTAGGAAACAAAGTGCGTGAGTTTCGCACGCAAGCTGATATGACACAAGATGAGCTTGCGCGTAGTATTGGTGTTAGTCGCCAAACAATTATTGCGATAGAAAAGAGTAACTACACGCCTTCGGTCTTACTTGCGCTTAAGCTAGCACGTACATTTAACACATCAGTAGAAAACATTTTCTCATATGATAAAGAGTAACATTATACAAATCTTAGTAGCAACCGCGACAGTAGTCTCGCTACTTCTGCTCTCTGACCCGTTTATGTATTGGATGCCGGCAAGAATAGAGATGTTGGTCTTAGTGGGGGTGACGGTACTCCTCTGTGTCTGGTTTGGTTTCGCTCTAAAAGAGCGAGCTACGGATGAGCGCGAAGTACTCCATCGCATGCATGCAGGGCGCGCTGCGTATCTCAGTGGCATCGCAGTCCTTACTGTCGCCCTTTTAGTACAAGGTCTGGCACACGCAATAGATCCCTGGATTGCGAGCGCGCTCGGCGCGATGGTGGTTGCGAAGCTCGCCAGCCATCTTTACACTGATCACTATAATTAAAAGTTCGAATCCCCGTCCGCCATAGTTTTGTTATAGTACTCACATGAAACCTACAAAATTTGCAATTGCAGTAGCACTTTATAATCCTGCTAATTCAAAAGAAGTCCTTACAGTTAAAAGGCCAGCTGACGATGACAGCTTACCTAATGTGTGGGGACTTCCAGCGATTGTAGTTAAGGAAGGAGAAATGCCTGAAGATGCCGTAAAAAGACTAGGGGCTGAAAAACTATCCACTAAAATCAAACCCGTTGCCTATATGGGCATCATGAGAGCGGACAGAGGAGAATATGAACTTATACTCATGGACATTAAAGCTGAATTGGAAGGAGATGAGCCTTCTGTACAAAATGCGACTACTACTGGGACAAAGTATGTAGAACAACAATGGACTAGCGACCTATCCATTTTTAATGAAGCAGCAGTTAAAGGTTCTCTTTGTTCGAGAATCCTACTAACTTCTGAAGGCTTAACTTGGGATTAAAAAAGTTCCAACCACAGCACTGACACGCATTTCATCGTGTAGTGCTGGGCGTGCTTCGTCCCATACAGCCATCATTTTGTTATACTATGAACAATGTTTGACCATATACAGATAAAAGTCAGTGATCTCAACAAGAGTCGTCCTTTCTACGAAGCAGTATTAAAGACATTGGGGTATAAAGTCGTACTTGAATTTGAAAAAGTAGTAGGGATAGGAAGTAACCCTCACGATATGTTCGAGGTGGCGCAGGCTAGCGAAGAAACACCGATATCACTATCTGTCCATATTGCGTTCATCGCCAACGGTGAAGAAGCTGTGCGCAAATTTCACGAAACTGCCATTGCGAATGGTGCGAAAGATAACGGTTCTCCAGGTCTGCGTCCAGAATACGAAGAAGGATATTATGCTGCTTTTGTGGTTGATCCAGACGGTCACAATCTTGAAGCGGTGTTTAAGCACTTATAGGTGAAAGGTTAGGTCGAACCGGTGAAAAATACAGAAATCATTCTAAACAATGATTATCCTGATATAACTAATCAAACATGAGTACGAAATTTATTCTCCATGGAGGCTTCACTCGAGTAGATAATCAACTAAACCAGACTTTCTTCAGGGAATTAGTCAAAGAAATACCGGAGAGTGGCAATATTCTCATGTGCTTCTTTGCCTCTGGAGAAGAAGACAAAACGGACGTCTTTGTTGAATTGAGTGAAAAAATAATACAACAGGCTGTCGGGAAAGACGTCTCGTTTACGGTAGCTACTCAGGATGGTTTCCTAAAACAACTAGAGATGTCTGATGTTATCTATTTCCATGGGGGACATACTCGGGTTCTGTTAGCTACTTTAAAACAATATGACAATGTACAACACTTCTTTAATCACAAAACAGTCGCTGGCTCATCTGCAGGAGCCTACACATTGGTGAAATATGGAACAGCTCACGATGAAGAACATGTAAGAGAAGGGCTGGGAGCGCTGCCTGTGAGGGTAGTGTGTCATTTCCAAAGTGAAAAATTGCCACCAACAGAAACTTCCCTTGCTGAGTTGAAAAATACGGCACCAGAATTAGAGTTGGTCTTTCTAAAAGACTATGAATGGAAAGTATTCAAGCTGTGAAGATCTCAAGGAGCCTCTATTTGAAGTAGACAAAACACCATATTCACCACAGAAAGATGCAAGGGGGTGTCAAAGTATGGTAACGTAGTTAATACTTACATAATTTACATATATGAATAATCGAATGCGTATCATTGTTGGTGTTTTGGGACTGGTGGCAGTAGTCATTGTTGTTGTGTTTCTGCTAAAGATTGGCGGGATCGGTTCTGAACCAGAGCAGGAGGTATCTACAGCGGATCCCATTAATACCGTTCTTGATTTCTATGATCCGTGGTGGACAGCAGTAAAAGCAACGAGTACTGATCCATATAAAGAGGGTTTGATACAAGCTCCCATTTTGGGCAAGGATTTGCGAGATAAGCTCAAGAAAGCAGAAAAAGAGCATGTTGAGACCGGTCTTGACCCAGTCTTGTGTCAGACAAAAGTTCCTGAACAAATTGCTGCGCGGTCGATATACGAACGAGAAGACTCAGCACAAGTGCTCGTCATGTCACGAGAAAATGGATGGACCGAGCAGGCAATCATAACACTCGCTCGATATAATGGAGGATGGTATATCGGTGACATCGAGTGTTCTCCAGGAGAGTTTGCTCCCGACAGAGAGTTTAGTTTTGAAATGGAAGGGTATCTACTCAAGAGCGTACCTCCACCGCTCAATTCTCAATATTGGCATCTTGTCTTTGAGGACAATGGGGAACAAGGACATACAGTAGTACTCCTCTTTGACGCACAAAGTATGTGTAAAACCGTAGATGGGAATGAATCTGTGTGTAATCCAGACAGTTTCAAGGAGCCTACAAAAGCATATCTACGTGGCTCGATGCTCGAATCGGGTGTTGAAGTCAAGTATCTTGATTTGATGGAGTAGATTGTTTTTTTTAGTACTTCTGGCTTAGAAGAACTCTGAAAACATAAACACCTCTGCACTAAGTGCAGAGGTGTTTATGTTTTCAGTTGAAGTGTCGTAATTAGCGGGTATTTTGTAAGTATGGTGTGACTTGATAAATTACCCTCACCTCACTTATTTTTGAATGTTGTCACATAAGACATGTAGACATATAGGCATAGTAATACACAAGTCTATGTAAAGCTAGCTTTACATAGATAAGCAGGCCGAGTACAATAGTTAAGTATTAGGAGGAATTATGTGTAAGTAAACTCAATTAATTAACTTTATGAATACTCAAGTCTTAGTTGGAATTGTTGTGGTGTTGGTTTTACTGGGTGGTGGTTTTTATTTCTTTAGTGAGAATGATATTGATGACGCAATGCACGAAGACGATGTGGTGATGGAGGAAGAGAACATGATGGAAGACGAAGATTCTGTGATGGGACAGGATGGTGACACAATGATGGAAGGTGAAGAAATGATGGATCTCGGTGACAATATGGCCCTCGGGATGGGAACATATGAGGCGTATGCACCAGAAAAACTTGCGAAAGCTGAAGGTGGTGACGTCGTACTCTTCTTTCGAGCATCATGGTGCCCAACCTGTCGCGCGCTCGACGCGGACATTCACTCAAACAAAGAAAGTATTCCAGAAGGGGTAACAATTCTTGATGTTGATTATGACAATTCGACAGAACTTAAACAAAAATATGGAGTCACCTACCAGCACACACTCGTACAGGTGGATGCAAATGGTGAGATGATTACTAAGTGGAGCAGTTCCCCGACTCTCAAGGCTCTAACTGCGGAAATTATTTAACAATACTAAGTAGTCAGACTGCTTAGTAAGTAATTATTTTATGACTTTTCTTATCATTTCGTTTATTGCAGGAGTACTCACCGTGCTGGCGCCCTGCATCCTTCCGCTCTTGCCGGTGGTTGTTGGGTCTTCAGCTACAGGGAGGAGCAAGAGTACCCCGTACGTGGTGGTTGGCTCTCTTGCCCTCTCAATCATTGTTTTTACGTATCTTCTAAAGGCATCGACCGCGTTCATCATGATTCCACAAGAAGTGTGGACCTATCTTTCAGGAGGCATACTTCTTCTCTTTGGACTCACACTCGTCTTTCCGGCATTATGGGAACATATACCTGGCGTATCTTTGCTCTCGCGTAAATCCAATGTTCTTGTGGGGAGTGGGTATCAGAAAAAAAGTATCTGGGGAGATGCACTCATTGGTGCGGGTCTTGGTCCAATATTTTCAACATGTTCCCCAACGTACTTCGTTATTCTTGCTTCGGTGTTGCCCTCCAGCTTTCTCTTGGGGACGGTCTACCTTCTTGCGTACGTACTCGGTCTTTCGCTCATTTTGCTCTTTATAGCACTCATCGGAGAACGGTTGGTGGCAAGACTTGGCGTACTCTCAGATTCGCGTGGTTGGTTTAAGCGTGGTATTGGAGTCTTCTTCATCCTTCTCGGTCTTGCAATAGCGGTTGGCTATGAGAAGAAGTTAGAGGTTTCTATCTTGGATAGTGGCTACTTCGATATAACCAAAGTTGAGCAATTCTTACTCCAAAAATTCGAGTAAATGAGTAAAAAATAGCGAGCTACCGCGTTGTCAGCTTTCGGCACTCGCTCACAATAGGTCTATCTATTGCTCGCTCGTTTCTCGGCTACGCCTTGTATCTCATCTATTTTTTACTCATTCACTAATCATTAGTAGACTCAAAAAAGTATAATTATGAGACCTGAATATATCATTGGAATAGTTTTAGCATTATTGGTAATTGTCGGTGGTGGGGCACTCCTATTTTCTGCACCAGAAGGTGACTCTCTCTTTTCACCATTGACAGGAACGGATGTCGGTAATGGTAATGGGGAAAAAGCAGGAGAACCCTATGTTGAGATAGTAAATCCATCAGGGTTTGTGAACACCGACGGTATCACCATTGGGGAACTTGTCGGTAAGAAAATTATTCTTGTGGATTTCATGACCTACAGCTGTATCAACTGTCAGCGGACGTTTCCGTATGTAAAAGCGTGGTATGAAAAGTATAAAGATCAAGGACTAGAGATTGTCGCTATTCATACGCCAGAATTTGCATTTGAAAAGGATATCGACAACGTGCAAAAAGCTATGGAAGAAAATGGCATTAACTATCCTGTGGTATTAGACAATGATTACGCTACGTGGCGCGCGTATAAGAACAATTATTGGCCACGAAAATATCTTATCGATATCAACGGCAGCATCGTCTACGATCACATCGGTGAGGGTGCGTATGAGGAGACAGAGAAAAAGATACAGGAATTACTGAAAGAACGTGCTGAAGTGCTCGGTCTTGGCGATGTGGGGGAAGACAGTGGTCTTGCAACTGATTCTATTTCAGATGTAGAAATTTCAGCGCGTAGCCCAGAGACATACTTTGGTTCAGCGCGTAATGAGTATCTTGCAAATGGTACTCCTGGAAAATCTGGAGTAGAGACATTTGAAGCTCCAACAGTCGCATTCGCAAATCGACTGTATTTGGTCGGGACGTGGAATATTGATGGCGAGTACTCGGAGGCGGTCAGTGATGCGCGAGTAATCTATCGATTTAATGCGCGGGAAGTGTACATTGTGGCTGAAGCAGATAGTGAAGGAGTAATAGAGGTGTATCAAGATGGAGAGCTAGTTACTGATGTAAATCGAGGGGAAAGTGTGGGTGAGGATGGTTTTGTCGTGGTTCGCGAGAGTCGGCTTTATAAGCTTATAAAAAATGAGAAGGCAGGCGAGCATGTGCTTGAATTGCGAGTTTCTCCTGGAATCCGACTCTATGCGTTTACGTTTGGGTAGCTTCAAAATCTGGTATTATGATTGCGATGGAAAAAGTGCCAAAAATTACAGAAGATGAATCCCCCACAGTATCAGTAGAAGAGAATTTGGAACGCTTGCGCATTTTGGCTCGAGAGGAGGTCTTAAAATTGCGGAAAATGGCCTACGAGGATACCCTCACGGGTTTGCCAAACCGTAGAGCATACGAGAGAGTCTTGAGTGAGTTTTTGGACGGAAACCACAGTAGTGAGTTAGATGAGTTTTTAGATATTTTAGAGGGGGGAGAGAGGCAGGTGGAAAATGACCAAAGATCTAATCCTGAACAACTTGGTAAAGCCAGCGTTCTCGTCTTAGACATTGATCATTTTGGTAAATTTAATAATCTCTATGGACATGAGATTGGAGATCTTGTCCTTAAGGAATTTGCTAAAGCTGTACATTCTGTAACACGGGAAGATAGAGACATAGCTTTTCGCTTCGGGGGAGAGGAATTTGTTATATTGTGTCCTAATACTGATGAGACCGACGCATTAAAGATTTCAGAACGAATAAAAAATGCTGTAAAAGAAATGAAGGTTATGGTGGAGGGTTATAAAGACCCGCTTTCTGTAACGGTGAGCATTGGGGTAGCCCAGGTGGTTGATCAGGTAATGGTTGGTGGTGAACATCCTGAATATCCAGAAGAGAAACTTAGAGAGGTTTCGAGAACTGATGTTGAGAGGGCAATTGCGAAAGCTGACATTGCTTTATATGCGGCAAAAGAAGAAGGTAGAGATTTGGTCAGGATTGCTTCAGATGATTGGCCAGATTTTTCTTATGATGAGGATCAAAAAGAGAAAGTTTCATGAATCATCAGACATTCAGTGACCGCGTGGTGAAGCTTGCCCTCTCTGTTCCTCCAGGGCGAGTGACGACGTATGGAGATTTGGCCCGCGCCGCAGGCGCGGGCCCTATGGCATCTCGTAGCATTACTAGCATTTTAGGGAAAGCGTATCAAAATGGAGAGAAGGATATACCGTTTCATCGCATTGTATATGCTGGAGGCAGGGTATGGACTGATGACACACATCGAGAGAAAAGGATGAAACTCTATAAAAAAGAAGGTATCAATATTGACGAGAAAGGAAAGGTAATCAATTTTGAAGACATACGTATCTAGTGGGTTATACTAGCTGGATATAAGGTAGTATTAACATAGTATGAATCTACAAGGAATCATCTTTTTAATTATTGGAGGGGTTGTAATTATTGGAGGAGGCTTGTATTTGGTGAACTCAACACCAAATGATGACCAGCAAGGTGTGGTGGAAGAAGAAGCGATGACCAATGAGGATTTCTCAGACGCAAATTCACTTCGTGCACTCATTGCTCTTGGAAGAGATCTCACCTGTGATTTTGTTCACGATGATCCAGAAACGGGACGTTCTGAAGGTACAGTATTTCTTTCTGGAGAGAGGATGCGTGGAGATTTTAGAATCACAGCAAATGGTACAGAGATGGAATCGCATGTGATTCGTAATGGGAGCACTGGGTATACATGGGGGACGACCCCGATGGGTACAGTTGCGATTATGTTCGATATCTCACAAGAGGATGACATTGCTTCATCAAATGAAGGAGAAAGTGTTGATCTCGACCAAAATCTAGAATTTGAATGTAGCGCTTGGAGTGTTGATGAATCAAAGTTTGCTCCTCCCTCAGACTTAGATTTTCAGAATGTATCTGCACAGATGCAGATGACGGGCGAGGTAGATGCTTCTGCAAATGGTGCTCAGTGTGCTGCTTGTGAACAGATTCCAGACGCTTCATCAAAGGGACAGTGCAAAGTGGCGCTTGGGTGTAGCTAGGCAATAAAACTGCTGGCTAAAAAGCTGTCGTTTTATTATTTTCGAATGGTATGATTAATCTTAAAGTATGAAACGACGTACTAAGAATTACTTCATACCTAACGCGGAGAACGAATATGCTCCTCATGCGCTACAGAAGGTCTCTGTAGCAGTCATGTTTGCACTAGTTCTCGTCTCGTTCGGGGTGGCAAATATACAATCAATCCTTTGGATTAGCTCAGATTGGCTTGTCTCAACGGTGTTGCCCTCGGTAATTGTCGAGTTGACGAATGACGAGCGCGTGGGAGGGTCTCTTGATGTATTGCAACGGAGTGCCGTTCTTGATGAGGCTGCTCAGTTGAAAGCTGAGGATATGGCTCTCCATGAGTATTTTGCCCACAATAGTCCGACGGGCGTTACTCCTTGGCATTGGTTTGATGTTGCGGGGTATGCATTTGTATATGCAGGAGAAAACCTTGCAGTACATTTTACCGATTCAGAAAATGTGGTAGAAGCATGGATGAATTCGACAGGTCACCGCGCAAACATACTAAATAGCAATTACTCAGAAATAGGTGTGGGCACTGCAAAAGGGGAATATGAGGGCTATTCAACAATTTTTGTTGTCCAGTTGTTTGGCACTCCTGCTGCACAGAATGTCCCTCCGCAAGTAGCTGCTGAAAGCACTCTGATTCCCTCGCTTGCAACAGCGGAGGAGAAGATTCCTGTTGACGAACAGATAGTAGTAGAGGATGTTGCAGTCGAGGTGGCTTCTGCGCAGAGCGACCGTCTTATAGAAAATACAGAAGAGGCAGTTGTCCCGTATAAGGAGTCAGAATCGGTGGTCATTTATTCAGATTTTGCGAGTACGTCTCGACCAGGAGTACCCTCTTCTGTAGGAGGAGCAGGAGGGGGTGGAGGGGGTGGAAATACCGTTACGTCTTCGTATGAACCCAACACACTTGAACAGATATTCTTAGGTCCTCAGCTTTGGCTTCAGGTACTGTACGGAACACTCGCTCTGTTCGTGGTTGTCTTGTTGTTCTTCTCGATTGTTATTGAGTGGCGCAGACAACATCCTGTTCAGATTGCATACGGTGTAGGGCTCTTGGCATCGATGGCATTACTTTTCTATATACATGTTGTGGTGACAGGCGGTGTAGTTATCGCGTAAGAGGTACGTGTTTTTATTTTTTAATTTATTTTTAATAATTCTTGTGTATAAGTCACCTTTGTTTTCTTTTGCACGAGTTACAATGTGTGAGCGTTTCTTTGTAGGGTGTGAATTATTCGTACAGGATAGTCATACACAAGAAGGAGCGCGTCACGCGTTGTAACTTAGTGTGACGTCATGTTGAAAGAGCACAACGTTTCGTCAAACTTCTTTTACATTGCGTGTCTACGCAATGTAGAGCGTAGAAAATTGAAAAACCTATCTCCCACCACGAGGTGGGTTTTTCGTTTGTATATTGTAGGCGTATTTCAGAGAAAAATGCCCAAGATACTACTTAGATTTCCTCATGATATAATGAAAGCACTATCAACTAATCTAGTTTGACTTATGAATCAGCGCACTATTACAATCTTGGTCAGTCTATTTGCCATCGCTATTGTGGCAATGTTCGCGTACTCATATATTAATCGAGAAAATGAGATGGAGGCAGATGATGGAGTGATGGAGAATGAGGAGGACCAGACACCCTACGATTCTATTACGCGTATTGATGCAAAACATTTTTACATTGACGGAACACATTCAGTCGCGGGTGAGATTATGATGCCAACTCCGTGTGACCTGCTTGAAGCAAATGTATCAGTAGCAGAATCTATGCCCGAGCAAGCGATGATAGAATTTTCGGTCATCAATAATGCTGAAACATGTGCGCAGGTTGTGACAGCACAGCGTTTCCTTGTTTCGTTTGATGCAAGTGAAGATGCAAGTATTACTGCGCGCTTTATGGGGCGTGAGATAGAACTCAACCTAGTGCCTGCTGGTGAAGGGGAGACTCCTGAAGACTTTGAACTCTACATCAAAGGCTGATGATGTCTAAGTGATTGAAAAGAACCCCACAACTTTTAGTTGTGGGGTTCTTTCTTGAGAGGCGGGTGAGAAGCTTGACAAAAGCTAGATTGTGTGTATAATACAACACAAATAGTTTTTTAGTTTGACTGTTGCGACCGCCGGAAATTATTCCAACTGTAATCTAGTCCATTACAGCATCGCGTTCGCAATATCAAATTTATATGTTCAAGGCAATCGGATTGGTACTTTTGATCTGGTACCTTTCTACAGTATTTTCGTCCAGTTTCTCTGCATTTGATGGATCAATGACTGCTACATTCAACACTGTTGAATCTGCAGCTATAGTCTCTCAAACGCAAATTGAAACTCGGTGATAATTACCCAGCGTCGACATCTTCTGTCGGCGCTTGTTATATCTGGTACAATACTGGACATGATAACGAATCGACTTATTGAGTATGTATTTTTCTTCGGCTTTCTCGGAGTTGTCGCATATTTAGTTTGGCAACTGTTAGAGCCTTTTGTGACCGCTCTTGCACTTGCGGCAATTATTGTGACCATTTGTTACCCGCTCTATGACCGTGTTTTAGCGGTTATGCCTAAACGCAATAGATCACTCGCTGCGCTTTCGACCACACTTTTGGTAGTTGTGGTTATACTCCTTCCGTTAGGATTGTTAGGGCTTTTTATATTTCGTGAAGCAGCGTCTATCTACCGCCTCTTTAGTAATGGCTCAACTTTTTCTCTTACGGAGTCTCTGACCGGTGTGGAGCACTTCATACAACAGTATGTGCCACAGTTCTCACTAAATGTCGCGGGATATGTGCAACAGGTTGCTGAATTTGTCACTTCAAATATTGCAGCTATCTTTACCGGTACCGCTTCGACGCTCTTTCTTCTTTTTATTTCACTTATTGCGACATTCTATTTCTTCCGAGACGGTAAAATGTTTACAAAATATTTAATTGAGGTCAGCCCGCTCCCAGATAACGAGGATACCGTCATTCTTCAACGACTGGCACGTTCAATTCGTTCGGTAGCGATGGGGACTGTACTCGTCGCTCTCATTCAGGGGACGCTTACCGCAATTGGTCTTGCCTTGTTTGGGTTCGACCGCGCGGTCCTCTGGGGGAGCGTCGCAGCATTTGGAGCATTGGTGCCTGGAATAGGTACCTCGATTGTGTTTATACCAGCGGTTATCTATCTGGTAACTACAGGAGCATACTTTCATGCTGTGGGTGTGGCTATCTGGGCGGCTCTTGCGGTAGGACTTATCGACAATCTACTCGGCCCGTATCTGATGAGTCGTGGCGGTGCTTTGCATCCATTTCTTATTCTTCTTGCGGTTCTTGGTGGAGTTACTCTGTTTGGTCCGATTGGATTTGTGCTTGGTCCCGTCATTCTCAGTCTCTTCAAGGTGCTTCTTGAACTGTATGCACTTCATCTTGCTGAGAATTCAAAAGACACTCAATACAAATAATCTATGCTGGAGAAAGAACATATAGAGAATTTCCTAAGACTCAACGGTATTTTGTGTACTGCGCCCGACGAAGAAATCCATGGAGCGCTTTTGGCGGCGAGGTGGCACGAAGACGATGTGGCTGCCGCTCTTGTGGTATTACGTGGTGGGGAAAAGAGTAAAGAAGTAAGTCCGGAGACTAAGCGGATGGCAAGTGCTCGTCAACTTTTTCGTTCTGACAATCATCTTGCTCCAGAAACACTAGCGTCACTTCTTGGTGTTGAGATAAAATTGCATGGCAATGTCCTGAGCGCTGTTGATGTACAAGAAGAATTACAAAAGGGCAAAGTTTCTATCTATGTCACCGTCATACTTGCGTCGCTTGTGATGCTTTGTGGAGCGGTGCTTTCCGCGCACTTTTTTGCAGAAGGGCAGTTTGGTAATTTGATTGCACGTATTACAGATATGTTGAGATAGGGGGAATACAGATAGAATCTAGTATTTTAAGGGTAAAAGTGAGTGAAATTTTAATATAAAATATAAGTTGCAACTTTAGAAATAAAGGGTACTATCATCGATACTATGTTAAGTAAATATGAAGTAATTGGTGTATTTTTAAGCATTGGTGCCATGGCACTCGTACTCGCTTTTTTCCGTTTTGGTGTTCCAGATCTGGCTGTATTTTCTGATAATCCTGGAGAAGATCAGGGGGCTGTGGTAGTTGTGGCAAGAGACTCAGAAACTAATGAACCATCACTCAAAGATGCAATTACCGAAGCGGCAACAAAGAATGGTGAGCTGAAGAAGCTTATTATTGATGATGTGCGCATCGGGACCGTTGGTGATGCGGTTAAAGAGGGCGACACCATAACGGTAAACTACGAAGGTCGTACACAGGATGGCATACCTTTTGACAGCTCTTACGAACGTGGTGAGCCATTTACATTTGCTGTAGGAGCCGGGAAAGTAATTGAGGGATGGGAGAAGGGACTTGTTGGTATGAAGGTTGGTGGTCAGCGTGTACTTGTCATTCCTCCAGATATGGCATACGGTAATGCACAGGTTGGACCCATTGCTCCAAATTCAATATTGGTATTCACTGTTGAACTACTGGTCATTGAATGATGGAAGCTCCCATTACATTTGATGAATGAAGAAAAGAGCGTAGCGACTATTCTGAATTTATGTCCCAATTTTTCCTCCTAAGGAAAATTGCTGGACGATGCGGCCCTATATAAAATAGTAATAGTGAATAAGCCGATTACATTTGAGATCTTAAAACGTCAGCCCGGCACTCTTGGCCGTGCTGGTGTGATACATACTCCTCATGGCGACATCGAGACACCAGCGTTTGTGGTCGTGGGTACAAAAGGAACAGTGAAGTCCTTGAAGCCAGAGGATATGACTGAGTATGTGGGCGCACAGGTCGCACTTGCAAACACATACCACCTCTACCTTCAGCCTGGACACGAGGTTGTTAAGGAGGCGGGAGGGATTCAAAAGTTTGCCAATTGGAATATGCCGACCATGACTGACTCCGGCGGCTTTCAGGTATTCTCACTCGGCGCAGCGTTTGGAAAGGGCGTGACGAAGTTTACAAAAGGTGATGTGTCCGACACAGACGGACGCGCGGAGCTCAATGTCTATTCTAAAGCACTTGCTCAGAGTCATGGGAAACTCTGTGTGATTGATGAAGAAGGGGTGACATTCACCTCACACATTGACGGCTCCATGCACCGCTTCACGGCGGAGCGTTCTATTGAAATTCAGCATGCAATTGGCGCAGACATCATCATTGCATTCGATGAGTGTACCTCGCCTACAGCAGAGTATGAGTATCAGAAAGAAGCGATGGAACGCACGCACCGCTGGGCGAAACGTTCAATTCTTGCACATAAGCAAAATTACGACGCGCTTAAAAAACAGGGTCTCTATGGTGTCGTGCAAGGCGGGCGCTTTCTTGATCTCCGGCAAGAAAGCGCCCGCACACTCGCTGACATGGATTTTGATGGTTTTGGCATTGGTGGTTCGTTTTCAAAAGAAGATTTGGGAGAATCACTCAAAGTGGTGAATGAAATACTCCCAGAAGATAAACCAAGACACCTTCTCGGTATCGGTGAACCGGACGACATTGTGGCAGGTGTTGCGATGGGGTGCGATACGTTCGACTGCGTCGCGCCCACACGTCTTGGACGCACAGGAACCATCTACCACCACACCTCTAATTACAGGGGTCAGACCCCTGTAATACAGAAAGCAAATCTCTTAAATAATAAATTCATCCGTGATTTCTCACCGGTGGATGAAGGGTGCGACTGCTATGTGTGCAAACACTACACCAAGGCCTACCTCGCACACCTCTTTCGAAGCAAAGAAATGCTCGGCGCGCATCTCGCTTCGCTACATAATCTGTACGTGATTGTGAATTTTACTAAAAAATTGAGAGCAAGCATTCTCAATCAATAGAAGTATCTATGTTGGGCTAACTTATTTTACGGAGCGTATCATTTTTTGAAACGCGGAGTCGACTAATTGATCTACAGTGTCTTGAGAAATTCCTTCTGTAATTAAAAAATTACGTATCTCCTCTCTCACTGAGTTGTCGAGTCTAGAAGAATTCTCATTGATGAGTGCTTCAATTTTGTGTGGGTCATGATTTTGGTCTAAAAATTCGCGTTTTGTTTTATCTGCAAGCTCCGCATACGTTGCTATTTGTTGTAGAGCTAGGTCGATATATGTAGCAATCCGCCGTCGGGATAGATCCCTGTATCCATCGGCACTACCACTAACATTAGGATTTTTCTCTACAAAAGCAGTTGCCATTTCTACCGCTGCAGTATCTAACAAGCTCTCGAAGTCTTTCATTTTTGGAGTATTCTCGGCACTCATATCCTTGATAATACCACACAGCTAAAGGTATACTCACCAAGTGGAATTTGAACTCTCAACAGAAAAGACTCCGGCAGGTGACCAACCGCGAGCCATCAAACAGCTGATGGATGGGTACAAGTCTGGCATGACACACCAGACGCTTTTGGGTGTGACGGGCTCTGGGAAGACCTTCACCGCAGCGAATGTTATTCAAAGCGTGCAGAAGCCGACGCTCGTTATTGCGCACAACAAGACACTCGCCGCTCAGCTCGCGCAGGAGTACCGCGACCTATTTCCAAATAACGCCGTGCACTACTTCGTCTCATACTACGACTACTATCAGCCAGAGGCGTACATGCCTATCTCGGACACGTATATCGAGAAAGAAGCGCAGATTAACGAAGAGATTGATCGCTTGCGTCACGCGTCTACGCAGGCGCTTTTGACGCGCAAGGACGTCATCATCGTGGCATCAGTCTCATGTATCTATGGTCTCGGTTCTCCTGAGCAGTACGAGAAAGTGCATCAGAAGATTGAGCGGGGATTTAAATCTACACGCGCCGAGATGCTCCGCACACTCGTGGGAATGTATTTTGAACGCACAAACGTTGACCTTACACCAGGACACTTTCGTGCAGTCGGCAATACGGTGGAAATTATGCCGACGAACGAACGGGTCATCTACCGACTCAGTTTTAATGCGGACGGCATCTCTTCTATTACAAAGATTGACGCCGTCTCACGTGCACTCATCGAGGAAGCGGATGTGTTTTATCTCTTCCCGGCAAAACACTTTGTGACGCCAGAGGACGAAAGTAAGCGCGCGATGGCGGAAATCAAGCAATCACTCGATGAACAACTAAAAATTTTTAAAAAAGAAGGAAAGGTGCTTGAGGCGGAGCGTATCAAGCGTCGTACCGAGCACGATCTCGCACTCATTCGTGAAGTCGGCTACTGCAACGGTATTGAGAACTATTCGCGCCACTTTGATGGACGTTCTCCTGGGGAGGCGCCGTATACGCTTCTCTCGTATTTCCCGCATACCAAGGACGGCAAGCCGGATTTCCTCACACTTATCGATGAATCGCACGTGACGATTCCTCAGCTCGGCGCAATGTACGCGGGCGACCAGTCACGAAAGAAGACGTTGGTTGAACACGGTTTTCGCTTGCCAAGCGCCGTCGACAACCGTCCGCTTAATTTTGAGGAATTTGAAGCGCGCGTCGGGCAGATGGTATTTATGTCGGCAACACCGGGACAATATGAGCGAGATACTGCTGACGGGAAGTCTGGTCAGATTGTCGAGCAGGTCATCCGTCCGACAGGACTTGTTGATCCAGAGATTGATGTACGTCCGGTTACTGAGAAAGGGAAGTATCCGGGACAGGTGAAAGACTTTATTGCAGAAGCTGAAAAAATTATAAAAGGGGGTGCTCGTGTATTGGTGACAACACTGACTAAGAAGATGGCAGAAGACCTTACTGATTTCTTGGATGACAAGGGAATTCAAACAAAATACATTCACTCGGACGTAAAAACGATGGAGCGCATAGAGATATTGACCGATTTTCGTCGTGGAGAATTTGACTGTCTCGTGGGTGTGAACTTGCTCCGTGAAGGTTTGGACCTGCCTGAGGTGGAGCTCGTTGCCATTCTTGATGCTGACAAAGAGGGATTTCTTCGTAGCGAAACCTCGCTCATTCAGACAATTGGGCGCGCAGCACGTAACGTGAAAGGCCGTGTGGTGCTCTATGCAGACCATATGACGAAGTCGCTCGACAAGGCGATAGGGGAAACAAACCGCCGTCGTGAAAAACAAGTTGCCTACAACAAAGAGCATGGTATTACTCCAATGACGATTGAAAAAGAGATTCGCTCCATCACTGATCAACTCCGTACAGAGCATGAGGAGACGGTTGAGACACTTCTGACTGTGGACGCTGAGCTGTACAAGCAGAATCCAAAGAAAGTACTGAAAGAAAAGCGTGAGCAAATGGAGGAGGCGGTCAAGCTCTTAGACTTTGAAACCGCAGCGCTTATCCGCGATGAGATACGAGCGCTGGAGGCGATGGGTGGAAAAAAGAAGTAGGTTAGGTATAATCATCTATATTCAATCCGTGCCCACATGCGCGGATGGTATTGCGTGATATGGCTCAAAAAAAGACCAAAACCAGCGTAGGAAATCAGAACGAAAAAATTATCGTGCGGGGTGCACGTACCCACAATCTTAAGAATGTTGATGTTGAAATGCCACGTAATAAGATGGTGGTTTTCACCGGTCTCTCAGGCTCAGGAAAGTCATCAATGGCGTTTGACACCATCTTTGCGGAAGGGCAACGACGTTATGTTGAGTCGCTCTCTGCGTACGCGCGACAGTTTCTTAAGCAAATGCAAAAACCCGACGTCGATGAAATCTCGGGTCTTTCTCCAGCTATCTCTATTGATCAGAAATCTGCGTCACGAAACCCACGTTCGACAGTGGCTACTATTACTGAAATCTACGACTATCTCCGTATTCTCTACGCACGTATCGGTCAGCCGTACTGCTTGGATACTGACGTAAAGATTGAAAAGCTCTCGCAAGATGAGATTCTCGGTATCGTCCTCAAATCTATTGAAGGAAGGGAAATTAAGAGTGCAAAGAATGCAAAAGAAGTGATGGGAGTAGCGATTTCTTCTGCGCGGGTATCCATTTTTGCGCCACTCGTTGTGGGTCGCAAGGGCGAGTACTACCAGATGCTCTATGATTTGCTCGGAAAAGGCTATGAAACGGTCAAAATTGATGGGAAAATCATGCAACTTCGCGAGAAGATTGAGCTTACAAAAACAAAACGTCACGACATCGACTTGCTCGTCGATGAAATTTATGTGAGTGAATTCCGTGACGACTCAAAAGGTGCACGCGAACGTCTTTCGGAAGCGGTTGAGCTTGCGCTTAAGGAATCGAATGGTTTGGTAAAAATTGAGAGCCCCGATGGGGCAGAGCGCACGCTCTCGGCAAAATTTATTTGTCCGATTGATGGTTCGTCGTTCCCAGAAGTAGAACCGCGTCTTTTTTCATTCAATTCACCGTACGGAGCGTGCGAGGAGTGTAATGGGCTCGGAACTGTGGGTATCTTCCAAAGTGACGAGTGCCCGATGTGTAAAGGTGCGCGACTGCGTAAAGAAGCGCTCCGCGTGTATCTTGGTGGTAATGGGAAAGATTTAGGTAAGAATATTGTTGATCTCACTTCGATGACCGTGAAAGAAGTTTCGGACTTTATTGCAAACCTCAAGCTCTCCAAAAAAGATCAAGATATCGCATGGCCGGCACTGCGAGAAATTATTGAGCGATTGCAGTTTATGCTTGATGTGGGTATTGAGTATCTCACGCTCGACAGACGTGCCAACACACTCTCAGGAGGAGAGGCACAGCGCATTCGTCTCGCTTCGCAGCTTGGTTCAGGACTTGTGGGAGCACTGTATGTACTCGATGAGCCGACGATCGGTCTTCATCAGCGAGACAACGACCGACTCATTAAGACGCTCACGGGGCTCCGTGATTTGGGGAATACTATTCTCGTTGTTGAGCATGATGAAGACACAATCTTTGCGTCAGACTATATTGTAGATATTGGTCCTGGTGCTGGCGTACACGGCGGTGAGATCGTAGTTGCTGATGATTTAGATAAACTACTTTCAGCAAAAACAAACCCATCAAAATCTATTACGCTCGATTATCTTCGCGGAGACAAGAAGATTGAGATTCCAGAAAAACGTCGCGATGGTGAGAAAGGTTCAATAAAAATAAAGGGAGGAAAGGCATTTAATATAAAAAATCTCGCAGTTGATATTCCTCTCGGCAGGCTTATCTGTGTGACAGGAGTTTCGGGTTCGGGAAAGTCGACATTTATGTATGAAATTCTCCATAGAAATCTTCGTTCACGGCTTGATAAAAAATATCGAACACCGAAGACGTACAATGCAGCATCATTTTCAGGAAGTGAATACCTTGGTCGCTCAATCCTGATTGATCAGTCACCAATTGGGCGCACACCGCGCTCTAATCCAGCAACATACACGGGAGCGTTCACACACATCCGTGACCTCTTTGCGGCATCGAGCGAAGCCCGAGCACGCGGATGGAAGCCGGGGCGATTCTCATTCAATGTGAAAGGCGGACGATGTGAAGCGTGTCAGGGTAATGGCATGATTGCGGTAGAGATGCACTTCCTCCCGACAGTATACGTAACGTGCGATGTGTGCGACGGGACACGCTTCACCAAAGAAACGCTTGAAGTAACCTATAAGAAAAAAAATATTTACGAAGTACTTCATATGACGGTGGAAGAAGCACACGCATTCTTCGTTGATGTTCCTGCAATTCAAGAACGTCTCAAATCGCTTCTTGATGTAGGACTGAGTTACCTTGAGCTCGGACAGAGTGCAACGACGCTCTCTGGCGGTGAGGCACAGCGCGTAAAGATTGCATCAGAACTCTATCGACCGCACACACAAAAGACTATCTACCTACTCGATGAGCCGACGATTGGCCTTCACTATGAGGACGTAAAGAAACTTATTGAGATTCTTCAAGCATTAGTAAATCGAGGGAATACCGTCATGGTTATTGAGCACAATCTCGATCTCATTAAGTGTGCCGACTATGTGATTGACATTGGCCCGGAAGGGGGAGCAAAAGGTGGAAATATTGTTGCAAAAGGTACTCCAGAAGATATTGCAAAATCGGATAAGTCATTCACCGGACAGTATCTTAAGAAAACACTTCGGAAATAAACTAATTTCTAGTGGAGAGTTCTGCATCGTGCCATCTCTTCCATTTATGTAATAATGAACGACCGTTCATTATTACATAAATGCGGTTTTTGAGGTGAGTGTTTAATTCTTGTATACTCAGTGAAATTCTTATGAAAAAGGAGGATGTTGTTAAAGAGAAAATCCCTGACGCGCCGGGCGTGTATTTTTTCCTCGGAAAACGAAAGGAGATTCTCTATATCGGTAAAGCAACGTCACTCAAGAATCGGGTGCGTAGCTATTTTGATGGACGGTTGAGTGAAAAGAGAAGCCATCTGATTGAAAAAATGGTGGAGGGGGCAAAGGAGGTCGAGTGGACAGATACCGATTCAGTGCTTGAAGCGTATATCCTCGAGACGAATCTCATTCGAAGTCATAAACCTCGCCACAATACAATTTCAAAGGATGATAAAAGTTTTAACCATCTCATTATCACCAACGAGGAATTCCCACGTGTGCTGGTAGTGCGCGGAAAAGACATAACAGAAAAATTTACTGATAAGGAGATCAAGTATCATTTTGGCCCCTTTCCTAATGGATCGCTTTTTAAAGAAGCACTCAAGATTATACGCAGACTCTTTCAATTTTATGATACAAAGCAACCAGTTGGTAAAGAAAAAAGTAAGATGGCACGCGGAAGGATAGATTTTAATCGCCAAATTGGACTCTATCCGAGTGTGCAATCGAAGAAAGAGTATCAAAAAACGATACGGCACATAAGACTTTTCTTTGAAGGAAAGAAGGGACAGGTGGTGAAGGAGCTTGAGAACGAGATGAAGGCGGTGGTTAAGACGGAAGAGTTCGAAAAAGCGGGGGTTATTAAGAAGAAGATATTTGCACTTACTCATATTCAAGACATTGCACTTCTTAAGGATAGTTCACGTGTTTATCGCGACGAGAAGACGGTACGGATCGAGGCGTATGACATTGCCCATCTTGCAGGAGATGACATGGTAGGAGTTATGACTGTGCTGGAAGCGGGCAAGGTAAAGAAAAGTGACTACCGGAAATTTAAGATACAGACAGTGACAAAAGCGAACGACACCGCGGCACTGAAGGAGGTGCTTGATAGACGTCTCGGGCACGATGAATGGCCACTTCCACAGGTGCTCGTTGTTGACGGAAGTACTGCACAGAAAAATGTCGCAGAGTCTATGCTTAAAAAATATGGAATCGTTATTCCAGTCGTGGGTGTGGTGAAGAATGAGCGTCACCGTCCAGAACGAATTATCGGGGTGCGGTCTGTCGTGCACGCGCATCATGATGCGATTTTGCTGGCAAATGCTGAAGCACATCGATTTGCCATTAATTATCATAGAGAAAAGAGTAGAAAACGAAACTTCTCCTAAGTCACCGTGGTACTATTTACTGCATGCAGCACATCAGAGTCGCGGTACTTCGTGGCGGTCCAAGTGAAGAATATGAGATTTCGATGCAGACAGGTGCCGGAGTGCTTGCTGCTATTGATCGTGAAATATATGAACCAATCGATGTCATTATTACAAAAGGCGGTATTTGGCTCTACGATGGCCGCGAATGGTTTCCTGAGCAACTACTCGCGCTTGTAGATGTGGTATTTCTTGCGCTCCACGGAGCATTTGGTGAAGATGGAAAGGTGCAACGCATGCTAGATCGATACGGTGTTCCATATACGGGAAGTGGGGCGTATGCTTCACATATTGCCATCAATAAGGCGATGACTAAGGATCAGTTTCGTGAATTAGGTGTCCAAATGCCTCCACACATGCTGGTCTCAAATGATTCACAGAAAAATGTCCATAAAGTTGCGGACGCTATTGGCGGTATGTTTGGTCCTCAATATGTTATCAAGCCCGTATCCTCAGGATCTTCAGTCGGTGTCATGATGGTGCAAAACTCTGCATTACTTCCGCAGGCGATTGACGATGCCTTGAAGACCTATGACCAGGTGCTTGTTGAGAAGAGAATTATTGGAAGAGAGGCAACGTGTGGTGTGCTAAATCGTTTTCGCGACCAAGAGGTGTACACATTGCCAAATATTGAGATTATACCTCCAGAGAGATCGGGATTCTTTGCGAGAGATGTTAAATATACTGGAGAGACACAAGAAATATGTCCAGGGCGTTTTAGTAAAAGAGAAAAAGAAGAAATCGAACGAGTTGCTAAATTGGTGCATGAACATCTTGACCTTTCACAGTATTCGCGTTCCGACTTTATGATTAATCCAGAAGGTGTCTATTTCTTGGAAGTCAATACATTGCCTGGTCTAACTTCAGAGTCTCTATTTCCAAAGGCGATGAGTGCTGTGGGTTCGTCATATGAAGAACTGATCTCTCATCTTATTCAGGACGCTTTGGATACTCAATGATTCCTCTCACCCCATCACAGGTAGAAGAAAGGTTGCAATCGCTGTCACAATGGCATACTAACAAAGAGCATTCTCGATTAAAGTATATCGCTAAAACTGTAGACTTTGCTTCAGCACTTAAGTTGGCAAACAACATAGGAAAGATTGCTGAAAAAGCTGACCACCATCCGGATATCAAGCTTTCATATGGAGTTGTGGAAGTGGTACTTTTCACACATAGTGCTGGCGGTGTGACGGAAAAAGATTTTGCGTTGGCAAGAAGTATTGACGAGATTACTCACGCTTCCAGCTCTTGAATTAACTCTAGAATTAGTTCAAGAGCTGGGTCTATTGACCTTACCTAGAAAACCTTTTATTATAGGCGGGCTCAGTAAATGCCCTGTCGTACTGGGCCCGTAGCTCAATTGGTAGAGCGCCTCATTTGCACTGAGGAGGCAGCGGGTTCGAATCCTGTCGGGTCCACAAATCAGTCAGCCGTGAAGCGTTAGCTTCACGGCTGTTGCTGTTTGTAGGACCCGACAGGATTCGAAAAAAGCTTCTGGCGAAGCCCGAGGCAAAAGGGACTTTGACTCGGAACAGAAGCGACGGGGCAGCGAGTCCTTAATAAAATTCAAGTTTACGCAGAATTTTATTTAGTACTGGCGCCGAATCCTGTCACCATAATCACAACCTGCCCTCCAGATTTTCTTGTGTTATAATTTTCAAATTATGAACAATGGATTTAAGTGGCTCTTTGTATATCCAATTCTATGGAGTCTAGCCTTGTCTTTTCTTGGCACAGTGCCTTATGTAGGGATATTGAGCTTATACTTAGGTTCTTCAACACTGTTCTTGTTACCGGAGAGTTGGGCAGACGTTCTTGGCACGAATGAACATGTAACGACCGGTTTTATGTGGATCGGAATTAATAATCTTGAAGGATGGGCAGTTGTCTTCCTCTTGATGTTTCCGGTCGCATTTCTCCCTTGTGCAGCTATATTCCTAATGCGATTCTTCAAAAATCATCAACGTAAAAATATATCGTCATAAACAAATCCTGTTAGATTATCTAGCAAAAACCCAGTCATATTACCCACAATCCACCTTTATTTCAGGGCATTTTTCTGGTAGAATGCGGGCGCATTTATGGGATTTGTACACATCGCACACGCTGCAGAAAATGGCTCAGAAGGAGGACTTTCTATCCATCTCGCACCCGATATTTTAGGGTACATTTTTGGTATACCTATTACGAACACATTGGTGACCGTGTGGTTCGTGATGGGTCTCATAACACTCTTTGCGGTGCTATTTCGTCGCCAGCTTAAGATGGTGCCCGGAGGGCTGCAGGTGCTCGTAGAGGCGCTTGTGGGAGGCGGGTATGAGTATGTAAAAGACGTTCTGGAGAGCGAGACCTACACCCGGAGATTTTTTCCATTGATTGCGACTATCTTTCTCTTTGTTCTATCTTTAAACTGGGTAGGGCTTCTGCCTGGAGTTGATGCGATTGGTGTTACTAAAATGGCGGAACATGGTGCGAAGTTCGTGCCGTTCTTACATCCCGCAGGAACTGATCTTAATATTACGTTTGCCTTTGCACTCGTTGCTTTTGTTACTATTGAACTTGCGGGAGTATTAGTACTTGGTGTGTTGAAGTATGGCGGTAAGTTTGTTAACTTTAGCTCACCACTGGCGTTCGCAGTGGGAATCATTGAGTTCGTGAGTGAGTTAGCGCGTCTCATCTCATTTTCTTTCCGTCTTTTTGGAAATATCTTTGCGGGGAAGACGTTGATTTTGGTCATCATCTTCTTTGTTCCGTTTATTGCCCCTGCACCATTTTTAGCATTTGAAATATTTGTTGGATTTATTCAGGCGTTTATCTTTGCGGTGTTGACATTGTTCTTTATTAAGTTGGCGATTGAGGAACCTCACTAGTGAGTGGATGAGAGTGGTCAGTATGCTGACCTTTCTCATTTATTCATTTAAGGATAAGTTTAAATAACATTATGGAATTAGAAGCAGCAAAAGCAATAGCAATGGCGATAGCCGTAGGTGTGGGAGTGTTTGGTCCAGGCCTCGGTATTGGAATGATCGCAGGGCGAGCACTTGAGGCAATCGGACGTAATCCAGAAGCTTCAGGAAAAATACAGACAACGATGTTTATTGGCATTGCCTTTACCGAGGCACTCGCGATTTTCGCACTTGTAGTCGGATTCATCATTAAGTTTGCGTAGTCTATGGTAGAAATTCTTCACGCATTTGGTATAGACTGGCGACTTATCGTCATCCAGGTATTCAACTTCGCACTTCTTATGGGTGTGTTGTGGTACTTCCTCTACACACCGGTGATGAAGATGATTCATGACCGAGAGGAGAAGGTGAAGAAAGGTGTGCAGGATGCAGAAGATGCAGCCTCCCTCAAGGCCAATGCCGAGGAAGAGCGCTCGAAAATACTTACAGAAGCAAACAAGGATGCGAGTGAAGTTGCCTTGAAGGCAAAGGAATTTGCTGACCAGAAAGCGGTGAGCATCATCGCTTCTGCAGAGACAAAAGCGGAGGGTATTGTAAAAGATGCTGGCGCAAAAGGTGAGGAACTAAAGAAAAAGATGGAGAAAGAAGGTGAGGCAGAAATCGCTAAACTCGCTGTTCTTGCTGCAGAACGCGTCATAAAAGAACAATCATCATAAATATGTTGGCAGAAAGTTATGCAAAAGCAATGTATGAAGTGATTGAGGGTGGGGTATCCACTCCAAAGGCTTTTGAGAGACTTGATGCAGTGCTTGTGCGTCGCGGGCATCAGAAACTTAAAGGTCCTATAGTACGAACACTTTCTCGCTACGCAAAACAAAAAGCAGTGTCGGACGCACCTGTTGTTACTGTTGCAATTGAATCATCCGTTAAGCAATTTGCGAAAGAAATAGCAAACGCACAGAAGAGTTTCGATGCTACGGGAGAACCTACTGTGTTTACCGACGAACGTCAGGTCGGAGGATTTACCTTTCAGTACAAAGGGAAATATCTTGATAGAAGTTATAAAGGGAAGCTCGTCAAGCTGTATCGGAACATTACAACGTCATTAATTACGTAATTTAATCAGTATTTAAATACGTATTAAAATCATTACTATCTAAATCATTACTAAAACACCATGAGCACAGCAATCATAGAACGAATAAAGAAAGAAATTGAGTCACTTGACCTCAATACTTTTGCCGAAGAAGTTGGTGTGGTCACTAGTGTCGCTGATGGTGTTGCCGAAATCGACGGACTCGCGTCCGCTCAAATGATGGAGATGGTTGTTTTTGATACTGATAAAGACCGTTCTCTCAAAGAAGCACTTGAAGATAGTGAGGTACTCTATGGCCTCATCCTGAACCTTGAGGAAGAGGTGGTAAAGGTGGTGATTCTTGGAGAGTCAACAAATGTACGCGAAGGAATGTTCGTTAAGCGTACAGAACAACTCCTTTCAGTCCCAGTGAGTGATGATGTGGTCGGACGCGTCATCAGTCCCCTTGGTGAACCACTCGATGCTCGAGGAGCTATCAAAGCAGATGGACATATGCCAATCGAGCGTGTTGCGTTTGGTGTGATGGATCGCTCAAGCGTAAATGAACCAATTCATACCGGAATCAAGGCGATTGACTCGATGATTCCAATCGGTCGTGGTCAACGCGAGCTCATCATTGGTGACCGTCAGACGGGAAAGACTACCATAGCAATCGATACTATCATCAACCAAAAGAACGAACCAAAAGAAAGTCGACCGATTTGTATTTATGTTGCTATTGGGCAGAAGCAGTCAAAGACTGCCAATATCGTGCGTACACTTGAAGAAGCAGGTGCGATGGAATACACGACCGTGATTTCAACATCTGCGTCAGAAGCTTCTCCTCTCCTGTACCTTGCGCCGTTTGCGGGTGCTGCCGTAGGAGAGTATTTCATGCTCAAAGGGAAGGACGTGCTTGTTGTTTTTGATGACCTTTCAAAGCATGCGGTTGCGTATCGACAAATGTCGCTTCTCCTTCGTCGTCCTCCAGGACGAGAGGCATATCCGGGAGATATCTTCTATCTCCACTCACGCCTGCTCGAGCGTTCTGCAAAGCTCTCAGAAAAGCTGGGTGGAGGTTCTATTACTGCTCTCCCGATTATCGAAACTCAGGAAGGTGACGTCTCTGCGTACATTCCAACAAACGTTATTTCTATCACTGACGGACAGATTTTCCTCGAGGGAGACCTCTTTAATAAGGGTATTCGCCCTGCACTCAACGTCGGTATCTCGGTATCGCGTGTGGGAAGTAGTGCACAGACAAAGGCGATGAAGAAGGTTTCAGGGAAAATTCGTCTTGAACTCGCGCAATTCCGTGAGCTTGAGGCGTTCATGCAGTTTGCTTCAGACCTTGATGAAGAAACAAAAGCTCGTATTGAAAGTGGTCGCAAGTTCACTGAGCTCCTCAAGCAGAAGCAGAACAACCCAATGCCGTTCTACAAGCAGGTCGTCTCACTCTATGCAGCCAACGGAGGCATCATGGACGGCGCACCGGTAGAGAACGTTCGCGCTATTGAGGACGCATATCTCTCGTACATCGAGCGTGACCACAAGAAGATTTTCGACACGATTGAAAGTGAGAAGGCACTCACGGATGACTTGACAGCACAGATGGATAAAGCAATGACAACTTTTAAAGACTCACACGCAAATCTCTATACCGCTAAGTAGCATCAAGAATCAATGGCACTTAAGCTGATTAAAAACAAAATAATCACTACGCAGAAAACCGGCAAAGTTACCAAGGCTATGGAGGCTGTTTCTGCGGTCAAGATGCGGAAGAGTCAGGAGCGTGCGCTTGTAGGTAAGGCTTACGCACAGTCTGCCGTACGTATCCTTGAACGCATTAGCCGTAGTCAGGACAGTGAGCGATTTTTTACCTCAGAAAAGAAAGGTGGTAAGGAGTGCTACGTGGTTATAACTAGTGACAAAGGTCTTGCTGGGAGCCTCAACAGTGCGGTGCTCAAGGAAGCATCAATGGTCCTTGCGGGGAAACAAAAGGAGGGTATTCGCATCATTGCATTTGGACGAAAGGCACACGAGTTTTTCCTCCGCGAGGGATACTCTATAGATAAGGAGTATACCAATGTCAGTGACGAGGTTTCTCTTTCTGATATGCAGGAAGTCCGAGAAATTATTTCAAAGAAGTTTGAGGGAGGAGAGTATAGCTCAGTGTCAGTAGTTTTTCAAAATTTTGTTTCCACGTTTGAGCAACACCCACTTCTGCGCCAAGTACTTCCGCTTGAGAAAGAAGCACTTGGCGCAATGGTTCGTGATATTGCGCCTAAAAATAAGGGAGTGATTGGTGAGGATGAGGTCTCTTTTGGTGAGCATGTTTATACCGTTGAGCCAAGCGCTGAGGAGGTGATGCACGTGTTGATTCCTCAGCTTGTACAGGTTATGCTCTACCACGCACTCCTCGAGAATAAGGCATCAGAGCATTCAGCACGTATGGTTGCTATGAAAAATGCAACCGATAAGGCAAAAGAGATTACCAAGATGCTTACAATCAAATTTAATAAAGCGCGCCAGGCAGCGATTACAGCAGAGGTTAGTGAAATTACCGGCGGAATTGAGGCAATGAAGAGTTAAAAATTTATTAATACAGAGATTATGAAAAAAGGAACAATAACACAGATAGTCGGTCCAATCGTTGACGTACACTTCAAAGATGGTGTGCCAGCGCTCCTTAATGCACTCATAGTGCAAAAAGAAGATGACGACACGCTGACACTTGAGGTTGCACAACACGTTGGTCTTGACCGCGTGCGAGCAATTGCGATGGAAGACACCCAAGGACTCACGCGCGGTATGGAAGTGAAAGACACTGGTGCGGCGATCTCTGTTCCTGTTGGAGAGCAATCGCTCGGAAGGCTTTTTAATGTACTCGGGAAGACACTCGATGGTGGTGGAGAGCTCGCGGGCGGGAAGACACGCGCAATTCATCAGAGTGCTCCTGCGTTCAGTGACCAGTCTACAAAAATGGAGGTCTTTGAAACGGGAATTAAATCGGTTGACCTTCTTGCGCCGTTTATTAAAGGAGGAAAGGTGGGACTCTTCGGAGGAGCGGGAGTGGGAAAGACGGTACTTATTCAGGAGCTGATTCACAACGTTGCGTCTGAACACGGTGGGTACTCAGTATTTGCCGGTGTTGGTGAGCGTGTACGTGAAGGAAACGACCTCTACTATGAAATGAAAGAATCCGGCGTGCTCGATAAGACCGCACTTGTATTCGGACAGATGAATGAGGTGCCGGGTGCGCGTGCGCGTGTGGGGCTCACAGGCCTCTCTATGGCTGAAGCACTTCGTGACGAGGGTGGTAAGGACGTACTCTTCTTTATGGACAATGTCTTCCGTTTCACACAGGCAGGACAAGAGGTGTCCTCACTTCTTGGACGTGTATCTTCTGCAGTGGGCTACCAGCCAACGCTTGCTGAGGAGATGGGTAAAATGCAAGAACGTATTACTTCAACTAAGGACGGCTCCATTACGTCTGTACAGGCTGTCTATGTACCAGCTGACGACCTTACCGACCCTGCGCCTGCGACAACTTTCTCTCATCTTGACTCTACGGTAGTACTTTCACGCGCACTTGCGTCGCTTGGAATTTATCCTGCGATTGATCCACTCGATAGTAATTCTTCTGCCCTTGATCCAAATATTGTGGGCGAAGAGCACTACCGTGTTGCCCAGGGTGTAAAGCTTGTACTTCAGCGCTACAAGGATCTACAAGACATCATCGCCATTCTCGGTATCGAAGAACTTTCAGAGGATGACAAGCAGGCAGTATACCGCGCGCGTAAGATTCAGCGATTCCTCAGTCAGCCATTTAGTGTTGCAGAAGTATTTACCGGCTCACCGGGTAAGTACGTAACACTCGAGGAGACTGTCCGCGGCTTCGGAGAGATTCTTGATGGAAAGCATGATGGTAAGTCTGAGCAGGATTTCTATATGAAGGGCGGTATTGATGAAGTAACTTCTTCATAATCTATGGCAGAAAAAAAATTACTACAACTGACCGTAACAAAAGTCGACGGCCCGCTTTTCGAAGGAGAAGCTGAGTCAGTGACGGTGCCGGGAATAGAAGGGGAGATGACGATTCTCCCACACCACTCGGCACTCATCTCGCCACTCAAGCGGGGTGTCATTACCGTCCGAGCCGGAGGCGAAGATACATTCTTTGAAATAGAGGAGAGCGGAACTCTTGAGGTGAGTGGCAATCAAGCGACGGTGTTGATATAGAAAGATATATGAAAAAAGTGTTATTCCGACTCGCCAAATCATCGGTAGGTGAATTAATTGTTGGTATCGCTTTTGGCAAGTTCTCCAGCCTATTGCCAGTCGAACGTGTGATGGAAACGGACAGAGTCATTGCCTTTTGGCATCCAAAACCGTATTGGGAAGAGCACCTACTTATTGTGCCCAAGAAGGCGCTCAAGAATTTATCTACAATGCAGTCTGACGATTTTGTTTATATTGAAGAGATGTTCAAAGTGGCACAAAAGATTGTAAAAGAAAAAGCTTGGGAAGCGGATGAGTATACCGTCGTAATGAATGGCGGTTCACGTCAACAGGTTGCTCAATTGCACTTTCACCTCGCTCGTGGGACTAAGAAGAATGTCGATATTTAATCCAGAGATACAAGAAAACACCTGTTAAAACGTACGTTTAAACAGGTGTTTGCTTGTACGAGCATATTTATGTAATTATCAACGACCGTTTATAATTACATAAATAGATATTTTCTTGCAAAAACAATTTATACAATATAAACAGCTATGGAGGGGAAGTAGTACTTATATAGATTCAAGGGTTATACTTATCGTCATATGGAAATATGGTTTATGAGTGCAATAGGGGCAGCGGTTGCTGCTGGCCTAAGTAACTTTTTCTTTAAACAGGCCGCTGTTCGAAAGTATAATGCTGAATTATTTAGTTTATATGGAGCGGTGGTATCGTTCTGCGTATTGGCTACCATTGTCATTTTTAGATACGACTGGTCTATGGCGTTTGGTCTGGTTGGTGGTCTGGTATTTATAGGCGGTTTTATAGCTTCCCTGACAAATATTTTTAAAGTATACGCACTGAGATTTATTGATTCCACAATATATTTTCCTCTTTATAAATTAATTGCTCCAGCCTTAAGTATCTGTGTTGGAGTGGTTTTTTTCGGGGAAGCCTTTTCAAGGGTAGAGTGGTTTGGGATGTTACTTGGTCTTCTTGTTCCATTACTTCTCATTACAAAGATAGAAAACGGTAGACAAACCTATTTACTTGCAGGTCTAGGCCTGGTGTTGCTTACAGGGATGTTCTCAGCCGCCTCTGCCTCATTTATGAAATTGGGTTCTGATGTAATGATCCCTACACTGGTTGTTATGACTTTAATGTCATTTGGACTATCGGTTGGCACACTATCTGTTATCGTCCTTAAAAAAGGTATTGGAAGACTGTTTGTGGTGCTTATGCTCGAGACATCTAAAGGACTTGTGATGGGTTCACTTTGGCGAGCTGGTCTAATTGGAGTGTCTATGCTTTTTACACTCCATGCGTATATAAGTGGTGGTACTCTGGCCATTGTGCAGACAATACATTCAATGTATATTTTGATTCCAATTGTTCTCGCGATTGTCATTTACAATGAACACTGGAATCTTCAGAAAGTAATTGCAATTGTGCTCTCCATCTCGTCGCTGGCTTTCTTGGGCGGATTGTCTTAAGAGACGACATTTAATATGAATTTGGTATAATCTCAAAAAGGTACTTTGGGAGGTGAGATGGCTAATTTTAGACGTGCCAGAATGAATTACCAAGTTGCTCGCCAAGCCCGGAATGGACCGCATTGGGCTGCTCATGCAATACCCGTCGCGCGAGAGTATACGCCGGGGGAGACTGTCCTCATAAGGAAGACGGGGCAGACTGCTGAGGTCGAAGACCGCACCTCGTGGGGCGACTATAGGCTGATCGGATGGGAAGGAAAGTTCTTTTCCTCCGATGCACTCAAGCCAAAATGAAAAGGCGACCCCTGTGGGCCGCCTTTTACGATTATGTTCTTTTTGATTAGTCTTCAATCACACCAGGATTTCGAAGGTAAATGACTGGAATAAAGAGAAGTGTAATAAATACTGAAAAGGACAATCCGAAGATGATTGAGAGCGCGAGTGGGGCCCAGAGGGATGAAGCAAAGAGAAGTGGTGCGATACCAATCACTGTCGTGAGTGTTGTAAGAAGAATTGGACGAAGACGCGAGGTTGCTCCGTCGAGTACCACTGCTTCTACATCCCAGTTTGGATGTTTCTTGCGAAGTCCGTTCATCACATCAATCAAGATGATTGAGTTATTGACCACGATTCCAACGAGCGCGATGAGTCCCATGAGAGACGGGAAGGAAAGTGCGTTACCAGAAATAGTAAGACCAATCGCAATACCGATGAATGAAAAGAATGCGGGAGCGATTACATAGAGTGCGTGGCGGAATGAATTGAACATGAGTACGATAATTGCAAACATCAGGATAAGTCCTGCGATAATCGCATACCCCATTTCGGCAAATGATTGGTCAGTTTCCTGATTTTCACCACCGACAATCATTTCTACACCATCTGGTATAACAAGCTCGTTCTCTGCACGCGTACGGAACTCGGCGTTGATCTCTGCGACGTTACCGCCTGCCGCAAGTTCACTGGATGCACTCGCAACACGACGCTCATCCTCATGGCTGATAGCCGTACTTCCTTTCTGGACATTTGTCTCAAGAATAGAACCCAAGAGAACTGAGCCGTTTGGTGTTTGAATCTCAATATTTTTGATGACGTCGATTGTTACCTGGTTTGTGTCATGTGGATCACGGTAGGAGGGATTCAGATTTTCTACAACGATTACATCAATATCCTGCTCAGCTGTATTGATGGTTGTCGCTTTAGTACCCTGAATAGCGGTACGGAGGGTGAGCGCAACGAGTTGGGGATTGAGACCCACTGCAGCAGTCTTTGTCTTATCGATAGTAAGTACAAACTCGGTATTGTCGTCCTTTGTGCTTGTAGTAACGGCGTTTGTTCCGGGGATACCTCGGAGGATACGCGCTGAGTCGATAGCGAGTTGTTCAATTTCGTCTAGGTTGTCACCTTTGAAAGTGATCACAACTGGAGTACCGACAGGGGGACCTCCTGCGAGTTGTGTCACACGAATTTCAGAAGTTTTAATCACTGAAAGTTTCTCAGCGAGAATATCACCAAGTTCAAGGCTTGAATACTTACGGTCTTTCTTCAATTCAATGAACGCATTTGCAAACTTTGAACCGCTACCACCACCTGTACCACTGTAGGCACTCGATGCTCCTACAGTCATGACGAATGACTGGATATCGGGCTCCGTATAGAGAATCTCTTCAACCTTTCGTGCTTCGATTTCGCTTTTATCAAGAATAGTACCTTGTGGGAGCTCCATTTCCACAATGACGTAGTCCTCGTCTCCTGTCGGAAAGAATTCTACTTGGAGTGTGAGGAAGGCCGGAAGGAATGAAATAAGGAATCCTGCACCCGCAATGGAGAGAATTACTCCTGGGATGAGATAAAACCATCGAACGCTTCGAGAGAGGAGATAATAAAACACCCCAGTGACAATTGCGCAGAAGATAATTGCAGCGAAGATTCCCTTGATGGGGAGGACGGGTGTCGCAAAGAATAGTCCGATAACAAGTGCAATAAACGCATTCTCTCGATGCCTATGTCCTAGGACAAGTAGTAGTTTCTCGCGATACCAGGTAAGCACTTTCTCCGTATATTCCTCTTGTCGTTCTTCCATTGTACTCATGTTTCGACGACGAAGTACCAACGAAGCAATCATTGGGATAAAGCCGAGTGCCACAATAAGGGAAGCGACGAGCACTGAGATAACAGTGAATGGAATTGATTTGATAAATTCTCCAACAATTCCAGAAATAAAAAAGAGAGGGAAGAAGACGGCAATTGTTGTCATTGTCCCCGCAGTGATAGGGGTATGGAAGTCGTGGATTGTCTTGAGCGCCGCCTGCTTCTTATCTCCTGACGGGTCACTCTTCATGTTTGAGTGGATGCCTTCGACCACCACGATAGCTGAGTCGACAAGAATACCGACAGAGAGAATGAGCGCGAAGAGTGATACAAAGTTGAGTGTATTGCCTGAGACAAGAAGGCCAGCGAATGCAATCATGAATGAGAGGGGGATGGAAAGACCTGCGACCAAAGCCTCACGCCATCCGATTGCAATAAAAAGGATGGTCATCACGAGGATTACTGAGACAAGTCCACTTGTGGTGAGGGTGGTAAGGTCTTCAAGCAACAGTTCTCCTGTATCAAAAATAATGAGAACTTCCATTCCGTCGAGCAGCTCCCCTTCTTTTTGGAGCTCAGTGAGTCGTTCTTTCACAGCAGTGGTAATACTTGTCACGTCTCCACCTGCCTGCTTTTGTACATTGAATGAAAGTGCAGGATGTGAAGGTTGTCCATCTAGTGAGACGCGTGAAAGAGATCGTGTCTCGGTGAGCCCGTCTGAGACAAATGCAACGTCGCGCACGTAGATTGGCTGGCCGCCAATTGTGGTCACAGGGATACTTGCCACTTCTGAAGGGTCTTGGATGTCTGCCTCAAACTGAAGGTTGTATGAAACTCCATCAAACTCAATCGAACCAACGGGGAGTGTCGCGTTTGAGCTTCGGATAGCATTAGTTATATCAGTGAGCGAAAGGCTGTACGCGCGCAGTGACTCAGCATTTACCACCACCTGGACTTCACGCTCTTGGAAGCCAGAAATTCCGACTGAAGAAACACCTGATATTGACTCCAGCTCGTCTTCAAGAGCACGTCCGAGACGTGTGAATTCTGAAGGTGGAAGTGTTCCAGAGACAGCAAACGTGACTACTGGCTCTTGAGAAAAATCAATCTGTCCGACAAAGGGATCGGTTGCTTCCTCAGGAAGTTCTGGAACAACAGTATCGATCTCATCCTTCAACTCCTGGATAGACTTATCGAGATCTGCGTCAGCCTCAAATTCAATGGTTATTGAAGAAACACCATTTGAGGATACTGAAGTGATTTTCTTTACATCTGAAAGTGACCCGGAAATTGCTTTCTCAACTTTATTGGTGATGAGCGTTTCAATATCGGTTGCCGATGCTCCAGGGAGAGCGGTGCTGACAATACCGATAGGTACTTGGACTTCTGGGTTTGATTCCTTCTGAATACTTAGCACAGAGAATACCCCGGTCACGATGAGTGCCGTTAGTACCAAATAGGTAAAGTTTTTCTTATTCGTAAAGAAGCTCCAAATCGTATACATAATAGTAAGGGTTTAGATTTTTATTCAGCTACGAGTACCTGATCTCCCTCATTGAGTCCCCGTGCATCAATTACAATTTCCATATCCGAAGTGACACCGGAGTTTATGATGATGCTACTACCAAGAAGTGGACCCTCTGAGACGGTATGTGCCTCTAGTATGCCTTCACTTGAAACGGTGAAAATAACAATACGGTCTGTCTCAACCTTGAGTGCGGTGATTGGTACGATAATGTCAGTGGCAGTATCTGCAGGGACTTCCTGATCGCTTTCTGAAGATATTGAGAGTCGGACAGTATCACCGTTTGAAAGTTCTGTGGCAGTCGTTTGAATCTTTATTTCAACTTTTTTCGTTGATGGGTTGATGGCTGGAGAGATATTACTCACCGTACCTTCAAATTTTTCTTCTATAATTACATTACTTCCAACAGCAACACGATTACGCTCAGACTCGCTGATGAATGCGGTGATTTCAAGCGCGTTATTGTTTGCCACAACTGCAATAGGGGAGAGGTTGCCAACGTAGTCGCCACTCTTTATTGAAATTGCATTAACGGTACCTGCGATTGGGGTAGTAATTATTGTCTTTGCATAGTTTGCCTGCGCGCTACGGAGTACGCCAAGGGCCTGTTTAATCCCCCCATCTGCACTGGAAATGGTATTTCCCGAGCCCGCGAGCTCGGAGTCGGCATTTGTAATGGAAGTGCGTGCATTTCGGAGTGTAGATTGTGCGTTTCCAATTTTTGTACGAGCAGCACTCAAAGAAGATTTATACACCTCAATTTGTGTTTGTAACGTTCCGTCGTCTGTTGTTTTTTCTTTAGAAATTAGATTTTGAAAAATAACGTCTGTTAAATCGGAGACGCGCTGTGTCAGAAGTTCCGCCTCAGCTATATTTGTAATCAGGCCACTATCTGCTGAAAGTGTCGCCGTCAATTCTTTCCAATCATTTAGATCATAATTTATCAACCGCCTTTCCCATGAGTAATCTGTGAGATCGAATGATGATTGATTTTGAGGAGTGAAAAAAGAGGAAACTGTATTTTGCATAACATCCTGTATGGTGACAAAGGCACTCCTGTAGTTTGAAAGAGCGCTCGTGTATACGCTCTCTGCCGATAAGCCAGTGCGTACTGCATTTGCCAGTGCGACTTCATAGGAGCCTTCTGCTTGGAGGAGGGACGCGTATTCACTCGCGTTTTCAATAGTCGCGATTCGTTGACCGGCTTTTACTGTTTCACCAAGAGATACATAGGTACGTGTAATGCGGCCAGATGCTTCACTCTGGAGGTTAACTTCGCTGACTGCTTCAACAGTACCAACGAGATTTATGGTAGCGCCGCCGGTGATATTACTGACACGTAAAATATCTACCGTACGAAGTTGTTTGTCGGTTACTTCAGGTGACGTGCTTCCTGTGAGAGAGAAGATGGTCCCACTGATGAGAAGCACAAAAACCACCACACCTCCCGTCCAGACAACACCTTTTCCATACCAGCCATATAAGCGGTTTAACATAATTTGAGTCAAACTAAATAGTACTAACGGGGCAACGTTACCATACTATTGTCAATAGGTCAACAATGACTCCTGTGGGAGTTATTGTTTGGAAGCAAGCTCTTATTCTGTTAAAATAAGAGCTCATGTTTGGACTAGGAAAAGCAAAAGAATGGGGAACGCGGAAACTTCTTGAACGTCAGCTCAAAGATACACCGAAAGAGCAACGGGAGATGATCATGACGATGTTTGAGAAAGACCCAGAGCTTTTGCAAAAAATATCAAAGGAAATCGAAGCTGAGACGAAGAAGGGCTTGAGTCAAATGCAAGCGGCAATGAAAGTCATGCCAAAGTATCAAACTCAACTACAGGCACTTATGGGAAACAAGATGCCCCAACGAGGTGTTGGCGGAGGAGCTAAGGGGTTTAATCCCAACGGGAGCATTCGTAAGTAAGATATTTTTTAAAAAGCTGTTCACAGAAAAGACATGGGTAACCTATGTCCTTCTCGTATAATAAAAATCTATGGTAAAGAAAATATTGATACTCCTCGGTAATCCTGATAAGGAAACATACTCGGGAGGACTTGCGGATGCATATCAGCGCGGAGCGGAGGTTGCGGGGCATGAAGTAAGACGATTGAATATTGGTGAGATGCAGTTTGATCCAATCCTCCATAAAGGATACAAGGAGATACAAACTCTTGAGCCAGATCTCATCCTGCTTCAAGAGGCGTGGAAGTGGGCGGATCACACTGTAATTGTCTACCCAAACTGGTGGAATACCATGCCGGCGATTCTTAAAGGACTTTTTGATCGTATGTGGCTTCCAGGATTTGCATTCAACTTTGATAAAGAGACGAAAAAACTCATTCAGCGTCTGAAGGGTAAAACAGCGCGTGTGATTATTGTGGCAGGTACGCATAGTCCATTTCAAACATGGTGGAAATTTGGTGATTACACGAATGAAATTCAGCACGGCATCCTTGAGTTTGCTGGAATCAAGACAAAAGTTTCTGCATTTGGTCCATGTGACCATGTCGATGGTATCTGTCGTGACAAGTGGGTATTGAAAGTTGAAAAGATGGGAAAAAAAGCTTACTAGCACTCTGTTGTTTTTGTGTTAGTCTAGGAACGCATGAATCTGTCTGTAGGTATCGTAGGGCTTCCAAATGTTGGAAAATCAACGCTCTTTAATGCGCTCACTAGGAGTGCAGTCCCTGCTGAGAATTATCCATTTTGTACGATTGACCCATCTGTAGGTGTTGTCGCAGTGCCAGACAATCGCTTGGAAACACTCACAAGCATTTCACATTCTGCGAAGACAATTCCCGCAGTAGTTGAATTTGTAGATATTGCAGGCCTAGTAAAGGGGGCTTCTGCAGGAGAAGGTTTGGGAAATAAATTTCTTTCAAATATTCGCGAGGTGAATATGATTGCTGAAGTAGTGCGTATTTTTGAAGATACCGATGTGCATCATGTCTCTGGTGCAGTCGACCCACTAAGTGACATTGAGGTGATCAATCTTGAGTTAATTTTGGCCGATACGGAAACCGTTGCAAATCGTCTCGAAGGAGTTGAGCGTGAAGTAAAACGTGGTGATAAAGACTCTGTCAAAGAAAAAGAGGCGTGTGTAAAAATATTACAGACACTTGAATCGGGAAGACTCGCCAACATGTGCGAACTGACAGAAGAAGAACAGAAAGCTGTAAAAGGTCTGCATTTGTTAACGATGAAGAAATTTTTGTATGTATGTAATAAAAAAAATGGAGCATTTAACCTCGATGAACAGAATGATGAAAGATGGCAAGAACTGCAAAACTTCTTTGAAAGCACCAACTCAGAATATGTAGTAGTAGATGCAGGTGTTGAGCATGAGCTTAAAGATTTAGAAGAGTCTGAGAAGGAAGAGTTCCGAAGAGAGTATGGTGCTCAAGATTCTGGTGTGGGGAATCTCATACGTGCATGTTACCGACTGCTCGGACTTATCTCATTCTTTACGACAGGGGAAGACGAGACGCGCGCGTGGACTATTGAAGAAGGTTCCACCGCACCTTCAGCCGGGGCAGCTATCCATACCGACTTCAAAGATAAGTTTATTCGGGCACAGGTCGTGACTTTCGCTGACTTAGTAGAGACAGGAGGTATGGCGGTTGCCCGAGAAAAAGGGAAGTTGCGTACTGAAGGAAAAGAGTACGTTGTAGAGGACGGTGACGTTATTGAGTTCATGCACAGCTAATTCAGTAAACATACAGCTTTGAGTTATAATTCTCCATATATGAAACTTACATCAACACACTATTTTATAATTTTAGTAGTTATTGTTTTCGGAGGGATTGTTGCATTGCGTTTTTATGATTCAGCGAAGCCTGGGGAATATGATACGTTCGCGCAGTGTCTCGCTGACGAAGGGGCTATATTCTACGGGGCCTTTTGGTGTCCTCACTGTGGTGAACAGAAAGACATGTTTGGTAATTCTGTAGATTTTTTACCGTACAAAGAATGCTCTCTACCTGACGGACAAGGTCAGACACAAGAGTGTATAGATGCTGACATAAAGACATATCCGACATGGGAATTTACTGATGGTACACGTCTTGAAGGTGTGCAGTCGTTTGAGAAACTCTCAGAGAAGACTGGTTGTGAACTAATAAAAGATGACGTATAGAATATACCTATGAATGCAACTGTCGAAAGTTTAAATCTTCTTCTTGCACTCGGCGGTGTTGGCTTTATACTTGCGAGTGCGGTACTTGTATTTGATCTGTACACAAGCCGGTCACTCGAAGTGTATGTGCAAAAGTGGGGACTCTTTGTGGCGTTTCTCCTCACGGCGACAGGTACGGGAATGACACTGATCTATTCTGAAGTATTTGGTTTTGTACCGTGTAGTCTTTGTTGGTTTCAGAGAATCTTCCTCTATCCACAACTCTTCATCACAGGTACAGCGCTCTATATCAAGGAAAAAATGGTGGCTCTCTACGGAATAGCACTTTCAGTACCGGGTCTTATTATCTCGCTCTATCAACACTATATTCAGATGGGTGGCTCTGAGGTTGTTGGATGTCCGACAGGAGGAGGCGACTGCTCACAGCGTATCCTCTTTGAATTTGGGTTTATGACATTTCCTCTTGTATCTGCGTCACTCTTCTTCTTTTTGATTGTTCTATACTTCTACATGCACAAAGCGAGATAGGGAAGATGTCTTTTTAACTTGCTTCAGGTGGTGGGTTGAGTTTTTGGATTGGACTTACAATATCCGGGTCCCACTTTGCAGTAATTTCTCCGTATTTTTTCTCGAACTGCTCTAGGTCGTAAGTCATTTTCTGAACAAGCCTCTTCATATGTGCCGGAGTAAAAGCGTAAAATTGTGCTTGTCCGCCCGAACTGAGGCCGATAACAAAACCTTCGGCGCTGGAGCCGGAGATGACATTTTCACAAAATAATTTTGGTGCTTTTTGTAGGTCTTCTGGTTTCATCTCATCATGATAGAATTTGTTTATGGATAAAGCAAATCCAGAGACACGCCTCGCTGACTTTTTGTTTGAAATAGGAACAATGCGACGGCTACTTCGCATACATCGGCAGCTTTTATTGGCTGATGACACTTCAGACAATATCGCTTCACACTCGTATCGCGTAACCATCATAGGATGGATTTTAGCAAAAATGGAGAACGTAGAACCATATAAAACCGTCATGATGTGTCTTCTGCACGACATGGGTGAGATACGTACGGGCGACCATAACTGGGTCCATAAACGATACGTAGAAATAAAAGATGAACAGATTGTTGAGGACCAGCTAGGTACATTGCCATTTTCAGAACTTGCTGAACTAGCTAAAGAGTATGAGACTCGTGAATCAAGAGAATCATTACTTGCAAAAGATGCTGATTTGCTTGATCAGATACTCTTACTTCGTGAGTATGAATGGCAGGGTAATAATGAGGCGCGAGTATGGCTCCGCGGGAAAGGAAAAAAGTTTGATGATGAGGGAAATGCGCAATTTAAAAAACTCTATTCCGATTCGGCAAAAAAACTTGGGGAAGCAATTCTTGAGCAAAACCCCTCTGACTGGTGGAATAATCTTTGGACGAGTGGAAAATAAGAAGTGGCTTTTAAAAATTTATAAGGCATAATCATAATCATATGGAACATACCGCAAAAAACTTTGTACTTCAGCTCGGATCACTAGTTGCACTATATGTATCTTTATCGGCTCTTATATTAATTTCCTTTGGAATCATCACTGTTCTATTTCCAGACGCAGCCACAGGCTATTGGGAGTATGATAACGCGCAGAGTCAGATACGCTTCGGCATTGCAATGTTGATTGTCTTTTTTCCCGCGTATATCGTGTTGACTCGTATTGTGAATCAATTGCGTCGCAAGACGGGAGAAAAGTATCTTACACTTACAAAATGGTTAATTTACCTCTCTCTTCTTGTGGGTGGAGGAATTCTACTCGGTGATCTTGTGGGTGTAATTGTGACGTATCTGAATGGTGAAATCACAACACGTTTTATTCTGAAGGCGCTCACGCTACTCGTCGTCATTGGAGTGGCATCCCAATACTACATCCTGGACGCTCGAGGATATTGGAAATCACACGAAGAAAAATCAAAGTTATTTGGAGCGCTCTCTACAGTCGTCGTTATTGCGGTTTTGGTACTCGGATTCTTCCAGACGAATACTCCAGCACAAGTAAGAGAGATGCGATTGGATGAACAGCAAGTGACAGCCTTGCAGGATATTGAATGGCGGATTGAAGAATATTATAGAGTAGAGGGAACATTGCCAGAAACTATTGAGACGTTGTATGGGGGTCTTTCAGTACCTATGTCCCCAGAAAATCGTGAAGCATATGAGTACGTGGTATTGGACAGTTCTTCGTTTGAACTCTGTGCAACTTTTGTTCAAGAATCGTCTTCTCAGTTACGCGCAACTCAGCCTGTAATGATGGACACAGCCAAGAATGTCTACACATGGGACCATGGAGTAGGAAAAGTTTGCTTTAAGCGTGTGGTAGAAAAAGTACAGTAGTCTTGTTTGACTTAGGACATACTTTGTGGTAGCGTTCGCGTATTAAAAGACAGTCTTGTTTTGTTACTTTTATAAAAAAGTTGTGAAGCTGGGCGGAAAATGAGTAAGAGTTTGAGCATTATGCAATCACTATTCAAAAAAAGCGTAGCCGTGTGTAGCGTATTTCTACTTGTTGCAGTATTTGCGTTACCAACACAAGCTGGTGCAAGTACACAGCAGCAGTATTATTGGACGCCGACGATACCAACTACAGGTTACCAGTATCAGTACCAAACACAACCACAGTACCAAAACCAGTATCAGTATATTTTGTATCTGATGCAGGTACTTGCTCAACTTCAAGCACAACTTGCAGACCTACAAGGACATGGTGGTTACAGTAGTGGTGACTCAGAGATTGAGGTAACCACTCGGTCCGCAACAAACGTCAAAGATGACGAGGTGCGTCTCAATGGAGAAATTGACTTTAATTCATCAGACTACGCCTACGTTTGGTTTGAGTGGGGAGAAGATGACGATGACCTTGATGAAGACACAACACACATTCGTCTTGATGATAATGACGACGAAGACTTTAGTGCTCGCATCACACGACTCCGTGAAGATGAGAAATATTACTTCCGTGCAGTGGGTGAAGATGAGGACGGTGAAGAAGACTATGGTTCAATCCGAAGTTTTACAACCGACGATGATGGTGGAAATAATAATGACGATGAACCGGACGTGGAGACTGGCGACGCTGATGACATTACCGATGATTCCGTAGAGCTCAATGGTGAAGTTGACATGAACGACTTCAATAACGGGACAGTATTCTTTGTATGGGGAGAAGACGAAGATCAGGTTGATGACATTGAGCGGGATTATGACACCTACTCTGATGTAGATGAGGATGGTGATGACCTACAGAAGTACCGTGTTGATTCAGACTTGGACGGTCGTCGAACATACCGATTGGACATCGATGGACTCGACGACGATACAGATTACTATTTTGCAATCTGTGTAGAGTATGAGGATGAGGACAACGACGATGTGCTCGCATGTGGTTCAACAGAACATTTCGAGACAGACAACTAAAAAATCGTAAACCGATATAAAGAAAACCCCCGCAAAAGCCTTCTGCTTTTGCGGGGGTTTTCTAGCCTGTCTCCAGACGTCTCATAGTATGATATTATGTAATATCATACTATGTTGTGGTGACTGGAACTCTGATTATATAGCTGATCACCACGTTTCTTTGACAGACACTCAAAACACGGCATAATGACGCATACGTATGCATAAGAAATTCGACCATCAGGCGGTAGAGAAAAAGTGGCAAGAAAAATGGAAGGAGAGTGGTCTCTATACAACGTCAGATACTTCAGGAAAAGAAAAAGTGTATGTATTGGACATGTTTCCATACCCCTCTGGAGAAGGACTTCATGTAGGGCATCCAAAAGGGTATATAGCAACTGACATCTATTCGCGTTTTAAGAAGATGTCAGGGTATGAGATTTTGCATCCAATGGGTTGGGATGCATTCGGACTTCCTGCAGAAAATTTTGCAATAAAAAATAAAGTACATCCGAGTGAGGCGGTAGAGAAAAATATCGAAAACTTTAAGAACCAGTTAGCTCACCTTGGTTTTAATTACGACTGGGGTAAGGAGATTAATACTACCGATCCTGATTATTACAAATGGACACAATGGATTTTCCTAAAACTTTTGGAAAAAGGGCTTGCGTATGAATCGCATGAGCCAATCAATTGGTGCCCATCGTGCCAAACAGGTCTTGCAAATGAAGATCTGGAGAGTGACGGGACCTGTGAGCGTTGCGGTTCTGCCGTCGAAAAAAAACCAATGCGACAGTGGATACTTCGTATCACTGATTATGCGGACCGCCTGCTCGCAGACCTAGATACGTTAACCGAATGGCCAGCACACATCAAAGAAGCCCAGCGTAATTGGATCGGACGCTCCAGTGGTGCAAAAATTAGCTTCAAGCTCTCGTCAGGCGACAGCGTTGAAGTCTTTACTACACGTCCGGACACACTTTTTGGTGCTACGTACATGGTGCTTGCGCCGGAACATCCGCTCGTCGCAAAGCTCCTCGCGTCGAATGACGAATTACGAATTACGAATGGTGACGAAATCCGCGCGTATGTTGAGAAGGCACAGAAAAAAAGCGAGATTGAGCGCACGAATACAGAAAAGGAGAAGACCGGCGTGAAGTTGGAAGGTATTGTGGCGACGAATCCGGCAAATGGTGAAGAAATTCCGGTATTTATCGCTGATTATGTTCTTGCAGGTTACGGCACAGGGGCAATTATGGCAGTGCCAGCTCACGATGAGCGTGATAATGAATTTGCTAATAAGTATGACTTACCGATCAGGCAAGTTATTGCACCTGTATACAATGAAGAAAAAGGTACAAAGCAGTCTCGCAGAGGAGTGTACGCCATTATTAAGAATTCCAAAGATGAATATCTAATACAGTACTATAAAAAACCGAACTACTTCTGGTTACCAGGCGGAGGTATAAAAGAAGGGGAAGATAGAAGCGTATGTTTAGCACGTGAAATTACTGAAGAGACTGGTTATACAGATTTTAAGATTCAGAAAAAGGTTGGGGAAGTTTTTTATGATTATGAAGCTGGGGAACATCATACGGGGAGAAATAAAGGTGAGATTTATTGTGTAGATTTACATTCAGACAAAACAGTTGCTCTCTCTCTCGAAGATGATGAAATTGAAGATAAAATGGAACAACGATGGATAGCTTCGGAAAATCTTGAGAAAGTTCTTTCTCAGGGTATGAAAGCACGTTCAGATCTGGTCCTCCAAGCTATTGCATTTAGTCATGGTGAGGTATTTGTTGGATCGGGTATATTAATAAATTCTAAGGAGTTTGACGGAATGGATTCTGAAGAGGCAAAGGAAGCTATTACAAAGAAGGTTGGCGGAGAGATGACGAGTACGTACAGACTAAATGACTGGGTATTCTCGCGCCAACGATATTGGGGGGAGCCTATTCCTGTGATCCATTGTAGAAAGTGTGGTGTTGTGCCCGTACCAGAAAGCGAGCTGCCAGTACTCCTTCCAGAAGTCGAACACTACGAGCCGGCAGGAACCGGTGAATCGCCACTAGCTAGCATCGACGATTGGGTGAATACTACCTGCCCGAAGTGTGGTGGGGCAGGTAAGCGCGAGACAAACACCATGCCACAGTGGGCAGGTTCCTCATGGTACTACTTGCGCTTTATTGACCCAAACAATGATAACGCTCTGATTGATCCCCGGAAGGAAAAGGATTGGATGCCGGTGGATGTGTACGTGGGAGGTGATCATGCGGTACGACACCTCATCTATGCTCGTTTCTGGCACAAATTCTTGTACGATATTGGAGTAGTAACTACCATTGAGCCATTTACCCGCCTTGAATTTCTCGGATTTATCTTAGCTGAGGATGGACGAAAAATGTCAAAGCGGTGGGGAAATGTCATAAATCCAGATGATATTGTCACACAAAATGGTGCTGACACTCTCCGTGTATACGAGATGTTCATGGGGCCCTTTGAAAACACTGTTGCGTGGAGCACTAATGGTCTTGTGGGCGCACAACGATTTTTGGAACGGGTTAACGGCCTCCATGAACATATTGCGGACTCAGAAGGTGTAGATGTGACAACGCTCCTTCATAAAACTATTAAGAAAGTGAGGGGTGATATCGAGACATTTAAGTTTAATACCGCAGTGAGCAGCATGATGATTTTTGTAAACGCAGCTGAAAAGCAGGGGCTGACCCAAGAGTCATACAAATATTTTCTTAAGTTGCTTGCTCCATTTGCACCACATATGACCGAGGAGCTGTGGCACCAATTTGGAGAAGGGGAGTCAATTCATTTACAAACCTTCCCAGACTTTGATGCGGAACTTGCAAAAGACGAGGTTGTTACCATCGGTGTTCAAATCAATGGAAAATCACGTGGAAGCATTACTCTTTCTCCAGAGGCCAGTGAGGATGAGGCACTGGAAGTAGTCAAGACTGATCCTGCACTTTGGGCACGTCTAGCTGAAGAGAATGTCACAAAAGTTATCTACGTCCCAGGTCGCATCCTCAACCTTATTTTAGGATGAGCCTGTGATACTTGACCAATGTCAAATGACGTGATAAAACTAGTACATTATAGTATATAGCTGATCTGGAGAGTTTATGGGATTAACAGAAATTTCTATGGTTACATTTAAGCCAAAGCAAGTAACGAAGAAGCTGCTCGCAGTACTCCCTGACCGTGCTCGAGATGTGCTTGAGAAGCGCTACGGACTCGGTGAGAGCACTGAATCACGGACACTGGAATCAATTGGACAGATGTACGGAATCACTCGAGAGCGAGTACGTCAGATTGAAAATTACGGTATTCAGTCTATACAAAAATCTCCTGTCTATAACGAATTTCAAGAAGTTTTTGAAGAGCTCAAAGGTATTGTGAGTTCACTCGGCGCGGTGGTGAGTGAGGATGATTTACTTTCAGAACTTGCAAAAGATGTCTCTTCTCGAAACCACCTCTTTTTCTTACTCATACTCGGAAGTCCCTTTTATCGTAATAAGGAAAATGGCACACTTCGTCATCGATGGTATGTGGAAAAAAAGATTGCAGAAACTGTAGAGAAAGCACTCCAAAAAGTATTCGACTCGCTCGCTGAAGATGAGCTTGTCTCAGAAGAAGAAATCCTTTCGCGCCTCCGCAATGAGCTCAAAGGTGTTGAAGATAAATACCAAGACAAATCTATTCTTAAGCGTTGGCTTGGTCTTTCAAAAAATATTGGAAAAAATCCACTTGGCGAGTGGGGCCCTGCACAAAGTCCTAATGTTCGTGCAAAAGGAGTGCGCGACTACGCATATCTTGCCGTAAAACGTCATGGTTCTCCGATGCACTTCAAAGAAGTAGCAACTGCTATTGAAGAACTCTTCAACCGAAAAGCACATATTGCAACGACACACAACGAACTTATAAAAGATGAACGATTTGTACTTGTGGGTCGAGGTCTCTACGCACTCACTGAGTGGGGATATTCAGCTGGTGTGGTAAAGGATGTGTTGCGAGATATCTTAAAGAAACATGGTCCGCTCACTCGTGAAGAGATTGTAGATAAGGTGCGAAAAGAGCGATACGTAAAAGACAATACCATCATTGTAAATCTCCAAGATGGGGCGATTTTCAGACAACTTCCCGACGGACAGTATGTCGCTCTAGAAGACTAGGAAAACAAGATAAGAAGAGATAACAAAATCCCCGCAAGAACAAAGTTCTTGCGGGGATTTTGCGGTACAATAGAACGCATGATTGGTTTCTTAGAAAAATTTGGCGTCAATGGTGGTTTGGTGTTGGCAGGAGCAGGGATCGTTATCATCATCATCCTATTCCAGTTTGTCGATTTTTCTTCTTCACGTGCGTTTGGTTTTATGGTTGCCACAGCACCGATATGGCTTCCCATCACAACCTTTTTTCTCTTCTTTGAGTTTTGGATGTATTACGTCAGGAAATTCTTCGACTTGGCACAAGGAAGAGTTTCTCTTGAAATACTTATCCCTCAGGATGTATTTAAGTCACCTGTCGCGATGGAGACCGTATTGACCCAGCTCTACCAGACAGCTTCGCCCGACAACCATGTGCAAACATACTGGGATGGAAAGAATCCTCCTCGCACCGGACTTGAGATTATTTCAGATGGAGGAAATGTGCGTTTTATTGTAAACACTGTCCGCCGAAAAATTAAACACATTGCAGAAGTGCACCTCTATGCTCAATACCCAGGTATTGAAGTTCGTGAACTTCCTATAGATTACACTGCTGCGATACGTTGGGACCCTGATAAATTTCAAGTTTTTTCACTCCATTTCGGACTCAGACAGCCTGACGTATATCCTATAAAGACATATGTTGATTATGAACTTAACTCTAACCAAAAAGAGGAGGAGAAGACAGACCCTATTACAACCATTACTGAGATTCTCGGCTCCATAGGTCCTGGTGAGCATATTTGGTTTCAGTTTCTTATTGAGACACATCGCAAAGGCGAGTTTAAGACAGGTAGTCTAAGAGCTAAGTCTGACTGGAAAGATGATTTTGAAAAAGAAATTCAAAAGATTATCGCCACCGCTAGCGCGCGTGATACCAATGCAGAATTTCCTGTCCCAAAGATGCAGATGCTCACAGATGATGAAAAGGAAAAGATTGCCGCACTTGAGCGTAGTAGAGGCAAGTACCCATTTAAGACAAATATACGCGTCATCTATGCGACTGAGAATGAAAAGTATAATCCTGGCGAACGCATAGGTGCCATCATTACGTCATTCTTTAACTTCAATGACTTTAATCGTAATCAGTTCGGCTTACGTTGGCGTACGGATTTTGACTGGAACTGGTGGCAAGATCCAACAGGAAGAAAGAGGCTCAATTGGAAAAAGGCTGAACTCAGTGATTATAAAAAGAGAAGATATGTGCCGAGAACCGGTGATGATAATGGCTCGATATTGACCACAGAAGAACTCGCAACATTATTCCATCTTCCAGGACAAGTTGCTGCGACACCAACACTTGGACGTATACCTTCTACTCGAGGTGAAGCACCACCCAACTTACCAACAGCAAATTAAGGTGTCTATGGAACATTTGTACTCACTATTTCACAAGCTGAATCCTTTTTTAAGAAGGCTTAGAGATTCTACTCAGACTATTCTTTTTAGAGAAATCAAACTGAAGCATCCTTCGTATGTTTTTGTGGGTGGATTTGTTGTCTCTTTTTTCTTTGTGTACACAGCATTACTAATAAGTGCGCCACGTGGATTTGAAACAAACGTGCACATAACGGTTCCCGAAGGAAGTTCCTTGCGACAAGTCGCGATACTTTTTGAAGAACAATCAGTCATTCGTTCACCACTTGTCTTTCAGATAGCAGTGCATTTCTACGATGGTGAGGAAGGAGTACAGGCTGGAGTATATACATTTCCAGCACGCTTTTCGGTCTTTAGAGTAGCACAAGCAGTCATCAGGGGGGATTACCAAGTGCCACCATTTCGCATGGTAGTTTTCGAGGGTATGCGTGTAGAACAGATTGCTGAAATCTTAGCCCATGAAAATGATATCGACTACGAGGAATTTGTTACACTTGCTAAACCATATGAAGGACACCTTTTTCCTGCGACGTACTTCATCCCAGAGGCATACACTGCAGAAGATATCGTTGTACTAATGCGTCAGACGTTTGATGAGCGCGTTGCTGGACTACAGGAAGAAATTGATAGTTCTCCTTTTACACTTGAAGAAATTGTCATCCTAGCGTCCATTTTAGAGCGTGAAGCACGGAGTGAGGAATCAATGCGTACGGTCGCAGGAATATTACTCAAGAGACTTGATATAGGAATGCCTCTTCAGGTCGACGCTACCTTTGAGTATTTTCTTCCAAAGAGTAGTAGTCTCCTGACACTAAGTGATCTCGCCACCGAGTCGCCATATAATACGTACCTCAATAAAGGATTGCCCCCAACACCGATTGCTAACCCTGGTCTCAAAGCAATCAAAGCCATACTTGACCCTATTGAAACAGACTATCTTTTCTATTTAACTGCTCCTGGAGGAGTCTTCCATTACTCAAAAACCTTCGAAGAGCACAAGCGTAATAAAGACCTGTATTTATAACGAATGTCGAATTACGAAAAACGAATTACATAGTGTCACACTTTTCTCGTTACTATTCGTATAACGTCATTCGTAATTCACTCTAGCACTTGCAGACACAACGCCTTTCGTGCTTCTATTGTCGGAATGAATGACGCACGTGGTAAAAAAGTGTTTGTCGGCCTCTCTGGAGGGGTAGACTCTTCTGTGTCTGCGCTTCGACTTAAACAACAAGGGTTTCGTGTTGTTGGAGTTTTTATAAAAGTCTGGCATCCAGATTTTCTTATATGTGATTGGGAACGTGAACGACTAGATGCTATGCGTGTAGCTGCACATCTCGAAATACCTTTTCTCACCTTTGATGCTGAAGATGTCTATAAGCGTGACGTGGCGGACTATATGATTGCTGAATATGAAGCGGGGAGAACTCCAAATCCAGATGTGATGTGTAATAAACATGTGAAATTTGGAGTATTTCTAGACTTTGCACTTGAGAAAGGGGCTGACTACATAGCCACTGGTCATTATGCACAGATAGAAAAGGACGAGGGTGGATATCATCTATTGCGAGGAAAGGATAACAACAAAGACCAAACCTATTTCCTCTGGACACTCACGACAGAAAATCTTTCAAAAATCTTGTTTCCGATTGGAAATGCTCCAAAAAATGAGGTGCGAAAAGAAGCTGAGGAAGCAGGACTTCCAACAGCTCGCAAACATGACAGCCAAGGTGTGTGTTTCTTGGGTAAAATCGACATGAAAGAGTTTCTCTCACACTATGTGAATTCTCAGTCCGGAAATGTTTTGGATGAGAAGGGAAATGCAATTGGTCAACACGATGGTGCACTTTTCTATACACTTGGACAACGACATGGATTTACACTTTCTTCGGTAGACACACACAGAACACCATATTACGTCATCGCAAAAGATTTAAAGAAGAATACACTTACAGTATCCCCTGAAGCTAGTACAATTGAGCGTAGCGAGATCAAGCTTACAGGAATAAACCAAATTCAAGAACTCAAAAATTATGCGGAGGTAACTGCGCAGTTTCGTTACAGGCAAAAACCATTTGCAGTTAGGCTAGTGAGCATTTCGGATTCAGATGTTACTCTAGAAATCTTAGAAGAGACGGAGACCCCTTCTGTGGGGCAATCTTGCGTGCTGTACAGTGGCGATGAGTGCCTTGGTGGTGGGATAATTAGTTAAAAAGTTCTCCTTTGTCACTTTGTGTAGGAAGCAGTACACTTACGTACATAATTAGTGTCACATAAGACCCATTACAATGTTGGTTACCAAGGCAGATGGAAATGTTGAAGCATTCAAAGCGAGCAAATTGAGGAGTTCTCTGCAACGTGCCGGAGCAAATAAAGACGAGGTTGATGAGATTGTTCGGGAGATTGAAAAAACTATAGAGGAAGGAATGACGACTGGAAAGATCTACCGTCGTGCATTCAAGATGCTTCGTGACAGTACTCGGCCTGTCGCTGCACGGTACTCGCTCCGCAGGGCACTTTTTGGACTTGGTCCAACAGGATTTCCATTTGAAGATTTTCTTACCCGACTATTTGAAATTGAAGGATATACCGTTCGTACTCGGCAAACTATAAAAGGGAAGTGCGCGACACACGAAGTCGACCTCGTTGCATTTACTACAGAGGAAAGTTTTGTCACTGAAGCAAAGTTCCATATGCGTCCCGGCGTTAAGTCTGACCTTCAGGTAGTGTTGTATTCATATGCGCGTTTTCTAGACATACAACAACAACCAAGCTGTTCTGCAGACAAGTGTGGCATCGACTCGTTATACGTTGTAACAAACACAAAATTTACGCACACAGCAATAAAATATGCAGAATGTACCGGGCTAAAGCTTTTAAGCTGGAATTATCCTAAAGGCGGAACACTGCAGGATAGAATTGAACGTCTTAGGTTATATCCTGTAAGTGTATTGAGTTCACTTTCAAACAAAGACAAACAAAATCTATTGACATCGGGTACCATTTTATGTCGTGACCTCGTTAAAAATCCGAGAATACTCCAACAGCAGGGTATTTCTGAGAAAAAAATGCAGGCAGTAATTACAGAAGCTCGTCAACTCTGTGCTGGATAATTGTGCATGTTATACTGTCGGACATATTAAAAAATAGCACAGATATTCTATACGTATGGCAAACACAGATGCAGAAAAGCAAGAGCGACAGAAGACCGTTGTGGCGTTTATCGCAGGGTTATTAATAGGTGGTCTACTTGTCTGGGTATTTTCATCTTCAGCGGTGACTGCTCCGACTGAAGAAGGTGCACTCACGCACGACGACGAGTCTACTGAGACTACGGAGAAAGAATCTGCAAAAGATGTTGAAAAGATGACAGATTCTATGATGGAGGATACAGCCACTCAAGGTAGTGATGATATACAAGTGACAAGCGTACAGATGACAGCTGGGGATGGGTCAATTACTGTCTCTAACCAAGAAGCGGGAAATGTAGTGATGATTGATTCTCTCCTACTTCCCACAACAGACGGATGGGTAGTTATCCGTGACTACGAGAATGGTACAAGCGGAAACATTCTTGGAGCAGCAAGATACGGTGTCGATGAGGGGCTTTTACCAAGCTCTGTTAAGCTCCTTCGAGCGACTGAAGCAGGAAAGAGCTACCAAGCGGTATTCTTTACTGACAACGGAGACAGGTCCTTTAATACGACGACTGATTCAGAAATCAGCGGTATCGAAGCTGTCTTTACTGCACAATAGCAATTGGTTTGTAGACAAAAAACTTCTCTAAAAAGAGAAGTTTTTTGTTACCTGAGACAGAATGCTATACTGAAAGACATGAGTGATTTCTACAAACCAGACCGGAATCCAAAATGGAACTATGGAGGAGAAAACTGGCGGCTTTCACGCTCAAAAATTGATCTTTTCAAAGAATGTCCGCGTTGCTTTTATCTGGATAACAAGCTCGGTACGGCACGTCCACCAGGATACCCATTTAACCTAAACTCAGCGGTCGATGCACTCTTAAAAAAAGAATTCGATATTCATCGAATCAAAGAGGATGCGCATCCCCTCATGAAATCATATGGTGTTGAAGCTGTGCCGTTCCAACATGAGATGATGGATATATGGAGAGAAAACTTCAAAGGAGTGACTTGTCAGCATAAAGGTACAGGCTTCACTGTAAGTGGTGCGGTAGATGACGTGTGGGTCACCAAGGATAAGGAGTTAATTATTGTGGACTATAAGTCGACAAGTAAGGACGGTCACATCGAGACGCTTGACCAAGATTGGCACGATGGATACAAGCGACAGATGGAGGTGTACCAATGGCTACTGCGTCAAAACGGCTTCTCCGTCTCTGATACAGGATATTTTGTATATGCTAACGCGAGTAAGGATGCAAAAGCTTTTGATGGTAAGCTCGAATTTGAAGTTACACTTGTCCCATACACAGGGAATGCCGACTGGATTGAAGAAACTCTCCTAGAGATTAAGAAGACGTTAGACAGTGAAGCATTACCCGCATCCAGTGCCGAATGTGACTATTGCAGATACCGTGAAGCTGCAGGGAAGAAATTGCAAGCAGTCCACGCAAAGACTAAAAAATGAAACAATTTTCTGATAGAGTAAGAGATGTAGTCCGAAAGATCCCAAAAGGGAAGACTATGACATACAAAGAAGTTGCTGCGAAAGCAGGAAGTCCAAAAGCAGCTCGCGCCGTAGCAAATGTCATGGCTAAGAACTATAATCCGGACATTCCTTGCCATCGAGTTATCTGTTCAGATGGTAGTCTTGGGGGATATAATAGAGGTGGAATCCAGAAAAAAAGAGAAATGTTACAAGCTGAAAAAATTATATTATAACCATGCCTGATTTAGAACAAGTCCTAAGAACTACACAAAATAACAGACAAAAGACAGCCTCTAAGCTGGATGAAGTTGATAGACTAGTCCGTTCTACACAAGAGAAAGAAAAAAGGGTGCAGAGCGAACTAAAAAAACTTACCGAATCATACGAATCACGGAAACAATCACTAGAAAAAGAAATTGCAGCACATGATGTGCAATTGAAAGATTTGGAAGGAAAAAGGACACACCTCAATGGTGAAGTTGAATATGCTGACCGTGCCATGGAACAAGCCCGACTAGCGATTGAACACAATCAAAAACAGCAAAAAATATAGTTGCACAGTATGGACGTAAAAATTCATCCGACATGGAAGGAGCATTTGAGAGATGAATTTGAGAAACCATATTTTAGAGAACTTACAGCCTTTGTAAAAAAAGAATATATAAATGAGGTTGTCTACCCAGAACCAAAAGCAATCTTTCGCGCTCTCGACCTATGCCCATTTGAGGATGTGAGCGTGGTGATTCTCGGGCAAGACCCATACCACAATCCCGAGCAAGCAAACGGACTTTGCTTCGCCGTTCCCAAAGATGTTCGACTTCCACCTTCGCTTCAAAATGTCTTCAAAGAGATCGAAAGTGATATCGGTAAACCGATGGTCCATACAAAGGGAGATCTTACACGGTGGGCAGAACAAGGAGTACTTCTCCTCAATGCAACACTCACTGTACGAGCACACTCAGCGGGCTCACACCAAGGTAGGGGGTGGGAACAATTTACCGATGCCATTATTGCTAAGCTCTCTGAAGGACGTGAACACCTCGTTTTTATACTCTGGGGGAACTATGCAAAATCAAAAGGCGTATATATCGATAGAGAGAAGCATCTTGTACTTGAATCACCACATCCTTCACCATTTTCTGCACATTCAGGCTTTTTTGGAAATAAGCATTTCAGTCAGACAAATGCGTACCTAAAAAGACACGGTAAAAAGCCTATAGACTGGTTATAATTTAGGAGTATAGTCAATCAGATATGATTTATTCTTACCGTATTGAGCAAGCGATACGCGCAGCTGCAGTACTCCACAAAGACCATATCCGGAAGGGGAAAATTCCATACCCATATATTACCCATCTATACACTGTTGCCACAATGGTTTCTGAGTATACCAATGAAGAAGATGTTATTATCGGCGCGCTTCTCCATGACACACTTGAGGATACCAATTATGCTCCCGACGAGCTCGAGGGAGATTTTGGGAGCACTGTCCGCACCTTGGTAGAGAGTGTGTCAGAACGGATTCAGGCGGAGGAATTGGAGGAGAAGTCATGGAAGGACAGAAAACGTCGGTATATTGAAAATCTCAAAGAATCTTCCGAAGGCGCACTCATTATTTCTGCAGCTGATAAAATCCACAATATGCGCTCTGCCATTGAAGAGTATTATGATGACCACCAAGGATTTATTGCAGACTTTCAAGGTTCTCCCACTGAGCGCGTAATGGTGTACCAAGAAATAAGCAATATTTTGAACCGAAGACTAAACAATGATATTGTTGCAGAGTTCAACCACGTCTTTGACGAATATAAAAATTTTATCGCCGATGTCAAAAAAGAAACAAACTATTATGAAACCCGCACGTAAAGTACTCAAGAACGGACTTCGGGTAGTGACGGTACCTATGAAGGGCAATCCTACTGTTACCGTACTGGTGCTCGTTGAGGCAGGCTCACACTATGAGACAGCGGAACAAAACGGTATCTCACACTTTCTTGAACATATGTGTTTTAAAGGCACAAAAAATCGACCCTCGCCCATGATGATTTCTACCGAACTTGATTCACTCGGTGCTCAATCAAATGCTTTTACAGGCTATGAATTTACTGGTTACTATACAAAAGCACGAGCTAAGCATTTCCCAAAACTTCTTGATGTGATTGCAGACCTCTATCTTTACCCAACCATTCCAAAAGATGAGTTGGAGCGAGAAAAAGGGGTAATTGTTGAAGAGATTAACATGTATGAAGATTTACCAATGCAAGAAGTCGGGCGTGTCTTGGACTCGGTAATGTATGGGGATCAGCCTGCAGGTCGGAGTATCTTAGGAACAAAAGAAAATGTACGCTCTTTAGAGCGTGACGCATTTGTAGAATATCGAAGTAAACACTATGTACCATCAGGAACTGTCGTAGTAGTTGCTGGTGACATTACATCAAGCGAGGTTTCTAAAAGCATTTCAAAATATTTTGATACAATACCTAAAAAATCAAAACCAAAGAAACCAAGAGTCGGCGAGGTACAGACATCCCCTCAAATTAACGTAAAGTATAAAAAGAGCAGTCAGACACACTTCCAGATTGGTTTTAGAACTGTGCCAGTTACTCATAGAGACGTTCCGACCATTGAAGTGCTCCGTACAGTACTTGGACAGGGTATGAGTTCAAGACTTTGGAGGAAACTCCGTGAAGAAATGGGCGTCTGTTACTACGTACGAGCAAACACCGAATACCATTCAGACCACGGCAAGTTTGTGGTTTCCTCTGGAGTTGATACCGAGCGTGTTGATTTAGTGTTGCAAACAATTCTCGGAGAGATTCGTCTACTGCAACAAGAATTGGTATCGCCAGAAGAGCTCGCTAAAGCAAAAGAATATCTACTCGGCAATATGACGATGAATTTAGAAGTATCAGATGAGTTGGCAGAGTACTACGGCGTTCAGGAAATCTTACACCAACCCCTCCTAACGCCAAAGGAGTATGCACAAAAAATTAGACAAGTGACTCCCGAACAAATTAAAAAAGTTGCGACAAAACTATTTGAGGATAAAAAAATGAATCTGGCAGTAATAGGTCCTTTTAAGGATGCGAGTAAATTTAAAAAACTTTTTAAGATATAATCTATTTATTATGAGTCTATTACTTTGGGGTCTAACCATAGGAACAATTGGAAAATTAATATTGGGATTTGCGGTACTTCGTGTACATCTTGGTATTTTACATGAACATAAAATCGATGGGGCAGTACTTAGTTCAATAAAACGAGAGCAGACCATCACAATGCTCGCACTCGCACTGATTCTCGCTGGTTTTATACTTGAGGTCTTGTTTTATGCAGATTTCACAAATTTCCTGACCTGTGTAGGAACCGACTGTACGGCCACTGTTCAAAGTGGGCTATTGGAATAATGCTTCCACACAATACTCGCTCACTAGCGTCTAATTTGCTATAGTCTCCTCACATGAGTGGAAATGAAGTACGTCAACGATTCCTAGAATTTTTTACAAAGCGTGGCCACGTAGCCATTCCTTCTGCATCCTTGGTGCCAGAGAACGACCCGTCAGTACTCTTTAATACAGCCGGTATGCAACCACTTGTCCCATACCTCATGGGACAACCTCACCCAACCGGCTCTAAGCGTATTGTAGATGCACAAAAATGTGTTCGCACCAACGATATCGACGAAGTCGGTGACAATACACACCTCACATTCTTTGAGATGCTCGGAAATTGGTCACTTGGTGACTACTTCAAAGAAGAGGCAATCAACTGGAGCTTTGAATTTCTGACCTCTACCAAAGAGGGGCTTGGCTTAGACTCTTCACGCCTCTACGTAACTGTGTTTGAGGGTGACGCTAACGCACCACGTGATGAGGAGGCTTATACAATATGGAAAGCTATCTTTGAGAAGGAAGGACTGGATCCAGAAAAAAGAATCTTTTTTATGGACGTAGAGTCAAACTGGTGGAGCCCAGGAGACAACGGTCCGTGCGGACCTGACAGTGAGATGTTTTATGACGTGAGTGGGACCTTAACCAAAGGACTTACGAGGAAAGAATTTATTGCCGCTGATAATAGGCAAGACGTAGTAGAGATTTGGAATGATGTATTCATGGAATACGAAAAGAAGGACGGGGTCATTGTCGGCAAACTTGCGAATCAAAATGTGGACACTGGCTCAGGATTGGAGCGAGTGGTTGGTGTGGTTCAAGGAAAAAACAATGTATTTGATACAGATCTTTTTCTACCACTTCTTGAGGAAATTAATGTACTCAAATCTCAGACAAACATACGAGCAGAACGTATTATTGCTGACCATGCGCGCGCTGCAGTATTCTTAATTGGTGATGGTGTAACCCCATCAAACACTGACCAGGGGTACATTTTGAGACGTCTCCTGCGTCGCAGTGTCAGACACGCTGATTCTATCGGTCTACCTGCAGGAAACCTAAAAACGCTGGGGAAGATAGTGATCAGGATGTATGGAGACCATTACAAAAATCTTGAAGAGAGAAAATCTATAATTTTAGATACTATTGGAACAGAGGAGGAAAAATTCAGAGATACACTTGAGAACGGTCTGAAACAATTCAATAAGGTGGAGTTACAAATCCACTTGCAATCTAAAGAAGTTGAAGGAAAAAAGATAATCGATACCAAAAAAGAGCCCGAGACAAGACGTGCGATTAACGCGCAAAATGCTTTCAATCTTTTTACGACGTATGGTTTTCCTATTGAACTCACAGAAGAGATCGCGACAGAAAAAGGTCTTGTTGTTGATAAAAAAGGTTTTCAAAAACTCATGGAAGAACATCGAAAAATTTCTCGTGCGGGTGCTGAGCAAAAATTCAAAGGAGGACTCGCTGATCATTCAGAAAAAGTGGTACAGTACCACACCGCAACACACTTACTGCTAGCTGGACTTCGTAAAGAACTCGGTAAGGATGTTCATCAAGCAGGCTCAAACATAACAGGGGAACGACTACGATTTGACTTCACACATTCAGAAAAAGTTGAACGTGGGACACTCGATAAGATTGAGGAGTTTGTAAATAACGTCATTCTATCTCATGCAAATGTCACAATTGAAGTGGTCGACAAACATGTTGCGCGCGAAGATGCCACAATTGAAGGAAGTTTTTGGGAAAAATATCCAGAAAAAGTCAACGTGTACACCATCACGGGACCAGACGGAACTGTATATTCTCGCGAACTGTGCGGAGGACCTCATGTCGATAATACTGTCGAAATTAAAGGTACGTTTAAAATTACAAAAGAAGAATCTTCCTCTGCGGGTGTACGACGGATCAAAGCAATTTTAGAGTAAGATAAAGTTTTCATTAGTTCGTGCCTGTCTCAGTACGGTACAATATCCGTATGAGTTTCTTTGCAAAAAAAGACAGTAGTATTGTCTATGGTGCTTTGCTTGATATCCGTTCAGGAAGTATCGGTATTGGCATTACTGAATCAAAAAAGACCGAGGAGTTGCCTATGATTATTTTTGAAAGTCGTACACCTCTCCAGTTTCAAAAGACACCAGACAATCGTTCATACTTTGAAGCAATCAAGATAACGCTCCCAGCAATCGAGAGACAGCTTAAAGAAGAGGGGCACAGACAGCTCGCTACACATAATCCATATGGTGAGATCAGCCATCTCCTTGTTACCTGTTCTGCGCCATGGTCGCGTACAATCACGCGGACAATATCATATACAAAAGATGAACCTTTCAAAATTACCAGTAATCTTTTGGCAGATTTAGCGATCGAAGCAGAGAAAGAAACGTCGGAGAAAATACAAGAGTCTGAAATCGCGCACAGAGACGGCTTTGATGCAAGTGACCGCGCTCTTATGCAGGTAAGCGTAAATGGCTACGCAGTGACAGACCCTGTAGGACACCGCGGAACAGTGTTGCAGTTTGCCCACATGAGTAGTCTGATTGCAAAAGACATCACCAGCCTTGTTTATAATTTCACTGCGCGCGCCTTTCCGAACATTGCCGGGAGTCTGCACGCATATATATTTATTCTCTATTCTGTCATTAAGAAGCTCTACCCGCATATCGGATCATTTTGCATTATTGATGTATCCGGCGAAGCAACGGAAATAGCAATCGTCGATAGCGGAGTAATTCGATATTCGACATTTATACCTTACGGAATCACAACGCTTATACGGAATGTTGGGACCTCAGAGAATGCTTCGGAGCACGACACCATATCACATTTGCGCGCATACGCAGAAAAAACACTCTCCGCGCCAGAACAAGAAAAAATCATGCTTCATCTCAAGAATTATGGACAGACCCTTACTGAAGCTGTGCAGAAACTACACGAAGAATACTTCATTCCACAGAACCTTGTCATGTCTGCATTACCGGGTATTGAGCATGTGCTTACCAAGCAAATCATCTCCACCCTTACTGAGATGACCAATGAAACACATACTGTTATTGAACTAAACAAAGAAGAATTTGCCAGAATTGCCGAGAAGGAGAATGACAGAATCATCTCTGTATTAGCTCATTACTTTCATATAGAACAAAATCGCGCGAAATCATCCTAAAATAGCAATATTTCTGGACATATACTCATAAAGTAGGTATACCCCCACACGAACTTTTTGAAAAAGTTCGTGTGGGGGTATACTATATGTAATCTATGACAAAAAAATGGAACTTACAGGACATTCATCCGAGTGAATCTCGAAAGAAACGTAGCGAAAATGTTGCGGTGGAGCAGGAAAATGGTGATATGCGTCGCACGCCGACAAGTACAAGACCTAGAAGAGAAGAGCAGTCAGCCCAAAGACCGGCATCACGACCAAGAAAGCGTAGTTCTGGTAACCAAAAAGGATTGATCATGAAAGTGGGTGTTGGCCTCATCGCGCTAGTCGGAATCGGCTTTTTGGGTAGTATGCTCCTTTCAGGTTCTGAGGTTACAATCTATCCAAAACATAAGGACGTCACTGTCCAGGCAAATTTCACCGCATATACAGAGCCCGCAGCTGGTGAGCTAGGATATGAGCTTCTCACACTTGAGGCTGACGGCGAGCGACAAGTAACTGCAACAGGACGCGAAGATGTTTCCGAACGAGCTGGTGGCACACTTTTTATCTACAATAATTTCAGCGAGAACTCAGTCCGCCTTGTAAAAAATACTCGATTTGAATCATCAAATGGACTCGTGTTTAGAATTAGTGAATCTGCAGTTGTGCCCGGATACACGAAAGACTCCTCAGGGAGCATCCAACCAGGAGTAACTACTGCAGAAATTTTTGCTGACGGAACTGGCGAAGTCTATAATATCGAACCGGACACGTTCACTATCCCTGGTTTTGAAGGAGAACCTGAATTTGACGCTCTATATGGTGAGTCTAAAGAACGACTTATCGGAGGGTTCGAAGGTGAGCGATATATTATTGAAGAAGCGGAGCTTGAATCGGCACAAGAGGCTGTTCACAACGAACTTCGTGAAGCACTTCGTGCACGCCTTAGTTCTGAAAAACCAGCAGGCTTTGTACTGTATGACGATGCAGTCACCTTTACATTCGACTCCCTCCCATCGACTGAGGGAGGAGGTGACTTGGCCACAATTAAAGAGCGTGCTCAGTTGCAGGTTCCAATATTTAAAGCTGACACATTCGCAGGATATATCGCCCAAAACACAGTAGCAGGATATGGAGATGAGCCGGTAACACTTGTAGATCCACAATCTCTCTCATTCATGTATACGTCCACCTCAACATCAGAGAATAATATCGGTTCAGCAACATCTGTCACATTCTCTCTCGCTGGCAACACTGAAATAGTGTGGAGTTTCGACGAAGAAGCATTGAAAAATGCACTGGCAGGACTCTCAAAAAGTGCGCTCCCAACAGTGCTCGGAGAATATACAGCAATTGAGCGGGCTGAAGCAACCATACGTCCTTTCTGGAAACAATCGTTCCCGAGCGATCCCGAAGGAATTAAGCTGAATGTCGTTATTGAGCCTCAAAATTAGAGGCTTTTTACTAGAATCTAGCCATAGGCTTGACCATTTTTACAAAGCCTGTTAAACTCACTGGCGTTCGATGGATGAAGAAAAGAAGGATGAAAAGGATAAAGACCTCGTCTACGGTGTAGTTGAGGAAGCGCTTCCAAATGCGCTTTTTCGCGTTCTGTTAGAAGGTGAATCTGAACCAAGCCTTGCATACCTTGCAGGAAAAATGCGAAAGTTTCGCATTCGGGTCTTGGTAGGGGATCGGGTAGCAATCGTCCCAGAACCGTATGGAGGTAAAGGGAGAATAACCAAACGTCTGTAATAAGAGCAAACACATTCATGAAAGTGAGATCATCAATTAAAAAGATCAGCCCCGATGACAAAATTGTCCGAAGACGGGGTCGTGTGTATGTGATCAACAAGCGTAAGCCACGCCATAAACAACGACAGGGCTAAGTAATTATTTTTATATTTTAGTATGCGTATTGCAGGCATCAACATTCCAGATAATCGACAAATTTCATATGGCCTCATGGCTGTATATGGAATTGGTCGTTCTCGCTCAGAACAAATTCTGGCTGAGCTAGAGATAGATCCTGTTAAAAAGCCTGAGGATTTGACTACAGAGCAAGAGAATGCAATTCGAGAGAAAATTGAATCCTTCACTATCGAGGGAGAGTTGCGACGCGAGGCGGGCAATAATATCAAGCGACTTAAAGATATCAAGGCATACCGAGGAATGCGCCACGCAAAGCGACTTCCAGCACGTGGTCAACGCACAAAGACCAATGCCCGAACACTAAAAGGAGCAAAGAAGACTATGGGTTCAGGTCGACGTAAGCTTGAAAAAACTTAGGAGCTTTTATTTCAGTCAATAGTGATAACGACCTATGGGTAAGAAAAGAATTATCAAGAAAAGGGGAGGCTCAGACACAAGCGGAACATCGCGAGCTCTTACGCGTGTTCCAAAGAAAAAAGTTGCTATTGGCACACTGAATGTTCTCGCAACCTTCAATAACACACTCCTTACACTTTCAGATACTAAGGGGAACACCCTTATTGCAGCGTCGAGTGGTGCGCTTGGTTTTAAAGGTTCTCGAAAGAGTACTCCGTTTGCTGCGGCAAAAGTGGGTGAAATCATGGGTGAAAAAGCAGGTCAGATGGGCATGAAAGATACCAGTGTTATTGTTCGGGGAGTTGGCGCCGGTCGCGAATCAGCAATCCGAGCTTTTGCGGGAAAGGGTATTAATATCACTTCCATTATTGATAGAACGCCGGTACCGCACAACGGTCCACGTCCTAAAAAAGCGCGACGCGTGTAATAAAAATTAGTATGAAGATTGGACCAAAATTTAAAATAGCAAAACGACTGGGAGCACCCATTTTTGAAAAGACGCAAACACAAAAGTTTGCACTTTCTGAGGCACGATCAGCTAAAAACCGTACGCGAGGACGTCGCCCAGGGATGATGAGTGACTTCAAAAAACAGCTTATTGAGAAGCAGAAAATGCGATTCAGTTATGGTATTTCTGAAAAACAACTTCGTCGTTATGTAGATGAAGCAGTTGAAAATGGAGAGCAACCAATCATACACTTGCTCGCGCGCCTGGAATCACGTCTTGATAATGTTGTATATCGTTTGGGCCTGACAAAGACACGTCAAGCTTCTCGCCAGATGGTCTCTCACGGACACATCTTTGTGAACGGTAAAAGACTAGATGTCCCTTCATATAAAGTAAAAATCGGTGATATCATTACCGTTCGTGAAGGTAGCAAGCAGTCGGGACTCTTTACCACAATGACTGAAGACCATATGGAAGCCTCAATACCAAAATGGCTTGCGTTTGACCTTAAGAAATTGTCAGGAGAGAAAAAAGGGGAACCAATCTACGAACCTTCAGAAACGCTGTACGATCCGCAATTGGTTCTTGAGTATTACAGTCGATAATTATTATTACCCATAACAAAAACTATGAGTATGCTTGAAATAAACGTCGCACTACCATCAAAACCTCGTGTTGTAAACGAGGAGAAGTTTCAGGGTACCTACGAGATTGATGGTCTATACCCAGGATATGGACACACACTCGGTAACTCTCTTCGCCGAATCATCCTTTCTTCACTTCCAGGCGCAGCTATCACACAAGTAAAGATTGAGGGTGTAGATCATGAATTTGCAACTATCGATAATGTGAAGGAGGATGTTATCACAATTCTCCTTAATCTTAAGCGTGTATGCATTTCAATGCACAGTGATGAGCCTATCAAGATGACTCTCAAGTCAAACGCTCAAGGTGTCATTACCGCAGGAGACATTACGGCACCAAGTCAGGTGGAAATTCTCAATCCTGAACAACGGATCGCAGAAATTACTGCAAAAGGTACCTCTCTAGAAATTGAAATGACTGTTGAACACGGTCTCGGATATGTACCTCGCGAAGTACACCAGAAAGATAAGATGGATATCGGGGCTATTGCACTCGATGCAGTATTTACACCAATCCGACGTGTAAACTATGAAGTAGAGAATATGCGCGTAGGAGATCGCACTGATTACAACCGACTTCGTGTATTTATCGAGACAGATGGAACACTTACATCCCGTGAAGCACTTGAACGCTCAATCGAAATTATGATCCATCAGCTGAAATCGATTATCGGCTTCCAAGAAGAACCGGCGCAAGCAGAAGCGACGCCAACTTCTGATGAAGTGGCAGACTCAAGCTCTTCAGATGACATCGATCCAGATACCCTGAAGACTCGTATTGAGACACTCGACTTTACACCACGAACCCAGAATGCACTTGAGACAGCAAGCATCCGGACTGTAGGGGGGCTTGTACGAAAACGAAAGGATGATATCCTTGCGCTCGAAGGTATCGGAGAAAAAGGTCTCAAAGAAATCGAGGATATCCTTGAGGGTCTAAACGTCGCTTTGAAGGAATAGTTTCAACTCGGAGAGAAAATTTGTCACAAAAACATGCAACACCATAATAAAAACAGAACATTTGGTCGCACGCGTCGAGGACGCACTGCGCTTCTTCGTGGTCTTGCAGTTTCTCTTATAGAAAAAGGCCAAATTAAGACTACTGAGGCAAAAGCAAAGGAGCTCCGTCCGTACATTGAACGCCTCGTAACTGCAGGGAAAGCAAATACTATTGCTTCGCGACGAATTGTTGCATCTCGTCTTGGAGAACCAAAAGATGTCATCATCAAGAAACTTTTTGATGAAATCTCAAAAAACTATAAGGATAGAAACGGGGGCTATACCCGCGTGATAAAGATGGGACGAACTGAAGCAGGACGCGACGAAGCCGTCATTGAATTTGTATAAATATGGCAAAAACAGAAATAACAAACAGAGAGTACACTATTGACGCTGCAGGAAAGCGGCTCGGCCGTATTGCGACTGAGGCTGCACACGTACTTCTCGGCAAGGATCAGCCTGACGTAGTTAAGAACTTGGTTGCGCCAGTGACTGTCAAAATTACCAATGTAAGCAAGCTTGATATCTCTGAAAAACGAGCGCAAGAAGAGTTCCAGACATACTCTGGGTATCCAGGAGGACAAAAGATAGAAACACTTGGACATCTCGCAAATCGTCGTGGATACGGAGAAGTAGTGACGCGTGTCATTTCCGGCATGCTTCCAAAGAACAAGCTTCACAAATTACGAATGAGGAACCTAGAAGTGACTGAATAACGCATTATTTTTATGGCAGATCAAAAATACATTGAGGGAATAGGACGACGAAAGACCGCTTCAGCGCGCGTGCGACTTACTCCTGCAAAGGACACGTCTATTCTGGTGAATGAAAAACCACTCGCAGAGTATTTTGTACATGACGCACTGCAGAAAGATGTTCTCTCAGTATTTGATGTCGAAGAAGCTGGTGTAGAGCATTATAGTATTACTGCAAAGGTAAGCGGGGGAGGACTTTCTTCACAGGCAGAATCAATACGACTCGGCATTGCCCGCGCGCTCGTCAAAGAGAAACTTGAACGAAGAGGTGCACTGAAGCGCGCAGGTTTTCTCAAGCGCGACCCACGTTCAGTCGAACGAAAGAAGTTCGGTCTCCGCAAAGCGAGACGGCGCCCACAATGGTCAAAAAGGTAAAAAATGGAGCTCCCTGCGGAGCTCCATTTCCTTTTTGACGGGTCGCAGCCATGTTTCGGTTATTCCTAATACCGAAACCGTGAGCTCGGGTAGGAGGTTCTTAGTGAACGTAGTGAGCTTAGAAACCTGACGCAAAACGATAGAACAAAGAGTGCCTATGCATCACTTTTTATACGCTCGGACAGTCAGAGTGCCATGAGTGCCTCCTTCTCACATTTTTTATACAACCTATCACTGCTTTTATCACACGTTTTATCACGTGATAAAACGTGTGATAAAACCGTCAGTCAAAAATTTTACAATGCTGTTGATATAAGCTATCTTATTAGAGAAAAGAGGGCTGGTCTGGTATCTCACACCAGGTGGCTAAGGGGTCCCGAACCCTTCAAGGCTCGTCTCGTCTGAAAAGATGATACCGTCAACGAGTAGTTGGCCAGCACAATGTCCGTTGTGCTCCAGCCCTTTTTTCTCATTCGATCGCCCACACCGGTGGTCGTTTTCTTTTTTAAATCGAACATATCTTTTCAAAATTACAGAACTCTTTACAATGACCTTTTTCGGAGTTATAATCCAATCGTTATGAAGAGAGGAAACGACAAAAATAGCGAGGAAGATGTCGTTTTGGATAAGGAAACTCTTACTCCAGACGATATCGAACTTGAAGATATCGAGCAAGCCTCAGGAGACAAGCTCAAACAGCTTCGGGAGAAGCTAAAAGGCTGTGAGAAGGAGAGAATGGAGCATTTAGAGGCACTTCAACGCACAAAGGCAGACTTCCTCAACAGCAAAAAACGTATTGAGGAGCAACTTCAGCGTGATAGGGAGCGCATCACTGTCGGACACGTCCTTGCACTTCTGCCGCTCGCAGACAGTTTTGAGGCAGCAATGAGTGACAAAAACTGGGAAGAGTGTGATGAAAAGTGGAGAAAAGGAGTCGAGGGGATTTATGCTCAACTCATGAATATCTTAAAAGCAAATGAGGTTACTCCAATCGATGCGGAGGGGGAGCACTTTAATCCTCACGAACATGAGGCAGTGTCAAATGCTCCGGCCTCTGAAGAAACCAAGATTAATACAGTCGTTAACGTGCTACAGAAAGGATACAGAATGGGTGACACTGTGCTACGTCCGGCGAAAGTCATTGTAGGCACATAACAAAAATATTGATTAGATATATTATCCGTATTTATAATCTTCAACTAATATATGGCAAAAATACTTGGAATCGACTTAGGAACAACAAACTCAGCAGTTGCAATCATGGAGGCTGGGGAGCCGACAATCATTGAAAATGCTGAAGGTAACCGAACAACACCATCTGTCGTCGCTATTTCAAAGACAAAAGAACGACTCGTAGGGCAGATTGCGAAACGACAAGCAGTGACTAATCCAGAAAATACAGTCTACGGAATCAAACGCTTCATGGGTCACAACTTTGACGAGGACGCGGTACAGAAAGACAAGGAGATGGTTTCGTACGAGGTAAAGAAAGGTGCCGATAGTGGTGTAATCATACACATGGGTGAGACAGACTATCGTCCCGAGGAACTCTCTGCGATGATTCTTTCAAAGCTCAAGGCAGATGCCGAATCAAAACTCGGTGAGACTATTACTGAGGCGGTTATTACCGTCCCAGCATACTTTAATGACTCTCAACGAAAAGCTACTCAGGACGCAGGAAAGATCGCCGGACTTGAAGTAAAGCGCATCATTAACGAACCAACTGCGGCCGCACTCGCATATGGATTCAATAAAAAGAAAGATGAAAAAATTGTAGTCTTTGACTTCGGTGGAGGAACATTTGATGTGACTGTACTTGAGGTAGGCGATGATGTGATTGAGGTAAAAGCAACCGATGGTAATGCTCACATGGGTGGTCGCGATATCGATCAAAAGATTGTGAAATACTTCATTGAGGAGTTTAAAAAAAGTGAAGGTATTGACCTCAGTAAAGATAAACTTGCACTTCAGCGACTCGATGAAGCAGCTGAGAAAGCAAAGCATGAACTTTCAACTGCGGGTGACACTGAGATAAACATTCCATTTGTCACTTCTGGAGCAGAAGGGCCAAAACACATGCTACTTACGCTCACACGCGCGAAGTTAGAGGATCTTGCGAGAGAATATATAGACCGAGCAATCGAAATTACAAAACGCGCGCTTGAAGCGTCACCATTCAAGAAAGAAGACATCGATGAAATTATCCTTGTAGGAGGTCAAACACGTATGCCTGCAGTACAAGCTGCTGTAAAGAGTCTCTTTGGCAAAGAACCCAATAAAAGTATTAATCCAGACGAGGTCGTTGCACTCGGTGCAGCGATTCAAGCAGGTATCTTTCAGGGCGATGTGCAAGACATCACACTTGTTGATGTGCTTCCGCTCTCTCTTGGTATCGAAACACTTGGTGGGGTCGCAACAAAGCTCATTGAAAAAAATACTCACATCCCAACAAAAAAATCTCAAGTATTTTCAACTGCAGCAGACAATCAGACATCGACTGAAGTAAATATCGTACAAGGTGAGCGGCCGATGGCTACAGACAACAAGGCACTTGGACGTTTTGTGCTCGATGGTATTCCACCAGCGCCACGAGGAGTGCCTCAAATTGAAGTGACCCTTGACGTAGATGCTAACGGCGTACTCAGTGTGACCGCAAAAGAAAAATCTACAGGTAAAGAGCAGACAATTCGTATTGAAGCGACTTCGGGACTGACTGAAGATGATATTGAAAAGATGAAAAAAGATGCGGAGGAGCACGCCGGCGAGGATACTAAAAAGAAAGACCTCATTGAGGCGCGCAATATTGCTGATCAGATACTCTATACGGCAGAGAAATCAGTTAAGGATTTTGGCGACAAAGTTCCTGCCGAAGTTAAGACGGCAGTAGAAGATAAGATGAAGGCGCTACGCGAAGTAAAAGATGGCGAAGACAAAGATTCCATCATATCAGCAACTGAAGCACTCTCTACTGAGATGCAAAAAATTGGCGAGGCTATGAGTAAGACTGAGGCAGATACTCCAAAGACAGAGGGGAACGAAGGGGATACTCAAAAAACAGACGGCGCAGTACGTGATGCAGAGGTAGAAGAAGAGAAGAAGGAAGGAGAATAGTAACGACAAAGAGTCCGGTATTCAGACAATGTTGCGCTCTTGTCTTTCTATGCAATAATAGCTTCCACTTATGAAAGACTACTACGAAATACTTGGTGTAAATAAGAGTGCCTCAAAAGATGAGGTTAAAAAGGCATTCCGAAAACTCGCAAGCACCTATCATCCAGACAAGAAGACCGGTGATGAGGCAAAGTTCAAAGAAATTAGTGAAGCCTATGCCGTACTTTCTGATGAGAAGAAACGTGCTGAGTACGATACGTACGGGAAATCTTATGCTGGTGGAGGCCCACAGCAAAGTCAGGGCGGATTTAATTGGGGTGGTCAAGGTGTTGAGTTTGATATAGGAGATATCTTTGAAAATTTCGGAGATATCTTTGGAGGAGGCTTCGGAAGAGGTGCTCAGCGTGCACGAGGAAACGATATATCTATCGACATCCAGCTTTCTTTCAAGGAAGCTGTTTTCGGTACCAAACGTTCCGTCACACTCACAAAGACAAATACCTGCACAACATGTGAAGGCACAGGTGCTCAAAAGGGAAGTGAGATGACTACGTGCGCTACATGTAATGGTAATGGAAAAATTCGCGAATCGAGACAGTCCGTCATGGGTAACTTTACGACAGTGCGTGAATGTCCTGACTGTAACGGACAAGGCAAGATACCAAAAGAAATTTGTAAAGACTGTGGAGGGAAGGGTGTTGTACGCTCAGCTGAGCAGATCGACATTAACATTCCTGCCGGTATCGAAAATGGTGAGATGATCCGGATGACTGGGCGAGGAGAAGCTATTCAGGGAGGAACACCTGGGGACCTGTACATCAAAGTGCACGTTGAACAACATGCTTCCATCATCCGAGATGGACAACATCTCATGAGTACGCTTAACGTAAAACTCTCGGATGCACTTCTTGGGAATACCTATAAAGTAACCACACTTGATGGAGATGTCTCTATCAAAATTCCTGAAGGCATTAAACATGGTGAGATGCTCAGAGTAAAAGGAAAGGGTGTGCCAGTGTCAAGCTCTCGACGTGGAGACTTTTTGGTGAAAGTATCGATTGATATTCCTCACAAGTTATCCCGAAAAGCAAAGAAATTGATAGAGGAACTCCGAGAAGAGGGGATATAATAGAAGCTAATGAACGCAGATGGCGTAATCAGCATCGTACAAGAATCATTGTATTTGATTCTTGTATTTGGAGTGTTTCTTACATACGCGATGTTTCGTGGACGTCAGTCACTCATCAATCTTATTCTCGGTCTTTACTTTGCACTCCTAATTTCACTTGAGTTTCCATACTACGAGACAATCCTTGGCGGAGTAGCGAGTGAACGATTTTCCGACTCGATTATCATGATTTTGATATTTGCAGTATTTACCATCGGAGCGACATTCTTTTTTACGCGTCTAATGCCACGCGAATACGACGAAGGTGCGTTTGAAGGGTTTGGTAAGAAATTCCTACTCGCACTACTCGCATCAATACTCGTCATGGCATACAGTTACAATGTGCTCCCTATCACAGAACTCATCACGCCGGGCTCACCGATTCAAATGCTCTTTGGCCCAGAGTCACACTTCTTCTGGTGGCTCCTCCTTCCATTTATTGGCTTAATGTTTTTATAGTCTGTCCACTCTTACTTACTATGTTTTCTAATACTGAGCTTGATCTTGCGTTAGCATTGGGTCTCATAGCGTTTACGCTCCATATATCTGCTTATATTTTATATGCATATCATATATTTCATGAACGTATACGTCCGAACGCAGCGAGTTGGTTTATGTGGCTTATTGGAGGCGTCATTGAATATCTTACATTTGATGCTATTGGCGAAAGTCACTGGTCAACATCAGCACTACCACTTGCTTGTGTTATTGGATTAGTAATTATTTTTTCTGCGACGACATATCTACAACTCCGTGCATATTTCAATCCTTCGACTCGTAAACCAATTTCATACCACCACCCAGAGAAATCAGATTATGCATTAACAATTTTTGATCTTGGGGCGGGCTTTTCTTGGCTTTACTGGAATATCCCTGGGCTTGCCAATATGGTCGCAGTGAGCACCACAATCATTTCATTCATACCAATTTGGAAGACAACATACCTCCACAACGAGGAGCATCCTACGCCATGGATACTATGGTCTATTGCATACCTCTGTATGTTTGGAGCTGTAATTGTAGAGGGTGGTGAAGGTTTGTTCTTTAAACTATTCTATCCAGGTTATTATTTTCTCCTTCATATTGTAATGGTATTGCTTACACTCACGTACACAAGGAAAAACTTTATTGCATGTATAGAGATCTACAAAAATTTTATAAAAAATTAGTGGGTGTTGAAAATTATACACAAAATTTAAATGTAAGTGATACAGTATCAATATGGCAAAAGTTTCCGCAGGGAAGAGTGCAATTCATGGAAATGGAATTTTTACACGAGATAGCGTAAAAAAAGGTGAGAGGATATGCTTTCTTAAAGGTAGAAAAAAAATCATGAGAAACAAAAGTAAGGCAGACTCACTCGCTAATCCTGACTGGGTCGGTGTATCAAAATATACATGGATAGACCCCGCCATGCCTTTTAAATATTTAAACCACTCATGTAATCCAAATACAGGAATAAAGGGGAGAGTTAGTATGTATGCACTTCGTGATATCAAATCTAATGAAGAACTGACCATTGACTACTCAACCACAGAAGGGGATACCCTTTGGGAACTGGCAGGGGGAGTAAAATGTAAATGTGGTTCTCACCGATGCCGCGGTCGCATACGATCAATCCAGTACCTGCCCAAATCTTACTTCGAAAGATACCTGCCATACATACCGACGTATTTTAAAAAACTGTATAAGCAAAATGTTATATGAGTACCTCAACTCACATATCCGCTTTTATTAAAATTGCTCTTGCTCTTGGCATATTAGCTTCGATTGGTATCACCTACCAGTCAAAGATTGTGAACGAAGATTTTGAAGTATTTACAAATCCAGACGGTCTACCAGAACTCGATGAGTAACATATATGCATAATTTTAATCCACAATATTGTGAGTGGGACACCACGTCAACATTTCTTATCTTTTCAGACAATGTTTTTGGAAATTTTATATACTATTCACACCTACTTCCGATTGCATGCCTACTGTTCTTGAGTGGGGTACTTGTATGGCAAAGCTACAAAGATCCTGCGGTGCGCACGTTACTCTTCATTAGTCTCGCATTCACCGCATGGAGTCTTTCTGATTTAGTCTTATGGGCAACAGCAAACCCGTCACACACCATGTTCTTTTGGTCCATCATCATTCATTTTGAGCTCCTGATATACATTGGTTCATTATATTTTGTATATTACTTCATCAGTAAAAAACCTCCATCGCAGAGAGCAGAATTACTTATCTTTATAGCCTATATTCCAATATTACTCTTTGCACATACAAGTTATAACCTGCAGGGCTTTGACTATACAAATTGTTGGAGAGAGGCACTCGAAGGAAAATTGCTTGCGTACGTCTATTTCATGGAGCTTGTTATTGCTGTGTGGATTCTCGCGTATGGAATCTATCAAATGCGTAGTGAGGTTGCCCGTCATAGAACTAAGGAGATTCTTCTCGTAACATTAGGTACAGTGGCATTTCTCACTTCATTCTCACTCGGCAACATAATTGGGACACTCGAGATTGACTGGGAACTTGGACAATATGGACTTTTTGGGGTACCGGTTTTTGTAAGTCTTCTTACATTCTTAATTATTCGTTACCGAAGTATCAGCACAAAACTCTTCATGGCTCAAGGGTTGGTGGGAGGTATATTTGTCCTTATTATTTCTATCCTCTTTGTCCGAGAAATTGAGAACGTAAGAATCATTACCTCTACTACTGCCATACTTGTCCTTCTCCTTGGTTACTATTTGATAAAGAGCGTAAACCAAGAGATTATCCAGCGCCGGAAAGTCGAAGAACTCGCAGGACGGCTTGAAAAAGCAAACGCGCGCCTCAAGATACTAGATAAGATGAAGTCTGAATTTGTCTCAATTGCATCGCATCAGTTGCGAAGTCCACTTACTTCAATACGAGGATACGCTTCCATGCTTCTTGAGGGCTCTTTTGGAAAAATTCCAGCAAAAGTTGTGGACGCAGTTGAACACATCCAAGATTCTGGCAGATACATGGCTCTCTCGATTGAGGACTACCTTAACGTCTCACGTATCGAAGCAGGCAACATGCGTTATGAATATTCCGATTTCAACTTAAGGGAAGAAGCGGAGAAACTTGTTGAAGAATTACGTCCTATGGTTCTCAAGAAAGGTCTGAAGCTCAAATCTGAGTCAGCATGTAGCAGTGGTTGCACGGTGCGTGCAGATATCGGAAAGACGCGTCAAGTAATACAAAATCTCATCGACAACGCGCTAAAGTACGCACCAAAAGGAAGCATCACTGTATCGACCTTTGATGATAAGAAAAAGAAGACTATCAGTATTCGTATCAGCGACACAGGAGTTGGAATGAGTGCGGAGACAATCCAAGACATTTTTGACAAGTTCATCAGGGCTCGAAATGCAAACGCCATTAACGTCACTGGTACCGGACTCGGACTTTTTGTGGCAAAGAAAATGATAGAAGAAATGGGCGGACGCATCTGGGCAGAATCTGAAGGAGAAGGGAAAGGTTCTGTGTTCACAATGGAATTTCCGCTTATAACAAAGAGTGGGGGAGGGAAGAAAAAATAACACCTAAATGACTCGGGCTTCCTCAAGACCCTTATTTTTGGTACTATTCTCGCTATGAGTAAGAAGCGATTACTTACAGGACTACAATCATCGGGTGACCTCCATATTGGTAATTATTTTGGGGCACTTAAACCCTTTGTTGAGCAATATGAAATGTATGACAGCATGCTTATGGTTGCTGACTATCACGCACTCACCTCAGTCAAAGAACCTGCAATATTGCGACAAAATATTATAAATGTAGTCAAGGATTACCTTGCCGTAGGTATCGACCCTAACAAAGCGGTCATTTTCCAACAATCTACCGTGCTCGAGCATATGGAACTTGCATGGATATTTGACTGCCTTGTGACAGTACCTTTTCTCATGCAAGGACATGCATACAAAGACAAGGTTGCCAAAGGTCTCGAAGCAAATGCTGGCCTCTTTACTTACCCGGTACTGATGGCGGCGGATATCTTACTCTATAACACTGATGTTGTGCCCGTAGGAGAAGATCAGCGACAACACATAGAGTACGCCAGAGAGGCTGCAACGAAGTTTAATAACGCCTTTGGAAACGCTTTTACACTTCCCGAAGAACTCATCCTAAAGAGTACCGGCGTTGTGCCAGGTATTGACGGGCAAAAAATGAGCAAGAGTTATAAAAATATAGTCCCCCTATTTGGTTCAAAAGAAGAAGTAGCAAAAGCGGTCATGAGTATTGTCACTGATTCTTCCGGTGACCGACCAGAGCATGTCTACGCAATCCATAAACTATTTAAGAACGAGACTGAAATTGAGGCTCTCTATACAGAACACGCTGGAAAATATAAAGCTCTAAAAGAAGCGCTGATTGAAGATATAGAAGCAACTATTGCACCAATGCGTGAACAACGTGCACATATTTCTGACGATGATGTAAAAAAGGTACTAGAAGAGGGTGGCGAGAAAGCACGAGCACAAGCGGAAAAGAAAATGATAGATATTAGACAGCGTGTTGGAGTAACTTTGTAATATGAATATGGAACGAACACTTATTAAGGATTTAGTTGAACATATCGGAAAAGAAGTCCTCATCAGTGGGTGGGTAGACGTAGCGCGAAATCAAGGAAAGATGGCCTTCTTCGATTTTCGTGACCGCTCAGGTAAAGCGCAGGGTGTCGTTTTTGGCAAGCCCGAAGTATTGGAAGTTGCAAAAACCCTACGACCTGAATTTGTAGTTTCCGTCATAGGAAAGGTAAATGAGCGTCCAGAAAAAATGGTCAAGGAGGGAATCCAAAATGGCAATATCGAGCTTGAAATTACAAACATCGAAATCCTCGCAGAAGCAGAAGCACTGCCTTTTGATCTCGACACTGACCTAAATCTCGACACATTGCTCGACAACCGACCATTGACTCTCCGTAGGGAACGCGAGCGCGCGATATTTAAAGTACAAGCCACTATCGTCGATGCCTATCGTACATTCCTAAACGGGGAAGACTTTATTGAGTTTCAATCACCAGCACTCGTAGGTGGTGATGCTGAGGGTGGAGCTGGTGTATTCAGTCTTGACTATTTCTACGATAAGAAAGCTTATCTGGCGACCAGTCCACAATTTTATAAACAAATACTGACCGGCGTCTACGAACGTGTCTTTACAATTGCGCGCGTCTTTCGTGCAGAGAAACACAATACCACCCGACACTTGAATGAATATATTTCTATTGATGCTGAGATGGGTTTTATTAAAGACCATACTGATGTTATGGCAGTTGAAACAGAGCTCCTGCGAGCAATATGTACGCGTCTTACAGAGACTTCTCCAGAAGAATTCCGAATTCTTGGAGCTGAGATTCCCACAATCCCTGATGAGATTCCACGTTTAAAATTACGCGAAGCACAAGAGATTATTTTTAAAGAGACAGGTACTGACAAAAGAGCAGAGCCAGACTTAGAACCAGAAGATGAACGATGGCTATGTGAGTGGTCAAAGCAGGAATATGATTCTGACTTTATTTTTATTACACACTATCCTGTTGGAAAACGACCATTTTACACCTATGAAGATGAAAATGACCCGGGTTACACAAAAAGCTTTGACTTACTTTTTCGTGGTGTCGAAATAACTACCGGCGGACAACGACGAAATGATTACCAAAGCCTTAGAAATGGAGCTAAGGAAAAGGGGCTCGACCCTGATGCGTTTGCGTTTTATATGCAGACATTTAAGTATGGAATGCCTCCTCATGGAGGTTGGGGGATGGGGCTAGAGCGTCTTACGCAGAAATTCTTAGGTCTCTCAAACGTGAAAGAAGCAACCCTATTCCCAAGAGATATGAATCGTATTGACACACTCCTCTCGATAGAAACATCCTCAAAAGATTAAGCAAAATTTATGAAACAAAGCTACACACCAAGCGACACCGTACTCAAAAAATACGCCGACCTTATCGTAGAGTTTGGACTTCAGACTAGAAAAGGTAAAAAACCAAAGAAGGGGAGTGTGGTCTATTTTGCCGTCCCCGAGGTCGCTCGGCCACTCTATTTTCATCTGCAGACATCTATCCTCGAAAAAGGGCACTATCCACTTGGTAAATACATTCCAAATGATGATGAGGAATATAATTTTTCAGCAAACTTTTTCAAGCACGCAAATAAAAATCAACTTGAGTTTTTCCCAGATAAATTCCAACGAGGTCTCGTCGACCAGATAGACTGCAGTATTGCGATTATAGCGGACAACTACCCTCACGCACTCAACTCTACTGACTCAAAAAAGGTTCTTCGACAGTCACAAGCTCAAAAGAAAGCAAAGGAATGGAGGTTTGAAAAAATGGACGCAGACAAGCTTTTGTGGACAATTGCGCTCTACGGGACAGATGCAATGGCTAAAGAAGCAGGACTCTCTCCAAAAGCACAATGGGACCAGATTATCAAAGCGTGCTACCTCGACCACAAAGATCCTGTCAAAGAATGGTCCAAGATAAATAAGACGGTACAAAAAACTGCCAATGCATTAACGAATATGCACATAAAATCTGTCCATGTTTTTGGTGAAGATATGGACATCACCATTGGTATCGGGAAAGACAGGGCGTGGCGCGCCGGAGGAGGTAACAACATCCCATCGTACGAAGTGTTTACCTCACCGAACTGTCAGAAAGTAGATGGCTGGGCACGCTTCAATCAACCACACTATCGGTACGGGAAGAAAATCGAGGGTATTGAGCTCTGGTTTAAAGACGGCGTAGTGACAAAATCCAAAGCATCAAAAAATCATGACTTATTAAAAAGTATGCTTAAAACTCCGGGAGGCAACAAGCTCGGAGAGTTCTCACTCACCGACGCGCGCCTCTCTCGTATTACTACGTTTATGGCAGAAATTCTCTATGATGAGAACATGGGAGGAAAGTACGGCAATACCCACGTGGCACTTGGTAGTGCATATAGGGATTGCTTCTCTGGCAATATGGACAAAATGACGAATAAGCATTGGGAGAAGCTCGGCTACAATGATTCAGTTGTTCACTCAGACATAATCTCTACGACCGACCGTACCGCAGTCGCAACGCTCTACGACGATTCAGAGGTGACTATTTATAAAAAAGGAAGATTCTTAGTTTAGATTAAATATCTATGAAGACATCAGAGCTGATGAATGACACACAGATCCTTGAAGAGGTCGCGAAGATTCAGTATCTCTATAAGCTGAAGTATGAGATTCGCTATGATCTTACCCGAGAGGAAACCTTAAGCACGGAATCTGTTGCCGAACACATCTATGGAATGTTTATTCTTGCACACTATTTCTTACCACTTGAGGACCCAGAATCTACATGGAACCGTCAGCGCATCTACGAGATGATTCTTTGGCACGACATAGATGAGATCGAGACAGGAGATATAATGGGATACAAGAAAACAGAGCTCGACCGGGCTAATGAACGCATCGCTTCACAAAAAGTCATCGAAAAAATGCCAGAGATTCTTCAAGCATCAGTTACTGCTTACCTCCATGAGTACGAAGCAAGAGAGACAATTGAGTCACGTTTTGTAAAAGCAATAGATAAAATGGAATGTGACTTCCATATACTCAATGAAAACGGGAAAAAGATTCAAAGACATAACAATACAACGTTAGATGAACATTTACGGATAAAAGAACCCTACCTAAAAGACTTTCCAATCATTAAAAAGTTTGGCCAAGTGATGACTGATGAAATGGTCAAGCGAGAATTCTTCGTCTCGTAGGCACAGTGCTACAATACCACCATGGAACCTGGCACTGACACATTAGAAGCAGAGAATGTATTTTCTGTGCGAACCGGCGTGTTTGAAGGTCCACTCGAACTTCTCCTAGAACTTATTGAGAAGCGTAAACTCTTGATAAATGATATCTCTCTCTCGCAAGTGACTGACGAGTACATGGCGCAAGTTGCACTCTTGGAGCAAAACCCGCTCCGTGAGACCTCACAATTTGTACTCTTAGCTTCAACACTACTTCTCATAAAATCAAAATCACTCCTTCCGATTTTTGAACTTACCGAAGATGAGGAGGAGAGCATCGACAACCTCCAAGAAAGACTTCGACTGTACCAGATTTATAGAAACGCAGGGAAAATACTTGCAGAAGTGTTTGGAGAAAACATGCTCTATGAACGCAAGTACGTGCCAGACACTACACCTCTTTTCCTCCCCGATGCTTTTACCGAGAAGACAGCGTTGCAGACTGCGATACAAGAAATACTGACTAAGTTACCGCGCAAACCAATAAAACCAAAAGTTCAAGTACGAAAGACCATTACTCTTGAAGAAATGATGGATAGACTTCATGCGCGCGTAGCACAGCAATTGAAATTTGGTTTTAAAGAATTCACTGGCGGGAGTACTGAGAGAGGAACGATTATTGTAGGTTTTTTGGCAATACTAGAAATGGTCAAGCAGGGAAAGGTCTTGGTAAATCAAGTTCAAAAATTTGAAGATATCGAGATAGAGCGAGAGGGAAGTGGCGCACCACGGTATGTGTAGTGACTGAATTAATGACGTCATTAATTCAGTCACTCGATGAGTACCTATAGGATTTTGAAACTTTTATCAACTCGACATAAAATCTCGTATCTTGGCTATAGGCTTTACAATTTGATATGTCTTCTGGTCATCTTCAGGAGATAATTCAGCCCTTGTCACCGTATATCCTTCAGGGATGAATATTGGATCCCATCCGTATCCTCCCACGCCTGATGGTTTGTTAGAAATTGTTCCGTTCATACTTCCTTCAAAATAGGTATCATTTTTGCCATCATAATGCCCAAATACACATCGAGCTACTGCTGACCTATCTTTTCCATCAAGCAAACGACAGAGCTCTTCGTGGGTTAACGCCTCCTGAAACCATTTAATAAAAGTGCCTGGGAGTTTCCCTAAAGCATTAAATTCAAGGGCAACGTCCTCAACAAGTACCGGGTGTTGTACTTTCTCAAATGCCTGACGGAGTTTGTGTCTAACGACTTCGTGCAAATCAAGAGACTGTATCTCGTCCAAGTCAACTTTAGTATGCTCAATCGGAAATCCTATGAGTTCTGCAAGATAATCTGCTTTTTTCTGACTGCCTGTTATAAAAACAACATCTTTCATTGAGTTAGTATACCAAAATATAGAGGTCTGGGATTCGAGCTAGCAATAATAACATCCTCCACAGAATGCTGAACAGAGCTCAGATTCCTGATATACTACCCCTATGGACCTTGCAGTGCAGATTGAAGGGGTGTTGTTTTATAGAGCTGCTCCGATGAAAATCCGCGAATTGGCGGCCTTTTTTGAGATATCAGAAGAAGAAGTGTTCGCGGCGCTCAAAACACTCGCTGAACGCCTCCTAAACGGCGCTACACGCCTCGTACTCTCTGACACAGACGCTGTTCTTACGACCTCACAAGAACTCGGTGAGACCATTGAAAAACTCCGAAAAGATGACCTTAAACGCGACATCGGAAAAGCCGGTGCCGAGACACTCGCAATTATCTTATACCGTGGACCACTTTCACGTGCACAGATTGATAGAATACGCGGTGTTAATTCTGCCTTTATCTTACGGAACCTGTTGATACGCGGTCTCATCGAACGCAGAGACAATCCAAAAGACCAGCGTGCGTTCCTCTATGCTACGACACCTGAACTCTACGCGCATCTTGGTATTACCAAACGTGAGGAACTCCCGGAATTCCAAGGCACAATGGATGCTCTCGATGCGTACGAAGAAGAGCAAAAAACTGCCGATGCCACACAAGATGAGAATATATTCTCCACAACCGACACCGTATGAACAACGACACTACGCCACAAAATAATCCTACAGAAATAGAAGAAGGGGCATTTCCTGTTGCTGAAGAAATGGAGCAGGGACGTACATTACTCTTGAAAGGTATGCCTGTATTTCAGCAACTCACTGTTGCGCTTGGCATTCTTGTCCTAGTCTTTGGAGCTACTTATATCTCTGACCTCCGTAATTTTTTAAGCCCCAACGATACCGAGCATGAGGTATCAAAAGATCTAACTGGCGTTTCAGGAGAAGGATATAACAAAAAAAGCAAGTCATTTGAAGACCTCACCATTGAAGGGAAGTCAGCATATGTCTGGGATATTAAAAACCAGCGCGCGCTTTATAATAAAAATGCAGACGAACAATTACCCCTTGCCTCAATCACAAAACTCATGACTGCACTCGTTGCATATGAACTCCTCGGGGAAGACGCTTCCGTAAATATTACTATCGATGCGCTCGGACAGGACGGTGATAGTGGACTCCTTGTGGGCGAACAATTTTCACTTCGTAACCTTACTGATCTTACACTTATAACTTCATCAAATGATGGTGCCTACGCACTTGCCGCAGCTGCGAGCGCGAGTATTCCCAGCGGGAACTACGGCACAAAATCCTTTGTCGAACTGATGAATATCCGGGCAGAAGAGATAGGTCTCTCACGTACACAATTTAGAAACACCACAGGTCTTGATACGTCAGAAATTGAGAGTGGTGCCTATGGATCGGCTCGAGACGTCGCATTCCTCATGGAGTATCTTGTTACACAGCATCCTTCCATTCTCGAGGTGACGAGTGAGGGGAGTACGTATATTGCTGACCGTTATGGACTCACGCACGAGGCATCAAACACTAATTATCATGCCGAAAAGACATCCGGACTGATTGCATCTAAAACAGGCTACACTTCGCTTGCGGGAGGGAACTTGGTCGTGGCTTTTGACGCAGGGCTCAACCATCCAGTAATCGTGACTGTACTCGGATCATCATATGATGGACGATTTTCTGATGTGGCAAGTTTAATAGAAGCAACAAAACAATTCCTAGCAAACCAATAATATGGAAGACGCAATACTAAAAATATTTATTCCGACCGCAATCGCTTTTATCGTGGGGATTGCTATTACACCACTGGTTACTCATTATCTTTTCAAATATAAAGTCTGGAAAAAAAAGGGGGGTAAGACAGCACTCGGTGGGGAAGTTGCCACAGAGTTTAGCAAACTCCGACCTGATGAAATTGAGACTAGAACGCCACGAATGGGAGGTATTGTCATCTGGGGAAGCGTCGTCCTGACTGTTGAAATTCTTTTTATATTAAAAATACTCTTTCCTGAGACCATCTTTGCAAGCCTAGACTTCTTTAGCCGTTCACAGACGTGGATTCCTCTTGCAACACTCCTTATCGGCGCAGGCATTGGCTTTATTAACGACTACTATGACATCACTCATTCAGGAGAGAAGGGGATACGCCTCCGAACAAGGGTAATTTTAATTACCATAATCTCGTTTTCTATAGGATGGTGGTTCTATGACAAGCTCGACGTCACTTCTATCAGTGTTCCTTTTGACGGAACACTCTACCTCGGAATATTCATCATTCCATTTTTTATTCTGATGACAAATGCACTGTATGCGAGCGGTGTGATTGACGGTATCGATGGACTCTCAGGAGGTGTGTTCGTCTCAATATTTTCTGCCTATGCAGGTGTTGCCTTTTTCCAAGAACAATACGATCTTGCGGCGCTCTCTGCCACAATCGCTGGAGCGACATTGGCATTCTTATGGTTTAATGTGCCCCCCGCGCGCTTTTGGATGACTGAAACGGGGACCATGGCGCTGACATTAACCCTTTCTGTCATTGTTTTTATGACCGACACACTGGGTGACGGAAATGGGATTTCACTCCTCTTCATCATTGGATTGCCGCTGGTAGTGACTGTATTATCAAACATCTTACAAATTACCTCTAAGAAAACTAGGGGGAAGAAACTTTTTCGCATCGCACCGTTACACCACCATTTTGAAGCAATCGGTTGGCCATCATACAAGGTGACTATGCGCTATTGGATTATCAGTATTATGTGCGCCATCATAGGACTCGCGATTGCCGTAGCGGCTTAATATCTCCACGCACAACCCCGCGCCTCCGGCGCGGGGTTCATCACGTACATCAACCACGATATATCAGTGATACTCCCCAAGTATACATATACTCTGCCTACAGAATCTTTTCACTATACACACCACCATCTATATCATATATGATATAGATGGTTTTCGATTAATCGAAAGGTTTTGCTCTGTCGCGATGTGCATACATACGTTAGCTATTCTCACATTCTTAAGAATTTGAGCATAGCTGGACAGACACAGAGGTGCTAACCCCACTTGGGGGTTTAACCCCCAAGTGGGGTTACGGTAGCATTCTTGAGAGAGCATAGTGCCGGTGGCCCATCACACCAAGAGCTATACACACGCACCCCCTCACAACACATAAAATACGCTCAAATCAAAAACACTACCATATATGATAGTGATGTTTGTAGCGTATGCCGTGGGGGAATATATGTGGAGCTATACACACGCATCTTCAGAAATAATGCAGTTTTCGCGCTAAAATGAACACACCCTGCGGTGCAGGATGCTTTGTATGATTAAGGACAGTCCACCCCGAAAAGAGAGAACCGTATGGAGGATTCCACTCGTGATGCTACTCATCACGGTTTTGTGGTTTCCCACACCTGCATCAGCAGCGTGGTGGGGAAATACTGGCACCGAGAACCTTGCGACCGTGGGCGGTGTCGTCACGGACTTCTGGTGCACTATCAAATCAATCTTCGGGGGTACCTGCGAGGAGACTCCACCACTGACAGAAGATACGAACGACGCACCGGAGCCTCCGGCTCCGGTGCCAGAAGAGGCTACTCCCATCAGAACAACGGCTCCTGCGGAGCCTGTCTCTAACGGGGCAAGCCAAGAAATAGTCAACCAATACTTCACCACCACCAATCCCACCACGATAGTACGAGAGACGGTGTATCAGAACAGTGGGGGAGGAAGTTCCAGTATCGACACCACGAACCCAGCCGACGAAGGTGGCTGGGTCACTCGTTCTCTCTTCAACGCACAGGTGAACGGTTCTCTCTCTTCCATAGAGAGTCTGAACCAAGGCATCGGTGAATCAGTCGACACCGCACTGCTCTCAGTATCAGGAGCAAGTACACTTGACTCTCTCACTGCTGCCACCACCACACTCTCGAAGCTGACGGTGTCTGGTGGTACGACGTTGAGCGGCTCCTTGGGCGTTAGCGGGGTCACCACGTTGAGCGGCTCGCTGACGCTCGCCGCGCTCGCCGGCGGTATCCTCACCACCGACGCGAACGGCCTCGTCTCCACCACCACCGTTGGTGCTGCCAGTATCGTCGCTGACTCTCTGGATTTCGCACAGTTCAAAGACGCACTCACCGTCGACGCGACCACTACCTTTGATCTTGATACCAATGGGGTGGATCTTAACTTTGATGGTGGGACGTTGTTTATTGATTCCAGTGCGAACAATATCGGCATCGGCACCACCACTCCAGGTTTTCTCCTTACCGTCACTGGTGGTGAAACTAGTCTGGCGACCACCACCATCAACGGTACACTCACCGTCAACGGCAATACGTATGTCACTTCTGGTGGTGA
>Ga0222673_1000025_pt1 | contig 98576 bp, 86 predicted proteins | sample AntAcemetagen801_FD_179845 | JGI IMG/M metagenome (GOLD analysis project Ga0222673, IMG submission 179845) | Saline water microbial communities from Ace Lake, Antarctica - #801 | ecosystem: Environmental > Aquatic > Non-marine Saline and Alkaline > Saline | place: Antarctica: Ace Lake...
GAAATAGCAAAGTACTCCCAGTTTCCTAATGAGTTCAAAGATGAGCTTATTGCAAAGTATCCTGAACTCAATGAATTAGACAAAGAAGCCAAACTTTTAGAGTATGAGAAATATGCAATGTGGCATTTTTTTGCAGGAAGTACTCCACTTCCTTCAGCAACAAAATTTGATTTTGAAGAAGGGGATTCTGTGCAAGAATATATGCAGTCGCTTGTTGATACTCATTGTTCTGAAGAGGAGCTTGATAAATCTGAATAGTTCGTTAGAATAATCGAGCTGTAAAGAATATGCCGAAGTGGTGGAATTGGTAGACACGCCTGCCTTAGGAGCAGGTGGGGCAACCCGTGCAAGTTCAAGTCTTGTCTTCGGCACCAAATAAAAAAACGCGATACATATCGTGTTTTTTTGTTGTATACAATGGAGGCATGGACGAGAATCGAACTCGTGCATAACGGTTTTGCAAACCGTCGTGTTTCCACTTCACCACCATGCCTTGTTGCTACTCTATCTCTTTCGAGAGCTCTTCAATTCTTTGTCGTGATTTCTCACCCTTATCTATTGAGAAATCTATGAAAGGAATATGAGGAAGTCGTGTCTGTTTTTTAATGTGACTTCGTACATCATTTCTCTTTCGATGTAAAAAATCAATTGCAGCAGCCTCTTTGTGCTCGGGGAATACTGTAACAAAAAGTACTGCACTTTTAAAGTCGCTCGCAACATGAACGTTCGTGATTGTGATCATCGATTGTTTGTTCGATTCGCCATCAATGTATGATGCCACTGCTGAACGAATAACTTCTGAAATTGCTTCTGTGCGATGTTCTTTCATAAGGGTTGAGAAATTATACTACTGTAGTTTTAATTGCTTCAAAGTGGTCACTTTCAGCCAACTCTACGTCGGTACTTAGAGCAGCTCCAAATTCATTCCCTTCGAGTACTTTTTCTGCTTTCATTTTAGACTGTTGGAGCTCCTTAATTGTTCCTGTTCCAATCACTTCATTTCTTCGTAAGATATTTATTTTATTTCCAACTGCAATTTCACCAGTTTTTACTTTTCCTCCAATAACCTGTGTTTTTTTCGATTGATTAAAGATTGCAAGTACTTTTACGGTTCCAGTTGCTTCTTCCACTTCTTTTCGTGGACGACGTGTTTCTTGTAGTTCTTTTAGCCAATCAATAAGTTCATAAATAATTGCAAAGGTTGCAGTCGTAATATTTTCCCTGTCTTTAAGTGCAGTTGCTTGTGTGTCAATTGAAACTCCCATACCAACAACTATTGTATCTTCATTTGCGAGTGCTGCTTTCATGTCTGCTTCACTAATATCACCAGTTGCACTCTGAACAATATTAAAAGAGATGTCTTCAGTGTTCAATTTACCAACTTCATATGCGATTGCTTCAGCTGTTCCTGCGACATCAGCTTTCACAATAAGTGGAATAGTTACATGCTCTTTATTTTTTTGAGCTACAGGCTCTGTTATTTCATCATTGCTGGCATTTTTTTCTTGTAAACAATTTTTACAAAATTTCTCCGCTTCTTTCTTTTTTGTAAATGCTGTTACTTTTGCTCCAACAGGTGGAAGTTCACTCCATCCGTAAATAACTACAGGTTTAGAAACTGTAGCTGTTTTTGATACTACTCCAACAGTATCTTCGATTGCTCGAACAGGAGACAGGGTAGTCTCACTTGCAAATACATGTCCTGTTTCTAATGTACCGTTTTTAATAACTACTGTTGCAGAGTTTCCTTTCTTCATGTCCTTGTGAGCCTCTACAACGAAACCTGTGGCCATTTCAGATGTGTCTGCAGTAAGTTCCTCAAGTTCAGCAACCAAAAGGATCATTGAGAGTAATTCAGTAACATTTTCTCCGGTTTTTGATGAAATTGGCACAAATGGAATATCACCACCCATTCCTTCTAGGTAGACTTCGTTTTCTATTAATGAATTTTTTGCTACATCAATATTTGCTTTTGGAGAGTCAATTTTAGTAATTGCGACAATAAAAGGTACAGCATCTTTTTTAATGCATGCAAGTGCTTCTTTTGTTTGTGGCATCACACCATCTTCCGCAGAAACAATTAATATTGCAATATCTGCAATATTTGCTCCTCGAGATCGCACTTCACAAAATGCTTCATGGCCAGGGGTATCTATGAATGTAATTTTTTGCTTACCATGTTCTTCATCCTCGTGTTCAATTTCGTATGCGCTAATGTGCTGTGTAATTCCACCAGCTTCATTGTCAACAATATTTGAATGACGAATAAAATCGAGCAGTGTCGATTTTCCATGATCAATATGTCCGAGTATTGCTACTACGGGTGGTCGTTTTTCTGTATTCATAAGGTGTTGTAATTATTACAACTTGCCTGATTCTTTGGCTTGTGTCAATGATTGAGCCTCTTCTTCAGTAAGTTGTACTTCAGGAATAAATTCTTTTACGTTTTTTGCAAAAACATTAACTCGTTCTCGAGCATGAATAGTTGAAAGAATAATACCATCTCCATGTTCATTTAGTAATGTAACAACAAAGCTTTGATTACCTCCAGAGTGCAAGCCATCAAAAGCGCTAAAGTGACTAATGGCGTTCGTTCGCAGACACGTAGCAATTTTATTTTCTAATTCATGTTGCTTTACAATACTCAACTTCTTAAACTCATGTAGCTCATGAATCTCTTTAGAAATAATAGTAAGACCTTTTTCAAAATCATATCCTTTATTAGCTGTAACTAGTTTTCTAAATCGAGTAAAAATACTTATACAAATAATAAGTGAAATTAATGCAATTACAGTAGTTCCAACTAATGCGTAAAGAACAATTTCATTTGATAATTCTGGCATGAGAGCTATTATACCTAAATGTCTCAAACCGCAAAACAAATCTATCTAGATTACGCAGCAGGAACCCCTTGTAGTGCTGCAGTTGTTGCTGCTATGCAGCCATATTTCAGTGAGCAATTCGCTAATCCATCTTCAATTCACAAGGATGGTGTTTTGGCAAAACAAACGGTCGAGAAGTCTCGTGAATCAATTGCATTACATATTGGAGTGAAAAAAGACGAAGTATTTTTTATGAGTGGTGGAACTGAATCTATCAACACTGCCATCTTAGGAGTTGGAAAATATTTTCTTGCGAAAGAAACATTTACAGAAAAACCACACATAATTGCTTCTTCAATTGAGCATCCTGCAGTTTTGGAACCAGTTTTACAGCTTGAGAGAGAAGGGTGTAAAGTTTCATATGTACAACCAAATAATGATGGAATAATTACAGAAGAGGCGGTCAAAGAAGTACTGCAGAATAATACTGTTCTCGTTACTGTTGGATTGGTAAATGGGGAAATTGGAGTAATACAACCAATTCGTAAAATTGCAAAGCTATTACATGCTTTTAAGTTGCAACAAGGAAGAGGTGTTGAGTCATATCCGTACATGCACACTGATGCTGCACAGGCTCCATTGGTCATGTCTGTAAAACAGGAGAAGTTTTTGGTCGACCTTATTTCTTTAGATGGTTCTAAAATGTACGGGCCAAAATTTGGATTACTTGGCAAGAAACATTATGTGCCAATAGCACCAATTTTATTTGGGGGAAGTCAGGAAAAGAAATTACGACCTGGAACCGAGAATGTTCCGTATGTTGTTGGAATCACAGAAGCTCTTGATTGTGCACAAAATAATAAGAAAGAATTTGCAGAACAAATGACTTCATTAAAAGAATATTTTACTGCAAAAATTCTAGAAGCCTTCCCGGGAATTGTGATCAACGGAAGCACTGATTCAGAAAAATGTTCATCATTAATTACCAATGTTTGTTTTCAGGGACATAACGTTGATGCAGAATTCCTCTTGTTTCAGCTTGATGCAGCAGGAATTGCCGTAAGTGCTATGACTGCTTGTAAGTCGCTTGATGATACTGCAAAATCATACGTTGTTGATGCCGTCACTGATGCTCATAACGAAGATGGAGTTGTGGGTGAGTGCGCTGGTGCAAGTATTCGCTTTAGTTTTGGAAAAACAACCACAAAACAAGAACTAGATTATGTAATTACAACATTACAGTTATTACTATAATACTTCACTTATATTGCTTAGTTTAGTATGCTGGTAGTATTAAATTATTATGAATGAACTTAATACACAACAAATAATTTTACTTTGCTTATTGGTGAGTTTTGTAACTTCTATCGCGACAGGAATTACAACAGTTTCACTACTAGAGCAAGCTCCTGAACCTGTTACGCAAACAATTAATAGGGTTGTTGAAAGAACTATTGAAAGGGTAGTCGAGTCGCCTAACGATGATGAGGAAAATTCTTCTCCTGAGACTGTTATCGAGCGCGTTGTAGAAACGGTGGTTGTGAATCAAGAAGATTTAACCGTAGAGGCTGTTGCGAAAAATAAAGATATTATTGTTGGTATTTATGGACTCGACAGATTCGAAAATACTTTTTTTGCAGGAAATGGAATTGTTGTAAGTGAAACTGGAGATGTACTTACCGACAGTGTTGTAACAAATCAGGCAGATACATTTGTAATTGAATACCCTGATGCGTCTGCAACAAGTTCTGTGAGTACTGCTTTAGGTCAGAACGCGGTCTTACTTAAACCATTGGTGCCACTAGAGTCTTCTGTAGTAGTAGCAGCTTTTGGAGATTCACAAAGTATAAAACTTGGGCAAACTATAATTATCCGTAGTGGTAGTAATTCACCGACTGTAGCAACTGGAATCGTTACTAAGCTGGAAACTGCACAAGGTGTTGTTACTGCAGATGATGCAACAGCTTCAACTGTTCCAGAGACACCTATTATAAAAATTCACACCTCAACTGATGCTTCAGGAATTAGCGCCGGAGCGTTATTACTGAATCTTAAAGGGGAAGTTATTGGTGTTAGAGTTGGGCAAGTTGCTGGTATCAGCACATTCCTGCCATCAAATATCGCTAAATCGTTACTAATTCAGTAAATTTTCTATAAAAAATAATAAAATATTTACAAGGGACGTAATTCTTAGTATTGTACAAGTATATGCAACCTCCATTCAAAAATTTTAATTCAAAAGCAAGAGAAGTTATTCGTCATGCACATGAGTTGGCTGTTGAGCGTGGTCAAAACCATGTAACGCCACTACACTTATTGTCCGCTTTAGTTTTGCAGGATGAAAGTATTGTGGGAGCAATACTTGATAAGTTACGAGTAGATATCGTACTTTTAACTGATACATTGCTAGATGCAATCGAAGCTCCAGAAGGGTCTCAGACATTATCAGCTTCGTATCAAATCTACTTAGCTCCAGAATTAGCTCAAATAATTGAATACTCAACACGAATTGCAACTGATAAGGGTGAAAACTTTGTAGGAACAGAACATATGTTCTTGGCAGTTTTTGATGTTTCTGGTCCATCTCGAGATATTCTAAAACGTTTTAAGATTGAAAAAGAAGAAGTTGAGACTATTTTGGAAAAAGTTAATGAAACAGGAGAAGCTATTACTACTGAAACTCCTACAAATAAAACATTACAGAAATTTACAATAAATCTTACTGAGAAAGCTAAAAATAATGAACTTGACCCTGTTATTGGTCGTGATAAAGAAATTCACCGTATAGTTCAAATATTGTCTCGAAGAACAAAAAATAATCCTATTTTAATTGGTGAGGCTGGAGTTGGAAAAACTGCAATTGTCGAAGGTTTAGCTAATCGAATTGCATCAGGGGATGTACCTGAATCTCTTAAGAATAAAGATTTAGTTTCACTAGACCTAGGATCACTTGTTGCAGGAACAAAATATAGAGGTGAATTTGAAGATAGACTTAAAAAAATCATTAAAGAGATTAAAAATGCCGGAGGGGATATTATTCTTTTTATAGATGAGATTCATACGTTGGCTGGAGCCGGCGCAGCAGAAGGCTCATTGGATGCTTCAAATATGCTAAAACCTGCATTAGCACGTGGAGAGCTAAAAGCCATTGGTGCAACAACTATTAAGGAATATCAAAAAAATATTGAAAAAGATGCAGCCCTAACAAGACGATTCCAACCTGTGCATGTTGCTGAGCCTAATTTTGAAGATGCGGTTGCAATTATGCGAGGTATTAAGGAAAAGTATGAGATATATCATGGTGTACGAATCTCAGATGATGCGGTTATTGCTTCTGTCGAACTTAGTTCTCGTTACATTACAGATAGACAGCTTCCAGACAAAGCTGTTGATTTAATCGATGAGGCCTCTTCACAACTAAAAATTAGTTTAGAAAATATGCCCGAAGAGCTCGAGAGTTCACGACGGTTAATTATGCGACTAGAAATTGAACGAGAAGCTTTGTCGAAAGATTCAAAACAGTCAGCCAAAACAAAAAAACGACTTGAAGATATCGAGAGCAAAATTTCAGATATGAAATCTGAAACTGCCGAACTTGAACTTAAGTGGAAAAATGAAAAAGAAACCATTGTGGCTATAAAAGAGTTAAAAGAAGAGATGGAAAGTTTACGAATTGATGCTGAGGGTGCTGAAGCACGCGCAGACTTATCTGCCGCAGCTGAAATTAGATATGCAGTGCTTCCACAAGTCGAACGCGACTTAAAGAGTAAAGAGAAGCGATTAAAGCAACTACAAAGCTCACGGCAAATTCTTAAAGAAGAAATTTTAGAAGAAGATATTGCTTCTGTTGTGTCACGCTGGACAGGTATTCCAATAGAACGAATGCTTGAGGAAGAGGCAGATAAGTTAGCACGAATGGAAAAACATCTTCATAAGCGGTTAATTGGACAAGAAGATGCTGTGAAAAAAGTAGCAAATACTATTAAACGTTCACGTGCAGGAATATCAGACCCAAATCGCCCAATTGGATCATTCATTTTCCTTGGACCGACTGGAGTTGGAAAAACTGAACTCACCAAGGCACTGGCGGAATTTATGTTTGATGATGAGCAGTCACTTATTCGTGTCGACATGTCTGAGTTTATGGAAAAGCACTCTGTTTCAAAGCTAATTGGTTCACCTCCTGGATATGTTGGACATGAAGAAGGTGGAAATATTACAGAGTTGGTAAGGCATCGTCCGTATTCTGTTATCTTATTTGATGAAATTGAAAAAGCTCATCCTGAAGTGTTTAATATATTGCTACAGGTGTTAGATAATGGTCATCTTACTGATGCAAAAGGAAGAAAAGTAAACTTTAAAAATACTGTAATTATTTTAACTTCAAATATCGGAGCAGAATATATTGATAAAATGGAAACCATGGGATTTGGTGGAATGGGTTCAGATAAAGATCAATATGAAGCAACAAAATCTAACGTTACTAAAGCATTAAAGAAACATTTTCGTCCTGAATTCTTGAACCGACTTGATGAAATCGTTATGTTTGATCTATTGAGTAAAGAAGCTATTGCCGAAATTGTAAAAATACAAATGAAATATGTTGAAGAACGATTGTTGGTTCAAAACATCAAACTAAAATATCCAGCAACTGTTATTAAGTATCTTGCAGAGGAGGGATATAATCCAAGCTACGGAGCTCGACCATTAAAACGAGTTATTCAAAATAAAATACTTGATGCAATTGCACAGCTTATTGTCGCAAAGCGCCTTAAAGAAGGGGATACAGTTTCATTAGGATTAACTAAAGGAGCTTTCAATTTCACTGTCTCAAAAGGAAAACGAAAAAATGTGTATAAAGAAAGTGAAATTAACGAAACAGCATTGGTTGGGTAGAAAAGAAAATACTCACACTAGCTAAGCTTTGAAGTGAAAAAATAAATACTTAAGGTTCTACGAAGGTGGATTTCTCCCGCTTTTTTGAAAACTTTGAGTAGTAATTTCTCTTCAGTCCGCATGGCTGATATGAGGGTTATGTGAAGGCCGATACTACTGATAACGAATGGTACTGTTTTTTCAGAAATAGACCAAAGAATGACATCCAACAAAAAATAGGTTGCATAAGCTGGATGAGCAAAGAATCGGTACGGGCCTGTTGTTGCCAAAATACCTTTTCTCCATGAATCCTTGAGCGTAAGTAGTATCCACAGAATCACGACAATTAATGCTGTTGATGCATATTTGAAAGATTGAGGGTTGATTTGTTGAGAAAAAATTAAGACGTAATAGTAGTACGCGCGAGTTAATAAGAAAAAGTTTAGAACCATTATTATTAAACCGCTCTTTTTGCTATGAGGTAGTTGCTTCATTTTTTTATGTTCGAAATGTTTTTTCTGAGACTACTATAGAAGATGTATTAACTTTACTAGGTATCTGCAAAGTAATACAAATAAATTAGATAAATAAAAAACGCCATAAATATATGACGTTTTTTATATACTCTTTTGTGCGCCAGGAGGGATTCGAACCCCCGTAGGTTAAAACCGGCGGATTTACAGTCCGCTGCATTTGACCGCTCTGCCACTGACGCAGTGAAAACTATGGTATCTATTATTCGCTATTTTGTCTACATGTTGACTAAAAGTAATATAATCAGTATAATATTGACATATCCTATTTTTATTTTATAATTAGCTTCTATGAATAATTTACTACCAGAAAACGACGACAAACTTTTCATTATGCAAACAGCAGGAATCTTTTTGATTGGATTTGTTGTATTATTTTCTGCTGCAACCATGTTTGGACTGCTACCTGAAGAATTAAAAAGTACTAAACAAACTGAACGTACTTCAACAGAAAGTGTACAAAAGCAAAATGTTGTTAATAGTATTAATCCAAGTACAGGTGAAGTGCAATACGAATATAAGCCAATCGCACGAAATGAACGAGAGGTAGTAGCAAAACAACAAACGAATAGCTCTGAATCGCAGGAAAGATTTGTTGTTGGTACTTCACCTAATAGTATTTCAATACCAAAAATTGATATGCAGTGGGATATTGAAAAACCAAGTTCTCCGCACATAGATGCATTGAATGATGCATTAGATATTGGTCCTGTGTATTATCCAGGATCAGGTTTTGTTGAAAGTGGAAATGTTTTCTTATTTGGACACAGTAGTTATTTGCCAATCGTAAATAATAAAGCATATAAAGCATTTAATGATATTCAAAAACTATCAATTGGTGATGAAATATTTCTTGAAGCAAAGGGTAAGACATATGTTTATTCTGTAACTAAAGTAGAACTTAAAGATGCTGATGATGCAGAAATCACACTAAATCAAACTGGAAGACACTTAACACTTTCAACTTGTAATGTATTTGGTCAAAAGAGTGATCGATGGGTGGTTGATGCTATTTTTAAAGAAGTAAGGTAAATGAGCGCTTTAAAACTAATAACAAAAAAACCATGAGATATCTCATGGTTTTTTTTGTTATTAAACATGAATAAAATGCACTCATTTATTCATTGAGGTAGTTGACATATTCCAAAAAAGTTGTAATATGTACTACAAATCATTCTTGGCAATCCGTCAAGTTTTGAAAAACCAAACCACGATCCTTATCATGAAATTCAATATTCTTTTCACTTTGATTCTTTCACTCGTGTGTTTTCTTGCTCCTGCCGCTCTGGCTGGGGGTACGGATGCACCGCGTATGTCTGAAAAACAACCGCTTCTTAAGCGAGTGTTCGATCCTGCCGCACGTGCAGAGCATCTCGATGCAAAGAGTCGTGAGGCTCACATCCTGCTTGCTCGGCAACGAGCTCAGCAAGGTCAAACAAAAGCACGAGTTCCTGCTGTGCAAACACCCACAATTGACAGTGTCGCGGTGCGACGCTGTCCATGTGGTAAAAATGCATGGAATGCATGTGGACCATGTTGTAAGCCTAAGCGCGAAACAACACAACAGCTTCCTCGCTCACAACCGAGACCTGCGCCAGTGGCAACTGAAAGTTACACCTGGTGTGACGATCAGACGCCAAGGGATGTAGACATCTACTACCATGAGCGTCCACTTAATGTGCGACTGCATGCAATTCCTGCACCTGTAAATGTGCAACGAATTCAGCAAGCCGCTCCACGTCAACAACTCCGCGGTTCAATCTGCGGAAATACGTGTAACGGTAGTTGTGGTCAGCATCAGTCTACTCACACTGTTCAGCAGACTACTCAGTCTCGGATCATTGCTGTCTACAAGTGGCACGATGGTAGATGCTGGAACCGAGTGTGGACTCACAACGGACCAGACCCGTCTTCTGCGCAAGTGGATGCATTCATTGTATCCAACCCAAACAGAGTGTTCGGTAATCGTCATTCCTACGACTCGTTCGTCGCAACTGCGCGAAGTAATTCTACTGTTCGAAATGTGGCTGCAACACCCACGAGAACAACTGGTTACACAGGTCAGCAAGCTCATTCGAGCCGTGCAGCTGTAGCGCCAGTGCAGAATCTCTCACCACCAATTGCAGGTAACATTTGGGGGGTGAGGCCACCCAATGCTTATTAGCAGGTGGGAAGATTTGGAAAGCTTCAAGGTCTGTACATATCACTTTTACAGTGATATGTACATGACCATTTTCTTTTAGAAGTAAAAGCTTGACATATTATTATTATATGTTACTATTTTAGGTAGAGGTACGTTGCAAGACATTTCATTCGAAATGGTGACGTATTAACTTTAATCAAACCACAGCACCCTAATAACATGGCTACTACAAAAACGGCAAAAACGAAGAACGCAACTTCTAAAAATGCAAAAAACACTTCAAAAGGTAAGGGTCCTAAAAAGCCTAAATCTCAGAAGAAGACGGCATCTGCGTCTGCTTCAAAAATGAAGGATCACCTTCTTGAAGAGACAGCGCGACTGGAATCCCAGAGAACAACCACTACTCAGCAGGTCGATCAGTTCGACACAGGTTCTGTGGCGAGCGGAAAAGGTAGCTGGATCAAACCAGTTGCAATCACACTCGCAGTTGTCTTCGGACTCATCTTGTTGCTTCTTGCAGTGAAAATCATGTTTCCTGGCCTCGGTCAGGTAACGACGATTACTGCACCGGCACCTGTTGTCGCTCCGGCTGTTGTTGCTTCTGCACCCATTGTTGCTCCAGCACCGGCGATTGTCACAACGGCTCCGGCTATTGTGGCTCCAGCGCCTGTTATTGCTGTGGCTCCGGCTCCAGTAATGCAGTTGCCAGCATCGGCGAACGTCGCTTCGACACCTAATGGTACGAATACTACTCCAGGCTTTGACGGCTGGGAGAAAGTGACTATCAATAAGGTTGAAATGGACATTCCAGAAGGGCTGAAAGGACTGATGAAAATCTATAAGGGTTTCTCAGACGTACAGACGCTTGATGGACAGGAAGTTCGCTACATGCTTACGCAGGCTCCGGGATCGACTCATCCGACTTATACTCGGGGACCGCTTCCACCGGCTGAGCATTTCTTGCCGACGCCAGACGGATTCACGAAATTCATCCATGATGGCGAAAATATCGCCATCGCGCGGTAATTTGTAGATTCATGGGTAACCCTCTCACATAAAAGTTCAATCCTTTTATGTGAGAGTTATTTCTTTCAAAAAAGACTTGACAAATTATTTATATGTAGTATCATTATTATTAACATTATTGAAGTCAAGTATCCACTTGTCAAATGTCAAAAAATGTTTAATGTAGAAAAATAAATTACAAAACTATGAAAAACTTATCAAATACAACAGAAAACAATAAACTTGTCGTAGCAACTACTTCATTCCTGATTGCTTTTATTGCACTATTTTTAATGCAACCAATTACTGCATCAGCACAATGGTCTACAGGAGACTCATATACCGGAGGATATACAGACTACGGTGGAGGAGGAGGGTATTCTACAGGAGACTCATATACCGGAGGATATACAGACTACGGTGGAGGAGGAGGGTATTCAGATTACGACTCATGGTCTACAGGAGACTCATATACTGGTGGATACACAGACTACTCTGACTGGGGAACTGGTTACGACTCATGGTCTACAGGAGACTCATATACTGGTGGATACACAGACTACTCTGACTGGGGAACTGGTTACGACTCATGGTCTACAGGAGACTCATATACTGGTGGATACACAGACTACTCTGACTGGGGAACTGGTTACGACTCATGGAATACTGGAGGATCTTCAACTGGTTACGACTCATGGAATACTGGAGGAGACAGTGGTTGTGGATCTGGTGGATGTGGTGGATTTGCATCTAATGGAACTTCATACACAGGAGGTTCACAAGGTGGATGTTCAGGATCATCATGTGGAGGATCTCAGCCAGGTGGTATTTCACGTGGAGGAGGAGGTGGAGGAGGAGGTGGGTTTAATCTAGGATTGAATTACGCACCACAGGATAACGACTGGACATATACAGATAACTCAGATAACAGTGTTAATATTAATGAAGACAACGACACTACTACAACAACTATCACAAATACAACTGTAGAGGATAGTTACAACACTAATAGTAATAACCGAACAGAGGTTGTGCAGCGATCTAATGATGATGATGACCGAGACATGCGAGTACAATGTATTGTTTCAGATTCATCAGTAGAACTTGGAGATCTTGTTTCTTACCGAGTCGAGGTTTCAGGAGGAAATTCACCTTTTGACATTGAATGGCGAGGTGCTGTAGACGGAAACGATCAAGAAGAGCGAATCCGTTACAACCAGCTTGGGACTTACTCAGTATCAGTTATTGTTGAAGATGATGATGGACGACGAGCAAGTGATAACTGTACATCTGTAACTGTTGGGAATGCAGCAAACACTGGAACATTCGTTTCATCTGGAACTACATATGTAACACCTACATATGTACAACCAACAGGGCAACTAGCATCACTTTCAGCAGTATCACTTTCACAAGTTCCTTACACAGGACCTGCTGATGTACTAAAAGTACTTGGAGTGATTGCACTACTAGTAATGATGAGTGTCGGAGGAGCATACTACTTACGAAAGCGACGTGGAACTTCAGCAGTTTCAAATAGCATTGCGGCTTTCAAGCAAGCAAACAAGCAAGCAGTATCAATCCGATAAATAGCAAGTACGAGCTCAAAACGAACTTGCTATGCAAGAAATAAATACCATGTACACGGTATAACAAAAACACCTCACAAGTCGTGAGGTGTTTTTGTTCGTTAATAAGATGAAAGAGTGCTTAGAAATAAATATTTACTTTGTTACTTCTCACTCTCTACACTTTTTAAGAATGCTTCAGCACTCATGCTTCCAACTTTTCCATTATCACGAGATTCTACAGTTACTTCTTGCTTTTCAACTTCTTCATCTCCAATAATTAGAAAGTATGGATTTTTCTGAGTTTTAGCTTTTCGTACTTTTTTACCAAACCCCTCATCTCCGTTAAGTAGTTCAGTTCGAAGTCCTGCGTCTGCAAGAGTCTTCATAACACTAGTCGCGTAGTCGTTATGTGCTTCTGCGACAGGAATAATTGAAACTTGTGTTGGAGCTAGCCAGAGAGGGAAGTTACCTGCTGTATGTTCAATATAGATGCTTAAGAAGCGTTCAATTGAACCCATGATCGCTGCATGAATCATTACCACTCGTTCCTTCTCTCCTTTTTCGTTAGTTATTGTTAAGTCAAAACTTTCAGGCATACTTCTATCTGCTTGAATTGTTGCAACTTGCCATTCACGCCCGATTGAATCTTTACTAATGAAATCAATTTTTGGTCCATAGAATGCAGCTTCTCCAATACCTTCAACATATTCAGTACCTTTCTTCTGAATAATTTCACGAAGTTGATCTTCTGTTTTTTGCCAGGTCTCATCATCACCTTTATAGTTTTCTGGGTGGGCAGGATCTTTAAGTGAAAGTCGTACTTTCAAATCTGTAAAACCAACAGATGCGTAGAATTCCTCAATAATTTCCCAAACTTTAATTGCCTCATCAACAAACTGACTTTCTAAACAAAATACATGTGCATCATCTTGTGTGAAAGATCGCACACGAGATAGTCCGTGAAGTTCTCCAGACTGCTCGTCTCGGTAGCACATTGTTGAGTTTGCATATCGTTGCGGCATGTCCTTATAACTAAAAGGTTTACGTGCAAAAATTTGTGTATGGAATGGACAGTTCATGGGTTTCATCGCGAACTCATGACCTTCTCTTGTTGTAATCTTAAATAGCTCATCAGAGAATTTATCCCAATGACCACTTTTCTCAAATAAATCTTTCTTGGTGATATGTGGAATTTCAACTTTTTCATACCCTCGAGCCTCTCGAAGCTCCCATACTTTTTCATCTAAAAGATTTCGTAACTTAGTTCCTGTTGGAGTCCACAAAGGAAGCCCTGGACCAACTAACTCACTGAATGTAAACAAATCTAATTCTTTCCCAAGTTTTCTGTGATCACGCTTTTTCGCCTCTTCAACTTGAAGTAAGTGTGCATCCAAGTCTTCTTTAGAATCGAATGCTAATCCATAAATTCGAGTGAGCATGTCGTTCTTTTCATCTCCTCGCCAATACGCTCCAGCGACCTTATCTAGCTTGAAACAATCTCCAGAAACATCTTTACTCATATCTTCTACATGTCCGCCTCTGCACAGGTCTGTAAAATCATCAGAAGTATATAGTGTGATTTTTTCACCACGCTTGGTGATATCTGTAATAAGTTCTTCTTTGTATTTATTTCCTGTGAAAATTTTAAGTGCATCTTCTTTTGATACTTCTTTACTTTCAAATGCATGCCATTTGTTTAATAATTTCTTCATACTTTTTTGAATCTTTTTCAAGTCTGCATCTCCGTCTTCCAAAAGAAGATTTCCAAAGTCGTAATAAAACCCATTATCTACAGGAGGACCAAGCGTTGGTTGTGCGTCTGGGTAGTGTTCTAAAACTGCCGCTGCAAGTAGGTGGGCAAGTGAGTGACGTTTTTTATCTAAAGGCGACATGTCTTCTGGGTTCATAAAATGAGTTTAATTTGATTAATTACTAAGTATTTTAACACTGTTGTTTTCTAAACGTCATACTATCTTCGAAACATCTGCAGGCGAGTTAACGAGCCGAAGCCGTTGAGAATGTAGTATGACAAAAGAGCGCGAAGTAAAATAAAATCACCGCGAGCGCGATGATTTATATAAACAACAAACAACCACGCTTCTGCGAGAATTTAAATTCCTGTGGCTGTAGTCGTTTCAAGAAGTGACATGTAGAAGATTGTAATTGAGGGTGGGAGAGATTGCAAGTTCTAAATTTATTTACTCCTGTACCTTCTCTTCCTTCTTCTCCAACCTTTTCGCCTTATCAAAAATCATAGACACCTCACCGTTCCTCAAAGAGAGTTTTCCAACTGCAACTAAGCACGTATCTACTTCAAATAGCTCACGGAATTTTTCATATGATTTTGGAAAAACGACAGTTTCCATCATCTCTGTCATGTCATCAATTTTAACGAATGCCATATCGTCACCTTTTTTAGTTTGAATGACTCTAATTTCACTAATAATTCCTCCAATTGTAATAGTCCTTCCTTCATATGGATCTTCTTTGATATTGCTAATTTTCATTGTGTGCTTAGCAAGTTTTTCTTTAAACGGGTCGAGTGGATTTCCTGAAATGTATAAACCTAGCAACTCTTTTTCAAATCGAAGCATATCTTCTGGAGTCATCTTTGGAGCATCCATCATTTTAAGTGCACCAGCATGCATCTCTGCACCAAAAAGCGAAACTTGATCTTTCGATTCTTTCGCAAGCTCTTTGTTGTATTTCACTAATGCATCGAGGTTATCAAGCATTTGCCCACGTTCAGCAAATGCATCAAGCGCTCCAGCCTTAATAAGTGCTTCAAGAGATTTTCTGTTTAGATTTTTGTCTGTAATTCTGTTTAAAAAATCTTCAAGAGAAGTGAATTCTCCTGTACGTTTTCGTTCTGTGATAATTGCTTGCGCAATACCTTCACCGAAGTTTTTAATAGTGGTAAGTCCAAACCGAATCCGTGATTCTTTTCCAACTGTCGCAAAGTCTTCAAAACTTTCATTAATATCAGGAGGAAGCACTTCAATTTTCATTCGTGCGCATTCTGCAACCATTCCTGCAATTTTTTCAGTATCTCCTTGGTCGGCAATTAATACGGCTGTCATGTATAAAACAGGGTAGTTAGCTTTAAGGTAAGACGTTAAATATGCGATACGTCCGTAACTGGCAGCGTGAGCTTTGTTGAAACCATATGCCGCGAATGTTTCAATTTGGTCCCAAAGTTCTTTGGTTTGTTTTTCTGTAAGCCCTCCAATTTCCATACAACCTTTAGAGAATTTTTCATGCTGTTCTGCCATAATTTCCGGAATCTTCTTTCCCATGGCCTTTCGGAATTTATCAGCTTCTCCCCAAGAATACCCAGCAAAGTTTACTGCCAAAAGCATAATGTCATCTTGGTAAATTAAAATTCCATAGGTAGGTGCTAAGTATTCTTCAAAGCGCGGATCAAGGTATTTAACTTTGTGCGGGTTCTGTTTTCGCTCAATATAATCTGGAATGAAGGCCATTGGTCCTGGTCGATATAACGCAACCATCGCATTAATATCATCGATGTTTGTTGGTTGTAGTTCTTTCAAGAAGCGAGTCATTCCTGCACCATTAAGCTGGAATGTGGCAATAGTTTCACCTTTGGTAAGCATCTCGTATGTTTTTTCATCATCAAGAGGAATATCATCAACTTCAATATCTACGTCATAAAGTTTTTTGGCCAGTTCAGCTGTTTTACCCATAATAGTAAGATTTTTAAGCCCAAGAAAATCGAACTTAAGAAGTCCTGCACCATCTTCACCAACGGCGTGCATGTCGTATTGTGTGATAAGTTTTTTTTCACCCTTTGGGTCGTATTGTAGGGGGGTGTCATCTGTTAATTCATCTGGAGAAATAACAACACCTGCAGCATGAATACCAATGTGTCGCGCGCACCCTTCAATCTTCATTGCCATATCAAGTACTTTTGCTACATCATCATCAGATTTATACATTGCTTTAAGTTCTGAAACTTCATCAATCGCATTTTTTATGAATACTGGAAAACCTTGTTTTGGAGGAGGAATTAGTTTTGCAATTCTGTCTCCAAGTTCATATTCAAATCCAAGTGCTCTCGCAGTATCTCGAACAGCACCTCTGGCAAGCATCGTTCCAAATGTTCCAATTTGTGCAACATGGTTTCGCCCATATTTTTGACGGGAATATTCAATCACTTCATCACGTCGTGCATCAGCAAAGTCCATATCAACATCGGGTGCAGAAGGTCGACCTGGGTTTAAGAATCGCTCGAAGGGAAGCCGAAGTGCGATAGGGTCAACAATAGTAATTTCAATTAAATATGAAACTAGTGAACCTGCAGCAGAACCTCGAGTGTTACTTAAAATTTTATTTTCTTTAGCAAAGCGGAGTAAATCTGCAACAGCAAGGAAGTAGTTGGCATACCCTTTATCGCGAATAACACCAAGTTCATAATCGATTCGCTCTTTTACCACATCTGTAAGTTCCATCTTTCTGTACTTGAGCCCTTCCATTGTTAAGTGTTCTAGCTCATCGTCTGGTGTCCTTCCACTTTCAACTTCAAAGTGTGGGAATTTCCATACAGCTAGTTTTAGTGTGAGATTACACATATCAACAATTTTCTGATTGTTTTCAAGTGCTTCAGGAATATCTTTAAAATAATCGTTAGCTTGCTTTTGTGTAATAAAAGAAAAATCTTCCGTATCTGTGACTTGCGTGCTTCCACCAAATGTTCCCTGTACCGACATTAACGTTTGTCGAGCAGATCTATCTTCAGGCACCATGTAATACACGTCGTGAGTCGCAACAAGTTTTGCATTATATTTTTTTGCGAATTCTTTCAGCTTGTCCATAAGTGGCATATGGTCCTCGACTTCCGGGTGGTGTGTAATTTCCAAGAACACATTTTCTTCACCATAAGTTTCATTGTAAAAATCAAGCATTTGTTTAGCTTTTTCTTCATCAGTATTTCGGAGTGCATTAATTAATTCACTATTAAAAGAAGGCACAATGCATACAGTATCTTCACTAAATTGCGCCATTGTTTCGTGGTCGATTCGTGGCTTGTAGTAAAACCCTTCCAGAGCGGCATCAGTCATAAGGCGCATTATGTTCTGGTACCCGTTTTTATTTTTTGCGAGAAGCACCAAACGAGTTCTCCTGTTATCGAGTCGTCCTTCTTTATCTTTTCGTCCGCGAATGGCTACGTACGCGTCAACACCAATAATTGGTTTTATATCTGCTTTTTCACACGCTTGGTAAAACTCAATAGCTCCATACATTGCACCGTTATCGGTAAGTGCAATAGCTTTCATTCCATCTTTTTGAGCAGCCGTAATTAAATCTGGAATTTTAGGTGTTGCAGCTAAAAGGCTGTAGTGGCTATGAGTGTGGAGATGCGTAAAGGGGAGGTTCTTTGCCATAGACGCTTAGTATAGCAATTGAATGAATTTAAAAATACTTGAAGAGTTTTTAAGAATGTTTTGATGTGTGGAGTATACTTATTGCTATGAAAATCCAACAAATAATTGGAATAGACGAAGTTGGTCGCGGGCCACTGGCTGGACCACTTACTATTGGGGCTTTTGCTGTCTCTTATAAAAACAAGAAGAAAATAGAAACTGTATTAAGAAAAGTTGGAATTACAGATTCTAAAAAACTTTCTGAGTTAAAAAGAGAAGAGTACACAAAACAGCTTTCTGAGTTTAAGAAAATAGGAGAGTGTAATTATATAACGGTCTCTGTTCCTGCCAAAAAAATAGATGAAAAAGGAATTAGTTGGTGCTTAAAGTTTGCCGTTAAAACTGCACTCAAAAGACTTGGAGCAAATACTAAAACAACAAAAGTTCTACTAGATGGTTCACTCTATGCTCCACAAGAATATGAACAGCAAGAAACTATTACAAAAGGAGATTTCAAAGAAGTGTTAATTGGTGCGGCGTCTATTGTCGCAAAAGTAAAACGTGATACGTTCATGAAAAAACTTTCACATAAAAAAGAGTATGAAAAATATGGGTTTGAAGTGCACAAAGGATATGGAACAAAAAAACATCGAGAATCTATACAGATAAATGGATTAAGTGACGTACACAGGAGAAGTTTTTGCAGGAATATCGACTTGCGAAGCTAAAAAAATCATGTATAGTTTTACGCACTAACTGAAAATCACTATGTCATCACGAATGAGAGTAACAAAAGGGCACCGAAACAACCGTCGATCACACCATGGAATCGATGGACCTACTATTACTATTGATAAAGAGACAGGAACTCCACATCTACGTCACCGAGCAAATCCAACAACTGGAATGTATCGAGGTCGAAAAGTTATTGCAACAGCAAACGCTGTAAAAGAATCTGCTAAGAAGGAAGAAGTTTCAGCAAAAGCTGAAGAGAAAAAAGAGGATGTTAAAGAGAAGAAGACAGATATATAGTCTTACAGAAATAGCTCGGAAATCCGAGCTATTTCTAACCTGACTATTTGTACTTTTAAAAAACCTGATATACTACACACATATGGCTAATAGGCACCTTGCACGTTCAATAGTATTACAAACATTATTCGAATGGGATTTTCGAAAAGATGATGAAACAGGAATTAATACAGATGATTCCCTTAAAAAGAATGCTACTGAATTTGCAGAGGGCACAGGAGATATTTCTTTTATGGAAACCTTACTGCAAGGTACGCTTGGTAAACAAACCGAGATAGACAATATTATTGTTAAAGCAGCTCCAGATTGGCCACTTGATAAAATTTCAAATGTCGACAGAAACATTCTTCGGCTTGGGTTATTTGAGTTACTATTTGCCGACAGAGGCGAGGTTCCTGCAAAAGTTGCTATTAACGAAGCTATTGAGCTTGCTAAAACGTTTGGAGGAGAAACTTCAGGTAAGTTTGTTAATGGTGTACTTGGTGCTGTATATAAAGAAATTGGTGAACCAGGAAAAGACGATGAATCTCCAAATAAGAAAAAAGAAGTGCCATTTGAAGAAATGCTCATTGAAACAAAAGCAGGAGCTGTTGTGTACGTATGGCATGAAGAGCAACTGTATTTTGGTTTAGTACACGATGTATTTGGTCACTGGACCCTTTCTAAAGGAGGAAAAGAAGATGGTGAATCTGATGATGATGCAGTTAAACGAGTTATTAAAGAAGAAATGGGGCTTACAATCTCAAATATCCATTCATTATTGGGAGATACAGAGTATGTAGCAAATCACCCTGAAAAAGGAAAACATCGAAAGCAGGTTAAGTACTATTTAGCCGAAGCTGCAAAATTTGAACCACCTGTTTTAGGTGAAAGTGGCGGGCTTGATGCTGCGCAATGGTTTAAAGTAAAAGATATTGCAGATTTAAATTTTTATAACGATATCGTTCCTTTGATGACACAATCTGTCACTATTTTAATGAATGAGAAACAGAACTAAATCATGGATGAGGGGATTGCAACAAAAGAACAAAAAGTTGGAGTAACATTCAGCAATAAAGAATTACTTGTTCAAGCTTTCACTCATCGCTCGTATATAAATGAAAACCGCCACATAACACGTGCGCATAATGAGCGACTGGAATTTTTAGGCGATGCAGTGTTAGAACTTGTTAGTACTATTTTTCTATACAACAAGTTTCCAGACAGACATGAAGGGGATTTAACTGCAATCAGAGCATCACTTGTTAACACTATTACAATTTCTGATGTTGCTCGAGAATTAGGATTCAATGATGAATTATTGCTTTCAAAAGGAGAGTCCCGTGATGAAGGGAGAGCCCGACAAGCAATTTTGGCAAATACATTTGAAGCAGTGATTGGAGCGATTTATGTAGACCAAGGATATGACACTGCAAGTGTATTTATTAATAAACATTTATTACCACGAACAGATTTAATTGTGAAAGATAGTTTGTGGATAGATTCTAAAAGCTTGTTCCAAGAAAAATCTCAGGAATTACACAGCAACACTCCTGTTTATAAAACTGTTTCAGAAGAAGGTCCAGATCATGATAAACAGTTCACTATAGGTGTATTTATTGGAGAAGAAAAAATTGCATCTGGAGAAGGTAAGTCGAAGCAAGATGCAGAGCAAAAAGCAGCACGTGCAGGGCTGAAGAAAAAAGGATGGATTTAATGCTAAAATATACAAGTTATGCGCCTAAAATCGCTTGAGATAGCTGGATTTAAATCATTTGCTAAAAAGAGCACACTTACATTTGAGGCTCCTATTACTGCTGTTGTTGGACCAAATGGTTCAGGTAAATCTAATGTTGCAGAATCGTTCCGATTTGTTTTGGGTGAGCAGTCTATTAAAAATATGCGAGGGAAGCGTGGAGAAGATTTAATCTTCAATGGTGACACTAAAGCTGGCAGACAAAACAAAGCTCGTGTTTCTTTAGTTTTAGATAATGCAGATAAGGCACTCTCAGTAGATTTTGATGAAGTAAAAATTGAACGTGTCGTTCATAGAGATGGTGTAAATGACTATTTTATCAATGGGTCTAGTGTTCGACTCAAGGATGTTACTGAATTGCTTTCAGGAGGGAATATTGGAGCAACAGGGCACCATATAATTTCTCAAGGTGAAGCAGATAGAATTCTAAATAGTTCACCAAAAGATAGGCGAGCGATGCTAGAAGATGCACTTGGGTTGCGCACATATCAATTTAAGAAAATAGAAAGTGAAAAGAAGCTTATAAAAACACTTGAGAACTGTAAAGATGTTCAGCTACAACGAAAAGAAATTGCTCCACATTTAAAATTCCTTAAAAAACAAGTTGAGAAAGTTGCTCGTGTTAAAGAGTTGCAAACATCTCTTACTAAGGAATATCAAGATTATTTAGCATACGAGAAGCGGTATCTCACACATACTGAAGAGCAACTGCTTACACAAAAACAAACATTGTCTGACAAAAAACATGAATTAGAAATTGCTGTTGCAAAAGAATCTGAAAATAGCTCATCTGATAGTTTAGAGAACGAGTTGCAGACTATCGCAAAAGAAGTTCAGGAAAAGGAATCTCACGTTCGCTCTTTGCAGCAAGAGAAGAATCAGGTTATGCGAGAGGTGGGAAGTTTAGATGGTGAGATTCGGTCTAATGAGAGAATGTTGCAACAGCAAAAACAGGTTCCTGAAACCAAAGTTATTACATCAGTGCCTGTAGGTGATGTAAAAAAACTACATAGTTTTTTGCAAGAAAATAATATACAACAACAAACATCACTCGACGAATTAAAATCTGTATTTAAGCAAATTGAAACAAGAATCTCACAACTCATAGAGACTCCAAAACAGCCTGAGCAAACTTCTCAAGATACATCACAATTTGATATACAAATTAATGAAATTTCTACCAAACGAGATGCATTACTTGCGACCATTCAATCTTTAGAAGTAAAAGAAATTGAAGCAGGAAAAACTGTTCGTGAAATGCAACAAAAAGAACAAGATGCACGTAGACGTCATATGGAATCTGAGCGTGAATTGTTCTCTCTGAAAAATGAATTACAAGATGTAGAGCGTCAATTGCATACTGCTGAGCAAAAAAAGCAAACATTACAGCGAGACAAAGAAATGTTTGAACAAGAAATAACTGAAGGAATAGTACTCGTTGGACGTGAAGCTGTGCACTATGAGTCTAGCTCTGTTGATTCTGCTGTGGTTCTACAAGAGTCTCGTGATCAGCAGTTTGTTAGAAAAAGAGCGTTAGAAAAACAAAAAATTCGGTTAGAAGAAATGGGAGGAGCAAGAACTTCATCTGAAATTATAAAAGAACATGAAGAGGTAAGTGAACGTGATGAATTTCTACGAACAGAACTTGAGGATTTAGAAAAAGCTACGTCTGGTTTAGAGGTACTAATCAAAGACTTAGATGAAGAAATTAATACTCGATTTATGAATGGAATCGAAAAAATTAATGACAAATTTAAAGTATTCTTTGGTGCAATGTTTGATGGAGGAGAAGCTTCGTTAATTAAAACAATAATTAAAAAACGTATTTCGGAAGAAGAAGCAATGTCTGAGGAAGAAGCAGAGCAAGAAATCGGCGTTGATATTTCAGTGTCACTACCTCGAAAGAAAACGAGCGGACTTATGATGCTTTCGGGAGGGGAGCGTGCGCTAACTTCTATTGCGCTAATTTTTGCAATGTCGGCAGTAAATCCACCTCCGTTTATTATTTTAGATGAAACTGATGCAGCATTAGACGAGGCTAATTCAAGGAAATATGGGGATATGGTTGCTAGCTTAGCGAAGCATTCACAGCTTATTTTAATTACACACAACAGAGAGACAATGTCGCGAGCATCTACTATTTATGGAGTAACAATGATGCAGGGAATGTCTGAACTGCTTTCTATTAAATTCGAAGATGGAGTAAAATTTGCGAAGTAATATTGACTTTTACACCAACTTCATTTCTAACTTTCTCTCGTCGATATTTACAGATTCAATTTCAACTTTTATTTTATCTCCAAGTCGGAATTGTTTATGGGTTTTCTCTCCAACAATTCGATAATGTTTTTCATCATGACGCCAATAGTCTTCTCCTAGTTTTGAAATATGAAGCATTCCTTCCGCACCAGATTCATCAAGAACAACAAAAATTCCAAACTTCGCAACACCAGAAATGATTCCATCAAATTTTTCACCGATGTGGTTTTGCATAAATTCTGTTTGCTTGAATTTAATAGATTCTCGTTCTGCAGATTGTGCATTAACTTCTTGGCTTGAGGCTTGAGTTGCAACACGACCAAAATATTGAGACTCTCGTTGGCTTGGTGCCTTATCGTGCGTAAGTTCTTCAACAATTCTGTGTACGATAAGGTCGGGATATCGCCGAATTGGAGACGTAAAGTGTGTGTAATACGGGAACGCTAAACCAAAGTGACCTTCATTTTGCACGTTGTACATCGCCTTACTCATGGTTCTAATTGCTGCAGTACTAATAAGTTGTTCTTCTGGTTCTCCTTGCACACTATCTAGTAGCGCATTAAGTTGTTTAGGGCTAACATTTCCATCGTCTTGTAGTTCAAGTTTGTATCCTAAAACTTTCACAAATTCAGCCAACTCTTCAATCTTTTTAGGGTCTGGATTTTGGTGGACTCGGTACATGAGTTCGCATACGTTACCTGTTTTCTTTTTGCATGCATCGTGAGTGAATTTTGCTACATGTTTATTTGCAAGCAACATGTAATTTTCAATTAAACTATGCGTTTGGATATGCTGCTTTTTTACAACACGAAGTGGTACTCCTTCTGGATCTAGTTCAAATTCAAACTCTTCACTATGAAATTTAATGGCACCGTTTGCTAACTTTTTCTTTTCAAGCTTTAGCGCAATTTCGTTCATGATAGTAAGAACCTCTTTGTGCTCTTCTGCTCGTCCATCTAAAACCTTTTGCGCAGATTCGTATGTAAATCTATGGTCAGACTCTATGACAGTTTTACCAAACCACTCATTAACAACTTCAGCATTAGGGGTTAATTCAAAAATCGCACTATACGCAAGCTTTTCTTCATGTGGATTTAAACTACATAAATCGTTAGAAAGAATTTCAGGAAGCATTGGAATTGTTCTATCAACTAAATATACCGAGTTTGATCGTTCAAATGCTTCTGCATCTAATGCGGTTCCTGGTGTCACATAATGAGAAACATCAGCAATGTGAATTCCAATTTCATAATTACCATTTTCTAATTTCTTGAATGACAGGGCATCATCAAAATCTTTTGCATCAGCTGGATCAATAGTGAATGTTGTTGTTCCACGCATGTCACGACGTTTGGTAATTTCTTCAGCTGGAATGTTGTGCCACTTATTTTTTAAATCCTCAGCCTCTTTAAGTATTTCGTCAGGGAAGTCTGCATCAAATCCTTTTTCAAGAACAATTGCTCGCATTTCAACTTCATGAATTCCTTTCTGTCCGATTTTTTCTAATAGTTTTACGTTTGGATTTTTCTTTTTCTCATCCCATCCAGTCATTTCAACAAAAACCTTGTCGTTATGCGTTACATTTGCGCAATCAGTTTCATCTAATAGAAAATCTACATGAAGACGACTGTTGTCTGGCTTTACATAGCAATATTTTACTTTATCAACTGTTCCAACAAATTTTGTTTGTTTTCGCTCCACAATTTCTTTCACAAACCCTTCAGGGTCTCCATTTATTTGTTTTCCTGTGATTTCAACCGCAACGGTGTCGCCAGGAAGTGCCTGTAGTAGTTTGTCGAAAGGGATAGTAACCGATTCTTCTGTGTCTTGATTACGAACAAAACCTAGTTTTTGTCCTTTACTAACTGATAATGGTGCTTCAATAATATCTCCTTGTTTCATATAAATTAAATTAGTGGAATTTATGATTGTTTATGAATTGTATAGTACGTTATTTGGGTGATATGGCAATTCGTAGTGTATTATTTTTCTTTAAAAGTTTGAAATTTATTGTACTATTTACGTAATGTTATTTAACTCCTTTGCATTCGCAGTTTTTCTTACAATCACATTCTGTATTTACTGGCTATTTAATAATCGAAAGTTTTTACAGATACAGAATATAGTTATTCTAGTTGCGAGCTACGCATTCTATGCTTTTTGGGACTGGAGGTTTTTGTTGTTAATTATCGCAAGTACGCTCACAGATTATTTGATTGGATTATCTATCCCTAATGCAACGAATCAAAGAAATAGAAAAATTCTTTTAAGTGTAAGTATTTTTGTGAATATTGGACTGTTGGTCTTATTTAAGTATTTTGGTTTTTTCGTGGAATCATTTGTTTCTTTAGTAGAATTTTTGGGTATTACAATGAATACGACAACCATGCAATTCTTGTTGCCAGTGGGAATTAGTTTTTACACATTACAAACTTTAAGTTACACAATAGATATTTATAGAGGAACAATTAGTCCTACAAGAAATGCTATCGCTTTTTTTGCATTTGTTTCATTTTTCCCGCAGTTGGTCGCTGGTCCAATTGAGCGTGCAAAGAATTTACTACCGCAATTTCTTTCACCAAGAACATTTACCTATAAAGACGCAACACGTGGAGTTAAACAGATTTTATGGGGGTTATTTAAAAAAATAGCCGTTGCTGATGTTCTGGCGACACATGTTGAAGCTATTTTTTCTCAACCATCAGAAATGAGCACCGGTGTGCTATTACTAGGTGCAATTTTCTTTGCATTTCAAGTGTACGCAGACTTTAGTGGATATTCTGACATTGCAATTGGTATAGCTCGGTTACTAGGATTTAGGCTTATGGTTAATTTTAATTACCCATTTTTCTCGAGGGATATTGCGGAGTTTTGGCGTAAGTGGCACATATCGCTTACAACATGGTTTAGAGATTATGTATATGTTTCGCTTGGTGGAAGTAGAGTGGGGTTATATAAAAAAATAAGAAATGTATTTGTAATTTTTATAGTAAGTGGGTTATGGCACGGCGCAGCTATGACATATATTTTGTGGGGGGTTCTGTGTGCTGTTACGTTTCTACCGTTAATGATTGGTAATAAAAATCGTGTGCACACAAAAGATAATGATAAAGAAAATAATACCTTCTTCGTCCGGGAGTTCTTTCAAATAGTAGGAACCTTTTTTATGTTTGCAATCCCACTTATTATGTTTCGGTCTGAGTCGGTCATGCTAGCTTTTAGTTATTATGCACATCTCTTTTTAAATTTCGGTGTTGCTGGAATGTTGGAGTACATGAAGGTGACGTATGTTATTTTTATATTAGTGATTGTCGAGTGGTTTGGAAGAAGGCAAGAATTCCCAATAATGAATATCCCTACAAATCGTTTTGTTAGGTTTTTAGTTTATTTCTCACTATTCTATTTTACTATTGCTCATGTTTCTAATGAGGCAAATCAGTTTATATATTTTCAATTTTAAAATATGAGAATACGAAATTTTATTAAAGAAATAGTGGTATATGGAATCATGTTTTTTATTTCCGCATTGATGCTCTCAACATTTATTTATGCTCAAGGTGATCCTGCAGATATTATGTTTTACGAAAGAGAGCGTTTGGTAGCAAAATTAGAATATATGAAGAGTAATAAAAATAGCATTGACACTGTTTTTATTGGATCGAGTATGACTGAACGTGGTGTTGTGCCAGAAGTGTTTGATGAACAAACCGGGCTGCAATCATTTAACCTAGGTAGTGCTGGAGTGCGCTCATTCCGAGCCTTACAGATTGTTGATGAACTGATTGCAGCCGACAGCAATACTTTAAAATATGTTTTTTTGGAAATACAGCCACATCTTCAGGACACTGCCTTAAACTATAAAAGTAATGCTGCAATATTTGAAACTAGGTGGTCTTTAATTCCTGTTTATATTGAAGGATTTTCACTCAAAACCGGACTTAATACTAAAGAACTGTATTTTGATATGGCAAGACAGTTAATTTATAAATACACTGGTTTTGGTATAAAAAAACAAATAAAAATAAATCTAGGTTTGCATACTCGTGATTTCTACTCAGAATTACTATATGAAAAAGTTTCTGACTCTAAAGGTTTTAACGATTTAGACAGCGAGGTGGAAATAAGAAATGAGTTTTTATCTCGAGAAGACAGGGGTGAGTTTATGATGCAGCGAGCAAGGTTTCATGATATCGAATTGCCAGAGTACATTAAAACAGATGCATTCACTAAAAAAATTATTTCTAAAATTAATAAATTAGAAGAAATGGGAGTTAAAGTGTTTATTATTATTCCTCCAAGAAATAATTATTTAGACTATCAACTGAGACAGAAGCATATGTATGAGAATAATAAAATTACTGTTATTGATTTAGCAGACTATAAAGAGTATCCAGACTTTTACTTTAGTGATGATTTTGCATACGACCCTTTACACTTTAATCTTGCAGGTGCCAAAAAATATACACTTGAATTATCAAAAAAATTCATGACTTTAGCTAATAAGACTTTAGTTAATTAGTTGACTTTACCTATGGGTTTGATACTATCTTTCTCACTATGTTAAAAATTAGATTACAACGAACAGGACGAAAACACGACCCAACATTCCGTGTTGTACTTACTGATTCTAAAAACGGTCCTAAGAGTGGTAAATTTATTGAAATCCTTGGTCATTACGATGCTCGTCGAAATGATGATACTGAACTTAAAACTGAACGAATCCAGCATTGGATTGCTAAGGGTGCGCAGCCTAGTGATACCGTTCACAACTTACTTGTTAAAGAAAAAACAATTACAGGTAAGATGCGAAATGTTCTCCCAAAGAAATCTCCTATTATTGATGAGGCAAAACTAAAGGCAGAGGCAGAAGCAAAAGAAGCAGCTGAGGCTAAGGCTAAGGAAGAGTCAGAGGCAGCAGCTAAAGAAGAAGTAAAAGAAGAAGAGGTTGTTGAAGAGAAGAAGGAAGAAGTGAAAGAAGAGGAGGTCGCTGAAGAGAAGAAGGAAGAAGTAAAAGAAGCAGAAGTAAAAGAGGAAGAGGCTGTTGGAGAGAAGAAGGAAGGAGTAAAAGAAGAGGAGGTCGCTGAAGAGAAGAAGGAAGGAGTAAAAGAAGAAGCTACTGAATAATTCAGTTTACGAACGCTTCTTTATTTGAGAAAATAGAAATGTAGTAATTACGCTACATTTTTTTACTTTATAATCATAAACAACACTACCGTGGAGAAAGAAAAAGAATTTTTAGAATATGTAGTTAAGTCATTAGTTGATAACCCTGATGCTGTTAAAATTGAACGCACTATGGATGCACAAGGTGTATTTTTGAAATTGTGGGTTGCTCAAGAAGATATGGGAAAAGTTATCGGGCGTGAAGGTAATACAGCAGATGCGATTCGAATACTGCTAAAGGTTGTTGGAATGAAGCATGATGCTCGAGTTAGTTTTAAGATTGAAGAACCTGTAGGCTCAGAACGAACAAGTAAGACTGTAGACGAAGCAATAGAAGAGTTGGAGTAATTTTTATTCATGCATTTTCATATCATCACATTATTTCCAGACAGTATTTCATGTTATGTGAATAGCTCCATCCTTAAGCGAGCACAAGAATCAAAGAAGATTTCAATCTCTTTTTATAATCCTCGAGAGTTTACAAACAATAAGCACAATAAAGTCGACCATAAACCATATGGCGGAGGTCCAGGTATGGTGTTGCAGGCCGAGCCGGTAATTAAAGCAATTGAAAAAGCAAAAGGGAAAAAGAGAAATGTGAAAATTATATGGCTAACACCCGCAGGAAAGACCTTTACAAATATCCTTGCTAAAAAATACGCGACAGCGAAATCTAGTAATCATCTTATTTTTGTATGCGGACGGTATGAGGGAATTGATTCACGCGTAAAACAAGTATTTAAAAAAGATATAGAGGAAATTTCAATTGGAGATTTTGTGCTTACTGGAGGAGAATTGCCAAGTGTTGTGATGATTGATGCTATATCTCGCCAAATTGAAGGTGTGCTTGGAAATACTGAATCTCCTGAGGAGTTACGAATTTCTTCTCATGATTCGTATACTCGTCCAGAAGTTTTTATATACAAAAAGAAAAAGTACAGTGTTCCTAAGGTGCTGACTTCTGGAAATCATAAAGAGATTGATATCCATAGAATGAATAAACTGTCAAAGAAAGTTGTGGATAAATAAGCTGTTTTTCTTGACTTTTATTTGATAGTGCGTAAAATTGCTTGTTAACGATTGCGTAAGGACCGAGACAAGAAGATAGAGAAGTTATTTTTTGCAAATTTTTAATAATCCACTTTTGCTTACACACACTGCGTAGAAACATATTGAAGTACATGATGCCGTTACAATGACGGTGATTTTTTACTTCTATAAATTTTTATTGTAGACGTTGGGTAGTACTAGTTCAGTAAACAAACATCAGTTATGTCAAAGCAAGACGAGAGAAGTACTGTAGGAACATGGCCAAAAAAGACGTTTGAAAAGTATAGAGAGCCTTTTGTTAAGCTCCCAAACCTTTTTGAAGGTCAAACCGAGTCATTCAAATGGTTAATTAAAGATGGAATTCAAGATGTGTTCAATGAATTTTCACCTATCAAAGATTATTCAGACAAAAAGTTCGAACTTTCATTTGAGAGCTTTGAATTAGGGGAACCTAAATATGACGAACGACATACAAAAGGTAATCGCTTAACATACGATGCTCCTTTAACTGTGAAGGTTACTCTTGTTAATAAAACTATTGGAACTGAAAAAACACAAGAAGTGTTTATGGCAGATTTTCCAATGATGACAAAACACGGAACATTCATCATTAACGGTGTTGAACGAGTTATTGTTCCACAGCTTGCACGATCATATGGAGTCATCTTCAATACGAATTTAGTTCGAGGACGACGATATTTTGGAGCAAAGATTATTCCAGGACGTGGAGCATGGATTGAACTTGAAACTGATGCAGAAGATATCGTTTACGTAAAAATCGACAAAAACCGAAAATTCCCAATGACTTCGTTCTTACGAACAATGGGACTTGAGACTGATAAAGAAATGTTAGATTTCTTTAAAGCTGAACCAAAAGTACAGGAAGCAATTCGAAAAACTCTTGAAAAAGATCCTGTTCTTGACGTGGACACAGCTTTTCTTGATGTGTACAAACGGTTACGAGACGGAGATTTGGCAACACTCGATAATGCTAAAGAATTTGTTAAATCTATTTTGAGTGAAGAACGATATGATTTCTCAAAAGTTGGACGATATAAGTTTAATAATCGTTTCGGACTTCCTACAACTGAAAAAGCACTAACAGAACGAGTTATCTCACTAGATGATATGCGAACTATCATTACTCACATGGTAATGCTAAACCATACAGCGGGGGCAACAGAGGATGATATTGATCACCTTGGTTCTCGACGAGTACGTTTTGTTGGAGAACTTCTACAGCAAAAAGTACGAACTGGAATGGCACAAATGAAGCGAAACATTCAAAACCGAATGTCTACTATTGATAGTGACGCAACACTGCCGGTAAACTTTATTTCACCTCGACCACTTCAAGCTCGTGTGAAAGAATTCTTTACAACAAACCAGTTGTCGCAATTTATGCAACAAGATAACGTGTTGTACGAAATAGAGCACTTGCGAACTATTTCAGCATTAGGGCCCGGCGGACTATCTCGTGAACGAGCTGGTCTTGAGGTTCGTGATGTTCATCCATCTCACTACGGTCGTGTTTGTCCTATTCAAACACCCGAAGGTCCAAACATTGGATTGATTTTACGTTTCACCAATTACGCTCGAACTAACGAGTTCGGAATGTTGGAAACTCCATATGTAAAAGTTGAAAAGGGTGTACTTACTAAGAAAATTGATTTCTTGAATGCACTTGAAGAAGAGCAATTTAAAATTGCTCATGCAGCGACTCCTTACGATAAGGACGGTAAGTTTACAAATGACACCGTTGATGTTCGACAGAAAGGACGACCAATGATTGTACAAAAATCAGAAGTTGATTACATGGATGTTGCAACAAACCAAGCATTCTCTATTGCAACCTCAATGATTCCTTTTGTGAACCACGATGAGGCTTCACGTGCGCTTATGGCATCAAACATGCAAAAGCAGGCTGTACCTTGTGTACGACCTGAAGCACCTCTTGTTGGTACTGGAACTGAATCACTGGCATTGCAAAATTCAGGACGAATTGCTCGTGCTGAAGAAGCGGGAACTATCGAGTATGTTGATGCAGATAAAATTGTATTAAAGACTGACAAAGGTAAGAAGTATGAACACGTACTTACACATTTCCAGCGAACTAACAGTTTCTCAGCATATTCACAACGACCAGTTGTGTCGCTTGGACAAAAAGTAAAAGCTGAAGACTTACTTGCAGATGCATCATCTACAGATAATGGGCAAATTTCAATCGGGCAAAACCTTCGAGTTGGATTCTTGTCTTGGTCTGGAGCAAACTATGAAGATGCAATTATTATTTCTGAAAAACTAGTTCGAGACTCAACATTAACTTCAATTCACATGGATGAAGTTGTTGTAAATGTTCGTGATACTAAATTAGGACCTGAAGTTACAACCCCAGATATCCCTAATGTTTCTGAACTTAAACTACGAAACTTAGATGAAGAAGGAATTGTACGAGTTGGAGCTGAAGTTCGTTCAGGAGATATCCTTGTAGGAAAAATTACTCCAAAGGGGGAAACACAACTGACACCTGAAGAACGACTACTGCGATCAATTTTCGGAGACAAAGCTCGAGATGTTAAAGATACATCTACTCGAGTTGAAGCAGGTATGAAAGGTAGAGTTGTTGGAGTGAAGATTTTCTCACGCGAAAACGGAGACAAATTAGATTCAGGAATCATTAAGCGAGTACATATTGAAGTTGCACAACTTCGAAACATCTCTGTTGGAGATAAACTTGCTGGACGTCACGGTAATAAGGGAGTTATTTCACGAGTACTTCCTGTTGAAGATATGCCATACGATAAAGACGGTGTTGCTCTAGACATTATCTTAACGCCGCTTGGAGTTCCTTCACGTATGAACCTTGGGCAAATTCTTGAAATGCACCTTGGGCTAGCAGCACATGAACTTGGATATCAGGCTATTGTGCCAGCGTTCGCAGGAGCTACAGATAAGGAAATTAAAAATGAATTGAAAGAGGCTGGATTACCAGAATCTGGGAAAATGCCAATGTTTGATGGGCGAACTGGAGAGAAGTTTGAGCAAGACATTGCTGTTGGATATATGTATATCTTGAAGCTTCACCACATGGTTGAAGATAAGATTCACATGCGTTCAATTGGACCGTATTCGCTTATTAACCAGCAACCACTTGGAGGACGAGCACAAAATGGAGGACAACGACTTGGAGAGATGGAGGTATGGGCACTTCTAGGACACGGAGCAGCATATATGCTTCGAGAAATGCTTACCTACAAATCTGATGATATTCAGGGTCGGTCTGCAGCATTTGATGCGATTGTAAAAGGTAAACACATTCAGCAGTCGAACACTCCTGCATCATTTAATGTATTACTTTCAAACATGAGAGGTCTTGCACTTGATGTTGAGTTAAATGAACCAGAGGTAAAGAAAACAGATGATAGCAACCTAACCGACGACAAAAAATAGGCCTATGCAAAAACGAAACCAACAAAACAACTTCGACAAAATTACACTTAAAATAGCTTCACCAGAGCGAATTAAAGAGTGGTCATATGGAGAAGTTACAAAACCAGAAACAATGAATTACCGAACTCAGCGTTCGGAAAAGCACGGTTTGTTCGATGAAAAGATTTTCGGACCAGAAAAAGATTATGAATGTTACTGTGGAAAGTATAAAGGTATTCGATACCGAGGAATTGTTTGCGAAAAATGTGGAGTAGAAGTTACTCGAAGTATTGTTCGTCGAGAACGAATGGGACACATTGAACTTGCAACTCCTGTAGCGCATATTTGGTTCTTGCGTTCTATGCCGTCACGAATTGGAATGGTATTAGGAATGACAACATCAGACCTGGAAAAAGTTATCTACTTTGCTGGATATCTAGTAACAGATGTTCATGAGGATGAACGAAAGCGGTTCATGAAAGAGCTTGAAGGTGAATTCAAAAACAAATCTGGAAACGCACAAGATGAGAAAACAAAAGCTGCACTAAAATCTCTTTATACAGAAACAAAGAAAGAGATTGATATGTTGCAAAAAGGTGTTGTGTTAGATGAGGTTGCATTCCATAAGTACTCAATGAAGTACTCAACATTATTTGATGCTGAAATTGGTGCGGAAGCTGTTTATAATATTTTCAAAAATCTTGATTTACCAAAACTAGAAAAAGATATTGAAACAAAAATTGAGACTGCTACCAGCTTGCAGAAGGAGAAGCTACATAAACGCTTGAGCCTGACACGATCTATGATTCGAGCAAATATTCGTCCTGAATGGATGTTCCTAACTCGTATTCCAGTTACACCACCAGCAATTCGACCAATGGTTGCACTTGATGGAGGGCGTCATGCTACATCAGATGTAAATGATTTGTATCGACGTGTAATTAACCGTAACAATCGACTTAAGAAGCTTGTAGATATTTTTGCACCAGATGTAATTCTTCGAAATGAAAAGCGAATTCTACAAGAAGCTGTTGATGCACTTATTGATGGTTCTATCCGACACGGAAACCAGTCGTATGCTGCAGCAGGAGCTCAAAAGCGTCCACTAAAATCTCTAGCAGATAACCTTAAAGGAAAACGAGGTATCTTCCGAAACAACCTGCTTGGTAAGCGAGTTGATTATTCTGGACGATCTGTAATTGTTGTTGGTCCTACACTTGCGTTAAACCAATGTGGACTTCCAAAACATATGGCACTTGAACTATTCAAACCGTTTGTTATTGCTGGACTTTTGAAGAAAGAGTTAGCATTCAATATCAGAGGAGCAAGTAGGCTTATTGATGAAGGAATGCCTGAAGTATGGGAGGTTCTTGAAGAAGTGATTGACGGAAAGTACGTACTACTTAACCGAGCTCCAACACTTCACCGACTTGGAATCCAAGGATTCATGCCAACACTTATTGAAGGTAACGCAATTCAGGTGCACCCACTTGTATGTGCGGCGTTTAATGCCGACTTCGATGGTGATCAGATGGCGGTACACGTGCCACTTTCTGACCTTGCGCAATTTGAAGCTCGAGAGATTATGGCTTCGGACAAAAATATTCTAAAACCAGCCAGTGGAGATATTATTGTGGCTTCAAAACTACTTGATATTGTTCTTGGAGTGTTCTGGATGACTAAAGATATTGATGGAGATAAGGGTGAAGGAAAAATGTTCCCAGGATTTAACACTGCAATGTCTGCATTTGATTTTGAACAAATTGGGTTACGTGCAAAAATTAAAGTACTTGGAAAAGCTGGAACAAAACTTGAAGATTACTTAGATTCACCAATTGAAACGACTGTAGGACGACTTCTGTTTAACCGAATTTTACCTGAAGACTATCCGTACATTAATAATGCCATTGATAAGCGAGCAATTGAGAAGCTTGTTGATGATTTAGTAATTAAGTATGGACCAGATGCTGTTGTAAAAATTCTTGATAAAATTAAATCTTTCGGATTTAAATATGCAACACAGGCTGGAATTACATGGGGAATTGACGACATCGTTATTCCGGAATCTAAATGGGATCTTATTAAAGTTGGACAAGACAAGGTTGTTGAAATTAACGCACAGTTCGAAGAAGGATTCCTTTCTTCAGATGAAAAACTTCGTAAAATTGTAGAAGTGTGGCACGGAGTTAAAAGTGAAATTGAGGCACTTATTCCAGAACGTCTTGATACAAATGGTTCTGTATATGATATGTGGAAATCTGGAGCTCGAGGTTCACTTTCACAAATCTCACAGATGTCAGGTATGAAAGGACTTATTCAAAACTCAAAAGGTGAAACTATTGAGTTCCCGGTACTATCATCTTCAAAAGAAGGGCTTACACCGATTGAGTATTTCACAACCACTCATGGTTCTCGAAAAGGACTTACTGATACAGCACTTAACACTGCTAAAGCTGGTTACCTAACACGAAAACTATTCTCAGTTGCGCAAGAAGTTGTTGTTACTGAAGAAGATTGTGGTACAAACGATCACGTTATTATTAAGCGAGAAAGTGATTCAGGTATTGATGTTTCGCTGTCTAAGAAAGTTCGAGGACGAGTATTGTCGCAAGTTGTAAAAACTTCTGAAGATGTAACAATCTTTAAGAAGGGACACCTCGTTACAAAAGGTGATGCAATCGAAATTGAAAATGCAGGAATTGAAGAGGTACTTGTTTACTCTCCAATGACATGTGAATCAAGAAAAGGTATTTGTGCAAAATGTTACGGTCTTGATTTAGGAAAAGATAAAATGATTGATGTTGGAGAAGCTGTTGGAACCGTTGCTGCTCAAGCGATTGGTGAGCCTGGAACACAGTTAACAATGCGTACATTCCATGCTGGAGGTACTGCAAGTGTTGGTGGTGATATTACTGCTGGACTACCTCGTGTTGAAGAAGTGTTCGAGCGAAGGAAGCCTAAGAGTAATGCTGTTGTATCTCGAATTGATGGAATCGTTTCAGAAATTATCACTGAAGGAAAAGATAAGACCATTATCCTTTCACCAAAAGAAGGAAAGAAAGCAACAAAACGAGAGTCACAATACAGCTTCTCTGCAGTACGAACTGCATTAGTACAAGCTGGTGACGAGGTGCGAAAAGGTCAAATTCTAACAGATGGTTCTGTGGATCTTCAAGACCTGTTCAAATATGATGGAAAAGTTGCAGCGCAAAATTACATCATTAGTCAGATTAATAAAATCTACGAACTACAAGGAGAATCAGTTTCTCGAAAACATATTGAAGTTATTGTTCGTCAAATGTTCTCACGAGTAAAAATTACTGAATCCGGAGACACTCCATTTACACCTGGAACTATTGTCGAGAAGAATATCTTCTTGGCAGCCAATGATGAAGTTGGTGATGGAATTCCAGCGGTAGCAGATTCATTAATTATGGGAATTACTGAGGTGGCACTTACACGAGATAGTTTCTTATCTGCTGCATCATTCCAGCACACAAACAAAGTACTTATTGCAAGTGCTGTGCGAGGTGCACAAGATCACTTACATGGACTTAAAGAAAATGTAATTCTTGGACGACTTATTCCAGCCGGAACTGGTTTCCCTGGAAGTGAAAAGTATAATCAAGCCCAAGAAATTGAAGCTAGTATCGCAGAAGATGTTGCTGGTCAGCAAGAACGGTAGTCGGTATAGTGAAGTTACAAGTTAGTAGCTAAACAGTTGTCGTCTTACGTATTCTTTCCAAATGTCTTCAGATATTGAACAAATTAAATCTAAACTTTCTATAGCAGAAATTGTGGGTCAATATATTGAACTACAAGCGTCTGGTAGAAACTATAAAGCGCGGTGTCCATTTCATAACGAAAAGACTCCGTCTTTTATGGTTTCTCCTGAACGACAAACATTCTACTGTTTCGGTTGTGGTAAGAAAGGGGATATATTTAGTTTTGTACAAGAATTTGAAGGTGTTGATTTTCCAGATGCGCTAAAAAGCTTAGCAGATAGAGCTGGAGTAACACTCTCTAATGTTCCACAAAAAAATTCTAAAGATAAAAAGAGGGAAGAGTTTGGTTATGAAATGTTAGAGCTGGCAAAAGATTTCTATCAAAATACTCTTATGCAAAACGAAGCAGCTAAAGAGTATTTGAAATCTCGTGGTATCACTAAAGAAGTTGTAGAAACGTGGGGGATTGGTTGTGCGAAAGACGAGTGGCGTTCTTTAAAAGAATTCATATTAGGAAAGAACAAAGAATCAGAAAAATTACTGTTGGATACTGGATTAGTTAAACAAGGTGAAAAGGGAGAATCTTACGACACATTCCGAAATAGAATTCAGTTCCCACTTTTTTCTGAGTCAGGTAAGGTTGTTGGCTTCACCGGAAGATCACTTGATGACAGTGAACAAGCCAAATATCTTAATAGCCCAGACACATTCTTATTCAACAAGTCACAAATCTTATATGGGTTTCATTTAGCTAAAGGTGCTATTCGTAAAAATGGATTTAGTATTTTGGTGGAAGGGCAGTTTGATGTAATCGCCTCACATGTTATGGGTTACAAAAACACTGTGGCCACATCAGGAACGGCAATATCTGAAACACAATTATCTCTTCTTAAGCGACTCTCAAATAATCTTGTTATTGCATTAGATGGAGACAGTGCAGGGTTTAAGGCTTCAGCCAGAGTTTGGAGTTTAGCACTAGGGTTGGGTATGGACGTAAAAGTTGCAGCATTGCCTGCAGACAGTGATCCAGCAGACATGTTAGTTAGTGACCAAGAGAAATGGAAAAAAATAGTTAAATCGGCTAAACATGTCATTGAATATATTACCGATTACTACTTCGAAAAAATTGCTGACAAACGCCAACTTGGAAAAACGATTCATTCAGAAGTAGTTCCGTTAATTCAAATGCTTGAAAGCGAAGTTGAAAAATCCTATTTTGCTGAATACATTTCTAAAGTTGCGCAGCTAGACATTGTCGCGCTTAAAAGAGAAATAGATACTATTCCTCCGAAATCATCTAAAAGTGCACATGGCACTGAGGATGGATCATATTCTTATGATGGTGCACATGAAGAACAAGTTGCTGAGAAACCTGCACAGAACAGTTCACATCAATTCTTACAACATCTTACTGCGTTGTTGTTGTGGCAAGAACGAGCAACTGAACCATTCATTAGCTCTGTTGATGAATACAAAGAAAGATTTAAAACGTTAGTTGGGGATCAACTAGCAGAACGTTACTTATCTCAAGATGTTGACCTGTTGCACGACACTTTTTTCAAGTTTGATGATGTATACACAGACAAGATTATATTCATCAAAACACTTGAAGAACAATTAGACCGGCTTTCTTTAAAGATATTAGAAAAACGTCGTTCGGTTGTGCAACAAAAAATTGTACAACTTGAAGCAATGAAAGACGAAGAAAAATTAGAGACTGCAATGCAAGAGTTGCAGGAAATTAACAAAAAAATTCACACCACAAAAACTCAAGATATATAGATGACATAGAGACTAAATTATTGTATACTAACGCCCACATCTGTAATGCCAAAGAAAGCTACTACAAAAAAATCAATAGAGAAAAAATCGACAACCACGTCGAAAAAAAATACAACAAAGAAAGCTTCAACTAAGAAAGCTTCAACAACAAAAAAAGCTAGTGCAGCAAAAAAAAGCACAACTAAAAAAGATGTTGCAAAAACAACAACTAAAACTATTAAAAAAGTTGCTAAGAAAAAGCCACTTACCAAGAAAGCTCAAGAGCTTCAAAAAAAATACACGAAACTACTCACCAAGGGACGTGAGCGTGGCTATGTTACATACGATGAAATTTTAAAAGAATTTCCAACAATTGAAGATGATTTAATTAGTCTTGATGAGCTGTATGTGCAATTTCACCAATCTGGAGTTGATATTTTAGAAGGAGGAGGATTGCTTGATATAGATAAAGAAGATGAAACTAAGAAGTATGCTTTTTCTAAAAGTTCTTCTGGTTATGACTCAATTCAGATTTACCTTAAAGAAATTGGTCAATTTCCACTTATTGCTGCTTCAGAAGAGAAAGAATTAGCACAACGAATTGAAACTGGGGATGATGAAGCTAGGAAATTACTTGCACGAGCAAACTTACGACTAGTAGTTTCAATTGCTAAAAAGTATGTAGGAAGAAGTCCAGATTTAACATTGCTTGATTTAATTCAAGAAGGTAATTTAGGATTATTTAAAGCTGTAGATAAGTTTGATTGGGAAAAGGGGTTTAAATTTTCTACGTATGCAACGTGGTGGATTCGCCAAGCAATCACTCGTGCGCTCGCAGATCAGTCTCGAACAATTCGTGTGCCAGTTCACATGGTTGAAACAATTGCAAAATATAAACAAGTGTTCCGACGCCTGAGTCAAGATCTTGGACGTGATCCAATGCAAGAGGAGGTTGCGATTGAGATGGGTGTAGATGTAGAAAAAATTTACACTATTGAAAAGATCGATCAAAATACTGTAAGTTTGGAGAATCCGGTGGGAGATGAAGGAGATGAAAAGTCTACACTGGGAGATTTTATTCCTGACGATAAAATTCTTTCTCCAGATCAAGAATCTTCACGAAGAATTCTTTCTGATCAGGTCCGCGAAATTCTCGGTGACTTGTCTGAGAAAGAACGAAAAATTCTTGAAATGCGACATGGGCTCGATGATGGAATCCAACATACGTTAGAAGAAGTTGGGAAAAAGTTTGGAGTAACACGTGAACGTATTCGACAGATTGAAGCAAAGGCTCATGAGAAGATACGACAACATGAAAAGTCTAATCGATTGAAGAACTACTAAAAATCTATTTTAGTAGAAGAAAACACCTACATATTCTGTGGGTGTTTTTAATTGCAAAAGAAATAATAGAAGAGTACGCTTATTGTATGAGCACCTTATATAATAGACTCGTTCAGTGTCGAGATGCAGGCATTGTTTTTCTGGATTCACGTATTCCAGGATGGTACAAGAAGTTTAACTCGGATGCACTTGATGCACTGGACGTTAATAAATCTGGATACTGTATTCTTGCAGTATCTGCAGGGATGAATTTTTGGGAGGCTGTGGCTGAATTTAATATTCCACACGAGCGCATTTCAAATTACGGTTTTGCTACATTTACTAATGGTCATGAAGACCCTGAACTTTTAGCAGATTTGTGGAAGCAAATCATAGTAAAAAGACAGGTAGTTGAAACCCCATTCTATTCATTGAAACTTAATCCTTTACTGGTTCCTCTTGTGTAAACTTGAGATTTTTCTTTATAAAACACAATAATGCTACAATGCCCCTATGAACGATTATGAGCAACTATTCCAGAAAAAGTACTCACAGTTAAATAGTGAACAAAAAAAGGCTGTAGACGCAATTGAGGGACCTGTGACAGTGGTTGCTGGACCTGGGACAGGTAAAACAACCTTACTGACACTCCGTATTGCAAATATTTTAAAACAAACAGATATTTCACCTGATAATATTTTGGCGCTTACATTCACAAATGCTGGTGTACACGCAATGAGAAAGAAGCTAGTTGAGCTTATTGGCGACAGGGCATACCAAATTGGTCTGTATACATTTCACTCATTTGCAGAACATATTATTAAAGAATATGAATTTTACTTTCCAGAGTTTGAGCATGCACGAGTAATTACAGATTTAGAAAAATTACAAACGATTGAATCAATAATTGCGAAAGGCAACTTCGAACACATTACTTCAAAGTTTGATCAATTTTATGCCATCCGCTCTATTTCAAAAGCAATAGATACACTGAAGCAGGAAGGAATTTCTCCACAAATGCTTCCAGAAAAAATTGGTTTATGGAAAAAAGAATTATATGAAGATGATGGTTTGTACTATAAAAGAAAGTATGGAAATAATGCTGCTGGGGATATTAAGACTAGTGAAGAGACAAAACTTTTAAAGAAGGTCGCACGTGTTCATGAAATTGTTGAAGTCTATGGTTTGTACCAGAAGCATTTACAAGAAAATCACTTGTATGATTTTAGTGACATGATCTTAAGTGCAATACAAGGCTTAGAAAATAGTGAAGACTTTCAATTTGATATAGCAGAGCAATATCAATATATTTTAGTTGATGAGCATCAAGATACAAATGAAGGGCAAAACAAAATTGTTGAGTTACTAACATCAGCCCCCCATTTAGAAAATCGTCCTAATATTTTTACGGTTGGTGACGAAAAACAATCTATATATAGGTTTCAAGGTGCGAGCAAAGAAGCATTTGAACGATTTCAAACAATGTATAAAGATGTCCTTACAGTCGCGCTGCAAACTAACTATCGTTCAAATCAAGAAATATTAGATGCGTCTCATGACTTAATTACAGAATCTGTTGTAGATGCTGTTGAGCTTGTATCATCTACAGATAATGCAAAAACAAGAGCAAATATTTTTGTTGGAGAATTTTCAAATATAAAATTTGAAGCATTGTATGTTGCCAATGAAATTAACAAATTGTTGAACGAAGGTGTTTCTTTAGAAGAAGTGGCAATTATTTATCGTTCAAATAAGGAAGTGCAAGCATTACAAGATGTTTTAAATGCTAATAATATTCCACACACAATTCAATCTAATGAATATCTTCTTGAGCACAGGCTAATTCAAAACATACTTATTATGTTGCGCGCTGCTGCAGACATTGGTAACGATAGTATTATTGCAAAATCTCTATTTGTGGATTTTATGAATTGTAATCCAATTGAGGTAGCAAAAGTTTTAGATGAATTTTCACAATTAAAACGTGAAGCAAAATCTGCAACAAATAAAGAATCACTATCTTTATTTGCATTTTTAGAAACAAAAGAACTTTTCTCGGAGTATGTTTCTTGTGTAGGTGATTGCCTTGCTGCCTCACACAATATGCAATTTGACGCATATTTTAAATTTCTACTTGAACGAACTACATGCCTTTCATTTATTTTGTCCCAATCTGCAAGCCAGGATCACATATCTTTGGTAGATAAATTGTTTGATGAAATTAAAAAACAACTTGACGCACATGCACAACTTGATGCAAAAACATTTCTTTCAGTTATCGATACATATGAAAAATACGGTGTCCATATTGCTACCAATTCACCAGAACAGAGTACTGGAGTGCAATTACTAACCGCGCATAAATCTAAAGGATTAGAATTTGAATATGTATTCATCGTAAACGCTGTGAGGCAGAATTGGGAAAAACGACGCACACCAAGTGATATCGCTTTACCTGTTCAGACATACAAAGGAGGGATTGATGATGAGCGTAGATTGTTTTATGTTGCAATGACGCGTGCTAAAAATAAACTTATTATCACGAGCGCATCCACAGATGGTCTAGGGGTTAAGAAAGAGAAAACACAGTTTTTATCTGAAATTAATAATAAATTATTCGAACATATTGCAGTTCAAGAATTTGAGAAAGCGCATGTTGAATCATTGGATTTATTTTTACGAAACAACAAAGTTGATAAGAGTATTTTTGACGGCCAATTTATTCAAGAGATATACCAGAAACGGTCTATTAATGTAACTGCGTTAAATAATTTTTTACAATGTCCCGTTTCATATTTTTTTAAAAGTTTATTACGTCTTCCTTCGCCTTATGCTCCAAGCTTGGCGTATGGTGATGCTGTACACAACACACTAGAAACATTCTTTAAAAAATCTTTAGAAGATAAAGTTCTGACTCCAAAAAAAGAATTACTGTTATTGTTTGAAAAAAATATGAACCGATTGCAGATATCTAAAACTGATTTAGATCATTTGGTAAAGCGGGGATTAGAGTCGTTAGGAGAGTATTATGAGACATATAAAAAAGAATGGAGCCTTGAGGTTGCATTAGAGCAATTTGTTTCCCGTGACATGATAATGTCTGATAATGTTTCAGTTACGTTAAATGGTCGGCTAGATAAAATAATTTTTACTGATAGTTCTCATTCAAAAATTACTGTTGTAGATTACAAAACCGGTAAAACATTTTCAGAGAAAGATAAACAACAAAAAACAGCATTAGAGCGACAGCTTGTTTTCTACCATCTACTTTTAAAAAATAATGATGCTGTTCCATATGTAATTGAAAGTGCGCTTTTAGATTTTGTTGAACAAAACCAAAAAACTAAAAAATATGAACAACATACAGTCCATGTATCGGAAGAAGATATTGCGGCTTTAAAAGCCGAGATTAATGAGATGCACACTCAAATAATGAATAATGATTTTCTTGATAAAGGTTGTAAGAAAAAAGATTGTGAATACTGCACACTCTACAATTCAATTAAAAATAGAGAGTAAAATAAAAACCTCATATTTCTATGAGGTTTTTATTTTACTGATACAGTATTTAAAATACTTATTCAGCTAGCATTGCGTCAATTACTTGTTTCACAACTGTGTATGGTTGTGCTCCAGGAATCACTGCTTGTGTTCCATCCTTCTTCAAGATAATTGAGTATGGTGTTCCAAATTGAGGATCAGCTTGCGCAATTGCAAGTCCGTCGTCGTACATTTGCTGTACCTTGTCTGCATATCTTCCTTCTTCAACGCAACTTGCGTATCCAGCTTCATCGATACCTAGTCCTAATGCAGCAGTTTTTAAGTTTGCTGTTGTAAGTGACTCAGGTGCACCTTCGAATAGTACTCGTGAGTAATCCCAGAATGCTGAGTTTCCTCCTAGTTCTGCGACACACTCAGATGCTTCAGCGGCAGGTCGAGCATCAGGGTGAATCTGTAGAGGGAAATGTCGGTAGACCCAAGCTACATCTCCACTGTCTCCATATTCTTCCATGATTTGATCCATTGTTGGATGAAATCGTGCACAGAATGGGCATTCATAGTCTGAGTATTCAACAACAACTAGCTCTGCATTTGGGTTACCTAAGATGTGGTCATCTTCAGTAACTGGTGTTACAGCAACTTCTTGTGGTGAAGCAACATTGTCGTTACCGTCATCGGTTGGGACTGTTGGTGCTTTTTCACCTCCAAAAAAAATTGCAAATGCAACAACTAAACCTGCAACTACAATTGCTCCTGGAATAAATAATTTACTTTTGTCTTCTTGTTCATTCATAATTTGTCTCGTGTTACGATAATGGCATTAGCATACTATATATAAAATATGAATGAAATAGCTAGCGTAATCATATTAGGAATCGTGCAAGGTTTAACTGAGTTTCTTCCAATCTCTTCTTCTGGCCACTTAATTTTTTTTAGAGAGTTTTTATCCATCCAACAAACAAACGACTTAGCATTTGATGCTGTGCTGCAACTAGCAACAACGTTAGCCGTTTTTGTATATTTTAGAAAAGATATTTTGCAATATATAGAAAATTTTTTCTTAATTATTACTAAAAAAGGAGATTTAGTTCAAAAGAAAGATAAAATATTACTATATGCGATTGTTGTCGGAACAATTCCGGGGGTTATTGCCGGATTGATGCTTGAGTCGAGTATGGAAACTATTTTCCGAAATAGTGCATTGGTTGCATTTTCACTTATTTTTGGTGCATTGGTTATGCTTGCTGCAGAAAAGGTTGTTGCTTTACGTGTGATAAAAAAAGATGAGCTAACAGTAAAAAAAGGTTTACTGATTGGTTGCTTTCAAGCATTGGCGTTGGTGCCAGGATTCTCTCGTTCTGGAATGACTATATCTGGAGGATTATTTTCAGGGTTAAGTAGGGAAGCAGCAACTCGATTTTCTTTTTTATTAGCATTTCCTATTTTAGTGGGTTCTGGTGCAAAAAAAATTATTGATTTAGCACAAGAGGGTGTGTTGCTAAGTTCTGGATTAGAGTTGCTTGCGGGATCAGTTGCAGCATTTGTTGTTGGAATTATTGCAATTCACTTTTTGCTTTCATATCTAAAGAACAACACATTGCATGTGTTTATTTGGTATCGAATTGCACTTGCGATAGTTATTTTAGTTATTTTTTAAAACCCAAACGTTGGAGCTAAAACAGTTTCACCCTTGTCCTCCCAGTTTGATGCGTCTATAGAAAACGTTTTAACTTCACCCGTAGTCTTGTCTGGATATTTAAGTTGATTATTTTTACGAGCATAATCGTAAACATCTTTTGTTACTTTTACATCTTGAATACAATAGTCGACAACTTTTTGAATTTCACCATTCCGCCACCACACAATACTTTCAAGACCATTTCCACTTTTTGCTTCACCCAAGGTTGCTTGTGCAACATGGTCGAGTTTAATTCGTCTTCCTAATTCTGACGCTCTAATTTCTTTTAGAATGTCTAAACTTTTAATTGCAGTGAGATCTCCAGAATAATATTTATTTAAAAGTGGCACATCAAAATGATCTGAATTGTAGCCAATTAGCATGTCAGCTTTTTCTAGTATGGGCCAAAGGTCTTGCAGTGTTTCTTTAAAGTAATGCGAATATTCATCTGTTTCAGAGTCGTGAATACATACAACAGCTAAGTCCAAGTCTGCTGCCTGTGAAGATCCTGCCTCATCAAATGTATTTGTTGTTTCAATGTCAAAAGTAATTTTTCTCATGGTATTCGTCTAAGTCAGTAATATGTAAAAACGTATTGTAGTATTACTTTTGTTTTTTCACAAATTGCGCAATTTTATTTTGTTTAACAACTTTTTCTTTTCCTGTTAGTAGTTCTTTTAAAGTAAATTTATTAGTATGAATTTCATCATCGCCAAGGCAAATCACAAAAGGGATTTTACGTTTATCTGCTCGTTTAATTTGTTCACCAACTTTTTTTCCAGAATAGTCGACAACTACGTTTACGTTTTCTTTTCGCAAATCATCTGCAAGTAAAGCTGCAGCATCATAATAACTGTCATTAAGTGGGCATAGTGATAGTTCAGCAGACGGAGAGAACTCGGGAAGTAGATTATATGTTTCCAGTACATCTTTCATTGTTACATCGCCCATACCAAATCCAACAGCAGGAAGTTTCTCTTCATCAAAGATTGCTAGTAAATCATCATATCTTCCTCCTCCAAATAATGATCGTGTATTTTTTCCGTCTGTACTAAATACCTCAAATACAACACCAGTATAGTAATCAAACCCACGAACAATTTCAGGTGCAAATTCTACGTTACTAATTTCTCGTAATCTTAGTTTTTCTTTTATTGCTGTAATATTCTCACTCTCGGTAATTTCTGGTACTGCAATTTCACCAAGAATTTCTTTTGCTTTTGTATCAAATTCTTTTGCAGGAAGTTTTGCTTTTTTATCAAGTAATTTTTTATATGCATGTGCTTGAATTTCATCTAATCCTGCAGCGTCTAATGTTTTATTAAGATGAGCAGTATCATTCACTTTAATAACAAATTGCGCATCTGTAAGTCCAAAATTTTGTAGAAGTTTTGCTGCAATTTCAATTACTTCTATTTCAGCTTGAATATGAGTAATACCAAACACATCAACATTTAATTGCCAATGTTCACGAAGTCGACCTTTTTGCGGACGTTCGTAACGGAACAAATTTGGAATAGAAAACCATCTGGCAGGGAAGACCAGGTCTCGTTTCTTTCCGGCAATCATACGCGCAACCGTTGGTGTCATTTCTGGGCGCATTGTTACCATTCTGTCTCCACGATCTTTAAAGTTATATGTTTGCTCTGTAACAATTTCTTCTCCAGATTTTGCTTCATACAGTGCTGATGGTTCTAAAACAGATGCGTTGTATTTTTCATACCCAAAGCTTTCAAGTGTATCTTCCCAGACGAAGAAAATATAATCTTGAATAAATTGTTGTTCTGGGTAAAAGTCACGCACTCCTTTATATGATTCTGTGGTAATTTTTTTGCTCATGATGTTGTGTAGTGTAGCAAATTTTCTTTTTACAATCTGCTACAATTAAAGATATGAACGAAGGAATATCATTTGGTATAAAAAGAATCGGTGATGTATTTAAAATTTCTGTACCTATTAGTCCGAGCGTGTTGTGGGCAACGTGGTTTATTTTACTGTGTGCATTTTTATTTGTGAGTTGGGTGCTGGTTCATCACTGGGGATATTATGGTGTGAAGGAAAACAGAAAAGTGTTTGCAAAAACAATTTATTTTGTTGGAGGGATTGGAGCAATGATTTTATTAGCAATATTTATTGGCGCATACAGTTTTATTCAATAAAATAAAAATATATGGTTACTTTAGACAAAGACGAACACATTTTATTTGAGGTACGAAAGCACTGGTTTGTTTTAGCAACAGAGATTTTTTGGGGATTTGTGGCTCTTGTCGTACCAATAATTATTTTTAGTATTGCCTCATCCTTGCCAGTTGTTTTTCAGACATCTGGTAATGCAATTATGTTATTTTTATTTTTATACACAGCATGGCTTCTTGTTGTGTGGATGATTATGTTTGTTTTATGGACTGAATTTTATTTAGATGTTTGGATTGTTACAAATAAACGTCTGATTGATATTGAACAACACGGATTGTTTAGTAGAGAAATTTCAACTATGCAATTAACGAAAATTCAAGACGTTACTTCAGAACAGCATGGAATAATTTCAACATTTATGAATTTTGGAGAATTGCGAGTACAAACCGCAGGTGTTGAAAAAGAATTTGTTATTAAGAATGTTATTGATCCAAATACGTTACGTAAAAAATTAGATGATGCATTGTCAAAAATTAGAAACAAAGAGTCATTCTAGATTAAACGAAGCGCGCAGTTAGTAATAAATTATCTAGTCCACACAACCCCGTTGTCTTGATGGTGTGTTGCCCAAGAGAACCACATTTCTGTGTAGCCTGGTAATTCATTTCCATTAGAATCAATAACGCTAATGTTCCCGTTACTTCCGGTAACAAGTAGTTGGTTACCATTCACTTCTAGTTCTACGTTTTGCGTTGCTAGTACGTCATCACGCTTAAGAGCAACAGAAGTTTCATCGCTAGTAATAACGTACATAAGTGTTTTTGCTGGTAGCCTTGTATCTTGAACGCTTGTTTCAAAAATAAGACTTTCGCTTTGGTCATAATCTCCGTACGGATAAAAATCATAATCTCGTACTGAATCTAGAGGTCTAGCCAGTACTTCACCTGAAGGAAATTGGCTTGCAAATTGCTGCAATGTCATAACTTCAGAGTCGTATAGTGCAAGCTTGGTTCCTGTATCGACACCAACTACTGCTTCACCTTTAGTTTGAGACCAAAGACTTTCATTGGTTCTGTCATACATTAGTAGATTCGATTCCCACAATAGTCCTGAAACACCAAATTCTCGTTTCACATTTTGAATGACAGGATTAAAAACTATCGCTGAGCCACAGAGTGGACAAAAGGTGACCAGTGCAGGGACTTCATCAAACGAATCATTAACTATTTCATGCCAAACCATGATGTTATATGGATAAAATTTATTCACACCATTAAGAGAAACTGCAACACCAAAGCCGTTGCCATCTTCGGTCGCTAATGCTGAATTAACATCTCTGAAATTTGGAGCGTCAATAGAAGGAATACCATCTTTCCCAGGGCCTCCATTTAAAATTGTGTTCAAAGGAATAGATGATTCTAGTGTATTGGTGCGAAGTCCAGACCCTAGTAGTGCTTGGTCAGCTGGTGCACCCTTTTCGTCAGCACCTTTGTTTTCAGATTCTGAGTTGTTTACTTGTTCAATTCCTCCTCCAAATTCTGGAAAATTACTAAATAATAAGCGTGGACCTTGCGTAAATAAGAAGAAGAGAATTACTAATGCAATAATTGCAACAAAAGTAATTCCTAAAATTTTCATCATAGTGGTAGTTTGTTAGCTAGCTAAGTAGTGCAATTATAATGTGCATTTTATTTTGAAGCTAGTTTGTTATACTTTTTCCATGAAATTACAAGAACTATGGCCAATCGTTCAAACTTGGCTGTTTACACACGGAATTAAGGTTTTGGGAATTATTGTAGTGGTACTTATTGTTAATAAATTTATTTCTGTAGGAGTGGAGAAGTTGGTGCGAAGAATTATTACTACTAAGCATGGAGAATTATCAAAACAGGCTGAAGAGAAGCGAGAAAATACGCTCATAAAGATTCTTTCAGGAACAGCCAGGATTTTAGTATGGATCCTTGCTTTGATGATGATTTTATCTGAGGTAGGAGTAAATATTGGTCCACTAATTGCTGGTGCTGGAGTAATTGGTTTGGCAGTTGGTTTTGGTGGACAATACTTGGTGAAAGATATTTTCACTGGATTATTTATTATTTTAGAAAACCAATATCGAGTTGGTGATGCTGTTGAGATTTCTGGAATAGGAGGTTCTGTAGAAGATATTTCCTTACGAGTTACAACATTACGAGACTTAGATGGAACTGTGCACCACATTCCACACGGTGAAGTAACAACAGTTTCAAATAAATCAAAAGGATTTTCACGAATCAATGTTGATGTTGGAATTGGATACGGTTCAGATATTAATATTGCTAGGGATATTATTAATAAGGTTGGTGAAGATTTAGCTAAAGACAAAGAATGGGTAAATGATATTATTTCAGCACCTACCTTTCTTCGTGTGCAAGATTTAGGTGATAGTGCGGTTATCTTAAAAATTATCGGTGACACAAAACCTTCACGACAGTTTGCTGTTGCTGGTGAATTTAGAAAGCGAATTAAAGAAGCGTTTGATGATGCAGGAATTGAAATTCCATTCCCACAAGTGACAATGCATCAATTATCAGAATAAAAACTATATTTAATAAAATTATGGACAAAAAAAATCAATCAAATAAAAAAACTGAAACTGCTGTTGCAATTTCAGTAGCATTAATTACTGTACTGTACTTCTTCCTTTTCTAGTTGCTACGCACTTTTTCGAAATGGAGCATTACGTACCAGTTCAAGTATCTCTTCGTGGTCATCAGTAATGGTGTATAAATGTTCATCACCTTCACTGATTTTTTCTTTTGCAAGTAATTGCTTTTTGATGAATTTGTCTAAATCGTTCCAGTAATCTGATCCAACTAATATAATTACTGGTGCAGGGGTAATTTTTTTAGTTTGAACAAGTGTAAGGATTTCAAATAGTTCATCTAATGTTCCAAACCCACCAGGGAAAAATAAGTATGCTTCGGCAGCAAATGCCATACAAAGTTTTCTTGTAAAAAAGTAGTGAAAGTCGTAATAGTGCGAGACACAAGGATTCGTTTTTTGTTCCATAGGAAGCTTGATAGTAAGCCCGACAGATTTTCCTCCAGCATCATGCGCTCCACAGTTTCCAGCACCCATGATTCCAGGACCTCCTCCTGTAACTACCGTGTAGCCAGCATTAGCTACTTTACCAGCTAATGCAACAGCTATTTTGTAGTCATCTTCATGAGGCATAGTTCTCGCAGAACCCCAAAATGTTACAGATTTGTCGAATGTACCAATCATGGTAAAACCATTCTTGATTTCTTCACTGACACGGTCTGCACGTGCAGCAATGTCATCACTTAGTGATTCATAGCTAATAGGTTCAACTAAAGGGCGATTAAATTTTCGTTTCTTATCTTCATTATTTATTTTTTTCTTTCCAAACATAAAAATCATTGTACAGGGTAAGTATCTATAAGTAAAAATCTTTATATATTTTTATTTTCCTGTAAGCTCTTTGTATGAAAAAACCTATTACATTCAGTATTGAAAAAGAAATTCCAAACCAGATGGGTAGAGCTGGAATTTTAGAAACGCCACATGGAACTATTGCAACTCCAGCCTTTGTTCCTGTTGCTACAAAAGCAACACTGAAAGGTGTATTGCCGCAACAAATTATAGATTTAGGGCTGCAAGTTGTGTTAGCTAATACATATCACTTGTATTTAGAGCCTGGTGATGAACGAGTTGCTACAGCAGGCGGTTTACATAATTTTATGCAATGGAATGGTCCAATTATGACAGACTCCGGTGGGTTTCAAGTATTCTCGCTGGGTGTTGCATTCGGAAGCGGTATTCTCAAAATTCAAAATAAGAAAGATGGAGAACAAGTTGAAGAAATAAAACTTGCAGATTCAAATGCTGATGTTGTAGATGGTAGAGGTGTGTCTGAGCATTTTAAGCCAGCAAAGATTGATGCAAATGGTGTAACATTTCGTTCACACATAGATGGAAGTGCACATTATTTCACTCCAGAAAAATCTATCGAAATTCAACATAATTTAGGTGCAGACATAATTTTTGCATTTGATGAATGTACAGCAACAGGAGAGTCAGATCATTACCAAGCTGAGGCACTAGACAGAACACATCGATGGGCAAAACAGTCTCTAGAGTTTCATCTATCAAAACCTAAACAAGCAGAAAAACAAGCTCTATTTGGAATAGTACAAGGAGGAAGGGTAGAAAAGTTGCGAAGGGAAAGTGCAAAGTTTATGAAAGATTTGGATTTTGATGGATTTGGTATCGGTGGAGGATTTGAAAAGAAAGATATGAGTAGCGCTGTGCAATGGGTGAATGAAGAACTTCCAAAAGAGAAACCTCGGCATTTACTCGGAATTGGAGAACCGGAAGATTTACTTATGGCTATAGAGAGAGGGTGTGATTTGTTTGATTGTGTTGCGCCTGCTCGTTTGGCTCGAACAGGGACAATGTATACGAAAAACGGAAAGGTTAATTTAATGAGAAGTGAGTTTAGAGATGATTTTTCAAAACTTGATGAAACTTCAACACTTCCACTTGATACACAATTCACAAAAGCATATGTGTCGCACCTATTTAGAGCAAAAGAGATGCTTGGAGCAATTATTCTTACACAGCACAATTTACATTTTATTAATCAGCTTGTGGTTGGAGCACGAGAGGCTATTTTAGAAGATAAGTTTGAAGAATATAAGAATGATTTTTTGAAGGAGTACAGTTCGTAAGTGTGTTATTCTCTATGTCAATGGAATCAAAGAAATTCTCACTAAAATCAAAGTATAAGCCAGCAGGGGACCAGCCTGAAGCTATTAAGCAATTACTTGAAGGTTACAAAAAAGGTGAAAAACACCAAACATTATTAGGAGTTACTGGGTCTGGAAAAACGTTCACCGCAGCTAATATTATCCAAGAGGTGCAAAAGCCAACACTTGTTATGGCACATAATAAAACACTTGCTGCTCAGTTGGCACAAGAGTACCGAGAGTTTTTCCCAGATAATGCGGTTCATTATTTTGTATCGTATTACGATTACTATCAACCCGAGGCGTACATGCCAGTTACTGATACATATATTGAAAAAGAGGCGCAAATTAATGAAGAAATTGACCGTCTCCGTCATGCTTCAACACAGGCATTGTTAACAAGAAAAGATGTAATTATTATTGCTTCAGTAAGTTGTATTTATGGTTTAGGAGCTCCTGAAGAATATGAAAAGAAGAATATGAAGTTGCAGGTTGGAGATAAAATGTCACGTGGTGATTTTGTGCGTGCGCTTATTAAAATTCACTTTCACCGAACGAATGCAGATCTAAATCCTGGTTTTTTACGAGGGATAGGGCAGTCGATTGAGGTAATGCCTATTTCAGAAAAATTTATTGTTCGAGTAAGTTTTGATGGAGAGACTATTTCTCATGTAACTAAAATAGATGCTACAACAAGAGAAATCATTGAAGAAATACCATATTTTTATTTTTTCCCAGCTAAACACTTCGTAACTGACAAAGACACAGTCGAGGCATCTATTAAAGCAATCAAGCATGAGCTTGCAGAACAATTAAAGATATTTGAAAAAGATGGAAAGCTTTTAGAAGCAGAACGTTTGAAGCGAAGAACAACGTACGACACAGCGATGATTCGAGAAGTTGGTTATACGAACGGAATTGAAAATTACTCTCGGCATTTTTCAGGAAAAAAACCAGGTGAAGCTCCAGACACGTTACTTTCATACTTTCCTAAGAAACCAAATGGTGATCCGGACTTTCTATTAATCATTGATGAATCACACGTTACAGTTCCTCAAATTGGAGGAATGTTTAATGGCGATCAGGCAAGAAAACGAACATTGGTTGATCATGGATTTCGACTTCCAAGTGCGATGGATAATCGGCCATTACAATTTCCAGAATTCATGAAACGAGTTGATAAGGTGATTCACACAACTGCGACACCAGGTAAGTTTGAACTGGAACATTCAAAAACTGTTGCACAGCAGGTGATTCGTCCTACCGGACTTCTCGATCCTGTTGTAGATGTTAAGCCTGTAACAGAAACTAAAGGTTATAAAGGGCAAGTATTTGATTTCATTAAAGAAGCACAAGTCGCAATTAAGAAAGGGGGAAGAGTCCTAGCAACAACATTAACTAAGAAAATGGCAGAAGATTTGACTGAATATTTGCAAGAGAAAAAAATTAAAACTGCGTATGTGCATAGTGATATTAAGGCACTCGATCGGATCGAGATAATTACAGATTTTCGAAGAGGAAAGTACGACATACTTGTTGGTGTTAACTTGCTACGAGAAGGATTAGATATGCCAGAGGTGACTTTGATAGGAATATTAGACGCAGATAAAGAAGGATTTCTTAGAAGTGAAACTGCGCTAATTCAAACAATTGGTAGAGCTGCACGTAATGTTGATGGGCGAGTAATTTTATATGCAGATGAGATAACAGGTTCGATGGAACGAGCGATGGCAGAAACTGCACGTCGAAGAGAATTACAAATGGCATACAACAAAGAGCATGGCATCACTCCAAAAACTATTGCAAAAGAAATCAAAGATATTACAGATTCAATGAAGACTGATCATCAAAAAGCTGTTCAAACACTCCTAAAAGTTGATATGAAACGTGCAGAGAAGAATCCAGATAAAGTATTAATGCAAAAAGAAAAACAAATGAATGGTGCAGTTAAAATTTTAGATTTTGAAACAGCAGCTATTTTAAGAGATGAAATCAAAGCTATTAAAGAAAATTTAGAGAAAATAGAAAAAAAGAAAGTTAAAGCAAAGAAGGCTGAGTTGGAGGCAAAAGTAAAAGCTGCAGGAGAGGAGAAGTAGTGAACGAAATTACCAGTATTAGTAGTATACTTAGTAGTAATGAAAAAACAGTGCACTAAACAAGCAAAAGGATTCACACTTATTGAAGTTCTTATAGTTATCGCAATCATAGGAATTCTTTCTTCGGTTGTTGTTGGTTCACTCTCTACTGCCAGGGAAAAAGGAAATGATGCGGCAATTAAATCAACACTATCTGGACTTCGTACAGAAGCTGAAATTGTATTTGATGACACTGGTTCATATGCAACACTGTGTTCTGAATTAACTAAATTTACTGAAGGTGTCGAAGAGCGTTCGCAAACAGTTACTTGTATAGATGCAACAACTCGTTGGGCTGTCGAGGCGCAGCTGAACGCAACATCTGGATTTTATTGTATTGATTCAACTAACAAGGCCACAACAACGTTCGTAAGTTCAATTACTGATACTTCTGATTACGTGTGTGGTGCATAATGACTGCGTGTAACCCTTGCCATTTAATTTTTATTGAGGTACTTTTTATATGAACCCAAAAATGTGTATTTATACATTTTTAAAATTGAGAAAAAACAACTGATAAAATTGAAAACTGAAAACATCGTTCTGCTATTGGCTGGCTCACATGGAGTTGGAAAAAATAATGTCGCACAAAATATTCGCGCTGAGAGACCTGAGATGGTCCACATCAGTGCTGGAGAAGTTTTGCGATATTACGCAAATGAAGTCGACCCACATCGTCATCCAGATGAACCACTGGTAACGATAGGAGAGATTCAGGCACGTGGTGATTTAATCACCGCGGCTACATCTGGGGAAATGCTCGTGCGCTATGTCCACGAACATGGTCTCTGTTGCGATAAGGGTCTCATTCTTGATGGCTTCCCGCGCGACTGTGAGCAAGCCGACATTCTTGAGTGTAGACTCAAACAAATGGGGATTAATCAACCCATTTTGTATGGGTTTCATCTCATGCTCTCTGAGCGTGAGCAGCAGAATCGTTTGGCAAAACGAATCAATCGAACAGATGACACACCTGAAGCGCTTGCAAGGCGTTCTGATGTGTATATTAGCTACGTGATTCCTACAATCGACAAACTGCGATTGCAGGGTGTGCCGATAAAAGATATCAGCGTCGATGACGACGGTGAAATCTGGGGTTCAGCCATTGCTTCTGACGAGATTCTGGGTCTTTTGGACTCAGGAAAACTAGGTCGCTTGGCAGCAGTAGCTTAACTGCAAAAGACTTTCACATAAATCCTATATGGTAGTGAACGTCATATTTTCTTTATACAAAAACTATAATCTGCTACACTACGTTTTCAAATATGGCAGAGAAAAAGAATCAAACAAATAAAAAAGAGACTGGTGGTGGACCAGATGAAATTATAGTTCGAGGAGCTCGAACACATAATTTAAAAAACATCACTGTATCGATGCCGCGAAATAAGTTGGTTGTAATTTCAGGTCTTTCAGGTTCAGGAAAGTCTTCACTTGCATTTGATACTATTTTTGCTGAAGGACAGCGTCGTTATATTGAGTCATTGTCTGCATACGCTCGACAATTTTTACGACAAATGCAGAAACCTGACGTTGATGAAATAGTTGGGCTTTCACCTGCAATTTCTATTGATCAAAAGTCTCGTTCAAATAATCCGCGATCAACCGTGGCAACGATTACAGAAATTTATGATTATCTTCGTATTTTGTTTGCTCGTATTGGAAAACCTCATTGTTTGGAGTGTGGACGAGAGATTAAAAAACTTTCAAAAGATGAAATTTTATCTACCGTTATTGCTACCGTAAAAAAGATTGATCCTAAGAAGTTGGGTGAATCGCAGAAAGTAATGGGTGTAGATATCGATAAAATGCAGGTGCAAATTTATGCTCCCGTAGTTGTTGGACGAAAAGGAGAGTACTATCAACTGCTGTACGATTATTTAAATAAAGGTTTCGAAAAGGCACGAATTGATGGAAAAGAAGTGAAGCTACGAAACAGAATTGAACTTACAAAAACAAAAAAACACGATATCGATATTCTTATTGATGAATTTTATATTAGTGATATTAAGTCTGGTACAGAAGACATGAAAGAGCGTCTTTCGGATGCAATAGAAACTGCTATTGAAGAAACCGAAGGGTTGCTTAAAATTAGTAGTCCAACAGGAGACAATCTCATGTCTTCAAAATTTATGTGCCCATATGACGGATTCTCATTTCCAGAAGTTGAGCCACGATTGTTCTCATTCAACTCACCATACGGAGCTTGTGAGCGTTGTAACGGATTGGGTGTAAAACATATTCATTCAGATGATCCATGTCCAAACTGTAAGGGTGCACGACTACGAGAAGAAGCACTGCACGTGTTCATGAAAGATGGAAAAGAAAATATTAATATTGTTGACGTTGTAGCAATGGCAATTAGTGATGCATCTCTTTTTTTCGACACACTAACACTCACAGATAAGGAGCGTGATATCGCAAAGGTTGTTTTAAAAGAAATTTCTTCTCGTTTAAAATTTATGAATGATGTTGGAATTGAATATCTTTCACTTGACAGACGTGCCAATACACTTTCTGGCGGAGAGGCACAGCGAATTCGCTTAGCTTCACAATTAGGTTCAGGGCTTGTAGGTGCCTTGTATGTTTTAGATGAGCCAACAATTGGCCTTCATTCTCGAGATAACGACAAGCTTATTCAGACACTGTTGGAATTACGAGATCTAGGAAACTCAGTAATTGTTGTAGAGCATGATGAAGATACAATTTATGCCGCAGATTACTTAATTGATATTGGTCCTGGTGCAGGTGTGCACGGAGGAGAAGTTGTTGTAGCAGATGATTTAGATAAACTATTAACACAAAAAACAAACCCTTCAGGTTCAAAAACACTTGCATACCTACGGGGTGAAGAAGAGATTCCAGTTCCTAAGAAACGACGAGATGAAAACAGAGGGAAGATATCTATTAAGGGTGCAGATATTCATAATATTACAAATATGAATGTAGAAATCCCGCTTGGAAAATTACTTACAGTGACTGGTGTTTCTGGTTCTGGTAAATCTTCACTTGTGTATGATGTTCTGCACAAAAATCTCCAGGGAAGGTATGACCGAAAGCTTCGAACAAACGAACTCATTAACTGCAAAGAATTTACTGGTACTGAATATATTGGCCGAGCAATTTTAATTAATCAATCTGCAATTGGTAGAACTCCTCGGTCTAATCCTGCTACATATACAGGGGCTTGGACACACATCAGAGATATGTTCGCTGAAACTGAAGAAGCTCGATACAGAGGTTGGAAGGCTGGAAGATTCTCTTTTAATGTTAAGGGAGGAAGGTGTGAAGCGTGCCAAGGTAATGGACTTATCGCAGTTGAGATGCACTTTTTGCCAACAGTATATGTAACGTGTGATGTGTGTGATGGAAAGCGATTCACAAAAGAAACATTAGAGGTGCAGTACAAAAAGAAAAATATTTACGAAATACTAAAGATGACAGTAGAAGAGGCATTAGTATTTTTTGAAGATATTCCTGCAATATACGACAGAATAAATTCACTTAATGATGTTGGTTTGGGTTACTTAGAATTAGGACAATCTGCAACAACGCTTTCTGGAGGAGAGGCACAACGTGTAAAAATATCTTCAGAGCTGTACCGTGCACATGTACAGAAAACTATGTATATTCTTGATGAGCCAACAATCGGGCTTCACTATGAAGACGTTAAAAAGCTGATAGAAATTTTGCAGAAATTAGTGGATAAAGGAAACACAGTGTTAGTTATCGAACACAACTTAGAAGTTGTTAAGTCTTCAGATTACGTTATCGATATTGGTCCTGAAGGTGGAAGTGGTGGTGGAAAAATTGTTACAAAAGGAACACCAGAACAAGTTGCCGATAGTGGAAAAGGATATACAGGGAAGTATTTGAAACAGGTCTTGAAGAAAGGGAAGAAGTAAAGAAAAAAGTTAGAATCAAAGATCTGGTCTCAGTAAAAGTACTGCTGGATTGTGTATGATTTTATGGTTTACTCTGATAATTTTTCACATTACTATTACAGCCATGACTCTGCAAGACTTCAAAAAAACAACACTCCCAGACACTCCTGGTGTATATCTTTTCAAAAAAGGAAAGAAGATTTTATATATTGGAAAAGCCACCTCACTACGAAGCAGGGTTCGTAGTTACTTTTCTAACGATCTCTTAAAAACAAGAAGTGTACTTATTTTAGATATGGTGACTCATGCAGACACAGTAGATTTTATTGAAACAGATTCTGTACTCGAGGCTCTAGTGTTAGAGGCAGAACTAATTAAAAAGCACTTACCAATTGCAAATACAAAAGAGAAAGATAATAAAAGTTACAGTTTTACTGTAATCACTAAAGAAGATTTCCCACAAGTACTTATTGAACGAGGTAGAACATTAGATTTTGATACTACAAAATATCTCGCTGTATATGGACCGTTTCCTTCACAAGCTCAGTTGCGTGAAGCTCTAAAAATAATTAGAAAAATTTTTCCATTTAGAACAAATAAAAGTATTTCTACGCTCTATCAGCAAATTGGTCTTGAACCTAATTTAAATAATGTAGAAGCTAAAAAGAAGTATAAAAAAAGCATTCGTCATATTCGTTTATTTCTACAAGGAAAGAAAAAAGCTGTTGTGAGTTTGTTGGAAAAAGAAATGCAAATTGCTGCAAAAGAAGAACGATTTGAAGATGCTTCTAAATTCCGTAATCAAATTTTTGCGTTGGGTCACATAAAGGATGTCTCTTTATTGAAGCATGAAATTATTAAAGAAAAAGGAAACAGTGTTCGGGCTGCAACAAGAATTGAAGCATATGATGTTGCGCATATGTCTGGAAAAAATTCAGTTGGCGTAATGACAGTTGTTGAAGATGGTGAAGTACGAAAGTCTGAATATAGAAAGTTTATTTTACGGAAAACAAAACGAGGCGATGATGTGGGGGGATTGGAAGAAATACTATTGCGAAGGTTAAAGCACAGAGAATGGCCACTACCTGAAGTTATCGTTCTCGATGGTGGTATCGGACAAAGGAATCGTGCCGAACAAGTACTGAAAGACTGCGGCATCACTATCCATCTTGTGAATGTGGTAAAAAATGAAAAACATAAACCAGAAAAATTTATTGGAGGTGAACGAGTCGTTGAAGATAATCAGCGAGCAATATTGTTAGCGAATAGTGAAGCGCATAGATTTGCTATTGAGTTTTACAGAAAGAAGCAACGTAAAAGTAGTCTTATAAAAAGAGACTAAAAAAAGTACTGGTAAGTTGGTATACTTGTACGTATATGATTCACACTATCGCAGTACTTCGAGGAGGTCCTTCATCTGAGTATGAAGTTTCTTTAAAAACAGGAAAGTCTGTAATTACAACGTTGCAAGATGTGTATAGGGTAATAGATATTACTATTGATAAACAGGGTGTATGGCATAAACAAGGTGTTGAAGTTGAACCTATAAAGGTGTTACGAGGTGTAGATGTTGTATTTAACGCAATGCATGGAGAGTATGGTGAGGATGGACAAGTACAAGACTTGCTACAGTCACTGAATGTTCCATTCACTGGTCCAAAAAAATTGGCAGCTGTGATTTCAATTAATAAAATCAAGACTAAAGAAATATATGAAAGTTATGATATTAAAACACCAGATTATCGTGTCGTAGAAAAAGGTGAAGATATCACTTCGGTTGCTACAGAAATAGTCCGAGAATTTAGAATGCCTGTTGTTGTAAAGCCCGCAGATAAAGGTTCATCTGTTGGTATTTCAGTCGCAACCAATTTTAAAGAATTAGAGAGTGCACTTTCTGTTGCGTTTCAGAGCTGTAATATTATTTTAATTGAAGAGCATATTAAAGGTAAAGAGGGAACTGTTGGAGTTATTGAAGGGTTGCGAGATCAAGCTTTATACACCCTGCCTTCAGTTGAAATTATTCCACCAAGTGACAAAAACTTCTTTGATTATGAAGCAAAATATGGGGGCGAAACAGAGGAGGTTTGCCCAGGGAATTTTACACAAAAAGAAAAAGAAGTAATGAATGAATATGCCCGAAAGGCACATGAAATTTTAGGCTTACGACATTACTCAAGAACTGATTTTATGATTCATCAAACTCGAGGAATTTTTGCACTAGAAACTAATGCGTTACCAGGACTTACTGCTGAGTCATTATTACCCAAAGCCTTGGATGCAGTGGGAATTACATATAAAGATTTTCTTGTACATGTTATAGAATTGGCTCATAAAAACTCAAAACACTCATAAAATTAAAAACACTTGCACACATAAAAAGTACGTGTACAATAATCTTCACTTGTTTATTACAAGACACGGGCCCGTAGCTCATCTGGCTAGAGCGCCTCACTTGCACTGAGGAGGTGGCAGGTTCAAGTCCTGTCGGGTCCACAATAGACTAAACCGCATATCTGTGCGGTTTTTTAGTACTTAAAATCACGGTATAATATAGCAATGAACTTTCGAGTTATTTCTATGATTCAAAAAACGCTCACGTATGGAATTCCGTGTTTGTTGGTAGTATCACTTTGGTATGCAATGGTCCAAAGTGCAGAAGAACAATTCGTGTTTATCCCATATTCTCTTGATGATAGACAAGCTGTAGAACAGCTAAAAGAAGATGGCTATTTAAATAATCCGTTAATGTATGCTGCGATAAGCAGCGCTGTTGAATTTGGTGTTGATATTCAACCTGGTGGATTTACACTTTCAAAAATGATGGGACCGTTTTCAATGCTTGCTGCATTAACTGCTCCAGAATATAAGTATGTTGTATTTAATGAAGGGCTACGAAAAGAAGAGGTTGCTGAAATTGTTGGAAATACACTTAACTGGAGTGATGATCAAAAAGCATCCTTTGCTAAAAAAGAACCACTTTGTCTCGAGGTTGGAGGAGAAGGGTATTTAAAATCTGGAAAATATATCGTTCATGAAGATGAATCTCCTGATCATGTTCGTGAACGCATGGAACAAGAAATGTATACTGCTGTTAATGAAATCGCAGGGGGTGATTCTGTTTCATCAAGCACAAAACATCAGATTGTTACCATAGCTTCACTAATTCAACGAGAAGCAGCAGGAAAACATGATATGAATATTATTTCAGGAGTAATTCAAAATAGAATAAACAAGGGGATGCGATTACAAATTGATGCAACATTACAGTACATAAAGGCAGACGGAGAAGAAGATGTCTGGTGGCCGCTAGTATATTCTGATGATAAGTATTTAGATTCTCCATTTAATACATATCAAAACTCTGGATTACCACCTGCAGCAATAGCAAGTCCTGGTGTTGCAGCACTTGCTGCAGCAACACAACCAATCAAAACTGATTGTTTGTTTTATATTCACGACAACAACAGGCGAATCCACTGTGCTTCAGATTATGAAACACATAAAGAAAATATTAAACAATATTTACAATAAAAAAATGTTGCGTGCTATACTTTTTGTCTAACATTTATATTATGAAATTTTCAATTTTTCTATCAGTAATTATCGCGATTCTCTCACTAGTTTTCGCATTTCAAAATAACGATACAGTTTTTGTTACGTTTTTTCAGTACTCGTTTGAGGGGTCACTTGCATTAATAATTATCGCAGCAATGCTTATCGGATTCATTGTTGGAACGTTACTAATGCTTCCGAGTTTAGTTAGTGCTCGTATTGAAAGTAAGCGTCAGAAAAAAGACATTGTTCGTATCGAAAAAGAGCTTTCTGAAAGTGGAACAATTACGTATGAATCTGAAGGGCTTGGTGAGGAAGGTGAACTGAAACGTGATGATTTGTAAAACACTCTAATTATTGATACCATACTTCTACTATGAATTTCCTAGCAAAAGCAATGCTGAAAAAGCAATTATCACAGTTACCAAAAGACCAAGCAGACATGATGCTTAAAGCTGTTGAAGAGCATCCAGAAATATTTGAAAAAATGGCAAAAGAGATTAAGGAGAAAGTAAAAAATGGTGTTAATAAACAAAATGCAGCAATGTCTGTAATGATGGCTCACCAAAATGAGCTTCGAAATATCTTGATGAAACAACACAACGTCAAGAAGTAGTCTTAAACTTCAAATTTATGTCTTTATCTATCGGAATTGTAGGACTTCCAAACGTTGGTAAGTCAACACTTTTTAATGCGTTAACAAAACAAGCTGTTCCATCAGAAAACTACCCATTCTGTACTATCGATCCATCTGTCGGTGTTGTGGGTGTTCCGGACGAACGGTTACATAAACTTGCTGAAATTAGTAAGTCGGTAAAATCAATTCCCGCTGCTGTTGAATTCACAGATATCGCAGGTTTAGTTAAGGGTGCTGCAGAAGGAGAAGGGCTTGGTAATAAATTTCTAACTAACATTCGTGACACGCATGCAATTGCGCATGTTGTTCGTATTTTTGAAGATTTAGAAATCACACATGTGCATGGTGCTGTACACCCGCTTGATGATATTCAAGTAATTAATTTAGAGCTTATTATTGCAGACATGCAAACGGTAGAAAATAGAATTGCTAAAATAGCAAAAGATGTAAAACGTAATGATAAAGATGCTGTTAAAGAGCAAGACTTACTAACAAAGCTGCTAGTAGTGTTACAAGATCAAAAACTAGCTAATAGTCTTACTCATTCACTTTCTGAAGATGAAATAAAGATATTTAAGGGACTTCATTTACTTACAGCGAAGCCAATGTTGTATGTATTGAATCGTCAAAGTGGTTCAAGGAATATTGATGATGACGCTACAAACGAAAAATATAAAGAATTACTTACTTTTTTTGAAGAGACTGGTGCAACATATGTTGTTTTGGATGCTGCAACGGAGGCAGAACTCATTGATGTTGAAGGAGAAGAAAAAGCTGAGTTGTTACAGTCTGTAGGAATTGAGATGTCTGGTCTTGATGCATTGATTGTGAAGGGGTATGAGCTATTAGGATTAATTACATACTTTACTACCGGTGAAACTGAAAGTCGTGCATGGACAACCAAGGTTGGATCAACTGCACCGGAAGCTGGGACAGCAATTCATACTGATTTTCTGACAAAGTTTATTAAAGCAGATGTCATAGCTTTTGATGATTTAATTGAGGTTGGTTCGTACGCCGCGGCTCGGGAGAAAGGGAAGGTTAGAATTGAAGGAAAACAATATGTTGTGCAAGACGGAGATGTTATTGAGTTTAAAATCTAATCACGTAGTATACATACATGAATGACGCAAAAAAAATAATCACACCAAAAGATTTCTTTTTATACATTAGCGCGACACTATTTCTCTTTTTGAGTGCATTTAGTTTTTTGCAATTTATATTTGCTGTCACAAATATTGCATTTCCAATAGTGAATGAATATTACAGTGGTAACTATGAAATGCTTCGATTTGCACTATCATTACTTATCGTTTCGTTTCCTTTGTTCATCTTCTTCACAAGAAAAGTTAATGTATATCTTCACAAGAATGAGGCCGAGCGAGAAAATATTATTCGAAAGTGGCTTACATACTTAACACTATTTATAACAACAATAACAAGTGTTATCACACTTGTTATATTACTTAACTTTTTCTTAGATGGAGAAGTGACAGTACGATTCATTATTAAAACAATCTCAGTACTTGCTGTTGCTGCTGGTGTATTTGGTTTTTACCGAAAAGATTTAGAAGGTGCTTGGTATACAAATCCTAATAAATCAAAAAAGATTGGTTATTTTGTAAGTTTGGTTGTCTTGATTGCAATCATCTCAGGATTTATGGTAATTGGGTCTCCTGCAGAACAACGAAAGATAAAGAACGACAATGTCCGAATAGATAATTTGCGCTCACTACAATATGAAGTCCTCGATTATTGGCAACGTACAGAACAGTTACCTCAGTCGTTGGAGGTGCTAGATGATCCGCTTCGATATACTGTTATTGAAAATGATCCTGTAACAAATGAACAGTACGAATACAGCAAAAAAGATGATTTACTGTTTGAGTTATGTGCAAATTTTGAAACTGCATCTAAAGACTTCGATAAGAATTATGCGGTGAGGCAACCATCAAGTATTCACACTAAAGGATTTATTGAGGAAAATCAGGATTGGCAACATGATGAAGGAAGAACTTGTTTTGAAAGAACTATTAATCCAGAAATTCACACTATTAGATAGTAAGCATATGAAAGAATATAATCACAAAGAAATTGAAGAAAAGTGGCAAAAAAAGTGGGAAGATTCTAATTTGTACAAAACTGAAAACAATGTTTCAGGAAAAGAAAATCACTATGTTCTAGTTGAGTTTCCGTACCCATCTGGAAATCTGCACGTAGGACATTGGTATGCATTTGGTGTAACAGATATATATGCACGATATATGAAGTTGCGTGGCAAGAATGTTATGTTCCCAATTGGGTTCGATGCATTTGGGTTACCTGCAGAGAATGCTGCTATTAAAAATGGATTAAATCCTCGTATTTGGACTGAAGAAAATATGGAAGCAATGCGTTCGCAGTTAGGTTCTATGGGTGCGATGTTTGATTGGTCACGTGAAGTGGTTACATGTCATCCTGATTATTACAAATGGACGCAGTGGCTATTTTTACAATTACACAGTGCAGGGTTAGTAGAAAAACGATCAACAACAGTTAATTGGGACCCTGTAGATAAGACGGTGCTAGCCAATGAGCAGGTGTTATCTGATGGAACTGCAGAGCGTTCTGGTGCATTGGTGGAGCAAAAGGAAATGAATCAGTGGACTGTGGGTATTACTAAGTATGCTGATAAGTTAATTGATGATTTAGATGAGCTTGATTGGCCACAGGCAATTAAAGATTCACAGAAAAATTGGATAGGAAGAAGTGAAGGAGCTGAACTTTCATTTGAAGTCAAAGATTCTCATTTAGAAATAGATGTTTTTACTACTCGACCAGATACATTGTTTGGAGTTACATACATGGTACTAGCGCCAGAACATAAGCTTGTAAAAAGGTTTTTAGAAGAAGAGATGGTTTCTAATAAAGATGAAGTTTTAGAGTATATTGAAACAACAACACGAAAATCTGAACGTGATCGATTAATTGGAGAAAAAGAAAAAACAGGAGTTCTACTAGATGGAGTGATGGCAATTAATCCAGCAAATAGTGAAGAGATTCCAGTATTTATTGCAGATTATGTACTTGCGGGTTATGGAACTGGTGCAGTTATGGCTGTTCCTGCACACGATGAGCGAGACAATGAATTCGCTAAAAAGTTTGGATTAGAAATTAAACCTGTTATAGCTGAGGTGTTTGCAGATAAGCGAGAACCACATATTGAAGGTAAAGAATCTGTGTACCGAAAAGGTGTCGTTGTTGTATTACACAACAGCAAAGATGACACTTATTTAATTTTAGACTGGCCAAAACAGAACTGGAAAACATTCGTTTGTGGCGGGTTAGAAGGAGATGAAGATTTCATTGAAGCTGCAAAGAGAGAGGTGCAAGAGGAAACAGGTTATGTAAATATCTCTTTTTCTAGACTATTGATTGGTCCAGTTTTATCAGAATTTTTTGCAAAACATAAAGATGTTAATAGAATTGCAGAGCAAGAATTTCTACTTTTTGAATTAGAGAGTGATGAGCAAGTTGCAATAGGTGAAAGTGAAAAAGAAAAGCACCAGCATTATTGGGTTCCATTAAATGAAATCACTGAAGCAATGAATCATTCTGAAATGAAAGATGTTTTGAAAGCTATAAAAACAAAAGAATCATATTTTTATGCTGGTTCTAATGGGAAGTTAATTAACTCTGAGCAGTTTAATGGTTTTATATCAGATGATGCAAAACAAAAGATTACAACACATGTTGGAGGAAAAATGACAAACACGTACAAACTCCGAGATTGGATTGTTTCTCGTCAACGGTATTGGGGCTGTCCTATACCCTTTATTCACTGTGAATCCTGTGGTGCGGTACCTGTTCCTGAAGAACAATTACCAGTTGTATTACCAGACGTGAAAGATTATTTACCAAACGATTTAGGGCAATCTCCACTTTCAAAAGCTGAAGATTGGGTAAATGTTACGTGTCCTAATTGTGATGCAAATGCAAAAAGAGAAACTGATACTCTGGATACTTTTGTAGATTCATCTTGGTATTTTTTACGATACTGTGATGCAAATAATGAAAAAGAATTTGCAACAAAAGAACAGTTAGAAAATTGGATGCCGGTAGATTTTTACTCAGGCGGCGCGGAGCATACAACTATGCACGTGTTATATTCGCGATTCTTTCATAAGGCATTGTTCGATTTGGGCTTAGTTCCAGAAAAAGAGCCGTATACATTTAGATTAAATCGCGGACTTATTTTAGGAACTGATGGAAATAAAATGAGTAAGTCTAAGGGAAATGTTATTGATCCAGATAAAGAAGTTGCTCAGTTTGGAGCAGATGTTGTAAGAACATATTTAGCATTTCTTGGGCCATATAATGAGCCTGGAAATTATCCGTGGGATCAAAATGGGATTGTAGGAATTCGAAGATTCATGGAACGATTTGCATCGCTTGAAGATCATATTGTGGAAAGTTCTTCCGAAGAAGTTACTCGATTACTGCATCAAACAATTAAGCGTGTAGGGGAAGATATTCAACGTCTTAAACTCAATACTGCAATTTCACATTTAATGATTCTACTTACCTTGGTTGCCAAGGAGGGGATTGATAAGGCAGGAGCACTTCAGATGATTATTATGATTTCTTCTTTTGCACCACACCTTTCTGAGGAGTTGTGGGAATCTTTTGGTGAAAATGACTCTGTTCATGGTAATGAGTGGCCAGAATATGACGAGTCAAAACTACAATCAGATGAAATAACGTTAGCAATTCAAATTAATGGAAAAGTTAGAGATGAAATTATTGTCTCAAAAGATGTTACCGAGGAAGATTTAAAAAAAGAAGTGGTGACTCGTGAAAATGTACAAAAGTGGCTTGGGGACGAAGAAATTAAGAAATTTATTTATATCAAGAATAAGTTAATTTCAATCGTCATATAGGGCAGAAAAGGCTTTGTTGAGCTACTTTCATTCTATTGACACATATGAATGATGATGCTACTCTTAATAAAGCAAATAAGCTACCTTAGATGATATTCATTCGTTACATTACTCAATAGAAACCTACTATATGGCAACAATTACATTCAAACCTAAACAGGTAACGAAAAAATTATTAGATGTGCTACCAGAGAGAGCGCGTGATATTTTAATTAATCGTTACGGTCTAGGTAAAGAATCACAAAAACAAACACTTGAAGCAATTGGAAAAAAATATGGCATTACACGTGAGCGTGTGCGTCAAATTGAAGAACATTCACTTGCTACTATAAGAAAGTCGGATACATTCGATGAAACTGAGCCTGTGTTTGAAGAAATGAAGCTTGTTATTGAAACGCTTGGTAGCGTTGTTTCAGAGCAAGAGCTGCTAAAACATGTTTCTCAAAACAAAAGTACTCAAAATCATGCTCACTTTCTATTGGTGCTTGGACATTACTTCACAAAGTTCAAAGAGGATATTCATTTTGAAAGCAGATGGGGAGTAAATGAAAAACTTACACGATCTATTGAAGATTCAATCAAGAGTTTATACGAATCACTTAATGATGAGGATATTCTTCCTGAATCAGATTTAATTACATCATTTCTTGAACACTTGAAAGAAGTTTCAGAAAATAATAAAAATGAAGAGGTGTTGAAGCGTTGGTTGGGGATGTCTAAGAAAATTAATAAGAATCCACTTGGAGAATGGGGAAAAGCTGAATCTCCAAATATTAATGTTAAAGGGATGAGAGATTATGCATACTTAGTTATTCGACGTCATGGTTCTCCAATTCATTTCCGTGAGGTAGCTGAACAAATATCAAAATATTTTGATAAAAAAGCTCATGTTGCAACAACTCATAACGAACTTATTAAAGACGATAGATTTGTGCTTGTAGGAAGAGGACTGTATGCACTTTCTGATTGGGGTTATATGAGCGGTGTTGTTCGAGACGTAATTTCAGAATTACTTGAAAAACATGGACCAATGACAAAAGAAGAGATTATAGAGAAGGTTATGAAAGAGCGGTATGTAAAAGAAAACACAATCATTGTTAATTTACAGAACCCAGAAAACTTTCAAAAAGATGAAGCTGGAAAATATCGAACAATTGCATAAGTAATCCTAGAAAATAAAAAACACTGTAATTATTATTATGGTGTTTTTTTATTTTCTCTGCTCTAAAACGTGATAAAATATTTGTATATTTATGTTACAAGGTTTGCTAGATTTCTTTGCGATTATTTTACCTATTTTATTGCCAATAGGATTGTTTTTTCTTTTGCTGTTATTGCTGAAGGAATCAAGCAGAAAAAAATACATTGCAGGAATTGAGAGTGTTTTACTTGAAGTTATTCCTCCAACTGATATTGAAAAGTCACCAGCTGCAATGGAATTATTTTTAACTACAATGTTTAATAAGGGAGATGCTGAAAATCCATACGAAGAATATATTAAAGGAAAAATACGACCCTGGTTTTCTCTAGAGATGGTTTCTTTGGAGGGTGTAGTCCACTTTTTCATTTGGACACCTAAAAATAAAGTAAAAGATGTAGAATCTCAGTTGTATGCACAATTTCCTGGTATAGAGGTGCAAGTTGTTGACGATTACATGAATGGTATTGATTATCATGATGGTGTAGAAATGTTTGGTGCAGAAATGGGACTTACTGATCCAGATCCATACCCAATTAAAACATATGTAGATTATGGATTAGATAAGGAGACAGAAGAGGGATTTAAAGTTGATCCAATTACACCAATTATTGAAACACTTGGTTCAATAGGAAAAGGTCATATGATGGCAATACAAATTATCTTCAGAGCACATCTTAAAGAAGATAAAGATCCTAATAAATGGAGAGGGGTTCAAGATAATTGGCATGTTGAGGCCAAAGCAGAAATTAAAAAAATTAGAGAGGGTGCTGTAATAGAGGTGCAAGAAGGAGATGTTAAAAAGAAAATACCGCAAATGACTAAGGGTGAAGGTGATGTAATTTCTGCTCTAGAACGAAGTATTTCTAAGGTTGGCTTTGATGTTGGAATTAGGGCAATGTATCTTGCAGAAAAAAACACATTTGATGGGTCAAATATTAGTTCAATGCTTGGCTCGTTTAAACAGTTCAATGCACCAGACTTAAATGGCTTTAAGCCAGAGCATTTAACAAAAGTTAAATATGAATGGATGGACAGGAGTGGTAAAAAAGTACAAGGAATAAAAGAGGAATTTGTTGATGCTTATAAAGAACGTGCATATTTTTGGCGACCAGTTAAAAAATACCGTCCATTTCTTCCTTCAAAAATTGAAGGACGTAAGAAATTTATATTGAATACAGAAGAATTGGCAACCATTTATCACTATCCTGGTAGAGTGTCAGGAACACCATCGGTGGAGCGTGTGCAATCTAAGAAGGCGGTTCCACCTGCAAACTTACCGATGTAATTATTATGAGCGAATCAAACATTGAAAATCTTACGCCTACTAATGCGCAAGAAAAAAGATATAAGCAGGGTAAACTATTTAAGTTCAGTAGAGCATATAAACAAGCGGGTTACGCTGCTTTATTGGTGATACTTCTGAGTTTGTATGGGTTGTATTTCTGTACACCAACCATGACCACATATCCAAAAGTATTCACAATTGAAGAAGGTGTATCTCTAAAACAGGCTACAGAAATGCTCAAAAATTCGAATATTATTAGATCTAGATCGATTGCTAATATTCTTGTTACATACAGTGCTGGTGATGGTGGGGTTGTTTCTGGTACGTATATTTTGAAAGAACCTCATTCTGTATTCGGTGTTGTTAAGAAAATAACAACTGGTGACTTTGGTTTAGTTCCTAAGACTATTCGAATAGTAGAAGGTTCAACTATTAACGAAATTGCAGCTCTTTTTGAAGACTCATTTAATAGCTTTAATGCGGACAACTTTATCGCATTGCTGCAAAGTAGAGGCGTAGAAGAAGGTTTTTTGTTCCCTGATACATATAAATTTTTACCTAATGCAGAAGAAGATGTTGTGGTTAATACATTAGTTAGTACGTTTAATGAAAGAATAAATAATTCAAGTGTTATTGAGTCAAGTGTTATCCCATTGCGAGATGTTGTAATTATGGCAAGTATAATTGAAAAAGAGGCCGATGCCGGATCAAGACAAGAGGTATCTAATATTCTCTGGAAACGTTTAAATATTGATATGCCACTACAGGTTGATGCGTCATTTGTTTATTCAGTAAATAAGAGCACATTTCAATTATCACTTGAAGATTTGCAAGATGAATCTAATCCATATAACACATATACTTTTAAAGGCTTACCGCCAACTGCTATCAGTAATCCTAGTTTAGCTGCGTTAGAGGCGGCAGCACAACCACAGGAAACTAATAACTTATATTTTTTAACTGGAAATGATGGAGAGATGTATTATGCGACAAATTTCAAGCAACATGTTCGAAACAAAGAGTTGTATCTGAGATAATATAAAGAAAATAGTGCAGAGCGATTATGCTGCTGCGACCGATGAGCCTGTAAAAGGTGTTTCTGAGCCAGCTTTTTCAACCAGCTTGAAGATGGCTTCTCGTGTTGCTTCTTTGGGAAGATTCCCGTAATAAATAAAGCTGCTTCCACTGCTTAGATAAACGGAAAAAGATACTTCTCTCCAACTACCATGAGACTGATTAACAAGAGCGAAAGCTCGTTTAGTCTTTCTGCAGACGATAAAGTCCGGCTGAGAGACATATGGTGGATAGAACGCAGAGGTTCTTCGCATGTCGCAAACATCACATTTGCAACCCTGATTGGTTGTTTTAATTGGCATGACAAAGATCGATAACAGTTGAGAATAATCGCACATAAAAAAAACTTGTCAATACTCTTTTTCCATACTAGTATTGGATTCTATATAATTTCTAAAATGTCTGATAGTGAAACAACAAAAAAAGTATATGTAGGCATGTCTGGTGGAGTAGATTCTTCAGTTGCAGCAGCACTTCTGAAAGAACAAAACTTCGATGTTGTTGGTGTATTTATAAAAATCTGGCATCCAACAATTTCTAATTGTGATTGGAAATCAGAAATGCGTGATGCAATGAGAGCTTGTGCACATCTGCATATTCCCTTTAAGATGATTGATTTATCTGATTTATATTTTGAGAAAGTTATTGGGTATATGATTAATGAATATGAAAATGGAAGAACACCAAATCCTGATGTTATGTGCAATGAAATTATAAAATTTGGTGCTTTTTATGATTGGGCGTTAAATGAAGGTGCACAATTTGTAGCAACAGGCCACTATGCACAAATTAGTGAATATAATAATGAAATCGTAATGAGTCAGGGAGTAGATTCAGGTAAAGATCAAACTTATTTTCTTTGGAGAATTAAAAAAGAACAACTTAAGAATATATTATTCCCAGTCGGTTCATATACTAAAAGTGAAATTCGTAAACTTGCGGAAAAGTTTTCACTTCCAAATGCAGCAAAAAAAGACAGCCAAGGTTTATGTTTCATTGGGGATATTAATGTAAAGCAATTTTTAAAAAATCATATTGACGCAAAACAAGGCGATGTCTTAAATGTCAATGGAGAAGTTATTGGCAGTCATGATGGTGCATTTTTGTATACCTATGGCGAACGGCATGGTTTCATAATTACTAATAATTCTTCACAAAATAAACCACATTTTGTTATTGGAAAAGATTTAGAGAAAAATACCATTACTGTAAGTGAAGAGATCTCATTAGTTGAAAATGTGCAATCTGAACTATTGTTAGAAGATTATAATAAGCTAGTTTCAGACTCTGTAAACAAAGATGTAAGTAAAAATATTGTTGCTATGTGTCGCTATCACGCCGAACTTATCCCATGTTCTCTTGAAGTTATAACTGAAACATCTACCAAAATTTCATTCAAAAATCCTCAGGAACGCATCGCTGAGGGTCAGTCTGTAGTTTTATATTCTGAAGGGGTCTGTATTGGTGGAGGTGTCGTATCTTCATTAAAGTAATGCTATACTCACTATAATCATGAAAAAAATATTAAGCATAATCATACTTATTGTTTTATTAGTTGTTGTTGCAATGATGTTTTTTGGTGTTAAAAAGCAAAAAGAACAGGTTGTAAAAATAACTGAAAGAGAGCGTGTTTCAGAAGAGCAACAGGTTGAATCTAGAGACTCAATTACCGTAAAGCATCAATTTAGAAACGGGATGCATACATATGTAGGAAGTATCGACATACCTAGTCCATGTCACACCGCAGAAATAAGTACACAGTATAATTCTGAAGATAACAGCGTGCTTGTTGATATGGTTGTAAAACCCCCAGTAGCAGATGCTGGTTGTGCTCAGGTAATTACGCCAACCCCTTTTGAAATTACATTTGATGCACCAGAAAATGCTGAAGTCTTCTTTATGTTAAATGGAGACATGTTAATAGTTAATCAGTACGAAGTTCCTCCTGCACAAAATATCGATTCTGTTGATCTATACTTTAAGGGTTAGAAAATCTTTATATGTCAACGGAACTATCATCAAAAGAACTATTTATAATTAAGGGAAATGGCAAGAGGGAGCTCTTCGACCCTAGAAAGCTAAAAGATTCTTTATTACAATCAGGAGCAACAGTTTTTGTTGCGGACGATATTACTGATGTAATTTCAAAAAAACTTAAACCAGGAACCACAACTGCATCAATTTATAAACAAGCTTTTCGGCTTTTACGGAAAATTGAAAAGCGATCAGCAGTAACATACTCACTGCGAAGATCTATTGAAGGTTTGGGACCAACAGGATTTCCATTTGAGGTTTATATAGCGCAGTTATTAGAGAAAAAAGGTTATAAAACTCTGGTCGGACAAATGGTGCAAGGTGCGTGTAGCGAACACGAAGTTGATGTGATTGCATGGAACAAGGAAAATTGCTTATTCATCGAAGCAAAATTTCACAACCAGCGAGGTATTAAGAGTGATACAAAAACAGCACTTTACGTTAAAGCACGATTTGACGATTTACGTGATCAAGAAATTACACTAGATGGAGAATTACGAGTGATGACTCGAGGTTTGCTAATAACAAATACAAAATTTACAGAAAATTCTAAACAATATGTTGCATGTAATGGAAGTTACGACATGATTAGCTGGGAACACCCTAAAAAAGGTAATTTGTACGATCTGGTGTACGAAACTGGTGCACACCCAATTACTTGTTTACCGCAACTTTCAGATTACAATAAACAAGAATTATTAAAGCGTGGAGTTGTTCATTGTATGTCAATTAAAGAAGATCCAGATATTTTAACTGAGGTTGGAGTTAATAAAAGAAAATCCGAAGAAATTATGGGAAACATAGATCAACTATGTTCTATAGAACCACATGCAACTAATTAATATTTTATGAAGAATAGTGAAATACGAAAACGATTTTTAAATTTTTTTGAAAAAAGAGAACATGCAATTATTCCTTCTGCCTCATTGGTGCCAGAAAATGATCCAAGTGTACTTTTTACAACTGCAGGAATGCAGCCATTAGTGCCGTATTTGTTGGGAGAAAAGCATCCAAAGGGAACCAGGTTGGCTAACTTTCAAAAAGTTGTTCGAACAGTTGATATCGATGAGGTTGGAGATAATACACACCTTACTTTTTTTGAAATGATGGGAAACTGGTCGTTGGGAGACTATTTTAAAAAAGAAGCTATTACTTGGAGTTATGAGTTACTTACTTCAAAAGAAGAAGGGTTTGGTTTAGATCCATCACGACTATACGTTACTTGTTTTGAGGGTGATGAAAATGCACCAAAAGACACTGAATCTGCTGAAATATGGAAATCAGTTGGCGTTCCTGAAAATCATATTTATTTCATGGATGCGAGTAATAATTGGTGGCCACAACCTAAAGATAAAGATGAGTACTCTGGACCATGTGGACCAGATACTGAAATGTTTTACGACATGAAAGGCGGTTTAAATCTAACTTCAAAAGAAGATTTTATTGCTGCTGATAATAAGCAAGAGGTTGTAGAAATTTGGAATGATGTTTTTATGGAATATAGAAAGAAAGATGGAAAAATTGTTGGAAAGTTAGAAAGTAAAAATGTTGATACTGGTTCAGGATTTGAACGAATTGCGGCGGTATTACAAGGAAAAGAAACTGTTTTTGACACTGATATTTTTCAACCTATTATAGATAAAATTAAGAAATTATCATCAAATTATGACGATGTTTCAGGTAAAATTATTGCAGATCACTTACGTGCCGCAGTATTTATGATTTCAGATGGTGTTATTCCATCAAATACAGATCAAGGATACGTAATTCGCAGATTGCTACGAAGAGCAATTAAAAATGCTAAATCAATTGAAATTCAAGATTCTGATATGGGAGAGATACTTGAGATAATAATCACTACCAACCTCGAGTCATACCCTGATTTAAATAAAAATAAAGAACATATCGTAGCTGTGTTTACTAAAGAGGCACAAAGCTTCAATAAGACCCTAGAAAAAGGATTAAAACAGCTTGAAAAGATTGTTGAAAAAGATGATGTTCTTGATGGTGAGACTGCATTTACACTTTTTTCGACATACGGATTTCCTAAAGAGTTAATTAAAGAAGCTGCCGAGGAGCGTAACCTTTCTTTCAACGAAGATTCATTCGATGAAGCAATGAAAACGCATCAAGAAGCATCTAAGACAGCTTCAGAAGGTAAATTCAAGGGAGGGTTAGCAGGTGCAGGTGAGCAGGAGCAAAAGTATCACACAGCTACTCATTTATTGCATGCAGCATTGCGAGAAGTGCTCGGTGATCATGTTGAACAAAAAGGGAGTAATATTACCGCAGAGCGTTTACGGTTCGATTTTTCACATTCCGAAAAAATGACTGATGAACAAAAAGAACAGGTTACAAAGTGGGTAAATGAAAAAATTCAAAAAAAGCTTCCAATGGTTCGTGAGGAGATGTCGTTAGTAGAAGCAAAATCTAAAGGAGCTATTGGCTTATTTGCAGATAAGTACGGTGATGTTGTTTCTGTGTATTCAATGGTTACAAAAGATGGGGTGGTTATAAGTCGAGAATTGTGTGGAGGACCTCACGTTGAGAACACATCAGCTTTGGGAACATTTCGAATTAAAAAAGAAGAGGCAAGTAGTGCGGGAATACGGAGAATAAAAGCTGTGCTAGAATAAAACGTACACATATTAGTTGTCTAACTAATAAATTCTATGGCACCAGTACATTTCTCTCGACATAAAATGAAAACAAATTCACAAACACTATTGGTGACAATTAGAAGTGGCTCAATTGCTTTTGTGTTAATGCAATATAGCGATAAAGAAGATGTGAAGCCGATAATTCTATTTGAAAATGTTGTGCAATTACACATTGAGAAAGGTTCTGATGCTCCCGCTTTTATATGTAAAACAGAGTCTGTCTTAGAAATAGAGGTTGAGAAATTTATATCTGCTGCTGCTAAGTATTTTGCCGAGCAAGAATTAGGTGAACTAAAAATTAAAGATACCTCAGTTGTCTACACAGCACCTTGGTATAGTGCAATAACGCAAGATATTGTTATTCAGAAAAAAGAACCATTTAAGCTTACGGAAAAAAAGTTTGAAGGAATTGTCGCAGAGCAAATAGCGAGGCATAAAATGAATGATGCTGATTTAGTTGAGCAATACATTACACATGTAATTCTAAATGGTTATGAATTAACAAACCCATTTGGAAAGAAATCTAATGAGTTAACAATTTCACTATACGTTAGTTTCTTAGAGTTAAAGTGTAAGAAAAATGTTGAACGGATATTAAAAAACATGACGGGTACCAAACATGTGCATTTTGGAACTCAGCCACTCGTTTCTTTCTTGGCATTACGAGACTTGTTACATATGCATCATTCATATGCTCATATTCATATTACATCAGAAAACACTGAGGTTTATATTATTACACAAGGTTCAATTGCTTATATTGCACAAATGCCATTTGGAAAAAAGAAAGTCGTTGATGCGTATGTAAAAAAGTCAAAATGTTCTTATGAAGTTGCACTTACAAAAATTAAACAATATAAAAAAGAGGAATCAAAAGATGATGCAATAGTGATGTCAATAGAAAAAAATTGGACTAAGTCGCTACTTAGCTTACTACAAAGCGCAAATATTCAATTACCTAATAATGTCTATGTTACTGGTGGAGCGGAAACCCAAAATCTAGTTGCTTCATTTATGCAAGGAGAAAAAATAACCGAAGAAATATACAGTAAAAATGCCAGAATATTAGTAACTTCATTAAAAAAATCACAATTTACGTCGCATTTTGAGTGGCATAATAACGAACGAAACATAACCACAATTGATGTTTTGCTTCATGTGCATTTTATGAAGATAAAACATGCGCTATAATAAAACGATATTAGTAACAAATCTATATGAACGATATTATTCCACCAAACAAAAAAAGAAGTATTCGAGATATTCCAATTCCCAGTAAACACTCAAAAAAGAAAGAAACCATAGTGGAAGTTGGTGAGCATGAAAATCGAGAGCTAGATACTCAAAAGCATCATAAAAAAGATTCTTCAGATGATGTAAATTTACATCACTCAAAAGAATATTATGATGAGGAGGATGAGACTGATTTGTATGAAAAAAAATCAAACAAAGATTTCAATACTGAATTTTATAAGCGAAATTCAGCCCCTAAGAAGTTCATTCTACTAATTGTATTTATTGCAATTTTATTATTCTTTTTGGTTCTTTCATTCAGGAGCGGGGCAGAGGTTACTGTTAATCCAAAAATATCAGAAGCTACTATTAATGCTGAGTTACAGGCAAATCGTGAGGTTGGTGATGGTTCGCTATCGTTTACTGTTGATTCAGTCTCACTTTCAGTGTCGGAGACTGTTACTGCAACAGGAGAGGAGGAAGTTACTGAAAAAGCAACTGGTAAAATTACTATATTTAATGAATATAGTGAAAATGCACAGCGTCTAATTACACAAACCAGATTTGAGTCACCAGACGGTAAGGTATTTCGTATTCAAAATTCACTTTCTGTTCCAGGATATACAACAGACTCAGCGGGTGAAATTATCCCAGGTACAATCACAGCCTCTGTTGTTGCGGATGAAGCAGGAGAATCGTTTAACATAGGCGCTACTTCATTTACAATCCCTGGTTTTGCAGGTCAACCACAATTTGACACAATGTCTGCAAGGTCTGAAACTGCCATGGCCGGAGGTTTTGATGGTGTACGGAAGTTTGTTGAAGAAGACGAAAAAGAGCGCCTAGAAGGTGTATTGCAGGAAAAAGCAAAAACAATGATGTCTTCTGAGGTTGCGGTAATAAACCCTGATGTGTATGCATTTTCTACAACCTCTCTAGAATCGTATGTTTTGGAACAAGATGGTAGTGGTGATGACTTAACATTCACACTCAAAGGAGAAGCAAAAGTCCTTTTGTTCAATAAAAAAGAATTTGCAAACGCGATCGCTGTGTCTTCTATTGCAGCTTTCGACTCAGAAAAAGAACAAGTTTCTCTTGATATGAATGAAGAGTTGTCTGTGGTTGTTACACCACTAATTACTCCTGGAAGCGATAGGGAGGTTGAAAGTGCTACTGTCTCACTTGAAGGAAGAACTTCATTTAAGTGGATAATTAATACATCACAATTAGCAAACTCTTTAACAGGTACCGAAAGAAAGACATTCAGAAATATACTAGAATCAGTCCCTGGTATCCAAAAAGCTGAAGTTACAATTAGGCCATTCTGGAAAAATTCTTTCCCTGAAAATGCCGAAAAAATTGACATCATTGTTGCAGAAGAGTAACGGTGGTGGTGTGTAGTGCTAGTAATATGTAGTGAAATTTGGTAGGATTCGCTACTAACCTATATGGCTCAAAAGAAAAAGAAACAAAATAATAAGAAAACTAGAAGAGATTTTGCACCAGAAGGTGTCAAAGGTGTTTCTGGTATTGTTGTTGAAGCATTACCAAATACGATGTTTCAAGTACTTGTTGATGAAACAGGAGAACAAGAACTGTGCTTTCTAGCTGGCAAAATGCGTATGTATCGAATACGTGTAATGGTTGGTGATAAAGTGCAATTCGAACGAGATCCCTATGGTGGTAAAGGTAGAATCTTCAAACGAGGATAACACTTTACTGTTTACTAACTTTCTGATACACTTCCACACTATATGAGAATACAAGGAGTAACATTACCTGATAAAAAACGAATGGAGATAGCTCTTACTGAAATTTTCGGTGTGGGGCGGTCTCGAGCACTAAAGATTCTAGGAGACGTAAAAGTTGATCCTGGTGTTAAGCCAACAGAGCTTACCTCAGATCAAGAAAATGCTATCCGAGAAGCTGTTGAGTCATTCAAAATTGAAGGTGATTTGAAGCGAGAAGTATCTTCAAACATAAAAAGATTCAAGGATATTAACAGCTACCGAGGTTCACGACACGCAAAACGTTTGCCTGCTAATGGACAACGGTCTAAAACAAATGGTCGAACTGTTAGAGGAAACGTTCGAAATACCATGGGTTCTGGTAAAACAAAAGTAGATAAGAAATAGTATGGGAAAAAAACGAATTGTAAAAAAAGGAATGAAGTCGGATTCAATCAAAGCGTCAGCTCGGCGTCTTCCACGTAAAAAGCTTGATTCAGGTACACTGTATGTACAATCTACTTACAACAACACACGAGTAATGCTTACTGATGCAAAAGGTAATGCAATTGTATCTTCATCATCTGGAGCACTCGGTTTTAAAGGAGCTAAGAAAGGAACACCTTTTGCTGCAGCAAAAATTGGAGAAGTGCTAGCAGAAAAAGCTGAATTACTTGGATTAAAAGAAATTGACGTAATCGTCAAAGGAGTAGGAGCAGGACGAGAGTCTGCCATTAGAAGTTTTGTAGGAAAAGGGGTGCAAATTAAAAGTATCAAAGACGTTACACCGGTACCATTCAACGGACCAACACGTCGTAAACCACGAAGAGTATAGCCTATGCGAGTAAAATCAAAATACAAAGTAGCACGACGACTTGGAGCATCTGTTTTTGAAAAAACACAGGGTCCTAAGTTCGCTCAGCGACAAGAACGAAGAAAGAAACAATTCCGAAGAGGAAACATTTCTAGTTACGGTAAGCAGTTGCTTGAAAAACAGCGAGTGCGTTACACCTATAACGTTTCAGAAAAACAATTTTCTAACTACGTAAAAGAAGCTATTGATAAAGGAGGTCATCAGCCAGCTGCATATTTATATATGCTACTTGAGAGACGTCTTGATAATGTTGTATTGCGATCAGGTTTCGCACTTACTCGTTTTGCAGCACGACAAGTTTCTACTCATGGACACATGATGATTAATGGTACTCGAGTTGATATTCCTTCTTATCGATTAAAAGAAGGTGATGTTATTACAATTCGAGAGGGTAGTCAGAAAAAAGGAATGTTTATCACACTAGATGATCAAATAGCCGAAGCAACAATTCCAGCTTGGTTATCTGTAAATGCTGCAAAAAAAGAAATTACAGTTAAATCTACCCCAGTCATGAATGCACAAGAGCTGTCATTCAATCTTGATCAAGTGTTACAATTCTACAAACGATAACTAAAGTTATCTACAGTTGATATTGTTGTTTTGTCAAGGATGCTGTATAGTATTCCTTCATAGAAATAGGTGTTTTAATAATCAGTAAATGAACAACAGGTATGTCTGATAAAAACATTGCGTTACCATCAAAACCAAAAGTAGTAAAAGAAGAAAAATTTACCGGAGTATATGAAATTGACGGTTTGTATCCAGGATATGGACACACACTTGGAAATTCATTACGACGAATTATTCTTTCATCTCTACCAGGAGCTGCTGTTACGCAAATAAAAATTAATGGAGTAAGTCACGAATTCTCAACCATTGAGGGTGTTAAAGAAGATGTTATTGCAATTATTCTTAATATTAAGAAAATTCGACTTAAGTTAAACAGCGAAGAGTCACAAACACTTTCACTGAAAGTTAAAGGTATTAAAGATGTTACTGCTGGTGACATCGAATGTCCTTCTCAAGTTGAAGTGATGAATCCTGACTTGAAGTTACTAACAGTGACTGGAAAAGATACTAATTTAGATATTGAGATTACAGTGGAACGAGGCCTTGGGTATGTTCCTAAAGAAATGGTTCACAAAGACCGAGTTGACGTTGGTACAATAGCAGTTGATGCAATTTTCACGCCAATTAGACGAGTGTTTTATGAAATCGAAAATATGCGTGTTGGAGATCGAACTGACTTCAATCGACTTCGAATCACAGTCGTAACTGACGGAACCATAGCGCCTCGAGAAGCACTTGAAGAGTCAATCGGTATCATGATTGCACAACTGAAAGCAATCGTTGGATTCAAAGAAGAGGTAGTTATTGAAGAACCTGTAATTGAAGCACCTGTCGAAGAGCCAGAAGTTGATTCTGGAGAGATGGAAGACTTTCTGAAGACACGAGTTGAAACACTTGATTTGTCTGCACGAACAGTTAATGCACTTTCAACTGCAGGAATTCGAACAGTGGGAGGTTTAGCTCGAAAGAAAGAAGAAGATATTTTATCTCTAGAAGGCCTTGGAGACAAGGGATTACAAGAAATTAAAAAAGCACTTGGTAACCACGGAATCATTCTTGAGTAAGAATGCTTTACATTTCTGCCAATCTGCGATAATCTAGTGCCTACAATTTCATGAAGCATCACAACAAACAAAGAAAATTCGGAAGAAAGACAAATGTGCGGTTAGCTCTTATGCGATCACTTGCACGTTCTCTTGTTAAGTACGAGTCAATAACAACTACAGAAGCAAAAGCTAAGTCACTGCGGCCATTTATTGAACAGTTAGTAACGAAAGCTGCTGGAGAAGATGCTGTAGCAACACGAAGACTTGTATCTTCAAGACTTGGAGGAGAACCAATACTAACTAAGAAATTAGTTGAAGAAATAGCACCAATTTATAAAGAGCGTCCTGGAGGATATACTCGTATCACAAAACTTCCTGTGCGACGGTCTGATGCAGCTCCAATGGCACAAATTGAATTCGTTAAATAATTATCTATGAAAGAACTTGACGCAAAAGGAAAATCACTAGGTCGAGTAGCTTCAGAAGCTGCTAAGATTCTTATGGGAAAAGATAGCCCTGACTATGAACCTCACATTATTCAAGGTGAAGGTGTTCATGTTATTAATGCTGCGAGTATTAATATGACTGACAAAAAGAAAGGTCAAAAAAAATATGGACGATATACTGGTTACCCAGGTGGTCTTAAGTTTGAGCCAGTAACTAAAGTTATTGCAAAACACGGGTATGCTGAAGTGTTTAAGAGAGCTGTTAAAGGAATGCTTCCTCCAAACAAATTGCGAAGTGAATTATTAAAAAAATTACAAGTAAGCGAGTAAACTATATATGGCAACAGAATCTAAAGAACGATATATTGAAGGAATTGGGCGACGAAAGTCAGCTGTTGCGCGTGTTCGAATAACTCCAGATGGAAAAACTTCATTTGTTATTAATGACAAGAAACTTGAAGAATATTTTCCAACAGCTATTTTGCAAAAAACTGTAAATCAATCACTCGAAGCATTTGAAGTTCCTAAGACATATTCAGTGTCAGTTCACGTTCGAGGTGGTGGGCAAGCTTCTCAGGCAGAAAGTGTTCGACTTGGACTTGCGCGAGCTTTGGTCAAAGAAAATGAAGAAGATAGAAAACTACTTAAAGCCGAAGGTTTCTTGAAACGTGACCCACGTCAAAAAGAACGAAAGAAGCCAGGACTGAAGAAAGCTCGAAAAGCAGCACAGTGGAGTAAGCGATAGTTTTAAATTTATTATTAGCTACGTCTAATTGATTATACGAAATGTCAAATAACGAAGCAGAATTTACTGAAGAAAACGAAGATGATATTACAGCAGCAGAACTTGTTGAAGAGTCTACTGAATCTGTAGACTTAGAGAGTATTGATGAGTACAAAGAAGCACTACAGAAATGTACTCTTGAATCAGAAAACTATTTAGATGGTTGGCAGCGATCAAAAGCAGATTTTGTTAACTTGAAAAAAAGGGCAGCGGAAGATGTTTCTAGAATTCAATCACGAGCAACTGAAGGTTTTGTTGAATCATTACTTCCTACACTCGACAGTTTTGATATGGCATTTAAAGATAAAGATGCTTGGGAGCAAGCTCCTGAGCAGTGGAGAAAAGGAGTTGAATATATTTATGCTCAACTACAGTCTGTCCTTGAATCATACGGAGTGTCTATTGCAGGTACAGTAGGAGAGACATTTAATCACGAAACTCACGAACCTGTTGAAACTATCTCAGTGAAATCTGAAGATCAAGATAATGTAATTCAAGAGGTTGTTCGTTCTGGATATACTTTAAATGATTCAGTAATTCGTCCTGCACATGTTAAAGTAGGTAGCTTCGAAAAAGAGCATTAATCTTGACTAGAAGTTGATTTAATTTTATAATAGTTTATTACTACTACGTAACACAAACATCACTATGGGAAAAATCATTGGAATTGACTTAGGTACAACTAACTCTGCGATGGCAGTAGTTGAAGGAGGAGAGCCAGAAATTATAGAAAATGCAGAAGGAAATCGAACATTACCTTCTATTGTTGCTATCTCAAAAAATAATGAACGTCTAGTTGGATTGTCAGCTAAACGACAGGCAGTTACTAATCCAAAGAATACTGTATTTGGAATTAAACGATTCATTGGACACTCGTATGACGAAAGTTCAGTAGCAAAAGACAAAGAAACCATTCCATATGTAATTTCAAAATCTGACAATGGAGGTGTTCAGGTTGAAATGGCTGAAAAACAATATCGTCCTGAAGAGATTTCAGCAATGATTTTGCAAAAAATGAAACAAGATGCAGAAGCGAAACTTGGTGAGGAAGTTACCGAGGCTGTTATTACTGTTCCTGCATATTTTAATGATGCACAACGGCAAGCAACTAAAGATGCTGGTAAGATCGCTGGACTTGAAGTTAAGCGAATCATCAATGAACCAACAGCCGCTGCGTTGGCATATGGTTACGGAAGTAAAAAAGATGAAAAGCTTGTCGTGTTTGATTATGGTGGAGGAACATTCGACGTTTCAGTCTTAGAGGTTGGAGACGACGTTATTGAAGTTAAATCAACTGGAGGTGATAGTCACTTAGGTGGTAAAGATATTGATCAAAAAATAATTAAGTGGATTGCTGGGGAATTTAAGAAGCAATCTGGTATTGATATCTCTGGAGATGCACTAGCAATGCAACGCCTGTATGAAGAGGCTGAGAAGGCCAAAATAGAGCTTTCAAGTGCACAAGAGACTGAAATTAACGTACCGTTTATTACATCAGGACCAAATGGACCAGAGCACCTTGTTTTAAAAATTACACGATCAACATTAGAAGAACTTGCACGAGAATACGTAGACCGAGCAATTGAAATCACCAAGCGTGCAGTTGAATCTTCACCATTTGAACTAAATGAAATCGATGAAATTATTCTAGTTGGTGGTCAGACACGTATGCCACTTATTCAGAACTTAGTAAAAGAACTGTTTGGAGGAAAAGAGCCGAATAAGTCTATCAACCCAGATGAGGTTGTTGCGCTTGGGGCTGCACTTCAAGGTGGAATCTTGCAAGGAGATGTTAAAGATATTTTGTTGCTAGATGTTATTCCTCTATCACTTGGAATTGAAACAATGGGAGGTGTAGGAACAAAACTTATTGAGAAAAATACAACTATTCCTGCTTCAAAATCACAAGTATTTTCAACTGCTGCAGATAATCAAACACAGGTTGAAATTCATGTTGTGCAAGGGGAACGAGCAATGGCTTCAGACAATAAATCACTTGGGCGATTCGTACTTGCTGATATTCCACCAGCACCTCGTGGAATGCCTCAAATTGAAGTGAGCTTTGATGTTGATGCTAATGGAATTCTTAACGTTAATGCAAAAGATAAAGCATCTGGAAAAGAACAATCAATTAAAATTGAAGCAAGTTCTGGTTTATCTGAAGATGACATTAAGAAAATGCAAGATGATGCAGAGACTCATGAAGAAGAAGATAAATTGAAGAAAGAGCTTATTGATACTAAGAATACTTCAGAGCAACTAGCATATACTGCCGAGAAGGCATTGAAAGATGCTGGTGATAAAGTTCCTGCAGAAACTAAAACTGCAATTGAAGAAAAAATTAAGGCTTTACGAGATGAAATTGCAAAACCTGATACTTCAAAAGAAGCACTACAGACTGCATCAGAAGCATTATCTACTGAAATGCAAAAAATATACGAAATTTTGCAAAAACAGCAAGCAGAAAATGCTCCTAAAGAAGATGCTGCTGATAATACAACAGAATCTAAAGAAGGAAATGTGCGCGAAGCAGAGGTTGATGATTCTGAATCTACAGAAGAACCAGATGAAGATTCAAAAAAAGAAGAGTCTGACACTAAAGCTGACGAAGAAGCTAAGTAACAAAACTGACGGCGTTTATCGCCGTTTTTCTTTAATTTGATATACTTTCTCGACCATGGCAAAAGACTACTACCAAACACTAGGAATTGATAAGGGTTCATCAAAAGATGAGGTTAAAAAAGCCTTTAGAAAACTTGCGCAAAAACATCACCCAGACAAAGGTGGAGATGAAGCTAAATTTAAAGAAATTAATGAAGCATATTCAGTACTTTCAAATGATCAAAAGAAAGCGCAGTACGATCAGTTTGGACAATCTGATTTTGGTGGAGGAGCACAAGGTGGTGCACAAGGACAAGGGTTTGGTGGCTTTGATTTCTCAGGATTTTCGCAAGGGTTTGGAGGAGCACAAGGTGATGTAGATATTAACGATATATTAGGTTCGATTTTTGGCGGGGGAGCCAGAGGTGGCTACAAGCGTACTCCTCGAGGTGCAGATATTGCAATTGATGTAACTATTTCATTTAAAGATTCTGTACTTGGTGTTCAACAGCAGCTTGATTTTACAAGAAACAATGGTGATAAAGAGTCGATGAAAGTTACAATTCCACCAGGAGTAGATAGTGGGGAAATGTTGCGTGTTAGTCAAAAAGGTGAGCCTGTTGCAGATGGTGTACCCGGTGATTTATATGTAAGGATTCATGTTACGCCACATAAAACTTTAAGAAAAGAAGGTGCTCATTTAGTTATGGACATGGACATTACTGTTACAGAAGCACTGCTTGGGGCTAAAAAAACAGTAGATACACTCGAAGATTCTGTAACTTTAAAAATTCCAAAAGGAATTACTCATGGAGAAGTTTTAAGAATTAGAGATAAAGGAGTTTCACTTCACGGCAGAGGGAGTGGTGACATGTTGGTTCGTATTTCAATTACCATTCCGCAGAGTATTTCTAAGAAAGCTATAAAACTAATTGAAGAGCTACAAAAAGAAGGACTTTAATTTTTAAAGCATATCCACAACTTCTCACACGAGACTGTAGGTAATCATTTGCTATACTTATCTAACATTTATGAACTTATTACAAGATTACGTTTTTGTTTTTGCTGTTATTACTTTTGTGACATTATGTGCAACTTTTGTTGTACTTGTGTTGCACAAAAATAATGCACACAAATCGGTTCACAGTCTCGATTTTCGTACAATTGCAATCCAGTTATTAACAATAACTATTTGGGTCAAGCTATTAACAGTTGTTATTTCTGATCTGGACAAGACAACTTTTATTCTTGAGGGTATTTTAATGTTACTTGCAACAGTTTTTGGAGTATTTTTAATTCGAGCAACTGTTAAAGGGTCGATGCTTCGTGAGGACATAAATAATACCCGAGAGCAGCAAAAAACCGTAAATGACCGATTGCGGCAAATTGATAAGCAGCGAACAGATTTTCTTTCTTTGACGTCACATCAGCTGCGAGGTCCATACGCATCAATTAAAGGGTACACCTCACTTATTTTAGAAGGTGAGTATGGAGAAATTCCAGAGTCTATGCAAGGTCCAATTATGAAAATTTCAGAATCTGCAAGAAATTTAGGATTTTTACTAAATGACTTTTTAGACGTTGCGAAAATTGAACAAGGTGAATTAGATTTTAAAATTGTTACAACAGACATTACCAACATCCTAGACACTTCTCTAAACGAATTTGCTAGTGAATTTGCAAGAAAAGATATTGAACTTATCCGAACGTATAACAATAAAGAAGATATATATATTGAGGTTGATCCAAATAGAGTTCAGCAAGCTCTCGCAAAAATTATCGACAATGCTTTGAAATATACATCAAGTGGGTCTGTGCAAGTTTCTTTGGCGGTAAAAGATCATGATGCAATTATTACAGTAAAAGATTCTGGTATTGGAATTGGAAAAGAGGAGATGCAGATTATATTTAAAAAGTTTACTAGGATGAAAAGTGCGGGAGAACTTGCTGTGTATGGAAATGGGCTTGGACTTTATGTTGCTAAAGAAATGATTGAGTCTCAACATGGTAAATTGTGGGTCGACTCGCCAGGTCCTGGGAAAGGGGCAACATTTTTTATTGCATTACCATTAGCTAAATAGTATAAAGAAATTACCATGAATAAATCTGCAACAGTACTAACAGGAGATCGTCCAACTGGCCACCTTCACCTTGGGCACTACATTGGCTCAATTAAAAATAGAGTTGAGTTACAATCGAAATACAAGAGTATTTTTTATATGGTTGCCGATGCACAAGCACTTACAGACAATGCCGATAATCCTCAAAAAGTGAGAGATAATATTGTTGAAGTTGTAAAAGATAATATGGCATGCGGAGTTGACCCTAAAAAAACTGTTATGTTTATTCAGTCTGAAGTTTCTGAAATTTCTGAGTTAGCATTTTACTTTTTAAATCTTGTTACCCTTGCTCGAGCGAAACGAAATCCAACAATAAAATCTGAGATGAAGCAAAAAGGATTTGGTGAAGATGTTCCGCTAGGATTTTTAACATACCCAATTTCTCAGGCTGCAGATATTTTATTTGCAAAAGCTACACTTATTCCTGTAGGTGACGATCAACTTCCAATGATTGAGCAAACTAATGAAATTGCTAATAAATTTAATGCACTATATGGAGCGAAAGAAGAAATTTTTCCGCATGTTAAGGCACTCACAAGTACAACATCGCGCTTAATTGGCATCGACGGTGCTGCAAAAGCGAGCAAGTCACTTGGTAACGCAATACTACTTTCAGACTCTGATAGTGAGATTACAAAAAAAGTAATGAAAATGTACACAGACCCAAACCACCTAACTGTTGATGCTCCTGGTAAAGTTGAAGGGAATGTGGTGTTTGCTTACTTAGACGCATTTGGTTCTGATGAGGAAAAAATTAAGGAACTAAAACAACACTACAGAAAGGGAGGTCTTGGAGATGTTGTCATTAAAAAATATCTTATCGAAGAACTTATCTCATTTATTTCACCAATTCGTGAACGTCGTGAAAAAATTTCTGACGCAGATGTTATGAAGATTCTTAAAAAAGGAACGTTAGTAGCACGAAAGCAGGCTCAAAAAACCATGAAAGAAGTGAAGCAGGCAATGAAAATAAACTATTTCTAGCTTTGTAAAGAATGGTTACTCTGCTACAATCACCACATTATTGAGCTAAGAGATTTTTTATGAAAATATTCATTGTAGTTATTGTTGTTGTAATTATTGGTGCTATAGCATTGCTTGCCTTGAGTCCTAAGCCTTCTGAAGATTTAGAACGAGCACAAGTTACTGATATTCAAGAAGATACAGTAAACAATACTCTTGAAGAGAACACTCAAGAAGCAGGAGAGGGGTCTGAAAACAATTCAGAAACAGCTATTACTAGTGAAGATGTAACATTTGCGTTCACAGGGTATGGTCCTGGAGGCTCACACCCTGGAACATTTAATGATATTTCAGTACGTAATGTTGCATTTGGTATCCAAGAAGGTGACACAAACATTGTGCCGACTTCAGGAACAATTGCTTTTCAGGTTGCATCAGTTGAAACTGATAGCACAACATTAGATGGTCACTTATGTAGAGAAAACTTTTTCGATTGTGAAAATCACAAAGAAATCACATTTGATTTTGTATCTGCAGAAAAAATAAATGAAACCGACTATAACATCACAGGAAATTTGCAAATAAAGGGTATTACAAAGCAAATTACTATTCCTGCTAGCTACGCGAAAGGGTTTGCACAAGCAGATTTTGTAGTAGATATGACAGAATTTAATTTTAGTGCACCAACAGTAAATCCAGAAGTAGAAATTTCTATTAGCGTAAAGATTATCTAACAACTCAAAATTTCAAACAACCTACTTATGACAAAAATTGCAATCGCAGAACTGGAGTCACATATTGATGAGACCGTAACCATTGGCGGATGGGTTGATGTTCGGCGTGATCACGGAAAATTAATTTTTATGGATATTCGTGATGGACGAGGATATGTGCAATCTGTTGTGTTACCTGAACACGCAGAAGCCTTAGAAGTTGCAACAACGCTTCGCTCAGAAGATGTTGTTTTAATCGAAGGGAAGGTTAATAAACGACCTGAACGAATGATTAAAGAAGGGCAACAGAACGGAACCATTGAACTTGAAGTTTTGGGAATTGAAATACTTTCAAAAGCACAAGAACTACCATTTGATCATGATGCAGATTTAAACCTAGAAACACTGCTTGATTTCCGACCACTAACACTTCGTCGAAAAGAAATTCGAGATATTTTCACATTACAGGCAACTATTGTGCAGGCATATCGATGGTCACTTATTCAGCAAGGATTTATGGAATTCCAAGCACCAGCACTTGTTGGTGGAGATGCTGAAGGTGGGGCAGAAGCATTTAAGGTTGAATACTACAAAGACAGAACTGCATTCTTAGCAACAAGTCCGCAGCTATATAAAGAGATTATGGTTGGTGCATTTGAAAAGGTATTCACCATTGCGAAGATTTTCAGAGGGGAGAAAAGTGCAACAACACGTCACTTAAGTGAGATTACACAAATGGACTTTGAACTTGGTTTTGTAAAAGATCATACTGATGTCATGAAAGTACTTGAGCAGGTTATTCGAGATGTTTCTAAAGCCGTAACAGAACAACATCAAGATATATTTGAGAGATTTAAAACCACAGCACCTGCAATTCCAGAACAACCATTCCCTGTGTACACGCTTGCAGAAGCGCAAGAGATTCTTAGTAAAGAATTTGGACTTACTGATGCAATTGGAGAACCAGACATGGAGCCAGAACATGAGCGAAAAATTTGTGAATGGGCATTAAAAGAACATGGAAGTGATTTTGTATTTATTACACATTTCCCAACTGCGAAGCGTGGATTCTATACACATGAAGATCCTGAAAACCCAGAACTTTCATATAGTTTTGATTTGATTCACAGAGGTCTTGAAATTAACTCTGGAGCACGACGACTTGATAACTACGATAAGCTAGTTGCAAAACTTGAAAGCAAAGGACTCGACCCTAAGAAATTCCATTTCTACTTACAGGCATTTAAGTTTGGAATCCCACCACATGGAGGATGTTCAACAGGACTTGAACGAATTACTGCTCGAATGCTCGATTTAAAGAATGTTAAAGAAGCTACAGCATTCCCTCGAGATATCAATCGAATCGATTCACTACTTTCAAAAGAGGAGAAGTCTACTGAAGCAGGAAAAGGTTCAGAAACCGAAGCGTAGTTATTGTATACTTGTAAGTAACAAGTATGAGTGTATTCAAAATAAAAACAGAAGAATTTGAAGGACCTCTCGAGGTTCTTCTTTCACTTATAGAAAAACGTAAGCTTCTTATTAATGATATCGCGCTTGCTGAAGTTACAGATGAATATATTTCGTTTATTCAAAATCCTGAATACAACAAAACATTAAAAGATAAGACGCAGTTTATTGTTATTGCGAGTACATTATTGCTGATTAAATCTCGATCATTATTGCCTAAACTTGTGTTAACACCAGAAGAAACTGAAAATATTAGTGACTTAGAGAGACGGCTTAAAATTTTACAGCGAATGAAAGAAGCGAGTATTGCAATTCAAGGACAGTTTAATGTTACTAAACTTCATGAACCTAAAGAGCGAAAAAAAGCAAAGCAGTCACAGGAGGTAGTTTTTGCTCCAGCTAAAAATATCACCAAAGAAACAATTTTAGAATCTGTTAAGACACTCCTGAATACACTTCCAAAGCAAGAAAAAGTTCCCGAGGCAGTTATCACTAAAGTTATTTCATTAGAAGAATCAATGTCTGATTTAACAAAACGAATTACACAAAACATTCAAATGACATTTTCTTCATTCTCTGGACATGGGATTGAAGAGCGTTCACATGTGGTTGTATCTTTTTTGGCAATGTTAGAATTAGTAAAACAAGGTATTATTGCTGTATCACAAGAACAGTCTTTTAAAGATATTCAAATAGAAACAAAAGATGTAACAACACCAAACTATATTTAAGCACTGTATGAAATCACTTGAGCAACAAATTGAAGCATTACTGTTTTGGAAACAAGAACCAATGACTACTCGCCAAATCGCGAGTTTTTTAGGAGTACCACATAACGAAGACATTACAAAAAGTTTAGAAGCGATTAAGGTACGATACGATTCCACACAAAGTGGTATTACTCTTATTCAATCTGAGCAAGAGTATATGCTTGTGGTACATGAATGTTTGTCAGAAAAAATCCAAGCTGAAGAAAAAGACGATAAAACGAGAGACCTCTCAAAAGTTGCATTAGAGACACTTTCTTTAATTACATACCGAGGCCCAATAACACGAAGTGAAATTGATTATGTTCGAGGGGTTAATTCACAATTCATTTTACGTAATTTACTAATCCGAGGACTTATTGAAAAATCACATAAGAAAAACAATGATGCTATTTTTGTATACACTCCGAGTGTTGAGTTGTTACGCCTATTAGGAATTACAAATCGCGAAGACATGAAGGACTACAAGCAAGTAAATGAAGATGTAACTGCATTTATGGAACAGCAAGAAGATGAACTTGCAGAAGATACTAAAGACGATAAGCTACATAGCAATAACGCTGAGACTAATGAGTCAACATCAAAAGATAATTAAAGATGAAGCCGCTAAACGAAAGCAGCGTGAAGCAAAAATTTTAACAATTGCTATTGTAATTGTGGTAATCATTTTTTGTTTTGCTGCATATTTTCTTTCGCAGCATGTTGCAATTAAACGTGCAGAGCAAGCTGCATTAGTACTTAGTTTAGAGTTAAAAGCTAAAGAAGTGCTCCGGCAGCAACAGCGTGCAGAAGCAGAGATGTTATTTACTGAATCTCAGTTAGCAGCACGATCGGCATATGTATATGACGTAAATACTAAGCGAGCACTATTTAGAAAGAATGCTGTAGACAAATTAGGTATCGCATCTGTCACAAAAACAATGACTGCATTAGCTGCCTACGAAACAATTGGCAAAGAGGCGTTGGTGCAAATTAATTGGACGCATCTACTTACAGAAGGGGAAAGTAGTTTAATTTCAGGGGAATATTTTAGAATGAAAGACTTAGTTGATTTTATGATGGTAAGTTCTTCTAACGACAGTGCCACCGCTATTGCACAGGAAACTGGAGCGTATTTACTACGTGAACGTGGAGATGTTGGACTAACACCAGAACAAACATTTGTCGCAGAAATGAATGCATTGGCTGTAAAGCTTGGAATGGAACAAACATCGTTTAATAACCCAACAGGTTTAGATGAAAACTTTGAAACAACGCCGGGTGCTATTTCGTCGGCTCGAGATATCGCGCTTTTATTTCAATATATTTTAGAAACATATCCAGGACTACTCGAGGCGTCACATGAACCTTCATTAAGAATTACCTCAGAAGGAGGATATGTGCACAATATTACAAATACCAATGAAATAGTAACAACACTTCCTAATGCGCTAGCTTCAAAAACTGGGTATACAATTCAGGCAGGAGGGAACTTGGCAGTTATTATTGACCCTGGTTTAAATAATCCAATTATTATTGTTGTACTTGGTTCCACCAAAGAAGGGAGGTTTACTGATGTAAAAACATTAAGCGATGCAACACTTGCATATTTAGCGAAGATGGCTAGCTTTGACACTCAGTAGGAAATAGCATAAAGTGCGATTAAAAGTATGAGTACAACACCATTAGCGCTTAATTCGCATGCCGGTTATAAAATTGCAGATGAAACAAAACGAGGGTACAAGCTTGTTTTGAAACCAAACAAAACTGGACTAAAGGTTTCAAAAGCTGTAATTCTTACGGCTGCAGAAACAATTTTTCCAGATATTAAAGTGATAGAAGGGTATGAGTATGGTAACCAAACCTTCACTTTAATTGGGTTACCTAAATCTGTAAAAATAACCACGCAAGAGAAACGGCAAGAATTTCTTGCAAACCTAACTGAAATACTACGGCAACCAAGGTCAGCAACAACGTAGTATATTTTCTTTTATAGCGTTGAAATAACACTCAGCAACTGATACTATTATTTTTGAAACTAAAGGTTCTGAATAAAGAAATTCGATTCTAAGTAACTTGGTAATTCTTGTGAAAAGACCAGTCCAAACCCAACATTGCAATTGGGGGTTGTAGGACTCCATCGTGGTACTGAAAATCATCAAGTGAGATAGGCTCACTTGTTTCTTGAAATGTGCACGTTTCAAGCTGTAAAAGATTGATAACCTAGGATGCTCCTGAGTAGTTGGTTTATCCAGCGAACCTGCGTGAATACGCAAGACTAAACAGAACTTTTATTTCCCGCTCTTTAGTTATTTGTTGCCAATTTGTGGTAACTAGTTTTTCTTTTTCACTTTACCTAAAAATGGTATTCTAAATAAATCATGACAGTTGAATTAATTAAAATAATCGTTCCAACCATTCTTTCTTTTCTTGTTGGAATAATGATTACGCCACACGTAGCAGGTTATTTGTATAAACACAAAATGTGGAAGTCGAAGGGAGTTAAAAAAGATACTGCAGGAAACGACACACCTATTTACAATAAATTATATGAAAAGCGAGATGTCGGTACTCCACGAATGGGAGGAGTAGTAATTTGGCTTTCAGTGTTTATCGTTGGAACGATTATTTGGTTAATGGCCAGGTTCTCTAACTTAGAGTTGCTACAACAACTAGAGTTTGTTTCGCGTAACCAAACGTGGATTCCATTTTGGTCGCTTATTGTTGGAGCAGTCGTTGGGCTCGTTGATGACATTTTAGAAATACGAAAAAGTAAGCAAGGGTTAACAGGAGGATTGTCTGCAAAAACTCGTTTATGTATTGTTTCACTTATTGGATTATTTGTAGGTTCATGGTTTTTTGTGAAGCTTGGAGTAACGAGTTTAGGAATTCCTTTCTATGGTTCATTAGAAATTGGATGGCTACTTATTCCGCTTTATATGATTATCATGATCATAGTGTATGCAGGAGGAGTAATTGATGGGCTAGATGGGCTCTCAGGAGGCGTATTTGCCTCTATCTTCGCCGCATATGGAATTTATGCATTCTCACTAGGGCAATTCGATTTGGCGGCATTTTGCGGACTTATCATTGGAGCGCTTCTAGCTTTTCTTTGGTTTAATATTCCACCTGCACGGTTCTATATGTCGGAAACTGGTTCAATGGCACTTACTATTACCATTTCTATATTAGCGTTTATGACAGGGGATTTAGTAGGAGGATACGGCGTGGCTATTTTACCGATTGTTGCGTTACTAGTAATTGGAACTGCGGCTTCAAGTGCAATTCAAATGATCTACAAAAAAGCGACAGGAGGAAAGAAAATTTTCTTAGCAGCACCGATTCATCATCATTTTGAGGCGATGGGATGGTCGCAGTATAAGGTTGTGATGCGGTATTGGATTTTGTCGGTTGTGTTGGCTGGGGTGGGGTTGTTGTTGGCGTTTGTGGGGTAAAAAGTAAATTATGAAAAGAGAAGAACAAAATAAAATAATTGATTGTATAAAACAACTCACAAACAAAGAGGATTATTTTGACTATATCTGCTCACTTAATTTTAAACTAATGGAGTTAAGTGATCTTGAAATAAAAAAACTTGCACAAAGAGATTCAGACGGGTTCACTTTTTACGACAGGTTGTTTTGGGAAACCCTCAGTGGTGACCTATTCTGTAATACTGTTGTTAAGGTTTTACTTTGCGAAAAAACTGCACACACAAGAAAAAGTAAAGAAACTATTGAAGATAAAAAGTTAATCAAACTTATGCTTGAATGTTCAGTTTTTACAATACCAATTTTTATTAAATATCTTCATTGCAATAATATTTCTTATATATCAAATAAAATAAATTTAATAATTAGGAAAATTATGGATTTTGAAGGTAACGAATCTTCAAGATTGCAAATTTTCAATCTATTAAATAAAGTTAATTTTGATAAAACATATAACTTTACTAAAAAATATCCAAAATTTGAAAAACAATTTGACGATCAAGCCTTTTTCAATAATTTAAAAAAATCTCGATCTGTTATTGGTTACATGGTCGTTTCATGTTCTCAAAATGAAACACTCTCGAAAGGATTAAAAAAAATCATCAATCTTTCCAAAACTTCAGACAACTATAATATTTTTTTAGGACACAACGATTTTATTAGTAAGGTTGATTATTATTTAATTAACTATAGAAATTATAAAAGTGATTTTATTGACACTAATGAAGATGAAGAAAATTTTGTAAAAATTGAAGATTCTACTACAAACAGAGTGAATACCGACACATTGTTTATTTTTGAAAAAATATCACTACCACTGAGGTTTACTAAAGCAACTGACTTCGATAACGGTGTGCAACACTATATAAGTTCATCTTCAGAAATAAAAGAGGATATAGTAAATTATTTTCAAAGTAATTTTTCTGTTTTTAATAATAAAACTCAACAAGGTGAATGGACGAATAAGTTGTTTATAATATCAATCAGATTTTTATCTGTGATGGAGTCAATTGCAAAATCAAATAGTGACTCTTGGAAAAACAGCTTATTCCGAAATGAATTCTATAATTGGCTCGATGAAGCCAACAAGATTATTAATAAAAATTATATTAATGATGACTGGGATCAGCTTAAAAATTATTTAATCCAAGAAAATACTACTGTTGAGTGGAAATCGACCATTTATACTTCAACTCAGGAACTTTTCATTAATGAAAGAAAAGAGAAAGACCTCTCAAAAAAAATAATAAAAAACATTGTTAAACCAATTTTAGGTATGCTTAATACTGATGGGGGAACCATCTTAATTGGAGTAGTTGAAAATCCAACCAGTGTTGTTAGAAAAAATATTTTAGAGAATATGATTGAAAAAAAAGGTTATTATTTTTTTGACATAAATTACGAACTTAATTTGAAAAAGAAAGATCTTGATCATGTCAAAAGAGATATACAAGACATAATTCTAACTATTACAGGACTTACTTCTGAAAAGTTTAATGATTTATGGAGTATTGAAGAAATGGAGATTAAACAGGCTGAGAAAAGTATCACAATATTGAAAATAAATATTAAAAAAAGCCCTAATCTAATATATGAATATGAACAACATAGCGGTGTAAAAACGCCATTTTTAAGAAAAAGAGCAGACGGTCGCACCATACTTGTTCAGCTTAATGACTACTTATTTAAAGAAAATAAATAGATTGACTTTTCTAAACTAAAATAGTATTTTAAAATAAATTATTTTTCTTGTTCTGATGTAACAAACTTAAACACTAAGGTGTTTAATACCATTCATTGGTCTCGTTACATTAGAACAAGGTAAGTAATTGACATCCACCCCATCTTATAGCAATCTAAAACCCAACAACTCGAACATTCAACCAACTTAAACTAATGAAGAGAAATAAGGTATACACCATAGCCCTAACAGGTGGGCCGTGTAGTGGAAAGTCCAGCGCTTTAACGTATTTACGTGCAAAGCTCGAAGACTTGGGATACTTCGTAATTACTGTGCCGGAAGCGGCTACGCAGTGCATTACAAGTGGATTCCATCCATTTTACAAACACATGACTCCTGAATTGCTACAACAACTCATCATCGGTACAGGAGTATTCAACGAGAAGATGATGCTCGAGGGGGCATGGGAAATTGCTGAGTTTATGCCTGTTGTGATTATTTACGACAGGGGTATCGCCGACAGTTTGGCATACATCGACAAGTCCGACTTTGCGCAACAGCTTGGCCGACACGACATAAAAACAGGCGATATTTTTGGTCGTTATCGTGCAGTTGTGCATATGGTTTCAGCAGCAATTGGTGCTGAAGACTTCTACACAACCGCAAACAACGAAGCGCGGACAGAAACACTTGAGGAAGCTCAAGCACTTGATACTAAAACACTGAATGCATGGAACGGACACCCTCGACTTGAAACTATCGACAACTCGACAGGTTTCGACGCAAAGCTTGCAAGAGTTTTTGCGGCTGTGTGTAAACACATCGAGCTTCCGTATCCAGTAGGATGTGACAGAAAGTTTCTGGTGAAATGTGATATTTTAGCACTCCCTGAGCATCCAGTAACGCATGTACGTCAACGATATTTGAAGCAAAAAGATGGACAAACCATGAGGATTCGACAACGAACACTTGATGGAAAAACTGTCTGCACTAAAGCATGGAAGCGAACTGTTACAGGAACGATGGTGTACACACATGACATTATCAGCCTCTCTGAGTTTGATTCTTTGTCTCTCTTTAGTGACACTGCTGAAGTTGAGAAATACCGTACGAATATTTGTTTCCAGGAAACCATACTCGATTCATTCTAGATGAGTTTGCCGATAAACGAGCATTGCCACTAGGTAGTTTCTTGCTTGAAACCTCAACGGCAACTCCAGACACAGAAGTAATCATTCCAGATGCTTTTGCTACGGACTTCAGGGAAGTTTCAGGTGAAGAGTATTTCTCAAACGAATCTATTGCAGCACGCCTCCAGGCAGCTGCGTAAGTTCGTACTTTTTCTTTTGCTACAATAGCTCCTAATGTATACCGATTACACGTATAAAACCTCTGCCAGAGCAAAGCGTTTACGCATCACAATAAAACCATCACAAGAGGTAATTATTACTATTCCCAAACGAATGAGTATGCGAACAGCTGAACGTTTCGTGCAAAGCAAAGAATCTTGGATTGCAAAGCAGCTTCACACTGCTTCACAAAAACCTGCTAAAAATTCTTTTGCGAAACTTACAACTGAGGATTACCAGAAACATAAAGAAGAAGCTAGAAGAATAATTACGGAGCGAGTAGAGTTTTTTAATGAGGAACTTAATTATTCGTATAAACGAATCGCAATTAGAGATCAATCGACACGATGGGGAAGTTGCTCTTCAAATAAAAACTTAAATTTTAATTATAAATTACTGTTTCTTCCTGAAGCATTACGTGACTATGTTGTGGTGCATGAGCTTTGCCATTTACAACAAATGAATCACTCGGCAAACTTTTGGAAACTAGTGGAGGATGTGTTACCTAATTACAAAGCATTACGAAAAGAGTTGAAGACTGAATATAATTTGTAGAAGGTTAGTAAAGAAAAATGCATCAATTAGGTGATGCAACCCGCCAACTACACTGCTGCGCTTTTTTGCCACTCACTTCTTGAAAACCATAAAGCAACCAGTAGGCAGAACTCGCAATAGATCTTTTATCGAAGTTCTCGTAATGATAAATCGGTTCTTCATAAAAGTGTGAATTAACTACAGCAGCATCTTGTCCTCCATTAACATACAAAATAGGGTATGGATTCAAAATCCCAACAGGATATGGATCAAGAATTGAGCCACTGCCAGTTTTTAGCCATGAATGCAGACAAGCTTCCCACTGCAATGCGTCTTTTCCATCATTAACAGTCTGAGTCATTCCTCGGTAAGAGCCATCGTGTAGTGAGAACACGTCGTCTCCATAAAACATATTGAGCGCCCTGCAAATTGAGTGACAATTGTAAGAGACTCTAGAAGAACTTCTTTCCTTTTGGGTTTTGGTGAGGTGTTCATAAGTTTCCATAAGAAAATCAAACATTTCAATGATTAAATTACGGTCACTTTCAGTGACATTGTCTTGAGTTATTTTTGATACGAACATTTATTTCAAATTACTCCTTTTTAAGGAATTGTCAATAAACTAGAAAGAAAAAGCGGATTAAGAAATCCATGTTGAGGAAGCTCGAGTTTTGCCAGTAACTTCTTCAAGACGCGCAACCTGATAGTATGCCTGTTCAGAAACACTGTCTACATCAAAGAACTCAGGGTCATCAAGTTGGGAAGGGTCTTCAACGTATCTGGCTTTGATTATCTCAGACTCATCACCAGCATTAGCAACGAACACCGGGCAAACTGAATACATCCCAACCGGGTATGGATCAAGAATTGAACCAGCATTAGTTTTTAGCCAAGAATGAATTCCCATGCCATGCACTTTCTCTTTTGATCTTGGGTGCACGACCACTTCGGAAATATATCCATCACATAACGTGAGAGTG